>Ga0209187_1000006_pt1 | contig 535504 bp, 466 predicted proteins | sample BantaG_FD_187430 | JGI IMG/M metagenome (GOLD analysis project Ga0209187, IMG submission 187430) | Marine algal microbial communities from Bantry Bay, Ireland - BantryBay_4 metaG (SPAdes) (version 2) | ecosystem: Host-associated > Algae > Red algae > Unclassified | place: Bantry Bay, Ireland...
CACTTTGTTACAATAAATACAACCCCACATTTTAAATTATCAAACACAATTAACTTCATAACCTAAACACTATCTGAAAATTTAAACGTATCGATAGTATAATCTTCCAACTCGCGGAATCAAGAAGAAATCGGGGGAAAACGATAACCACAACAAAGAGCATAACAGTTAATACTACTTTACAAGAAGCATTTAACATGGTAAAGTATTTAGAAAACTTTCCTAAATGGTCGCCATTTTTAGCGGAAGATCCTGAGCAACAATATGAAGTAAAAGGAACTGACGGCACTGTTGGCGCGCAATACCACTGGAACGGCAATAAAGGTAAAGACATTGGATTGCAAGAAATTGTAGGCATAACAGAAGGGAAAGCCGTTAAAATGCAATGCGACATTACCAGTCCGTTTGTTGCAAAACCTACATTTGATTATACGTTTGCTGAAGGTGCCAATGGTGTTACTATAACTCAAAATTTTAATCTACAAGTAAAAGGCAGCGATTACTTTTTTATGAAGTTGTTTGGTGCTGTGAAGAAGATAGAAAAAACAAATGAGCAAGGCATGGAGTTATTAAAAGCAGAGCTTTCTAAATAACAAGTTCTAATTCCGAACCTTTTGGGGACCAGATTTCAAAAGCCTTTCGCAGATTGTGGGGGGCTTTTTTGTTTTAACTCAATAACAAGTAATTTGTATTCATGTATAAATATTATGACATTCCAAACATAGAAGTACTGGGGAAAATAATAGGCATAAAACCTACACTAAAATTTAGCTCTGCATTCAACTTAAATGACCCGTTTGAGTTAAAATTTAATATTGAAATGAATGTTAGTGACGCGATTCACAGAAAAGGATATTTTGAGAAGAACCCTTCTGCAACTTTTGACCAATTTGAAAACTGGAAGAAACAAACCCACAACAATGAGGGTTATTTATGGTATCATGAGCAAGATATTCGCAAGAAATTGAGTAGTAGTTTAAATCTTTGTTCTTTCTCTTCTTCTAACAACAATAATTTAATGTGGTCTCATTATTCCAACAAACATGAAGGTATTTGTGTTGAATATGATAATAAGGTAATAAATGAGTTGAGAATTCAAACGAAATATTTCGGAATTTCCAAAATAGCTTATTCCAAACAACCACCTACCATAAATTTGGCTGTCAACACACCAAATGATATTGCACGTATGATGTTATTTAACAAACAATTAGAATGGAAATATGAGCAGGAAAAAAGGATTGTCATTTGGAGCAATAATAATGAAGACTTTGTTGATGTCTCACCCGAAAATATAAAAAAAGTCTTCATTGGCTCAAGAGCAAATAAAGAAATTGTAGCAAAAGTTTCGGAATATTCGACTCAACTAGGATTTGATGTACTTTTTGGTGTAGCATTGGGAAAAACCTATGAGGTAACCTTCCATGACGCAAAGGCAAATACTTTTTTTCCCAGAAGTTTTTATAACTAACACTCCAAATCTCTGAACCCTGTTAGTTGCATCAACCGATAAAGAAAGTAACTGTAAAATATTGATTTTCCGCCAAATGAATATTTTAGATTGTAAAAGGCCATTAATTTTTTGTCAAAATATTTTTATACTTTTAAAAAAAGCTTTAAATATTAAAAAATATCTAAATCACCCTTTAATAATAGGATCTTTGGTTGCCGTATTAGCAGGCTTTTTTGGGCTCTATTCCTTTGGTAAAAAGCTCCAATTAGTTCTTTCAAAATGGTTTAAAGAACTTCTAGATTCATTCCAATATTCTGATATTGATTTGCTTGCAACAATTTTAATCATAACTATTGCCCTTTTGTTAGGAGTATTGACTTATTTAATTGCAAAAAACTTGAAGCGAAATCAATTAATAAAAAATTGTGGTAAAAAATTCGAGTTATCAGAATTGAGAAGGAAGTATTCCGCTTTAAAAACAGTTAGTATTGTTGGCTTAGCCAATGTCGGGAAAACCACGTTGATTGAAAACCTATGTTCTGTTAATAATGAAAATCAAGTAACACAAAGTAAAAAAGGATACATTTTTAGAGTCGACAATTCTAATAATTTTTTCGCATTTATTGATACAACGGGGCATAGTAAAGTTGCACAATTGGATCTTGCTTTGGACTCTGACTATTTAGTTATTTTGCTTGATCACAATTATTACCATGATCAAATTAACTTAGACTACAAAAGATTGGAAGAACACTTGTCTTTTCTCGAATTGTTAACTGATAGATTTGTTCAGAGTGAGTTTCAACCAAGTTGGATTCATGTGCTTATTAATAAATTCGACCTTTGGGGAAACTTGGATGAGCAAGAAATTGTCAAAATAAACAAATTTTATAAAACTCCGTTTGATAAAATGGAAAGAAATTTGGATTTTGATAATAAAATAATTATTGCTCCACATTCTAACAAGAGAGAAATTTCACTCAAAGAATTGCGCCTTAAAATCAAAGAAAAACTATGATCATTCCTATTGAAATTGAATCCGACTTAGAGTTCCTCATTTTAGGTCCTTTTAAAAGTCAAAATGCTATTTACATAAAAAGTAAAAAATTATCTATTACCACTGTAGGGTTTAGCAACATTATTTCCACTAACGAAAAAGCATTAAAACACCTGAAACCAATAGGAACCCTTGGCTATAGTTGGAGTTCTTTCTTTAATATCGATAATCGGCAAAGTCGAATACTATTTTTGTGGTCACAACCTAAGATGTCTTCCAAATATGTCGAGCAGGATACTCATGTTTCCATTGAATTGGACAAGTTCATTGAGGAAAGTTACCATGAACTAAATATGATGTTTAAGGCTAGCGATAAAAAACGCTTTAACGAGTTATATCAGCATATTTTTACTCTACGAATTTCTAAATTGCTCGTGAAATGCAAATTTCTATCGGTGCGAGATTTATTTTGAGCTAGTTGAGCTTTACAACTTTCCTTTGCATCTGCTTCTGAGAAATAGGTTGCTAATATTTACCACCTTAAAACTATCACGGCAAATGCCGTTAGCATATTTAAATCGTAGCAAATGCTACGACAAATTATTACTTCAATAGCTCCAACACCTCTTCAACCATTCTTAAATTGTAATCGTTAATTTTTTGGTGATTGGGCATCAAACCTAATAAATAAAAGAGTAAAATACTCTTCAAAAAACACGCATCTTCTTACTAAATACTATTCTTGGATTGTTCAATTTCCTTCTTTCTGTTTATCTCATTTGATTCTGTCTCTGATTGCTTTAATTTATCCCTTTCCTCTTTTTCCTTTTGCTTTTTCAAATTATACTGAATTGGTAAGTATGTAACTATGCACTTTTTGCTCATTCTCCATTGACCATTGTGAGGATTTAATTGAGAATAAGATGGACTATTTAAGGGTCTATTTCTTTGTCTTTCCTTTTCACGCTCTTCTTCTTTCTCCCATGGTTCATAGACAAAGTAACCATTCCAATCTGTTTTATAAATTGCAGTTCTAATCACATTTCCATTTTCAGTCCTATTATTTTCTATTCTTTCTTTTATCCGTCTTTGCAAATGTTCCTTAAAAACAATTTTAACTTTTATCTCTAATGAATCATTAACCCACTTATAATGCTCCTCAAAAACACTGATATTTTTAGGACAACTTTCTATTAATGAAGGTGTATCATATTCATCATCCACCAAATAATATGTAGAATCATAATATTCAGGGTCTAGGTATTTTTGATTGAATAAGGATATAAGATCCTTCAAATCATCCTTTGGCCCCAATGGAATTATTCTTAAATCTACATATCTCAATCTATTATTCTCAAATTTCGGATAATCAAAAGCCTTTCTTTTTGCATTGTTTGTTGTTATTTCCCAACTAAGCTCCTTTACACTATCCTTTGGCATGTCATACCAGTAATTTTTATAAAAAAACTTCCTTTTTATAGGTTCCTCTTGCAATGTGTTAATACTATTTTGTGTGCAAGAAAATAATAATAGAACTGTAATAGATAAGTAGAATACAATCTTCATTTTAACTTCAATTTGCATATAAATATAAATTTTCTACCCTAATGAATCTTTTTATTATTAAACTCGTCCAAGCATCTCGCTTGGCATAACACTTACAAACTATGCAACACCTCCTCAACCATCTTCAAATTGTAATCGTTAATTTTTTGATGATTGGGCATCCAACCCAACAAAAATCTTGTAAAATCAACACATGCAAATGGGTATAGTTTACGCCATTCAGTTTCTAAGCTTTTAAAATCAAAGGTTGCGCATTTTGGTGTTGTCACCGCCCGATTTGGTGTTGTCACCGCCCGTTTTGGTGTTATCACCAAAACAACTGCCTTGCTTAACTCAGCAAAATAGTAATCTAATAGTTCCTTTTCATGTTTTTCGCATTCGGCGCTGGTTAAACAACTTCCTAAAAAGTAAGCTACATCTTTCATTCCGCAGCCACCACCTACATATTGAAAATCGACCGCAGCAATTTGGCCGTTTAATCCAAAGCAAAAATTAGCCAACTTAGCATCACCATGCACAATGGTTTTGTACATGCAGTTGTTTAATACCTGATCAATTAAATGGGCCTTTGCTTTTAGCTCTAGATGATTAATCTTTTCCCATTCATCAGGCCTTGTGGCTAAATGCCAATACGTGCCTACTTCCCATAAACCATTTGGCTGTTCATTAATAAACCTTGCATGAAAGTTGGCCAACCATTTTAAACAAGCTTTTACTTCTGCCAATGTTAATTCATATTTGCGCAAAGGATAATCGGTATTTAAATCTTCCATAACTATCCATTGATTATAACCTTCCCCAAACGAACCAATAAACTTTGGTATTCGGCATTCAATAGAGCAACGATTACTCCATTGCTCATACCAATGCGTTTCCACCTCATATGACTTTACTTTTCTGTTGTGGCTATTGTTGGTGTCCCAACCTCTTGGGTGGTTGTTTGCTTTGTTAAGCGCAATGCATTTTATTACTACTGATTTATAGGGTGAATCAGTTAATACATATCTTGTAATATTACCATATCCACTCCACAAGCTTTGTATAACTTCCACCTCATTGCAAGCGGTTGCTTGGGTAATATGTAGTAAGTATTTTTTGAAGTTTGGATTCACAGACGTTAAATTAATGCAATCCAAAATAATTGGTCTAGCATTTCGCAATTTTAACCTTGTGCGCATTTTCCCTCTTACTTTGCTGCATTGCTAGTATTACTACTAAATGCAACACTGTTGCATTTAAAAATTTTTGATATATATTTGCAGCATGAAAAACATAATACTATTATCATTAATTGGCATTTTTATTATTGCATTTAGTTCATGCAAAAAAGATGACCCGGTTGTACCCAATGAAGAAGAATTGATTACAACCCTTAAGTTAACATTAACTCCAACAGCTGGTGGCAGTGCAGTTGAATATTCGTTTACCGATTTAGATGGTGATGGCGGAAATGCCGCAACTTTAGTTGAAGGAACCTTAGAAGATTCTACCTCATACACTGCTCAAATTACTTTACTAAATGAACAAGAAAGTCCAGCAGAAGATATTACTGAAGAAGTGGAGGAAGAAGATGAAGAGCACCAATTGTTTTATGAAACGGACATTGCAGATCTTAACATAACTTATACTGATATGGATGACAATGGAAATCCTGTTGGTTTAAGCACCAATGTAACTACTGGCAATGCTGGCACTGGCACCCTAACCGTTACTTTACGCCATGAGCCTGTTAAATCTGCAACAGGAGTTGCTAGTGGAGATATTACCAATGCCGGAGGAGAAACTGATATAAGTGTAACATTTAATGTTACGATACAGTAGTCTACTCCTCTTATTAGTTAGTTCATTACTTTTCTATAATGCGCATGCCCAATGCCAACTGCAATTAAAAGGATTGGTATTGGATGAGGGCAATGGACTGCCCCTTGACTTGGTACATTTGTTTATTGAAGAAACAGGTCAAAAAACCATTACCAATGAAACTGGCCAGTTTAAGTTTAACAACTTATGCGCTGGCCACTTTCATCTTTCTGTTAGTCATATCGGTTGCGAGACCAAGTATTTTCATATTGACATTGAGCAAGACACCATGCTTTACCTAAGTATGGCACATACTTCTATTAAACTTAAAAGTGTTGTAATAGAAAATAGTGAGGCCAAAAATTCTCCTCAAAAAATTGATCAAATCTATTCCAATACCATTCTAAAAAAATCGGGTAAAACGCTAACCGATATTTTAGAAACCGTTTCGGGCATTAGTAAAATTAACAATGGAAACGATATAGCTAAACCCATATTACATGGCCTTTACGGCAATCGATTGCTAATTGTAAATAATGGCATACCACAAAGCGGGCAACAGTGGGGCGTTGATCATGCACCAGAAATTGACCCATTGTCTGCAAGCACAATTAGCGTTGTTAAAGGTGCAAGTGCTTTACAGTTTACTGGAGGTGGTTATGGCAATATTATTTTAGTTAGCCAACAAACTATTCCTATAGACCCCCATTTACATGGTCGAGTTTCTCATTCGTTTGAAAGCAATGGAATGTCGAACGGTTTAAGTGCTAAAATTCAAAAACGCAATGGAGCATTTGGCTGGAGGTTGCAAGGCACCCTTAAAAAATCGGGTGATAAAAAAAGTCCCGACTATTTTTTGAATAATACAGGAAGTGAATTAGCAAATCTAACATTGCAATTACAAAACAAGCACAAAAACAACTGGACATCTGAGCTGCATAGCAGCACGTTTTACAACAAACTTGGTGTTTTAAGAGGCGCGCATATTGGAAATTTAACCGATTTAAATAACGCAATTAATAGACCTGAACCATTTTATACGGAAGAAAAATTTAGCTATGCCATTGATGCACCCAGCCAAACAGTAAGTCATTACCTCACTAAAATAAGAGCCAAAAAATTTATTAATGAAAACAATTGGCTAGAGTTGGTTACAAGTTTACAGGTAAACAACAGAAAAGAATTTGATGTACGTAGAAGTGGAAGAACAAACATACCTGCATTAAGTATTTTACAATTTAACAGCTTTAACTCAGCTACTTACTTTAAAAGATTTAGTGAATTTGTAACTTTAAAATCGGGGCTTCAATTAAATGTTACCGATAATACAAACCAACCCGAAACAGGTATTTTGCCGTTAATACCAGATTATTTAATGTATGAGCCCTCAGCATTTTCGATAATTAGTTTTACCAAAAACAACAGCAATTTAGAAGGTGGTATTAGATACAACTTTGTTTTTCAAGATGTTGCAGGCATAGCAACTGACAGAGCAATTTTTAGAGATGAAAATGTTTATCACAATTTTGATGCTTCCTTAGGTTTCAACCAAACCATTAATAATCAACAAGTATTTAAAATTGGATTGGGTTTTTCAAAAAGAAGTCCTGCCATAAATGAAATGTATAGCAGTGGCTTGCACCAAGGAGTTAGTGGTATTGAAGAAGGTAACTCTTTGCTTAAAGAAGAGAAACTGTTTAAAGTTGTTGGAAGTTATACTACTCAACTCCATAAAAGCTTAAGTGTTGAAGCCTTAGGTTACTACCAATACTTTAACGATTATATTTATTTACAACCACAAAATGAAACTCGCCTAACCATTAGAGGGGCCTTTCCTTTATATACCTATGAACAAACAGATGCAGCAATTTTTGGCTTTGATGCAGCAAGTAATTTTGAATTAAACAAAATAGCAGCCAAACTTAAATACAGCTATTTACAAGGCAACGATTTAAGCAATAACAACCCACTAGTTTTTATGCCACCTAATAAGGTTACTACTAGCTTGGCTTATAACTTTAGTAAAGATGTTAAACTAGGATTTACGCAATTAGAAAACTTATCGCTTTCAGTGACAAATAAATATGTTTTTGAACAAAATCACTTAAACAACGATCAAGATTTTTTAGCCGCACCCATTGGTTATAATTTATTAGAGGCAAATATAAATGGAGCCATACAAATGAAAAAGAGCAGACTTAACCTTTCATTAACGGCAGAAAATATTTTAAACCAGAAGTACAGAAGTTATCTAAATCGGTTGCGATATTTTTCAGATGAAGTAGGCTTTAACTTAACCTTTAATACTTCCCTAAACTTTTAACCATGACTAGTAAAAAAGCAGAAACTATTTTAAAAGATCGTGGTTTAAAAATAACCTCAACCAGATTAATTCTGCTTGGATTATTTATTGAAAATAATTCTGCCATTTCCCAAAATTACATTCAAGGTGAGCTTAATAAAACCGATAGAGTAACAGTTTATAGAACCTTAAAAACGTTTGAAGAATTAGGGATAATTCATGAAGCCATGAATGATAAAAATGGATCATTTTTTGCCATGTGCAGCTCTGGGTGTTCATCTCACAGCCATACCCACAATCATTCTCATTTTAGGTGTACCGGCTGCGAAACAGTTAGTTGTAATGATGAAATTAAAACCCCCGAAATTGTTTTACCAGGTAAAGTTGTTCAAAAGGTTGAACTGATTATTGAAGGCCTTTGTGAAAATTGTGTTGACTAATAAAATGGGTTGTTAATCAGCCTAAATTTTCTTTAATTTATATCATGCAAAATAAACTACTCCTACTTCCCTTGGTGGCTATACTGTTAATTTATTCATGTGGGTCAACCAAAGCCAAACGCCAATATGGTTTTGTTAACAGTTCTAACGAAACTGTAACTGCATATATGCTAAAGAATGACAGTACCTACATTAAAAAATTTGTAATGCCCCCACAATCCACCGCATATTTATATGACGATACTGGTCGCTATGCAATAAGAACCAGAGATGCTGATGGCAAGAAAATATATGAATCGGCCTACCACAATGTTGGTGAACGAATTGAAGGAAAGAGTGCTTATTGTTGGATAGATGTTACTGGCGAATACAATTATGTTATTGCCAATGCGGCATTTTTGTACAAAGGCAAAAACAGTTTGGCAGAAGCAATTGCAAACACCAATGGCAATAGTTTGGCCTATTTAGTGCAAGAGCGTTTTGATGGCGCAAAGTTTATGGAGAGTTACAGAGATGGAACTGCTCCATATGCTGACTTACCCAAAGAAACTGGTGCGCTCTCAGGAGTTTATGTTTGGGTGCCAGTTAGCAAAACCATTACCGATAAAGCTGAAGAGCGCAAAGCCATCATTAAACACTTGGTAGATTTGGCAGGGAAGAAGTAACTTTAACAAATGCGTTTCATCTTTTTAATATTCCTTGGCTTATTACTTTTCGGCTTTCAGCAAAGTGACTATATAATTGATGAAAGTAGAATATTAAAGCATGTTGTAAATCCAATTGAGCAAAACCTACATTTTTATTTGATGGATGATAGTACCCGCAACTATTTAAACTTTGAAAACCTAAAAAATCAAATAATAAATGATAGTTTAACCTTAACGTTTGCCATGAATGGGGGAATGTATTTAAAAGACTATTCACCGCAAGGCTTGTACATTGAAGATGGGCAACTAATAACGAAAATGGATACCGTAAAAGAAGCCTTTGGCAACTTTTATATGCAACCCAACGGAATTTTTTATTTGACTAAAAATGGTAACGGAGTAGTTTGTAAAACCACCGATTTTAAGCTGGACAGCACCACCAATTATGCCACGCAATCGGGCCCTATGCTGCTTATTGACGGTCAGTATCACCCAAGATTTAATAAGGGTTCACATAACTTGCATATTAGAAATGGCGTAGGAGTGCTGCCCAACGGAAACTTATTGTTTGCCATAAGTAAAGAGCTAATAAACTTTTACGATTTTGCTACGTACTTTAAACAAAATGGTTGTCAAAATGCCTTATATCTAGATGGTGGTATTTCAAGAATTTATCTGCCTTCAGAGGAAATAATTCCACAGAGCAGATCTTTTGGGGTTATTATTGGGGAGGTGAAAGGGAGAAAATGAAAAAGCTGCTAATACTAATAGCTATTGTAATGTATATTTTAGCAACGAATGCAACTGAATGTGTATACTACATGCCAGTAAGTTACTACTATAATGAAGCGGACTTTATTTTTGAAGGAACCTTAATTGAAGGACCAAATATTAGTACATGGAATCCAAATGGACTAGAGATTTTATATCGGTATAATGTCAACCGAGTTCATAAAGGAGATACTTCTGTTACCTCCAAAATTATTCTTTCAACCCAACAACCTTCAGGTTCTTGCATGGCAATTAATGAGAATTATCTAATTTTTTCTACTAGCGGTTTAATTGGTCATTGTTCAATGGTAGTTTCTCTTGATGGTGGTTCTAATTGTTCAGGTCCATATGGAGCAATTCGCGACCATTTGCCAAAGGTTAATGTTAAAGAAGAGTTAGAAAAGCTTTGTAATAAAAATGGACTTTATGTTAGTCGCAATCTTGTATTTGACACTACTTCCATTGGAGAATACAAAAATGGCCTACCAATCGGGAATTGGAAATACAAAGAAATTCACATGAATCAACCCGCCCCAATTTCCCGCACCTATCCTTTAAAATTGCCTATTTCCAAAATTGCTAAAACAGTTACCGATAGTTTAAAACATGAAGGTTTTAACGAAATGTTTTATGTGATTTGGTCAGGTGACACCTTTAGACGAATTGGCTTTCTTAAAGAAAATGTAAATGATTATGAATTGTTATGGCTTTGGCCAAGCGGCAAACTTTTTAGTTATGGTCACTTTAATAATGATAAACTGTTTTATGAAGAATTGAAAACACAATACTATGGCCAATACATTTTAAAAGGCGCATATTCAGATTTTGGTATGATAAAAACTGTTAAAGACTCAACTACTTTAAATGTCTCCTACTACGATAAGGAAGGTAAAGAAATTGAACATAAGTTTAAAATAAAACGCAAAAAACACGACTTTAAGAAGCTAAGTCGCTTCCCACACTTATGGTAACATTTAAAACTAAGTCTTGAATATTTATGCGTTTAGCGGATTAGGGGCTGATAAAAGAGTGTTTGAGCATTTACAGCTCAACCACAAATTGGTTTGTATTGATTGGATAAAGCCTAAAAAGAATGGATCGCTAGAAACCTATACAACACGATTGGTGATGAACATAAATAGCAATGAGCCTTTTGTTTTACTAGGCGTTAGTTTTGGAGGTTTAGTAGCTGTGGAAGCGAGCAAAATGTTAAATCCAAGGGCAACAATACTTGTTTCATCAGCAGCTACAAAATATGAATTGTCATGGTTTCAGCGATTAATAGGTAAAACTGGTTTGCTTAAAATATTGCCTTCATTTGTATTTCGACCGCCAAATTTTGTTGCAAATATTATGTTTGGCGCTAAAAATAAATCATTGCTTCATAAAATTTTAAGAGATACCGATTTGGCTTTTGCAAAGTGGGCAAGTCAACAATTAGCAACTTGGAATAACGAAATTGAACCAAGCAATCTTTATAAAATTTCGGGGAGTGCCGATAAATTAATTCCGCCATCCAAAACAGAAAACACTATTTTAGTAAAAGATGGAGGACATTTTATGATAGTAGATAAAGCTGATGAAGTGAGTGAATTGATAAATGGTATTATAAAGAATTTGGTTTGAAGAAGTACCTTGTAATATTCTTTGTTATTTGTTTTTGCAAGTTGGGATATGCCTGTTCGTGTAATACATTTGGATCGGTTGCTTACTACTATAATAAAGCTGACATTGTATTTAAAGGAACTTTAACAAGCGTAATAAATGGGCATCATTCCTATTATGATTTTGAGATAAATTATCTTTACAAAGGGAAAGGTTTGGATTCAATTATTACTCTATACACTGAAAACAGTACTTGTGGCACTGGCTTTGAAATGGGAAAAGAATACACAGTATTCTCCAAAGATCGATTTGTCGGATTTTGCGATTTGGTTATCCCAGCTAAAAATGAAAGAGTCGGTAGTGCACCTTTTGACCTCTTAAATTATTCCTTCAAAAGAAATCTAGAAAATGAACTGGAAAAATTAGTTAACACTAATGGACAATACACTCAAGTCTATGATGATTATTTAGTGGCCAAAGGTTCATTTGAAAATGGAATTGCTATTGGGAGTTGGAAATACTCAAAATTAATTTCTGAGGATACCGGAAAAATTGTTCTTAATCATAAAATTGATGAGGTTGAATCAAGGCAAATAATAAATCCTCTTGATGATAGTTTAATCCTAAATGGATTTAGAAAAATTGCAACCCAACATTATCGTTATAAGAATGACACTATACTTATTGCTTACCTAAAGAAACAGGAAAATGTCTATGAGGAGCTTTGGTTAAAATTTCCAAGCAACCAACTATATATATATGCTAAGCTTAATGATCGGTTTATAATGTATAAGGAGAATTTTAGCGTTGCTTCATCTACAGCTATAACCACTACTTCTAAAATTGAAAATGGTTATATGCAGGAAATTTTAACAAAAAGGCAAAAAACTGTGTACTATCTAGATAATGACTTAAACCACATATTTGAAGGAAAAGAAGGATATAAAGGTAACATGAAACGCAAAAAACATAACCTCAAAAAACTAAGCCGCTTCCCGCACCTTTGGTAACATTTAACATGATTCAAAATCTAAAATATCTACTAATCAATCTCTTTCTTATTTTATTAGAAATTATACTTCTATTGCTTTGTAAGAAAGAGATACTATCACTAGACTATGGCTGGGATGGGAGGTATAATAGAAGTGCATTATTTTATGCGATAATCGTTCAATTGTTATTTCAATTTTTAATTTTTATGATGGATAATAAGGAAAAGCAAAAGAGACTTTACTTAGCACAGCTGGTATTGTTTGCATTCATTGCTATTTGGCTAGGAACGGAAATAGATATTCATTATAAGTTCAAAAGGTGATATAAATTTAGGTTCATCCAGCATTAGGTAGCCATGCATGCTATCGAATTATTACCTGAGACTTGCCTCTGTTTGCTTCCTGGTACTCTTTGTTACAATCTTTGATTGCTCTATAAATGTCAGTTTTATAAGGATAATCATTCGTTTTTCTAATCTTGTATTGTTTGTTTTGGTATTTATTGTATGTCGCTTTACACTCCGATAATAAAATTCTCATCTTTATATCAGTATTGGCTTTGGTTACAAACTGCACGGGCAAACCGCCTTTGCGAACAGCAATTACAAAAGTTTCATAATTGTAGTGGTTAAATCTCATTGGTTCACCATTTAATCCGCCACTACTAACGCTGCCTTCAACCTCTTTCATGTAATGCCAAATTCTTATGTAATCATTTCGAACTAAACTGTCTTTAATGTATTTATATTCTCGGGCTAACAATCGGGCAAAATAGATAGAATCTACATCCATTACCTTTTCACCAACAGTAATGGTTTTAAATAAGTCTAAAGAAATGATGGTATCAATATTAGTCCCAGAAATTAGATGCATTTTAATTTGAAAAGGAGTTTTACCCATGGCCAGCAAGCTATGTTGAATCACTTGAAATTTGCCTTCAACAGTATCGCCATGCATCATTACAGCATAGCCGTTATTAAATCTGTTAAGCTTTAACTCCTTTTTCTTTTGGGCGAAAACGGTTGTGGCCGAAATTAGCAATAAGAGTAGTAGGAATTTTTGCATAAATCTAAAATAGCAATTTTTGTATAACCACCCTTCTCAAGTTTGCATCTTGGGAATTAACATAAAATCAAATTTAATCTATAAGGCCTAATGCCTTCCATGTTAGGTAATTTACATTTCCAATGGGCAGATCGTTGTCTTGTTGAAACTTAATTAGTGCTTCCCGTGTATGAATACTCATTACATTATCGGCACCTCTTGGGCCGCAATCATATCCCCTTTCAATAAGCGCTTTTTGCAAATTTTGAACCCTATAACCTATTTTACTCAAGCATTCAGTTGTAGCAATAAACTCAACAAAGCCGGGAGCTAACACATCATAATTATCTCCGACTAATTTTGTCGCAATACTTTTATCGTAGGTGTAAACCAAAAAACGACCTGTATTTCTAAAAGGGTCAAACAATGCTGTATCTACTGACTCATAAACTTGATATTGAAATTTGCTCTTTGTGTAATTGTCTCTATTATATTTACAATTAAGATGTAAACCGATTCGATAACCTGATTTGTAAAAGCCAAAGACAGAAGCCAAAACATTTGATTCATTTTTTTTGTAAGTTGTAAAAAAATATGCTGTGTCAGTTAGCTCTATATCATTATTGCTTTTACGATTTCCTAAATACGAATTAAGGTAAAAACTACTTTTGAAATTTTCTGACTCATCATTTATTTGATATACATAGTTGTAATTGTTTACAGCAGGAACCTTAAAATCATTAAATAGACCTAATGCTTTATAAGTTTCAAAATTAAAATTTCCTCTTGGAACGCCTTTATCCTTTTGGAATTGGCTTAGTGACGTCATAAACTTATACCGATTATTATGAGAATTACCCTCCGGCATAAACCCATAATCTTCTAATGCCTTATTAACCAATTTTTCATATTCACAAGTCCAACCACAGCACTTGCTCAAACGCTCTGTTATATCGTATTTCCCAGGAGGGTAAGATTGGAAAGAAGAATTGTTGTTTTTTCTTGTTAACTTTTCCACTAGTTTCTTATTGGTGGAAGCAAGTAAGAATTTACGACCGTTCTGCCTTGCAAACTCATTGTATATATGACTTTCTGGGGATGGGAAAAGACGATCAAGGGTAAAAAATTCACCTACTAAACAAAAACAACTTTGTTCACTAGTCTTTGATGTTGAACAAGAATTAGCAATCGCGTATCCTGAGAACTCATTTTCCTTATAGAAGTTAGGATATCTAACTCCTACAGAATCTTCAATTACATTGTCCTCAATTAAAAATAAATATGTAGTGTCTTTAAAATGATACTTTGAGTACTCCGAAAAAACTTCATCCAAAGTAAAGCTCATTGTATTGGTATGCATTGGACCCATTTCTATTTTGAATAGGGAATCTGTTTGACCATAAACAAAACTTATGGCAATTATTAAACTAAAGAACGTAAAAAGACTTTTTATCATAAATGTAGATGCAATGAAGATACTGTATTTACAACTAACCCAAAGCCCCTTCCAAATCATCTATCAAATCATCAACATGTTCAATTCCTACACTCAGTCTAATTAGAGAATCAATTACTCCAGTTTTTTCACGCTCTTCTTTGGGTATGCTGGCATGAGTCATGGTTGCTGGGTGGCCAATTAAGCTCTCTACTCCACCTAAGGATTCAGCCAAAACAAACACCTTTACTTTTTTAACTATGGCCAAGGCATCTTCCAAATTATTTCCTTTTAACGTAAATGAAACCATGCCACCAAAGTCGCGCATCTGTTTTTTGGCAATGGCATTATTTGGGTGATTTTCAAAACCGGGCCAGTACACCTTGTCAACTTTTTGATGATCTTTTAAATAGTGTGCAATTGCTTTGCCATTTTCGCAATGGCGTTGCATGCGAACATGTAAGGTTTTTACACCACGCAATACCAAAAAGCAATCCATTGGCGCAGTTACCGCACCACTGCTATTTTGTATTCTATAAATTTCTTTAGCAATGGCTTCATCATTACAAACCAATGCTCCCATTACCACATCACTATGTCCGCCCAAAAATTTAGTTACCGAATGCATTACAATATCAGCACCTTGGTCTAATGGATTTTGTAAGTATGGTGAAGCAAAAGTATTATCTACCGCTAACATGGCATTAAATTCTTTGGCTACTCTGCTTGCAGCTTCAACATCAATAATATTCATCATTGGGTTGGTAGGCGTTTCCACCCAAATCAACTTGGTATGTTCATTACAATAGTTAGCAATATTTTCAGTATTTTCCATTCCTATAAAATGAAACTTAATGCCATACTTAGCAAAAATGGTGTTAAACAATCGGTAAGTGCCACCATACAAATCATTGGTGCTAACTACCTCATCACCGGGATTAAGCATTTTAATTACACAATCAATTGCTGCCATTCCGCTGCCAAAGCAAGCACCAAATTTTCCATTTTCAATGGCCGCTAAGTTTTTCTCTAAAGCATGCCTTGTAGGGTTTTGGGTACGCGAATATTCATACCCTTTGTTGTTACCAATGCCTTCTTGCACATAAGTACTGGTTTGAAAAATGGGAGTCATAATTGCACCAGTTGAAGGATCGGGCTCAACACCTGCATGTATGGCCTTGGTTGCAAACTTTGCTTTAGAAAAATCGTGTTTTGACATACAATAAATTTAAGGCATTAACTTAGTTTTATGAAAGTCCCTATAATATATTAAAAAGGGCTTGCTTGGCGTTTTACTAAACTTTAAAAACTAAGTCTTAAACATGTTTTTTATATTGGCTAAGAAGCCAAGTAATACTTATCACTCATCCCGAAAACTTTCGGGAAGAGCCTAGCGCTTGAATTTTAACATTAATCAAATTATAATTACATTTAGTATACAACTAAACCTTCCACAACTATGAAAACTTTAAATATTGCGCTTTTAATACTTTTATGTGCTTTTTACATTGGGCATTCCCAAAACTTAAATGAAGAAAGTTTTGAAGTCAGAAAATCTGAACCAATCAAGATTACTTCTGAGTTTATTTATGAAGATGCTTTAACATTCGATCTTCCAAATAATGAAACAGTTATTGCGCAACATTACTTTACAGACAATCATAGCAACGGCTCAAATTGCTGGGTTGGAAAAATAAATGCCTACGAACATGGTTATGCCATCATTTGTGAAACCAACGATATAATTTTTGGTAAAATTGAAACCAACCTTGGTGAAATATTTATAATTAAACCCAACGCTGCTGGCAAATACCAACTTGATTGGCTAGATTATTCACCTGTAAAAGAAGATTGTTATGATATGACAAACATTCCAACAGATGAAGATATTGAAGAAACTCATGAACATGGACATAACCACCATCCAGAAAATTCATCAAGTGCTGCAGGTGATGTTTGTGCAGCACCAATTAGTTGTGGCCTTAATCAACAAGTAGATGTTTTAGTATTTTTTACTCCAAATGCCAGCACTAATATGGGTGGCAATGCAGCATCTGTATCTGCTATTGCAATGGCCATTACTGAGGCAAACCTAATTAATACGAATAGTAATGTAGATCATAGTTTTAGCTTGGCAAGAGCTGAACTAATTAGCTATACCGAATCTGGAAGTTTTAGTACCGATTTAAACCGTTTAAGAAGCCCGAATGATGGTTTTATAGACCAAATACACACAATTCGTAACCAGTATTATGCAGATTTAGTAGCTATTGTTGCAGGCTCTGGTGGATGCGGAATAGGAAATTTAAACGCAGATAATTTACAATATGATGCACAAAGTGCTTATAGTGTGGTTAGCAATGGTTGTATGACTGGCAATAAATCCCTCTCTCATGAAATGGGGCATAACCTAGGTTTAAGACACGATAGATTTGCGTACACAAATGGAGGTGGTTCATTGCCCAACGTAGTATGTAGCTGGGGTTGGGGTTGGACAAACCCTGATGCACAAACTGGAACATTGGCTGAAAGATGGTATACCACCATGGCTTATGATGACCAATGTGATGATTGGGGAGTGAATTGCTCTCGCATAAATCATTGGTCTAATCCAAACGTAACTGTAGCTGGTGATGCCACTGGCTCTGCAATAGGCAATAGTGATGAAGCACACAACGAATATGTTTTGGACAGAGCTGTTTGCCAAGTAATCGACTTTAAAGTTTCGCCATGTGATACCTGTGTAATTTATACCCAATGTGAAAATTATAGTTCAGCAACAAGTTCTGGACCAGGCAATACTACAACCATTACTATAAATGGATCATTTTCAACGGCTAATCCAAGTGGACCAAACCCTCAGGTTTGCGTATATTATTATGGAGACAACAACAATTCATCTGAAACTTTTAATGTAGATGATGAAAACGGAAATTTTTTGGGTACCACAGTTGCCGGATTTGATTGCGACTTGCCAACACGTGTTTGCTTTAGCGTAACTCCTGCAACATATAATAGTTGGATTGGAGATAATATCATAACCGTAACCCTTGATCCTACGAGCACTCAAATAAATCCTAATTTATGTACTTATGGAAATTATGCATGTGCCGAAATTGTGTTAAGTGACACATCCGCTGGTTGCTCAACAGAAGTTACCTCAACTTTGGGAAGTGGGCCAGGCTCACTGCGAGAAGCCGTTAATTGCGCAGTTGCTGGCGATACGATAACTTTTGCAACAGCTTTAAACAACATGACCATAGAATCTGAATTGCCTGTAATTAACATTAACAAATTGCTTTATTTTAAATCAAATGCAAGTCAAAATATTACCTTGAGCAACCAGTTAATTTCCAACACAAGCGTATTGTTTTCTATTACAGATGACTTGCATGTTTTAGGATTGAGAATAGTTGGAAAATCGGAAGATTCAATGATACTAGAAGTTGGCACAACAGGTTCCTTAAATATACAAGAAGGCGATTTAGACAAAGTTGATATTAGAAATTAACTTACCCAATAAAATAAATAGTGAAGCCCACCTGCAAATAAGCAGAAGGGTTTCTTGGTGTTTAACTGAATCTAAAAAACAAATAATTTAAAATGTTGGTTTGTTTTCATTGGCTAATCAGCCTATAAATATTATTCGGAAGGAGTTGAACAATTAACGATTTGATGATGGATTATTTGTAGCTAAAGATTATTTGCTGTAAAATTCGAGCATCCTGAAATTCAGAAATTTTGACAATTCTCTTTTCATTATCAAATTCTAGTTCTCTATGGAATACTTTGTTCAACACTTCTGAAGATCTAAGTAGTGGGTATTCATCCATAGATTTAATAAAAATGGGCCCTAGTGGTAAATCCCATCCTATTGAGAAATCGACAAGTAGTCTATTTAAAAAATCTGATTTGTTAAAGAATGAGTTAACTCTTGGAGGTGGAATTGAAATATACTCTAGAACCTCATTAGAGTGCGTTTTACCTTTAGCAAACACTCGTTTACCTCTCAATTTGTATTCAGTGTAAAAGGTGTAAACCAAATTTTTACTCTTATTTGGTTTTGAATGATACACCTTGCCACCTTTTTTGGCATATATATCCTTAACCATTGCTTTTGTTTGCTTCCCGTTGTCTATCCTTATGTATGAATCAATAATAGAATCATTTCTATAAACAAACTTGCCATTGGAAATTGTTTTGCTCTTAGGCTCTATAATAGAGTAGCTAGTTGGCCAATTTTCTTCAAATGTTATATTACGAATCTCTATTAGAATGCGACTAGTATCAGTAAATGAATACGTTTCATTGTGGATCTGCTCTAACCGGTTTTCATAGTAATCTTCCGCAGCAACCTTAAACCGCTCATAATCATTTTGGTGCAATATTGAATCGCCTAATTTTGTAGTCGTCTTGCTAAGATTATCCTTGCCCCATTCAAAATAAATGCTATCTCCACGAGAACCAACCATTTCGAACTCTTTATCTAAATAGGTTGTATATGAGTTCGGTTCATATCCAATAGAATAATATTTTATTCGTTGTTTTTTAATGTTACTAATGTTATGGGTTTTAACTACAATGTAAATTGAAGATTTTAGATAGTGTTTGGTATATCCTGTTTCAGTTTCAGATATAACTTCTTTTATTTCAATGGAGATCAGTTTGCCATCAGCATCATAAAAACTTGCTGTAACCGTTTGGGCTAAACCAACAAAGTATATTAAGGAAGAAATAAAGATGCAAATAATAATTCTCAATCTAGTTGGATAACGCATAATCCGTGAAAATTAGTGTAATCGGTGGTTAAGCGCACGGGTGATCATTTAATCATTCCTAACCACCAACATATACCAATCATTATCCAATTCCAAGTAACCTTGCTCGTAGCAGAAGTAATATATTTTACCAGCTTTGGTTTTTAAAATGTTGGTATGAAATTCAAAATTGTAACCTGCTTTTAGTAGCCGTTCCTTATTGGTTTTTTTCTTATCACCTTCAGGATTAAACTCCATTAAGATTCTGCGATTTTTGCGGAGTATGCCATTTACTTTTCGCATGTAATTATTACTATCACTATTTTGGCGGTTGTTGTAAGTATTGCGGCAAGCATCACTGCAGAATTTTTTATCTACCCTGCCAAAGAGTTCGGTTTTACACTCATTGCAAAAATTTTTGGTAGTTGACATCTTGTTGGGTTTTAATGACCTTCCTTTAACAAATCGGGGTGCTTCTTTTTAAAACGATTTAATCGCGGCACACTAACTCCTAAAACATAAGTATTGTTGGGATTTCGTTTTTCATAATTTTGATGATATTCTTCCGCTGCATAAAATTTATCCAGCTTTGAAACTTTAGTTACCACTTCATTTTTCCAAACGCCACTTTTATTTACAGCATCTATTTTTTTAATCGACAGCTCTTTTTCTTCTTCTGTTTGATAAAAAATTTCTGAACGATATTGACTCCCCCTGTCTGGTCCTTGTCTATTTAATGTTGTTGGATCTTGGCTATCGAAAAATACCGTAAGCAATGTTTCATAACTAATAATTTCAGCATCATAATAAATCGCAACAGCTTCTGCATGGTTGGTCAATCCTGCAGATACTTGCTTATAATTGGCATCATTAGCACTGCCACCGGCATAACCGCTAACAGCATCTTTTACTCCTTTTACACTTTCAAATACAGCTTCAACGCACCAAAAACAACCACTGGCAAAGTAGGCCGTATCGGTTACCAATACATTATCGTGTACAGTATTGGTTTCAGTTTTTGTTGTACTTGCACCGCAAGCTAGGGCAATTAAACTTGTTAAAAACAAAATTATTTTCATTATTATTTAAATTTTATGCTTTTATTCAATTTATAAAAAATATTGATTTACAAATATATATCCATTTACAAATACTTACAAACGTTTACTGTCGACTACAAATACTTATTAACCGAATAACGTTTGCACCTCCCCTCACCTTTGCATTGTCAATCGCAATAAAGCAATTGATAAATTTTAAAAATTAACAAACAAAGCACTTACGTAAGGTAGGGCATTTAAAACAAAAATTATGAAAAGTTTAAGAAACAAAGTGAGTTTAATTGGAAATTTAGGAATGGACGTTGAGTTAAAAACTTTAACAAGCGGAACGCATTTGGCAAAATTTAGCTTAGCCACCAACGACAGTTATAAAGATGCGAATGGCGAGCGAGTAGAAGACACCCAATGGCATAACGTTATTGCATGGGGAAAAACTGCAGAGTTGGCCGAAAAGTTATTGGTTAAAGGAAGTGAAGTAGCGCTTGAAGGTAAACTGGTTAACCGCAGTTATGAAGACAAAGACGGTAATAAAAAATACATTTCAGAAATTGTATTGAATGAATTTTTATTGTTAGGTAAGCGTGAGTCTGCTGGCAAACCATTCTAATATTTTATTTAACTAAAATTTAAAATCCGCAGGCCTTTGGTTTGCGGATTTTTTTTCTCCTTAGCATTTGCTAAGGAGTATTATGCGTTGAATATTTATTCAAAAAAACAAGAAGCATGGCCAACGGATACAAAATTCGCAACCAGCAATCGCCCCACTTTCTTACTTTCCAAATTGTATTTTGGATTGACATTTTTTCAAGAAAGGAATACCGACATATCATTATTGAAGCCTTTAACTATTGCATAGCTAAAAAACAACTTAATGTTCATGCATATGTGGTAATGAGCAATCATATACATTGCATTTTGAGCACTTCAAAAGTCCTCAGTGATATTGTTAGAGATTTTAAAAGGCATACATCTAAACAAATGTTTGAGCTGGTAAGTACCGATATTGAATCAAGAAAATTGTGGATGGTGCACCAATTTAAATTTGCGGCATCTAGACATAATCGTAACACTGAACACCAAATATGGACAAATGACGATCACCCAATTGAACTTATACCATATTAACATGATAATAGTGCGAATAAAGCAGTCTCTTTTTCTGCTATACTTCTTCTAAAAAATATACCGTAGCACAGCTATGCAATATTTTTTTTAATTGTCTAACAAAAAAATAGCTCCACTCTATTCGCACTCTTACCAAATTAAAATGGTATAACCAATAATGATATGATAGAAAAGTGCCTAAACTATATTCACCAAAACCCTGTGCGTGCAGAATTGGTTGCTAGTGATTATGAATATTTATACAGCAGTGCGAGTGACTATTGCGGAAAAAAAGGGCTTGTTGCAATTGATTTTTTGGATTAGCTTTTAATGGCAAATGCCTTTCCCTTTCTCATAGTTAAAGACAAACTAAATATGGCAAATGCCATTCTCATAGTTAAATCGTAGTAAATGCTACGACAAATTTGTCCTGCTTACCACAAAATAAAAGGGCTAGTCCTTGACTAACCCTTTCATTTTCCTATCTGCCTATGATATATCTTAAATGTCTTTATTATTGCTTTCAATTATATACACGTATCTCAAACCAATATGGTTGGGTGGGTTTTAAAAAAAATATATTAATTGTTAAAAAGGCAAAATGGCATCTGCCATTTGCAAAGTTAAATCCTGCCTGCAGGAGGCAAACGTAGCAAATGCTACCACAAGCTAACTTACTATCCGCAGCCTTTGCTGCGGATTATTTATGAAGCGAATATCTATTCGCCAATGCTACAATCCCAAATCTTTTAACTGCTCAGGGTCAACCACACTTGGAGCATACATCATTAAATCTCTACCTGCATTGTTTTTAGGGAAAGCAATTACATCTCTTATAGTATCAGTTTCTGCCATTAGCATTACCCAACGGTCTAAACCAAAGGCGCAACCGCCATGTGGAGGTGCTCCATACTTAAATGCATTTACCATAAAGCCAAATTGCTCTTCTTGTTCTTCTTTAGTAAATCCTAACAGGTCAAATATTTTTTCTTGCATTTCCTTTTCATGTATACGAATACTGCCACTTACAATCTCGTTGCCATTCATTACCATATCGTAAGTTTCGGCACGTACTTTTAAAGGATCGGAATCCATTAAGTGCTTGTCATCTGGATGTGGTGAACAAAACATGTGGTGCACAAAAATTATTTCGCCTGTCTCTTCATCTTTTTCAAATAAAGGAAAATCAACGATCCAAAGTACTGACCAACTGTTTGGCGTAATCCAATCTTGGCGCTTGGCCATTTCTAACCTTAAATCGCCTAAATTTTTTCTACATTTTTTTTCGTTGTCTACCAATATTAAAAGTAAATCTCCAGGCGCTGCATCAAATTTTTCTCCAACTTGCTTCAATTGTTCTGCTGTGAAAAACTTGTCTATTGAAGATTTAACAGTACCATCTTCATTAAACTTTACATACACTAAACCTCCCGCTCCTCTATGTGGCTCTCGTACAAAATCGGTTAACTGGTCAATTTGCTTTCTACTATATGATGCGCAACCTTTGGCATTGATGCCAGCAATCAAATCTCCTTTATCAATTGCACTTTTAAAAACCATAAAGTCTGTGCCTGCAAACGCTTCATTTAAATCTGTAATTTTACAATCGAATCTCAAATCTGGCTTATCAGAACCATAGAACTTTAATGCATCATGATAGGTCAAGCGCTGAAAATTTGGCAACTCAACATCAATTACATTTTTAAATACATGTTTAGTCATTCCCTCAAACATATTCAGCACATCTTCCTGCTCAACAAAACTCATCTCACAATCTAGCTGACTAAACTCAGGTTGTCTATCTCCTCTAAAATCTTCATCACGGTAGCACTTTGTTATTTGAAAGTATTTATCCATACCAGCAACCATTAACAATTGCTTTAATATTTGAGGCGACTGTGGCAAAGCATAAAATTTGCCTGGTTGTAAGCGAGAAGGAACAATAAAATCTCTTGCGCCTTCTGGAGTTGATTTAATTAATGTAGGTGTTTCAATTTCAAGGAAACCTTTGCCCGTTAAAAACTCGCGCATGGCAGCCGTTGTTTTGGCACGCATTTCCATTCGCTTAGTCATTAATGGTCTTCTTAAATCTAAATAGCGATATTTCATTCGCAGTTCTTCACCGCCATCCGTATCATCATCCATAGTAAAAGGAGGTGTTTCTGCTGCATTAAGAATGGTTAAGCTAATTATTTCAATTTCAATATTACCTGTAGGCATATTGGGGTTTTTATTGCTACGTTCAGCAACTTTACCAATTACTTTTATTACGAATTCTCTACCTAGTTTTCGGGCAGCTTCACATAATGAAGAATCACTTTCCATATTAAAAACCAGTTGTGTAACTCCATAGCGATCTCTTAAATCAATAAAAGTCATACCTCCTAAATCGCGCGACTTGTGCACCCAACCAGATAAGGTTACTTCTTTATTAATATGACTTTCTCTTAGCTCTCCGCAAGTATGTGATCTATACATTTTGTTTATTTTTTTCTCTTCATTCAATCTACCTTTCTACCTCTTTAACTGTTGCTAAAAGCTCAAGATGATTGATTTGAGAAGTGTAAAGGTATCGCTAATTATACCAAATTAGATGTAAAATATTGCAAAAGAAGCTAAAATAGAATTTCTGAATTCAAGACAAAAAACACAACCATAGCTATGATTATGTTTGTATTTTTTAACGCAGAAATCGGGAATTATAGCCAGCGAACTTGTATTATTTTATGTGCATTTTGGTATTACCTTAAAACTAAAAGTCTATCACCGTCTAATCTTATGAGAATAAAAAGCAAAATGGTAAAGCCAAATAATGATGACCCTCCATAACTAATAAATGGTAATGGTATACCAATTACAGGAAAAAGACCTACCGTCATTCCTACATTAATTACTAAGTGTAGAAAAAATATAGATGCTACTCCATAGGCATATATTCGAGAAAATTTGGAGCGTTGCCGCTCGGCAACAGCAATGATCCTTAGTATTAAGAATATGAATAGCCCAATAACGATTGAACTCCCTAAAAAGCCAAACTCTTCACCAATGGTGCAGTAAATAAAATCGGTACTTAACTCAGGTACATAACCTAACTTGGTTTGGGTACCATCTAAATATCCTTTGCCAAAAGCTCCGCCCGAGCCAATGGCAATTTTACTTTGATGCACATTGTAGCCAATGTCTTTGGTATCTTCTATCATGCCCAAAACCAACTTTATTCTATTTTGTTGATGTGGCTGTAAAAAGTTATTAAACGCAAAGTCTACTCCTAAAATGTAGGTTGAACCAATGAGCGTTAAACCTACAATTAGGTAAACCAGCTTTTGATTAAATAATAGCAATGCAATAGATGATATACCCAATACCAAAAATCCTACAATCATTATTAAGTTCTGTTTTTCGGGGGCAAATTGTATGACCCCAAAACAAAGTGTTGTAACTATAATTGCTATAATCGCATAGATTCGAGTTTCAGGAGACTTTACTCCCTTTAAGATGATCATTATTACTAATGACAATGCACCTAAAGCTGCAATTAAATACATCACATTAAATACTAGCGCTAGTATAAAAAGCAGTATGGCTAGCAAGCCCGTCCAAAAAATTGATTGTGAAAATCCTTCACGATACATTACAAAAATTAGCGAGCCATATACAATTGCCGATCCAGCATCACCCTGTAATACTATTAATGCACCCGGCAATGCCACAATGGATAATGCCCAAACATATGTTTTAATGTTGCTAAATGAGGTGTTTAAACCACTTAAATATTTTGCTAACGCCAAGCATGTACCAAATTTGGCAAACTCTGATGGTTGAAGACTAAACGGCCCCAACCTAAACCAACTTTTAGCTCCTTTAATTTCTACTCCTAAAAATAAAACTGCCACTAAAAGTAAAATGGTAATGCCCCATATGTAATAGGAGAAATTGTGGAAGAAACTACCATCAAAAAACATGATGATAAACGCCAACAAAAACGCTATGCCCAAATAAACTATTTGCTTTACATAACTGTGTTTCATTGAAAATGCAAACGCTTCTCCTTCTCTAAACTCTGATGAATAAATGGCAATTACACCAATAAAAACCAATAGTGCATAAATTAACACTAGCACCCAATCAAGGTCTAACCATGTATTTCTTGACCTACTCATTATCAGTACTTAATAAATTGGCGTTAAACATTTTTTCCTCTAAATAATTTCTTTTCGATTTCACCTTTCTATTTAGATAAAACTCCGTCATTAAACTTGCAATTGGAGCAGCATAACGTGACCCATACCCTCCATTTTCAACTATGGCTGCAATGGCAATTTTAGGATTTTCTAATGGCGCAAATGAAACAAATACTGAATGATCTGTACCATGTGGATTTTCTGCTGTTCCTGTTTTTCCAACAATATCAATACTATCAATTTGAGCGATTCGAGCAGTTCCATTTTGCACCACCAACAATAAACCTTCATTAACTGCGGTAAAATGCTGTGGTGCAATATCTACGTTCAATTTTGTGCTGTAAGTATTTCCAAACACGGTATCGCCTTTAACTGGTTTTATAAGATGTGGCGGATAATAATATCCTTCATTGGCAAAAATGGCCATCATATTTGATAGTTGTAATGGCGTTGTTAGTACTTCACCTTGTCCAATACCTAAAGAAATGATGGTTTGCGAACCCCAACCTCTTTTACCATACAATCTATCATAGTATTTATGATCGGGTATGTTTCCATCCTTCTCATAAGGAACATCAATCAATGTTGGTTTTCCAAAATTGAATTTATCAGCATAATTGTACCAATTTGTATATGATTCTTGTATGCTTTCAAATTCTGGCAAATCAATTGATTGTCTAAAAGCATTCCAAAAATACGGGTTGCACGAGTGCCTAATTGCTTGTTGAACATTGGTTGCTGAAGCATGACCGTGTGAACATTTTAAGAATCGGCCAGGTATGGAATAGCCACCATTGCAGGCATAATACGTATTTTCATTTATTGCCTTGCTTTCCATTGCCACTAAGCCAACAAAAGCTTTAAATGTTGAACCTGGCGGGTAAGTTGCCATTATGGGTCTATTAAACAATGGCTTTAGCGAATCTTTATTTAAAATTTTATAATTCGCACCACGATCTCTTCCTGTAAGCAAATTAGGATTATAACCCGGGCTGCTAATCATTGCCAATATTTCGCCCGTAGATGGTTCAATAGCCACAACACTACCCCTTTTGTTTTGCATTAACTTTTCGCCATAGCGTTGCAGCTCTATGTCGATTGTTGCTTGTAAACTAATTCCAGAAATGGCATCTTCATCCAAGTCGCCATCCATATAGCTTTTTACTTCACGATTAAACTTATCGCGTAAAATGTATTTAACTCCACGCTTACCTCTTAGTAAATGCTCGTAAGATTTTTCTAAGCCATTGATACCAATGTAATCGCCACTTTTATAGTACTCGTTTTTCTTAAGTTGCGATTCGCTTATTTCGCCAGTGTAACCAACAAGGTGGGCCGCATTGTTATAAGGATAAGTTCTTATAGTTCGTGCCTCCGAATAGAATCCGTTAAACTGATACATGTTTTCAATTACCGGCACAAACTCTTCTGGTGGAATTTGACTTGCAAACAATGAAGCTTTAAAGTAGGAGAACTTTTTCGCCTCATTCATTCTAATATTAAAGTCCTCTTCAGTAATTTTTAACAATTGGCAAAACTGGGCAGTATCTAAATCCTTTACTTCTCTGGGAATAACAACTAAATCATAAACTGCTCGGTTACCAACTATTAACTTGCCGTTTCTATCATATATTAATCCTCTTGCAGGATAGGTATTTATTTTTCGAATGGCATTGTTAGCTGCCAACGTTTTAAACTTGTCATCAATTACTTGTATGTAAAACAGCTTGCCTAACACTACTAAACCAGCAATGGCAACAAAAATTATAATTACCCACTTCCTATTTTCAAAACTTTGCATTGGCCCTTTTAGATTGAAAAAGAAATTGTAAAAGAAAAATAATGAGCAATGATATAACAGAGGTAATGATAAACTTAAGTATAAAATAGCCTAGGCCAGCACCACTTGCAACCTCAATTGCAAAGTATAAAAAGTGATGTGCCAATATTAGAATTGAAGTGTATGCAAAAACCCATTGAAACCCAAGGTGCTTTATTGAAGGACTATCTAACATTTCGTAACCCCCTCTTGGTGTTAAAACTCTAATTACTACTGGCCGCAAAAATGCCAACAATGTTAGTGCAGATGCATGCATACCAATTGAATTTGAAAAAACATCAACCACCAAACCTGTTGCAAAACCTAAAATCAATAGCATCCATTTAGGGGTTGAAAATGGCAGTAATAAAATAAATAAAGGATAAACATAGGGATTAATAGTACCGTCTAACTCAACATTATTTAGCACTAAAATTTGCAATGCAATTAAAGCTATAAAACGAAACATATTTAACGGAAGTATATAAATCATTTTATGTTTTTTTCTAACTCGTTAATCTCATCTGCAAACAAATTATTTACAACATATACATAGTTCAAATTTGAAAAATCTGAACTCAAAGTAACTTTTACTTCAAAAAATGGTTCTCCTTTTTTATTATCGTATGATTTAATAACTCCAATCATTATACCTTCAGGAAAAATATGGCTAAAACCTGTAGTTTCAATGGTATCACCAATATTTAAGCTCGCATAATCAGGTATATTTTTTAGGGTTACAGTTTTAATATCATTGTTGTCCCACAGCAATGGTCCAAAGTAATTACTTCCTTTTATTCTACCACTTGTGCTAAATCTTTTATTTAGGAATGACATTGCCAATGAATAATTGTCTGATGTATTGGTAACAATACCTACAATTCCATTTGGCCCAATTAAACCACTGTTCACTTTAACTCCGTGCGCTTTTCCTCTATTTATGGTTATGTAATTGGCCGATTTAGTGAAGGTATTTTGTACTACCTTACTCGCTTGATAAGTGTAGCTCTGATTATAATGAGCTTTACAAGCAGTATCAATTTTAGATTGATTGTAGTAGTAAGCGTTATCTAATGCTTGATACAATCTTTGATTTTCAACAGCCAAGCTGTCGTTTACTTTTTTAAGATCTAAGTAGTCGGCAATATTGGTAGCAGACTCGTTCATTTTACCTACGGTGCCATTGGATGTACTTAAAAAGCTGGCTTTGTGATATGGGTTGTATTGGATTATTAATATTGCACACACAACTTGTAATGCAATAAAAAACAAAAGGTTGCTGGATTTAAGTAATAATAAAAATAGTTTTCGCATTCAGCAAGTACAACAATTTATTAGCTCATTAAAAATGGATACTTCTCGGTATGTTTTAAGGCAATACCTGTGCCTCTAACTACTGCACGTAAAGGATCATCAGCCACATGCACTGGAAGTTTAGTTTTTTGTGCAATACGCTTATCTAATCCTCTAAGCAAGGCTCCACCGCCTGTTAAATACAAACCTGTTCTATAAATATCTGAAGCTAGCTCAGGTGGTGTAGTTTCTAATGCTCTTAATATGGCCGACTCAATTTTGGTGATAGACTTATCCAAAGCATGGGCAATTTCGGTATACGAAACCATAATTTGTTTTGGAATACCTGTCATTAAATCTCTACCATTAACCGCATAATCTTCAGGTGGTTCACTTAGCTCGGGAGTAGCTGCACCTACATGAATTTTAATATTTTCTGATGTTCTTTCACCAATTAAGATGTTGTGTTGCCTACGCATGTAATCCATAATATCTGCAGTAAACTCATCTCCAGCAATTCTAATAGACTGATCGCAAACAATACCTGAAAGTGCAATCACGGCAATCTCGGTTGTACCGCCACCTATATCAATTATCATGTTGCCTTCTGGCTCCTCCACATCAATACCAATACCTAAAGCTGCAGCCATAGGTTCAAAAATCAAATATCTTTCTTTTGCTCCTGCTTGCTCTGCCGAATCGAAAACAGCGCGTTTTTCAACTTCAGTTATGCCTGATGGAATGCAGATTACCATTTTATAGGTTGGCTTAAAAAGCTTTTTGCTTTTGTAAAGCATTTCAATCATCTTGCGTATCATGCCCTCAGCAGCGTTAAAATCTGCTATTACTCCATCCTTTAAAGGACGTACAGTTTTTATGTTATCGTGGGTTTTTTCATGCATTTGCATTGCCTTGGTACCCACGGCAATAATCTTATCCGTTTTTCTATCAATGGCAACTATTGATGGCTCATCAACCACCACTTTACCATCAAATATGATTAAGGTGTTGGCTGTGCCCAAATCAATTGCTATTTCGTCTTTTAAAAAATTTAGTAGTGCCATTTATATTCTAATCTCAATGTCTTTTTAATGTTTAAAATGTCTAGTTCCTGTAAAAACCATGCTCATGTTGTTTGCGTTGCAATAATCTATTGAATCTTGATCTTTTTTAGACCCTCCAGGTTGAATAACCGCATTAATGCCAGATTGTTTCGCAATTTCGACACAATCTGGAAAAGGGAAAAAGGCCTCTGATGCCATGACTGACCCTGCTACATCAAACCCAAAACGTTTTGCTTTGTTTATTGCTTGGTTAAGTGCATCAACACGAGAAGTTTGTCCGCAACCCATACCTAATAATTGTCCGTTTCTAACCAATGCTATTCCGTTAGATTTTAAATGCTTTACTACCTTATTCGCAAACAACAGGTCCTTTACTTCTTGATCTGTAGGCGATTTAGTAGTAGCTGTTTTTAAATCTTCCTCCGTTTCTGTTGCATTGTCTCTTTGCTGTTCAACAACACCATTCAAAACATTTTTATAAATTTTGTTTGGAAGTTTTTTTGAAACTTGCTCACAAAGTATTCTATTCTTTTTTTGCTTTAACAACTCCAAAGCATCATCATTAAACTTAGGGGCTATTAAAACTTCATAAAATAGCTTGTCAATTTCATGGGCAGTTACTAAATCAATTGTTTGGTTGGTAATTAACACCCCGCCAAAAGCCGAAATGGGATCTGCTACCAATGCATCTTTCCATGCATCAATAAGCGTTGCTCTTGTTGCTAAACCACAAGTATTGGTATGTTTTAAAACTGCAACCGTTGGCTCATTAAATTCAGCTATTATATTTACAGCAGCATCCATGTCTACCAAATTGTTGTAAGAAATTTGCTTACCACTTAGCTGATTTAACATTTGACTTAAATCGCCATAATAAACCGCTTGCTGATGAGGATTTTCTCCATACCGCAACGTATTGCCGTTTTGAAAACTGCTTTGCTTAAAGCTTAAATCTTCTTCATTACCATTAAAAAATTTATAGATGGCCGTATCGTAATGAGATGATACATTGAAAGCATCTTTAGCATATTGCTGGCGATCTTCTATATCGCTAAAGCCTTGTTTTTCTTTTAGCAACTCAACAAAATTTTGGTATTGCGATTGGTGACTTACTATTAAAGTATCCTTGTAATTTTTGGCCGTTGCTCTAATCAAAGCAATTCCTCCTATGTCAATTTTTTCAATTATTGCAGCTTCATCATTGGTAGATACTACCGTTTCTTCAAAAGGATATAAGTCAACAATTACCAAATCGATTTGTGGAATTTCATATTCATCTAACTGAGCAACATCACCTTTATCATGCCTACGAGCCAATATTCCTCCAAACACTTTAGGGTGCAATGTTTTTACTCGCCCTCCTAAAATTGAAGGATAACTCGTTAAATTTTCAACCTGCTGAACTTGCACACCTTGCTCTTCAATAAATTTTGCTGTGCCGCCAGTTGAGTAAATGGTAACACCTAAATCTTTTAATAACTCAATTACATTTTCTAATCCAGCTTTATGATAAACTGAAATAAGTGCCGAATTTATTTTCTTTAACATTGGTAAGTCCTTTGGAAATTTGGAGCGTTGCAAAGTTACTTAAAAGCCCTTATTTCATGCACCTTTTGCAAACATTAATTTGTTAAGAAGTGCTAATAAATTTTTGAATGATTTGCGGATAAAACTCATACTCCAATTCTTGAACCTTTTGGGCTATTTCTTCAGCACTCTTACAATCGATAATTGCGATATCTTTTTGAAAAAGTATTTCTCCTTTGTCAAATTCTTCATTTACCAAATGAATTGTTATTCCGGTTTTGGGCTCATTATTTTTAAAAACTGCTTGATGTACGTGCCTACCGTACATGCCTTTGCCACCATATTTTGGCAACAACGCAGGGTGAATATTTAATATTTTATTGCTAAACTTTTTTACAACATTTTTTGGAATTAGCTTTAGGTAACCTGCTAAAATTATATACTCAACGTTTGCGTTTTGTAATATTTCGAGCAGCGCATTTTCACTTTTGCTATTAAATAGTTTTGTTGCAATATTGTTTTGAGTGCCAATATTAAAAATGCCCGATTGTGAATTGTTAGAAATTAAAAGCACAATTTCGGCTGAAACTTTATGCATTTGATTTACGATATTGGCTGCATTACTGGCTGTTCCAGAAGCTAAAATGGCAATTTTTGGTAACGTTTTCAATGGTATAAAATTAATGTTAAATGGTGTTTGGATGCTTTAAAATTGCAGATTGTGTTTAATTATTGATATGAGTAATTATATTTTTTTACTTTAACGCTATGGTTCAAAGCCGTTCAGGTAAGGTTGCAATCGTATTGGTAGGTCAAGGTTTAAATGCGATAATTAGTTTTTTAGCATTGCCTTATTTGGCTCGATCTTTAGATTATGATGGCTATGGATCTTATGGACAAGTAATACTTTCCATTGATATATTTAGGGTACTATTTTTGGTGGGTTTGGCTGCAGCAATTAACATAGTTTTAGCAAAATATAAAGACCAAATTTCTTCCATTTTAAAAACAAATATAGTTGCGGTAATAGCCTTAGGTATTGCCGGAGCTTGCTTAACCTATTTATTGGCAGATAGCCTAGCTATTTGGTTTAAAAATGATCAATTACCTAAGCTAATTAAAATTTACGCGTGGTCTATACCCTTTCAACTATTAAGCACCATTTTTTCTGCATTCAACATTTTTTTTGATAAAATAAAGCAAACTACCATAGCTGCCGTTATACTCAATGCAACACGAGTTGTATTGCTGGTGGTAGCCATACAAGTTTTTCAATCGTTGGAATTGCTTTTTTATGCAGCTGTTTTGATTTCGGCTGTTCAGGCAGTTACGCATTATTTTATAATTGATAAAAAATATAGAATTGGCGGAGGCTATAACCAGCAGTTGCTAAAAATGCAGTTAGCGATTGGCCTGCCAATAGCGCTTACTGGCATAATAGGTTTTTTACTAAAATATACTGATGGCTTAATGATTAGCAATATGTTAGAAACTAAAGACTTTGCCATTTACAGAAATGGAGCTTTTGAATTGCCGTTTATAGGCACCATTTTCGCCGCAATTGGCACCATATTAGTCCCTGAAATTTCGAAATTGTTTACCAACAAAAACTTTGATGAAATTATTAGAATTAAAAATAAGGCCATTACTAGCACTGCACTTATCGTTTATCCCATAATGATTTTTGTAATGTTTTTTCATTATGAAATTGTGGTGACAGTATTTTCTAATAAATATGAAGCAAGCGCAATTATATTTTTAATATTTACTTTTTTATTGTTCATTAGAGTAAATAACTATCAAGATGTATTTGTTGCGGCTGAAAAAACACGAATTGTATTTTATGCAAATGCGTTTTGCTTGATTTTAAATGTTGTATTAAATTACTTTTTAATTGAAAAACTAGGAATTAAAGGGGCGGCTCTTTCGACCGTAATTTCAATGATTTTGTTGGCTGTAATATTATTAATTAGCAGCTCACTTATATTAAAAACATCTGTTTTCAAATTGTTTAGTGCTAAAAAAATTGTTTTTACTCTGGTGGTTGCAGGTTTAATTTCATTTGGGTTTTATCAACTTTATAGCTTGTACAGCCAAATTTGGATGTTGGCAGTTTACTTTGCCGTTTATATAGCCATCATCTTATTTATACTTATTAAATGGAATATTTTTGATACTGACATTTTAAAAACCTTATTACAAAATAGTGCTTTACGAAACATAACCATTGTAAAGAAAATTATAGATTAAATGGGACTTGGAATACAAACTAAATTTTTGAAACTAATTGGGCGAGAAGAGCAAATTGGAGCTTCTACGGGTTTGTTGGTTTTAAATTGGATAGTTCAACGCATTTTTAGACAGAATTCCTCAGTTCCTTTTTCGGTTCACCATACATCAAACATTAGAGGTTATAAAAATATGAGGCTTGGATCAAAAGTATCGTTTAGCATGACTGTTTCGGGTTCAGTAAATATTTATGCCAGCGATAATACAATTTTAGAGATTGGTGAAGGAACAATATTTGCAAACAATGTTTGCATAAGAACCGCCAATCATGATTTTATGGACCGTAATAAGTATACTTTAGGTAATGTAAAAATTGGCAAAAATTGCTGGCTTGGACATGGCGCTGTTATTTTACCCAGTGTTACCCTTGGAGAAAATGTTACCGTTGGAGCAAATAGTGTTGTTACTAAATCATTTCCAGACAACTGTGTAATAGCAGGAGTGCCAGCCAAAATTGTTAAGGAGTTTTAACTAACATTTTTTTATTGGAAGTACTTGAAAGAAAAACTAAAGCAGCAATAAATAGCGGAAGTACTACAGCTTTATACCTAACTATTGCCCCCAAATTTGGCACTATATATCCGATAATTACAAAAACCGATAGGCTGAAGAATAATGCGAATACAGCAATTGACGGTAATCTTAATAACCGCAATTTAGATTTTATAATTGCGAACAACATAAAAAGTAAAACTAAATTAACCTCAATTAGCACTAGCCATTTTATGAGTGCATTTGCATCTTTAGGAAATGGTCTCAATAGGGTATTTTGCAAAGCATTTGGGATGGCAGTAATAAAACTTTTGGTTGTAGGTTTTAAGGGTTTTACATAAACTGATGAATTGCCAACATCCCATTGAAACTGAGTTTGTTTCACAATCAGGTTTTCATAAAGTCTAAAGTTGATATTTTTGTTTTCTATTAAAAACAATGCTGTTGAAGCAACAAGTAAATAAATTATACAATAGACATAAAATGGCTTTAATCTTACGTATTTGCTTATAATATAAGCCAACAATGCAGGAATTAACATAAGCAAGAGGTAAGACCGAATAAAGCTAACTAGCAAGCATGCTGCAACAATAATAAGAACTCTCCAAAATTTTAATCTTCCATTTAATGAAAGCGTTAAATGATATAAGATTATACCAATAAAAAAGCTCATAAAAGCCTCTTTATGAACTCCTGAAGTAAAGAACACAACTGTAGGGACCAGTAAAATTGATATTATCAAATACCACTTATTACCGTTATACCAAGGCACAAAAGTTTTATAAATAGCTGTTAACCCTATAAATGACAAAAAGGCCGTAAACACTGCAATAGGATAAAACTTGTTAAATGTGATTATACTTACAATGGCTGTAAACCTGCACATAAAGTTTGAACCGTTATTGTTCCAATAAATGTGATGACCTGGATAAAAATAATTGGTTAACTCTTCTGGTATTCCATAACCTGGATTACTACCAAAAACCAACTTTAGAAATATTTGAGGCTCAGTCCATAATGTTTTTTGCCACATAACCCCTTGCTTAAAATATCCCCACGTATCTCCTGATGCATAATAAGACTCAAAAAGATATATATATGAAATACCAGCTAAAACCTTCAATAAAAAAATTGCTATCAACGTTTTTTTATCTATTTGTGCAATAGTAAAAAACTTTAATTTCTTAATTAGCAAAATGCCTAAAAGCACATAACCTATAACTAAGAAGAATGAGATCAAACTTAAATTTTTGTTATTTAATTTACACTAAAGTACAATGCTATAAAGTAAATTTTACGAGCAACAGATTATAAACGATTATTACTAGCGGTTGCGTTTATTTTTAGCAAAACTTTTTTAACCCCTGACAAAAAACCAGTTTTATCAAAATATTGGTAATGCAAATTGTAATTGCTTTGTTGAATTTCTTTAAAGCTTGTGGCAGTTTGTTTGTTATGAAAGTCAACTAAAAGCTTATCAATTTTACCTATGTCATTTTGTTTTACATATAACAAGTGTTTGTCCCAATCGATTTCACTTTCAAATGGAAGTGGTGCTTTTGTTTCAACGAACACAGGAATTCTACCCAATGCCAAAACTTCAAACAATCTGTAAGAATAATTAGCTCTGCCTCTAATTACCAAGTTATAGCCATTGGATAATATATTTTGTATAAATGTGTTTTTATTTATTTTTTGTTGGGCCTTGTGGTCATTGCCCCAGTAACCGTCCATAATCTCAATAAAGTCTTGCTGCACTTGAGGGTTTTCAGTAAATAAATCAATTGCCTTTCGTCTTAACTTGTAACCAATATTGTAAGCGTGGGAGTTATACTCATGATTGATTTTTGAATAAGTGTTTTCTATAAATGATAATAGATTATCTTTTACACTCATTTTTAGCTTTAAGGCCGCACCACAAAATCCTATAGTAGCTTGACTAGTTTTTTCTAACGTAATCAATGGATTTTCAACCTTGGTAAAATTGCTAAATGCAGGGTAAACAAATGTGGTTGGTGTTTGATTATGGCTTGTAATTGCTGTTCTAAAAAGCACGGTGTTTTTAGGTAAAGGGAATTTTCGCTGATCGTCACCAAAATGAATAGCTAACAATGGCTTTTTAGCTTTTTTTGAAATTTCAATTAAATTTTGCAAACTATTTTCGGGTAAACTTTCGGCTATATCTCTAAATTTTTTTCCGAAATAATATTCCAAAGACAATGGTATGAGAACATAATCAGCTTCTTTAACATTATTTACAAATGTGAAATCATTGTTTTCTATAAAAAACAAGTTTAACAAGTCTAACGGTAAATTTTCCTTAACTGAATAAAGTTTCATGTCTTTTAAGTAAATACTGTTCATGTTCTTTATTCAAGAATAAAAAATTCCATTTAATGGCTTGTGTAATTTGATTTTGTTTAATCAAACCCTTTTGCTCATCAATATTATAAAAGCTGTAATGCTCATTGTTAAAGAGCTGATTTAAATAACTCAAATGTTCTTCACTTTTCAACTCAATCAACACCGTTGGCTTATAATCTTTTATAACTTGTTCAGCACCTTTTAACACTTCCAATTCATGGCCTTCAACATCAATTTTAACCAAATCTATGCTTTTTCCCTTAAGCGGCTTAAAAGTATCTAGTGTTATAGTTTTGGTTTTTTGTTTTATTGTGTTTTTAAAATTGGTTAGAGCTGTTTCCTCTAGTGATGCTAAATGATGATGATTGCCTGGTAAATCATAAAATGTTGTTTCCATATTGCTACTACTAATTGCGTAATTGTAGGTATCAATTTTCATATCATTTATAGCAATGTTATGATTCAACAACTTAAATATTCTTGGCACCATTTCAAAGCAATAAATATTGGAATTTGGATTGTTACTTTTAGCAACTAAACTGTACAATCCTGTATTAGCCCCTACGTCCAATATTTGCGAACATACTACTGATAAATGTTGCCAAACATAAAATGAAGTAGCCTCATCTTGTACATTGTTACTCCAAAACAATGAAGTTTCAAATGGATTGTTATAGTTAACCGCCTCAACCGATTTTTGATTTATGGTTGTAAAGCTAAACCTTCCTTTAAAATATAAGTGCTGCCAAATGTTATGCGATAAGGTTATTCTAAACTTTTTAATCAATATGAAAAGCTCTCTTTTAAATGGCAATACTCGGTAAATACTTCTTAAGAGATGTTTCAACTTGGCGTTTAGATATAATTAATATGGTAGGCCAAAATTAATCAGAAGCTATCAATCGAAATAGCTTAATACAATTGGCTTAATTTTGAAGATGCATTAATTTGCTATTATGTCAGAAAGTATTGATAAAAAAAAGGTTTTAATACTTAGCTATTTTTTTCCTCCAAGCAATGTTACCTCTGCGCAAAGAGCCAAAGGTTGGGCCAAATACCTTGGTGAGTTTGGTTACTATCCTATAATTATTACCCGCAAATGGGAACGTGAAGTTAAAAGCATTGTTGATGTGGCCACCGCTACCAGTGCGAAAATTGAACATACTGTTTACGATAATTTTGAAGTTTATAAATTACCCTACAAGCCGACTATACAAAACAGGTTATTAATCAAATATGGTTCGGATAAATTCGTATTTATTAGAAACTTATTGAGATTTTCCGAATTAATATTTCACAAAATTTTTTTAACTGCATCTCCGTATTACATTTTTTTTAAGCATGCACACCAACTATTATCATCTGATACCGAAATAAAATTACTCATAGCCTCTGCGCAACCATTTCATCTATTTGGCATTGCAAATAAATTAAAAAAGAAACACCCAAAGCTAAAATGGATAGCTGATTACAGAGATGACTGGAGTACCAACGAACTTATCAATAGAAAAAAATTAGCCAATAAACTTATACTTGCTTTAGATAAAATTATAGAAAAAAATTGGCTCAAAAATGCAAGTTGTTTCATCTCTGTCTCTAAGCATTATGTAAGTAAAATAAAGTCCATAACTAACTTAAACGGTTGGGTAATTGAAAATGGTTTTGATGAAAGCGAATTGACTGATTACAGAAAAATAGTAGCAACTAAAGAGTTTAAATTTTTATATGTAGGGACTTTATATAATGCGCAAATTTTTGAGCCTTTTTTAGAAGTATTCAAACAGTTGATTGATAAATTTAAAGCGCAGTTGAAAATAAAATTAACACTGCAAGGTTCATTGGTTGATTATGTTGCTACCAATAGAGTAGAAACGATTTTGAAAAATTATAAGGCAAATTTTGAAATTACCACTAGGGTAAGTCGAGTTGAAATGTTAGAAATGTACTCGCAAAGTAATTTATTGGTAATGTTTCCGTACGACAAATTGAAGGGTATTCCCTCAAGCAAAATTTACGAATATATTGGCTTACACAAACCGGTGTTGCTTTACCCAAGTGATAATGATGTAATAGAACAAATATTAAATTCAAGTAAATTGGGAATAATACCAAGCAGCAAAACTGAACTTTACAACAAATTGGCTAAAATTATTAGCGCTCATATCAATGACGAACAATGGTTTATCCAACCTAAAAATATTGATATAGCTAAGTACAGTAGAAAACAACAAACCAAAAGTTTAAGTGCTATTTTAAATAAAACGATTAAATGAAAGTTTGTCAAATACTTTATAGCGGATTGGGAGGGCATGGTAGTGTTGCATTATCTTTTACTGAAAGTGATATTGAGAAACAATTTGAACACAATTATATTTTTTTTGGTATTGAACCTGCACTTTGCAACTACAAAGATTTTTGTATGTCTAATGGTTATAAATTTAAGGCTGTTCAAAAAAAGAAAGGCTTAGACCTTAACTCCCTTATAAAAGTTTATAAATACTTAAGGCAACTAAAGCCAAACGTTATACTATTGCATAGCACAAGTCTTATTTACCTACTTGTGCTCTATAAAATTTTTAATAAAGCAACCGTTATTCAAATAGAACATCAACAACCATTGCTAAAAAGAAAATCGGAATGGCTTTGGACCAAGTTGGGGATGCGCTTTGCCGATAAAATGGTGTTTTTAACTAAAGATTATATTGCAAAAACAAAAGAAAGGCTTGGATCTGACTTTAAAAGTGATAAGGTAGCATATATTCCAAATGGTATAAATCTATCTACTTTTTATCCGACACTAAGTAATTTAAATAGCTCGCCAATTTTGGTAAGCATGATTTCGAGATTTACCGAGATAAAAGATCATCAAACGCTTTTAAAAGCAATAGTGCAATTAAACGCTGATGGCCATAAGATTGATTTAGCTTTAGCTGGCACAGGTGAAACATTAGAATTGTTAAGAAAGAACTTTAACCATCCCTTTATAAAATTTGTAGGTCTATTAAATGAAGATGAAATTGTAAGACTATTGCAAAAGTCAGATATTTATGTGCATGCCTCATTTGGCGAAACTATGTCTACCTCTATAATGCAAGCATTGGCAATGGGCAAGTATGTAATTGGCAGTAATGTAGCAGGAATACATAATATGATTGACGATAAAGTAACTGGCTTTTTATATGAATCCAAAAATATTGCTGAACTAGCTAATACGATACTGCATATAATCAATCACAAACCTGAAGATGTTGCCAAAAATGCGGTTCAATATGCTAAAAACAATTTTTCCAGCATTAACATGTTTAATGCCTATGTTAAGTTGTTTTAGCCAATTTTAAGAAAGATGAAGATATTACATGTTCAAAAAATAAAAGGAGTTGCAGGATCAGAAAAGTATTTAATGGCACTTTTGCCTGAATTGGTTAAAAAAGGCATTCAAGTGGAGCTTGTTTGCATTTGCTCACTCCAAGAAAAACAACAGTTACATTCGTTTTTCAATCATTTTATTTCACAGAATATAGCTGTGCATGTAATTGAAATTACAAGGTTTTCCATAGTCAAAGTTGTAAGGAATTTGAAAAAAATTGTTGGGCAAAATAAATTTGATATAGTAAACTCCCACTTAATTCATGCCGAATTTTACTGTGCGTTGCTGAAACTAATTGGTGTAAAATTTAAGCTAGTATCAACAAAACATGGCTACTCAGAAAGCTTTACTAGTAAAGGATATTTTAACGTAAATGTTCCTAAAGATTTATATTATTTTATTACCAAGTTCAATGAAAAATTTATTTATAAATCTATTGCTGTATCAAAAGCACTAAAAAAATTATACTACAACAATAGACTTACTTCTTCTGAAAATATTGAGGTTATATACCATGGTTATGATTATGCGAAAATTTCGGAAAATGAGATACAGACTTCATCTAACTATCAGTTGGCAATTGTTGGTAGATTAATTCCTCTCAAAGGGCATAAATACGCATTAAAAGCGCTTTCTATTTTAATTAATAGGGTAAAGAATGTGCGTTTAACTATAGTTGGAAGCGGAAGCCATGAAACTGTATTGAGAGATTTAGCTAAAGAATTAAATATCGCAGACCAAGTGAAATTTGTTGGATTTCAATCTAACCCTAGAGTTTGGATGGCAAATGCAAATGTTGTTTTAGTTCCGTCTATTTCAGAAGGATTTGGATTAACAATAATTGAAGCATTTAGTGTGAAAAAACCAGTTATAGCATTTGATGTGCCGGCCTGCAATGAAATTGTAAATGAATTTAATGGTTTCTTAATTCCACCATTTGATTGCGAAATTTTTGCTCAAAAAATTGAACTACTACTAACCCAACCAAAGCTGGTCCACAACAAAGGTGAAGTGGCGTTAAATGACCAATTGATAAAGTTTAACCTTAGCACCATGATTAATAAACACTGCCAATTTTATGCTAATTGTGTTGCTGATTAATTTTCCCCTTTAAATCAACCCCATAGTATAAACAAACAAGAAACACCATATAAAAAGGCAATAATGGTATTTTATATCTGGTTAATGCACCAAAATTGTATGAAATAAACCCAACAACAAAGGCAAAAGACAGCGCAAAGAATAAGAAAAATTTCAAATTTTTACTCGAAACCATCATCCTAAAAAACCTACTAATACCTAACCGTACCAAACAAACTACCGTAAATATTAAAAGCAACAAACTTTCAATTGCCGAAAGAACAATGGCTGGACTATTTACTTCCCACAAATAAGGCCTAAATAACGAAACGTTTATAGCCTTAGGTATAGTAGTAATAAAAGCAACAACTGATGACGAATAGTCACCCAAATCATAACCCGAGCGGGAGCCTGAAGATGAAAACTCATCTGCATTATGTACGTATTGCATTGCGCCTACGGCCCATTTAACACTATCGGTGCTTATGTTTAATTTTTTAGTAATAAAGTAGGAGCTACCAGCAATAATAATAATTGACAAGATTAACAATGCCGGTGTAACCACTAGCCGATCATTTTTCTTGAAAAATCTTGATATAAAGCTTTGAACCAGCCATAATATTGCAAAGGGTAAGAATATTAAAAATATATAAACCTTAATAATTATTAATAGGTAGCTACATACAACAATTACAATAACTGGTAAAACAAATCTTTTTTTTGCTTTAAACAAACTGTACAACCCCCATAATAACCAACCCAAGCATGCATAAGTAACGGTGTCTTTTAATATGCCACTGCCCCAAAATACCACAGATGGTATGCAAATAAGTGCCCAACCTAATGCATACTTAATTTGGGGATACAATTTAGTGAAAACAACAACAAAAGCAATTGTACCCGAATAACTTATAACAGAAAATAGCAATGTTGTTGTAAAAAATTGCTGTGCACCCAGCAAGCAGGGTATACTTGCCAATTTGCAAATGATAAATGTGGTAGCCCCATGCGCATAACCAAAATGTAGGTAAGGCATTGTTCTTGGGGTATGCTCAAATGGAGCCGCACTCATTATTTGCCACCAGGCAACAGGATCTTTGATAAGCGCATTTGATAAAGCTACTGCCCCATCAAAATAATTAAATGAATCTCCGTAAGGAAAATAGAATGTATAAGCAAGAGCAAAAGCAAATGATCCAACAATTTTAAATATTAACCCTGGCACAAGCACTTTGTAAAGAACTGAAGTAGGCTTAATTGCCCAATCTCTAAATTTTAAAGCAAAAAAAATGAGCAGCCATGAGTATACCGAAAAAAGACCTAAATCAAAAAAGTCCATTTAACAAAAGTATCTACTTAGAAAGTATACCGCAACCATATCTAATTTATTATATTTCGAAAATCTTAAATTTGCAATATAATTTATGCGCATAGTATTAACATCAAATTCTAGTTGGACCATATATCAGTTTAGGATAGATTTGATAAAACATCTTTTAAAATCTCACGAAATTTTTATAGTTGCACCTGAAGATGAAAAAACTGAATACCTTAAGCAACTTCCAATAAAATTCTATAAGTATTCCTTAAATGCAAAAGGGATAAATCCTGTAGGAGAATATAGAGTAATTAACAAATTGAAACTAATTTATGAGAAAATTAAACCTGATATAATTTTTCATTACACCATAAAGCCAATTATTTGGGGCACAATAGCTGCCAAAAAGTTAGGCATCCATAATATTGCGGTAACTACAGGCTTAGGTTATGCCTTTAATGAAAACAACCTTGTTGCCAAAACTGCCAAAAAATTATATAAAATGTCTTTAAAAGGAGCCAACCATGTTTGGTTCTTAAACAAGAACGATCAATCCAAATTTGTAAATCAAAATTTAGTTGAATCTGCAAAAACAATGATTTTACCTAGTGAAGGCATCAATTTAGCAGAATACAATCCTGTGGTGACCAAAAAAAATGAAGCGTTTCACTTTTTGTTTATTGGCAGAATGCTTAAAACCAAAGGGATTACTGAGCTGATTAATGCTTTTAATATACTTAGCAAACGCACGCATAAACCAGTTGTATTAAACTTATTGGGGTTTTTAAATGCCGCTAATCGAAATGCAATTTCGCAGCAGCAAATGGATGTTTGGGTTAAACATAAACAAATAAACTACTTAAGCTCGGTAGATGATGTTAAACCAATTATTATTAAAAATGATTGTATTGTTTTACCTAGTTATAGTGAAGGTATTTCGCGTGTTTTACTTGAAGCGTGCGCTATGCAAAAGCCTATAATTTGCACAGATGTACCAGGCTGCAATGAAGTAGTTATTGACGGCTACAATGGTTTATTATGCCAAGTTAAAAATGCCCAAGACCTTGCCGATAAGATGGAGCAAATGCTTTTACTTACTGACGAACAGAGAGCAACAATGGGCAAAAATGGCAGAAAACTAATGAAAGAAAAGTTTGACCAAAACATTGTGTTTAAGTTTTATGAAGAAGCTATCGCAAACTTTATAAATTAGCGTTAACATAGTTTAAACCCATTGAATTTTCCTATAACAACTGCGATAGTTTTATTTGTTGTAAGCATTGCAGCTTCTATATTGATAAACCGAATTTTACTCAAGTTTTCAAAAAACTTAGGAGTTCGAACCAATAACAATGCTGATTTAATAAGATGGAGCCCTACGCAAAAGCCATCATTGGGTGGCATTAGTTTCTTTTTAGTTTTTTTGTTAACCGTGGGCTTTGCTGGGTATTTGGGCGAAACATCAGGAATTTTAGAAAATAAGAGCATATTAGGATTGTTAGTAGCTACTACAATTGGCTTTTTTTTAGGGTTAGCTGATGATGCATACAATACCATACCTTGGGTAAAATTTTTGGGTCAGTTTGTTTGTGGTATTGTACTAGTTGTATTTGGTGTAGTTATTGAAATTAGCCCGTTTGTTTGGCTAAATTATGTTTTTACCGTGCTTTGGGTTGTGGGTTTAATGAACTCGCTAAATATGCTAGATAACATGGATGCTATTACTACAAGCGTAAGCCTAATTGTTATATTAATCTGTTTAGTAATTAGTGTATTAACCTCTTCAATTAATCAAACCTTATTGTTTGTACTAATTGGTGTAGCAGGCGCTTTATTCGGGTTTATGGTTTACAATTGGCATCCTTCAAAAATGATTATGGGCGATAGTGGAAGTCAATTTTTAGGTGCGTTTACTGCGGCCATCTCTATTATTTACATGTGGCAGTTTAGAGATGCAGATGCTAGAGGCATACAAGTGCGACAGTTTATTATACCCTTATTAGCATTTATAATGCCTATTGTAGATACTGTAACAGTGGTAATTAGAAGATTGGCTAGAAAACAAAGTCCATTTGTTGGCGGTAAAGACCATACTACACATCATTTAGCATATTTAGGGTTAAAAGATAACTATGTAGCTCTAGTTTTTATTTTGATCTCAATAGTATCGGCAGTATTAATTTACATAAGTGTAAGCTTTATAGAAGAATGGAAATATTGGTATAGTGGACTGCTGGTATTTTATTGCCTAGCTGTATTTTTTATAATACAAGTTTTATATGTAAAAGGTAGCGACAAGCATTTATCTAAATCTGCTGACTAATCATAATCTTTCCCTATTTGATAAGGGTTTTCATCCTCTTGCTTTTCTGCATCCATCTCAAAATAATTTCTATCATCAATTACCATGGTGTTGGTTAAACTATCATGCCAACATAAACCTGAACTTGAAAAACCAGAGAAAGCTTCAAAAGGGATTAATCGCGCAAACGAGCGTCCTAAGGCCTTACTAAAAGTTGGCTTAAAACCATCCTCTGTTACTACTCTAGTTTTGGTAATCATTTTACCTATGGTTTTGCCGGTTTTGTATTCAAACAATGTATAAATCATTATTGTAGAAATTATACCAATTCCAAAACTAAATATGTTTAAAAACACATCATCTTCAATTAAATAAAGCGCACCAACTAAAGCCACAATTACACCATAAACCACACCTATAAATATTTGTACAACATAAATCACTATGGTATCAATAACTAGATTACCAAAACGCTTGCCTCTATCAGCAGGCACCAAATTTTCTCGTATAAATTGATTTCTATCTAATAAAGGTTTAGGATTGGGTTGTGTGTAGTCTTCCAATTTTTATTATTTATCTTACTATTAACTTTTCAATTTTAAAGTAATTGCCGCAAACTACTTTTAGCATGTAGTTACCAGGATCTAAAGATGAATCTAATATTTTAATCTTGTGCTCACCTTCAGTTTCAATGCTATATTCTAAATCGCTCACAGGGTTACCTAAAACATCTAATATTTGAATTGAAATCATACATGGTTCATTAGATTGATATACCACTGTTAAACTTTGCCCTTTAATCATAGGATTAGGGTAAAACTTAACCAGCTCACCAGATTGGTTTGGTATTTTTTCATCTAAATCAAAATCGCTGGTTTGACCAAACAAAGCGAAAATTAATGAACACATGAGGCAAATAAGTAAGGCTTTTTTCAATAGGATAAATTTAGTTAGCAACAACCGCCACCATCATAGTGCCAAGTTGATTCGCTTATAAATATATCACTTCTATTCAACAATGTCAATGCCCCTGCGGTTTTATCACAAACTGCCATTGGCTGGTTGTACATTAAAACATGGCCTTTTTTATCATCAAAATACTCTTCTCCTCCATAATAAATTGCCGATTTACCCGTAAAAACACATGGTCCATCTGCTGGCATTGGGTCTTTTATTGCGCATACCTCAACACTTTCAATATGAATTAACTCATTGGTATCGTAATGCTCAGGATCTAACAATCTATATGGACGCTTTGCTCTAATTTCAATTGTACCAAAACCTACATCCGTTAATCTTTTTATGTAATCATCTAAAGGGATAGAACCCGTTAAGCACAGCGCTCGTAAACGTTCATCATTTCTAAGATTATCATTCATTGGTTGCTCACATGTTGGGTCAGATAGCACCAATCTGCCACCTGGCTTTAAAACTCTATATATTTCACGCAATGCCAAATCGAGTTCTTCTGCCTTAAAAATATTAAACAAACAATTTTGCGCTGCTACATCAATTGAAGCATCATCAACTGGTAAGTTTAATGCATCTCCTTTTCTAACATCTACAAATTCTTTTTTAAACCAAGGATTCAATTTTTCTGCTTCAACTAAATTTTCTTTACAAGCATCAATCATTTCATCCACCACATCTAATCCTATTACTCCATTTTTACTGCGATTAAAGTATGAGAACTGCAAAACTTCCATTCCACCGCCAACACCTACGTATAATATGTTTGGATTATTTGCTAAATCTCTTGGATTTACCGTACTACCGCAACCATAATTCATATCTAACATTTTTTGTGGCATTTCTAAACCTGGCAATTGCCAAATTGGTGTAGTGGTGCAACACAAACCAACATCAGGTTTTAATGCTGCTTCTTTATATACATCTTTGGTAGTCTCTAAATATGTTGAATTACTCATAATTATTGTTGTTGTACGCCTAAAGGGGCATTCTTTTTTGATTAATTAAATCTTCTTCAGTATCTATATCTGTTAATTGTTGCAAAAGGTGATACTTTTTGCCTTTTTCTTCAATTTCTTGGGTTGTTTTTGCCAAAAGCGTAGCAGTACTCCACTGTTTTCCCTCAAAAACAAATTTTTCGTACTTATTCATTCCTAAGAGATAATAACCTCCATCTGTGCTTGGCCCAAACACAAAATCGTTGTTTTTCAAGTTAATGAACGCCTGTTCAATATGATGTTTTGTTATTTCTAAACAATCGCTTCCAATAATACATACATTCTCAAATCCTTGCTCGAAAACTTCTTTAAAGGCATTGCTCATTCTTTCGCCTAAATCATTGCCCTTTTGCAACCTGTTTTGAAAATTTTGCGTGTCCCATTTATCCTCATCATCAATAAAACTGCTGTAGTAAACAAACCGTGTTGCATTAACACTTTTAGCTACAATTCGTGTATAGCCCAACAATTCTTTATAAACTTCTAAAGCTTTTTCATCTCCCATTGTTTTGGCTAAACGTGTTTTGGCTTTGCCCAACTCGGGGTTTTTAATAAAGATGATGAGTGCGTTTTCAGCCATATTGTTATGCGACTTCACCTCCACAACTGCTGCCGGCTCCTGCTGTACAGCCATAGCAATGTTGATTTAAAATAATCTCTCTAGCTAATAAATGCGACTCATCAAAGTCTTTAATATGCATATCACTTTTATCTTTGGTAATATTTAGCTCTAACATTTGATTAAAATCGCAATCGTATAAAAAGCCATCCCAACTTATAGATACGGTATTGCGACACATAACGTTTGCTGCAGCAACAGGATTAAATGCAGCTATTAAACTTTCCATATAGGTTTCGTAATTGCCACTCTCAACCAAGTAATCTAAAAATCTACTTACGGGTAAATTGGTAATAGCAAATAAACTATTAAAAACGATATTGTGTCTGCGTTTTAATTCACGTTTAAATTGGTTCTCTAAATTGGTTTGATCGCCAGGTAAATAAGCACCTGAAGGATTATAAACTAAATTTAGTGTTAATCCACTTCCTTCAATACCATAGCCAACATCATTTAGCATGTTTAGTGCTTTAATGGATGCTTCATAAACTCCATCACCACGCTGCGCGTCAGTGCGCTTGGCTGAATAATGTGGCAGTGAAGATGTAACTTCTATGTTATTTGCCTTAAAAAATTCGGGTAAATCGTAGTATTTCTTATTGGCTCTAATAATGGTTAAGTTGCTCCTAACAATGATGTTAATTTTCGAATCTATTTTTCTGATGCCTTCAACAAACCATCTAAAATCAGGGTTCATTTCGGGAGCGCCACCTGTTAAATCAACTGTTGTAAAGTTACCTACCTCAATGGCATCTAAGCATTGCTGCATGGTTTCCCTAGTCATAATTTCTTTACGATCAGGGCCAGCATCAACATGGCAATGCCCGCAAACTTGGTTGCACATTTTGCCCACGTTAATTTGAAAAACTTCTAATTGAGTTGGCTTTAAAGGAAACAAGTCTAGCTCCTTTAATTTTCCATCAAAGCGCTCAAAGTCTGCCTCTTTTTTGCTGTTTAGTACTTTAAGTTGCACCATTGAATCGCTTAAATCGTGCCCTTGTTTTTTTAAACTTGGTTTATATGCCATTTATTTTTTTAGTTTTTGCTCCTCAAAGCTTTATTAATAGCAGGGCTGAAGCCTTGCGCAATAAAACATTCAGCAGAATTACATGGTTACTTCTTTTACCTTATTCATCATTTGCACCCCATGTACCAATGATGCTCCTCCTCTTATTGCCGCTGCTACGTGAACCGCTTCCATTATTTGCTCCTCATCAGCGCCTTTTTGCAAACAGTCTGTTGTATAGGCATCAATACAATAAGGGCATTGCACTGCATGCGCAACTGCAATAGCTATCAGTGATTTTTCTCTTTCGGTTAATGCTCCTTCCTTAAATACTTCTCCATAATAATCAAAAAACTTATCTGCCAATGGCTTTTGAAATTCACCTATGTTTCCAAATTTTTTTAAATCTTCTGGTTTATAATATTGATCCATTTGTTTTATGTTTTAATTTATACGTAGTATAAACGATATTCATTTAAAATTGGTTTTAATTCGGAAAGATAATAATCAATTGAACTGAAAATTCATTAACTCCAACTATTTTATAAATTAGTCGCTGAATTGATGAAAACGAAAATAAATTATGGATAAGCCAAGCGCGGAAATATTGGAACGAATTAAGTTGTTACAAGAAAAATATGAGGCAAGTGGACAAGATATGCTATCCTACCTAGATGGGTTATTATATTCGGACTACTTAACTTATTGGGATTATATAAAGGTTGATACACTTTTAAGTTTGCAGTCGCCCGAAACGGAAATACCAGATGAACGAGTGTTCATTTTATATCATCAAATAACCGAGCTGTATTTTAAGCTCATTATTAATGAGCAAAACGATATAAACAACCATAAAAGTTTGACTTTAAACTTTTTGAAAAGCCGTTTACGCAGAATAAACAGATATTTTGAGCACCTTATACACTCATTTGCAATTATGATTAAGGGTATGGAAAAAGAGCAATTTCTAAAATTTAGAATGGCATTGTTGCCAGCTAGTGGTTTTCAAAGCGCGCAATACAGAACTATTGAATTAAAAAGCGCACCAATTATTAGGCTAGTTGCTCACCAAGATCGTGATGCTTTAGCCAATGAAAGAGATACTGCAATTTTATATGACAACTTGTATTGGAAACAAGGTGGAAGAGAATTGAAAACCAATAAAAAAACCCTTACCCTAAAACAATTTGAGAAAAAGTATAGAGAAGAGTTTGAAGATTTAATTGCCGAAAATTCATTCAAAAACATTTGGATGGCTTACCAAAGTTTATCTCCTGAAGATCAACAAAACCCAGGTTTAATTAAAGAAATGAAAACCTATGATGTGCAAGCCAACATACAATGGCCGTTGCAACATTTTAAAAGCGCAGCTCACTTTTTAATTGGCGACCCTGAAGTTATCGCAGCAACTGGCGGAACCAATTGGCAGAAATATTTACCTCCACAATTTCAATTTATCACTTATTTTCCAGCACTTTGGACTAAGGAAGATATGGAGGGTTGGGGGCCGAATACTAAGGTTTAAAAAATTAACACAATAAAAAGATAAATAATAATGGACATTCATACTCAATCTAGCAGGGCACAAGACAGGGATTTAGCAACTTGGTTTAGCAAAATAAAAAGTGGTGAAATAAAACTACCTAGATTTCAAAGACATCAAGCATGGGACAAACAAAGAATTGGGAGTTTGCTTGAGACTGTTATTTCAAATTTACCCCTTGGAGTGACTTTATTGCTAAACGTAGGAGATGAAGAACCTTTCGAATCTAGATATTTGGTAAGTGCGCCCGAAACCGGCAACAAGGTGCAAGAGCATTTGTTGGACGGACAACAAAGATTAACTGCATTTTGGCGAACAATGCATAATAATTATGATTGGGAAACTTACTATTTATATATCCCGGAATATGATAATAATCCTAACGACTCCATTGAATCTGATGAAATGATGATTTTTTGTCAGACCCGACACTTATCCTCAAAAACAAGAAAACTGTATCCGCTATGGGCGGATAGTCCAAAGGCAATTTTTAACAAAGGTTTGATACCGGCAAATTTATTTATGCCTGGCGACTTGGGAAATGAAATTGATTTATGGATTGAAAATGCATTGATAAATTATCATCCCGATTCCTTTGAAAAAACAGAGAAAAGCACTGATCAATTATATAAAAATTACTTTGGTAAAAAAGAGGAATTGACAAAGAGAATTACATCAATTAGAGAAACTGTAGCACATTATAATTTGCCTTACCTTGCATTACCTGCTTCTACACCTAACGACATTGCATTAAAGGTTTTTATAAATATGAATACTAATAGTAAACCTTTATCAGTTTATGATATTGTTGTTGCACAAGTAGAAAGTGCTTCCGAAAAATCATTGCATGAGTTACAAGAAGAATTCAATATTAAACATCCATCAGTTAAAAATTATTTTGACCTTGGACAATTACTAATTTACACTTCCGCTCTTTTACAAGAGAAGATTCCTAATAACAAAGGCTGTTTAGAAATGAAAAAAGATCTAATGGTTGCGAATTGGGAAAAAGTTACCACCGGTTTGCATAGGATGTCTCAATTGTTGCAAACCCAAAACATATTTGACAGGCAAAGACTTCCCACAAATGCAGTGCTTTCAGTTATTGCTGCACTCTATTCTTTTGTTCCAGAAAAAGGAGAAAAAATTGCCTTGGATGAAACCATCTTGAGAAAATATATGTGGCGAGCATTTTTTACAGATAGATATGAGAACTCAGCAGCTACCAGAGGTTATGCCGATTTTATTGGATTAAAGAGAGTTCTTAATAAGGAAGTTAAAGAAAATGGCAATCCTTATGAGTTAGAAGAAATCCCAATTTTCAATTCTGAAAGACATTCTATAGCATCTGAGGATGAACTTTTAAATGTATTTTGGCCGAAAGGTGAAAATATCAGAGGCAGAGCAATTCTAGCTGTGTGCAATTTATTAGGTGCTTATGATTTTAAAGATGGGCAAAAAGTAAACCGAGAAAATATAACTAAGAGAGAATATCATCACATATTTCCAACAGCTCTACTTGAAGAAACTAAGGAAAAAGGAATGCGCGCTCTAAACTGTGCATTAATTACTGACACAACAAATAGAAGTATTGGTAAGAAATCGCCTTTTGAGGTTCTCAAACAGCAGTACAACATCCATAATCATGAAAATGCAGCTTATATCTTAAAATCGCATTTGATTCCTATTGATGCAATAGATAATGGTGGTTATGATGGAAAATCGTTAGGAGAAAGAATTGAAAAAATTTCATTTGATTATAATAATTTCTTAATTCAACGAGCTGGTTTGGTGAAATTAGCCGCAGACCTGCTATGCTCAGGTACACTTATAACTATTGACAAAATATTTACTGAGCAGCTAATCCCTAATCAAATAGAAAAAATTGAAGAGAAGATTAAAAGTTTAGAAATAACATTCAGACAACTCCTTTGTGACAAATTGGAAAACGCAGATGAAGATCCATTTAACGCATTTGTTGATGAATATACAAGGTCGGCCGCGGAAAGAAAATTTGCGCAAGATTTAAGCAGAAATCCAGCTTTGAAACTAGAGGATTTCAACAACTTTAAAACTCAAATTGATTATTTGAACCTAGGTGAACACAAAGCACTTATTGTAGGCAAAAAGACTTGGCAGTATTTTGAACCAGTTTTTGAAGACAAAAAAAAGTTCTCAAGGTATTTTGATCAACTTACAGCCTTGAGAAATAAATTTGCGCATGTAGGTGAGATTAGTCCAATTTTACTTAAAGAGGGTGAAGCAGCGGTTATTTGGCTAACTGATGTTTTGGAACAAAAGCTAGAATTACATTAACTTAGCATAGTGACAACTAAAACATCAATCATATCTTTCCTGTCTCAGAACAAATCAAAGCTTCAACAAAAATTTGATTTGACAAAAATCGGTTTGTTTGGTTCTTATGCTTTAGGAATTGAAGATAATTCTAGCGACATTGATTTAATCATTGAATTTAAGCCAAATACACGAAACCTTTCCCAAAAGAAATATGCCCTAAAAGTCCTAATTGAGCAACAATTTAACAAAGAAGTTGATTTATGCAGAGAGAAATACATAAAGCCATACTTTAAACAACATATTTTAGAACAGGCTATTTATGTCTAGCAAAGACAAAGGGAATTTACTGGCAATTATCGATTGCTGTGATAAGATTCAAAAGTTTTTCACGGGTCTTAAAAATGCTGATGAGTTTAACTCTAACGAAATGATTTTTGATGCAGTACTAATGAATTTGATTACAATTGGTGAAGCAGTATCCAGAATAAATGATGAGTTAAAAGTTGAAAACGATAATGTTGAATGGCAAAAAATAAAATCGCTTAGAAATTTAATAGCCCATAATTACTTTGGTGTTGATGCTGAAGAAATTTGGGAAATTATCAACGGTGATATTGCCGAGCTCAAAGAAGATGCGACCAAAATAGTTTCAAGACTCGAGAATTAAACCTCCGCAATTACCTTCAACTCAATATCAATTGGGCTGGGTAAACTTTTTACTTCAACTGTAGTTCGCGTTGGTTGTACATCTTTGAAATACTCCGCATATACTTTGTTATACGTTTTAAAGTCGCGTTTCATATTGGTTAAAAAGGTGGTTACATCAACAATTTTATCAAAACTACTACCAGCTTCTTCTAATACAATTTTAATGTTGCTTAAAACCGAATGTACTTGCTTTTCAAAATCATGTGATAAGCAGTTTCCGTTTTTATCAAATGTTGAACCAGGTACCTCATCTGTTCCAGGAACCCGTGGCCCCATGCCACTAACAAAAATTAAATTGCCCACTTTACGCGCATGTGGATACAAGCCCATTGGTTTTGGTGCTTTATCTGTAGCTATTTTTTCATTACTCATTTTGTAAAATTAAGTGTAAGCTACCCTAAGAAAAAATTATCTTAATATTGTTTTCCAATGCGTCAATTTGCAAAAAATTTGTTTACTGTAAAAATCTATAAGTCAAGAATTTATGGACTAGACATCCTCCGTGCAATGGCCATTTTGTTTGTGTTATACAGTCATGGAATAAACTACTTTAAGGATTTACCAATCTACAAATCTTTAAACATTGGTCGTTTTGATGGTGTCGCAATATTCTTTGTGCTTAGTGGTTATTTAATTGGTAAAATATTAATCAAAACTTTTAGTGATGGAAATTTCAGCTTTGGCAAGCTCAAAAATTTTTGGCTAAGGAGATGGTTGAGAACTTTACCTAATTACTTTTTTGTTTTAATTATTTTATTAATACTTAGAGCCATAGCCTATCGTAGCTTACCGGATAGTTGGTTTGAATATTTCTTTTTCGTTCAAAATTTAACTGGAGCTCATCCTGTATTTTTTGGTGAAGCTTGGAGCTTGAGTGTTGAAGAATGGTTTTATCTGTTATTTCCTTTAGCAATGCTTTTTATTGCAAGGCTCAGGTTCGTTTCTTTAAAGTTTGCTACACTTTGTACTTGCGTAGTGTTTATTGTGTTCTCAACCATCATGAGATTTCACTTCTATTTAGAATTTGACGGTTTAGAAGCGAAATACGCATATACATACATTCGCAAAGTTGTAATTACAAGGTTTGATAGCATTGTGTTTGGGGTAATTATGGCCTACATTCATTTTCACTTTCCTAAAAAGTGGGTGAAATTTAAAAATATCGGTTTGGTTTTAGGGTTAATTTTAATGTTGTTATGGAAATTACTTGTGATTTTTAGGCATGACCTGGGTATGTCTACCTTGTATTTAGCAGTGTTTAGTTTTAGCTTATTAGCTATTGGCACTTCACTAGTAATTCCATTTTTTGAGCAAATTAAAAATGGGAAAGGACTGTTTTTCAAATTTATAACTATTACCAGCTTAACTTCATATTCTCTTTACCTAATAAATCTTGCCCTTGTACAAGAGTACACGATTTCAGCTCTTAACAACTATATTTTGCCCGAAACAAGTAAAAGTTTACAGCCAATTGTTAATACTGTTTTGTTCTTAGGGTTATCTTATTTGGGCTCTGTTATCCTCTACAACTTAATTGAACAACCTTTTATGAAACTCCGCGACAGAATCACCAAAAAATAACTACCTAACTCTAAGTCGCCTACCTATTCGTAAAGTAGTATTTCGCGAAATTCGGTTTAGAGAACAAAGTCTTCCTATGGATGTTCTATACTTCCCTGCAATACCACCAAGCGTATCGCCCTTTCTAATTGTGTGGTATTTAATGGAAGTAATTTCTATGTGATGTCCAAATGATGCTTTACTTAGAGGATAGTTAACCGCCCACATGCTTTTGCTTTGAAAGTCTATGATTTTGGTTGGATCAATTGATTTGCCTCTAAACTTAATTTCAAAATGCAAATGACTCCCTGTTGATCTGCCCGTATTGCCGCCTAATCCAATAATTTGTCCAGCCTTAACTTCTTGGTTTATCTGGCAAGTAAATGCATTTAAGTGAGCATACACCGTTTCCAATCCATTGTAATGTCTCACTACCACTACATTGCCATAGCCTGCATAAAATTTTGCAAATCTCACCTTGCCATCCCAGCAAGTTCTCACAGGATCGCCAGTTTCTAAATCTAAATCAATTCCATGATGGTAACGGTAGCGCCTCCAACCAAACTTACTAGTAATTTTTAGCTCGTTATCTAATGGAAATACAAATGCTGGATGTAAACTATCTACCAAATACAAATTGTAGTTCTCATAAAATTCTGCTGGTTTAAAGTTGTAAGGATTAAATGTATCATTCTCCCATTTATAATAATATTGGTTACTTGGGTAGCCTATACTTATTGGTTGAGGTGCTTTGTCAAAAGCTTTATTCGTATCTTCTTTTACTAAGTACTTGTAATAACTTGGTTGATTTGTTGTATCTTTTATTACTGTATCAATAGAAGCTTTTGTACTGTCGGTAACAATAGAAACAGTGCTGTCAACCTTTTCTTTTAACAAGGATTTAACCACTTTTTTTGTTGAATCTAATTTTTCTTGAAACTGAATACTATCAATTTTTGTGATAGAATCCACCTGCGCAAAACTTACCTTACAAATACCAACTATAGCTACAATTGCAGCAATCATTCTTATCCAACTCATCAAAATCGATCTAATATTTTATGCAAATGTTTTTTGGTTCTGTAAAAAATCTAAGGGCTTCTAATCCACCTTCTCTTCCAACACCTGAGTTTTTCATGCCTCCAAATGGGGTCCGTAAATCTCGTAACAACCAGCAGTTAATCCAAACAATACCACTCTCTAATTGATTGCTCATTTTATTTGCAGTTGTTAAATTATTTGTCCAAACAGTTGCCGATAAACCATACTCCGTAACATTAGCAAATTTGATAACCTCATCTTCATTGCTAAATGGCATAATTGTGACTACTGGTCCAAAAATTTCCTCCATATTTGTTCTGCAATCATGACTTAAACCCTCAATTACCGTTGGCTCAATAAACCAACCATTGGCGCATCTACCTCCTAACTTTACTTGGTTGCCTCCACACAAAATGGTTCCACCTTCTTGCTTTGCTAACTCAATGTAATACAACACTTTTTCCATATGACTTTGTGAAACCACAGCACCCATTTTAGTGTCTTGTCCCATAGGATCAGCAGGCACTAATTTTTTCACTTGTTCAACAAAGGCTTCTTTAAATTTTTCGTAAATGCTTTCTTCAACAAAAATTCTAGAACCACAAAGGCAAATTTGCCCTTGATTAGAAAAAGATGACATTACTGAAGTTTTAACAGCTCGATCAAAATCACAATCTGCAAAAATTATGTTTGGATTTTTACCTCCTAACTCAAGAGATAATTTTTTAAATTTTGGCGCTGCCAATGTTGCAATTTGTTTACCTGTGTTGGTTCCTCCCGTAAATGATATGGCTTTAACCTCAGGATGTTCTACAATGCCTTGCCCAACTTTTGGGCCTGTACCATGCACAATATTAAGTACACCAGGCGGCAAGCCGGCATCTCTGCAAAGTTCTGATAAAAGGTAGGCTGTTAAAGGAGTCACTTCTGATGGTTTTGCAACCACACAATTGCCTGCAACCAATGCTGGAGCAATTTTCCATGAAAACAAATACAAAGGCAAATTCCATGGAGATATGCAACCTACCACACCAAGCGGTTTTCTTAATGTATAGTTTATAGCCACTCCAGGCATATTATGACTTTCACTCGAAAATTGTTGTATTGCTGAAGCAAAGAATCTGAAGTTTTTTGCTGCTCGTGGTATATCAACTGAAGTGGATAGTTTTAATGGTTTCCCATTGTCTGTTGTTTCAGCTTCCGCTAATGCTTCCAAATTTTGTTCTATTAAATCGGCTAGTCGATTAATAATTTTTGCTCTTACTGCTACAGGAGTAATTGACCACATACCAAAAGCACTTTTGGCTGCCTGTACTGCTTGGTCAACATCACGCTCATCACTATCAGGTATTTTAGTATATGGGGCACCTATGGCAGGGTTGTAGCAATCAAAAAACTCTTGACTTACAGATTTTACATGTTTGCCACCAATGTAGTTTTTTAACTCTTTAGGTTTAATGTTCATGTTTTAGTCGATAGTTAAAAGTTTAATAGAAGCGTACTTGATTTGGTGGTCAATTTAAGTTATTCGCAAACTTAATCTCCACCTTACAAATCTAACAACTACGCTTCAATTTATTTAATACAAGTTAAACTATGCTTTCGCCAAGTATCGTCTAATCCCAAACCATCATTAACAAAAAATAACACCCTCAATAGCAACATCTACTTTGTTTTTTACGTTACTTTGCAGTACAAAGCAAAATTAAAACACTATAATTATGAACCAACCGCACGACCAACTTAGCTTTTTTGAAAAAGTAAATCAATGGATGAAAAACTCCATAACCCTTAAATTGGTAATTATTGGCATACTATCATTACTACTTATGATACCTGCCGGAATGATAAAAGATCTAATTTGGGAGAGAAGTGGCAACAGAGCCAACGCTACTAGAGAGGTAAGTGACAAGTGGGGTAAAATGCAGACCATTGGTGGCCCCGTATTAACCATACCATATACTCGTACCATAAAAACTAAGCTAAAAGATGATAAGTATGAAACCTCTTATATAACCGAGCTAGCACACTTTTTACCAAATGAACTTAAGTACAAAACCGAGCTAATACCCGAAATACGATATAGGGGAATTTATGAGGTGATACTGTACAATACCAAAATTAAAATTACTGGTGATTTTGAATCGCCCAACTTTGCTACTTTAGGTATTGGAGATGCTGAAATAAATTGGGATGATGCCTACTTATCAATTGGCATACCCGATATGAGAGGGATAAAAGAAAAGGTTGACATACAGTTTGATGATAGTACATTTCGATTTAACCCAGGCATTGAAACCGACCAAGTGTTTTCATCTGGTATAAGCACTAACATTGGCATTAAAGAAGAAGGGGAAGACTACTTGCATAAATTTTCGCTCAACTTAGATATTAATGGAAGTGAGGAATTATATTTTTGGCCCTTAGGTAAAGAAACCATAGTTGATGTAAACTCAACTTGGAGCAACCCTAGTTTTATAGGAGCCTTTTTACCCGATAGCAGAGATATTAGCGAAAATGGATTTACAGCCAATTGGAAAATTTTGCATCTAAATAGAAATTTTCCTCAGAGCTGGAGAAACAAAGCCATGAGTTTTCAAGGCTCGGCATTTGGACTAAAACTCTTTTTACCTGTTGATGAATATCAAAAAAATACCCGCTCTGCCAAGTATGCAATTATGTTTATTGTACTTACCTTTTTAGTGTTCTTTTTTGTTGAAATAATTATTAAAAAGAAAATTCATCCATTCCAATATTTATTGGTTGGCTTAGCGCTTTGTGTTTTTTACATATTGCTACTTTCACTTTCGGAACACCTTGGATTTAACATAGCCTACTTATTAGCCGCTGCGGCCATTGTGCTGTTGGTTACTACCTACTCAGGGAGTATTTTCAAAAAAGCATTGCCCACCATATTAACAGGTCTAATTGTAAGCATGCTTTATCTTTTCTTATACACCTTATTGCAATTACAAGACTACTCATTGTTGTTTGGCAGCATTGGCTTGTTCATCATTTTGGCAGTTGTAATGTTTGTTTCTCGCAAAATTGACTGGTACAATTTAAAAGGCAAAAAAACCATAACACATGAATAACACGGCTCAAGAAAACGAAAAAGTGAAAACCAAAAGAACCAACATTTTTAAAGATGCCATGAATGGTTTGGATTATGTTTTTAAAAATGAATCTAATGCGCAATTACATTTAATTGCCACCATGATTGTAATTACTGCAGGTGCATTGCTTAACATAAATGCAATTGAGTGGTTGGTGCTTACCGCTTGCATTGCAGCGGTAATTATGGCTGAAATTTTTAACACTGCAATTGAGCAGTTAGTGAACTTGGTGCATCCTCAATTTGGAGAAAAAGCTGGTTTAGTTAAAGATATTTCTGCAGGAGCAGTTTTAGCCACAGCCATTGCAGCTGTGGTTATTGGCTGCATAATATTCATCCCTAAAATTGTTGCGTTATGTATTTAATAAAGTCAATCATAAAATCGGGCAGATGGAGAATGGCGCTGCTATTGTTTGCATCATTCTTATTCTGTAGCATGCTCATTTTGTTGCGAGTTAAGCTAAGCAACTCATTGATGTATAGTTTTTTAACTTGGAATTTAATCTTAGCAGCATTTCCATTTGTGTTGAGTTCGTTTCTGTTACACAGCCCCAAATGGAATTCATCAATACTTAAATTTGGCTTTGTGTTTATGTTTTGGCTACTATTTTTTCCAAATTCGGCCTACATCATTACCGACTTAATTCACCTAAAAATTAGAAACCCTATACCCTATTGGTATGATTTAATTTTGGTTTTCTTTTGCTCATTTACTGGGTTAATGTTTGGCATAGTTTCACTAATGGATATGCAATTAATGATTAGTCATAAAATGAATAAGGTAATTGGTTGGATATTTTCAATTACTATTTTATGCGCTACAGGCTTTGGAATTTATGTTGGTAGGTTTTTAAGGTGGAACAGTTGGGATGCAATACTGCAACCCAAAAATGTATTGGTTGATTTTTATAAATCATTTGTTACAGGTAATCAAGGCATGGAAGCCATAATGTTTACTGGAGTTTTTAGTGGTGTGATGTTGCTGGTTTACTTGATGTTTAAAATATTCGATAACAACAGCAAGTCATCAGGTTTGCATTTTGAATGAGTAATTAGATCGGAACGAGACGCTCCGATTAGGGTCAAGCTTTATCAGGAATTGTCTCTTCATAGTGTAAACGGTTCAATCGTTCCGTGAAAACACTAAACAGTGCAGAAATCAATTACTTCTCCGAATGCATTCCAATTCTATTCCCTTCCGTATCAATAAATTGAGCGAAAAAACCAAACTCTCCAATATCTGTTTTGGGTACAATTAAATTTCCTCCTGCATCTTCAACGCAAGCTGCCTCAACTGCAACATCATCACATTTAAAATAAATAATGGTGCCATCAGTACTAGGTTTATTTTCTGGCGATTGACATAAGCCTGATGAACCTTCTCTACCAGACTGCCCAAACATATACATTTTGGTTTCTGGCATTTCAATAAACTGAAATTCAAGGTTAAACACTTTGGCGTAAAAATTCTTGGCTCTTTCAATATCGGTTGCGGCAATTTCGAGCCATTGTATTGGGTTATTCATGGTAATTGTTTTTACTAAAATAGCACATAGTATTTAATTTTTCGGTTGAACCAAATGTCGGCTCAACGAACAATCCACAAGCTAACATTTAACTTATCGCATTGCGCTTCTATTATTACCTAATTTTACTACTACATGAGCGATTCTATAAAACACGAATGTGGCATTGCGTTTATTCGATTATTAAAACCAATTGAATACTACCACAAAAAATATGGCACTGCATTTTATGGATTAAATAAAATGTACTTGCTTATGGAAAAGCAACGCAACCGTGGGCAAGACGGAGCTGGCTTAGGGGTTATAAAATTGGATATGCCGCCCGGGCAGCAATTTATGTATCGCGATAGAAATGCAAGCGCCAAGCCAATAGCCAAAATATTTGGAGATATTTTTAAAAGCGTAAAGTCGAAACAAAAAGATGCTGGCGAAATGGGCAACGACCCTCAGTGGTTAAAACAAAATGCCAATCATATTGGTGAATTGTTAATTGGCCATTTACGTTACGGTACGCATGGTAAAAACAACTCTTCTAGCTGTCATCCTTTTTTTAGAAAGAGCAACTGGATGACTAAATGTTTAATGGTTGCTGGTAACTTTAACTTAACCAATGTAGGAGAGTTGTTTGACTTTTTAGTAGATATTGGACAACAACCACGGCAATATAGAGATAGTGAAGTAGTACTAGAAAAATTGGGCCACTTTTTAGATGAAGAAAATGAAAAAATCTTCCAACATTTCAAGGCTGAAGGGTTAGAGCGAAAAGAGATAACTGAAAAAATCGCGACCAATTTAGATGTGCAAAGCCTGTTACAAAACGCTACCCGCGATTTTGATGGAGGTTACACCATTGCGGGCATAATGGGCCATGGTGATGGATTTGTTGTTCGCGACCCAAACGCTATTAGACCTGCATTTTATTATGCCAATGATGAGGTGGTTGTTGCAGCATCTGAACGCCCTGCAATACAAACCGTTTTTGATTTACATATTGATGATATTAAAGAGTTGCCAGCAGGCAATGCACTAATAGTTAAGAAAAATGGTGATGTTTCGATTAAAGAAATTTTGGGAACGCAAGAGCGAAAATCTTGCAGTTTTGAACGCATATACTTTTCAAGGGGTAATGATAAAGACATTTACAATGAGCGTAAAGAATTGGGCAGTTTATTAACGCCTCAAATTTTAGATGCCGTTGACCACGATATTGACAACACCGTATTTTCTTTTATACCTAACACCGCAGAAAGTGCTTTTTATGGCATGTTAAAGGGTATTGAAGGTTGGCATAATGAAGAGAAAACCAAAGAAATAATTCGGTTAAACGGTGGTTTAACTGATGAAGATATTAAACGAATATTAGCCAAGCGACCAAGAGTTGAAAAAATTGCTCACAAAGATGTTAAGCTAAGGACTTTTATTTCGGCAGATAAAGGCCGTGATGATTTGGTTAGCCATGTGTATGATGTGAGTTACGGACAAGTGCGTAATGGAGTTGATACACTAGTAGTAATTGATGATAGTATTGTTAGAGGCACTACCTTAAAGCAAAGCATACTTAATATTTTGGATAGGTTGAAACCTAAAAAAATAGTCATTGCATCATCAGCACCACAGATTCGTTTTCCTGATTGTTATGGAATTGACATGAGCATGATGAGAGATTTTGTTGCGTTTAGAGCAGCCGTTTCTTTATTGGAAGAAAAAAATCTAGACCATATTTTGGAAGAAGTTTACCAAAAGTGCTTGCACCAAGTAACCTTACCAAAAGAAGAGGCGGTAAATGTTGTTAAAGAAATATATGAGCCATTAGGCTATGAAGAGGTATCAAAGAGAATTGCTAAAATTGTTACTCCTGAAAATATTACGGCAAAAGTGGAGGTTATTTATCAAACCATTGACGCCTTACATAAGGCTTGCCCTAACCACCAAGGTGATTGGTATTTTAGTGGCAACTACCCAACGCCAGGTGGAAACAAAGTAGTTTGCCAAGCATTTATAAACTTTATGGAAAAGAGTGATAAACGTGCTTACGCTTAGATAAAATTATTTTCCTACAGATACCGATACTGAGCCTAAACCTTCAATACGTGCTTCAATTTTGTCGCCCATTTTAATGTCGCACATAGGACCCAACGCACCAGAAAGTACTACATCACCTTCACGCAATGGTTCACCTAACTCAATCATTTTTTTAGCCAACCATATTATAGAGTTAATTGGAGAACCCATGCAATTGGCGCCAATACCTTCAGAAACTTTAGTGCCATTTTTATACATTACCATTTTACAGGTTTCAACATCAGCCTCATCTAAATCATCAGCATCAATCCATTCACTGCCTAATACGTAGTGGCTTGCACTTGCATTGTCTGCAATGGTATCGGTTATAGTAATATCCCAATTTCTTATTCGACTGCCAACAATTTCTATAGCTGGTACTACATGCTCAATAGCATCTAAAACTTCTCGTTTTGTAATGGTAGGACCTTCAATATCTGCTTTTAAAATAAAGGCAATTTCTGCCTCAACCTTTGGTTGCATTAGTTTGCTAAACGATATTTCATCTCCATCAGCAACATCCATATAGTCAAATAGTAAACCATAATCTGGTTGATCGACACCTAGTTGTTTTTGAACTAAATCTGAAGTTAGTCCAACTTTGCTACCCACAATGCGGGAGCCATCATCTAACCTACGATTAGATATTATGTTTTGCACTTCATATGCAGCTTCAATATCCTTATCCCCGATTAAATCTCTTATAGGTTCACAAGGAGTGGCAGATTCAAGCGCTTGCCATATTCGGTCAGCTGCTTGTTCGATAGAATTTTTCTCAGACAATTTTGTGTAAAGGTTTGATTAATAACACCAATTTGATATTAGTTTACAAAATAAAGAGGTTTCTGTTAATTATAAAAGGGTTAAATCTAATTTTATTTACCCCCTTTTAAACTGTAAATGGCATATTTTAGCAATTAATGAGGGCAGTTTTTTTAAAATCGGCAGTTTTTTTAGGAATAATTTCCATTTGTGCCCTTAAACTTAATGCGCAAGTGCAAAGCAAAACATACAACTTTATGCTAAATAGATTGCTTTCGCAGTCTGTTCCTTACATTTCTTGCGATTCGCTTGCCAATAATAGTGATGCTGTATTATTAGATACCCGAGAGGCCAACGAATATGAAATTAGCCACATTGCCAATAGCCTACATTTAGGATATGATAATGTAGACACAACATTACTTAGTGAGCTAAGTAAAGAGGATACCATTGTTGTTTATTGCTCAGTTGGCTATCGCAGCGAAAAAATTGGAGAACAATTGTTTGCAATGGGTTTTACACATGTATATAATTTGCAAGGCGGCATTTTTGAATGGAAAAACCAAGGCAATACTGTTGTTGATAGTACTGGCCAACCTACAGAAAAAGTGCATGCTTTTAATAAAAAGTGGGGTATTTGGCTAAAAAAAGGCCAGAAGGTATATTGAACCCGCTGGCCTATTAAATTATTTATGTTTCGACTGCTTTAGATTGTGCCATCTTTTGAAGCCATTATTTCTTCAAAATACTGAATTTGCTCTGGGTCATAACCTTCCTTTAAATCGTAACCTACCTTTTTGCCAATAACATGATAAAATTTGGCAGAAGTTTTACTCTTATTCAAACTAATTATATCAAACATACTACGGCCGGTTCTTCTTTCTATCATTTTCACTAAAACCTTTCCTTCAGATTTATAGAGTTCCTTTAACTCATTTTTAAAACGTTCTTTCATTTCTTTCTCCAATTGCTTTTTACGCTTTTTAGCTTCACGTTTCTTATTAGAAGTTGCCGTTATATCATCAATTTCTTTCATTGTTTTAATGGCTTCTTCATAATAAGGCCACATTTTTTCAATTCTATATTTTAATTGATTGTATTTGTATTCGTCCAATGGATCATCAAATGAACGGCTAACAATCGAAACCGCTTTTAGGGTTACAAATGGAATACTGTCGTCAGCCACTTTAAGTATGTAAAAATCATTTTTATCTGGCTCTTCCTGTGAAAAGGCATAGTTGCTTATGCCAAACAGGGCAATACATAGTATAATTAAAGCTCTACCTTTCATAATTGTATGTTTTAAGTTAGTTACCATTTATCGTTACAAAACTAATATTTATTGTACCTGTTATGAAAGTTCTAAATGGTATAAATTCTGTTTATCAATGTTTCAGTGGCAAACACTGTTCCAAAAAATAATTTGAAGTATTTTTATGGAATTCTACTTTTTAAACATCTTATAGATAAGTAGTTTTAGCAGATAGTGAAATTTAGTGTTAAATTTGACGCCTGTTTAAACCAAAACAAAATATAATGAAAAAAATATACCAATTAATTCTTTGTACTATAGTAGTTGCAGCATTGGCTGTAAGTTGCGATAGTGGATCAGCTACACTTGATTTTAATTCAATTACTGCTGATGCGAATAAAAAGTACAAAGCAATGGAAACTGAAATTGCCGATTCAATGGCTACTGTTTGTGAAGAAAACATGAAAAAGAATGCCATGGCTGCTAGTGATTCTATTATGAAAGCCAGAAAGAGCAAATAATTATTGATTACTAAAAAAAAGAGATATGAAAATTCAAAATATAATAGTAGCCTGTATAACAATAGTTGTTTTAGGTGCTGCCATTACAAGTTGTCAAACTACTGCTGATCCTGCAAAGCAAGCTAAGGTTGTAGATTCACTTGTACAAGTAAAAGTTGACAAGCAAATTGCTGAGTTAAACAAAGAGTGTAGAGAAAACTCTATGAAAATGGCCATGGCTATGGTTGATTCAATTACAGAGGCAAATGCTAAAAAAGTAGCTTCAACAGGTGGTAAAACCGTTAAAAAACCAGTTCCTGCAGCTAAACCTCCAGTAACTACAACTACCACAACTACTACAACCACAAAAGCAACGCAACCTGGTACGTTAGGTAGTGGTAAAAAAGGTACTTCTAAAACAAATAGTGAAGCTAAGCTTGGAGAGGGTAAAAAAGGTACCAGTGACTCCGATAACAAGGCTAGATTAGGCAAAGGTAAAAAAGGAATGTCAGGAGGAGGAAAGTAATAATTACTTTTTAACTTAAAAATACAAGGGATAACCATATGGTTGTCCCTTTTTTTGTGTTGTAAGTTCTTAGCATTATGAAGTAATGATTTTCATCTTTAAGCTCATGTATAAGGATAAGTTTATGAGCAATTACTAATTTATTTGGCCAATAAAAACAAGTTATTTAAATCAATTGTGCTGTAATAAAAATCAGTATTTACAGATAATATAACTGAAACCCTTACAGTGGATGAGCTGGTATTTTTTAATACTAATAATTACCACCTTATAATTAGTTGGCATTTAATATTCATATTTAGTAAACCTAATTATTGTACATCATAAAAAATCGGGCATAAAAAAAGGGGTATGCAAAATGCACACCCCTTTAATAAATTTTGACTAATTCTTATTGCTTAGTCCAAGTACCTGTACAAGTTTCTGATACCATTAAAGCATCAGTAATTGTGTAAGAAATACTCATTGTAGATCCTCCACCAGAAATTGTACCTGAACCAACAATTGTGTAACCAGCAATAGTTTGGCTTGCAATAGTTACGTCATCATCATTAACAGTCATAACTGCACCATCAATATCACCATAACCACCAAAGTCGTCAACTAATACAGCTTGGTCGTTAGCACTGCTATTTTTTACATCAACAGTATAAGTTGCACCACCTGTAACATTGCAAGTTTCAACAACTTCCCATGTAGCATCAGCACCACTGTTACCTAAAATAACATCTCTGTCTAAGTCATCACATGTAGCACCACCAAAACCATCAGCGCAATCGCAGTTGCCTTCTACGCAAATACCACCGTTGTTACAAATTGTGTCTTCACACGGATCGTCTTCACATGATGTGAATGTAGCAACACCTGCAAATAATGCAAACACTACCATTAAAACTTTTGATAATTTAAAAACCTTCATTTTTCTATTTTTTTGTTTAATTTTTAACAATAATTTGCAAAGGTAAGCTAAATGTTAAATTTAGTCATACCCTACGACATATTAAGAGCCTATATTTTTACAGATAGTTGCATCTAAACTTAATTTTATAAGTTTTACCCTAAGTTTTTCACTTCAAAGAGTTGGTTTATAAGCGCTTTTGCATTAGCTGATGTTAGTTCAATATCATTTACTTCAACTTTTACCAACTCATTAAGTATGTGTATTTGTTTAAATCCAATTTTTTGAGCCTGCGCATATGGTATTTGGCTAAATGTTACCATTTCATACAATGGTAAAAACTTACCAGGATATTTAGCTTCAATCTTTTTTTCTAGCTTTTTTCGAGCAATAAACTGCTGATCTGCCGTTTTTTCACGCATTTCAATAAAGTTATATAAGGCCAAATCGGCTATTGCATTGGCATCTTTTGGCCTGGTATTGCTAAATGTCTTAAATATTTCGGCCCAATTATCTCCATTTTGCTCACATATTTGGTTAAAAACGGTACAATCTTCAAAACCCGAATTCATTCCTTGCCCGTAAAAAGGAACTATAGCATGAGAGGCATCACCTAATAAACAGACTTTGTCTTTATAATTCCAAGGATTACATCTTATGGTTACCAAAGGTGAAGTAGGGTTCTCTTTAAAATCATTGACTAAATCAGGTATTAAATCAAGTGCATCTGCAAAATAGGTTTTAAAAAAATTGAGTATCTCCTCATCACTTTTTAAATTTTGAAAAGAGATTTCCCCTTCAAAATCAAGAAATAGTGTGCAAGTGAAGCTGCCATCTAAATTAGGTAAGGCAATAAGCATAAATTGCCCACGTGGCCAAATATGTAGTGCATTCTTTTCTATTTGCCACTTTTCTTTTTCGCATGCTGGTATGCACAATTCCTTATAGCCAGCCGAAACATACTCTTGCGAGTAATTAAACCTACCGCTTTTTTGCATACTTTGCCTAATGGCCGAATACGCCCCATCAGTGCCTAAAACAACATTTGCATGCACCGTTACTTGCTCATTTTGTTGGTTTTGGAAGAATATTCTTGGATCTTCTAAATCAACTCCTGTACATTTTAAATTAAAGTGATAATCTACATTGGCCAAAGGTTCTGCCGCATTCATTAAAATACGATTTAACTCACCTCTTGAAACTGAATAGATTGCCTGTTGATCTTTACCATAAGGTTGGAAAAACTGCTCTCCATTTTGTAAATGAATTTGCCGTCCATACATTGGTATTGATATTTCCATTATTGGCTCTGCTAGCCCTATTCCTTCTAAGGCCTTCCAACCTCTATTGCTCAATGCAAGGTTTATTGATCTGCCGCCTATTATTTTTGCATTGCGCATATCTTGCCTGCGCTCATAAACATCTACATGATGGCCCTGTTTTGCCATGTACATTGCCAACATAGAGCCTACTAAGCCTGCTCCTACTATTGCAATTTTACTTTGTGATTGGTTAGCTTTCATTTTTAAGTATTTGAGCAAATTGAAATACTTCTTCAAAGGTATTATAAAGTGGTACAGGTGCTATGCGAATTACATTTGGTTTTCGCCAATCTGAAATTATGCCTGCTTGGGTTAGCGCATCATGCATTTTTTTGCCATTTTCACCTGTTAAAATTGATAATTGGCAACCCCTTTCATCATTGTTGGTTGGAGTAATGATTTCAAATTCTCCATTAATATCATTAACCAAATATTCTAAATAAGAAGTTAGCTTTTTGCTTTTCGCTGTTAGTGCGGCCATACCTGCTTCTTCAAAAATTTCTAGTGAAGCCCAATGCACTGCCATAGGCAATACCTGTGCATTGCTCATTTGCCATGAGGCTGCACCTTCATGCGCCTCAAAATGTTTTGGCATTTCGAAACGGGTTTTTTCATCATTGCCCCACCAGCCTGCTAACCTAGGAAACTTTTTATCCAATGCATACTTATCTCTTATATACACACCACTTGTGCCACCAGGACCAGAGTTTAGATATTTATAGGAGCACCAACAAGCAAAATCAACATTCCATTTGTGCAACTCTAGTTTTACATTGCCGGCTGCATGCGCTAAATCGAAACCCGCATATGCCCCAACATTATGGGCAGCTTTGGTAATTTTTTCTAGTTCAAAAAATTGCCCTGTATAGTAGTTAACGCCACCCAACATTACCAATGCCAATTCATTGCCAGTTTGGTTAATCAATTCAACTACATCTTCTGTTCTATAGGTATGTTCGCCTGCTCTTGGTTTTAATTCTACAATAGCATTTTCAGGCTTAATGTTGTTTATTTTTAAAAGATTTTCCACCGCATATCTGTCAGATGGAAAAGCTTGATCTTCAATGATTATCTTGAAACGCTCTTTTGTTGGGCGGTAAAACGACATCATTAACAAGTTAAGATTAACCGTTAGCGAATTCATTACCACTACTTCATTTACTTGAGCACCCACTAACTTAGCTGTTTGTTTCTCTAAAAAATGATGATAATAATACCATGGGTTTTTAGCTTCAAAATGTCCTTCTACGGCTAAATTTTCCCAATCGAGCATTTCTTGTTCAATATATTTTCTTGCAGATTTTGGTTGGCAACCTAATGAGTTTCCGCAGAAATAAATGAGTTCTTTTCCATTTTTGTCTTTTGGTATGTGAAACTTTGATCTGTAAGACGCTAATGGGTCTTTTTTATCGAGTTGTTGTGCGTGTTGTAGTGTGTTTTGCATAAATTTATATAGACGCTGATTTATTATGATTTATATGATTTTTGAATTCTCTTGTTAAGACTCTTCTCTTTACTTCTGGTGTTTTGCCAAAATTTAATAACAACCCTACCTCAATATTAGAGACTTTTAAGTAATTTACTAATTGAACTTCATGTATTTCAGATAAAGCAGAAACAGCCTTCAATTCTATAACAACCTTATCTTCTAAGCATATGTCGGAAAAATAACTACCGACCATTTTCTTTTTATAAAAAACCTCAATTGGTTTTTGCAACGTGTGTTCAATACCAAGTTTTGTAAACTCAACACTCATTGCATTTTCGTAAACTTTTTCCAAAAATCCAAATCCCAATTCATTGTAAACATTATAAAACGCTTTAATTGCTTTTTCGGTTAAATCACTATGTATAAAATTATTCATTTTAACGTATTCAACTTAAAACTTATTTATGATTATTGTACTAGGGCCTATCATAATAATCATAACCAATCTGCGTCTAACAAAAACTATTTTTTTCCAAACCCAACCAATTCAATGCTGAACCACTTAGCAGTGTTTCCTTTACATTGTTAGGGTAAGGCATGCTATGTATTAACTTACCAGGCTCTAGCTCACCCAAGGGAAATGGATAATCGGTACCCAAGGCTATTCTATCTGCCCCTACTAAATCTATTAAATAATCCAACATTCGTTGGTCGTGCACTAAACTATCTATCCAAAACTTACCTAAGTATTCTTTGGGATTAACATTGTTATCAACTGCACATAAATCTGGCCTTACTTTAAAACCATGCTCAATTCTACTTATTGTTGCAGGAAATGAACCTCCCCCATGAGCAAATGCAACTTTTAAATCTGGAAGCTTTTCAAAAATTCCTCCAAATATCATTGAACAAATGGCCAGACTTGTTTCTGCTGGCATACCAACCAACCAAGGCAACCAATATTTTTCCATTTTATCTTTTGCCATCATATCCCACGGATGCACAAATATTGAAGCACCTAGCTCTTGAGCCGCTTCAAAGAATGGAAATAAATTTTCATCATTTAAATTCCAATCATTAATATGCGAGCCAATTTCTATTCCGGCCAAACCTAAGTCTTTTACACAGCGCTCCATTTCTTTAATGGCTATGTTTGGCGATTGCATTGGCACAGTGCCTAAACCAACAAAACGCTTTGGGTAACGCCTTACAATATCTGCTATATGATCGTTTAAAAATTTTGATACCTGCAAACAATCTTGCGGATTTGCCCAATAGCTAAAAAGCACTGGTATGGTAGAAAGCACTTGCACATCTACCGAAAAATGATCGCACTCTTTCATGCGCACTTCAGGATCCCAGCAATTGGATTCTATTTCTCTGAAAAACTTATCATCCATCATCATTCTTGCGCAGCAAGGTTTGTGATGGTCTAAGCTTATAAAGCCGCCATAGCCAAATTTTTCCGCCCATTTAGGCATGGTTTCGGGCATAATGTGGTTATGTATATCTATGGTAAGTATATCTTTCAAATGTTATAAATGTTTATAGATGTTGGTTATTGAAAATGTTAAAACCCATTAATAAGTAGCAGTTTTTTAATTGCTATTAATAGGTCTAATGTGGTTGAAATTAGGCTTCTACAAAGCGCTCATCTACTTCCATTTCATGCCCACAGTTATTGCAAGTACGCATTTCTTTAGAAGCATAATATTCTTTAAATCGTGGTAAAAAATCTTTTTCAATGTTGGTTAAATGAAAGTATGAATCGTGCAGTTTATTATTGCAGTTATCGCAAAACCAAATTAGGCCATCACGTTCTTTGGCTGTTCTTTTACACTCAATCACTAATCCTATAGATCCTTCAGAACGCATTGGGGAGTGTGGCACTTTAGCAGGCAACAAGAACATTTCTCCCTCATTTATTGGAATATCAACTGCCTTGCCATCTTCTTGAATTCGCACATTTATGTTGCCTTCAATTTGATAAAACAGCTCTTCCGTTTCGTTATAATGATAATCTTTTCGAGCATTTGGTCCGGCTACAATCATCACAATATAATCGCCTGCATCTTTATAAAGGTTTCTATTACCAACTGGTGGTTTTAGTTCATCTCTATGCTCATCTATCCATTTTTTAAGATTAAAAGGTTTTCTTACTGCCATTTTTTTACATTTTTAACATTGCCCGCATGGTGGTTATTTCTTGAATTATTTCTTTCTCTTTTTTAATAAACCTAGCGTTTATAGGGCTAACGTGATCAATATTATTTTTTACCCAATCAACCATTTTATCTTTTTCAAAGAAAAACTCATTTATTTCTTTATTTACCAAATTTCCTTTGTTTACTTCAATTAATCCCTCATAATTGAAAGTATGAAAAATTACTCTTACAGGCTTTTCATTTTTAAAGAAATAGCTGTTTTTTAAAATCTGCTTATCCTTTTCTGCATATAGCTCCATTAAAAGCAATTTGCCATCTTGCGTATAGCCATTCATGTCGCCCGCAATATTTGGAAACTCTAAATTGAAAGATAAATTATCTAATTCACCTTTGTTTTTAGCCAAACTTATTTTGTCACAGTATCTTTTAATAGATTCTGCATCTGCTGGTTCAATCTTTTTATTGGTGGTGGCGTTATCTCTTTTTAACTTGTTATCAGTATTTACCTGTTGTTTTACTTTAGCTTCATCATTGTGCTTGTTGCTTTGCTCAGTTTTGCAAGATGATAGAATGATTACCAATAAGGCAAATGTTAAAATTGTACTAACCTGTTTCATTAAAAATTTATTATCTCTAATTTAACACCTATATAGAACAAACTAAAGCTTGTAAGAAATACTATGCCTAAATAACTAAGAATTTTTAGCCATTTAGGTGGCATTTTACTCTTTTGAATGTATTTTTCTGATGTAACTAACCTAAAATTTACAATGGCTATAAATGGTGCAATTAAAAATGAAATGGTGGTTGCTAAATCTACCAACTGCTTTAAATCGCTCAAAAAAATTGCAATAATTAAATAAGCCCCTAACCCTACCGCTATTAAAGAAAAATTATAAACTTTTCTATTGGAGGAGAGTTTACTCGCTTTTTCTTTTTTATAAAAAAGTAGTTCAGTTATACGTTCTAGTGAACGAGCGTAACCATCAAATACACCTAGTGAGGTACCAAACATAATAGAAAATGCCGCTGCCGCTATAACAATATAACTCCAATTACCAATGGTTGCTGTATATAATTGAACTACCATATTTGCAAAATCGGCACTTTTGCTAGGCAACGTTATGCCTGTGCCAAAAATTAGCAACGCGCCAAGGGTAACAAAGCAAATTGATAATATGGCCGAAACCCAATATCCTAAATTAAAATCGAGTAGGGTTTCTTTTAATGTTGGTTTATAGCCAGTTTGTTTTATACGGGCTATAGTCCACAAACTATTCCAAGCACTTAGATCAACCGCTGTGGGCATCCAACCCATTAGTGCAATTAAAAACAATATGCCTGCATCATTAAAAACTTTGGGAATTTGAAATGTGCTTTCCATTGCTACCGGCCCTTTGGCTAATGCCAATATAAATGCCAATATTGTACTGATTAAAAGTACTGCTCCTACAACTTTCATTATACCATCTAAAGCATTGTATTTGCCCACTATAAGTATTAACAAGCATATTACAAAAACTAGGGCAACAGGAAACAGCTTAAAAGAAGGCCAAAGATTGCTTAAGCCCAAAAGATTATCTAAAAACCCTGCGGTTACAAAACCAACCGCAGCGGTTACAAAAAACATTGAACTTATTGTTATGAGAAAGTAAAGGCTTAAATAAACCTTACCCATTTTGTTATACCCATCAATTAAACTAGTGCCAGTAGCGTTGGCATAACGAGAACCAAACTCAAAAAATGGATATTTAAAAACATTGGCGGCAATTATAGCCCAAAGCAGGGCGAAACCGTAGGCTGCGCCAGCTCTTGTTGATTGCACTAAGTGCGAAACACCAATGCAAGTACTGGCAAACAATATGCCTGGGCCTAGTACTTTGTAAATGTTTTTTAAATTGATATGCGCTTGACTTAGATAAGCCAAGTTAAACAGAAATAATTATTTACAACATTTGATCAATAAGGTTATCTATTGATAAACCCTCTGCTTCTGCTTTATAATTTTTAACAATTCTATGTCGCAAAATTGGCAGTGCAACCGCCTTTACATCTTCAATATCTGGCGAGTATTTACCATTAATAGCTGCATGGCATTTAGCACCTAAAACCAAAAATTGAGATGCCCTTGGCCCTGCACCCCACGATAAATAATCATTTGCTTGTTGTACTGCCGAGCTTCTGCCAGGCCTAGTTTTGCCTACTAGTTTTACAGCATATTCCAAAACATTATCTGCAATAGGAATTTTTCTTATTAGTTTTTGAAACTCAATAATTTGTTTGCCTGTAACCAATTTATCTAGTGAGACTGATTGGTTTGAAGTGGTACCTTTTACAACACTCACCTCTTCATCAAAAGTTGGATAATCTACTGTGATATTAAACATAAACCTATCTAACTGAGCTTCTGGCAAAGGATAGGTACCCTCTTGTTCTATTGGGTTTTGGGTTGCCAAAACAAAAAATGGTTTATCCAAAGCATGTTCAACACCAGATACCGTAACATTTCGCTCTTGCATGGCTTCTAGCAATGCCGCTTGTGTTTTGGGAGGTGTTCTGTTAATCTCATCTGCCAACAAAATATTGGTAAACAATGGCCCCTTATTAAATTTAAACTTTCGGCTTTCATCCAAAATTTCGGCACCACTTATATCGCTCGGCATTAAATCTGGTGTAAACTGTATTCGTTTAAAATCAAGATCTAGCACTTTAGAAATGGTACTTACCAATAGTGTTTTTGCCAAGCCTGGCACACCAACCAATAAACTATGTCCATCACAAAAAATGGATATAAGTACATATTTAACCACCTCTTGTTGGCCAACTATTACTTTCGAAATTTCTTTGGTTAACGTTTTATAGGTGCTACTTAAGTTATCTACCGCTTGCACCTCATTTTTAGTTTCTTTTACTTCCATTACTTACTTATTTGGTAGCCATTTATCCATTAAGTCACAACTTTTGTACTCATCTTCTATATGAACATAAGATTTATTGCGACTTTTTGAAATCCATTGCTGAATTGTTTTTTGCTTTTTGTTATTAAGAGTTACTTGTTGTAACCTATCATAATCATCAGCTAAATTTGCTTGATGAGGTGGCTTATAGGAGTTTAATTGCAGCAACTTATACCCAGTTTCTCCGGTTGGAAAAGTAAAGGATATTGGTTGTGAAATTTCACCAGGCTCTAAAGTATCAATGGCAAAAAATGTGTTGGGGTCTAATAAATCAACGTCAATTTTGGTTGAGCCCGTTTGCGGATTTAACAATATACCACCATTGGTTTTACTTTGCTCATCATTAGAATATTTTTTAACTGCCTCATCAAATGTTAACGAATCTTCTTTTAAAAGTCTTCTTACCTTTTCAACTTGCAATTGAGCTGCCACTTCTTCTGCCATGCCCATTTGTGGTTTAATTAAAATATGTCGCGAGTTCATGGTATTGCCTCTACGCTCAATTAGTTGAACAATGTGATAACCATATTGCGTTTCTATAATTTTTGATATTTCACCTGGCAATAATTTGTAAGCTACGGCCTCATATTCGGGCACTAATTGCCCTCTGCCAATAAAGCCTAACTCACCACCTTGCACTGCAGATGCTTTATCATCTGAATGCTCAGTTGCTAGGGCTGCAAAATCGCCCCCTTCTTTAACCTGCTTTAATAGGCCTTCAATTTTGTTGTAGGCTATTTGTTTTTGCTCATCACTTACCTTGGCATTAATCACCAGCTCTTTTAACTCTACTTCTGCATTAAAAAAGGGCAAACTATCTTTTGGAATGCTTCTAAAAAAAGATTTTACCTCAGATGGTGTAACCTGCACACCACTTACTATTTGGTCTTGCATTCTTTCTGCCAATAGATTGTCTTTTACACCATCTCTAAACTCAGCCTTCATTTGTAGTACAGTTTTTTTGTAATACTTTTCAAACGCATCTTGCGAGCCAAACAATGAAATGTAATAGCGAATATTTTGATCTAATTTGGCTTCAATTTCTTCTTCTCCCACCTGCAAACTATCAATACCTGCTTGGCTAATTAAAAGGTTTTGCAACATCAATTGATCAAGCAAATAGCATTTTAAATTTGGCGGCACATCATCTTTTAGTTGCTCTTTTTGCGAAAGGTAGGCCGCTTCTAAATCTGAATAAAGCACAATTTTATCGCCTACTACACCTATTATTTTATCAACTGTTACCGTATCGTTTCCTGCAAAAGCAGAAACACTTAATAATAGATAAAAGGCTATAAACGCAGCATATTTATTCATTGTTATAAATTTTAATTTTTCCATTTTGTACTGCTTCATCATAAATACTTTCGTAAATATCATTAATCAAATCTAACTTTCTCTTATTAATAATAATATCATAAATATCTTTTTGCACAAATTGCAAAGGCGCACTTTCGCCAATTTTTGCTACTCCAAGTATGTTTAAAAAATAAATATTTACCGAGTCAGACATTTCTACAGTACGATCTTTGTCTATTAAGCGATTTTCATCTTCAACTGGTGATGGTAATTGCCTTAAAAACTTATCGAGTGTATGCCATGCCGAATCGTTTAAAGAATGAGAACTTGCATATTGTGTAGCATATAAATTTAATGGATACCTATATTCTTCTTTAAAATTAATTACCCATGTTCGCATTGAATCTACAAAAGAAACATCTTTAGGAATTTTAACGAAAATGGCTTGTACAATATTTGAACGGAGGTTAAAGTTTTTTGTATTTGTATTATAATAGAGCTCCATCTCGCTCATACTTATATTGGTATCAATTCTATTTTGTATAATTTTTTTTTCGTAGTGATATTTAATAATTGATTCTTCATAGTTTTCCAATAATCTTTCAAGCTCTAGCTCATCTAAATCTATACTTTTTTTCGCTTCATTATTTACGGCTGTTTGCTTTACCCAATTATTAATAAATGCATTTGCTGCTACCAAACTATCTTCTTCTGAAACACCTTTGTTAACTATACCTGTCAGTTCAGACTTATACAACTTGCTTTCATCTACTTGAGCAATAAGAATCTCATTTTTAACTGAAGTTTTTTTATCTAATAAATCGCACGATTGCATTAGCGTGCACATTAAAATAAAGCAACAACAATTGATAAAAGACTGCATCTAATCAATCAGTTTCTTTAAAGCCTTATTGTTAACTGTTACGCCATACTTTTCACGCAATTCTAACATCCAATTTTTTTCAAGCTCATCTTGATAATCTGCAATTACGTAACCTTTGGCTTCTTGCAAGGATTTTACTTTTTTGTTTAACACTTCTTCAATTACTACCAATTTAACTGTGCCATCATCATTTTTCACTATCTCTTCATTTCCTTTTTTCCAAATTACACCATCAATGGTAGGGTCTTTGCCTTTTTCATATCCTTTACTTGTAATTGATATAAGGTTTACTTTTCCTTGGTTAATTTTAGATTTAATTGAATCAATCGGATGATTGTTAACTCTTAATTCTTTAATTTTTAATGCGGTACTCAAGTCTTTGCTGTGATAAACGGTTGCTCTTACAGCATCATTCCAAACATAATTTTGTTTGTTTTTACTATAGAACTCTTGTTGACCTAGAGTATCTTTTGAAGCTTTATTCCAAACCTTTTGTTCCATTAACTCAAATAATAAAATACCATCCGAATACTCTCCTAAAAGTCTTTTAAACTCTTCATTGGTGTTTTCTAAATTTTGCTCTTCATAGTTTAGTATTGTAGTATGTTCAAAATCCGTATAAACTGCCTTTAAAAATTCACTTTTGCTTTTAAACTTGGTTCGGTATTGGCTGTTGGCGATAAAACTTGCAAACTCTCCATTAGTATATTTATTCCCATCAAGGGTAAACAATGTGCTTTTATTTTGAAGGTGCTTTGCGCCATTCCAGTTTGCGGCTAACAAGCTCTCATCTAACTCATTGTAAAATTCACTTCTATTGTTTTCATTCAATTTAAAGTTGTATTGTTTTTTTAGTCTTGTAATAAATTGAACCTTTGAAACTTGGCTACGAGCATCTCGTTTTACTTTTTGTACCAATTCCTTTTTCATATCTTCATATGATTTCATTGGAACCATGTTAATCCTTTTAATTATATGATATCCAACAGGTGTTTTTACTGGTTTTGAATACTCGCCATCAGTTTTAAGGTCAAAGGCTGCTTTTTCAAACTCAGGAAACATTTTACCGTGGCCAAACAATGGCAATTGACCTCCTTTGCTTGCAGAACCTTTATCTTCAGAAACTTGCTTTGCTAATTCAGTAAAATCTTTACCTTCTTGCAATTGCTCGTAAATCTTGTTTATTCTGCTTAGCGGCACCAAATCGGTAGCTTCTGCATTAGGGTCGTCCTTTTTGGTGCGAATGAGTATATGTTGGACATTAATTTCGCCAGGGTTTGATTTTTTATCAAATACCTTTAAAATATGATATCCGAAACGTGTTTTAACTATGTTTGAAAGCTCACCAACTTTGGTATTAAAAGCTGCATTTTCGAATGGATATACCATTTGCATTGCTGAGAAATAACCCAAATTTCCTCCATAATCCTTTGCAGAAGGATCATCAGAATACTTAACGGCTAATTCAGCAAAATCTGCACCTTCCTCCAATTGCTTTTTGATATCCATAATTTTATTGTAAGCAACTATTGTATCTTCTTCAGGATTGATTGCGACTAGAATATGACTAGCCTTTACTAATGTGCCCATTCTATCGTAGGTTTCTAAAAGCAATTCTTCACTTATTTGCTTATCAACTAAATATGACTCTGATAGTTGTTTACGGTATGATTGTAGCTCTTTTTGTAATCTCTGCACAGTATCTAAACCTTGTGCCTTTGCTTCTAATACTTTTAATTTAAAGTTGATATATAAATCTAAATACTCATTAACGCTACTTTCAGAATAATCAATTTTTTTGTTGGTGGCGTTTTTTTCGTAAACTCTTTTAAATTCATCAACAGTTACCTTTTCACTACCTACTTTAAATAGTTCATCATTTTTTTGGGCAAACGCATTAGACAATAAAGTAGACAGGAAAAGGAATAGGATTAAATATTTTACTTTCAAATTCGACATTTTTAAGACCTGTAAAAATAAGCCAATTTTAGCTTAGCTTACGTCATTTTACAAGCATCAACAGCACACTTTTAATAATTTTAACAAATATCATTCCTTACTTTTGTTGTTAATGAAAAGGGGTTCAATAATTGAAGATTTAGCCATAGAAGATATTGGCGCTAAAGGAAAGGGAGTAGGAAAGCACTCGGGTAAGGTTGTATTTGCTAAATTAACCGCACCTGGTGATGTGGTGGATGTAAGAATTTACAAGAGTAGAAAAAATTACAGTGATGGCGATATTGTTCGTTTTAAAAAGAAAAGCGACTCACGTGCAGAGCCCTTTTGTGAGCATTTTGGAACTTGTGGTGGCTGTAAATTGCAACACATTGCATATGCTAACCAATTAAAATACAAAGAAGAAACCGTTGTAAATGCCCTAAAACGCATTGGCAAAGTAAAAGTTGGTGAATTTAGACCCATTATTGGCTCGCCAAAAGAAAAAAATTACCGTAATAAGTTAGAATATACTTTTAGTAATAACAGATGGTTTACCAAAGAAGAAATTGATAGTGGAGCCACTTTTGAGAACAGAGAAGCTTTGGGGTTTCACATACCTGAAAATTTTGCGAAAATTGTACACGTTAATGAATGCCATTTGCAAGAAGACTTAAGCAACCATATTAGAAATACTTGTTTTGATTATGCTATAAAAAATGACTTATCATTTTACGATATAAGGGAGCATACCGGTTTGTTAAGAAATTTAATTGTTAGAAGCACATCTATTAATGAGTGGATGGTAATATTAAGTTTTGGTAAAAATGAACCTGAAAACATAGAGAAGTTAATGCAGTTTTTGATTGATGCTTTTCCGCAAGTAACCTCATGGAACTATATTATTAATACCAAGCTAAATGATAGCTATTTTGATTTGGATGTTACTCATTTTGCAGGTAAAACTAGTATTGAAGAAAATTTTGATGGCATTAGGTTTACTATTGGTCCAAAATCATTTTTTCAAACCAACTCAACACAAGGTTTAGCACTGTACAAGTTAATTGTAGAACTTGCTGCATTTGATAAAAGTGATGTTGTTTACGATTTATATACAGGCATTGGCAGTATTGCTCAATTTGTAAGTAAACATGTTAAAGAAGTAATTGGTATTGAGTCTATTAAGGAAGCTATTGATGATGCCAAAAAGAATATGGAGCTAAATGAAATTGAGAATTGCCGGTTTTATACTGGTGATGTTTTACAAATTTTAACTGATGATTTTGTTAGAACTAAAGGAAAACCAAATGTAATTATTACCGATCCTCCAAGAGCAGGAATGCATCAAAAAGTTGTAGAGCGCTTATTAGATATTGAGCCAGATAAGATTATATATGTTAGCTGTAACCCTGCAACACAGGCAAGAGATTTAAGCATTTTAGATGTTGCTTATGAGGTAAAGGTTTCGCAACCGGTGGATATGTTTCCGCATACACCACACATTGAAAATATTGTGGTACTGCATAAAAAATAGCTAAAAGGAAATACCTAGTGAATATCCCAAAGTGGGAACAATGCCACTATAAAAAACCCTATAAACATCAAATTGATCATTTAGAAAAATATTTAAACGTTGGTTTGAAGTGGAATATTGGAACCCTCCGCCAAGAAAAACATCCATATCAAATCTTTTACCAAACGTCCACCTGCCGCCTACAGCAACACCTCCTGCAAAAGCACCTCCCTGCCTTTTGGTAGTAATGGTTTGTAATATGAATGGCCCATTGGGGTTATTTGGGTCTGGAAGAAATTGATCTGTTTGGGAATTATTGCTGCCATATTTAGCTGTAACATACGGGCTTAAATAAACAAACAAATTTTGTTGTGTAATTTTTTGATTTCTTCTAATTCTTGCTTTAGGTTGATTGACAATACCAAAGCGATATTGAACATTTAATTTTAGTCCTAAATATTGTTGATCATTATTGCCACCAAAATTATCTGCTTGGTCTCTGTAAGAAACGCCAGTAAAAATCGCAAAACTATTCGCAAAGTTATCATCCATACGCTCAAAGCCTACCTCAAATGACTGCAGCAATGGGCTAATAGGATTAAAATAAAAATGATTGCGATACTGTGTATAATCAATAGCATCAAATGCAGGAATTGAATCTTGGCCGTAACTAAAAACAAAGGCAAAAGAGAATACTAATACTAACCTGTATTTCATAATTTAAAATTCAAAACATCCAATATCTGGCAAAACTCTTACTTTACCTTCAATATCACTTAAGGCCCAACCTAAAGCCACTCCGGCATCAACACAGGGTGAAACTGCTTGCAAATGAAAGTCCGAATTTAGTTCATCTTCAAACAAAGGATTTTCATTGTTGATACAATTGATAAATTCTACTCCCGAAACCACATCATTTTCGGCCTTAATAAGGCAATTTTCAAATTGATAATCCATTGTTAACATGGGCTCCTCAATCATATCTACATTTAACTCATTGTCTCCAAAACCATGTATTATGGTATTGCTAATTCTTACAACTATATCGGCCAAATTTGCTGTATTGGTTGCATCAATAAAATAATTTGAAACCCTAACGGTTGCCTGCTGGGTAGCTCCTCTGCCTGTTAATGTGCAATGATTAAACTCATATGCTCCACCAAAAGCCAGTTGTAAACTCTCTAACCCACAATTATCAATAAGCAAGTTGGAACCTCTAATTGCAGTGGTAAAACCCAATATGCCATAGGTGGATATGTTTTGAATTATGGAATTAGAAATAATTAAGTTGTTGGTACCTACTACAGGCAACGAATCTACCCTAACCCCAAATTGAGCATTTTGAATTTTGGTATAATTAATTTCATGACTGTGGCTCCTTGACAAAAGATGGATGCCCCTCCATTGCCCAGCTACATTTTGATAATCGTACTCTAACCTTGCTCCTTGAAAAGTTACCATACTATCAATTGAGCCTTCAGATTTTAATGTAGACCCAGGACCAACAAAAAAGGTTGAATTGGTATATAAATGAATATTTACCCCTTCCATTAATGTCAATTGTGTATTGTCTATTAGTATGCTTCCAAAAATTACGTGTGGCAAATCATCAACCCAAACTGTAGGCGTACTAATTATTTCTCCAAAATGAAAATGCGCGTTTTGGCCATATGCAATTAATGGAACTTGCTGCATATTTCCATTGGTTTCAAAGTTCAAAATATCATCAATTACAAATGGTAGTGGCTCCATATCTGGATTAACGGTTACCTCAATAAAAATATATAAACTGTCATTGGGTCCAATTTCAACATCTTTAATACTGTTGCCTGCTATACCATCTACATTTATTCTAAAAGGAGATAAATCTCCGCCTGAAATAAATATATTAGCTATGTTTATTCTTTGATTAAGTGTGTTGCGAACTGTTAAGAATTTAGTAGTTGAACCCACCGTTACAAAAGTGGTATCAAAAATTACGGTATCTAATGAAAAGGACAACTTTGCATCACCGCCATCATACAGCACATCTTTTTTACAGTTGTACATTGTAGTAGAAACTATAAAAGCAATTAGGCTTAAGATTAAATATTTTAGAACTTGCATTTAGTTATAGATGTTGTAAAAACGCTTTATGGTTGTAAATATTTTAAAAAAACATAATTTATCATTGAGCATAGGCTATGGTAGCAAAACTAATTTTTACATCCTCCATTTTTTGAATAACGGCTTTAGCGCAGGCCTCTAGTGTAGAGCCTGTTGTTAAAACATCATCAACAATTAAGAGGTGTTTTATTTTTGATGGTGGCATTTTATTAATGGCAAAAATACCATCAACATTATCCCAACGTGCTAGTCTGCTTTTTTTTGTTTGGGTACTGGTTTTAACTACTCTTTTTACCAAATCAACTGAATACGGAATGTTTAAGGCAGTACTTAAACCTTCAGCAATAAAATTGGATTGATTGTAGCCTCTTTTCCTCAACTTAGTTTTATGCAATGGAATTGGAATAACTAAATCTATTTCTTTAAAATTTTTCGATTCTTTTATGGCCCAACCCATAAGTTTACCCAATCGTATGCCAACATTGGTTTTACCACCGTACTTTAAGCCGTGAATTAAGGGTTGTAAACTACCTCCCTTATTAAAATAATACATGGCCATTGCATTTTCAACCGTTATTTTACCCCAAAATTTCTTGGCCACAATATTTACCATATCCCTTTCAAAGCCAGTTTTAGGCAACTCAAATTCGCAGGTTGTACAAATAGATTCTTCCCCTTTTGCCAAAGCACTATTGCAACTTTCACAAAGATTAGGAAAAAAAAGATTGATAAATGACGATATCATTGAGCCTTTAAAAATAGTTGATTTACAATTTCCGATACTTTTTTAATAGGCACATTCAAAAGTTTAGCACTTTCTTTATTAACCTTGCTTTTATTGTACCCTGACGTAAAAATGCTAGAGAAACCTAATTTTTCAGCCTCAGTAATTCTTTGATCTATTCGACTTATTCCTCTTACTTCACCAGATAAACCAACTTCACCTGCAAAACAGTATCTGCTGTCTATTGGGATGTCTTCTAAAGATGAAATCAGAGCAGAAATTACTGCTAAATCGATACCCGGATCTTGAACGGAAATACCTCCTGCAATATTTACAAAAACATCATAGTTGCCAAATTTGTAGCCGCACCTTTTTTCTAATACCGCTAACAACATACTTAGCCGTTTTAAGCCATAGCCTGTTGCCGATCGCTGTGGATTGCCATAGGCACTTGGCGAAACCAAAGCTTGTACTTCAATAAGCATTGGACGTAAGCCTTCAATAGTTGCCGAAATTGCCACACCACTCAATGAATCATCTTTTGGAGAAATTAGCAGCTCTGAAGGATTTTCTACTGGTTGCAATCCGTTTTGTAGCATTTCATAAATACCTAACTCACTTGTTGAGCCAAATCGGTTTTTTAATGTTCTTAATATTCTATAGCTATAATGCCTATCTCCTTCAAATTGCAAAACCGTATCTACCATATGCTCCAACAACTTTGGCCCAGCTATATTGCCGTCTTTGGTAATGTGCCCTATTATAAAAATTGCCGTATTGGTTTGCTTAGCATATCGTAAAAGTTCTGCTGCACATTCTTTTATTTGAGAAATACTACCTGGCGTAGATTCTAAAAAAGGCGACTGCATACTTTGTATAGAATCAACTACAATTATTTTAGGATTAATGCGCTTAGCCTCTTCAAACACTTTGTTAACCGCAATAACCGGCAAAACAAAAAAGTTGTTATTGGTTGTGCCAACGCGATTGGCCCTCATTTTAACTTGTTGTGCACTCTCTTCCCCAGCAATATATAAAATGGTGGTTGTTTGCTCTAGGTACTTAGCAAGTTGCAACAACAAAGTAGATTTTCCAATGCCTGGCTCACCTCCTAACAATATTACCGACCCTTCAACTATACCACCACCCAATACTCTGTTGAGCTCAAAATCATTTGTTTTTAATCTAGCATTTCCCTCTTGCTCAATTTCTGAAATTCTTTTGGCACTTACCTTGGTATCAACCTCAACCAGTGTATCCTTTTGTTTACTGGTAGTTGTTACTTCTTCAACATAGGTATTCCAGTTACCACAAGAGCTGCACTTACCTACCCATTTGGGAGATTCAGCTCCACAATCCGTGCAGAAATAGGATGTTTTAAGTTTTGCCATTTGAGTTGTGCAATATAGCTTATAGCAGTTATATTTTATTATAAAATTTGTAATTCAGAAGTATGTAAATAAAAAAGGGATTATGAAAATCATAATCCCTTTAAAATAAAATTATTTGGTTGACAAATTATTCCCCTTTCACAAACTTCACTATTGCTGAAGTTCTCTCTAATTCATCTATCAATTTCACAAAGTAAATAGCATCTGCCATATCAGAAACATCAATTGTGTGCGTGCTGCTACCCTTAACTATTGCAGCATCAGCAACTTTAATAGTTCTACCTAACATGTCAACTATTTCAATTGTTGCATCTAAATCATATTCACTATTTATTTGAATATTGATTTGGTTATTGGTTGGTATTGGCCAAACGCTGCTAATACCATAAGTTATACATGTTGCATTAGCCGTAACAACTTCAGAAACTGAATTGTTACCTTGTTCATCAACTTGCACTATACGGTAGTAATTTATACCATTTGCGGGTTGATTGTCAGAAAAATCATATTCTGTTAAAGTTTGTGAATTACCACTTGCCTGTACTTTTCCTATTGCTTGGTAATTAACACCATCAAAACTTCTTTCTATACTAAAGTAGTCGCTATTCACCTCACTGCCGGTTGACCATCTTAAATCAATAGAACATTCTTGAGCCATAGCAGTTATACCTGCAAACTCAACAGCAACTGTTGGTGAACAGTTAGGATTAAAATAACCCGAGCCTGGTAAGTTAATTTGGCACACAACTCCGTTGTAGACTAAATATCCTAAAACTATCGTAGAGTCATTTAAGCCCAAAGGACCATCATAAAAATTACCTGTATTACCATCAAACACTTCAATAGAATCGCGCAATCCTAAGTTGGCGGGGTCATTTAGATCTAATGAATCTCCAGCTGGACATTGAAATTCAAAGCTGAAACCAAGCATGCAACTTCCAGAAGCTGTTCTGATAGTAACTTCTGGTAAAACAGAAATTGTTAATGTATCGCTAGTAACAGTAACTGTATTAGAATTGCAATTGGCTGTTGCCGTTGCAACATATTGATATTGAGCCACTGTACACCCTGGATTTATTACTGTACCAGAAGCTGATAATGGTGCTGAAGCATTTGTATTTAATGGAGGAGCATCACCAATAGGAGTATACATAATTGTTACTCCTGTATCACTTGTGCCAGCGCCAGTACTATCAAATAAAGCCGATTGAATTTGAATAACACCACCTGAGCATAACACAGGATTTGCAGTTTGTATTGATATACTATCAATACAATTGCTTGTAGGAGCTAAAGGACAAGCTGGAAACAATACTGCAGAAAATTCAGCGGCGCAACCTTGCGCATTTGAAAGCTCTACGTAAGCCAAACTTACAGGAGATCCTGGTGTAGCCGTAAGATTAACATTTATAGAATCTACAACATCACCACATGTAGTTACAATTTGATAATTACAAACACTATCTACCAATACTATTGTTGGCATTTGTGGCAATGGGAAAACAACGTATTGAAATTCACCGGCAGGTATAGTATCGTCAATATTACCATCTAAATCGGCATCACAAAACGCTGCAACGTAAATTGAAATCGTATCAGGGCTACATTGATTTTGACCCGAATGTACCAAAGTATCACCGATACTTGCTCCACCAGTAAAATTGGCGTTGTAAAAATATCCAAAACCTAATTGCGTGCCATCAGGGTCAGATATGCCACCTTGAATTGCTATTGAAGCAAAAGATGAAATTTCAAATCCGTCACACACATTACCAGCTGCAACAACTGGCTCGGTAGATGTAGGACAGGCAGGCAACATACAATTGCTTAAACCTCCCGGGCTAGCAAAAATTGAGTCTCCTGCTCCATTTACACGAAAGAAGCTCATTTCTGCACACCAAACACTTGATGTATCGTTATCTCCAGTTATCATACTAGTACCTAAAGAAGGACCATTACCATCAGGACTAGTTGGCCATGAACCACCGTCATCATATGAAACAATATCAATGGTATCTCCCTTGCAATTGTTTAATATTACAGTTTCTCCACCATTACTTAATGCTCCACTTTCCCATTCATAAGCTACTAGACCAAATGTGTTGAAAAATGCTTGAGAATCAATGCAAAAAATAATAAAACCTCCAGCTGGTACTACTAAAGAAGTAGTAATTGTATCAGAAATTCCTAATCCAAAATACCATCCTTCTATATCCACAGGATTTGGACCAGGATTGTATAATTCAAGAAATTCTAAAGTATCATTGTTCGTTTCAGGTGGATTGTACATAATCTCTGTTATTACCAAAACACCTGTTGTATCACAATTAGCAGGAACAGATGTATTGGCTTCTGAAATAACTACATCCATAGTAAATTGATCTTTATTTGTTTCTCCTGATACTACTATATAATAATCTCCCATTGGAAGTGAAGTACCAGCTACCAATTCAGTAACTACTAAACTATCTCCACATGCATAATTATTTAAAGGATCAGTATATGCAGCAACAATATCGCCAGGTCTAACAGTATCAGTTGCTACGCAATTAACATTGGTAATTACCCCAATATTATAGTCTTGTGTTAAGCCGCCTGAAAGATTTACTTTGATTTCATTATTTGCAAATGGTGCAGTTACTTTATACCAAGCAGATGTTGCAGTGGTAGTTGCACATGGGTGGGTAGGTGTAGGATTTGCAAAAGAACCCATTTCATAAAATCCACCATTTAAAGCTGTTTCACAGAGGCAAGTTGTTACACTTCCCTCAACGTTTAAAGGGTTTCCATCTAAATCAATTAATCCTAAACTGTCTGCGTCTCCGCAAATGAAACCTGATTTATATGGAGAAATTTCTAAAGAAAAATTTCCTGTTGTGTTATCATCTGATTCTACTTGAAAGTAATAAGCAACATCATTTACTGATATGCCCATGATAATAGTATCTATTGCACCTTGCAAGTCTGCCAAACTAGGAAGCGAATTAGCAGGTAGATAGATTTGATTATTAACAATGGTTGAACTATCAAAACAAAAAGCGTTCATGGAAGTACTATCCAGGTTGTTACCAAACACATTGTTATCACCAAAACAATCGAAAGTGGTATTGATAAAAGGTAATAAAGACAATTCTAATTCAGTATGCACCCCCAATGTTGGTGGATTATTTGGAAAACCAGGGTAATCTTTCCAAGCTAAAACTAAAGACCCATCAAAGCCAGGGATGGAGGTATAAGGATCGCCAATCATACTGAACCATAAATCATTGGTTACAGCTCCAGAGCCGCAAGTTAAGCTGTTCATTGGAGCGCCCCAGCCTGCACCCGTATTGTCTACATCAATTTGTATACAGTCATTAAAATATTGTTTAACATCATCTGCCCCTGCACAATCAGGAGGTGTTCCTTCATTTACATCAGCTAATTGATTGCATTGGCCATAAGCCAAACTTGCACCAACTAAAAAAGCAAAGAAAAAAAGTAAAGTACTTTTAAAATTCATATCGATTATTTATTTAGAATAATTTGAGGGTGCAAAGATAAATGTTATCTGCCATTTTTTAAGTGGAAAACTGTTAAATATGCTAACAAATTTGAATTAAAACTTAGGACAGCTTATGCTATTTATTTTACCTTTTTGTTTGCCCTTAATTACATAAACTACTGAAGCTTCAGCACCCCCTCTAGATTTGTTAGTGGAAGCTAGATTAGAAACTGTTATATCATAACTAAACCCAAACTTTACCCGTGCTAACTCATATTGTAAAATGATAATTAACGCATCTGCTGAAACCGCACTGGTATAATTGCCCGACATTCTAAACCTTAACCCCGTATGTATCGTTTGTTCGTTTCTTGTAACTGCCTTCATTTCGTATCGCAACATTGCTCCTAACAAAGTTTCTAACATAGGCCCTTGTTTTGAAATCACTAAGCCTGGTGACAATGCCAAGTTATCTTTTAATGGAAAAGTTAAGCCTCCATGTAAATTGTATTTATGCTGTTGCCTTATTTGATCATCTGCTAAAAATGATAGTTGTGGACTATTTAAGTGATATGCTGCAAAACCTGCATAAAAGTTAAAATCTCTCCTTAAGGTATAGTACCAAAATAGCCCTGCAGAAACTTCCATATAATTGAAAGAATTCAACGTAAAGTTTTCGCTGTTTGGCAAATCACTATTAAAGTTTCTGCCATCAAACTGACTATCGAAAGTTAAATCGGAATAATTGATGCTTCTATTAAAATAGGATGCCGCCATGCCTAGGGAAACAACACTTTTTCCTTCAAAATCCATTGATTTAGCACCAGATAAATAAAACGTACCACTTGTAAAACCTAAATTGGCTGCACCAGCTCTATCACTATTTACACCAACACCAGCACTTATGGTATTAATACCTTGTCGCGATTTAAAAAGCCCTATTTCTGCAGTCCCGCTAATTCTATTAAAGGGATTTTCAATTAAACTTCTGTATTGATTGCGATAATTTAGGGTAAATCTTATGCTTCCATCAAACATACCAACCATACCTGGATTTATATTGCCTGGGGAAGTATTGAATTGCGCATAATGCGGATCTTGACCATAACTCATGTAAGCTATAAAAATTGATATAATTGTAATTAAAATCCTTTTCATACTACCTAATTAAAGTTACACTGCCCGATTTATTAAAGGTTTTGCCATTGACAAAACTACCTTGCACCGTCCAAACAAAAACCGCAGGATTTAATAATCTGCCCTTAAACGTCCCGTCCCATCTATCTATAACATCAGTTGAAAAAAACACTTCTTCACCCCACCTATCAAAAATTGCCAGCTCATAATCATCTACACCAAATTGTCTTGGATAAAAGAAATCATTAGCCACATCTGCATTTGGCGTAAAGGCATTTGGAAATTCAACAAAATAATCTCCATCTAAAACTATTACCAAAACCGAATCTAATGCAATGCACCCTGTTGCAGTATCAGTTACTTGCAGGTAATACCATGTTGTGCGTTCTGGGGAAGCCAGCGGGAAAGGACAATTATAGCAGCTTAAATTTTCATTAGGGTTCCATTCATAAATAACATTGTTATTTGGTACAACTTGGGTTACAATTACCTCACCTCCAAAACCTAATTGAATGGTAATCTCATTAGGCATGGTAATAGAAACTCCTCCATTATTACCTACTGTTGTATTAATTAATGTTGAGCAACTATCGCTATCATATATAGTCAATGTATATGGCCCAGGTGGTAAATTGTTGGCAAACGTATCGGTATAAGTAGAGTCGTTCGACCAACCAACGGTGTAAGGCCCATTGCCACCTGATATGGCTAAACTTATTTGTCCATTGGGTAAATTACATGCCGCATCAACAACATTTGCCAATACTTGCAGTGGTGTGCTTAATTGTTGTATCGCAAACGGACCCAAAATAACTGAACAGGAGTCGGCATCTTTAACTTCAAACATATAACCTCCTGGATTTTGAGTAACTAAATCTATTGAGTCAGATTCTGTAACACCCGTTCCCAAGTTAAACCATCTGTAGGTATATGGAGGATTGCCACCGCTAACTACTATGCCAGAAACACCTCCTCTGCTATTACTGCAAGAAATATCTAAAACAGTTAAGTTTGTTGTATCTACAACTATTGATACATTGCCTGGTACATTAACAATAATTGAAGAAGCACAATTAGTAGAGTCGGTAACTGTAAAGGTATATTGCCCGGCAACTACTCCTGCTAAATTGAGCATGTTACCAACTACTCCTGTCATGTTCGTCCATTGAAATGTATATGGTGATACTCCACCGCTTACTTGCAAGCCACTAACGCTTCCTAAAATCGTATCACATTGCGAGCCATTAATTATCATTAATGAAGTATCAATAGTAGCTCCACCAGCACTTGCAATTAAAAATGGTCCGGCAGAAGCTGTGCAACACCCTTGATCTGACACTGTAATGGTATAAGCCCCTTGAGGCATGTTGGTTAAATTGGCTGCATTGCCAACAGTATCGCCTATGGTATTTGTCCATGTGTAGGTTAGCGGTGCTTGACCTGTAGCTGATAATCCTGCAATTGATCCGATAGAAGCACCACAAGATGCATCTGTAATGTTTACAATTGAAGTATTAATAATGGGATTAGGATTTTGCAAAATTGAATAAGGACCAACCGTATCTATACATCCTGCAGTATCGGTAACTACCAAAGTATAATTTCCTACTGGCTGAGCCAATAAGTCGATATCATTGCCAACCAACATTCCACCTGCATTATACCATGCGAAAGTAAAAGGTGGAGTTCCTGTCCCCGCTACAATGCTTAATCCTGTTATAGCTCCATCAGCTCCTATTACAGGAGTAGGAATACTTCCACCGCAAACTCCAGGAACCCAAATAGTAACACCCCCCAAACTTTGTGCCTCACAACTATTATTATACGTAACGCCATCACAACCGCAAACAGGAATTACAACTGCAGGGCAAATTACACTGCTATCAATTTTAGCAGGATCTGGACAAACAGAATTACTTGAACAAGTAACATTTTTAATATTCACCGAAAATGTATCTACCAAAAAGCCAAAAGTGGCTGCTAGGTTATAGGTGAAAGTTGTATCGCAACCAACGGTATCTCTTATTGACAAGGTATAATTACCAGCAACCAAATTTGCATAACTTGGATTGCTATTGTAGGCTCCTGAATTTATACTATATTGATAAGGTGGATTAGAACCTGAAGTTACATTAATGGTTATGGATCCATTTGGGCTTGTGCAACCAGGTTGGTTTGCTGAAATATTGTAAACAAAGTTTCCAGAAGGAGTTGATAAGGTGGTTACTATGGTAGTATCACAACCCAAACTATCAATTATTCTCACCGAATATGGCCCCGAACTTAAGTTTGAAAATACATTGCCTGTTTGAACAGGATTCGCATTTAACTGATAAGAGAATGGTGGTATTCCACCACTTAAATAGTTTGCGGTAATGCTGCCATTGGCAACACCACAACCAGGATTAACTGATGTTAAATTTGCATTTATTGGTGTGGAAAGTGTTATTATATCAACCGTATCAGTAACCACACAAACAACGGCACTTGTTGAAGTAATGCGCACATTATTGATAGCTACTGAAGGGTCAGTTCCTGCTGCATCATCATTGTTTTCCCAATTTATTCCTATTCTTAAGTTAGGAATGTTGTTGCAACTTGCTGGCAGTGCCATTGTATAACTGGTCCATTCACCTTGCACACCCCCAACACAAGGCACACTGCCGCAGCATAAACTTTTAATGGATGCGGTTAGCAACGTCCAACCCGAACCATCATCATAATAAACTGAAGCGTTATCTAATAAAGCATCTCCGGCGGAAATAAAGTCGAATGATAAATTAAGGTTGCTATTGCCAATAGTTGAAATGTTAGGAGACTCTGCTCTTAAGCTTGTTTCAGGGCAACCTCCTAAAGGTGGAGCTAATATACCACAAAGGCCACCTGCATTGTATGCAGCACCCCCGGCAGGATTAAATACGCTGGTAATATGCAGCGTATTATCTCCATTATTTGGTAATCCACAACCAGGTGGCAATACACCTCCCTCATTGTCATTTATTACCCAAAAATTACTATCAGCACCATTCACTCCCGATACTACATTTAACGTCCACGTTTGTACAATGCTATCAAAATCTTCAAAATAGATAGTAGATGCGCTGCCACCAGCACTATCAGTTACTTGAACAACGTATTGCCCTGCGCACAATGCTGCAAGATTAGATGTAGTTTGCCCACCTGGCGACCATAAATAATGGTACATTCCGCTTCCTCCAGCCACCACTGTTGATATGGTACCATTGCAATCTCCAGCACAAATCTCGTTGGTTTGCGTTGATGTTATAGTAACATTACCCAAGGCTTTTGAAAAGCTAAATAAACAAATGAGGCAGAGCGCGTAAAAGTATAGTAACCTCATAATATCATCCTTTAATGTATAGGATATAATACAAATGTAGAATTTAAACATAAAAATAGTGGAAATACCCCACATTTAACTTTCAACATTCGCATAATTTTAACGCTTAGTTCAATGCATTTATTGGGCATCAAATACATTATAAAAAAGTAATATGAAGTTTTTGCAATTTGTTTTAATCATTTTGGTAGCTAGTACCACTATAACCTCTTGTGTGAGCACTAAAAAATTCCACGACATTCAAGCAAAGAATGCCGAACTTTTATCAAATGAAAAGGAGTGCTTTGATGATATGGATATGGTTTCCAATGAAAATGATCAATTAAAAGCAAAATTAGATGAGATGCAAATTTCTTATGTTTCTACCAATAAAGAATTGGCACTTACCAAAGATAAATACTCAAGCGAGCAAAATTCTAAAAATACCATTAGCCGCAAGTATGATGATTTGAATAAGCAATATTCAGGAATGCTTACTGAAAAAGAGGCAAGTATTGCTAAATCGAATGCTGAAATAAATGAGCTTCATACAAAAATTGCACAAAAAGAAAGTGAGTTGGCGCAATTGCAAAGTGCAGTGGAAACTGAAAAACAATTGGCCAATAACAAAACAGCAGCATTGAGCTCAAAAGATGCTGAAATATCTCAATTGAATAGCGAAATACTAAGAATGCAAAATTTGTTGGCTGAAAAAGACAGTGAAATTTCATCATTTGAAACAGGACTAGCCGTGCGTGAAGCAAGGGTTAAGCAATTAGAGCAAATGATGGCGCAAAAAGATGCAGAAGCCATGGCTCTGAGAGATAGAATTAGAGGGGCATTAAAAGGTTTTAACAGCAATGACTTGACGGTAGAAGAAAAAGATGGAAAAGTATATGTTTCATTATCTGAAAAATTACTATTTGAAACAGCCAGTGCAGATGTTGACCCAAAAGGAAAAGAAGCGCTAGGCAAAGTAGCAGAAGTTTTAAAAGCAAATGAAGACATTTCGATATTGGTAGAAGGCCATACTGACAATGTACCTTATATTGGTTATGGTAAAGTAAAAGACAATTGGGATCTAAGTGTTTTAAGGGCAACTTCAGTTACTAGAATTTTAACAAGCGATTACCAATTGCCTGCCAACAGAGTAACCGCATCTGGTAGAGGAGAATTTATGCCTATTGCAGATAATGCAACTGATGCTGGTAAAAGTAAAAACAGAAGAACCGATATAATCTTAACACCCAATATGGATGAGTTGATGAAGATTATTGGTTCGGACGAATAGCTAACAAATGATGAGTTGCATATCTTTGCAACCACTTGTCAAAAAAGAAAAGTATAACACAGGGTAAAGAGATGTCGTTTATCGATCATCTTGATGAGTTAAGAAGTCATTTAATACGAGCTTCTATAGCCTTATTATTGATATCTATAGTGTCGTTTATCTTCATTAGAAAAATATTTGATAAGATAATTTTTGGCGTACTCAATCCCGATTTTCCCTTGTATAAAGCAGCTTGTACCTTATCCAAAAAAATTGGCATTAAGGAAATATTTTGCTATAATGCTGAAGAGTTTGCAGGCGTTGAGTTTCAAAATCCAATAGTACAAGGTCAATTTATTGTAGCCATGAAAGTGGCTTTTATAACAGGCTTAGTTATTGGATTTCCTTACCTCTTTTATGAATTATGGCGCTTTATTAAACCTGGCTTAAGAAAAATGGAGGTAAAAGCAACAAGAGGCATTGTATTTATTACATCCATGCTATTTTCTATAGGAGCCATGTTTGGCTATTTTATCATTTGGCCATTTGGCTTTTGGTTTTTCTACCGTTATTCAGTGTCTGATCAAATAACCAATCTTTATCGAATTGATAATTATATGAACTTACAAACAATGATAGTTTTGGCAACCGGCATTCTATTTGAATTGCCCATGTTTATTTATTTTTTAGCTAAAATAGGCGTGGTAACCCCTAAATTGATGCGCAAATACAGGAAGCATTCAATAATTGGAATTTTAATTTTATCGGCATTGATAACTCCTGCTGATCCACTAACACAATTAATTGTGTCGATACCTGTGTATTTCCTGTATGAAATTAGTATTATTATTGCCGCTAGAGTTTATAAAAACAATGAAAAAGCTGCTGCAGCTCTAAACTAAATTTTATGGGTTTTAAAATTGCATTAGGAGGAGACCATGGCGGTTACAAAGCCAAAACATTTGTAATAGAAATGTTAACCAAACAAGACCATATTTTACACGATTTTGGCACCAATAATGAAGAATCGGTAGATTATCCTGATTTTGTACATCCGCTCGCTACAGCCGTAGAAAATGAGGAGTTTGATTTTGGCATTTTATTTTGTGGCAGTGCCAATGGTGTTTGTATGTCGGCCAACAAACACCAAAAAATAAGAGCCGCTATTGCTTGGACTGCAGAAATTGCAGCTTTGGCAAAGCAACACAACAATGCCAATGTGCTTTGCATACCAGGCAGATTTTTAAACGAAAGTGAGTTGGAAGAAATTATCAATTCATACATCAACGCAACTTTTGAGGGTGGCAGACATCAAAGAAGGGTTGACAAAATACCTTGTTAAATGAAAAATTTAATGTTTCTGATTTTATGCGTTCCAATTATTTTATTTGGAAACAATGGAAATGAACAATTAACTGCAAAAGACAGCACAGCAGCTAAATATGCTGAGTTGATAAACATAGCCGATTTACAAAAGCACCTTAAAGTTTTGGCTAGTGATGAATATGAAGGCAGAGAAACTGGCTTTAAAGGTCAAAAAATGGCTGCAGAATACATTCAACAATATTTTAAAGAGTTGGGATTACCTCCAGTTGTAAACGGTGATTCTTATTATCAAAAAGTACCTCTTTCTCGCAAAACATGGAATGAGCCAACCATTACAATTAATGGTGAAAAATTTGAGTTTTTGAAAGACTTTTTCGCTTACCCACGCACTTGCCCCGAAATTAATATTGATGTAAATGAAATAGCCTATGCTGGTTTTGGTGTTGCCGAAAACAACTATTCTGACTTTAAAAAAATAAATGTAAAAGACAAAGTGGTATTGGTTTACAAAGGAGAGCCAAAGGACAAAAAGGGTAATTTTTTACTTTCAGGAAATGATGAACGATCAAAATATTCATCTAGCTGGCGCAAAAAAATTGATATAGCTAAACAACAAGGAGCTAAAATGCTCCTAATCGTAAATACTGACATTGAAGGCAGTGTAGATAGATTTGGCTTTATGATTAATAGCAATGCGCTAGAGCTTGACTTGCCTGCTGATGAACCATCGAGATATATACCTACTATTTATATATCAGAAAAGATGGCTGAAAAAATTGAGGGAGCTAAGAGCCTTAAGTTTTTAAAGAAGCGATTAAAGGGTAAAAGTGCCTCTAAACTTATCCCATTAAATGCAACCATTGATATTAAAAAGAATAGCACCCAAGTATTTACTGAAAATGTTTTAGGCTACATTGAAGGCAGCGATCTTAAAGATGAGTTGGTAATTGTAACCGCCCACTACGACCATATTGGTGTAAATGGAGATGATGTTTTTAATGGCGCAGATGATGATGGAAGTGGTACAGTTGCAGTGATGGAAATGGCTCAAGCCTTTGTTGAGGCAAAGAAGAATGGAAATGGTCCAAGAAGAAGCATTTTAATTATGCCTGTTAGTGGTGAAGAAAAAGGATTGTTAGGTTCTAAATATTATGCAGCTAATCCCATTTTTCCATTAGAAAATACCGTAGCCAATTTAAATATTGATATGGTAGGTAGAGTTGATGTTGGACATGAAAATGATAAAAACTATGTTTACATAATTGGCAGTGATTTTTTAAGCACCGAACTGCATGAGATAAATGAAGAAGCCAATAAGAAATATGTTGGTTTAAATTTAGACTATAAGTATAATAGCAAAACTGATCCTAATAGATTTTATTATCGCAGCGACCATTACAATTTTGCTAAAAACAACATTCCAATTATATTTTACTTTAACGGCACCCATGCCGATTACCATCAAGCAACTGATACGGAAGAAAAAATTGAATACCCTGTTTTAGAAAAACGCGCCCGTTTGGTTTTTCACACAGCATGGCAATTGGCCAATATGGATAAGCGAATTGAAGTTGATGTGGTAGAAGATTAGTTGGTAAAACGTTAATTGTTTAACTTTAGGTAAGCAAATTGTAGGATAAATGCAAAACACCAAAAATGATATAGTTGAAAAACTAGACAGTATTAAAGACGATTTAAAAAAGCGTTTTGATATTGACACTATTGGCTTATTTGGAAGTTATGCCAATGGCAAACACAACGAGACAAGCGACATTGACATTCTGTATCAGCTAAACGCTGAAAGTAGAATGACATTAAAAAAATTACATGACTTGGAGTGCTATTTCCATAATATTTTTAACACCACCAATATTGATTTGGTTGATGAAAAATATTTAAACCCAGTTGTAAAACACTTTATTCAAGACACTGTTATATATGTCTAATCAAAATAACCTAAGTTTTATTTTGACCATTCTAGAAGCCATTGAAAAAAATACGATTTATTCAAAATCTTTCGCTGATGCTGATGCTTTATATGTGGCAAATGATCAGCTGAACTTTAATGCTTGTCAGTATTTGCTTATGGTTGTGGGAGAAGAATCGAAAAGAATAAGTCCAAATTTTAAAGACGATTATCCTAAAATTGAGTGGCATTTAATTGCAGGCCTGAGGAATAGAATTGCCCATGATTACAGAAACCTAGATCCAAACATAACCTATCATACAATTTTTAATTATTTACCTAAATTGAAGGATGTTTTGATTGCCATGTTAAATAATGATGCTTTTGATAAAACACTTTTAGTTGTATTGATAAATGACGATTACTACAGGCATTTGGGGTATTTAAAACAAAAGTTAAAATAGATTGCAAAACCATAATAGTAAAACTGTAATAGCTTACGCAAAAGGTAAGTTGAATAATAAATTACTTCTAGAGTTATATAGCTCCATGCTAAAACCGAGAATGATTGAGGAGAAAATGCTAAAACTCCTTAGGCAAGGCAAAATAAGCAAATGGTTTAGTGGCATAGGGCAAGAGGCCATTGCTGTGGGCGCAACATTGGCTATGGAAGAAGATGAAACCATTTTTCCTATGCACCGAAATTTAGGTGTATTTACTAGTAGAAATATTCCTTTAGAAAAGCTATTTAAACAATGGCAAGGTAAGCTAGGTGGCTTTACCCAAGGAAGAGATCGTTCCTTCCATTTTGGAACTAATGAATACAACATTTGGGGAATGATAAGCCATTTAGGGCCTCAATTATCCATTGCCGGTGGAATAGGATTGGCGCATAAATTAAAGAACGAGCAAAAAGTAGCCTTGGCATTTACAGGAGAAGGTGGCACCAGTGAAGGCGAGTTTCATGAAGCGCTTAACGTTGCTGCAGTTTGGGATTTGCCCGTTATATTTTTGATAGAAAACAATGGCTACGGCTTAAGCACACCAGTTGAAGAACAATACGCTTGCAAGCAATTGGCTGATAGAGGCATTGGCTATGGTATGGAATCGGTTACCATTGATGGCAACAATGTTTTAGAAGTTTATGAAACCATAAATAAGTATGCTAAAGCATTGCGTAAAAAACCAAGACCTATTTTAATTGAAGCCATGACCTTTAGAATGCGTGGCCATGAAGAAGCTAGTGGCACCAAATACGTACCTAAAAAATTAATGGATGCATGGGCTAAAAAAGATCCCGTTGTCAATTTTGAAAATTACTTGCTAAAGCAAAAAGTTCTATCAAAAAATGCCATTGAACAATTAAAGGCAGACATAAAAACTGAAATTGATGAAGGCTTGGAACTGTCTTATTCTGAAGCAGATATTCAAGTAAATCACGATAAAGAAGTTGCTGAAATATACAAACCACATGATGGCACAAGCATTGAACCAAACAACCCAACTAAAGAAAAAAGACGTTTTGTTGATGCACTGCATGATGGATTAAGACAAAGCATGGAAAGGCACGACAATCTTATAATAATGGGACAAGATGTGGCAGACTATGGTGGCGTTTTTAAAATTACAGATGGCTTTACCAAACTGTTCGGGAAAGATAGAGTAAGAAATACACCACTTTGCGAATCAGCCATTTTAGGCATTGGTTTAGGACTAGCAGCTAAGGGATACAAGTCGGTAATTGAAATGCAGTTTGCCGATTTTGTTACCTGTGGTTTTAACCAAATAGTAAACAACATTGCCAAAATACAATACCGTTGGGGGCAAGCAAGCGACATTGTTGTGCGCATGCCAACTGGCGGTGGTGTTGGTGCAGGACCTTTTCATAGCCAAAGCAATGAAGCTTGGTTTTTTCATGTACCTGGTTTAAAAATTGTTTATCCAAGTAACACATATGATGCCAAAGGTTTGTTAAATGCCAGTATTGAAGACCCAAACCCTGTAATGTATTTTGAGCACAAAGCGCTGTATAGAAGCATTTCAGATGAAATACCTAACGATTATTATACTTGCGAAATAGGCAAGGCAGCTTATGCTCAGCAAGGAGAAGACATAACCATTATTACCTATGGAATGGGCGTTCATTGGGCAAAAGAATTATCAACCAATAATCCTGATTCATCAATCACTATTGTTGATTTACGCACGTTAATACCTTTAGACACAGAAACCATTTATGAAAGTGTTAAAGCAACCGGCAAAGTGATTGTTTTGCATGAAGACACTTTAACAGGAGGAATTGGTGGCGAAATTTCTGCGCTCATCAATGAAAATTGTTTTGAACATTTAGATGCTCCAGTCCGCAGGGTTGGCAGCTTAGACACTCCTGTACCTTTTGCGGCAGACTTAGAAAGAAATTTTTTAGGGAAGGATCGATTGCAGGGTGTTTTGGATGAGTTGGTTAATTATTAGGCCAATTGAATATTTCAAATCGAATATTTGAGTAAGAACAATAGCCGACTTAATTTTCATTTTTCATTTATTAACTTTAACATCATGAAAAACCTAACTATAACTATTGCCGTTGTTTTAATTAGCCATTTACTATTTGGGCAATCTTTGGTTAGCCAAAATCCATCTTATAAAACGGTAGTATTGGAAGAATTTACTGGCACAAGTTGCCCCAATTGCCCGCCAGCACATATCGATTTAGCAAATGTGATGGCAGCCAACTCAAATGTTATTGCCATTGCCTATGCTCCAACAACCACCTATCAAACGCAGCCATACAATGGCGGAGTAAGTTTAAGGCGAACTTTCCCAAACGCTTTTCATACTTCAACTTACGCTGGTGTGGCCGCTATGCCCATAGGTTTTATGAATAGAAAAAAGTATGGCTCCAGTCAACAACGTTACACTTTAAGAAACACTTGGGCAACCAACTCAAATGCTGTTTCTGTTGAGGTTTCTCCTTTAAACATTGGTGCGCAAAGCATATTTTTTAGCGCAAGCAATACTTTGTCAATTGATGTTGAATTGTTCTATCACCAGAATATTACCAATACAATCAACTTGTATGTTTTAATTACTGAAGACAATGTTGCCGCAAATCAAAGTGCTGGAAATCCTTCAACGGGATACATTCACAACCACATTTTTAGAGAAACCGTTACAACAGGCCAATGGGGAGATGCAATTACAGGGGCAAAGCTTGCCAATACCTATTACAATGCAGCCTTTAGTTTTAACCTAAACAATTTAATTGACCCAATAAAATTGGCAGACGCGAACGTAGTTGCTTTTGTTTATGATCAAACAACAGGAGAAATTATTACTGGTGTAGAGGTTAACGCTATGAATGGTACAACCAATGCTTGTGTTGATGATTTATCAATTAATCGTGTGCCTAACCTTCAAACTCAATTGTTAGATGGAACTTACAGCGCTAATAATATTAATTGTGATGCTGTGGGTAAGGTTAACGAAAATCATGAGTTTAAAGCAACGACAGAAATCACTTTAGAAAACGGTTTTGAAATTCCTTTGAATTCTGAGTTTAGTGCAGAGATTGATAGCTGTCAGTAGTAGAATTTAACTCCTAAAAACAAAAAAGGCGAACTCGTAAGTCCGCCTAATTGTTCGATTGATTTGTCTTAATACCATTAAATAAATAGCATTATAACTCGACAAAACTTCTTTAGAGATTTTTGCATAATTCAATAGAAAAAAATATTCAAGGCTTTGGAAAATTTTCAACCACAGTTATCTTAGGATAATAAGGATTTAAAATTTTTCAGTAACGCAGAAGATTGAATTCTATTGGATTGTTTTAACATTTTAATCATTAGTGCATAGATTTCTCTATTATAAACTAGCCCAAGCATAATTGTTGCTGTAGGCAGTATTGTTCCATGTCTTTTTAAATTGAGGGTTGCTACCATCAGCATTTACTTTTAATACCCCTTTTACTTTTACTTGCGCTCTATCCATACCGTCAATCCAATAAGCTGATAAGGTTATTACGTATTGATTGCCTTGCAATTCGAATGTATGCAATGAATTATTCGCATATTTATCAGGATTACCCGTTACGTTTTGTACAAACCTATTGGCTGCCTCAGCTGCAAACTGCTGTGCTTTGGTTTTGCTTCCTGTTTGAACAGGCTTTGCTTCCACCACTTTTTCAACTTTTTTCGCTTTAGGTTCAACTTTGGTTGCTGCTGCTAAAATTACTTTTGCAGGCTCAACAACAGGCATCACCTTTTCTTCTACCACTTCTGGTTCAATTGCCGCCTCTCTTTCATCTACAATTATTTTGTAGGCGTAAGTTGGTGTTGTACCATTTACGGTTAACTTTTTAATTTCAATGCTTGGCAATAAAGCTAAATACTCCATTTGTTTGCCAGGCACATAGTTTTCTGCCAAAACTACATTTTGTGCATTTAAGTTAACCGCCAAGTCTAAGGGCTGCTTGTTATAAATTGCTTCTTCTACCAGTGTTTTATAGCCCATGTAACCTTCAATATTGCTTAAATTTATCGACCCAGATGATGTTTTCACAGGAATCTCAAAATTCTCAATAGTTTCATTATTTAACTTCAAATTAATTGTATGATCAATCGCATCAGCATTAACCAATTCAAACTTTGTTTGATTGTCAAATACCGGGCGTTCAACTTGCAATCCTAAATTATAATCTACCTTATTTAAGGTGTTAAACTTGCTAAATTGAACTTTTGGGTCAACCACAAATCGTTTTTCAGATGCAGTGAACTCATTTTTATACGTGTATGTTTTTTTACCAAATTGCAGTGTAGTAACCAAGGTAAGTTTTTCATTGCTCGCCAACTCCAAATCATTAAACCTTAACTGCGGTATTGAAGTGCTTACAACAGTTTTACCTTCACTATCAAATAATTCGAAACTTTGATTAACCAACTTCTTTTTGGTAGATGGTGTAATTGCCACTTCAATATTGTTCCAACTTAATTGATTAGTCGCCACATTGGCAGGCATTTCTTTAGCAGTTCTTAATTTGTCGCCCGACTTATATTCTAAGCCTATACCGCCAATCAATATAGGAAGGCAAATTGCTAGCGCAAATAAAATTTTGTTTGATATAATAAGCTTTACCATTTGATTACTCATTTCATCAATTGATACGTGTTACATGTTGTTTTGTTACATATATTTTAAAAAACTATGTATTACTGCCTAAAGGATACCCTTATCAACTAGATAAATAAAGTTTAAAACCGTTGTACCAACGGCATCTAAAGTTTCTTTGCTTATAATGTCCATATTGTCGTCATGGGTATGCCAGTGAGCGCCAAATCTATTGGTTGGTGGAGTTTCATACCTTATAATATCAATACAAGGTATGCCTACTTCTATTAACGATACGTGATCATCAATAATGCCTGAAGTGCGTTTATACTTAAAGTATTTGCTATACCCTAGCTTATTGCCAGTATCCCATACCTTTTTTACTGTATTAGGTGCATATTGCATGCTATAACCCTCTTGGGTAAAAACAGCATCTTTTCCTCCAACAATATCTAACAACACAGCATGTATTGGTTTATAATTAGGGCGGTGTTGGTTTTTTGCCCAGTACTGGCTGCCCAAGCACCAATAATTTTTATTGCCGTGGTTTTCATAGCCAGCCGGTGGTCCATAATCTTCTGTATCAAAAAAGATGATATCAACCCCTATGTTGGGTTTATCTTTGGCAAGATGATTGGCAATTTCCAACAAAACTCCTACCCCACTACCTGCATCATCTGCTCCTAAAATTGGCTTTGCAGCTAATTCAGGATCTTCTTCCATATCTGCAAAGGGCCTAGTATCCCAATGGGCACAAAACAACAATCGATTGTTGTTTTTAGGATTAAATGAAGCAATAATGTTTTTACTATTCAATATTGTACCGTTAAATGCGGTTACTTGCGCCTCTTGCACTTCTACCTTATCAGCAAATTTTTTGAGTGTTTCGGTTAACCAAACTGCACACGAGTCGTGCTCCGGAGTATTTGGCACACGTGGACCAAAATCTACTTGCTTTTGAATATAATCGTAAGCTGCATTTTCATCAAACTCCAAAACTTCTAATTGTGGCTCGGCAGGTTTAGTTGTGCTTTTTGTTTTGCTTGATGAGTCATTGTCGGTTTTACAACCTCCCAAAAACAACATTAAACAAATTGAAAAGCCTAAACTACAACGACCAACTAGTGCTACCATCTTTTTCATCTTTAACTTTTATGTTTAATGCGTTTAACTGATCTCTAATTTTATCACTTGTGGCCCAATCCTTTTTTTCGCGAGATTCGTTTCTAATTTCTACGAGCAATTGCATAACACCATCCATGGCATCATTGCTTCCTTCCACCTCATCCATTAACCCAAAAACTTCAGTAATAATTGTGTTAAAGGTCGCCTTTAGGGTTTCAAAAGTTTCTTGCGTGATGCTGCCCAAATCTATATGACCATCTTTAAATGAATTTATTTTGCTGCACAATTCGAACATTTGAGCCAATGCTTGTGCAGTGTTAAAATCATCATTCATGTTGCTTTTAACTGCATTCAATGTATCTATAATCGATTGATCTTCATAAGCATTAACATCACCCGCTGAGTAGTTAAACTCATTTAAAACTTTTTTGGCATTCATTAATCTTTCAAATCCTTTTTCGGCCGCTTGCAAAGCTTCATTAGAAAAATCAATGGTACTTGAGTAATGTGTTTGAAGCATAAAAAATCTCACAACCATTGGGCTGTATCCCTTTTCTAGCAACTCATGTTCGCCTGCAATAAGTTCTGCAGGTAAAAATGCATTGCCTAATGACTTGCTCATTTTGGTGCCATTAACCGTAAGCATATTGCTATGCATCCAATACTTAACCGGCTCGGCTTTATCAGCAGCTACCGACTGTGCAATTTCGCACTCGTGGTGCGGAAACTTTAAATCCATACCACCACCATGTATATCAAAGGTGGTTCCTAAATATTTTGTGCTCATTACCGAGCATTCTAAATTCCAACCAGGCACACCCCAGCCCCAAGGACTTTTCCAACGCTGCGGAAATGAGGGTCCTACTGCCTTCCAAATAGCAAAATCTAATGGATTGCGCTTTTCATCCTGTCCATCCAAATCTCTTGAACCCGCAATTAATTCATCAATTTTCCTTCCCGATAATTTTCCGTAGTCATTTGATTCGGCATATTTATTTACATCAAAATATACCGATTCATTGGATTCATAACCATAGCCATTGTCGATAATGCGTTGTATCATTTCCCATTGCTCCACCATATGGCCCGTGGCAGTAGGTTCAATGCTAGGATTTAACATATTAAAGGTTCTAGTTAACCAATGGAAGTTATTGGTGTACTTCTGTACAATTTCCATTGGCTCTAAATTTTCGGCTTTAGCTCTTTCTCCAATGCCATCAACCACATTTCCAGCTGAATTTTCAATATGCCCAACATCAGTAATATTGCGCACATATCGAACATTGTAACCAAGGTAAAGCAACCAACGGTAAACAATATCGAACGCCAAAAAAGTACGCAAATTACCCAAGTGTGGCTCACTGTATACTGTAGGGCCGCAAACGTACAAACCCACGAATGGTGGATTTAAAGGTTCAAAAACTTCCTTCTTTCGGCTGAGTGTGTTGGTTATTTTTAGCTGCGATTTCATTTCAATAACAAATATAATTGCTATGGTTGGCTTAGGCTATTAGTTTAACATGAATAATTTGGGAATTTGTTTATGCTGAAGCCTTTTCAGATGCTAAGGGCCTTATTGTTTTGTCATGCTGTCCCGATAGCAAACGGGATTGATTCAGCATCTTTTATGAAGAAGACCCTGAATAAATTTCAGGGTGACTCGCGAGTTATACTTACTTTAAAATACTAATAAGCCTTGCAAGATGTTAACTCATGTTCGTATAGTTTTGGGGTTATTATCTAAATGTTCGGAGCCTGGGCGCTCCGAACATTTTGATTTAATAAATGGAGCGCCCACGCTCCAATTATTAAGATCCTGAGTTTTGGTATTATTAATTTTATACAAATGTTACCCAACATTAAAACAAGCTACCAAATTTCTTTTTATGATAATTTAATTATAATACATTATACATATTTGACAATTTTTATTTACATTTAGCGTTATAAGTAATAGTTGAAATGACATATATCTATGATTTAAGCAACAAAAAGCTAATTGAATCCGAAATTGTTCTTGCATCTGGTAAAATGCCATTTAAAAAAGACGGTTGGAATTTTGATTGGAATAAACTGACAAAAGTAAAGAATACCAAAACCTATGTATTAAGGTTAAAAGATGAAACTCAAAGTATTGAAGGAATTTTACAATTGAGACTTGAAAATGATATGTTAATCATGGATGTAATAGAAATTGCACCTCATAATATAGGTTCATCAAGCAAAAAATTTGATTTTGTAGCTGGTTGTTTGATTGCGTTTGGTTGTAGAGAAAGTTTTAAAATTGAGGGTAGTTACAAAGGATTCCTGACTTTCACCTCAAAAACAAACTTAGTTGATTGGTACAAAACCAAATACGGAGCAACTCAAGCTCTTGGCCAAAGGATGTTTATTAACGAGTCAATTGGATTACAATTGATAGAAAAGTATTTAAGATAAGATTTACAGATTATGAGCAAGCAACAAATCAATAAAAGTAAAGAGCAAGTGCTAACAGATAGAATGGATGTCGGCACTAAAGAATTCAATGAATTTCAGGCTATTCTTTTAAATAAATCCAAAGAGCGTTCAAATGAAAGAAAAAAAATGATTGAGTTGATGGCTCTCAAGTTCAAAATGGAAGATTACTTAAATTCAGAAGACAAACATTCAAAATTAGTAGGGGATTTTCTCAAAGCCTATTTAAATACCTTTGGTATAAGACAAAATAAATTTGCCCAGTATATTGGAATTAGACCATCAAATTTAACAAAACTAATAAAAGGTGAACGGTCTTTAAGTCACGAAATGGCCTTAGTTTTTGGAACTATTTTTGGAAATGACCCAATGCTTTGGTTGGACATTCAAGATAAAAATAAACTTTACGAATTATCTAAAATTAAGAGGAAAGAAATGAAAAAATATTCTCTTGATGATTTATTAAATAACGTTGGGTAAATGCGCTAAACAGCAATTAGTCTTAACGTTATTCCGCAATAATTTTCGCAATTGGCAAATATTGAGAGTCGGAATATTGGCTTAATGAATGCACAACGATTATTCGTTAAAAGTAAATTCAACACTTACCGGATAATGATCGGTATGTGCAGCTTTGATTTTCTTGTATTTTTTTAGTTGAAACTCTTCATCCAGCAATAAATAATCTATGCGATAAGGAAATTTACCTGCATACGTTTTACCAAAACCAAAACCTGCTACTTTATAAGCATCTTGCATATTTTCGCTGAGTTGCGCATAAGCATATGAGTTAGGATTATCATTAAAATCACCGCCCGCAATTACGGGATGTGGACATTGATTCATATGCTCTTTTACCAACGCTGCTTGGCCACCTCTTTTTACAAAAGCTCGTTTTAGCAAAGTGGCAATTCTTTTTGATGCAGCTGCATCTGGAGCAGTTCCCTCTTTTATATTTTCGAAATAAGCATAATCTTTTTGGCTAAAATGAATTGATTGTAGATGAATATTGTACACTCTAACGGTTTCTCCATGTAGTGAAATATCCGCAAACTGACAACCATTAATTTGGCTAGCATTCAATTCAATTTCACCCTTATTTACAATAGGATGTTTACTAAATATAGCCAAACCCCAAAGGTTGTTTTTATTACTCAATTGTTTTAAAACGTAATGATATTTATAGCCAACCTTTTCCAAATCCGCAATTGTACCTCCCTTTATACCCGTTTCCGTAAAATACTCTTGTAACATTACCACATCAGGGTTTGCCTTAGCTATTTCATTAATTATTTGCTTTCTTGAAGCCTCATCTCGTTCCCAATAATAGAGATTAAAGGTTCGCACATTGTAACTCATAACTTTTATGCAATCGCCAGCTTTGCAAGAAGTTTTAAATAAGTTGAGTCCTAGCGTATTGGAAAATCCTTTAAAGCTGAAAACAATACCAATTAATGAAACTAGGATAAACAGTTTCTTCCGTTTAAACCAATAAACAGGGAAAAATAGGTTGAAGAAAAACAACATGGGAAAAAGCAATCCAAAGAAAGCCAATGGCCAAAACGTTTCTGGAGAAATTTTAGATGCAAAAGTTGCACCGATTAGCGCTGCAACTATGAGCAAATTTGCAAACAAAACACACTTTTTAAAGAAACTCAAGCCTGTTTTCAAGTTTTTAGTCTTTGCTGTAATTAAACAAGAAAGACTTCTCGTCTTTTGTTAAACTCTCATAACCACTGCGCGAAATTTTATCTAAAATTTCATCTAACTGCTTTTGAATATCGCTGCTAACTGCCGGCTTTTCCGCTTTAACCTTGGTTGTTGCTCTTTGAGGATTTACATAGGCCACTCTTGGTGTTGTTTTTGGCTCAAACCAACCTTTTACTTTATCAAAAAAGTTGTTTACTGGTATTGCCAAATCAATTCCTCTATTTAAGTTAACAACATATAGTACACCAAACAGTGCGCCGCCTAAATGGGCAATGGCGCCACCAATATTATTTTTTGAAGCTATCATTAACAAATTACTTACAACCATTACAATGGCAATATATTTTATTTTAATTCTACCAATTAAAAACAATTGAAAATGGTAATTAGGTTGCATAAAAACCGTGGCAAAAACAATTGCATATACACTTGCAGAAGCACCTACAATTCCAGGGGGTAGGTTGCCTGATAAAGAAGGTACAAGGTTAAAAATTGCTATGCTAATAATTACTCCAAGCAATCCTCCCATTAGGTAAACGGGTAAAACTTTTGAGTTACCTATTAACTCAACAAAGGTTCTTCCAAAAATAAAAAGCCAAAGCATGTTAAACAGCAGGTGCCAAAAACCTGGACCGTTGTCAAATGAATGCATAAACATATAAGTAAACAATGTCCATGGTTTCCAAAGCAGCTCTGTTAAATTATAAGGGGCCACAAAAAACTTGTAAACTGCTAAAAAACCCGATTTATCAGCAAAAATCAAAATGGCAATGTACAATAGTAAAAAGACCAAAAACGCACCCACGTTAACCATTATTAAACGGGTAATCATATCACCTGCTTGGTACTTGCGTTTTATATCATCTGTAATTGAACCTCTGTTTAACATCAATAAAGTGTTCTAGTATCGCGTTTCCAAATTAATATTAGCAGTACTCCAAATATCATTCCACCCAAGTGTGCAAAGTGTGCTATGCCTCCTGCATTTGAATCGCGTAAACCCATAAACAAGGCAAAGCCTGCTAGAGCCATTACCAAATATTTTGCCTTAACAGGTATTGGCGGAAAAATAAGCATTAGCTGTGTGTTGGGAAATAACATGCCAAATGCCAATAACACACCATAAACCGCCCCTGATGCCCCAACCATAGGAACGTTTAAATACAAAGTATTTCCCATATACTTATTTTGAAACCACATAATACCAATATGAAAAAATGCAGCTCCTAAGCCCGTAAATAAATAGTAAAAGAGGAATTTTTTAGGCCCCCAAACTTGTTCAATAATTTTACCAAACATCCATAGGCCAAACATATTCAATAGCAAATGAAAAAAGCCACCATGCATAAACATATGACTTAGCAGTTGCCATGGTTCAAAAAACGGTGAGGTCGGATAAAATAAACCTAGTACCTCATAAGAATTTATGCCAAAATTTGGGAGCACAAAATTAGCTACCAAGTACATTACCACATTAAGTATCAATAAGTTTTTAACTACTGGTGGAATGTCTGAGAAAGATCTTGTATTAAACATGCAACTTATTAACCGTTTGCTTCAATGAATAGTTTACTAAACGTTGCCAAATTGTTTGGCTAACTCCTTTAAATTAAAAGTAACAAATGTAGGTTTACCTGTCGCATTTATCATAGGATTTTCGCAAGCAAACAAATCTCCTATTAATTTTTTCATTTCGCCAACACTTAATTCTTTTGGGGTTTCAATGCTTAATTGCCTTGCCATGGCAGCTGCCAACACCGTTCTTTTTTCAACCTGTAAATCGGCAGTTTGGTTTTTGTATTGCTCAATAAATTGTTGAATCATTTCTTCTTCATTCAATGTTTTAATATCACTAGGTACTCCATGAATTACATAAGTATTTTTACCAAACTCCTGTATATCAAAGCCTAAGCAATTAATATCATCTAATAAATCTTTTAACAATGCGCTTTCGGCTGTTGTTAATTTGATAGTTTTAGGGAACAATTGCCTTTGTGATGCATGCCCCTTCTTATCTAACAATTGAGTGAATTTTTCAAACAATACCCGCTGGTGTGCATTGCGTTGATCAATTAAAACAAAACCCGACTTAATAACTGTAAGTATGTACTTATTGTGTAATTGAAAAGGCTGTAAAGATTTTTCTTCCCTAAAATCGAACTCATTTGGGTCATTGTCTTCATGATTCCACTTGCTCGGCACAGTTACAGTACTTTCAGTAGTTTCTGTTTGTATGGTGCCTTTAAAAATTTTCTCCCAATTATCTAAATTGGCTTGTTGCAGAGGTGTTTGAAACGCATTATTGCCATAGTTGATATTGCCAGGATGACTTGCTTGTTGCCCAGATGTGTTTTGAAATCCGCCAAAACTTGTTTCTTGTGTAAAATCTAATGACGGTGTTACACTGTATTTTGCCAGTCCTTTTTTTGTTGAAGTAAGTAAAAAAGTATAGATAGCTCGCTCATCAACAAACTTAATTTCTTGCTTTGTTGGGTGCACATTTACATCAATTCTACTAGGGTCAATATCTATAAAAAGTACATATAACGGAAACGTTTTTTCAGGAATGATGCCTTCAAAAGCATTCATAATTGCATGGTTAAAATAGTTGCTCTTTATAAACCTGCCGTTTACAAAGAAAAACTGCTCTCCTCTAGTTTTTTTTACACTTTCGGGCTTGCCTATAAAGCCATAAATATTGGCTATGGTTGTATCTTCCTGTATGGGCACTAATCGCTCATTGTAGGCATTGCCAAACATGCTTACCACTCGTTGCCGTAAATTGCCAGTTGCTAAATGAAACAGCTCATTGCCATCACTAAATAAATGAAACGCAATTTTAGGATAAGCCAATGCTACCCTTTGAAATTCATCAATAATATGTCTTAACTCAACCGTATTGCTTTTTAAAAAATTTCTGCGCGCAGGTACATTGTAAAACAAATTTTTAATGGCAATGGATGAGCCATTGGCACCTTGCACCATTTCTTGAGATTTTACCTCTGAGCCTTCAATATTAATTTGAATGGCTAACTCCTCATCATGCAATTTTGTTTTCAATTCTACTTGTGCAATGGCAGCAATAGACGCCAATGCTTCACCTCTAAAACCCATGGTGCGGATGGTAAACAAATCTTCCGATTTTTTAATCTTGGATGTAGCGTGTCTTTCAAAACACATTCGTGCATCAGTAGCACTCATGCCGCTTCCATTATCGATTACTTGCACCAATGCTTTACCTGCATCTTTTACAATAAGTTTTATGGTATTTGCACCAGCATCAACACTATTTTCTAGCAACTCTTTTACTGCACTTGATGGGCGTTGTATTACCTCACCAGCGGCAATTTGATTCGCTATAGAATCGGGCAAAAGATTAATAATATCTGGCACTAAATTATTTTATCAATAGAAGTAATAATGAGGTAACACACTGTTAAAAGCACAGCAGCAATAATTAAAATCCTCCATCTTTGATTTTTGCTAGCCATTATGCGAGAGCCGGCTCTATTGGACGCAAATTCGTTTCGCAAACTTTTACGCGCATGCATACTAGCCTGTGTTTTGTCATTATTATTGTCAATCATTTTTCGCTTACGCTCTAGCTCTTCCTTATCAGCATCATAATACTGTGGGCGATAATCAAATTTTTTGGTCTTTGGTTGTTTGAAGATGCTATTAAACATAATTGCGTATAACAATATTAACGTAAAGTGGCCTTAAATTAATTCATTATCAGAACTAAATTTTGTAAAACTTTAGTAAAATCGTTTAGGAGTTTGCAGATAAAGAAGATTGGCAGATGCATTGTGCATTCCACTAAATTTACAAGCCAACAAAAAAGTGTTTAAAGTTTTGGCTTAAAGTTTGCCACATACTAAATCGTAAACCAATAATTTTGAGCACTTAATGAAACTGTTTTTGGCAAAAAAAGTATTCCTCTTATTTATATTGGCATGTGGCTTGATTCATTCAGGCTTTAAGCCTATTGAGGCACCCGAACTTCCACAAGTTACCGATCCTCCCTTTTTATATGAAGAGAGCTTTTGGGTTGACTCCCTACTGAATAACATGACCATTGATGAAAAAATTGGTCAACTTTTTATGGTTGCAGCCTACAGTAACCGAGATATTGCCGATAGAAATGCCTTAACCAAACAACTACAAGATTATAACATTGGCGGCTTAATATTTTTTAAAGGAAGTCCATTAAAGCAAGCCCGACTAACCAATTATTACCAAAGCAAAGCAAAAATACCTTTGTTGGTAGCCATGGATGCCGAATGGGGTTTGGGGATGCGACTTGATAGTACGGTAAATTTTCCAAGACAATTGGTATTGGGAGCCATAAAAGATAACTCATTGGTTGAAGAAATGGGTTTTGAAATTGGCAGGCAGTTAAATAGAATGGGCGTTCACATAAACTTTGCGCCGGTGGTTGATGTAAATAACAACGCCAACAACCCTGTGATTGGCGATAGATCTTTTGGAGAAGACCGTGAAAACGTTGCACAAAAAGGCATTGCCTACATGAATGGTTTGCAAAATGCTGGTGTATTGGCTTGCGCCAAACATTTTCCTGGGCATGGAGACACTGATAAAGATTCGCATTATGCATTGCCAGTAATTAAACACAGTTGGGAAAGGTTAGATAGTGTTGAAATGTACCCTTTTAAAAAATTGATTGAAAAAGGAGTAGGAAGTATTATGATTGCACACCTAAGCATGCCAACCTTAGATAATGCGCCAATTAAAGCAGGCTCGTCAATGACCATACCTACCACCCTGTCAAAAAAAGTAGTGACAGGTTTATTAAAAGATAGCTTGCAGTTTAGAGGATTAATTTTTACTGATGCCTTAAATATGAAAGGTGTAAGCTCACACTTTAAGCCAGGTGATGTTGATTTAAAAGCATTTATTGCAGGCAATGATGTGTTGTTGTTTCCTGAAAATGTACCTGCCGCCTTGCAAAAATTTAAGGCTGCTTTGCAAACAGGCGAGATTACCCAAGAAGACATTAACCAAAGTGTAAGAAAAATATTAAAAACAAAGTATTGGGCTGGTTTGTCCCAAAAGCCAACAGTATCGGTAACCAACTTAAAAACAGATCTTAATAATAAGTCAATAGAATTATTGAATAGAAGATTAACAGAAGGTGCTTTTACCTTGGCAAAAAACAAAGACAACTTAATACCTTTTACAGTGATTGACACCAATAGATTTGCTTCAGTTGCTATAGGTGTTGGAAGCATAAATACCTTTCAAAAATCATTGAGTTTATATGCTCCTTTTCGCCATTTTCAAGTAAGTAAAAGTGCTAGTGATGCGCAGTTTAATCAATTGATCAACGACTTAAAAAATTACAACACGGTGGTAATTAGCCTGCACAATATGAGCAGGTATTCATCAAAAGGTTTTGGCGTAACCCAAACCACTAAAAACTTTATAAGCAAACTAAGCAAGGTTAAAAAAGTGGTGTTGTGCATTAGCAATAACCCTTATAGTTTGCAATACTTTAATGAGGTAAACAATGCCTTTGTGTATTATTGGGACACCAAAGAAACCCAAGATGCTGCCGCTCAAGCACTGTTTGGAGCAATACCTATAAATGGTCACCTCCCAGTAACTGCCTCATCCGAATATGTATATGGACAAGGGATAGAAACGTATCCGATAAGCAGATTAAAATATACCATCCCACAAGAGGTGGGTATTTATCCTGAAAGCTTATATGAGGTAGATGCAATTGTAGCTGAAGCCATTAAAAGTAAAATGACCCCTGGTTGCCAAATTATGGCCATTAGAGATGGTAAAGTGTTTTTTCATAAGGCTTATGGTTATCATACTTACAATAAAGTTCGACCTGTACAATTGACAGACATTTACGATTTAGCATCCGTAACTAAAATATCAGCAACTACTTTAACCTTAATGGAAATGTATGATGAAGGGCAGTTTGACCCAAATGCTTCATTGGCAACCTACATACCCGAAATTGTAAATGGCACCAATAAGGCAGATATTGTAGCAAGTGATGTATTGCTGCACCAAGGTAGGTTTACTCCATGGATACCATTTTACAGTAAAACATTGCTGAAAACAGGTGGGTTAGGTCCCATTTATTCCACTACTTCTAAAGATGATTTTTCGGTAAAAATTAGTGACAAGATTTATATGCGTAACGATTATATAGACTCAATGTATGCAGAAATTGCAGCCTCAGATTTGCGCACTAGTAAAAGTTATAAGTACAGTGATTTGGGTTTTTATTTATTTAGAAAAATTATCGAAAATCAAAAAGGGGTTAGTTTAGATGTATATGCAAATCAACGATTTTACAAACGTTTGGGCCTACACAACACCTCATTTAATCCAAAGAGTAAATTTCCTTTAAGTCGCATTGTACCAAGTGAAGATGATACTTATTGGCGTAACGAAACCGTGCAGGGTTATGTACATGATATGGGCGCTGCAATGATGGGTGGCATAGGTGGCCATGCTGGATTATTTTCGAATGCCAACGACTTAGGCATTATTATGCAAATGATGTTGAACAAGGGTTATTACGGAGGTTTTCAATATATACAACCCGAAACAATTGAAAAATTTACCTCTACTCAAAACTCCACTAATAGAAGAGGTTTAGGTTTTGACAAACCTTATATGGAAGACCCTACCATTGGACCAACTTGTGCTTCAGCATCTGAAAACTCATTTGGACATACTGGTTTTACTGGCACCTATGCTTGGGCAGACCCTGATAATAATTTAGTATACATCTTTCTTTCTAACCGAACTTACCCTACCATGGATAACAAGGCATTGGTTAAAAACAACATTCGCACACGCATACAACAAGTGTTTTATGATGCTATTGAAGATGGTGCGGATGGCTACGTGCCCATTGAACCCAAAAACATGGTTAAACAGTTTTTTGCAACTGCCAAAGTAACTTACACTAGCGATACGCAAAGGCAAATGATAATTGCTGCGCTAGATACCATGATTGCTTTACGCGCAGATCAATTGGCAGCCATAACCTTTCCTAATGATGAAGGAACGCCAAATCAGTGGAGTATACAAACTTTGTTATCGCATTATTTTGAATCGAAAATTGTTGGTGAGCAGTGGCGAGCCAAGTTTTACAGCGAATTAGAATCAGCAGAAGCAAAAAAAGAAATTGCAGTTCAGTTAAAAAAGTTACAACAAGTTAAAACCGAAAGCCCTTAACTTTGGTTATTAACTGTAAGATTCAATTATGAAAATAGGTATAGTTTGTTATCCCACATTTGGTGGGAGTGGTGTTGTTGCGACTGAGTTGGGAAAAGGATTGGCAGCTAAAGGCCATGAAGTTCATTTTATTACTTATCGCCAACCAGCACGATTGGACCATTTTACAGAGAATCTATTTTACCATGAAGTAAAGTTTCTAGATTACCCTTTGTTCGAGTATACACCTTACGAAACCGCATTGGCTAGTCAATTGGTTGATATTGTAAAATTTAGGCAACTAGATATATTACATGTGCACTATGCTGTACCCCACGCTTCTGCAGCATATTTTGCAAAATTAATTTTAGCTGAGCAAGGTATACACATACCAATTATTACCACATTGCATGGCACCGATATAACATTGGTTGGTAAAGATCCAACTTTCGAATCGGTTGTCGAGTTTTCCATAAATAAATCTGACGGTGTTACCGCAGTATCTGATAGTTTAAAAAAGGATACCCTTAAGTTTTTTAACATCACCAACCACATTGAGGTAATCCCCAATTTTATTGACTTTAACAGGTTTCAAAAGCTAGATAAAAATCATTTTAAGAAAGCCATTGCGCCAAATGGTGAAAAAATACTAATTCACATATCTAACTTTAGAAAGGTTAAACGAGTGGAAGATGTGGTAAGGGTTTTTAATTTAGTAGCAGATCAAATGGATTCTAAGCTACTGTTAGTTGGTGATGGACCTGAAAGGCAAAATATTGAAAGACTTTGTCGCGATTTAAAACATTGCGACAATGTGCGGTTTTTAGGAAAGCAAGATGCTGTAGAAGAATTATTGGCCATTGCTGATTTGTTTATTATGCCAAGTGCGAGCGAAAGCTTTGGATTGGCCGCATTGGAAGCCATGGCTTGTGAGATACCAGTCATATCATCAAATATTGGTGGTATTCCAGAAATTAATATACAGGGAGAAACGGGCTATTTAAGCGATTTGGGAGATGTAGAAGACATGGCAAAAAATGCCGTTAAGTTGTTAGAAAACCCTGAAATGCTTGAGCAATTTAGAAAAAACGCATTGGCTCAAGCCAAAAAGTTTGACATAGCCAACATCCTTCATTACTATGAAGATTTTTATCAAAAGGCGTTAGATAAAATTGTTGCTGTGGTATAGCCAACGTTGCAAAACCGCAAACAGATTTCTCAGTTTATTCGAAATTACGCTTGCTCAAATCTGAATTAGCTACATAAGTGAAAAGTTATATAGACAATAGGAGATATTTATAATGCTGTGGACGGTTGAAACATTAAGCTATCGGATTACTATTGGACATACTATTTACTCTAATCTATAATAATCAACTATTAAAGGCTTGCCTGACAGTTGGTAATCTCTATGCCAAACAATGGAAAATGTATCGGTGCCATAATCATAATTGGTGTCTTTATTATAATAACTGCCCGCACCATCTTCAACATGGAAAATTTCCCAATTAAAATAGTAATGTAAATTGTAGATTGTATCAATTCCTGCGGCGGTAAGTCCACCCTGTCGCCACCTCAAGGAATCTACCTCATGAAACCAAAAAGTATCCGGATGTTGAAAAACATTAGTGATTGAATCTTGCACCTCAACCCAAACTCCCTTGCGCACATGGTAGCTACATGCAAACAAATGAGTATAGCTACAACTGTCTGTCCATTCGGGGTTTACCTTTACTGTATCTTCAATTTGACTTTCTTCAACTGGCAATTCCATTGGCTCCTTTTTACAGGCCACTAGGAACAATAAAAACCCTAATAAGATAATTAGCCATTTCACAATGCTACTAACTTTTGAGTATTGCAATTTTCACTTTCTGGGCATATACTTAAGATAAGCACCCCTTTGACGTTTAATTCGTTTAATTCCAACAACTGTTTGCCTTTAATTAATTGCAAACTGTTGGAGTGTAAAATCCTACCCGCTAAGTCCGTAATCGTTATCTGCGTTTGGGTATTTACCAAACTTTCAATTTCTATATTTATCTTATCAGTAAAAGGATTAGGATAGGCTTTAACTAACAAATCGCCCATTTCATATGAAATAGGAACATGTTCTTCTAAAAGCGACCTTTTTGGCGCTGGTAAAATCCAATTCCAATTATTGCTAACGGGTACAATTTGTGCAAGAAAAGTTGACATCATTCTAATTTATACATCCTATATTCAACATCAGGATTATATGAAATGTTCCATATCCAATGTTCCTTTTCTTTATCAAAACTGGTGTTTACCTGCACCCATGAAGGCGGAAAACTTTGACTCCAATGTTGATACCTCCAAATACTCCATTGAAAATAATACTGTCTCACATATGTAGTGTCCAAACCTGCTGCTGTATTGCCTCCTCCTTTAAAACTTATCGTGTTATCAGTTAGGAATGTTAATGTATCTGGATGCCTAAATTTACCTTGAATAGAATCTAATACTTCAACCCAGGTTCCTAAACGATACTCCAAACTACAAGCCAAGGCATGCACATTTGGCGGACACGTATCGCTCCAATGGTTGTATTGTGGAATGGTATCAATAGGTTCAACAATGTTGCACATTGTTGTAGGTAATTCCTCAATGGATTGCTTTTTACAAGCATTCAGGAATAAGGTTACCAAACAAGCACCTATGATTACGTATTTTACTTTCATAAAGCAATCAACTTTTCGGTATCGCAGTTTTTTCCTTCAATACATATATTAAACAATTGCACTATTCTAATTTTTTATACCGGTATGTACGCACCGGATTTGTAACCGTGCGGTAATAAAAGTGTTCTTTGTCTTTATCAAAGTATGTATTGGTTTGAGCCCATATTAAACTTCCATCAGAGTTTTGAAGATTTTTAAAATTTTCAAAATGCCAAATACTCCACTGAAAATAATACTGTAATTGTCTATTTGGTTTGTAGAAGGCACTTGCCGTATCTCTATGAATATAATTATATAATGTTGATGACACAAACTGAAATGTATCTGGACTCCTGTGAACTGCAGTTGCTGAATCCAAAACTTCCACCCATTTACCAATTCTATATTCCAAACTGCACGCCAAGGCATGCACGTTGGGTGGGCAGGTATCACTCCAATGGTTGTATTGTGGAATGGTATCAATAGGTTCAACAATGTTGCACATTGTTGTAGGTAATTCCTCAATGGATTGCTTTTTACAAGCATTCAGGAATAAGGTTGCCAAACAAGCACCTATGATTACGTATTTTACTTTCATAAAGCAATCAACTTTTCGGTATTACAATCGTTTCCATCAGTGCATATGCGCAAAAGCAACATGCCATTTTTGGGCAACTCATTTAGTTCAAGTTGTTGTTTACCATTTTCTAATTGTACCTTATTTTCATAAACTATCTTACCCACTAAATCCGTTATCGCAATTTGAGCTAACGTATTTTCTTGGCTTTCAATTTCAATGGTTACTATGTCGTTAAAAGGATTGGGGTATGCCTTGATTAACAAATCACCTAAATCAAAAGCAGTTGTAGTAACAACATCTTCAACTTTTGGCGACCTTTTCTGAATTGGTAATACCCAATCCCAATTGTTGCAATCATTTATAAACTCTTTTATATGAGCGTGAAAAGTTACCTTTTGCTCAATATGAGTGCCAGCCTTTAAATGGATTCTAGTGTTTGATTTTAAATCAATATTTGAGCCAGCTGAAACAATATAATCCCCTGGAGTGGCATTCGGGTTTGGATCGACATTATTCCCAGCAAAAATCGTCCCATTCAAATTGGTATAGTTTTTTGTGCCTGTTTCGGTAATGTTTTGTAAGTATAGATTTTGTGCTCTTAGTAAAGCTGCCTCCGCATCAATTAACCCATAACCCATTTCTTCATGCCAAGGTCCATTTGGTCTTCCTGTTATCATTTCATCTGGTTCATAAGTATAAGGTCCTACTGCTTGGCATGTACTTTCTATAATATCTCTAACCTCTTGCCCTGTTAGGCATGGGTTAACAGAGAGGATAAGGGCGGCAAGACCGGAGACGTGGGCTGCCGCAGGTGAGCTGTTTGTAGCCTGGGTATATAAACCGACAACATCTGTTGTCCAAATGTTATAACCAGGAGCAACCACATCAAGCTCTGCTCCATATCTTGAATCAAAAAATGGTGAACAGGACAAGGTGTTATCCACCCTTGCACCACATTGATTTGATGCACCAACAACTAAAATCCTATTGTCTAAATTAGCCGGATAACAAATTTCATCCATGTTCCCGCAAACACTAGGAAAATTTCCAGCTGAAAACACCATGATAATATCAGTATCTAAAGCATCTAAAATTGAAGCACTTAATATTGCCTTATCTTCAGCTAACCAGGAACAATTAATCAATCGCAAATTTTTGTTTTTAGCCCAATCAATACCAGCAGCCAACTCCATTTCTAAATTAGAATTCAGTTGATCCATTGGATTAGAAATAGAGACCATTTTGCAATCTGGGGCAATTCCTGCAACCCCAAAATTGTTATGTTCCGCGCCAATTATACCAGCCATCATTGTCCCATGATTTCCTCCATTAACATTACTTGGACCACCACCTTGGGTGTTATAGCTTAGTGCTGAAATACTTGCGTCTAAATCAAAATGTACTTTTTCAATTCCTTGGTCTATAATACCAACTAAAACATCTTGATTGCCTTTGGTAACTTGCCATCCCTTGCACATTTTCATATCCATGCCGGAGGTACCTAAAATACCCAAAATACTCTGCCCTGTATTGTGCAAACCCCACATCTCAGGAAAGTGAGTGTCATTTCTACAATTAACTACAGGCTGGTTATTGATGTCACCGGGATAACAATTGACTCCCTCAAATTCTTCTTGAATCTTGTTAGAAAGATTAACTACATTACAACCCAAATGCCATGGAACAAACAATTGATATGCGCCTAATTTTCTGTAATTTTCAGGTAATGCCACTTCTAATAAGTTGTATTTTTCCTTTACTTTTTCCGCAATTTCTTGTTCATTTTCCGTTGTTATATAAAAGTCAATAAAATTGACAAAACCAATTAGATAGTCTTCATGTATCCCTTCTCTTTGATACCAATTATCCAATGAAAATTTGGTTAACCAGTTTAACTTTTTATTCGCTTGTCTTTTGTTAAGTTTTTCATTTGATATATTAAATACGGTGTATTCTATTTTTTTACTATCGGGTAAGAGAGTTGTAACCTGTGAAATATATCGATTTATAATAAAATCCTTTTCAATCTTTACTATATAATCGTCTAACATTTCCTTTGGAACTTCAACGGATAAAACAAAATTACCTTTAGATGGAAAAATTTCCACTTGTTGTTGGTTCTTGTAATAATAGTTCTGAGCAACTAAATGCTGTGTAGGCAATATTAAAGTAATTGCGATTAAGATCATTAACTTTTTCATATTTCTAAATTTTTAAAAGTTAACAATTATTGTTTTTCAATTATGCGTTCAGCATCATTTTCTTCTATCACGTTATCATCCATTTCATCCTCCACTTTCAATGCTTCAACCTCTTTATTTAACTCAATTACATGTAAGGTTAACTCTTCCACTTTTTTAAGTAGTAACGCATTCATTTCTGCAATATTAATGCCGTTTTCTTTTACATCAGCTTCACTAGGTATTTCAGGCAAATGTTTTTCGGTATTTACAAATTCTTCTAATTCGTTTAGTGGCATTAACTCGTAGTCTTCTTCAAAAACATAATCTGGCCAAGGCCATTGGCCTGCATCAACTATTGCTTCACGGCAATAAGTTTTTCCATCAGCGGCCACCATAAATGTGTATTTATTGCCAGATTGTATGTCATTTGCAATTGGGCTTTCAATTAGTATTAAATGCTCATCAGGGTCGGTTGTTACCATGTGTAACTTTGCCAATGGCTCATCAACCTGTATACCTAAACGTTTGTTTTTATCGAAAATAAACACTGTTTGTAATCCATCATCTCCCAAATCATCATTTATTATAAAATAATTAACATCCTGCGCGTAAGGAAGACCCGGTCCACTTGGTGACCATGATCTAGTCAGTTGTAAATGGACTTTATCGTTTTGACCATGAATGTGTAGTTGTGCTTGCGGATTCATTTGATTAATACCAACATATTGCGAGCTATTGTTATTATCAACAGATTGCGATTGAGGTACAGTAAAAACATTTTGTGCATAGCAGATTATACCACTAAAAATTACTAGAAAGAAAGAAACGTGTTTTCATAACGATTTTGATTTATTGTTTAACAAATACGTCATTCGATACTCTAAATGTAGCAATAATAATTGATAATCAAGAATTTATATTCAAATATTATTTAATGTGTAAGCAGAAATTTCTGTTTTTAAGATTATTTACTTACATCAAATGCAAGCGGATTTCTATGACAAAACCAAAAGATGCTGAAGCCTGTTCAGCATGACCGCTGCTCCACCCTTCCATTTAGGTATCGTTGGAAAAAAGGAGGTAATTTTCAAATCGGCAAATAACTTCAAAAACGCGAGTCATTCTGAAGCAATTCAAGGTCTTACAACATCAATCTATTTTCTAGCTGCTGCATCATACTTTATGTTCCTTAATATTCTTCACCGCCTCAACAATCTCTGGATGCTCGAAACTAAAACCAGCTTCTTCAATTTTTTTGCTGCTCACCTTTGTGCTAGCAAACAACATATCGGCCATTTCTCCCAAAACCAACTTTAAAATTGGTTTTGGAGCAGGCAGTTTTAAAGCACTGCTTCCCCATCCCTTTACAATGCCGGTTAACAAATCTTTATTGGTTAATGGCTGCGGACCAACTGCGTTATAAATTCCATCTATTGAGTTGTTAATACCATACATAATCATTTTACACAAATCATCTAAATGTATCCATGAGTAATAAGCATTGCCAAAATGTGCTCCAACACCCAATTTTAAGGTTTTGGTAAGCTCGGGCAAAGCACCACCGTTTTTTGATAATACAATACCAACTCTAGTAATTACCGATCGCATATCTAGCTGACTAAATTGACTTAGCGCATTTTCCCAAGCAGTGGTAAGGTTAGCTAAATAGGATGTTCCATTGGCACTTCTCTCATTTAGCAACTCATCTCCCCTATCGCCATAATAACCAATGGCAGAAGCAGAAACAATTGCTTTTGGTAGCTTTTCAAGTTTCGACAAATAGTTAAACAACAAATTACTTCCATCAACGCGGCTACTATATAAAACCTCTTTCCTTTCTTTCGTCCAGCGTTTATCAGCAATACCAGCACCTGCTAAATGCACAATGTAATCTACATTATCAAATGCTTTGTCGTCAATATATTTTTTATCAATGTCCCATTTAAAAGCTTGCACTTTATTAGTCGATTTAGGATTTCTAGATAAGATATTTATTGAATGACCTTCACTTATCAATAAATCAGTTAATCTACTCCCAACCAACCCTGTGCCTCCTGTTATTAATACTGTTGCCATTTTTATATATTAAATTTTCTTAACATTAAATTGTGTTATATTTCATAAGTTAAACGCATGTAAGCAAATATGGTTTATATTGTTATATTTGCTCACCCTCAATTGAGTTATTTTTAGTAAACAAAAACCTATTTATAATGATTAAATCAGCTATTAAATGTACAATTCTTGTTGCATTATCGGCATTGGCTTTTACGGCATGTAAAACTGATGGTGGTGGTAATGGAAAAGATGGAAAAAGCAGCTCCAAAGAAGTTATTAGCAAACGTGCTGGTATTAATGAAGTTGCTATACACGAATTAGCTGACCCTGACGGTTTAAATGTTTACACTTCAAGTTCTGCTGGGGCAACATACATACAAGGCAATATTTTTATGGGGCTGATAACTCAAGATCCCCAAACCTTAGAATATCATCCATGGCTGGCAAAAGAACTGCCAATTGTAACTGAATTAGATGATGGACCAATGAAAGGTGGGATGAGTTTTGAATATACAATCAGGGATGAAGCAAAATGGGATGATGGCTCTCCTATAACTGGGCATGATTTTGTTTTTTCAATGAAAGCAATCAAAAACCCTATGGTTGAATGCCATCAGTTGAGACCTTATATAGAATTTATTAAAAGAGTAGATATTGATCCAAGCAATCCTAAACATTTTACAATTTTTAGTGACTCAAGATACTTTATGGCTAAAGCTTGGACTGGTTACACCATTAAGCCAGAGTATATTTATGACCCCAATAAGTTAATGCGCCAGTTTACACTTGCCGAATTAAGCAGTGCTAAAGAAACAGAGAGACTCAAGGCAAATAATGACATTGTTAAATTTGCTACGGAATTTAATTCTGAAAAATTCGCTCGTGAAGCTGATTTTGTAATAGGTTGCGGACCTTATAGCTTAGTAAATTGGGAGACTGGCTCCGAAATTATTCTTACTAAAAAGAAAAATTGGTGGGGCGAAAATGTTACCGGTGTTGGCTTTGACAACAATCCGGATAAAATTATCTACAAAATTATCAAGGATCCTACTACTGCTTTAACTGCCATGAAGGATGAAGGTATTGATTTAATGAGAAGCATTAAACCTAGTGATTATGTTAAGTTAAGAGATGAAAACGACAAGTTTAAAGAATATTTCGATTTACATGCTCCTGCTGCCATGACCTATGGTTATATAGGACTAAATCTTAAAAATGAAATTTTAAAAGACAAGAATGTCCGTAAAGGATTGGCTCATTGTTTAGACGTTAACATCATTATTGATAAAATATTTTACGGCTTTGGTGAACCATCAGTTGGGCCAATTCACCCAATAAAAACTTATGCAAATAAAAGTTTAAAACCATATGAATATGATATAGCCAAAGCAAAAGAATATTTTGAAAAAGCTGGATGGACAGATTCTGATAAAGATGGCATATTGGATAAGATGATCAATGGAAGATTAACTCCCTTGAAACTTACCCTTAAACACAATGCTGAAAGCCCTACTAGAGGGCAAATTGCCTTAATTTATCAAGCAGCTGTAAAAAAAGCAGGAGTTGATTTGGACATAGTAACGAGAGAATGGACTGTATTTTTAGATGATAGTAAAAAACATGATTTTGATATGTATCTTGGTGCATGGGTTGGTGGTACTGGTTTAAATGATTTCAAACAAATTTGGCACACCGAATCATATAACGGTGGTAGTAACTATGTTGGTTTTGGAACCGCTGAAACAGATAAGTTAATTGAAGAAATTAGGTTTAACAATGACGAAAAAAGTCGAACTGAACAATATCTGAAAATGCAAGAAATAATACATGATGAAGTGCCATACATTTTTATGAATGTTGGTGTAAACAGATTGGGTTTTCATAAACGATTTGATGAGGCTGAAGCTTATGTTTCAAGACCTGGATATGATGAAAAAGCTTGGAAACTAAACAGTCAATTTGGAGTTGCTTCAGCTACTGCTAACTAATTTAAATATTTCTCTACATGTTTAAATACGTTTTAAAAAGAGTAGTAATATTTATACCTACTTTACTCATAATATCTATTGTTATTTTCATAATGAGCAAGTTAGCCCCTGGCGATCCTGTGGAATTAAGATTGGGAGGTGGAGCAGCAAGCGGGCAATCTGGGCAAATAGCTGAAAAGTTAGCTGGCGATAAGGCTTATTTAGACATGTCTGAATCTATGGGCTTGCACTTACCCAATTTTTACTTCAATTTATCTTCCAGAGCCTTTCCAGATACGCTGTATAAAGTGCCTAAAAGACACGAACGAAAAACGCTTAACAAGTTAACTTCAGAATATGGGAATTGGCCAGAGATAAGTGACTATTGGAAATCCAACAAAAAGTTTGAGAAGGACCTACTAAGGCTAAAACAGAGTGATGAAACTTATTCGAGAGTAAGAACAATTAGAGAAGTTTTAAATGAACTGTATCGAGAGTACGACCCTGAAGAAATACAAAGAAAACTGAAACAAATTGATGAGAACGTTAATCATGAATTTGAGGTTACTGAAATTACTGAACGATACAATGAGGCAGGCGATACCATAATAGATACTATTAAACAGAACCGCCAATTGTTAGCTCCCCTATTTGCTTCAAACGATAAATTAAAAAGTAATTGGGCATCAGTATTAAGCAACAAAAGTATCGGCAAAAAATTTATCCCTTCTATTAAATGGTATGGATTAAAAAACCAGTACCACCGTTGGATATTTGGAGACATCCCTTGGTTTAAAAAAAATACCGATATTAAAAAAACAAGCAAGGGAATGCTCAGAGGCGACCTTGGAGTATCATATGCTGATGGAAGAAAAGTTAACAAAGTTTTGGGTGAAGGTATCCGAAAAACTATGTGGCTGAGCATTATTTCAATTATTCTTGTTTACCTAATTTCAATTCCGTTGGGAATAATTCAAGCGATTAAAAAAGACTCAATCTTTGATAGGTTAACCACCTTTATGTTATTTATATTTTTCTCACTTCCTGGGTTCTGGATTGCTACCATGTTGGTTGTTTTTATTACAACTGATCAATATGGTGAATTCTGGGATTGGTTTCCAACTTATGGTTGGAGCGACTATCCTGAAGGCTCAGGTTTTTTCAAAAGAATAGGCAACATTGCATATCACCTTGTTCTTCCCATATTTTGCTTAACATACGGGGGCACCGCTTTTATTGCTAGACAAATGAGAGGTGGTATGGTTGGCACGCTAAAACAGGATTTTATAAGGACCGCTAAAGCTAAAGGCTTAGCCAATAAAGTCATTATCCTCAAACACGCATTAAGAAATTCACTAATTCCTATTGTTACCATGTTTGCATCTTTGTTTCCAAGATTGATTGGTGGTGGTGTTGTGTTGGAATTAATTTTCAGTATACAAGGCATGGGGCTAATTAGTTATCAAGCCATATTAGGAAGAAACTGGCCCATTGTATTTGCTGTGTTGATGTTATCGGCCATTTTAACATTAATTGGAATTTTAGTTTCTGATATTTTCTACTCTGTAGTTGATCCAAGAATTTCATTCACTAAAAAAGCTTGATAAATTATGTTTGGAAATAAAAAAGACTCTAAAGAAATAATTGCTGAAGAAGTTTTAGTGGCGGAAACCAAAACTAGAGAAATGATAACTCAGCAAAACCAAAGTTATGCTGCAATTGTTAAAAGGCAATTTAAAAAAAATAGACCCGCCGTTTGGGCCATGCGTCTTTTGGCAGTTTTCGCTTTTATCGCAATAATTGCTGATTTTATTGCAAATGAAAAACCCTTATATGCTAAAATAGAAGGTCAAACCTATTTTCCCGTTCTTAAATCCTATGCTGTTGGTTTAGGATTGTCAAAATGGCCAGCTGATTTGGCTCAGGCTGAATGGAAAGACTTAAAATATGACAAGGTAATGTGGCCACTTATTCCATATTCATCTGGCACGTTAGATCTTTTTAATGCTCAATTTAAAAGTCCCACAGATGAGCAGGAGAACTTGCCCTCAAAACACTTTCATCATAGATTAGGAACTGATGATTTAGGTAGAGATGTACTTGCGGGAATGATTCATGGGACAAGAATAGCAATGCTCGTAGGTATTCTGTCTATGACAATTGCTACCATATTAGGCTTGTTTTTTGGTTCATTGGCTGGATATTTTGGTGATAATGGAATAAAAATGCCCCGAGCTAATCTTATCATGAGTTTGTTCGGTTTGATTGTTGGAATTTTTTATGCCTTTATTGCCGTCCAAGTAAATGTATTATTAGGTATTGGAATAGTTATAGCAATAATACTTTTGTTTAATCTAATTGCTATTCCCCTTAAAAAACTCAAATGGTTTAATAAACCTATGAGTGTTCCAATGGACATATTGGTAATGAGGTTGATTGAAATTATGCGGTCAATTCCAACATTAATTTTAATCCTATCTATAGTTGCAATATTAACGCCTTCTATTTGGTTAGTAATGATTGTATTAGGTTTAGTTGGTTGGACAGGTATAGCTCGTTTTGTGAGAGGTGAGTTGTTGCGCGTAAGAAACTTAGAATATATAGAAGCTGCCAATTCATTAGGCTTTAGTAGAGCTCGAATCATTTTAAAACATGCACTGCCAAATAGCTTAACTCCAGTTTTAATTGTAATTGCGTTTGGCATAGCAGGGGCAATACTTACTGAAAGTACTTTATCATTTTTAGGCATTGGAGTTCCTTCAGATACCATTACTTGGGGCAAGTTATTGTCGCTAGGTAGGCAGGATATTAGTGCTTGGTGGTTAGTGCTATTCCCAGGTTTTGCAATTTTTATTACAGTTACCATTTTTAACCTACTAGGTGATGGTTTAGCTGATGCTATTGATCCAAGATTGAAGCAATAATATTGGAGCAATTAAAAGGCTAATTCTTCTAACAATAGTATGTATATCAACGTTGGGCAGCGCTCAGCAATTGATCAAATCCGAGCCTTTATCTACAAAAGTAAAAGCTAGCAACTACTTAATTATCGGTAAGGTAGGTAACCATTATCTGGTTAATAATTTCGGCGCAAATATTGAAAAAATATTGGCTTATGATGCCAACTCACTTCAATTAAAAACGGAAGAAATACTGTTTACTAGCAAAAGCCAAAACGATAAACAGTTGAATGCCTTTGCAATTTTTGAAGATTCTTTGTTCATATTCTATTCCCAATTTAAAGATGATCAACACATTATTGAGGTTAACAAAAAGTCTGAAAAGCTTAAAGGAAATCATAAATACATAGATGAATTAGCTTTAGATAAAAAGTTATTTGAACAGGTTACCATAACCACTTCAACCCAACAAAACAAATATTTATTACAACGGCATTATTTAAAAGATAAGGAAGAAGTACTGTCGTTTACGGTACTTAATAACAACTTAAAAGAAGAAGCAACAGTAAACGAACTTGCTTATCCTCCAAACACCATCTTTCATTCATCATTATTAGGTAATAATGGTGTGGCATTCATCATTTTTAAATCGAATAATCCACTTGGTAAAAAAGGAAATGAGTTTAATGGCTTTGTAATTTATCAATTTAGTAACGGGCAAAAAACCACCCATTATTTTCATGTGCCGAACTTTAAATTGCAACAAAACTTTTTTGCCATAAATGCCAAAACAAATGAGTTAAGTGGGGTTGCTTATGCCACCAAGCCCAACAAGTCGGAACCTGCACTTTTGGTCAGTTTTACAAAACTTAATAAAGATACGTTAACCCCATTTTTAACCGAACTGGAACCCATTTATAAAAACAAGAAAAAAATTAGTTTAAGAAGCCATGAGATAAGAGAAATAATATTTAGACAAGACAATGGCTTAGTGGTTGTTTCAGAAAGTAAAAAAGTTGAAACAGCCGTAAAAAATCAATTTGCCAACGACAACTTTAACAATGCCTTAGGTATACAACAAATTGTTTATGGCAATATATTTTTGGCATCCCTAAATGTTAAGGGAGCCATAAGTTGGCATCATTTTATCCCAAAAAATCAGGTTTTAAATTCAAAAGGTAGTAATTATGGTTCTTTTGGTTTTACCAATAATGGAAACCAATTAAATTTTATATACAACGAAAGCACCAATAGCAATGCTTCATTTATGCAGTATACATTAAACGCCTTTAGTAAAAGCAAACGTAAACTGCTATTTAGCATAAATGATGAAGATGTTTTTCCGGTAATGCAAAATGCCAAGCAAATTACAAGTAACACCATATTATTTAATAGTTTAAGAAATGATGAATATCGTTTATGTAAACTATATTTAGAAAACTGACGATACATAAAATTCAATGCTCCGATTTTTTCGAAATCTTTACATTCCTACTATTTTATTGTTGCTATTTTATTCAATGGCTTTAAAAATACCTATTGGTTTAAACCTCACAGAAACTAGCAGCACAACAAACTATAATGGACTGTTATTCAATTTACTTTCAAGCAACCTTGGTAAAATATCCAATATTCTTTTAATTGTTACAGGCTTGGCAACCTTTGTTATTGCCTTGCTAATTAACCGGTTATTGGTAACCAATAGATATGTTGCGCCTGCATCTTATTTACCTGCAGTTGCCGTTATACTATTTACCTCTTTGGTTGCTGCAACCAGCCTTTTTAATGGTCAATTAATTGCCAATTTTCTATTATTATTAGCATTTTTAATAGCTGTTTCCATGGTAAATACTGAAGTTAAATTGGCTTCTGTTTTTAATATAGGTTTGGTAATATCATTGGCCTCACTTTTTTACTTCCCCTACATATTTTTTGTCTTATTTGCCTTTTTTGCATTGCTAATATTAAGAGTTACTACTTGGCGCGAGTGGTTTTTAGTTGCGGTTGGTTTAGCCTTACCTTATTTATGGGCTTTTGGCATTGCATTTTTGTTACAGCAAACGAATTACCTTACTTTAAATTTAGGTTTTAGTTATCCAACAATATTTAGTGGTTTTGAGGTTAACTATGGCAATCTAATTCGTATAATAACTTTCATTCTTATTACCTTAGCGGGGGTGTTTGCGCTTATAAGTAATGTAGGTAATAAGCCTTTAAAAACTCGTAAATTTGTTTCAATGGCTGTTTCTTTATTAGTAGCAGCTACACTAATATTTATATGTTTTTCTACTGGGTCTATTGCCGATTTATCAATCTTACTTATACCGGGTAGCATAATTTTTGCCTGTTTATTAGGCAATAGCAAAGCAACAATACGAACCGAATTGTTTCATTTCGCATTGTTTGGCATGGTTTTAACTTTTGAAATAATTAAACTGATTAACAAATGAAGTTTGGCGTAGTAATTTTTCCAGGATCAAATTGCGACAAGGATATTATTCATGTGCTTAAAAATGTAATGCAACAAGAAGTTGTTGAGTTATGGCATAAAGATGATGACTTGCCCAATTTTAGTGCTGATGATTGTGTAATGATACCCGGTGGGTTTTCTTATGGCGATTATTTGCGACCTGGTGCAATTGCCAATTTTTCGCCTATTATGAAGGCCGTGGTAAACCATGCGAACAATGGTGGTTATGTATGGGGCATTTGCAATGGCTTTCAAGTTTTGTGCGAAAGTGGACTTTTACCTGGTGTTTTAATGCGTAACAAACAGCAAAAATTTATTTGCAAAAATGTTTATTTAAAGGCAGAAAATAATACCACAGCTATTACCTCAAAAGCCAATGTAGGCAGGGCTTACAAAATTCCTGTCGCACATGCAGATGGCAACTATTTTGCCGACCAAGCTACTTTAACAAAGCTTAACAGCAACAATCAAATTATCTATAGATATTGTGATGTAAATGGCAATGTAGTAGATGATGCAAACCCTAATGGCTCTTTAGAAAATATAGCTGGTATTTGCAATGAAAGAAAAAATGTTTTTGGTATGATGCCTCATCCCGAGCGCGCCTCAGAAAGTGTTTTAGGCAATGAAGATGGGAAAATGATGTTTGAATCACTGTTGTCGTTTGTTAAACAATCGGTCAATGTTTAATAAATTAAATTTAAAGCAATGAAAAAATGTATGATTGTATTACTAGCTGTGTTCACATTTGCCCTTAGTGCAAATGCACAATCAGCTGGTGTTTTAGAACCTGTAAAGTGGGAGTTTACAACCCAACACTATGGCAATGGAGAGTTTGGCATTATTGCCACCGCAACCATTGATGAAAATTGGCATTTATATTCTCAAAATATTGAAGATGGTGGTCCAATACCAACAACCTTTATGTTTAACCCTATTGAAGGTGTAGGTGAGATGAAAAATATTACCCTACTCGAAAAAGGTGAGATTGTATACGACAAATATGATGAGCTATTTGAAATGCGGTTAAAATATTTTGACGAAAAAGTAATATTTACCCAATACTTTACAACCCAAATGGTTAGAGAATTTACTGGATATGTAGAGTTTATGACCTGTGATGATAAGCGCTGCTTACCACCAACTATGGTTGAATTTAGTTTTATATTAGACCCTAATCAAGAGGTTGTTCCTAAACCAAATCCTCCTGGTAAAGAGCACATTATGTCTAAAGGAAATATGTTAAATAAAAAAGTTGTGAAGGTATCTCCAGTAACAAAACCAACTTCTAATGAATCTACTGCACCAGTTTTAGATGAAACTAAACCGAAAAAATAATTTTTGATGAAACACTTCCTCCTAATATTTTCCATTTGTTTTTTATTTACAGGCTTTACTCAAGCACAACTTGATCCTGTAAAATGGGAAGCTTCTATATCTTCTGGTGATAGTCCTTTAGATGTTAGGCTGATATTTTCAGCTAAAATTGATAAAGGTTGGAAATTGTATTCACAAGAGTTAGAAGAAGGTGGACCAATACCTACAACATTTTACTTTAATGATACCGTTGGAGGTTACAATTTAACTGGTACCGTTAAGGAGCTTGGAAGGTTAAAAACAATGCAAGAACCATTGTTTGATAATATGACATTGCGCTATTATGAAAAGCGCGCTGTTTTTAAGCAAGAAATTAAGCTCGATAAAGCTGAAAGTGTTGTTGAAGGCTTTTTAGAATTTATGACCTGTGATGATGAACGTTGTTTACCACCAAAGCCGGTGTATTTTAAGTATGCCAATAATGCAATTAAGCTGTATAATGATATTTCCGAAATGCAAGATGGCACCATTATTCCTGGTGGCACCATGTCTACCTCAACTGGCAAAGGCAAATTGGAACCTGTTAAGTGGGATATTAAGAGTACTGCATTAAAAAATGGAAATACTGAAGTTATTTGGACAGCCAACATTCAAAAAGGGTGGAAGCTGTATTCGCAAAATATTGAAGAAGGCGGACCCATACCAACAACATTTACTTATGAAGGTGAAGGTTTTAACATGGTTGGAAAAACCAAAGAAAGTGGGAAGTTAAATGTAAAAAAAGAGCCATTGTTTGATAATATGACCTTGCAGTGGTACGAAAACCAAGTTGTTTTTAAACAAATATTTAAAACAACAGGCAGCAACACCGTAACAGGTTCAATAAATTTTATGACGTGCGATCATAAAAGATGCCTACCACCTGAATATAAAGATTTTAATATTAGTTTAAGCAATAGCACAGCAGAGTTCGTAACTGACATTGGTAAACCAGCAAATGACTCAACCATAACCAAAGCCTCATGCGGCATGGCAACACCAATAAATGATTGTGGTAAGGAGAATTATGTGTCATTGGGTAATGATGATGAGGAAAGTGAAGGAGATGAGGAAGGGAACGAAAACTCTAATGAGGGCGAAATGAGTCTATTTTCATTGTTTCTATTAGGCTTAGGTGGTGGATTAGCTGCTGTAATAATGCCTTGTATTTACCCTATGATACCGTTAACGGTGAGCTTTTTTACCAAAGGTGCCGAAAATAAAAAGAGAGGCATGCGAAACGCTATTTTATATGGCCTCAGTATTATAGTCATATTTATCGGTTTAGGAATTTTTCTTTCCGCAGTATTTGGTGCTGATGTGATGCATAAACTGAGCACAAACCCATGGTTTAATATTGCCTTTTTTGTCATATTTATAATTTTTGCCTTGTCGTTTTTTGGGATGTTTGAGCTAACCTTGCCAAGTTCATTTGTAAATAAAGCCGATAGTATGAGCGACAAAGGTGGGTTGCTTGGTATCTTTTTTATGGCGTTTACCTTGGTATTGGTTTCATTCTCTTGCACCGTTCCTATTGTTGGCTCTATTTTGGCTCAAATGCTTAAACATCCTATGGGAGCGGTAGTAGGTTTGTTTGGCTTTTCTTTAGCCTTGGCATTGCCGTTTACTTTGTTCGCTGCCTTCCCACGTTGGTTAAACTCCATGCCAAAATCTGGCGGATGGTTAAACACAGTTAAAGTAGTTTTTGGTTTTGTTGAGTTGGCTTTTGCTTTTAAGTTTTTAAGCAATGCCGACTTGGTTAAACAATGGGGTTTATTAAAGTACGAGCCTTTTATGTTAATTTGGATTCTTATAGCCTTACTTACAGGCTTGTATTTATTAGGTGTAATTAAGTTTCCTAAAGACGGTAAAGTAAAATTAGGCATTGGGAGAGTTGCTTTTGCGTTGGTATTTTTGGTAATGAGTGGCTACTTATCTTATGGATTGTTTGCCAATAAAAACCTTTCCCTAATAAGTGGGTTTCCACCTCCTAAGTTTTACAGCTATGGTTGGTTTAAAAGTGACAAAGAAAATTTAGCCTCTCAAGAACATAAATGTCCTATAAACTTAAATTGCCATAAAAATGATTATGATGAAGGAGTTGCATTTGCAGCCGAAATTGACAAGCCAATTATGATTGACTTTACAGGGTGGGCATGTGTAAATTGTCGTAGAATGGAAGAGAATGTGTGGACACAAGACACCGTTAAAAAAATATTACATGAAGATTTTGTAGTTATCTCGTTATATGTTGATGAAATGGGGAAATTGAAACCTGTCGATCAACGGTATAGTGAAGTGCTTGGCCGAACATTGAGACGTATTGGCGATAAGTGGACAGAAATGGAAAAGTGCAAATATGAACAACTGTCACAACCCTTGTATGTGTTGGTAAATCATGAAGGAACTCCTTTAAATTATCCTGTAGGTTACACTCCAAATGTAGACGAATATGTTAGTTGGCTAAACTGTGGTATAGAAGCTTTTGAAAAAAGTAAACAAAATTCCGCTTCTTTATAATTAAGATTAAACTTCTTTTAGTAAGCATTGTTATAAAATTATGAGAAAAGAAGTTTTCCATTTAGCCAATTGCAATACTTGCCAAAAAATCATGAATGAAGTTGGTGTTGACGATTCATTCAAAGTTCAAGAAATTAAAACCGAAAGCATAACAGCAAAACAATTGGATGAAATGATAGAGATGCAAGGTAGTGCGGAAGAACTCTTTAGCAGACGCGCCATGAAATACCGCTCATTAGGTTTAAACGAGCAAACCTTAACCGAAAAAGATTATCGAAAATATATTTTAGCAGAATATACATTTTTAAAGCGGCCAGTCTTTATAATTGATAACCAAATATTTGCGGGAAATGCAAAGAAAACCATTGAAGCAATAAAATTGGCTTCAAAAAATTCATAAATCATTGAAATTCATTGACATTTAAATAAATTACTAGTAATTTAAAGTTGTTGTTCGATTGTATAAGAATTAGGGGCATCCATCCTTGGATGTCCCATTCTTTTTTTATGCCAATTTGTCATATTCTTTTCAGTGGCATAAAGTTTGAATCTCTCTTAAAAAAAAATCAAAAAGCCATGGCTGAAAAAGGAAATATAAATGTTCAAACGGAAAATATTTTTCCAATAATTAAAAAGTTTCTTTATTCGGAACACGATATATTCATTAGAGAGTTGGTTAGTAATGCTGTAGATGCTACTCAAAAGCTAAAAGTATTGGCTGCAAAAGGCGAAAAAACAGGTGAAATTGGTGAGCCTGTTATAAAAATTGATCTTAACAAAGACAAAAAAACCATTACTATTACCGATCAAGGTATTGGAATGACTGAAGAAGATGTAAAAAAATACATCAATCAAATAGCACTATCATCCGCACAAGATTTTTTAGATAAGTATAAAGACGAGAGCAATATAATTGGTCATTTTGGCTTAGGGTTTTACTCTGCTTTTATGGTAGCCAGCAATGTTGAGTTTGAAACATTATCATATAAAGAAGGTGCAGAAGCTGTGCATTGGAGTTGTGATGGCAGCCCAAACTACAGTATAAAAAAATCTAAAAAGAAAACTAGAGGCACCAAAATTACTTTACATATTGATGATGATTCTTTAGAATTTTTAGAGGAAGGTACCCTTACAGGCGTGCTTAACAAATTTTGTAAGTTTTTACCAATACCTATAAAATTTAAAGATGAGCAAATTAACAACCCCAACCCAGCATGGAGCCAAAAACCGGCTGATTTAACAGATGAGGATTATAAGAATTTTTACAGTGAGTTGTATCCTGTTTCTCAACCACCGCTATTTCACATTCATTTAAATGTAGATTATCCTTTTAATTTAACAGGTGTGCTTTACTTCCCTAAATTGACCAACCAATTTGAAAGTCAAAAAAACAAAATACAGCTGTACTCCAACCAAGTATTTGTAACCGATAGTGTAGAAGATATTGTACCCGAGTATTTAACCATGTTGCATGGTGTTTTAGATTCGCCTGATATTCCTTTAAATGTATCGAGAAGTTATTTACAAGGCGACCCTAACGTAAAAAAGATAAGTAATCACATATCGAAAAAAGTGGCCGATAAGTTGGCCGAAATTTATAAGAACGACCGTAAAGAGTTGGAAGATAATTGGGACGATATAGGTGTTTTTGTAAAGTATGGAATGCTAAGTGATGAAAAATTTTACGAGAGAGCCATTAATTTTTGTCAGTTTAAAAATGTTGATAATAAAAGTTATACTTGGGAAGAATATGCAAAGGCCATAGGTGAAAACCAAAAAGACAAAGATGGCAATACCATAGTGCTTTATACCTCTGCCAAGCAACAACAAGATGCCTATATAAAAGCGGCAACTGAGCAAAATTATGATGTAGTGGTTATGGATCAATTAATTGACAACCACTTTATAAATGCTTTGGAGAGTAAGTTAGAAAAGGTGCAATTTAAAAGAGTTGACGCTGATGTGGTAGACAATTTAATTGATAAAGGTGAAAGCCGGGAGTCAGTTTTAAATGAAGAGCAAATAACTTCACTTAAAGAGTTGTTCACAGGTTTGGTTGGCGATAGCAAAGGTGTTACGGTTACGGTAGAAACTAAAGCCCTATCACCAAAAGAGGCCCCAATAGTTATTACTAAGCCAGAGTTTATGAGGCGTATGAATGATATGTCTGCGCTTTCAGGAATGAGCCAAATGGGCGACCTAAATATGTATAGTCTTGTTGTTAATACCAATCATCCTATTGCATCTAAATTATTGGTTGATACTGATGAGACTATCCAAAAAGACAAAGCAAAACATTTATATGATTTGGCGCTTTTATCTCAAAACATGTTAAAGGGAGAAAGTCTTACAAAATTTGTTGCAAATAGTGTAGCGCTTCTGTAAACCCAACCATTTTATTAATTATTTCGTATCTTAAAATATATGAAGCAAGTTTATTTAGTCTTGCTATTTTGCCTTACTTACAGTTTTTCATTTGCGTGGCATATTATTGGCACAGATATAACATATCAGCATTTAATAGGAAATTCTTATGAGATTACTTTAATAGTTTATCGCGATTGTAACCAAACTCAAGGTGCCCCTTTCGACAATCCTTTGAATTATGAAATTTTTAAAAACAACTCATTAATTTCTTCTAATGTAGTGTTTAGCACTACCACGCACCCAACTTTACCCGATAGTTTAACTGGAAGTTGCAATTTAGATAGTTCCGGTATTTGTGTTGAATATGCAACCTATATAGACACTGTGCTGTTAAACAGCACATCCGGCACTTATGAAATAACTTATCAAAGGTGTTGTCGGTCAGAAAACATTTCTAACTTATTACAACCTCAAGCTCAAGGGTCAACCTGGCAAACCACTTTGCATCATTTAGGTGGTGGAAATTTTGCAAATAATAGTCCTACATTTATCAATCACATGCCAGTTGGTTTCTGTTATAACGATACCTTTTCGTATAGCCAAGCGGTAACTGAAGCAGATGGAGATTCATTGGTGTATAGATTATCAAACCCTACAATTGGCGGTTCACAATCCAATCCATACCCTTCAGGTCCTGGAGGAATGGGAGCTTCTCCACCACCATATACAAATGTTAATTGGGCTCCTGGTTACGATTATCAAAATCAGCTAGGCACCACAGCTTCATTCTCTATTGATCAAAATGGAATTATTAGCGGTTATACCAACCAACAAGGCAGATACAGTTTGGCTTATGCAGTTGATGAATACAGAGCGGGTACACTAATAGGGACTATAAGGCGAGATTTTGCCGTTTATATTGTGGACACGGCTCAATTTTCAATTCCTGTTCCTGAAGAACAAGATACTACCAATGGCATTCCTGAAATACCAGTTACTATACAACAAGGTGTTTTCCCAAACCCTAGTAACGGAGAATTTGGAATCATCCATAGTGCACCATTTACCGTGGTGTCATCAGTTTATGATATTAATGGAAATAAAATGTCGTTTGCTAAAATTGATGACAATAGATATGTTATAAACCAAAGTCAGATAAAATCGGGAATGTATTTTGTGAAATGTCATCAAGCAGATAAAACAAAAATACTAAAGCTGTACATTGCAAGGTAAGTTACATTTAGCATTTATAAAATTATACGCCACATAGCAGCAAATCAATTGGGTGCTGTATACCATAATTTCTTATTAGTGAATTACATCCAAACCTTTGGTCTAATTCATACGTTTATTTATCGAATGCCGTTGTGTTATTGTTAAATAATGTATCTTTAAAGATTAAACATTGCTCGCCTATAGTCGTCTAATCATTGATTATAATTTATGAGAAAATTAGTTGCCCTATTACCACTGCTTTATATATCATTTTTAGGTTTTTCCAATCATTTGGTTGGTGGAGATTTAACTTATGTATATAATGGTGGTAACAACTATACTTTTACACTTACTATTTATAGAGATTGTAATTGTCCTCCGCCATGTGCTAACTTAGATACAGATATTAATTATACGATTTTTGATGGCAATAATCGAACACACAACTTTGTAAAAACTTCTCCCATTTTTGGCCCAACTCAAGTTCCAATTTCAACGCAAGGCATTTGCTTAGCAACTGTGCCCAATGTTTGTGTAGAAAAGGGTGTATATACTTTTACCGAAAATTTACCCCCGAGTAGTCAAGGATATACCGTTGCATACCAAAGATGTTGCCGTAACCAAACCATTCAAAACATTTTTAGTCCCAGTGATGAAGGAATGACCTTGAGTGTACAAATTCCACCAAGTGGTGTTACAAACAACAGCGCAACGTGGAATAATTTTCCACCAATAATTATTTGTAGCAACAATCCTTTTGAGTTTAATCACTCAGCAACTGATGTTGATGGAGATAGCTTGGTTTATTCCATTTGCGACCCTTTAGATGGAGGAAATGCAACAGGTGGATTTGGAGGAAATCCTGTACCAGGCTTTGCATCTGCACCACCATATAATACAATACCATTTTTAGCTCCATACACCTCTACCAATCCAATTGGCGGTGTACCAAACTTAAATATAGATTCACTTGGAATAATAAGAGCAAACCCAAACACCTTAGGACAGTTTGTTGTAGGTGTTTGCTGTGCAGAGTATAGAAATGGAGTGCTAATTAATACCATTAGAAGAGATTTTCAATTTAATATTGCCTCATGCGATATTACTTTGGCACGTGTTGAACATTCACAGGTTGGCCCCAACGGTGAGTTATTGGTGTATGATTGTGACGATTTTGATGTGTTGTTTCAAAACACTTCATTAGGAGCAGACAAATATTTATGGGACTTTGGAGATTTATTATCTACCACGGATACTTCTTCTTTAGACAATCCAACCTATTTATATCCTGACTCTGGTATTTATTGCGTAACGTTAATAGCCGACCCTGGTAAAGTTTGTGCCGATACTGCTTTAATTAAACTGCACTTATTCCCAGGTTTAACACCTGACTTTGATTCTGCAGTAACCGATTGTTCAAATATTCCAATTCAATTTACCGACTTATCTGTGCTACCCGCTTTTGATATGATTGATAGTTGGCTATGGGATTTTGGTGATGGCGATACTAGTAATAGTCAAAATCCTACACACCTTTTTCCTATTGATGGTGGAGTATTTGATGTAACCTTATTTTTATTTACTGACAAAGGATGTTTAGATTCAGTTTCTAAACAGGTACTCATACATCCTACTCCGCGCATTAGTTGGACCAACTCATTGCCATGCCCCAATGAAGTAGTCACATTTACCAACACATCTATAATTGCCAATGGCACAATTACTAACTATCAATGGAATTTTGGCGATCCAGCATCTGGACCTGGCAACAATGTTTCAATTAGCCCCAATGCTACACATATATTTAGTTCTACAGGCACCTATAACGTTAGCTTAACAGCAACATCTAATTTAGGCTGTTCCGAAACTGTTATCATGCCAATTACCATTTATCCTGAAGTAATTGCCAATGCAGGAGTAGATACTTTTGTGTGTACCGGAAATCCGATTATGCTAAGGGCAACTGGAGGAACTATATATAATTGGATGCCTGCAGTTGGTTTAAACAATGCAAACATTGATACCCCTTTCGCCTCACCAACTGTGGCAACTACTTATTTTTTAGAAGTACAAGACCCTAACGGTTGTACCGATTTTGACACCATATTTGTTGATGTAAAACCAACCCCTGTTGTAGATGCTGGCAATGATACTTCTATTTGTTTTGGCAGTTCAATTCAATTGCAAGCCAAAGGTGGTATAGCCTATGAATGGGACAACACTCCATCAGTTAATAATTGGTTTATACCCGACCCTATTGCTACGCCAAGTGGCACTGTTACCTACTTTATAAGCATAACCGATTCTAATGGTTGTGTGGGAAGAGATAGTGTTAAAATAACCGTGAATCCTCCACTTAACTTGTCAGTATCGCCAGATATAACTATTTGTCAATTCGATTCTACACAATTGAGTGCAGCCGGAGGGCTATATTACAAGTGGACCCCTGCTAGAGGATTAAGCAATGATACAATTGCTAATCCATTGGCCTCTCCCAAATATACCACTACTTATGTGGTAGAAATTAGTGATGATTGTTTTACTGGTTATGATACAGTTACCATTGGTGTAGATGAGGCTCCATACGTTTATACGAATGACGATATCACGATAAAAGCTGGTGAAACTGCTGAACTTTTAGGAGGAGGTGGTGCCACTTTTGAATGGGCTAACGATCAAACTTTGAACTATACTAGTTTAAGAACACCTATAGCGAGTCCTTTAGATACTACCACTTATTACTTTACTGCATTTGGCCCTAATGGTTGCACAAACCTTGATAGTGTTACAGTTTTTGTAACCTTTGACCATCAACTGTTATTGCCTAATGCCTTTACCCCTAATGCTGATGGGCTAAATGATCAAGTAAAACTTTTACATTTTGGAATAAGAGAAATTGATCAATTTCAAATATATAACCGTTGGGGACAAATGGTGTTTGAAACTGTTGATTTAGAAAGTGGATGGGATGGGTTTTTTGAGAACAATAAACAACCCATAGGCACTTATGCATACATTGTGCGAGCGCAAACCTATTTAGATGAAGCTGTAGAAATAAAAGGTCAAATAACCCTGTTACGGTAAATTTTTTGTCATTTTCGATTCCATAAGCCTACTCGCCTATTGTAATTGGCAAATACATTATTTATCTTTATATAGTATTAAAAGCAGCTGCCTAATTTACTTAAACCTAAAACCCAACAAAGTTGAGGAAAGTATTATACTTAACGCTGCTATTGTCCTTCCTTCCTTTTACCTCAAAAGGTACACACTTAATAGGTGCCGATTTATTCTATGATTGCCTGGGGCAAGATGGTGTAGGGAATTTTATATATCGCCTTGAGATAAATGTTTATCGCGATTGCCTAAATGGTATTCCTCCAATAGACAATCCTTTGGATTACAATATTTATGAAGGCAACAGCTTTCATTCTAATGGTAGCATAATTCCTCAACAATTTCCTGGAGCACCAGTGCCAATTACCACCCAAGGGCTGTGCCTTAACACCATACCCAATGTTTGTGTAGAAAGAGGAAACTATATTGATACCATTACCTTGCCACCTTCAAATATTGGTTATCAATTTACCTATCAGCAATGTTGCAGAAACAATACCATCCAAAACATACAAAGTCCATCATCCACAGGCGCTTCATGGATTGCGAATTTTCCTCCCACTACTGGTAATATTTGTAATAGTAGCGCTCGATTTACTTTGTTTCCACCCATAGTAATTTGTGCAAACAACCCCCTATACTTTAACCATATTGCTACCGATCCTGATGGAGATTCTCTAGTATATAAATTATGCGATCCCTTTGATGATAACTCTTTTACTCCGCCATTTAGCAATGTAACTTGGATTCCACCTTACAATATCAATAACCAAATTGGCGGAACACCAGCAATGAACATTGATTCATTGGGAATTTTACGTGGCTTTCCAAACGCTGTGGGACAATATGTAGTAGGTATTTGTGTAGAAGAATGGCGAAATGGCGTGCTATTTTCAGAAGTAAGAAGAGATTTTCAATTTAACATTACCACATGCGATATTAAATTGGCTTTAGTAACCTCAAGTAGGGTTGCTCCAACTGGTGAACTTATAATATTTAACTGTGAAGATTTTGGTGTTCCATTTATTAATCAAAGTATTGGCGCCACTACCTATTTTTGGGATTTTGGTGATCCTACCACCTTAGCTGATACATCTAATGCGGTTAACCCTACTTATTTTTATCCCGATACAGGCCAGTATTACGTAACACTTATTGCCGATCCAGGAGATGAATGTGCAGACACTGCAGATATCATTCTTAATCTTTACCCAGGCATGGAAGTGTTTTTTGATACCATGTTATCTGCTTGTGCTAATGAAAATATTCAATTTACAGATTTATCTACCACCACACATGGCACATTAACCGATTGGTTGTGGGATTTTGGAGACAATAATACTAGTACAGACAGAAATCCCACACACACTTACTTGTCTGGAGGCAATTACCTAGTAAAGCTTATTGTTGAAGCGGATATAGGTTGCGTAGATTCATTTGAGTATAATGTATTAATTGATTACATACCACAAGTTAATTTTACTGTTGAAAATGCTTGTATTGATGTATTGGTGAGTTTTAAAGATTCTTCCACCATTACTGCTGGAAACATTGCCAGCTATTTATGGAATTTCGGACATCCATCAAGTGGTGCTGCAAATTTTAGCACATCAAAAAATGCAACGCACACATACAACTCAAGTGGCAGCTACAATGTTTCTTTGGTAGTTATAACTGATGCTGGGTGCAGAGATACCTTATCTCAAACTGTAACCATTTTCAATCAAATTTTTCCCAATGCTGGTGCTGATGTAAATCTCTGTTTTAATGACAGTATTACCTTAAATGCTTCAGGTGGTGCATTTTACCGTTGGTCGCCCGATTCTAATATGGTTAACGCGAATACCGCAAACCCTACCGTTGCACCTAAAGTTGATGCCACATACATTGTTGAGGTAATGGATTCTAATGGCTGCACAGATTTTGATACGGTTATGGTTAATGTAATATTGCCGCCTGTAGGCAATGCAAGTAAAGACACCACTATATGCTATGGCGACACCATAAATCTAAATGCAGTGGGCGGTGTTTCTTACTTGTGGGATGCAAATGCAACATTGTTGAATGCAAATTTGGCTAACCCTGTGGTATTTCCATTGGTTGATACTACTTATTACGTAAACATTTACAACGCATTGGGGTGTTTTACTAGAGATAGTGTGCGGGTTACCATAATACAACCAACGCCAAATAGTGCGTTTGGGTCAGATAGCATATGCGAAAGAGATTCAGTTATGCTAACAGCAACAGGCGGAGACAGTTATTCATGGAGCCCTGCTGTTTATATAAGCAACCCTAGCGATAGCACACCCTATGTAACACCACCAAGAACTACCACTTTTACGGTAACTATAAATAAAGATTGTTTTACCTACACCCATGATGTAACCGTATATGTTTATGAAATACCCTATGTTGATGCAGGTGACAACGAAACAATTGTAGCTGGTGAAACCATTGAGCTACAAGGAGGTGGAGGACAAACCTATGAGTGGCTAACCCACCCCACTTTGAGTAATGCAAACTCAAGAACTCCATCAGTATCTCCTTTAGATAGCACCACTTATTATTTTCAAGTTTGGGGCGATTACAGTTGCTCCAATATTGATTCGGTAACCATTAATGTTGTTTTTTACAAAGAATTATTGTTGCCCAATGCATTTTCTCCTAATGGAGATGGACTTAATGATGAACTTACCTTAATACACCGTGGGATTAGAGAATTGCATGGATATCAAATTTTTAACCGTTGGGGACAAATGGTTTTTAGCACCACCAATTTAGATAAAGGTTGGGATGGTTACTTTAATGGCGAAAAACAAGGTATTGGCAATTATGCATATTATGCAAGCGCTAGCACTTATGCAGATGAAGTATTGGAAATTCAAGGAAGTGTAATTTTACTCAGATAGTCTAGCTAAAACAACCAACCCGAAAAGAAAATAACCCAAGTTAAAAACAATATTGGCAGCAATATCGGTATTGAATACTTAACAATGTATTTAATAAACGCTGGCATATCAACTCCCACTTGCTCGGCAATTGATTTAACCATAAAGTTAGGCGCATTACCTATATAGGTAAATGCACCAAAAAATACCGCTGCAACAGAAATAGCCATTAAAGAGTTGCCTTGTTCGGCAACATAAGTTAAAATATCAGCTTTTGAACCAATATCTAAACCAACTTTGCCCATACCTGCAGATAAAAAGTTAAGATAGGTTGGAGCGTTATCTAAAACACCAGACAAACCACCAGTTAACCAATACAATGAGTCTACGGTAATAATATCAGGATTTCCTTTGGCAAATCCACCAATTAGTTGCAATGCAGGCATCATGGTGGCAAATATGCCGATAAATAAGAATGCAACTTCTCGTATAGGTTCAAAATCAAATTCGTTTCCTTTTAATGCATCTTTATTTGCGGTTTTATAGGATAAAACAGCAACTGCTAGCATTATTGCTTCACGTATAAATGAAATTTTAAATCCATCATAATTTATCGCTGGCACCCAATCAAACACATTTGGATCTAAGAAAACGGCAATTATAATTATGCCTAACCAAATTAAATTTTTGGCACCCTTTACTTCAATTTTTCCAGTGTACTTAGCTTCAGGTTTGTTTTCACCTTTGTGGTTACGTTTATCCCAAAAGAAAAATGTAGCAGCTAATGCCAGTATACCAAACAACCACATTGGCCATAAATGAAAGAAAGTCCATTCAAAAGGTATTCCCTTTAAGAATCCTAAAAACAATGGCGGATCTCCTATTGGAGTTAAAGAACCACCAACATTACTAACTATAAATATGAAAAATATTACGTGATAAGGCTTTATTCTATGCTTATTTAGTCTTATAAAAGGACGTATTAATAACATACTTGCACCTGTTGTACCAATAATGTTGGCTATAACTGCACCAAATAGCAACATAAGCACATTTACCATTGGTGTGCCCTCCTTATCAACCTTTATTAAAATACCTCCACTGGCTACAAACAATGAGCCAACCAAAGCAATAAAAGATACATACTCAGCCAATGAATGAACTGGATGGTGAAAATCTTTTAAAAAGAAAAGGTAATAGATGACTACAACCATACCTAACAAAATTGCCACTAACGGGTATCGTTTATGCCAAAAATGAGGGTAAAACAATGGCCCCGTAGCAATCATTAATAACAACAATACAAACGGGATAACCGACCATGGTGCAGGATCATGATGTGCATCTGCATGATTTGGATCGCTTGCATGACTGCTAGCTGGGTCTCCTTTAACTGCCAATACAACACTTTCTGTATTGGTAAAATTATCATTGCCTGCTAAAACTGGACTAACAGAAACAAATAAAAATAAAATAGCTAGAAGACAAGCTTGAACTGCTTTCATAGTAATTTTTTAAGATTTGCAAAGGTGGGGAAATTCTTGCATTTTTTTGAACTATTAATTCATCAAAACTTCTAAGGCTTGAGCCAAAGAAGTTGCGGCAATTCCATTTAAACTGTCATTTGTTTTATGTGATTTTAACAGTGCATTTTTAGTAGTTATTGAAACATCATCAAAAATTCCAGCATCTGTCATATCAACTTCTTTGTCTTGCATTAAGTATGCAAAAACCCTAGCCATACCGCAATTGGCTATAAAATCGGGTATCAAGCTTGTGTGTTCATCAGCATATTTTGCCACATCACCAAAAAAAATGTCATCATCTTCAAATGCCACATTTGCTCCGCATGAAATACTTTCCAATCCATTCGCAACCAACCTTTCTAAGTTATCTTGAGTTACTAGTTTTGATGCAGCTGCTGGTATAAAAATATCTGCAGGCACATCCCAAATTTTTTCATTTACTTCATCAAACGATAACATTTGAGGGTGACTTAGGTTAATTCCTTCTCGAGTTAAAACTAGGTTTTTAACCTCATCAAAACTGTAACCTTCAGTATTTGTAAGGCCACCAACTCTATCAATTATGCCAACAACTTTAGCTCCATTTTGGGCTAAGTAATATGCTGTAGGGCCAGCAACATTGCCCCAACCTTGTACAATTACACGTTTACCATTTAAATCGCTACTGCGATAAATATCATAATAATGCCTAACAGATTCAGCAACACCCCAACCAGTAATTAAATCGGCTACGGTATATTTTCTGGAAATATCTGGCGTATAATAAGGATCTTCTATGGTTTTTAAAACGCCTTGTCTTAATTGACCAATTAAATGAATTTTGGTGCTTTCCTTAGGGTTAAAGTGGCCATTTACAATTCCTTCTTGCGGGTGCCACAGTCCATAATCCTCTGTTATGGGAATTACATCATGTACTTCATCAACATTTAAATCGCCACCTGTGCCATAATAATGCTTTAAAATTGGTGTTACTGCTTTGTACCAGCGTTTTAAAACGTCTCTTTTTCTGGGATCACGTGGATTGAAGTTTATGCCAGATTTAGCACCGCCAATTGCAGGCCCAGAAACAGTAAACTTAATTTCCATAACTTTTGCCAATGACATTACTTCCATCTTATCTAAACCTTCTCTCATTCTAGTACCACCACCTGCAGCTCCGCCTCTTAGTGAGTTAATTACAACCCAACCTTCAGCGTCAGTTTCGGCATCTTTCCATTCAAACACCACCTCTGGGCGTTTTTCTTTGTAGCGCTTTAGTAGCGAATCCATAAAAGTGTTTTTAACAGTGCAAAGCTAACAATTTGATGTGGACTGCATAAGCTAAAGTACCGCTACTTTTAACACAAACTTATAAGCATGAATTTATCAGATTTTTTAGCTCCCGTTGATCCTGTTACCATGATGGATTTGTATGACACCAGCAATAGCCAATGGGTGAATCATATTTGTTTTAATATAGAGGAAGCAGAAGATATAGATATAGCTATTGTAGGGGTTTGTGAAGATAGAGGATCTACAAATAATAAAGGTTGCGCTAATGGACCTGATGAAGTAAGAAAGCACTTGTATCAACTGTTTAAAAACGAATATGACATTAAAATTGCTGATTTTGGAAACATCATATCTGGTGCTAGCAAAAAAGATACGTATGTAGCTTTAAGCACTGTTGTTGAAGAGCTGGTATCAAAAAACATAGTACCAATAATTTTAGGTGGTAGCCATGATTTAACCTATGCACAATATTTAGGATATGCAAAAGTTGGTGAAATAATTAATGCAGCGGTTATTGATGAAAAAATTGATCTAAAAGATATTGAAGAAGGAGAGGAAGTAAATTCCAGTAATTTTTTATTGCATCTGTTAACTCACAACCCAAGCTACATATTTAACTATAGCCATTTAGGGCATCAGGTGTATTTAACCGATCCTAAAGCCTTAGATGCATTAGATAATTTAAACTTTGATACGTTTAGGTTAGGAAAAATAAGAGATGATATAAGAGAGATTGAACCTATTATAAGAGATGCTGATTTGATAAGTTTTGACATTGCGTCTATAAGACAATCAGACGCGCCAGGCCATAAAGCAGCTACACCAAACGGATTAAATGCTGAAGAGGCTTGCAGAATTGTGCGTTATGCGGGAATAAGTGATAAGTGTACATCTTTTGGATTGTATGGTTTTAACCCTGAATATGATAAAAACAGCATCACTTCTCAATTAATGGCACAACTAGTTTGGCATTTTGTTGATGGCTTTTATGCTCGCAAGAGTGATTATCCTGTGGTAAATCATGTTGAGTTTAAAAAGTTTATTGTTGAAATGGATGAGATAGATCATGAATTGGTTTTTTGGAAAAGCAAAAGAAGCGATAGGTGGTGGATACAAGTTCCTTATCAAGAAAACAACGTGGCTACACGCCACACGCTAGTGCCTTGCTCATATAGCGATTATGAAATGGCCATGAAAAGTGAAATACCAGAAGTTTGGTTAAGAGCAAGTAGAAGAATGACTATATAGAATTACATTTTTAGCTATCTTGTGAAAGTGTCAAACCCAAATACTTTCAAATTAATAGTTGTTGGTCATTTAATAGTTAATATACCTGTCGTTTTAATTTTAGTGCTATTCATTTCTATTGGATTAATAACCCATATTACTTTTTTATTTATTCTCATGATTGCCGGAGGTTTTTTGGTATGGCGACTTTGGGAACACCTTTTAAAAAGGTGGATAAATTGGGCCCTTACCAAGGGATATACTAAAAGACAAATCTTTAAATATGGTCGTTTGGGATTGATTAATTTCTATGAACATAAGATTTATAATAGCATAGATAATGATGAAAAAGGTAGAATAAAAAATGAAATTGAATGAAGGTTAAATAAATATTCAAGAAAAAACCAGTCACCTTTCCAACACCTTTTCCAAAGCAATACCCCTTGAGCCTTTTACTAAAACTGTAGTGTTATTAAACGCTTTGTCTGTTAACCATTCTTTAGCCTCAACATTGCTTTTAACAAAAGTGAAGTCATTTGATTTTACTTGTTCAAATTCAGGACCTACTAAAACGATATTATCAGCATTAAATACTTGCAACATATCTAAAATTGCTTGATGTTCTTTTTTACTATAATCGCCTAATTCCAACATATCACCTAAAATCAATGCTTTGTTTTCGGCTTCCTGATTTTGTAGGTTCTCTATAGCCATTTTCATACTTGTAGGATTGGCATTGTAAGCATCTAAAATGAACTTGTTATTGCCTATTTCAACTACTTGCGAGCGGTTATTTGTGGGATTATAGTTTTCTAAAGCATTTTTGATGTTAGGCGTTGATATATTGAACTCCTCTCCAATTGCCATTGCTGCCACTGCATTGTAAAAGTTATAGTCGCCAACCAATTGAGTTTTTATGACTTCTTTATCATACAACAGTTCCAAAAAAGTTTGTCCTAATTTTTCAGCTTGAGTATTAGCCCTTTCAGATTTGCCATAGGAATGAATACTAGCTAGTTGAAACTGCGATACGGTAGTAGATAACAAATCATCATCAATATTATAAAACACTTTGCCATTACTTTTAGCCAACCAAGCAAACAATTCACTTTTTCCTTTTTTAACCCCTTCTAAACCACCAAAACCTTCTAAATGAGCTTTGCCAATGTTGGTTATTAAACCCAAGGTAGGTTCTGCTATTTTGCATAAATCTGCAATTTCACCAACATGATTAGCACCCATTTCTACTATAGCAATTTCGGTGTTAGCAGACCAACTAAGTATTGTTAGTGGCACACCTAAGTGATTGTTTAAGTTTCCTACTGTGGCGTTTACAATTTTTTCTTTAGACAGCACTGAATAAATGAGCTCTTTGGTTGTTGTTTTACCATTGCTGCCTGTAATGCCAATTACTGGAATGTCAAATTGCCTTCTGTGATGATTTGCCAATTGTTGCAGCGTTTCTAAGGTGTATTCTACAACGTAGCATTGCTCATTTACAATAGACTTATCCGAAACAATACAAGCTAACGCACCTTTTTGTAACGCATCTAATGCAAACTTATTTCCATCAAAATTGTCTCCTTTAATGGCAATATAGAGTTGGCCTGGCTTCAATTTCCGCGTATCAATACAAACTCCTTTTGATGATAGAAATAGGTCGTATAAATGCTTCAACTGGCTCATATAATTAAGGTGTAAATTAAAATCATTTTTAATTGAAAATGGCACTCTTTATTCAACACATAAAAAAAGGAGATACAAAAATTGTATCTCCTTTAATATTTTAGAAAACGTGAAGTTTATCTTCTTTTCTTTCTCATTCTAGCATTTTTTCTCTTAGCTTTTTTAGATGCTTTAAAACGCTTACCCAAACCATCTCTAAATTTCTTTGAATCTGTTTGGCCTCCAATACGAATCATGGCACATCTAAATCCAATATCTGATGTAGACATAAATTCTTGTAAGTGTCTTCTTGTACCAGGAGATAAAAAGTAAGCTCTATCGTTCCATGAACCACCTTTGTAAACTCTAGCCTTATCATTTATAAGGGTAGAAACTCCATAGTCATAGGTAACTTCAGATGATTCGTCACCATCAACATGGTTAATTGCATAACCTTTTTTATAGTTTCTTCTGTTTACTAAATCTTCATCTTTTTGAGTTTCATATCTAATTCTTCCTAAAGAATCTTTTTCAACAGGTATATTTTCTTCATCCAACACTTTTTGCTTAAAAACGTTACCTCTAAAAGGGTTAAAATCTTCATCATCTGTAAAAGTCATTGGTCTGTAAACATCCATTACCCATTCCGATACGTTACCTGCCATGTTATAAAGTCCGTAATCATTTGGCATGTATTCCCACACAGGAGCGGTTATAGAAGCATTGTCATTTAATGCACCTGCCATGCCCATATTGTCACCTCTACCTCTTTTGTAGTTGGCTAAAAAGTCGCCATGCCATTTGTTTCTTTTGGCAAACCTTGTTGTTGTAGAGCCATTCCAAGGATATAGTTTTCTGTCCGAAATTCTTTCTTCTTCATCATCTGTTTGGTTGCCTATTAAGGCCAAAGCTGCAAACTCCCATTCAGCCTCTGTTGGTAATCTGTAAGATGGAAGTAGAATACCGTCAGCAAATTTCACCTTTCTTCTACCCGTTCCATTTGGGTTTAAATCTTTAAGGTTTTTCTTAACAATACCTTCATATTGTCCTAACAAATATGCTTCTGTATTGAAGTTGTCTTCTCCAAATTGCTGAGGATTTTGCTTTAAAACCCCTTTATCAATTAATATTTCTTCATTTACTCTATCTGATCTCCACGTACAAAAATCATTTGCTTGTAACCAACTTACACCTACTACTGGATAATTGTTATAGGCAGGGTGTCGGTGATAATATTCAACAAAAGGCTCATTATAGGCCATTTCTTCACGCCAAACAAGCGTATCCTGCCTTGCTCCTCTAACTACTTCAGGGTAATCGGCTCCAAATACTCTTGATAACCAATACAAGTATTCTCTATAGTCAACATTTTTAACCTCTGTTTCATCCATATAAAATGAAGAAACTGTAACACGCCTAGGAATGGAGTGATATTCATAAGTAACATCTTGTTCAACATTACCCATTACAAAGGTTCCACCTTCAATAAGCACTAAATTAGGCCCAGTTTCCTGTCCCTTATATTTTCTTACTTCAAAGCCACCATTTTTCTTGTCATTATATTTCCAACCAGTTACGGCAGATTTTTCCTTTTTACAAGATGACAAAACGGCAATGCTTGCAAAAATCGCAATCGTAATATAGAGTATACGCATAAAGTTCATAGCTATAGATTTTAGCGGTCTGTAAAAATAAAGTAAAAATTACAGTTTATCAAAGTATAAATTTCATTTGATTTAAATTAAAAAATTGCTGGGCAAGATCCTGAACGCCTAGTTTGTCTTTTTCTATTAGACTTCTTTGACTCTTTGAAGTCTAACACAATTGAAATTTCCTTAGAGTTGGCGCTGTATTGAGAGCCTCCTGATAAGGTAAAATCGTAACTAAATCCAAATCTAACCAGCTTGTATTTGATACCTACTAATGTTATTAACGCATCAAAATTTGAAAAAGTATGTCTTGCATACAAACCTGCTTCAAAAGGACCATAATTTGCATGTGCCCCTAATAACAACTGAGAAAATGCCGCTTGACGGGTATATAAAAAATTGGGAGAAAAATATGATTGATACTTCAACTTTAAGCTTTTAAGCTTAAAAACATAACCTCCATGTAATGAGAAGTGCGCGGGTAATTTGGCATTACCAAAATCGGAAAATGAAATATTTGGACTTGTAAGGTGCTTTACTGAAAACCCTAAGTAATAATTTTCATTATACAGCAAAGCTCCTGCACCAAAATCGGGCTTAACAACGGTATTAGCATTTAATGATGGCTCTCCGGTTGAGATAGGGCCACCAGGAGGGTTGATGCCATACACTGGATCAATTTGATCGAAATAGACCAAATTACCCGTATTGATACTTTTTTGTATAAAACCTACCGACAAGCCAAAACGCATAGATGTTTTATAAGATTGTATATTGTAAGCGTACAGTCCAGATGCCGAAAAGGTTTTGTAAACACCATTACCAGAGTTATCAGAATCTATTAAGACACCTAAACCACCATTTAAAGGCGTTACATATTGATCGTAAGCTATTGAGTAACTGGTAAACGCTTTTCTAAATGAGGGCCACCGATCTCTATAATTTATAGATAAGTTGCTTCCATAGCTCATTCCCGTTAGTGCTGGACTTAAATGGCTAGGTGATGACCAAAACTGACTGTAGTCATTATCTTGCCCATAGGCATGCCATGCAATTGTCAAAATTGCAACAGAAGTAAGCAATAATTTTAGCGGCTGCGCGTTTATTAGTGTGTTTTTAATCAACTTTTCTTAATTTCGCTTTACAAAGTTAATGCAACAATAAAACTTATACTTATAAAAAACACCTACTCTTAAATTTTAAAGGCTTACTTAAATCCAAATTAGGGTGAAAAAAATTATTGTTTGCTTAGCTGCACTTGCAGTTATACTTAACGCCTTTTCTGCCAATAATATTACGCTTTCATATCAAATCGATTGGAACAAAAATGTGTTTGTACATAATGGACAAACTGAAAAATTGACTTTCACCGAAAAAGGTGTACCACTAATTACAGCGCGAATTGAAGTGCCCTTTTACGGAACTGCCAATGTTAAACTAGTTGAAAAAAATCTCGTAGCACCAAAAGCAGATATGAATTTTGAGTGTGACACTTCAAATTTTGAAATGTCATTTACCAGTGGAATTGAGCGCAAAAAGGCTTTAGCATATATCTCCTTAGTGCCTATAAGAAATAATGGCAATTTACAATTGTTACAAAGTTTCGATTTTGTTATAACCCAAAAAAGAGCATTGAGCAAAGCAAAATCACAATCAAATAAAGGGCAACGTGCCGTAGGGTCGGTGCTTGCTTCAGGTGATTTTTATAAAATGGGAGTTACTCAAACAGGAGTTCATAAGCTAGATTTTAGTTTTTTAAATGCTATGAATAGTAACGTAAATGGCACTTCTATAAATAACCTAAGAATATTTGGCGATTTAGGAGGCATGTTGCCAGAACCAAATGCCATGGCTAGGTTTAATGACCCGCAAGAAATTGCTTTACAGGTAGTGGATGTAAATAACAATGGCACATTTGAAAATGGAGACTATATTTTATTTTATGCAGAAGGCCCTGATAAATGGACTTATGACCAGACCGGTGACGTATATAAATTCAAAAAAAATATCTACAGTAATCAAAACTTTTATTTTTTTAACTTAGGTAGTAATGGAAAACGCATAGCAACCAACCCATCGTTAAGTGGAGCAGTTAAAACTATTACCACATTTTATGGCAGAGCACAGCATGAAAACGACTTTATAAGTTTATTAGACTCTGGTAAAGATTGGTTTGGAGAAGATTTTCACATTTCTCAAAGTACTTACAGCTATAATTTCAACTTTCCAAACATAATAAACACCGAGCCCGCGCATGTTGCTACTGCAGCTGCTGCCCGCTCACTTGGTTCACCTTCACAGTTTAATTATACCATAGGCGGTGTAACATATAATTTAAACGTTGGTGCAATTGCATCCACTGATTTATATACTTATGCGCGAAAAAGTGGCACATCTTTTTTTCATAACAATCCTTCTCAAAACTTTGGTGTTACCGTAGATTATATAAAAACAAGCTCAGGTGCTGAGGCCTGGCTAGATTATATTTATGTAAACGTTAAACAACAATTAAGTTTTAATGGTGGTCAATTGGCATTCAGAAACCCAAATGCTCAATCCACAGGCAATGTTCAATTTAACGTTAACAATGCATCTAACACAACTATTTGGGACGTTACCAATGCCATTGAACCATTCGTACAAAACCACAGTAGTGGCTCTTTTACTGCTATGGGCGATACCATTAGAGAATATTTAGCTTTTGATGGCACAAGTTTTATAACCAATGCAACTGCAATTGGTAAAATTGAAAATCAAAATATAAAGGGCACATTTGGCCAGCCTGATGTTATAATTTTAACCAATCCATTGTTCATTACAGCTGCCGAAAAATTAAAAGATTTTCATTTAGCCCACAGCGGTTTATCTTCTAAAATAATTTTTCCAGATAATATTTACAACGAGTTTTCATCTGGAGCGCAAGACATAACAGCAATTCGCGATTTTGTAAAATTTGTATATGATGAAGCTGGTGGTGACCCAAATTTGCTTCCTCAACACCTACTAATTATTGGAGATGCATCTTACGATATGAGAAATATTGAAAACAGCTCAGAATCAAATACCAATTTTGTGCCCTCATTTCAAAGCCCGCCCAGTGTTTCAAAAACAGCAACTTATGTGACAGACGACTACTTTGGATTGCTAGACCTACATGAAGGAAACAATATAAACAACACCTTTGATGAATTACTTGATATAGCTATAGGCCGATTGCCCGTAAAAAGTGTGCAAGAAGCAAATGAATTGGCAGATAAATTAATTAACTACAGCACAGCTTCTAATACTTTTGGAGATTGGAGGAACAATGTAGCCTTTGTTGCTGATGATGAAGATGGAAATACCCACTTTATTGATGCTGAAACATTGGCTAATAAAGTTGAACAACAATATCAATGTTATAATGTAGATAAAATTTACATTGACTCTTATGAGCAAATTTCAGGTGCAGGAGGTAGTAGATATCCTGCAGCTAAAGAGGCTATTCTAAATAGAATTTACCAAGGTGCTTTAATCGTAAACTATATTGGCCATGGCAATCCTACAAGTTGGGCTGAGGAGCGAATTTTAAACTCCAGTGAAGTGCTTAATTGGAGTAATGAAGAAAAGTTACCCTTATTTTTAACTGCTACTTGCGAGTTTAGTAGGTTTGACGATCCCGCCATTGTGTCTGCAGGAGAAAAGCTTCTACTTAACCCCAATGGCGGCACTGTAGCTATGTTTACTACTGTTCGTTTAGTTTTTGCAAGTGCAAATTTTAACATGGCCAATGGCTTTTGGAGCAATGTATTTGAAAAAGTAAACGGTGAGCACCCAACCATGGGAGAAATTTTAATACGTACCAAAAATGGTAGCAATACTGCTGCAAACAATAGGAAATTTACCCTGCTTGGCAACCCAGCAATGAAGCTTAATTATGCCAACCAAAAAGTTAAAACAACCAAGATAAATACAGTTGATTATGAAAATGGAAATGACACCTTAAAAGCTTTATCAAAAGTTACCATTGAAGGAGAGGTTAGAGATGAAAATGATGTTTTACTGAGCGGCTTTAATGGCCTAGTTTACCCTACTATTTTTGACAAAAAAATTGGCTTAACCACATTGGCTAATGATCCTGGATTAAGTTTAAGAAAGGGCTTTTCTATGTTTAAAAACATAATTTTTAAAGGCAAGGCAAGTGTAACCAATGGTAAATTTACTTTTACCTTTATTGTACCAAAAGATATTAATTATGTAGTTGGTGATGGTAGAATAAGTTATTACGCCACCTCACAAAATGATGATGCCGCAGGATGCGATACTATGCTAGTAGGATCAATTGATAACAATACAATTACCGACAATAAAGGTCCAGAAATTGAAATTTTTATGAATGATGAAGATTTTACTTTTGGCGAAACAACCAATGAAAATCCTTTAATGATTGTAAAGTTGTATGATGAAAATGGCATGAACACGGTGGGCAATGGAATTGGACATGACATGACTGGCTTGTTGGATGATAATTCACAAGATTTAATTGTATTAAATAACTTTTTCGAATCTGAATTAGATGATTATCAGAGGGGTAGAATTGATTATCCTTTAAATAATTTAGCTGATGGAAGACATAAAATGAAGGTTAAAGCTTGGGATGTTTTTAACAATTCTGGGGAAGGCTACACAGAGTTTGTAGTAGCCTCATCAGCAAATGTTGCCTTGGAACACGTTTTAAACTACCCCAACCCTTTTACAAGCAGCACCGAGTTTATGTTTGAACACAATCAAGAAGGCAATGAAATTGATATACATATTCAAGTGCTTACAACCTCAGGAAAAGTTGTAAAGTCTATAAGACAGAATATATTTGCAGAGAATTCAAGCGTAAGAAATATACATTGGGATGGTTTAGATGCGTATGGCAACCAACTAGCCAGAGGAGTGTATGTTTACAAAGTAACCGTAACCTCAGAAAGCAATGGAGCAAATGAACACAAATACGAAAAATTGGTGCTATTGAGGTAAGCTTACTTATTTTAGTTAACTTTATTAATCACATATATGAAAATGATGAAAGCAATTTATTTAAAACTGCTTCTTTTATTGAGCGTTAGCGCAATAGTATTAGATGCCAATGCTCAATTACGCCAATGCTATGATAGAAACACAGATCCTAAGGATTGTGTAAACGTAATAACTACTGCTGTACCCTTACTACGAGTTAGTCCAGACGCACGTTCGGGTGGAATGGGAGATGCTGGAATTGCCTTATCTCCAGATGCGAATTCAATTTATTGGAACTCCTCTAAATTGGCTTTTGCAGAAGATCAGTTCGGTTTATCTTTAACCTACACTCCTTGGTTAAGAAAATTGGCAAAAGACATTTATTTGGCCAATCTTTCAACCTACTACAAAATCAATCAAGATCAAGCATTGGCTTTTTCTATCAGATATTTTTCACTAGGAAACATTCAATTTACAAGCCAAACAGGCGAGTTTTTACAAGATTACAAGCCCAATGAGTTTGCCATAGATGGTGCGTATGCGCTAAAATTTAGCGAAAAATTGGCTGGTGGCTTAAACTTAAAGTTTGTTTACTCCAATCTTGCTGGGGGCTTTGAAGCACCTGGCACTGGCAGTCAAATTAAAGCTGGTGTTGGTGCTGCAGCAGATATCAATTTTTATTATCAAGATGATATTAAATTGGGAGACAGAGGTGGTGAATTAGCTATAGGTGCCAACATTTCAAATGTTGGTTCAAAAATATCTTATCAAGATGCCAATTTGGTGCAAGATTTTGTGCCTATTAATTTAGGTATAGGGGGCAGATTAAGTATGGATGTTGATGAGTTTAATCAACTTACTTTTTTAGTTGATATTAACAAGCTAATGGTACCATCACCAGACACATTAGATGAGAACAATAACGATATTGGCGACCACCGCGAAAAAGCTTTAATTACTGGTATGCTAGGTTCATTTGGTGATGCACCAGATGGATTTTCTGAAGAAATGCGTGAGTTAATGTACTCATTAGGAGTTGAGTATTGGTACAACGAGCAGTTTGCTGTTAGAGCAGGCTATTACACTGAACATAGAACTAAAGGGAACAGGAAATTTTTAACCGTTGGTTTGGGATTAAAGTACCGTGTATTTGGTATAGATATGTCTTATCTAGTCCCTACATCTGGTAATAAAAATCCTTTAGATAATACACTAAGGTTTTCTTTAATGTTTGATATTGATCAATTTGATGATGGAGATTCACCTTCATCAGCTATCTACTAAAAATATTAACGACCTCAAATTGAGGTCGTTTTTTTTTACTTTAAAAATGGATTATTCCTTTTTTCGTGGCCTATGGTAGTTGGGTTGCCATGTCCACTATAAACCTTAGTTTCATCAGGCAGCACAAACATTTTTTCCCTTATCGATTTAAGTAAAGTTTCGTGCTCCCCACCTGGCAAGTCAGTTCTTCCTATGCTATTTTCAAACAAAACATCACCCGAAATGGTAAAGTTTTCCTTTGCATTGTACAATATAATATGGTCGGGTGCATGCCCTGGAGTAAAGTATATCTTAAACTCATGCTCTCCCAACATTAAAATATCACCCTCATCTATAAACTTAACAGGTGCTGGTGAAGGCCTCAACTTAACCCCATAACTAGCAGCCGACATTTGAGAAAACTCTAAAACTGTTATACCTAACATATGGGTAATTGGCTTAAGATTATAAGTTTCACAAACAAAAGCATTTCCAAAAACATGATCTAAATGGCAATGTGTATTTATTAGTTTAGTAGGAGTTAAGTTGTTATTGGTAATATAATCGACCAATTCATTTTCCTCCCCCTCATCATAACAACCAGGGTCTATTATCCAACAGCTGCCGTCATCAATTGACAACACGTAAGTATTCTCGTAAAACGGGCTAAAAACAAAACATTTTATCTCCACAATTGTCTTTTAAAATTATTAATTTACTCCTCTTGAACAACAATATTAATCAATTGAATAATTGCATTAAAATTTACTCTTTTTTAGTGTTGATTTTTCTCACTTTTTTATGCCTTTCAAATGCTGCCAAAGCACAAAACGGCACAGTTAAGTATGGGAAAAATAAATTGCAGTATAAAGATTTCGATTGGTTTTACCACGAGTCTAACAACTTTAAAGTTTACTATTATTCAGGCGGACAAGAAATTGGCAAGTTTACCAATATTGCTGCCGAGAAGGTTTTAATTGAAGTTTCAGAAAAATTAGAATACACCTTGCGTAGCAAAGTTGATGTAATTGTTTACAATGATTTTTCCGACCTAAAACAAACCAACATTGGGCAAGAAGTAGAACAGTTTGAAAGTAGCGGTACCACTAAAATTTTAGGAAACAAGCTATTTGTTTATTTTGATGGCAACCATCAAACACTAAACACACAAATAAAAAAAGGCGTAGCCAACTTGTTAATAAACGACATGATTTGGGGTGGCAATTTGCAAGATGTAATTCAAAATGCAGTACTACTAAACTTACCACCTTGGTTTTTAACTGGCTTGGTAGATTATTTAGGAGACAATTGGAATGCTGAATTAGATGGTGCTTTGCGAAATGAAATAATTGAAAAGAAGCTCAAAAATTTTAACGAACTAAGCATTGTAAACCCAAAGTTGGCAGGCCACTCATTTTGGCACTATGTGGCCAACAATTATGGCAAAAGTGCCATACCAAATTTGCTCTACATAACGCGTGTAAATCGCAATCTCGAAAGTGGCTATAACTTTGTTATGGGCAGCTCTAACAAAGAGGTGTATGAAGAGTGGTATTACTATTATTACCAACATTATGCGTTAGATAAAGCGAAACGAAATGCATTTGCAGAACCAATAAGTTTAAAAACTAAAAAGAATAGACGCTACCACAAAATTGCCTTAAGCCCTAAAGCCGATAAGGTTGCTTTAGTTGAGTACAATAAAGGCATGGTAAGGGTAAAAGTAAATGAAGTAGGTAAAGAAAAATCTACTACCATTTTTAAAACAGGCGCTAGACTGCCAGAGCAGCCTTATGACTTGCAATACCCAGTCATAGCCTGGGGACCTAAAAACATTATGGCCATTTTTTATGTGCAACGAGACAAACTCAAGTTGGCTCAGTATAGCTTTAATGAAAATAAGATTACTGATAGCAGAGTAATTGGTAATTTTCAGCAAATGGTACATGCCAATTTTATGAGTAATGGCAGTCAATTACTAATTTCTGCGGTAAGAAAAGGACAATCTGATATTTACATTTATGGTTTGGCGAATGGCCAACTAAAACAAATAACCAATGATTTTTATGACGATTTATATCCTGCCGAAATAAATTTTGCCAACTACAACGGCATTGTGTTTGCTAGCAATAGAGTAGATGATACTTTGCGCCAAAAAGACCAATTAGATACCATATTGCCTATTGGACAATTCGATTTGTTTTATTACGATTTAGATAAAAAAAGTGAAGTATTGGGCAGACTAACTAATACAGCATTGGTAAATGAAAACCAATGCTACCAAGCCGATAGCAATCATTTTTGCTATTTAAGTGATATTAATGGTGTGCAAAACAGGCATGCTGGCATTTTTGATAGCACCTTTTCACACAATAATTTATTGGTGTATATGAACGACACATTACTTATCAATCCAAAAAAATTAGACTCGTTGCAAAGCATTCAACCGCCAATTATAGATTCTATAATAAAGCAACCAGTGTTTAAACTATCGGCCAATACGTTTGCTATTAGCAATTATAAAAGCAACATAAATTATCAATCGATAAATACTAAAATGGGCAAGGTAGCTCAAATGACAGTGAGTGGAAACAAGGCGAACATTTACATTGAAAAGTTAAATGTAAATAATGACGTTATTCTAAAAAACACGTCTTTCCAAAAACAACAATCCCAGAAAACCGAATCTGCTCAAGGAGATAATACAACATTAACCGAAAAGGAAGAAGGCATGTTGTTTCAAACAGAATTTCCTATAAAAGAGAGTGATGAAAATGTTGGCTATATAGAAACACAGAGTGGCAAATCAGATATTGAACAAGATGATAAAGGTAGAGCCGTTTTTAAACGGGGCCGAGCTCAGCCTTACAATGTTAAGTTTAGTGCCGATTTTTTAACAACTCAAATAGACAATAACCTAATTTATAACCAGTACCAAATTTATGATAGAGTAAACGCACCAAAATTTGAATACCCTGCTTTAAGTGCTATGATAAAAATATCTGCTACCGATAAGCTAGAAGATTATAGATTGGTAGGTGGTTTTAAAATTCCAACTTCACTTTCGGGCAGTGAATACTTTATTTCATACGACAACTTTAAAAAGCGGTTAGACAAGCAAATTTTGTTTTATAGAAGTGTTGAGTTAAATCCTGTGCAAACCCAAGATCAGGTTTCAGGGTCGTTTGAAACTTTTACCTCAAAGATTAATACAAATTATTTGCAAGGCACTTTAAAATATCCATTTAGCACGTTTGCTCGTGTGCAAGGTTCATTGGGTTATAGGTATGATAACATTGCCATACAAGCTACCGATTTTACCACCTTACAACAAGGCAATATAGATGAGCATTGGGCTTCAACCAAAGTTGAGTTTGTTTTTGACAATAGCTTTAAGGTAATGACCAATATTAGAAATGGCAGCCGCGCTAAAGTTTGGTATGAGTTGCATAGGCAACTTGATGATGAAAAAGGCTTTTTACATATTATAGCTTTAGATGCTAGGCACTATCAAAAAATACACAAACAAATAACTTTGGCAACACGTTTAGCGGGAGCTACATCATTTGGCCAACAAAAAATGCTTTACTATTTGGGTGGTGTAGATGGCTGGCTGCATTTAGATGACAACAAGCGCTTTGACAGCAGAACGCAGGTGGCTGAAGATGAAAATTTTGGCTACCAAACCATTGCTACCAATTTAAGAGGGTTTAAGCAAAACATAAGAAATGGAAGCAGTTATGCCGTTTTAAATACAGAATTGCGTTTGCCTGTTTTCTCCTACATATCTCGCAAACAATTAAAGTCAAAACTGCTGCGCGATTTTCAAATTATTGGTTTTGCTGATGTAGGTGCAGCATGGCTTGGCTTATCGCCATACGCTAGTGAAGCGCCTTATGCCAATGTTACCTACCCTAACCCTGCCATTGGGACCAACCCCGTTAAAGTTAATGTTCAATATTATCGCAACCCTTTTGTGGGTGGCTATGGCGCTGGAGTGCGCACTTCATTTTTAGGCTACTTTTTTAGATTCGATTCTGCTTGGGGTTTTGATACTGGTCTAAAAGTTGGGCCTCAATACTACTTTAGCATGGCTAAAGACTTTTAATGAGGAATAACTAAGTTTGCCTTCAATCAAGCACAATTGAATTGCCAAAAAAAGTACTTGCTTACGTTGCCATATTAGCGGTTAATGTTTTTTACGGATTAAACTATGTAATCTCTAAATCACTTATGCCTCATTATCTGCAGCCATTTGGTTTTATTGTGGTTAGAGTGTTAGGCGCAGGGGCCATTTTTTGGTTAATCAATGCTTTATTTATTAGAGAAAAAATTGACCGCAAAGATTATCCACGCTTAGCTGTTTGTGGTTTGTTTGGCGTAGCAATTAATATGTTGCTTTTTTACAAAGGGCTCAATCTTACCTCTGAAATTAATGCTAGTTTAATCATGATTACCTTGCCCATAATAGTTCTTTTATTATCGGCATTTGTGCTTAAAGAGCGCATAACTACACGTAAAATTGGCGGCATTGTATTAGGCATTTTAGGTGCCGCTTTATTAATACTTATGGCCGAAATTACTGGCAACAAACGCAGCTCTTTGGCTGGCGATTTGTTCATTTTTATCAATGCTACCTCTTACGGCATTTATCTAATATTAATTAAAAAATTAGCCGATAAATATCAACCACTTACCTTATTAAAATGGGTTTTTACATTTGGGGCAATACCCGTTTTATTAATTGGCTGGCCTCAATTTAATACCATAGAATGGGCAGCATTTACCCCTAATATTTGGCTGGCATTAACCTACGTTGTGATTTGTGTTACAGTGTGCACCTACCTATTCAACTTATATGCTGTAAAGATATTAAGTCCAACCATTGTAGCTGTATTTGTTTATTTGCAACCCATATTAAGCTCTTCCGTTGCAATTGCCTTGGGTAAAGATAAATTGGATGTTTGGCGCGTTTTAGCAGCCGTAATAATTTTTGCCGGTGTATACTTGGTTACCATAGCACCTTCCAAACTAAAACTCACTAACACTTAACATTAATATCCATATTAGTTTTAAAAGTGCGTAGATAAAACGCAGTTATTTTTAAAGTAGCCAAAGAAGAAAATTAAATCATAGCAGCGCTACTATTTAGTTTTATGATAAAGAATATTTTAAAAAGAACAAGTTTTATAAGTAAGTTTTGAAGCTTATATGGTATTACATTTGTAAAATGTTAAGGTCAATGACAGGTTACGGAAAAGCTAGTGTAATGCTTAGCGACAAAAAAATTACTGTTGAAGTAAAATCTTTAAACGGTAAATTTTTAGATGTTGGTTTAAAAATGCCTGGCGCATTTAGAGCCAAAGAAATTGACATACGAAAAACCATTGCTCATAAAATTGGTAGAGGTAAATTAGATGTACAAGTGCATAGCGAGCCAATTACCGAAACCGAAACTTCATTTATCAATCAACCATTATTTGATGGGTACTACAAAGAGCTGTTGCATTTAAAAGAAAAAAACAATGCTACTGATGATGATTTAATATCCTCAATACTTAGGATACCTAACGTAGTAAATACTGATAGGGAAGTTTGTACTGATGAAGATTGGAATGGCTTGGTAACTACATTAACCAAGGCACTAGATCATTTGAATGGCTATCGCGAAAAAGAAGGAAAAACCATTGAAGATGATTTTAAGGAAAAGATACACACCATTTTAAAAAACTTAGATGATGTTGAAGGGTTAGATGCTTCTAGAAATGAAAGAGTAAAAGATAAAATACACCAAACCATTGGTGCTGGTATGACTGGTTTTGAAATTGATGAAAACCGCTTAGAGCAAGAGCTGATTCATTATCTAGATAAAATGGATATTAATGAGGAAAAGGTTAGGCTAAAAACCAATTGTCAATTCTTTTTAGAAACCTTAGAAACTAAAATTAAAGAAAAGGGCAAAAAGCTAAACTTTATATCGCAAGAAATTGGTAGAGAAATTAATACCATGGGCGCCAAAGCCTATGATGCAGATATACAACGATTGGTAATTGTTATGAAGGATAATTTGGAAAAAGTAAAAGAACAAATAGCCAACGTACTCTAATGGGAAACAACCAAGGCAAAGTTTTAATATTTACTGCGCCCTCAGGAGCGGGCAAAACCACCATTGCTCGGCATGTAATTTTAAAATATGATAAATTATCATTCTCCATTTCGGCTACTACGCGCGAGCCAAGGCAGTATGAAGAAAATGCGGTAGATTATTACTTTTTATCTATTGAAGATTTTAAAAAGAACATTGAAGATGATCGGTTTTTAGAGTGGGAAGAAGTTTATAAAGGTAAGTATTATGGCACACTAAAAAGTGAGGTTAAACGCATTTGGGATGAAGGAAGAATACCTGTTTTTGATGTGGATGTAAAAGGAGCAACCACCATTAAAAAACATTTTGCCAACAATGCTTTAGCCATTTTTGTTAAGCCACCATCAATAGATGCATTGGCTTTTAGATTGCGCAAAAGAAAATCAGAAACGGCCGAAAGTTTTAATACAAGAATAGAAAAGTCGCAGTTTGAAATGACCTTTGAAAACAATTTTGACCTAACATTGGTTAACGATATATTGGAAGACAGTTTAAAAGAAGCTGAAAAAATAGTGTCTAAGTTTATAAGCGACTAATCTTTTAAATTTTTTCTTTTAAATTTAACATTATGGTTAAAAAAGTTTCGAGTGATATTGCCATAGAAGTTGAGGTGTTTTACCAAGACGAATACAGTAAGCCCCTTAATGGCGACTATATTTTTGCCTATAGAATAACCATACATAACCATGGCGAACATACCGTTCAATTGTTAGATAGACATTGGTATATTTTCGATTCGGTTGGCAGCAACCGTGAGGTAAAAGGTGAAGGAGTTGTTGGCGAACAACCCATATTAAAACCAGGTGAAAACCATCAATACATTTCGGGTTGCCACTTAAATTCTGATGTGGGCAGCATGCACGGCTACTACACCATGGAGCGCAAAACGGATGATTTACAATTTACCGTTGAAATACCAAAGTTTAAATTAATTGCTGAGGGCAAATTGAATTAAATGGAAATTATATTGGCATTGCTTTTTGTAGCCATGTTAATCAATCCGATTATAGGTTTTGTCTATTGGTTATGGTATAAAAACAAAAAAATATCCTTTGTAAGCACTGGCGAACAGCTTGGCTTAATTTTTATCCCTTTTATTTATTTAGGTAAACTAAAACATAGGTTGTTGGTAAATAGTGAGGTTACCAATGTATTACCAAAAATGTACTATATCTATAAGTTTATGGCATTGGTTAATACCATTTGTTTGGCTGTTACCATTTTAGCCATATTGGTTTTTACAGCAATTTTAGTCATCTTTTTTTCATATGAATCTGATGGGTATAATAGCAGTTGGGGTGAATTGGGAATAGACCTTATTGCAGAAGGAATCTCCGCTCTTTTAATTTTTGTTGTTATTATTATAGCCATTGTTATCATATGCATACTGGTTGCTATTTTGGTTGGCATACCGCTGCTTATGGCTAGATCGGAAAAAAAATCTTATAGAAGTAGAATGTTGGTTAATGAAATAAACAGATTACGCAAGCGTAACAATCAAGGCAACTAAAAAATATATTATTGCTTTTTGAACTAAACGCAAATACACTGCGTTGGAACCACCTCATATTTGATATTATGAAAACACATAACTATTTTTCGCAGGCGAATATTTTTCAGCCTCAACAATTTTACCATCAACAATTTGGTTGTTTTCCATTTATAAGACAACTGATAGTTAGTGATTCTAAAAAGTATTTTAGAAAATTGTTGGCGTTGAAATTGCCGTTGCAAACCTTGTTTACCAATAAAGTGGTGTATGTAGATGGTACCATTGAAATTGAAACCGCATGCTATTATTTACCTGATGGTATAATGGTATATTTTGGTGGACCAGATGAGTATGGAAGCAATACCATTACTTTATACTACAACCCAAAGGTAGACTTTACTGTGGTTAAGCAATTGGTAAAAATTAACAAAACCAAGCAGACAGAAAAAAGCACAGTGAAATTGTTGAGCTTTGGACTAGGTGGATTTAGAGCCGAGTATTTTGATATTGATATACCAAGCATCAATATAAACGATTTATACAACGATAGTTTAAAAAATATGGATGATGCTTTGGTTGATAAATTACAAGAAGACAATGCAAGTGGCATTGCCATTTTTCATGGACCACCAGGCACAGGTAAAACAACTTACATTAAAAGTTTAGTTAAAAGATGCCAAGGTAAAAGAGAGTTTTTATTCCTTTCGCCAAACGTGGGCAGTCATTTAGGCGAACCATCATTTATTAGTTTTTTACCTCAAATAAAAGACAATATAATTGTGATAGAAGATGCTGAGTCTTTGTTAATTAGCAGAAAGACAGCCAACAATAGTGTAATGTCTAATCTACTAAATATCACTGATGGTATATTGTCACAAATTTTTAACATTAAAATTATTTGCACGCTTAACAATGATTTAAATCATATTGATACTGCGCTACTAAGAAAAGGCAGATTGATTGCCAAGTATGAGTTTAAGAAATTGAGCATTGGCAAAAGCAGAAAGTTGGTAAAGAAAACTGGAGTTAACATGGCCATAAATGAGCCAATGACTTTGGCAGAAATTTACAACGATACCGAAAATGATTTTGAGAAAACCGAAAAACCTAAAATTGGTTTTCAGATATAATATGAGAAATAAATTTTATGGTTAACCAAAATTTTCATTGTTAATTTTCTCTCCTATTGAGCTTGTCGAAATAACAAGGAGAGATTTGCCAGTGGCCACTCGGATAGGCGATAGCCCAGAGAGGTTTTATTTTTTGATAATAAAAAAAGATTGAATTGTAGTAAAACTAACCTGATGTTAACAAATCTATGGCTTTATTTTTTACCTCCTCACCTAACCTCTCCTCATAGAGGAGAGGAAATGAATTTTTTGGTAACCCGATATTTTTGATGTTATTGAAAATTGTCCTTGTTAATTTTCTCTCCTATTGAGCTTGTCGAAATAACAAGGAGAGATTTGCCAGTGGCCAATCGGATGGGCGATAGGCCAGAGAGGTTTCAAATATCTTTATTTTCCAATTCAACAATCTTCAATTCAATCTCATGAATAACCTGATCATAATTGTCTTTTAATTCAATTGCATCAATTCTTAAGACATGATAACCTAGTTTTTCTAGCTCCTGGTCTCTTAAAAAGTCATTTTCCGAAACTATAATGTCATCATGATGATTACCATCAACTTCCAGGATAAGCTTTAACTCAGCACAATAAAAATCAACTATATAGTTATTTATGCCATGTTGCCTTCTGAACTTTTTATTCATGATTTGTCGCTTGCGAATACCCGACCACAAACGCATTTCAGAAAATGTAGCGTTTTGTCGTAACCATCTCCTAAATTCTTTTGAGTTCATTGTTTAATATTAGTTGTTTCGCTGCTCATACAACCTCACCTTAGTCCTCTCCTTTGAAAGGAGAGGAAATAAAATTATTGATTATTTGATAAATAATTCTTTAACCAAAAATTCCATGACTTTAAATCTGTCCTCCTAACCTATCCTCTAAGAGGAGAGGAAATGGATTTTTTGTTTGCCCCAAATTTCCCTTGCTAATTTTCTCTCCCTTTGGGAGAGATGTCTGATAAGACAGAGAGGGATTAACAACGGAGTTCGAGTTATCGAGAATTCTAATCTCCCAAAATCAAAGGCAAGCCATCATCACCAGCGCCAATTACAACTACTTTAGTGTTGGGAGATTTGGCCAAGTTTTCTGTGGCTTCAATGCCTTTCCATGTTAAGTAATCTTTGCTAATACCACTACTAACAATATCTTGAAATTTTTTGATACCAGTTGCTTCAATTTCTTTTCGCAACGCCTCTTTTTCTTCCGTTTCTATTCTAAACTTATACTCTTTTGAAAGTTCTTCTTGTTCCAATTTTCTTTCAATTGCTTGAGCAACTTTTTGAGGCAACAAAATTTCCCTAATCAAAAAAGCATCTAATTCAATAAAGTTTTCTCCAAGTGCTCTTTGTGTCTCATCAAAAATCTCAGTTTGTATGGCTTCTCTTTTAGTTGAATATATTTCTTCAGGAGTATACCTACCAACAATCTTTCTAACGGAAGATCTAAACTCAGGTATGATGAGCTTTTCAACATAGTCCTTCTTTAAAGTGTTATGCAAGTAAGCAATATTATCTTGTTGAGGATAAAAACGAATAGAAACCTCTAAATCAATCTTCAATCCATCTGATGAAAGCGCATTCATAACTTCTTTTTTCTCTTGCTTGGTAACATCATAAATAATCATATCATCCCATGGTGCAACAATATGTATCCCTTGGCTAAATGTTTTGTCCATCTTCAAGCCTCCTCCAAGTCTTTTAAAAATTATACCTTTTTCACCAGGGTTAATCGTTACCGTCATTTTTAAAATGATGATAAACAAGAACAATAAAACTGCTCCAATTAAAATTATTCTTCCAAATTTTTTGGGAAATCCTGGTGCTCTTGGTGCTCTGTAAGTAGTGGTCATGTTGTTTAGTTTTTAGGTTTATATTTCGATTTGCTCAAAATTTGTTGAGCTCCTTTTTCTTTTAATAATTTCTGCAATCCATTTTCTGGGTTTTCGGCAATGTACTTTCTGCATATTTGCCAACCTACCCAACTACCAGTATTCGCTGGCGATTCTTCAGGCATGCCTTGCGTTGTTGGTCCATCAGTTAAATTGCGTCTCACATCTTCACCATCTATGCTGTACAGCAATTCGTTTTCAATGTAAAATGCCCAAACATTGCCTTCATAACGTTGGCACCACTCTTCTTGTTCCCGTGTGTAGCCAGAAATTATATGATCATCAGCATTGGGCACCAAATATTCCATTATCATATTCACTTTTCCGTTGCGAATCATTTTATCAATCAACTTACTGTCTTTATTCGGGTCTTCAGGCACTAAATCTTGAGCTAAGGTTCGCGCTAAGTTGGGCACAATGTTATCTTTGGTTAATCTGTGTAGTTGATATTGGTAAAAGCCAACTGCGGGATAATACACATAATCTGCTCCTAAATAATCGTCTAAACTTACGCCCAAAATATCATCACCATAGGTAATTGCTGCTGGACCGAATTCGCTAATGTAAGTGTACAGCTTGGTTGGCACTGGCTTGCTAGGAAAATGATATTTATATCGCTTAAGCATGTCTTCCAATTCTGGTTGTAAAAAATCAACATTTTCATATTGTTTCATTACGGTATCATACAAACCCAAAATGCTTGGGTGCGTTGCAAACAACTCCAACAATTTTTTATAGCGTTGTAAACTATCTTGCATGCTGCCAAAATCCATTACTTGCTCAATGTAACAGGTGGTAAATTCTGGGTATTGTTGCTTTAATTTTGCAAAATCTTCATCCAAGTTTTTGGCATCCATTTTAAAAAACTCTTTTTCATAGCGAACAATATCAATCGCCACTTCTACCTCATCAACATTTACATACTTAGCTTCTTTCTTACAAGAGCTAATTCCTAACAATAGAAAAAATAGTGGAATTAATAATCTGAGTTTATTCATAATAGCATAACGAATTTATTACCTAATTATTCATTTTTTGTTGCAACTTATCCATAGGGAAGATTAAGTTTAAGGTTAGAGCAAGATTAAGATTAAGGCTAAGAATAAGTTTAAAAGCCAATTTGATCTTAAACTTAATCTTAGTCTTAGACTTTTAAAACCATGTTATCTTTGCAACAATGAAAATAGCTGCAGCACAACTCAATTACATTATTGGCAATTTCGATTACAATTTTGCCAAAATTGAAGAAGCCATTAACAAAGCAAAAACTCAAAATGCCGACTTAATTGTATTTTCTGAACTGGCTGTTTGTGGCTATCCTCCCCGCGATTTTTTGGAGTTTGATGATTTTATAAAGGAATGTGAAAACACACTAAATAAAATTAAAGCCCTATCCAATGGCATTGGCGTTATTGTTGGTGCCCCTAGCAAAAACCCTGTTATTGAAGGCAAAGATTTGTTTAACTCTGCCTACTTTTTTTACAATAATGAAACCTTGCATGTAGCGCACAAAGCATTGCTGCCTACTTATGATGTATTTGATGAATACCGATATTTTGAGCCGGCAGATGAGTTTAAAGTAGCTGAATTTAAAGGCAAAAAATTAGCCATTACCATTTGTGAAGACATTTGGAATGTAGGCAATGACAATCCCATGTATGAAACTTGCCCAATGGATGAGTTGATTAAACAAGGGCCAGAGCTTATGATCAATCTTTCGGCTTCACCATTTACTTATGAAAAGTATGAAGTGCGCAACAACATGTTAAAAGCCAATTGTGCCAGGTATAATTTGCCCATTATTTATGTAAACCATGTTGGCGCACAAACCGAATTAATTTTTGATGGTGGCACCATTGTTATGGATGCCAACGGAAATACCATTGACGAAATGGCTTGCTTTAAAGAAGACTTTAAAGTGTATGACTGGGAGCAGTTAACCAAAAACTCAAACGACAATTACATAGTAAAAGACAAGAACGCATTGATACATGATGCTTTGGTGTTGGGCATAAAAGATTACTTTGGAAAACTTGGATTTAAAAAAGCCATTTTAGGCATGAGTGGTGGTATTGATAGTGCCTTAACCTTGGCCTTGGCCGCAGAAGCTTTGGGTGCCGAAAATGTGAATGCAGTAATGATGCCTAGCCAATACAGCAGCGAACATAGTGTGAGCGACTCGGTAAAAATGATAAATACCTTGGGTTGTTTAAGCGAAAACATTGCCATTGAGCCATTGTATAAAACCATGATTACTACTTTAGAAAGTCAGTTTGCTGGTACTGATGAAAATGTAACGGAAGAAAACATACAAGCACGTATGCGAGCCATTATTTTAATGGCCCTCAGCAATAAGTTTGGCTATATTTTGCTTAATACTTCCAACAAAAGTGAAGCAGCAGTGGGTTATGGCACTTTGTATGGCGACATGTGCGGTGGCATTTCAGTTATTGGCGATTTATACAAAACCCAAGTGTATGCATTGAGCAATTACATTAATGAGCGCGCTGGCAAGGAAATTATACCTCAAAACATAATTACCAAACCACCCAGTGCCGAGCTGCGCCCCGACCAAAAAGATAGTGACAGCCTACCCGATTACGATATTTTAGATGAAGTATTGTACCAATACATTGAAAAACGCCAAGGCCCAAAAGAGCTCATTGCAGCTGGCTTTGATGAAGCATTGGTAAAACGCATTTTGCGCTTAGTTAACAATAGCGAATACAAACGCTACCAAACACCACCCATGTTGCGGGTTTCTCCCAAAGCATTTGGTATGGGCAGAAGGATGCCTATTGTTGGGAAGTATTTGGGTTAGGAAAATTTCACAAATACTAACTATTCTCCTCCAGGGAGGAGGAAGGTTTGCCAGTGGCAAGCCGGAGGTGGGTCTATTAACTACTCATTTGTGAAATTATTTGTTGTTAACCTCAGCTCAAAAAGTATGTAATTTTGCAGTTGAATTGCAATATTGCATATTATTTATGTATTTTTGCAGTGATGATAGCGCGAACTTTGTCTAAAAAAGCCAAGCAATTAATTAAACAAATGCCCGTTTTGGTTGTAACCGGTCCACGCCAATCGGGTAAAACTACCCTAATAAAAAGTTTAACACTTAAACTACCCTACGTTAACCTTGAAGACATTGAAACTCGCGAATTAGCAGAGAATGATATTAAAGGATTCATAAATCAATTTAAAAAAGGAGCGATAATTGATGAGGCACAAAATGTACCTAAGTTGTTTTCCCAAATTCAAGTAGCCGTTGATGATGACAAAACCAAAAGGTTTATATTATCTGGCTCACAAAACTTTTCATTAAACGAAAAAATAAGTCAAAGCCTAGCAGGCAGAAGCGCTATACTTACTTTATTGCCGTTTAGTAAAAACGAGTTACAGCAGCACAATGCCAAGTGGACGGCAAACCTATATCCCTTAATTTATAAAGGATTTTATCCGCGTTTGTACGATAATATGAAGGATGTTGAAGTGTTTTACAACTCCTACCTTACCACCTATGTTGAACGTGATGTTCGAAAACTGATGAATATTGAAAACATAGGAGCCTTTAATTTATTAGTAAAATTGCTGGCAGGCAGAATAGGCCAACTAAGTAATTTTAATGAGTTAAGCAATTCCATTGGAGTAAGCTACAACACCATTAAAAATTGGGTTAGCTTGTTGGAGCAGAGTTATATTATTTACCAATTGCCGCCTTACTATAATAATTATAAAAAGCGCTTAACAAAAAGCTCAAAAATTTATTTTTACGATACTGGCTTAGCTTGTCGATTATTAGGCATTACCGAGCCAAATCAAATTGCGTTGCACTTTGCAAAAGGTGGTTTGTTTGAAAATTTTGTGATTATTGAATATTTAAAAAAGGCATACAACCAGGGCAAAACGGGTAACCAATATTTTTGGCGCACCAGCAATGGTTTAGAGGTTGACCTTTTATTAGAAAACAACAACCAAACCACGGCCATTGAAATTAAGGCGAATGAAACTATGAAGATGGATTACTTTAAAAGCTTAAACAAGTGGGCTAAAATTAGCGGCAACCCAATAAAAAATAATACCGTGGTTTATGCTGGCGACAACAATATGAAGTTAAGTGAAGGCGAGTTGATTGGATGGAAGGATGTTTGAAGCATTTGGCATGGGTAGAAGGATGCCGATTGTTGGGAAGTGTTTGGGGTAGAGTTATCATAACATCTAATAATAATGTGTATTGCGTTGGTAGACTTTAATTTCTAATTTAATTTTTCTATGAGATTTATAATGGTTAATTTAAGTTTTTCAAAAGTAAATTACTACTCAAACCTTTTATAAAATTCTACTTGAAAACTATACCCATAATTGACTTATTTGCTGGACCAGGAGGACTTGGTGAAGGCTTTTCAAGATACCAAAGCGATCAATCGAGATTTGAGATTAAGCTTTCGATTGAAAAAGATAAATATGCACACGAAACTTTATTACTAAGAAGTTTCACAAGACAATTCAAGGAAAAGCTTCCAAAAGAATATTACTCATTCATAATGGAAAATGACCTAAACAAAAAAGCAACCAAAAAAGAGAAGCTTTTTGAAGTCTACAAAGAACAATATCAAAAGGCAAGCACAGAAGCATGGAATGCTGAATTAGGAAATCAAAAATTTCCTAATGAATTAGTGGACCAAAGAATTCATGAAAAAATTAAAAATACTTCTGAGTGGATTCTTATCGGGGGACCTCCTTGCCAAGCATATTCTTTAATTGGTAGATCAAGAGTTGGCGGAATAGATGAAAAAGACAACCGAGTATACTTATACAAAGAATATTTAAGGATAATTGCAAAACATCAACCCAGTGTTTTTGTTATGGAAAATGTAAGAGGTTTGTTGTCCGCAAAAGTTAACGATAAGTCCGTATTTCAACTTATCCTCAAAGATCTTAAAAACCCGGCTAGAGTTTATAAGACTTATAATACTCCTCAATATAAAATATATTCTTTGGTAAATAAGCCAGATGGATTTACGCAAAAGGGGGAGCCTTTATTTAGTAAGAATAAAGATTTTTTGATTGAATGTGAAAAATATGGTATCCCTCAAAGAAGGCATAGGGTAATTCTTTTAGGAGTTCGAAACGATATACAATATCAACCTGAACAATTAATGTTTTCTGAAAAAGCTATTTGCATATCTGATGTTATATGTGATTTACCAGCATTGAGAAGTGGTATAGGTAGGAAATTTAATCGTAAAAAATCAGATTATTATAGTGAAACTGATAGTTTTCGCAATTGGATTAAAACAATTACCAAATACTCAACTCAACTAAAAGAGCATAATGAGAAACTTGCAGAGCTTGATATAGATAAACTCAAAACTAAGAACTTAACAAGAGGTGCGGAGTTTATTTCAGGTAAATTCTCGTCCAATCAAAACCCATTGAAAACTTGGTATTCTGATAAAAATTTAAAAGGTGTATGTAATCACAAAACTAGAACCCATTTGGATCATGACCTAAGAAGATATTTAATATCAACTTTATACGCCAAAAAGCACAAAAGATTTCCTAGGCTTTCTGATGTTGCAGAATTAGATCCAAAGTTTTTACCTAATCATACAAACGCAAAGTCAGGAAAATTTAATGACCGATTTAGAGTTCAATTAGAACATGAACCAGCAACAACGATTACAAGTCACATTTCAAAGGACGGTCATTATTACATACATTATGACCCTTACCAATGCAGAAGTCTAACAGTTAGAGAAGCTGCTAGAATACAAACATTCCCTGACAATTATTTTTTTTGCGGCCCAAGAACAGCCCAATATCAACAGGTAGGAAATGCTGTGCCTCCATATTTAGCACATCAAATTGCAGATTTAGTATCAAAAATTTTTGTGATATGAATAAGATCTTGAGTAAGATAAATTCATATTACATGAGCATCAATGAGGTTGAATTAAGTGATCTTAGCAAGATTGCTGGATTCATTGCTTGGAAATACAAAGACGCACTTCAGTGCGATTTAAAAAATGAAAAGCCGCTAATCCTTGGTATCCCTTATAAAGGAAACCTAGCAAATTTTTTATCCATTATAGTACTGAAGAACTTTTTCAATCAAGATTATTTGGAATTCTCAGACGATAGTTTCCACCAAGAACAATTGAAAGATCAGGATAGGATCAAGATTTTTGGACAGCCAACTTATTGGACTAAAGGAAGGAACTCAAAATATGGGTATTTTCATTTAAAGCAGAATTCAACCAATATTAGTAGGCAATTGCTTCCTGAATACCTACCATATTTAGAAAAATTGTCTAGCGGATCAAGGGTTGCAAAATTTGATACATTTTACAATCAGGTTAGACTAAGACGTCAAACTTCAAATTCCTTAGATAAATTTTTGGAGTTTGGGAAAAGTGGTTTAGGATTTCCCGAATCTTGCTTAAAATCACAAATTCTATTAGTAACTGGAAGAGGCAAAAAAACTAAAACATTAGAATGGTTTAAAAAAAATAATGCATTTGACAAAAGCTATTACGAACTACTAGTTAAAAATGAAAAGCTACAAATACTACCAGACTTTAAATCCTACTCCAGTTGTTTTGATAATTCCCAAAATTCTCGAATTCAAAGCTATAAGGATAGACTATTAAGACTCATCAATATTGTAGGTTTTGTGAATGCCGAATTACGTGAAGAAATAAATTCGAACAATTTCAATAGTGAAAAATTCGAGAATGGATTAGAAGAACTTGAAACATTGATTAATGAAAGAGACAATAAAGGAGAAATCAATGAATTTCAAAAACTGATTGAAATTAAACCGATAGAAGAAGTAAGAGGTATCTTAGAAAATGTCAAATCCGTTATAATTACAAATCCTGAATTACTAGATGAATTCCCACAAACAATTAATGGCTTTCTTAAAAACAAGATACCCGTTATTGTAATCACAAGCTTTACTGATGATTTAAAAAACTTAGAATTAGCAGATTCATTCCGCTTTTTTTATAGTAGGGCTAAAATTGGAATGTTAATAAAACCAAGGAATATTTATCTAGACAACAGACTTGTTGAGCTGAATAACAACATTATAAATAATGATCTCAAAGTGAGATTGTTTGAAGATAAGGGCTATTGTGATCTTTTGAACGAAATAACACGAGCAATATATCATGCACACGAGCTGGAGAGGCTTAAAATAGAATTTTGGCAAAGCTTATATCCTTGTTTATTTTTTCTAAAGAATGCTCCAAGCCACTCTCTTGCAGAAATTGAAAACTTGGCTAAAGATTTTTTCAAATGTTTTAATGAACTGAAAGACTTGCTTCCTGAAAACATTAAGGAGCTGATTACTGATTTGTTAAAAAGCAATTGGACTAATCAAAAAGAGCTTAAAGGAAAAAACATATTCAATCCGATATATAAAATAAGTGATACAAACCTTAAGCTTGAGATAGACTATCCTAAACGATCAAAATCAAAAATATCACCTAGTAAATCGTTGACATTTTCAGGAATGCCCTATAAAGAATATGTGACTAATTATGTTTGGAAATCACTATTTGAAATTGGCATTAAAAAAATTAGCATGTCTTTGTTCCCGAATGAAGCGCAAAGGTTAAGTCATTTAATTAGCACTACACTCGGTGAGAGACTATTTAGCGACAATCTTCCGTTCATTGAGGAATTAGATAAATCACTAACTTTCTCAGATAATAATATTTCAGAATGGATAAATGACGTTAATGCAAAATTTGAATTGGCAGAAGAAGAAAAAAACAAGGTGTTAGATTTTAATAATGATATTTTACACAAAGAATATCTCTTTAATAGATACAAAAGTTATGTTTCATCCAATGCTGAATACGTACTGGATTGCATTACCTTAAACTTCACAAATGAAGAATGGATGTTTGCTCCTAAGTCAGGAAAATTTAGCTCCCTTCAAGAATCTGAATCTGAAGAAATTGAAATTAAGGAAATATCAACTTTAAACATCAAACCCAATGACATTTTAATTTTCTACAATTTGGACGTATCACAACTAACGGATTTGGCAAGTAGTAATGGTCCGCTTAGTAGTCATATATCAAATTTAGAGATTTGGAGAAATGCAATACGTGAAGGAATAGAAAAACTTGGATACAAGAAACTAAGTGCTAAACTATCAGCAATTAAAAAAGAAAAAAAATTTTCAAATTCCAATCCATCAACAGTTAACCTAGGCAATTGGAAGAATGATGAAGATCTTATTAGTCCATCTCGTTATAATTTAGAATTGATTTTAGCTTATCTTGATAAAAGTGATCAATTAGAATCCATTTGGAACTCACGTAGGACCGTACTGAGTTTTAGATATGAAATTCGAAAGCAAATTAAGGAGAAGCTAAAAAGCAAACTTCCCAAAATGCTTAAAAAGAAAAAAAATGAGAAAGACTCAATGAATATTGCAATTAGCGGAGTAGATATACAAATAGATATAAGGCAAATCTCATTTGTAGATAAAGAAACATTGAAAGTTGATTATTCAGATACTAAAAAATTAATTTCGGAATAATGTTAATACCCAATAAAATTGATCCAAAATCAAGCCCCGGAGAAAAGGCAATATTTCACCGATTTCAAATTGATCCAAGGTTTGATGAATGTTTCATATTACATAGTGTCTTTTTAAACAATCATATCAAAAATCTATCTGGGGAAATTGATTTTTTGCTCGTAGTGCCAAATAAAGGAATATTTGTTTTAGAGGTCAAGCATGGCGGGGTAAGAAGGATAAACGGTGAATGGATCTATACTAACAGTAAGAATGAATCAAATAAAACTAATAAAAGTCCATTCACCCAAGCAAACAATGCATTACACAGTTTAAGAAAGTGGATTTTAAAAAATTGCCATCAAAGCTTTCAGACAGACCTAGAAAAATTAATGTTCGGAACAGGGGTAATTTTTTCATCTGTTGAAACGCAAGTAGATATAGGAACAGAAGGGGAACAGTGGCAAGTTTTGTACAAAGAAGGTATCACTAAAAACTATTTGTCTGACTATGTAATAGGTTTAAGTACCGGTTGGTATAATAAGTACTCCAATCAAGTTTGGTTTGATAAAAACAAGTATGCACCAAATCAAAAGCAGTGTGAATATTTGGTCAAACTAATTAGAGGGGATTTTAATCACGACTACTCTATCCTAAACCAAATGAATGACACGTCCAATGAGATAGAGCATTTTACAAACGAACAACTTAAGAAGTATTCACACATTAAGAGAAATAAGAGAAACTTGATTGTAGGTTCGGCTAGCACTGGAAAAACAGTTTTAGCATTTCAATTAGCAATTGAAATGCTAAATAATGGCGTTACAATTGGCTTTATTTGTTTCAATAAGCTTCTTGCCCAAAAGATAAAATCAAGTTTTACCAATTATGATAAAGTGCCAAACTTTTTTGGAAGTTTTCACTCATTGTTGGCAGCAAACACTAAAGAATCTGGCAGCGAAAACACTGATGATTTTTACTCTGATGAATTGCCGATTTCATTTGTTATTGAAAATGAAGATTTTGAAAAATTCGATTATCTAATTATAGATGAAGCTCAAGACATTATTTCTGAAAACAACTTGTTTGCTTTAGATCATTTGATCATGGGAGGCTTGGAAGGTGGTCAGTATTCATTTTTCGGTGACTTTGAGGAACAAAATATTTATCAAGATAAAAATAACTTGGATCTGCTTGAAAAATATAATTTGGTCAATTACGATCCATTAACAATCAATTGCAGAAACTCCAATAAAATTGCTGCACTAAATACAATGTTAACAAAAATTGAATATTCTCAAACATTAAATGATAGCTTATCAAAGCCAGTCACAACTAAGTTTACTCCCAAGAATAAAATTACCTCAATAATTACAGAGACATTGACCAAATTGAAAAATGAGAATATTCCTGAAGAGTATGTTACTATATTATCAGCCAATAGAGCCACTTTAGAAGAATTAAAAAGTTCAATTCCTAAGACAGTAAACTATGAGGTAACTTTTGAAACTATCCATTCATACAAAGGCTTGGAAAATGAGTATATAATCTTGACTGGCTTCAATGATTTGTTGTCTGATAAAAGCAAGAGTTTATTATATATTGGAATTTCTAGAGCTAAATACAAACTATTCATTATACTCAGTAAAGATTTGGAATCAGATTATTCTAAACTCATAACACCAAGTTAAGATGACAACAAGAGAAGAGCTATATCAATCACTTAAAAGAGAGCTAATAGGACCAGGAAATACAAACCCAATTTATTTGCAAAATGAAGATCCAGAACAAGAAATTTTAGTTCAATCTATTCATGGATCTCCCAATATGAGATATGGCGCAGGTATGTTGTTTCCAAAAGGCTTGAGTCACCAAGAAATAGAAGACGCAGAAGATAAGATTGATTGGGATGAAGTTGAAAACACGAACGATTCTGATGATGGTGAGCATAAACAAGAACGATTTAAGAATGTGGATTCAGCTAATGATGACCCAATAGCATCCGCAAATACTATGAAACCCTCTTCAATGGGTTTAACTTTCCGAATTAAAAATGAAGCCACTTTAACTATCAATGTCAAATCAGCACTGTATAACAGCCATGAGCAGCGCCCTCAATATTATACTGATAATGAAAATCAGCTCGTTCAAAAGTTATATAAAGATGGCCCAAATAAAGATCAGCCCAGATTATCAAACTCTTGGATAAGAATACCTTTAAATGAACTTCCTATCATAACAATTAAGCCAAAATTGGATTGGCAAAATGGTGAAATTGAGTTGGAGGACTTTAACAATGGCTTACTATATTCTCATGAAAATCAGGAATGGTTAGTATTAAGAGTATTCAATCGATCAACAAAAATTGATAAAGAGTATGGCTGTTTAACACTTACAATAGTGCTTGAGAATAAGGTTCAAAAAAGTAGAAACTCCCCTGATTACAGTGCCTTTATACTTTACCAAAATGAAATCAGTATAGTTTCAAATGAGGTCTTTATTCCTCTACATGAAAAAACCAGTACAGATGAAGAAATAAGACAAATGAATTTGCTATATCGCAACAAAAGGAGCTATGCAATTGGCCATGGTGTTGCCGTGCAATGGGATGATCCAATGAAGCCTTTAAACTTAAAAACGAGTTTTTTGCCCAAGTACGAGTTACCAGTAATAGGTTCTAATGAAACTTCAAATTTGGAATTAAACATGTTTGATATGAGTGATAAAGGCGAATGGGCAAAAGGAATAGAGCAGATAAAATCAATGAACTCTCAATATTCTGAATGGATAAAATCCATAAAAATAGATGACTTAAAAAATGAAGAGTACAAAGCTGCGGCAAACAATAATTTAAAAAATTGTTCAATTGTATCTAAAAGGATTGATGAAGGTATTGAGCTTCTTTTAAAAGATGAGTCAGGTAAGATCGAAAAATGCTTCAGATGGATGAATCGTGCTATGGTATGGCAACAACAAAGATCAAAAGAGCCACAAAGGCAATGGTTAAGCAAAGATGAATTAAGTAAAACTGAGTATCAAAATTCCAATAATACCAAAGAAGAATTTGAATCATTAGGGGAATATTCTAAGAAACCATTCAAAGGCAAATGGAGACCTTTTCAATTGGCTTTTGTTTTAATGAATCTTAAATCTATAGTTGACCCGCATTGTTCAGAAAGAGGAATTGTTGATTTAATTTGGTTTCCTACAGGCGGGGGCAAAACAGAAGCATATTTAGGGTTATGCGCATTTTATATTTTTTGGCGGAGATTAAATGGTGACACTTTTGATAAAACTAATGTTGGCGGTACCGCAATCATTATGCGATATACGTTAAGATTATTAACCGCTCAACAGTTTGAGCGAGCTTCTTCATTAATTTGCGCATGTGATTTAATAAGAAAAGAAGTCATTTCAAAGGAAGATAACTTAGGAGAAGAGCCTATATCAATTGGTTTATGGGTAGGAAGTTCTACAAGTCCAAATAGTAATGATAAAGCCGTAAGTTCCTACAGTGAACTTAAACGAATGTCAAATGCTCCATATCAATTTGTAGTACTTAAATGCCCTTGTTGTGCTTCAGAAATTGGCAAGAAATTTGGCACTCGCAACAAGGCTCAAATTAAAGGCTTAAATAGGGCTGATAGAGGGCAGGTTTACTTTACTTGCCATAATTTTGCATGCGAATATCATAATGAGAAACTGCAAATTGAAATAGTTGATGACTATATTTACGAAAGACCTCCAACACTTGTATTGGGTACGGTTGACAAATTTGCAATGCTAACTTGGAAAACCAATTTAGCAGGTTCCATTTTTGGGTTTAGGGTTACAGAAGATGAACAAATAACAAGAATATTGCCTCCCGAGCTAATTATCCAAGATGAGTTGCATTTAATTTCTGGTCCTTTAGGATCTATGGTTGGAATGTACGAAACAATGGTGCAAACATTTTGTAATAATTATGAAAGAGCTGAAATCCCATTTATTGAAAATGATAGTCTATCTGAGTTTGTACCCCCAAAAATAGTTGCTTCAACCGCAACAATTGCGAAAGCTCAAGATCAAGTAAAAGCATTATATGGCACTGAGGAAATGTGTCTTTTCCCACCTCAGGCAGTAGAATTTGGGAATACATGGTTTTCAGAAGTTCAAACAAACAAGGCTGGTAGACAGTATGTAGGTCTTTGCGCTCCAGGTTATCCCTCTCAACAAACAGCAATAGTGCGTGCTTACAGCAATTTGCTACAAAATGCAAAAACCTTGTCTGACAGAAAAGACATAGATTATTATTGGACCTTGCTGGGTTATTTTAATAGTATTCGTGAATTAGGCGGGGCAGTATCACTCGTGGATGCAGATATTGGAGAACGCATAAGTCAAATCAGACAAAGGGAGCTGCTATCTAAACGAGATGAGCGAAAAATTACCTATCAAGAGTTAACAAGCAGAGTTGAAAGTTCCCAAATACCAAAGGCGCTTAAACGGCTGGAGCAATCTTTAGATTCATCAAATCAATTTAGCGCAGTTGGAATTTGTTTAGCAACAAATATGGTGGCTACCGGAGTTGATATTTCTCGATTTGGGTTAATGTGTATTCATGGCCAACCAAAAACTACTGCTGAATACATTCAAGCGAGCTCAAGAGTTGGGCGTGACTTCAATGGCCCAGGTTTAGTAATTACTTTTTATAACCATTTAAAACCAAGGGATAAGTCTCAATATGAGCATTTTCAGTCCTATCATTCTAGAATTTATAGTGCCGTTGAGCCTACTTCCGTAACTCCGTTTACCATAAATGTAAGAGAAAGGGCATTGCATGCAATTTACATTGGGCTAATTAGAGGACTAACTTCTAGCCTTGCACTAAGGCAAACGGCTAATACCAATTATACAGACTTTGATGAAATTTCTAACATAGTCGAAAACATTATTCTGAATAGAATTGAACTCATAAACCCTTATGAAAAGGAAATGGCCAAAGAAAAATTACAAGAAATAAAAACGCTTTGGTCGGGCAATTTTGAAAATTATGGTGATGCTGGCAATCGTGCTATTAGGAATATTGACGGCTACATTCCTTTAATGCATGCTTTAGGTGAAGAACTTCCGACAAGTATTACCGATAGTAATTCTTTCAAAACACAGACCTCAATGCGCGGTGCAGATACAGAATCCAATGTCAAAAGAGTAAATCTATGAATAACAAAATAAGGTCCAGTCAAGTTTTAAATACGTTCAGTATTGGTCAAATTATACCATTTCCAGATAATAACTCTTTAATGCTAGGTTCTCTTCAACTATGGGATAAACTCATTGAAAGGAGACAAAGAGAAAATCCTGGAATTGTTGAAAGAGCTGATTTTAAAATCACTGATGCTCGCAGGCTTCAAAGGCTATTGAATGTAAGTTACTTCTTAAAACCAATACCCAACACTAAACGAGTTAATTTGCCAGGAATAAGGTTTCCAGGTTGGCATTATTGTTCACGTTGTAAGGTGATGGACTATAAACCAATTACCTATGAAAATGACGATCTTGTTTGCAACCAAAATTTTATAAACAGTCCATGTTGCGCCAAGATAAATGAAGGCTATAAAAAAAAGCTAATCCCTGTGCGCTTTATTGCAGCTTGTGAGGCCGGTCATATTCAAGATGTTCCTTTTATTGAATGGGTTCACAATGGAAACAATTGCGAGAAACCAAGACTTCAATGGCAATCGGGTTATGGTTCCGGAGATTTAGGTAGCATAAGTATAAAATGCTTAAGCTGCAACCAAACAAGAAGCTTGGCTGGAATTACCCAAGTTGTAATAGATCCAGAGTTAAATCAAATATCTAATAGCCCTTTAGCTAGGATCGGTATGCCAGAAGAAGGAAATTACAACGCAGAGAACAATCCAAATGGTATTAAATGTAGTGGTTTGAGGCCGTGGCTCGGCAGCAACGGTATAAATAATCCTCAAGATTGTAAAAACCATTTAAGGGTTTTAATTTCTGGGGGATCAAATGTACATTTTGCAAAAACAAAATCTTCAATTTATATTCCTGATGTAGGTTTGGATTTAGCAACTTTTGTGGCGAATAATATGAGTGAACAATTATTGAATTCACTTAAAGTTACATATGATCAGGATATGCAAAATGACTTTAAAACCTCTTTGATAAATCAACAAATTGAAGCAGCATTTCCTAATCCGACATTTCCAATAGATGATATAAAAAAACAGATCTGGAGTTTTCTTACGAATACAGAACAAGAAAATTTAGAACAGATAACCGATACACAAATTCGTTTTGAAGAATATGAATATTATTTATCTAAACGAGATAACTTGTATGGAGATTTGGTTTTTGAAACCAAAAATCTAGCTCACTATGACGACTCTAAGAATTTTCTTAACGATTGTTTTGATTCAGTAGTACTAATAAAACGACTCAAAGAAACCAAAGCATTCTATGGTTTTAGTAGAATTTCTGCTTTTGATGGAAAAAATATTGAAGAATCTAAGCAAATGTTGGTGGAAGATGGTCATCAATCAGAATGGCTGCCTGCTATTCAGGTTTATGGGGAAGGCATATTTATAAAATTCAGCGATTCAAAGATTGAAAAATGGCTTGAAGAGCAAAAACCTTCTACAGAGAGAATCGAAAACTCTTATCATCAATCTCGTCTTCAGAGAGATGTCAATTATGGCAATCTGTTAAATCCCCAAAAAGACATTTCACCTGTTTTTATAATGTTACATACGTTTGCACATTTGCTTATCAAAAGATTGTGTTACAATTGTGGTTATGGCTCTTCAGCTTTAAGGGAAAAGATATACTTTTCTTCCCAACCTGAAACTAAAATGAATGGTATTTTAATATATACCTCATCCGGTGATTCAGAAGGGTCGTTAGGTGGCCTTGTGCGTCAAGGAACTGAAAAATTTCTTTATCAGAATGTCATGGATGCATTGAATGATGCGAGTTGGTGTTCTGCTGATCCTGTCTGCACAGATATTGGAGGTAAATCGGGTCAAGGTCCAAATAATATTAATGGATCGGCTTGTCACAATTGCTGTATTCTGCCTGAAACAAGTTGTGAAGAATTTAATGGGTTGCTAGATAGGTCAGTAGTAGTCGGCACCTTAAGTAATCCTAATTCTGGATTTTTTAATTTAAAAAAATAAGTTGCTTTGAGTTCCATAAATTTTCAATTCTTTCCACGTTCTCAAGGCGCGAATAACACAATTCTAGAAATTGTTGATTGCTTTATTAACTGTCAAAGTCAAATTTCATCTTCATTAAAAGAGTTAAAGAGTGATGAAGTATTAAAAGTGCTTAAACCACATTTGGAAAAATTGAATTTTAAAGTCGAATCCGGAAAAACTAAAGCTCAAAAAATTCATGTCCCTGTTTTATTTGGTGCAAATAACAAAATTGACAAAAATTTTAATGCTGATGCACTAAGCTCGGATGGCAAAATTGTCATTGAAGTTGAAGCTGGTAGAGCTTTAGCCAACAATCAATTTTTAAAGGATATTTTCCAAGCTTGTATGATGTTTGAGGTAGAGTATTTAGTTATTGCCGTTAGAAATCAGTATAAAAAATCAAAAGACTATTTAAATATTTACGCTTTCCTTGAAACCATGTACATTAGTAATAGATTGAAGCTCCCACTTAAAGGTATTCTTTTAATCGGCTATTAATAAATCACAAATGCACCAACCAAACAACCCCCTCCACGGCATAAAATTGGCCGATATTTTAGAACACCTTGTTGCAAAATACGGTTGGGATGAGTTGGGCGATACCATTAACATTAGGTGTTTTCAATATGATCCCAGTATAAAATCGAGTTTAAAGTTTTTGCGCAGAACACCTTGGGCGCGTGCTAAGGTTGAGCAACTGTATTTAAGGAGCATTAATGAGCAATAAAATTGCCTTACACAATGCTTGCTTGCAAATGGTTAACGAGCAGTTAAACGTTCTAAAAGCAGATTTAGAATCGCTTAAAGAGTCGCGCAACAACCAAACCAAAAGCAGTGTGGGTGATAAACATGAAACCGCTAGAGCAATGATGCAGTTAGAAGAAGAAAAGCTAAGCCAGCAGTTATTGGCCAACCAACAATTACTACAAAAGTTAAATAGTGTGCCAACTGAATTGGGCAACAGTAATATTGCCTTTGGCAATTTGGTAGTAACCGATAATGGTAGTTTTTACCTATCGGCAGGTATAGGCAAAATTGTAGTTGATGGTAAAAGTTGCTATGCCATTTCTATGGGCGCACCAATGGCACAAGCCATGCTGGGTTTAAAGGTCCACAATGCTTTTACCTTTAATGGTAGAGAATTCACAATAGAGTCTGTGGCATGAAAAGTATAGAATAAAAGAATTATCATTATTCTTTTCTTTCTACTTTTTGCCTTGACGCAAAAAGTAACAAAAAAGTCAAGACTCCTTAAAAATTTATTGAAAATGCTACGGAATCTGGCATCCACAGATTTCCAAAGGTTTTGCTATGGCAAAACTGCCGGAAATCTCTCCCTCAGCTGCTTCCTTGATTTTCTAAAAAATTTTAAATAGGTCGAAAGATTCAATTCCTTCTAATTCGTCAATTGTCATGGTCAAAAGTCAATTGTCCATGTTCAGGTCAATGTCCAAGTTTATCTTGAGCTTTCTCCGCAGGAGAAGAGGTCGAAAAGTCAATTGTCGTAAAACTAGATTACAATCTCCTCTTCCTTATGGTCGTAAAACTTGTATTGTGTTAAAGGGTAATTCTTATCTGAAGTAACCTTTATCCATTTGCCATACTTTTTAAACCACTGAAATCTTTTGCTAAACAAACCTTTGGTAATATGACTTTCTAGCATAGGGTGTACAATTAACTTTAATTTCGATTGATTTTGATCATTTAACAAGTATTTAATGTTGTTCTCAATATCATCAACCAACAAAATACTTGCGCCAATTTTACCAGTACCTTGGCAACTCGGGCATTGCTCTGTCGTAACAATTTTAACTTCTGGCCTAGTACGCTCTCGCGTAATTTGCATTATGTTAAACCTACTTAGTGGCAAAATGGTATGTCTTGCTCTATCGTTTTTCATAAAGTTATTCATTGCCGCATTCAACTTCTTTTTGTTGTCTGGCAATTTCATGTCTATAAAATCAATCATAATTAAACCACCTAAATCACGTAAACGCAATTGGCGAGCAACTTCTTTTGCAGCTTCTAAATTTACCTTGTAAGCATTTTCTTCTTGGCTATCTTCTTTACTTACTTTGTTACCACTGTTAATATCAATAACATGCATGGCTTCCGTATGCTCAATAATTAGATAAACGCCACTTGCCAAACTAGCAGTTTTACCAAAAGATGATTTTATTTGCTTTGTTATCCCATAATGGTCGAATATGGGTGCTTTGCCACTATAGTGATTTACAATTTTGGCTTTATCGGGTGCAATGCTTTCAACGTAATTTTTAATCTCGTAATAAAGATCCTTGTCATCAACCGTAACACCGCTAAAATTAGCATTTAACAAATCGCGTAAAATACCTGTAGTTTTATTTACCTCTTGGTATACTTTTTCAGGATTTTTGGCATTCTTTAAATTGTCAAAAATGTTGTTCCATCTTTCAATAAGGGCATGCATGTCTTCATGCAGTTCTTTAGATTTTTGATTTTCGGCAACTGTTCTAATTACCAAACCAAAATTATCTGGCTTTAAACTTTCAGCTAGTCTTTTTAGTCTTTTGCGCTCGTCTGCGCTGCTAATTTTGCGCGATACTGCTATGGCGTTGCTAAATGGAATTAGCACCATAAATCTACCTGCTAAGGCAATTTCACTTGTTAATCTAGGGCCTTTTTGGGCAATGGGCTCTTTAAGCACTTGCACCAACATATCATCACCTTTTTTTAATACTTCAGTGATTTTGCCCGTTTTAACAATTTCGTCTTCATATCTCCAATCTTTTAGATTTTGCAAACCGGTACTACCGTTTTTACAGATACGAATAAGCTTCTTTAGCGACCTAATATTAGGCCCCAAATCGGTGTAATGGAGAAACGCATCTTTGTGATAACCCACATTAAGGAAAGATGCATTTAAATTAGGAATCGTTTTTTTAACCTTAGTTAAAAAAATGTCTCCTACCGTAAAATTATTCGCTTTTTTCTCTTTGTGAATCTCTACTAGATTCTTGTCTTCTAAAAAAGCTATCTCAACGCCTTTTTGCGCCGAGCGTATTATTAATTCTTGTTTCACAACTGCTTTGAAATACTGCTTTAAGCAAATATTTCGCTAGTAAGAAAGCAAATAGCTTAGGCTATTTTTTCTTTTTGTGACGGTTTTTTCTCAACCTTTTCTTTCGCTTGTGGGTCGCGATTTTGTGTCTTTTTCTTTTTTTACCGCAAGGCATTTTAATTATTTTTAATCTTGTTTATATAAATGTCAATCTCTTGCCTAAAGGCAGGATTGTCAACTAATTCTCTACATTTCGAAAACGCTTCTATGGCTTTGTCTTTTTGGCCTAAACCATTGTAAGTTTCGCCTAGCAAAAATAGCGTTTCTGCCTGTAACGTGTCTTGCTGGAGGACTTTTTCAAGTCGTGGCAATGCTTTTGTAAATTGACCTGATAAAATGGATAATCTACCTAATTCGAGATTTACCCTTGGATTATTAGGATGCTCTTTAACCAGCCCCAGCAAATTAGAAACCCCAACCATGGGTTGTTTAGTTCCCTCAACGTAGCACAAAGATAACTTAATTTGATGTTCTATGTTATTAGGAGCAATATTTGTCGCACTTTCATAGCAATTTATGGCATTTTTATACCATTGCCTATTTAAGGTTGAGTCTCTGCTCATTTTAGCAGCATCTACAAACACATTACCTGCAGCTGCATAGGCTGAGTCGGTTTGCAAAATTTCGGCAACTTGTTGTAAATGGTATGCAGCATAGCCTGGCTGCACTTCTTTTACCCAAGCATTGGCAATTTTGCTGTGTAGCTCAACCCTTTGCTTGGCATTTTCAGCACTTTTTAATTGGCTTGTAAATGCTAAAATGGAGTCTTTATTGCCTCCCTCTAAAGTGTTTAAGAAAGTTTCGCTTTGCTCAATTACGCTTTGCGAGCTGTTAGTTATTAAGTTGTTCGACTGTACTTCTGGCGCTTCTTCAACCTTTTTTTTGGTTGGCGACCATATATATAAAGCTACAATTGTAGCAATACAGGCAACAATTAATATTACCTGATTTCTAGACATACATTACTTAATTTTTTTACTGCTCTTTACAGCCTCAACAAACACTTTTGCAGGCTTAAAGGCTGGTATAAAGTGCTCAGGAATTTCAATAGCCACATTCTTTTTAATGTTTCTACCAATTTTTTTAGCCCTTTTTTTAGTAATAAAGCTACCAAAACCTCTTACATAAACATTTTCACCATCAGTAAGAGAAACTTTTACTTCTTTAAAGAAAGCTTCTAACGTTACCAAAACATCAACTTTTGCAATACCGGTTTTTTCAGATATGTTGTTTACTAAGTCAGCTTTTCTCATATTTTTTAATTTTAATTATACATTACACTTAATTATAACAGATTAAGCATTGCGCAAAAATGTAAATAAATGATTAAACACCGAAATATATTTCACATTATTTTTTCTAAATAATTATATATCAATCTTTTTTGCATTTCCATTTGCTACTATATTTAAAATTTCCTATTATTTAATCGCAAACCTTTTACCTTTAATTATATTGAATTTTGTAACACAATTGCAGCATTGGCACCAACAGCAAAACCAGCGTAAACTGCCATGGAAACACATAAAAGATCCATACAAAATTTGGTTGTCTGAAATTATTCTTCAACAAACCCGAGCCGAGCAAGGTTTGCCTTACTATGTAAAGTTTATTAAGCATTACCCAACCGTTACCAAACTTGCCAATGCCAATGAAAATGAAGTGCTAAAATTATGGCAAGGTTTAGGCTATTACAGTCGTGCGCGCAACTTGCATTACACAGCTAAATTTATTGCCAATGAGTTAAAAGGAAAGTTTCCTAACAACTACAGTGAATTGCTGAAATTAAAAGGCGTTGGACCCTATACTGCAGCGGCCATAGCATCATTTGCATACAACCTACCCCATGCCGTAGTAGATGGCAATGTAAATAGGGTAATTAGTAGATTTTATGGTGTAAAATTGCCAATAGATGAAGCCGCAGGCCGAAAACAAATAGAAGAAATTTCAAATAAAAATATAATAAAAACGCAACCTGCAGAGTATAATCAGGCCATAATGGATTTTGGCGCTACCTTATGTAAACCAGCCAACCCATTTTGCGAAACTTGCCCAATGCAAACTAATTGTTATGCATTTAAAAACAACATGGTTGGCGAATTGCCTTTAAAAGTGAAAAAAATTAAAAAGAAAACTAGGTATTTTAACTACTTAGTGTTTGAAGCTGGCAATGGCACTTACATGCATAAAAGAACTGACAACGATATTTGGAGAAATCTATATGAATTTCCACTTCTTGAAAGCAGTAAGGTTTTAAAACCGAAAGCTGTAAAAGATTACTTAAAAACGCATTTTAATGATATTAACTTCATAAAAATGTTGCCTACAATTACCACTAAACATTTACTTACCCACCAAACCATACATGTGGCTTTTTATAAAATTAAAGTAGGTGAATTGTTAAATAATAAACCAAATTTAATATTGACAAATGATGCCAATTTTAAGAAATTTGCAATACCTAGGGTTATAGATTGGTATTTAAGTGAGAATAACCTATCTTTCGTTAAGAATAAAAGAAAATAATGAGAAGTTTAAACAAAGTGATGCTTATTGGGAATTTAGGAAAGGACCCTGAAATACAGCACTTTGACAGTGGCTCAGTGAAAGCAAAATTTAGCTTAGCCACTTCAGATAGTTACAAAACTAAAGAAGGCCAACAAGTTGATACAACTGAGTGGCACAACATTGTAATGTGGAGAGGTTTAGCTGGTATTGCCGAAAAATACCTCAAAAAAGGCTCTAAAGTGTATATTGAAGGTCGCATAAAAACTAGAGATTATACCGATAAAGAAGGCAACAAAAAATACATTACCGAAATTGAAGCAAACCAAATGCTAATGCTCGATAGAGCAGGTGCTAGCAATGCTGATGGTGGCGGAGCTGAAGGTGGTGGAATGCAAAACTCCAACGAGCAACCATACCAAGCACAACAACCAAATAACATGGCAAACGTAACCCAAGCCGATCCTGCGGATGATTTGCCATTTTAATTTGTTAACGAAACCTCACTTTTTTGGAAATTAATGCTGATGCAGACTCGGGAGAAGTTCCGCTTGCTATAATTAATACCTTGGTTGATGGAAACATTGTTGTACTAGCCTTAAGTATTATGGTTTTAGTGCTAATATCGGCATTGGTATCGGGTAGTGAAGTTGCCTATTTTTCGCTTACCCCAAAAGATAAGCAGTTGTTGTTTGATGGCGATAGCAAACGAAACCGATTAATACTAAAATTATTAGAGCGTCCAAGGCGACTATTGTCAGCCATTTTAATAACCAACAATTTTGTTAACGTTGGCATCATACTACTCTCCTACCTGCTTACCACCAAGTTGTTTAGCACTTGGGATTGGAATTACTTGCTTTTTAACAGCATTAATATTTCGAGCAATTTGGTACTACTCATTATAAATACGGTGGCTATTACCTTTTTACTAGTGCTTTTTGGGGAGGTAATGCCTAAAATTTATGCTAACCACAACAACATAAAACTGGCAAGCTTTATGGCCCCCTTTTTAAACATTGCCATAAAAATTACCTATCCGTTGGGTACCGTGCTTGTAAAATCTACCCAAAAAATTGAAAATATGCTATCAAATAGTAGCACGGGTAATATTAGTCTTGATGAAATTGATAAGGCAATTGATATTGCCGTAGTTGATAGAGCATCAGAAGAAGACATTAAAATTTTAAAAGGCATTGTAAAGTTTGGCAACATTACGGTTAAACAAATAATGAAGAGTAGAATGGATATTGTGGCCGCTGATGTATCAATGACATATACCGAGCTGGTTACTTTTATACAAGAAAATGGCTACTCTAGAATACCTATTTATAATGAAGATATAGATCATATAGAAGGTGTGCTATTTATAAAAGACTTAATTAATCATATAAATGATGAAAATTTTAAATGGCAACAAATTTTACGACAACCTTTATTTGTGCCCGAAAACAAACAAATAGATGATTTAATGAAGGAGTTTCAAGAAAAGCGCACCCACCTAGCCATGGTAGTTGATGAGTATGGTGGCACATCTGGCATTGTAACCTTAGAAGATATAGTAGAAGAAGTAGTTGGAGAAATTAAAGATGAGTTTGATGAAGAGCGAGAGATTAAGTTTAAAATGATAAATGATAATAGCTACTTGTTTGAAGGGAAAACATTGTTAAATGATGTTTGCAAGATGATGAACATTGATCAAACAAGTTTTGACGGTGTAAAAGGAGAAGCCGACTCATTAGCTGGTTTGCTAATTGAAATTTCGGGCAACATACCCAATGTAAACGAAATTGTTAAATACAAAAAGTTCGACTTTACCGTTATAGGTATTGACAAGAATAGAATTTCGGAAATTAAAGTAAATGTGCTGCCAAAAAGAGATGTTGAAGATTAATGTTTTATTACTTTTTTTAATGGTGTTGTTGGTTGGTTGTAATGATCAGCCAATTCCTAAACCAAAGGCTTATCCACGTATTATTTTTCCTGAAAAATCATTTGAAACATTTGAGGCAACTTACTGCCCTTTTAAAATGGAAATACCCACTTACTCTACTATAATTAAAGACTCCACCTTTTTTAACGAAAAAACAGAGCACCCTTGTTGGGTAAATGTTGAGTTTAAAAATTTTAAGGGCACAATACATATGAGTTACAAAACAATTGATGGGTTGGCTAGTTTTGAAAAATTATTAGAAGATGCGCATAAGCTAACTTATAAGCATGCAACTAAAGCTAAATTTATTGATGATCAGCTTTTTCAAACTTCAACAGGAGCAACAGCCATGGTTTATAGTGTTGGTGGCAATGCGGCTTCTAATGTGCAATTTTTTGTTACCGACCAGCAAAACCACTATGTAAGAGGTGCATTGTACTTTGAGTCGGTACCAAATATAGACTCCATTTTGCCCGTTGTAAATTTTGTAAAAGATGATATGTTGCATCTCGTTAACACTTTACAGTGGACAGATGATTTTTGATACTACATTAACTTTTATTTTTGTTGGACAACATGGGCAACACCAATTTAGTTTTAGGTAAATCAATTGAATTTTTAAAGGGGGTAGGTGAAGCTCGTGCCAATTTACTAAAAAAAGAATTGGGCATTTTTAAATGTGCCGATTTATTGTGCCATTACCCGTTTAGGTATATTGATAGATCGAGATTTTATACCGTAGCAGAAATTACTGCCGATATGAGTTTTGTTCAGCTAAAAGGCAAAATAACCAACATAAAACTGGTTGGCCAGGCGCGTAAACAACGATTAATAGCCACGTTTACTGATGAGAGCGGTAGCCTAGATTTACTTTGGTTTAAAAGTGTACAGTGGATACAAAAAGCATTAACTGCCAACACCAATTATGTGGTATTTGGCAAGCCAAGTTCGTTTAATGGTAGATTAAACATGGTACATCCTGAAACTGAATTGCTCGCCGGATACAATGAGCAATTGGGCAACAATAGCTTTAGACCGGTTTATCCTACTACCGAAAAACTAAAGGCACGTGGCTTAGACAGTAAAGGCATTTTTAAGCTAATGAAAACCTTGTTTAACGATTTAAAGCCCACTGATTTTAATGAGTTTTTGCCGCAACAAATAGTCAATGATTTATCGATTATCCCAGCATATGATGCATTGTTAAATATCCATTTTCCAACGGATTTTGATGTGGTAAAAAAGGCACAATTCAGAATAAAATTTGAAGAGCTGTTTTTAATACAGATGCAATTGCTAAAAATAAAAGTTGATCGCAAACTCAAAAATGCGGGATATGTATTTTCTAAAGTAGGCGAAACTTTTAATGAGTTTTATAACAAAAAATTACCCTTTGAATTAACCAATGCGCAAAAAAATGTGATGAAAGAAATTAGGCGCGATTTGGCTTTGGGTAAGCAAATGAACCGCCTTTTACAAGGTGATGTGGGTAGCGGTAAAACAGTAGTTGCAATAATGAATATGCTCATTGCCAAAGACAATGGTTTTCAAAGTTGCTTAATGGCTCCCACCGAAATATTGGCCCAACAACATTTTGCTGATATTAAAGAAATTTTAACAGGCTTAAATGTTAGGGTTGAGCTGCTAACAGGTAGTGTAAAGGCAAGTGCCAGAAAAACCTTGTTTGCCGATTTGTTAACTGGCGAAATTGACTTGCTCATAGGCACCCACGCGCTAATTGAAGATACGGTACAATATAAAAACCTAGGCTTAGTGATAATTGATGAGCAACATAGGTTTGGCGTGGCTCAAAGAGCTAAGCTATGGAAGAAAAACACCAAGCCTCCACACATTTTAGTAATGACTGCCACACCTATTCCACGTACATTAGCCATGACTTTGTATGGCGATTTAGAGGTTTCCGTTATTGATGAACTTCCTCCCGGCCGTAAACCCATAAAAACGCGGCATCAAACAGATGCACAACGATTAAAAATATTTGGTTTTATGGCTTCAGAAATTGCCAAAGGCCGTCAAGTATATGTTGTGTATCCTTTAATTAAAGAATCGGAGACTTTAGATTATAAAGATTTAGAAGATGGCTATGAAAGCATTGTGCGAGCGTTTCCTAGACCCAAATATCAAACAGGCATTGTACATGGGCAAATGAAACCAGCCGATAAAGATTTTGAAATGCAGCGTTTTGCCAAAGGTGAAACACAAATTTTGGTGAGCACAACGGTAATTGAAGTGGGTGTAAACGTTCCCAATGCATCTGTAATGATAATTGAGAGCGCAGAAAAATTTGGATTGTCTCAATTGCATCAATTAAGAGGAAGAGTTGGAAGAGGAGCCGATCAATCATACTGCATTTTGGTAACTGGGTATAAAATGACAGAAGATGCTAAAGTGCGCATGAGTACCATGGTTGCCACCAATGATGGCTTTAAAATAAGTGAAGTTGATTTGGAGTTGCGTGGGCCAGGCAACATTTCGGGTACACAACAAAGTGGTGTGGTTAATTTTAAGCTAGCCAACTTAGCTACTGATGGTAAAATATTGGCTTTGGCACGCAACGCTGCTGAAAATGTTTTGGATACTGATCCGTATCTGCAAGAAAAGCAACATTACTTGTTAAAGCAGAAACTGATGGAGAATAACCAGAATGGTATTAGCTGGAGTAGAATTTCTTAGTTAGATGTATAGATGCTGATTGGTTATGATTTTTATGATAAAACAATCTCAAAATATTCGATAGTTTTTATCATAACTTTTATCTATGGTTTTGGAGGATGGCGAAAAATTTAACTATATGTAAATCATAGTTTTTTCTGTAAATCTGCGTCTTAAAATTATGTTTGAGGCGTGGTGGCATAAGTTTTTTAAAGAGGAGACGCTGATGGGTTATGATTTTTATGATAAACCAATCTCAAATAAAATTCATAGCTTTTATCATAACTTTTATCTATGGTTTTGGAGGATGAGGTGTAGTTTTTAACTATATGTAAATCATAGTTTTTCCTGTAAATCTGCGTCTTAAAGTTATGTTTGAGGCGTGGTGGCACAAATTTTAAAGAGGAGACGCTGATGGGTTATGATTTTTATGATAAACCAATCTCAAAAAAAATCCATAACTTTTATCTCTGGTTTTGGAGAATGGGGTGTCAAATTAAAGTATGAATAAATCATAGTTTTTCCTGTAATTCTGCACCTTAAAATTATGTTTGAGGCGTGGTGGCATAAATTTTTAAAGAGCAGACGCTGATGGGTTATGATTTTTATGATAAACCAATCTCAAATAAAATCCATAACTTTTATCTATGGTTTTGGAGGATGGCGAAAAATTTAACTATATGTAAATCATAGTTTTTCCTGTAAATCTGCGTCTTAAAATTATGTTTGAGGCGTGGTGGCACAAATTTTTAAAGAGGGGATGCTGATGGGTTATGATTTTTATGATAAACCAATCTCAAATAAAATTCATAGCTTTTATCATAACTTTTATCTTTGGTTTTGGAGAATGGGGTGTAGTATTTAACTATATGTAGATCATAGTTTTTCCTGTAAATCTGCGCCTTAAAATTATGTTTGATTCGTGGTGGCATAAATTTTTAGAGAGGAGACGCTGATGAGTTATGATTTTTATGATAGACCAATCTCAAATAAAATCCATAGCTTTTATCTTAACTTTTATCTATGGTTTTGGAGGATGGGGTGTCAAATTAAAGTATCAATAAATCATAGTTTTTCCTATAAATCTGCGTCTTAAAATTTTTGAAACAGAGCTAACGTTTCTTTTTCTTCTTTTTACTCCACAAGCCTTTGTCTTTACCTTGAAACTTCTTTTTGTTTTTATACTTGCTCTCTTCATCTAAACTTGGGCAACCCGATTTGGTACAGCTACTGCAACCTGTTGATGTTAAAATAGCTAAGGAAAAAATAACTAGTAAAGTGGCTTTAAATACCTTTTTCATATAAGATGTAATTTACTCATTCAACCAATATATGGCAATAAACGTGCCTAACAATGTCATTTTGGCATACCATTTTTTGAGCCAAACCTTTACCCAACGTGGGTTTAACCATCATTTTCTGCAAAATATTTCCACATTATTACCAACACTAGGGTAAACTTCATTAATTATATCTTATTGATTTTCTGAATGTTGAATAGTTTGATATTTAAAATAATCGCTAGAAAGCCTAGTTATCAACAAACTCCACTTTCAAAATAATTGGCGCAAGCGCTGAAACCCAATATATTTGGGGCTTTCAAAGAAATTATTTTAAAAATTTAAAAACAATTGTAATGAACAAAGGAGATTTAATTGATCAAATATCAAAAGACGCTAAAGTAACTAAGTCACAAGCTGGTGCAGCTTTAGACTCATTTTTAGGTAGCGTATCTAAAACTTTAAAGAAAGGAAACAAAGTAACCTTAGTAAACTTTGGTACTTTTTCAGTAAGTAAAAGAAAAGCTAGAAAAGGTAGAAACCCACAAACTGGTGAGGAAATCAAAATCAAAGCTAAAAAAGTAGTTAAATTCAGTGCAGGTAAAGCATTATCTGAAACTGTTAAGTAATTAACGATTTTAACTAAAAATGAACCTCTGCAATTTGGTAGGGGTTTTTTTATGCAAATTTTACGACCTTTGCACTTCATAAAATTTAATTACCATGGGAAGAGGAGATATTAGAACTCGAAAAGGAAAAATTTTTGCTGGATCATCAGGAAATAGCAGACAAAAACCTTCTACAGGAAATACGGCAACACCAGCTGAAAAACCTGCAGATAAAAAAGAAGAAAAGAAAAAAGGAGATAAATAAATTATCTCCTTTTTTTATCTATAGCTCGGTATATCAATAACAGCGCTTTAAAATTGGGCTCATAAGTTTTAATGTAGTCTTCCACTAGCCTACTTTGGTGTTGTCACCAAACCCAGCTTTTAGAACAAAGTAAGGAGACAACTCCTTACGGGCCTCCAATAATTTATCTCTTTTTTTATCTATAGCTCGGTACATCAATAACAGCTATTTTAAATTAGGCTGATAAGTTTTAATGTAGCCTTCCACTAGCCTACTTTGGTGTTGTCGCCGAACCTTTTAGAGCAAAGTAAGGAGACAACTCCTTACGGGCCTCCAATAATTTATCTCTTTTTTTATCTATAGCTCGGTACATCAATAACAGCTATTTTAAATTAGGCTGATAAGTTTTAATGTAGCCTTCCACTAGTCTACTTTGGTGTTGTCGCCAAACCTTTTAGGACAAAGTAAGGAGACAACTCCTTTCGAGCCTCCAATAATTTATCTCCTTTTTTTATCTATAGCTCGGTACATCAATAACAGCGCTTTTAAATCAGGCTGATAAGTTTTAATATAACCTTGTGCTATCGCAAATTCATTGGCCACATCCAAAACTGGCTTTCGCGGAAACACCTCATCACAAGTATTTAAAAACTGGAGGCATTTTAACCCTCCAAACCAATTGTAAAACCTTTTGGTAAAGCCCAATATATCGGTTGTATTGCTATTTATCTCCACAATTTTCTTTGCAAAATTTTCTTTCTCTAAAAAAGAAACCAAAATTGGGGCAAGCTGTAATTTTTGCAACACTACCCCTTCATAAATCTGTTTAATGGCATTGAATAAACTTTTCAAGCAATAAAACCCTGCTGGCTGAAATGTGATAAATTGTTGCTCAGTTTTGTAAGTAACTACTGCCTTGCCTGTGCCATAAGGAGCCCGTACTTCTGCCCGACTTGATGGTTTCACCGTGGTATTTAATACTTCAGTATAGTTTCCGAGTGGAATAATCTTCTGCAAAAAATAAAAGTCTTCACTTACCTTGCGCTTGTTCATGCCACCTTGTGCTTGATAAACTTTGTTGCGTACCGCAAAGCAACTGCCTATGGTGTGATATGAATAAGGATAACCTACACTTTTTAAAGCGTTTACATAATACCTTAAATACAACTCGTAGTTAAGAATGCCCTCATTGTCTAGCGGATGCTTAAAGTAAACATTGGCTCCAGGGCTCTTTGCGTTGGTTTTAAAATGTTCTTCTATTGCTACCAAGTAATTTTCATCTACTTCACAATCGGCATCTAAGTTTACAATTATTTGTTGACGGTTGTTAGAGAATTGAAATCTGTAAACGGCCTCATCCATGCCAATTTTACGAGCCAAACCAACTCCTGCATGTTTTTTTGGCAATTCTTTAGCATTTATAGCATGAACTTGCACTTTTTTTGAGGAAAATTCGAATAAATCGGCTTCCAATAGGCTTTTTTGATTAATATTTAAAATATCATGTGTTTCATTTTCGCTAGCATTTACCACCACATATACCTCTACATCACAATTTGGAATTGAACACTTGTTCAAGCTATTCAACGGTTTTAAAATATCGGGCTCATTGTAACAAGGTATTACAATACACAATCCTAAATTTTCAGCAACTCCTTTGTTTATTTGCGGATTGCAATAGCCATACTTTTCTAGGTAAGCGTTCAAATGTTAAGGATAAAGTCTTTTAACAATCCATGCATTGTCCTTTTGTTCAAAAACAATTCTATCGTGCATTCGTTTTTCTCTGCCTTGCCAAAACTCAAAATAATTGGCCTTTACCAAATACCCGCCCCAGTTCTCTGGCAATGGCAGGTTTTCTGCATCTTTAAATTGTTCTTCTAATTGTGCAACTCGCTCTTCTAATGTTGCTCGGTTTGGCAATTCACTGCTTTGCATTGATGCCGTTGAAGCAATTTGACTGCCTTTTGGTCGACTCTGAAAATATGCCTCAGATTTTTCCTTGCCCACTTTTTCGGCCTTGCCTTGCACACGTACTTGTCGTTCCATAACGGCCCAAAAAAACAGTAACGAAACATTGGGATTGGCGGCTATAGCTTTTGCTTTTGCACTTCCATAATTTGTATAGAAAATGAATCCATCATCAGCAATTTCTCGCAACAATACAGTTCTAATACTCGGCTGCTCATTGGCAGAAGTTCCAATAAACATGGCGTTCGGCTCATGTAAATTGGCATTCATGGCTTCATTAAACCAAAGTTTAAATTGATCCATGGGATGTTTCAAAACATTATTATCATTTAGTTTGCCTTGTAAAAACTCTGAGCGTAAATTTTCCAATTTTGTCATTGTTTCAAAGTTATGGATTATTGGTTTAACAATGATTATCGTAAACGCTATATTTAAACCAATGAAAACCTATTGAGCTTAGAAGAAATAGCCATAATGCTTGGCCACGCTAGTTTAGATAGAATTTTGGGCTACGGCCTAAAGCATTTAGATAGTTTTAACAACACCCATTTGGGTATTATTGGGAAGAAGAAGGCAAATGACTAAACCCATTACAATAAGCAAAAAACAGCTAGTCTCAGACCTAATAAAGCTGCGTGCTTTGTTAATCATCCAAACCACCATAACTTTTGGATATTTCCTTACTGTAATGATTGATTTTTCTTTCATAACAAACTTAAAGTCCCACGACAATATTGCGTTAGTACATTTTATACTTAGTACAATAGTAAAATTGATTTTTATCTGGTATATATGGAAAACCTATCCCGTAAACAGAAAATCTAAGATTGACAACACCTGGATGATTGCTATTTTAGGCGTAATAGGCATGTGGATTTGGATGCCCAATAAAAAGAAAATTGAAAAGATAACTAACGGCAATGTCAATTAATGTTTTTACTATCCCAGTTTATGCTTTTCGCAATGCCAATCCCCTTATAAGTTCCTAGCGATTTCAACTTGTCAGTAATATAAACGCGACCAAGGCAATGAGTTGTATGAGTTGATATCAATCCCCAAAACCAATTGAAATTGATAAATACAGAATAACCATTATTTAACTTATAACCTAAAGCTGGGCCAATACTCAACTGAAAATCCCAATCATTAATTGCAGTATATTCTTGATTTGAATTGGTTCTATAACGATAGTCCAACCCTATACCAGGCTCTATCCACATAAAGAATTTTTTATCAAATAGTAATAATCTAGCAAAAAGTGATTGACTAAATGCGTTTATGTTTTCTTGTAAATGAATTTGAAAGCTACGCTCAATCCCAACACCATAACCAAAATATATCTCCGTTTCAGCGTGGTAAAACGAAACATCCAAACCATAATCAATACTATTAAAATTCAACTTTGGCGCTAATACCAATCCCGTGGACATAAATCGTAAATTTGATTCGTCTCCTTGACATTTGGTAAAAGCTGAAAGCGAGATGCCTGATTTAAGTGAAATGCTCAAGTGGTTTGATTGAGCTCGTATTTTAAAAGAAAATAATAAACACCAAAGGCAAAACAAGGTCGACAGTATTATCTTGTTTTTCACATTATAAAGTTAATTGTTTTAACATGAAAGTAAAAGTAGTATGTAGATGCGTTGACTGTTCATTAATTTAGTGCTAATGAAAGTAAGTGTAGACATAAAATCAGCCTTTAATCCCAAATTGGAGTTTTAACCGCATGCCATGCTTAAACTAATACTCAAATTCATTTTTCTTCTTATTACAATAGGTCTATTCTACCTAAACATTTCATTGTTTTATAAACCCAAATTCAAACAAATTGAAGGCGTTTCTTACAATTATAGTGTAGTTGCACAACTCAACTTTCTAAAGGGAGAAATGCAAAACAATGCTGCATTAGATATGCAAAACATATACCCAGAAGGTTTCGTTTTTTTAAATGCCTTATATGGATTAAGCTGGATAAATGCGGTGGAAGATTTACCTAAAAATTCAAGGCTTTATAAAGAGGGCTTACAAGAAGCAACCTGGGCTTATAACCAAATTAATAGTGGTGACGGCAAGCGCGTTTTTGAACAGAATTTACCGCTTGAATATGGAGCATTTTACAGCGGTTGGAGCAATTATCTTTTGGGGAGTTTGCTTGCCATGGATGGCGAAAATATTGAAACTGAAAAGTATCAGCAACAATTTAAAAAAAAGTGCGATCAAATTGCTGAGGCAATTTCAAAAAGTGAAACTCCTTACTTAGAAACTTATGGAGGACTAGCTTGGCCTGCAGATGTAGTTATTGCTGTAGCATCTTTAAACCTTCACGACAAAGCCTTTGATGAAAAGTATTCTGAAGAGATAAGCAATTGGATACAAAAAGTAAAATTAAATGTAGACCCTGAAACCGGACTTGTTCCTCAAGCTGCTGATTACAAAAGTGGCAAATCTATTGAAGGTGCAAGAGGCTCATCACAAAGTTTAATGTTGTTATTTTTTCATGAAATGGATGCTGAATTTGCAGAACAACAATACCAAGTTTATGAAAATTTATTTTTAACTAGAAGATTTGGGTTGCCAGCCGTTCGAGAATATCCTAAAGGCACAGTCGGTTATGGAGACATTGATTCAGGGCCAGTAATTTTAGGAATTGGAGGTGCAGCATCTATAGTTGGGCAGCGAACTTTTGGAGTTTTCGGCAATTACAAAGCGTATGTTGGATTGCGCAACACTATTGAAGGCTTTGGGTTAGGTTTAACATTTTCAAAAAAGAAACAATATTTGTTTGGCATTTTACCCATGGCTGATGCTTTTATTGCATGGAGTAACTCATTTGAAAAAGAACCGTTTAAGGCTCACATGAGTTGGCGAATAGTATTTCCGTTGATTTCGATTTTCCTTTTAGCTGCAATGGTTTTTTTGTATTACAGGAAGTTTAAATGAAAGATTAGATATTCTCATTCCAAGTAAATTTGTAACATGAAAGTAAGTGTAGATATAAAATCAGCCTCTAACCCCAAATGGATTGAAGCGGTAATGAATAATTTTGATAGCTTTTTACAAGACCATGCTGATTGTGAGCGCAAAGCATCTGCTTTTGCTATGATGTTGGTAGCGCGTTACCCCAACCGCTTAGAAATGATCCCCGAGTTGATTGAAACTGCCGTTGAAGAGTTGGAGCACTTTCAAGATGTATATAAGCTCATGCAAAGTCGTGGCATACAGCTACAGCATAAAATTGAAAAAGACTTTTATGTAATCGACTTGCAAAAAGAAGTACGTAAACCAAGCATGGAAAAGTTTTTAGATACCCTTTGTATAGGCTCAATTGTTGAGTGTAGAGGTGCCGAACGATTTAGATTAATAAGTGAAGCTTTGGAAGATGTTGAATTGAAAAAGTTTTATAAAATGTTATGGACTACAGAAGCCAAACACGGCAACATATACGTAGAATTTGCACTTAATTATTTCTCAAAAGATGAGGTTTATGCGCGCTTAGATGAGCTATTGGATAAAGAAGCTGAGATATTGGCCAACCTGCCTATACAAGCAAGATTGCATTAGTTGTTTGTGATTTTCGTTTCTGCGAATCATCCGCCTTTTGGCTGATGCAATGAAGCAGTCTTTTCAATATTTGCAGTCCGTCTTATAATCAACAGATTGCTTCACTTCTTTTGCACAGCAAAAAGTTCGCAAATTCGAGTAGCTTTTTTAATTCAGATATTATCATCAAATCTAATCCTTCAACACCTTAGCTTCTAACACAACCTCATCACCTCTTTTACCAACTAAAACATAAATACCATTGCTTAAATTATCAGTATAAAAAGTAAAAAGGTTGTCGCCTTTTTTAACTGTTTGTTGCAGTAATTCTGCAACTTTTTTTCCAGTAATGTCATACAATAAAAACTCCATGTCCATTGTTTCGGCTAGTTGAAAACTAACATTAAAACTGCTACCAACCGGATTTGGAAAAACTATTTCGCTATTTACAAAATTGGTATCAATCGGTGGTGCAATTACAGTGTCAAAAGGTGCTTTTAACTCACTTATCCAAGTTTGGTTGGCAAACCTAAGCGGAAAGCCGCTGATTCTTTTACCATAAAAACCAGCGTACCAAAAAGTACGGTCTTGGTTATAGCGTGGTTGCATACCAGAATAATCGCCCCAACGTTCTACGCTTCCACCTAAAACATTTACTGAGGCATCTCCAATATAAAGCGTAACAGCATCAGCATACTGGCCCAAGCCATTAAAATAGGTAGTTGCCGTACCAGCATATTGCATGGGTGATGTAGAGTTAAAACCAATCATTGCTTGTTGTTCCCCTGGAGAATGTTGGCCTGCGTAGCAAATACTTGGGTATCCAAAATCTCTTTGTGCATCACCGTAAATATGACCTTTAGTGGTTCGTGCCCCACTTACATCTTTAATAATTCCATGATACAATGCGCAAAATCCTGTGGCTGGGTCAAAAGTATTTCCTACAAATTGTATTTGGTTGTCTTCATAATAAGCATCTAACCACCTACCATCATTGGTTTGTAAATCATCAGTGCCTACTTGTCTTGCATTTGGTGGCACACCATAGGGTAAATCCATAAGCACAAAATCTACGTTCATGGTTGGGTTGCTAAACGAGTTGCCGCTTAATTCAATGACAAAAACGGTATCATTGGTCATGTCAAAATTGCGATTGCTTACAAAGTAAAAGTTGGGGCCGTGTAGCTTACTTCCACCTTGCGCAGGAGTTAAATTTCTTATTGGGTTACCACCATAAAAAATATTTTCGTGCTTTATGGTGTTTACAGATGTACCGCTGTAACCAGCCATTTTATCCATTTGCCAAACCACAGTTTCTTTAAAGCCTGCCTGCCATGTACTATCATCATAAATCAAGTTAATTGAAAGCACAAAATCATCTTCCGTTAAACCTATCATTGGAAAATCAGTCCATGTAGTGTTCATTTGTGGGTTGCCCGTTATTCTATATTGGTTCCAATTGCCAGAAGGGTCGTTGGTTTGTGAAAATGCCACAGCAATACTGGTAGTAGTTGAGGTGCTTCCGTTTAACCAAACCATTACAAACTTATCTTCATTGGGATCATAGAGCACTCGTGGATCAAACATTCTATTGTTAAAATTCAATGAGGTATCTGCAAAATCATTTATTTCCATTTGCATTAACAGGCTATCGGTATTGGTATCAAAAACACGAATATTGGAGTTAACTACACTAATGAGTTTACCATCATTGCTAATAGCCATATCGTTGTCATTTGGCACTCCGCCCGTCCATGGGTTGCCATTAAAGTTTTTCATTTGCACAACTGGGCTAATGGTTGTGTCGGTTTTAAAAGCAGGTTGCCCTGTAATTGACCTCTTTTGCTTGTATTCAATTTTTAATTGCTCTAAGTAATTTCGATACGTATCGCTACCTGGAAATGGACTTTCTAAATGTGTGATTTTCGGCCCAAACCTTGGCACATCAGCTTTAGGTATTATTTCATTGTATCTCTGCAAGTATGATTGACTTGAGGTGGGTTTGGTTTCATTTTGTTGTGCAAACAAAGTTGAACTAACAAATAATAAGCAGATAAAAACAGTTAAAATATCCTTCATTTAAATCATTTAAAATTAAGGTTATAAAGTTAAGCATAAATTTTAGTGGCGAGAAGTGTTAAATTGTCAGTTAACAGCACGCTACTGTTTTACACCAAACTTCTCAGTCTTCAACTTTTCTAAGGCAAACATTTCATCACGTAAACGCGCAGCTTCAATAAAGTCGAGCTCACGTGCTGCTTTATGCATGGCCTTTTTGGTTTTTTCTATCGATTTATCCATTTGGCCAGCATTCATGTATTGCACAACAGGATCTGCCGCTAAATCTACGCCATCAGGCTCAACATAGGCTTTGCTTTTGCCTACCCCACGTATATCTAATACTGATGTTTGACTCATAATATCTTCTTTGGTTTTGGTAACCGACATTGGTGTAATGCCATGCTCTTCATTGTATTTTAATTGTTTTTCGCGCCTTCTCGTTGTTTCGTCAATAGTACGTTGCATGCTGCCTGTCACCTTATCAGCATACATTATTACTTGCCCGTTTACATGGCGTGCTGCCCTACCCGAAACTTGCATCAATGATCTATCATCACGTAAAAAGCCTTCTTTATCAGCATCTAAAATGGCAACTAAACTTACCTCTGGTAAATCTAAACCTTCTCTTAAAAGGTTAACACCAATCAATACATCAAACACGCCTAGTCGCAAGTCTCTAATAATTTCAACGCGCTCCATGGTATCAACTTCACTGTGTATGTAGCGGCATTTTACGTTTAAGCGCTGAAAATATTTGTGCAACTCTTCTGCCATTCGTTTTGTAAGCGTTGTAACCAAAACCCGTTGATCTAATTTTACGCGTTCGTCAATTTCTTCTAGCAAGTCATCAATTTGATTAAGACTTGGTCGCACATCAATAGGCGGATCTAATAAGCCTGTTGGTCTTACCACTTGTTCAACTATTACACCACCCGTTTGTTCCATTTCATAATCGCCTGGTGTGGCACTTACATATATTGTTTGACCTTTTAGAGCGTGAAATTCTTGAAAGTTTAGTGGCCTATTATCTAATGCGCTAGGCAAACGAAAACCAAACTCCACTAAGTTTAATTTACGGGATCTATCACCACCATACATGCCACTAACTTGTGGTAAGGTTACATGGCTTTCATCTACTACCATTAAATAATCATCAGGAAAATAATCTAACAAACAAAAAGGCCTTTGTCCAGGTGTTCTTCTATCTAAAAAGCGTGAATAATTTTCAATGCCCGAGCAATAGCCTAATTCACGAATCATCTCTACATCAAAATTAACTCTCTCCTCAATTCGTTTCGCTTCTAAAAATTGATTTACCGATTTAAAATAATCTACCTGATCTGTTTTTTCATCTTGTATCTCATGCAAAATTGTTTTCATTCTATCTTTTGGAGCAACATACATGTTTGCAGGAAAAATGGCTATGTTATCCATTGAGCCAATGCGTTTACCAGTTGTAATTTCAAAACTTTCGCAATCTTCAATTTCATCACCATAAAAAGTAACTCGGTAACCATAGTCTGCATAAGGCAAATTAATATCAATGGTATCACCTTTTACTCTAAAGCTTCCTCTATCAAAATCTCCTGTTGCTCTTTTATACAAAGCTTCAACCAACTTTAACAAAAAGCTGTTTCTGGTTACTATTTGTCCTTTTGCCAACCTAATTATTCCCGAGCTATAGTCTGTAGGGTTACCCATACCAAATATGCATGAAACTGATGCAACTACAATAATATCTCTTCTGCCAGATAGCAATGATGCTGTTGTTCTTAACCTTAACTTTTCAATTTCTTGGTTAATAGAAAGGTCTTTTTCTATATAAGTGTCTGTGCTACTTATATATGCTTCAGGCTGATAATAATCGTAATATGAAACAAAGTATTCAACAGCATTATCAGGAAAAAACTGAGTAAACTCACCATATAATTGCGACACCAAAGTTTTGTTGTGGCTAAGTATTAGCGTAGGTCGTTGTACCTCTTGTATTACGTTTGCAACTGTAAAAGTTTTACCCGAACCGGTTACTCCCAATAATACTTGAGAAGGTTCATTTTGACCTAAACCTTTTACCAATTGTTTAATTGCAGTTGGTTGGTCGCCACTTGGGTGGTACTCAGATGTAAGTTTAAAGCTCATTTATCAATTATATTAAAGCAATAATTTAACTATTTTTGCCCAAATTTAAGTATGGATTTAAGTGAAATAGTATCAATTACAGGAATGCCTGGTTTGTACAAAGTTACGAGTCAAAGAAGTAATGGAGTTATAGTAAAGAGTTTAATTGATGATTCTAGCAAATTTATACCCGCTCGCTTGCATTCTATTTCGCCCTTAGAAAATATTACCATATATGTAATGGATGCTGATGGCAATAGAGAATTGTCAAAAGTATTTGAAGCTATGCAAAAAGCTGAAGAAAAACACCCCGTTGTTGCGAGCAATTGCGCTAAAGACGAATTACTAACTTACTTTAAAAGTGTAGTGCCCGATTATGATGAGGAGCAAGTATATAACAGTGATATTAAAAAAATTGTTAAGTGGTATACCTTGTTAAAAAGTAAAAATCTTTTGAAAAAAGCTTCTTCAAAGAAAAAGGAAAAAGCGAGTTCGGAAGAAGAATAAAGTTACCCGTAAAAGCCGCACATGGAAGTACAAAATAAATTGGTTTCTGAACCAAAAAGAAAATATTTATCAGTCGATTTTAATGCCGAAAAATTTGGAGAAGTTGAAGAGCACTTAATAGAGTTGACAGAAAGAGCCATTAATTCAGTAGAAGAGTTAAAAGTTTGGTTGTTAAACTATGACGAGCTAATTAGGGTTACCAACGAAAGTGCCAGGTGGAAGTTTATAAATGTGAGTGTAGATACTACCAATCCTGAATTTAAAGCTGCCGTTGAGCATGAAATAAAAGTAATAGGCCCAAAGCTTATACCTTACATACATGCTTTAAATCAAAAATTTATAGAAAGTGAATTTTTGAATGAGTTAGATGATGACACATTCTTTATTATAAAAAGAACTACTCAAAGAAAGGTAGAAATTTACCGAGAAGAAAACATTGCTTTGTTTACTGATTTAGGTATTAAAGAAAAACAATACTCCGAGTTAACGGCATCTATGACCATTGAGTGGAATGGGCAAGAATTGACATTGCAGCAAGCAGCTACTTTGCAAAAAAATAACGATAGAGCCATACGCGAAAAGGCGTTTAGAAAAGTTGCTGAACAGCGTTTAAAGCACACTAAACAGTTAGATGATTTGTTTAGTGAATTGGTGCAACTAAGACATAAAATTGCATTGAATGCAGGATTTGACAATTTTGTAGATTATCAATTTGCCGCATTGGGTAGATTTGATTATACTAGTAAAGATTGTAGCCATTTTCATAATGCGATACAGGAAGTTGCTAGCCCAGCTTTTAACAACATTTACCTTGAGAAAAAAGAAAAATTAGGCTTAGAAAGTTTTAGACCTTGGGATACGGAAGTTGATGAAAATGGCATGGAGTCAGTTGCTGCATTTACAAATCAAGTTGATCTTATAAGCAAAGCTATAGATTGTTTGACTAAAGCTGATCCACTTTTTGGCGAATGTTTAGCAACCATGCAAAATATGAATCGCTTAGATTTAGAAAGCAGAAAAGGAAAATCACCTGGTGGTTATAACTGCTCACTTTCTGATACTGGCGTTCCATTTATATTTATGAACTCAGTAGGCTCTATAAGAGATGTGCGAACAATTTTACATGAAATGGGCCATGCCGTACATTCGTTTCTATCAAATAATTTAAACCATCCTATTTCTCGGAGGTACCCATCAGAAGTTGCAGAGTTGGCAGCCATGGCCATGGAGTTTATCGGCATGGAGCATTGGGAAAACACCATGTTTTTTAATGATGAAGATTTAAAGCAGGCTAAAAAATTTCAAATTCAAAATCCTTTGCAACTGTTTCCGTGGGTTGCGTTAGTTGATAAATTTCAGCATTGGATTTATACCAAACCAACACACACGGCTGAAGAAAGAAGTGATAAGTGGGTTGAGCTATACGACCAATTTATGCCCAATGCAGTTAGCTATGAAGGTTTAGAAGATATTAAAAAGGTAATATGGCATAAGCAAAAGCATATCTTTGAAAGGCCATTTTATTATATAGAATATGCTTTGGCTTACTTAGGTGCGGTTGCAATTTGGCGTAACTATTTATCCAACAGCGAGCAAACCATAGCTCAATACAAAGCTGCACTAACCTTAGGCAATACCAAGCCAATAGATACAATATATAAAACTGCGGGCATCAAATTTTCATTTGATAAAGCTTATATCGCAGAGTTGGTAGAATTTCTTACTTTAAAGAGTAACGATATTTAACCTTTACTTCTATTTAGAGATTAATATTTTTTGCTGGTAAGAAGTATTGTTTTGTTCAACTTCTAAAAAGTACAATCCATTAGCCAGGTTATTAACTTCAACTTGGTGATTGAGAAAAGTACCATGGTTATAAACTAATTTTCCAGTAGCGTTATAAAGCTTAACACCATCTAAAGATACCTCACTAGCAATGTTAATTTCATTTTGTGCTGGTATAGGAAATACTTTTACAAACTCAGGTAATACATTGGTAAATGAAGTAGGATCAGCAGAAATTACAAAGTTGTTAGCGTATAAATTATCACCTGTTCTCCCGTTGTTATCATTACCTGCAATGCCAGCAACATAAAATGTTAAATCTCCAACATTAGTGGTTGGCGCAACCCACTCCATTGTCCAGGTTGATGTTGCTGTGTTGGCATTTTTATGCCCGGCATACTCTATGCCACCGCTGTTTTGTATTGATAGGCTTGCATTACTTGTATTATTTGTGGTAATAAAAGTACCCACTTGTGCGTTTGAAGCATTGTCGAATGCTACTGCCTCAAAACCCCAAATACTTTTGGTTGAATCTTCAACGGTAACAGTTAAGTTATATGTATTACCTGGCAAGTAGGTTGTTGAACCCATGTCAAAATTAATGCCTATAAGGCCTGGCCCAGTATTGGCTGAGTTATTATGGCAAGAGGAACTACCGCAAGTGTTATTTCCAGGCGCACCGCTAACCGCATTTAATGGCGGTTGATTTTTTCTTGAGTGTAATGGATTGAATTTGGCACTATATAAACCAATTGCAGCAAATAGAATTAAACAGATTGTAAATTTTAACTTCATGCGTTTTACCTTTTTAAATTTAAGTTTGAAATGAAGCGGATAGGAAATTCAAAACTAATAAACATTTAATTCAACTCTTACCATGAGTTCATTAAATGTCCAATTTTGTCATTAAATAATCCAAAAAATACAAGCAATTACAATTATAAATGCAACTTAATATGTTTAATTAGGTACTAACTAAATAGCCATTGTTGTACAATTTTTACAATAAATATTGCTAGTAATAGGCAGTAAATGTGTAAAAACATTGTTAACTTTGGCTAACTATTCATTTAAACAATAAATTAAATACAATTTAAAATCAAATTATGAGAAAAATTATTACACTGTTTTCCTTAGTCCTATTTTTATTTACATGTGCTTTTGCACAAAGCCCAAGTGCTGTTGAATTAACAGATGCCGACATGCAAAAATTAACCGCAATGCCCGAATCGGGTGATGTTGACAGATCAGTTTTAAATAGCAACACTGGTCAAAGAGGTACAGATACTATTGCTAATCCCATGGAATATGCTGGTGGTGCTCGTGTTTGCGAAACAACTGCATCAGATGGTATGGATTATAGATATATAACTTATGGTAACAATCATGGTTATACTTTTGGTACTGGTGCTAGTATAAGAGAAGACATGTCAGGAACTAAAACAGACTCTATCGTAAATGAAGAGATTGGTATGCCAATTAAAAATTGTGGTATTTCAACGGTTGACGGTATGGGTTTTATTGCCTCACGAATTGTTGGTTTAGGCGTGGGCACCGGAAAAATTTGGGGAAATATCTACAGTGATCCAGATGGAACTACTTGGTTAGACTCAACAACACATATTACAGTTGCTGATATTGATACCAATTTCGGTTTAACTTGGTTAGAGTTCGATCCTCCAATTACAGTAAGTGGTGATTTTATGTTATCATTAATGACTCAACCTACGGTAGGTGGTGATACTTTCGCTATGTTGTCAACTGGTTTTGGTTGTGGAGCAGATTCTAACTTCACTCGTCCAAGAATTAGAGTAACTTCTTACGATCCTGCTTTAGGTAGCATGGCTCCTAGAGGTTCTGGTACCACTGTTATGTGGGACTCCACATGGGTGGTTTTTCCTAACCCAAATGAGGTAGTTGTTTACATTAGCTGTGATAAATCCGTAACTGACCAAGTTAGTGATGATGCTGCTAATTTAGATGCCATGAACAATGCAAATGCTAGTATTGATGTTAACATTTTAAATAATGATAACATGTGTGATGTTACAGACTTTTTCTTTCTTTCTTCACCAACAAGAGCTTGGTTTAGAGGTGATGACTTTATTACCGTTACACAACCTACAAGTGGCACAGCAACTTCTTTAGTTTTAGATAATGGCCAAACTACTTATAGTACTTTTAGTGCAGTAGATGGTACAGATGACTATACTTACACTTTAAACAATCCGCTAGAAAATGCAGCTTTAACTGCTACTGTTACAATCAATACTTCAAATGCTCCAAATAGCATTGATGAGGAAGAATTAAACAATTCAGTTAATTTTTATCCTAATCCTGTAGTAAGCGAAATTAATTTTGATATTGACTTATCAGAAGCTAGTGATGTAACTATTGAGATTTATAATGTAATTGGTGAAAACTTAATTGCTGAAGACTATACTAATGTTAGAAATGATAAGTTATCAGTAGATATGTCTTCATATAGTGAAGGTGCATATTTTGCAAACATTACTGTTGATGGTGCTACTATTACAAAGAAATTTGTAGTTAGTAAATAATACTTTACATCAATTAATTTATTGAGCCCTTCTCAAATGAGAAGGGCTTTTTTTATGCCTCTAATATTTGTTGGGTGTGTATTTTCGACTTTACCTTGTTAATGATATTTTCTATTTTACCTTTCTCATCAATTACAAATGTAGTTCTCACAATACCCATATATGTTTTGCCAAATGTTGTTTTTTGCTGCCAAACACCATATTTATTAATAATGTCTTTATCAGCATCCAATAGCAACGAAAATGGCAAATTAAACTTATTGGCAAAGTTCTGATGCTTTTTTAATGAATCAGCACTTACACCTAAAACAACATATCCCTTATTGGTAAGTAGCTCATAATTGTCTCTAAAATTGCAAGCCTCAACCGTGCATGTAGGTGTATTGTCTTGTGGGTAAAAGTATAGGATAATCCTTTTGCCGCTTAAATCTTTTAGCGAAACTGTTTGCTCATTTTGATCAATAGTTGCAAAATCTGGAGCCTTATCTCCAATTTTTAATTTTGACATATTTAAATTTTAAAGTTAGCTGTGTATCGTTTCTCATTGCCTACACCATCTAACAACACCAACTCAAAACTGTGTATACCTGATGTTATGTTTTTGTCTACCACCAAAGTTAGCATTCTCGATTTTTTATCATACTCCATCAAAGTCCAAGCACCATCTATATATGCATTGTATTCTGCTACACCTGTTAAATTGTCGTTTACACTAAAATTTAGCTTACTTCCTTTTCGCAAAACTTTGTTATTGTATAAGTTTAACGATTTATACGTAGGAGCAACGGAATCAATTTGCAAGTAATAATGGCCAAATGCACGTGTTCGTGCGGTAAAAAAATCTCCTTCCCAATCGCCAATTATAGGATAGCCTTTGCCCTTTTCGCCAGCTTTAATCATCATAACCGCTTTAGGATGATAGTTAAACTTGGCATTGGATTTTATCCGTAGTAAAAAATAATCGTGCACAGGCACTTGCGGCTGATGTACTTTATGCAAATTAGAAACAATAGCCTTTGAGGTATTTTCAACCAACTCATATTTTACACAAACATCTCTATAAACTGAGTTGGGGTTGATTTCAATTTGACATTCTTCATTTTCAAAATAACCACTGCTACCATAGTTTATGATAAAAGTACAGTCTGCATATTCATCTACATAAGCGGCAGATCTAGTTGGATTGTATTTTACCCAAAACTCCAATTCCGATTCATTTCCTGCCAAATCTGAACTAATGATTTCAATTTTTTGACTACGATTTTCATCTAAATATATTGAACCATCACCAATGGTTTCATTATAAATACCTAATTGATTGCCAGGATCAATAAAACATTTATTATACCTAGATCCTTTAAAGTATTTTATCGAATAGTCAATGTGAGAATTTAAATATCGCGACTCATGAAAACCAATGGCATCCATTTGAAATTGATAGTACTTTACCCCATCATTATACAATTTTATGTTATATACTCCATTGTTATTGCTCGCACCATTTAATTGATCATAACTACGGACTGCAAAACCAATATGAGGATAATCAACAACTAAAGTATCGCCACTTATTTTATACAAACCCGTTGATTTTTTTGTTATGGTTTTTGGTGTGCCAATAGGATTTAACTTATCTAAATTATAGTATTGCAATCCCGTAATTGAAGGCCTTTTATTATCTGATACATCAAAGCCAAACAACAAAGGATTTATTGGAATTTCGGATAGTGTTTCTCTTATTTCAAAATGCAAATGAGGAGCGCCAGAGCTTCCACTGTTTCCCGAAAGCGCAATTACATCTCCTTTAGCGTAGGTAAATCTATGAGGGTCTGGATAAATTTCTATTTGAAACTTGGCATTTTGATATTGCATAGATGTGATATATGCATCTAACTCTTCATTTAGTCCTTTTAAATGCGCATATACTGTTGTGTATCCATTGGGATGATTAACATAAATGGCTTTACCGTAACCAACAGGCTTAATACTAATGCGAGATATATATCCATCTGCGGCAGCCAATACATTTAAACCTTGTTTTTGCTGAGTCTTAATATCAATACCTGCATGAAAGTGGTTGGTTCTTAACTCACCAAAAGTACCTGACAGATATAAGGGAACATCTAAAGGGGCTAGGAAATATCCCTGAGGATATTGGTTTACACCAGCTTGATTAGGGTTGAGGCTTAGCCCAAAAAAAAGAAATAACAGTTTAAACATAAGTGCTCAGTTGCAAATTTTAGTCTACTAAAAGTTAGGACGTAATGCATTCGGAGCGTTACTATAAAAGTCATTTATATATCGAACTGCTGCATCTGCATCATCTGTAATTTTCCAAAGGTCTAAATCGGCCTTGCTGATGTTGCCTTGTTGTTCTAGCATGGTGTTTTTTAGCCAATCAATTAAACCACCCCAATATTCGGTACCCACCAGAACTATTGGCACTCTATCTACTTTTCTTGTTTGTATAAGTGTTAATGCTTCAAATAATTCATCCAAAGTGCCAAAGCCACCTGGCATACATACAAAACCTTGAGCGTATTTGATAAACATAACCTTCCGCACAAAGAAGTATCTAAAATTAAACTCCTTATCATGGTCAATATATTTATTACCGCTCTGCTCAAAAGGCAATTCAATGTTTAAACCAACTGATTTTCCTTCAGCCTTTTTTGCGCCTTGGTTACCTGCTTCCATAATACCAGGTCCACCGCCAGTGATTACGCCATAACCTTCTTTACATAACTTTTCAGCTATTTCAACTGCTAGTTTATAATATTTGTTATCTGGCTTGGTACGTGCAGAGCCAAAAATTGAAACACATGGTCCAATGCGTTCCATGCGCTCAAAGCCATCAACAAACTCCGCCATTATTTTAAACATTCTCCAACTACTTTCAGCAGTTGTTTCTACCCAGTTTTGAGTATTCCCTGGATTTTTCTTCCTAAAATCTCCCATTAAGTTTCTTTTATTGATGGTGTTGAAATTAGTAGTAACCCTAAAAAGGTCAACGCTCCATTTATAATTAATAATTCATATCCAAACTGATAGCCATTAAACAATTCAGATGTATGATATTTTAAAAAATAACAAATTATAGGCACTGCAATACAAATTATTGGTGTTAGCAAATCATTCAACTTTCTTTTGCTAAAAATGCCAAATGCATATAAACCAACCAAAGGCCCATAAGTAAACGTAGCTATTATAAATAATTGTGTAATTAGTGTATCATTTTTAAGTCCTTTAAATAGAATAATAACAATAAAAAGTAAAATTGAAAATCCAATATGCACCAACATTCTATTTCTTTTGGTGTTGGCCGAATCATCATCTTCTTTAAACCCTAAAATATCAATACAAAAAGAGGTAGTTAATGCCGTTAATGCAGAATCGGCACTCGAATACGCAGCAGCAATTAAACCAATCAAAAAGGTAATACCCACTAGAACACTTAAGTTTCCATTTAGAGCCAATTGGGCAAAAATTAAATCGGCATCTGCAATTTCAGTTGGTAATGCTAAACCAATATGTTCGGCATAAAACACAAACAAAGCCCCTAAAAACAACACTACTAGGTTTACCAAAACCAAAATTCCAGTAAACCACATCATATTTTTTTGAGAGTCTTTAAGCGTTTTACAACTGAGGTTTTTCTGCATCATATCTTGGTCAAGCCCAGTCATAGCAATTGCAATAAAGGCACCTCCAAAAAAGTGTTTCGGAAAAAACAACCAACTTTTTGAATCCCAAACAAATATTTTTGACAAATTAGTGTCGGTTGCGTTGGAATAATAGATGCTATTAGAATCTAAGTTTACACTATTAACCACATTTGTAAACACATCTCCTATACTCCAATTCATACCTTTAGCCATTAAGAAAAAGGTTAATCCTATTGAAAACAACATAAAAAATGTTTGTAACGAATCTGTCCAAACTATGGTTTTAATCCCACCTCTAAAGGTGTAAACCCAAATTAAAATAATGGTTACTAAAACAATTACCGAAAATGGTACATTATAACCCAATAAATCTTTAAAAATGTATTCGAAAACAATGGCAACTAAAAACAATCTAAATGAAGCTCCAATTACTCGTGAAATTAAAAAGTAACCTGCCCCGGTTTTATAAGTTACCTCACCAAATCGGGTTTTTAAATAGGTGTAAATTGAGGTAAGTTGCATTTTGTAATAAATGGGCAGCAGCACAAATGCAATAACTAAATAGCCTATAATGTAGCCCAATACTGCTTGAAAATATGCAAAGCCTCTAAAGCCAACTTCACCAGGTACCGATATAAAAGTAACGCCAGACAAGGATGCCCCAATCATACCAAACGCAACTAAAAACCATGGCGATTTTTTATCTCCTAAATAAAATGCCTTGCTATCAGCCTTTCCTTTGGTTAATTGAGAAATTAAAATTAACACGCCAAAATAGCCTGCAATAACCGATATAATTAAAAGCGCACTCATGTACTGCTAACAAAAGTGCCTAATTACATTTAAACATCAAAACTCCTTACTTAATATTAACCAACAATTCAATTATAACAACCAAAAATCAATCAGTAGTCTAAAGCTAAAAATATAGCAAAAAACCCCTTAACCACATATAATATAAGTACTTTTGTAATTCGACTAGCAGAAGTCTATGCAGAAGATTGATTCTTTATTTCAGTTGATAAAAGCGCTTTCTAAAAGCGAAAAACGCTTTTTCAAAATTTATTCATCAAGACACGTAATTGGCCAACAAAACAATTATGTGAAGCTGTTTGAATACATTGATAAGCAAAAACTTTATGAAGAAGACAAACTAGTAAAGCACTTTAAAAATGAACGTTTTATAAAACGACTGCCTGTTGCCAAATCATATTTGCACGAGTTAATTCTAAAAAGCATGAATACCTATCATGCAAACAACTCCGTATATGCCAAAATAAATGAGGCTATGCGCAGCATTGAATTTTTATACGATAAAGGTTTGTATGAGCAAGCGCAAAAGCAATTAACCAAGGCTAAAAAACTAGCAGAAAAATACCACCGCCTTTCATTGTTACATGAAATTATACGGTGGGAAAAAGAAATTTGGGAAGCCCAACGCTACGAAAATAAATCGGAACAAGATTTAGAGCAGCTGCACTTGGAAGAAAGAGAACTAATAGCTAAGCTCAACAACCTTAACGATTATTGGAAACTACAAAGTAGATTATACTATTTGCATAACGTAAAAGGTATTGTTAGAAATCGGGAAGACTTAGATAGGTTTGAAGATGTGTTTAACTCGCCATTAATGACTACTGAGGAGAATGCACTTTCATTTAATGCACATGCGCAATATTGCAAGGTTTACGCCACCTACTTTTTTATTATACGCGATTTTAAAAGTTGTTATCGATACATAAGGCGCATGGTTGAAATAATTGAAGAACACCCAGAAGTTATTGAAGACAACCCTCAACTGTACATAAACTCAGTGCAAAACTTATTAAATATGAGTGATGCTTTGGGCAAACGTGATGAAACTAAGCACTATTTAGGTGTGCTGCAAGGCATGATTGAAAACCAATCGGCCAAATACTCAGATAACGAAAGGCTAAAGCTATTTGAAGGTTACTACTACCACATGCTTAAAATGAATATTGATACTGAGCAATATGATAAAGGACTAACCTATGCCAATGAAGTGCAAAAAGGATTGGAGTTGTATGCCGGAAAAATAAATCAAGTAAGTGAGTTAATGCTTTGCTACTATGTTTTTAGGTTGCATTTAGAGGCTAAAAAGTTAGATGATGCTAAGCAATGGATAGATAAAATTATAAATGGTGATTATGAAACGGCACGACCCGATATTTATAGATTTGCCGTTATCCTAAATCTTATTTTGGCCTATGAGCGCAAGGATAAAAACATTACCAAAACGATTAAAAAAACATACCATCATTTAATTAAAGGCGAAAACATTACTCAATTTGACCAAACCATTATACGTTTTATAAGAAACTTGGCAACAGTAGAAGAAACCAAAGACTTGCAAAATTTGTTTGAACAATTGAAGGATACCTTTAAAGAGTTACAAAAAGATCCTTTTGAGAGTAAGGCTTTTGATTACTTTGATTTTATCGATTGGATTGAAGAGCAAGGCAAAATGAGTAAAATAAAAGCGCTAGCCAATTGATGTTCGTTGATTTTAAAATTACATTAACTTTGATTAAATACTGATTTAACCTTAAAACTTACGAATATAAATTGTTTCTTTTTCATTGTACTTCATCTTAAAATTTCACCGTAACTATGGCTATGCTTAAATTTCATTTTTTGTCCAATAAAAAATTAACCGCTTTCTATTACCGCACTTTTAAAGTCAAAACAGTATAATGCACTTTTCCTCTAAACTAATAGAAGATGCCGTAAACCAATTTGCTCAACTACCTGGCATTGGTAAAAAAACTGCCTTGCGCTTGGTGATGCATGTGGTAAAAAAAGATAAACATTTTGCTGAAAATTTTGGCTCTACTATTGCCAAAATGCGCAACGAAATAAAGTATTGCAAAAAATGTCATAACGTTAGCGACCATGATATTTGTAATATATGTAGCAATCACTCTCGTAACCACCAGTTAATTTGTGTAGTAGAAAGTTTGCAAGATGTAATGGCCATAGAAAATACCAACCAATTTGCAGGAGTATTTCATGTTTTAGGTGGCATAATTTCGCCAGTTGATGGTATCGGACCTGATGAGTTAATGATTAACACATTGGTTGATCGAGTTAAAGAAAATAACGCCCAAGAAGTTATAATGGCCTTGAGCAGTACCATTGAAGGAGACACAACGGTGTATTACATTTCAAAGCTACTAGCCAATAGTAGTGTAAGTATTTCAACCATATCTCGTGGTGTAGCTTTTGGTGGCGAACTAGAATATACTGATGAGTTAACCCTTGGCAGGGCAATAGTTTCGCGCTTGCCGTATGATAAGTATTTGGTAAACAACGAATGATAAAACTCTCTGTTGTAATAGTTAACTATAAGGTAAAATACTTTACCGAATTGGCCTTGCAATCGCTGCAAAAGGCATTGGTAAATATTACCAATGAAGTTTTTGTGGTTGACAATTATTCGCAAGATGATTCATTAGATTATTTACAACCCAAGTTTCCTGATGTAAATTTTATAGCTTCTAACAAAAACTTAGGCTTTTCAGGTGGAAATAATTTGGCTTTACGAAAAGCTAAGGGCGAATATGTTTTGCTACTTAACCCAGATACTGTTTTGCAAGAAGATACCTTAACCAAGTGTTTAGCATTTATTGAAGCTAAAGAAAATATTGGCGCCTTAGGTATTAAAATGATTGATGGTAAAGGCCAATTTTTACCTGAAAGCAAACGCTCTTTACCTACCCCAATGGTGGCGTTTTATAAAATGTTTGGCTTTACCAGTTTGTTTCCTAAAAGCAAAACCTTTGGTAAATATCACTTGGGCAATTTAAGCGAAAACCAAAACCATGTTGTAGATATTTTGGCAGGAGCTTTTATGCTCATTCCTAAAAAAGTGTTGGATAAAGTTGGCTTGCTGGATGAAGATTACTTTATGTATGGTGAAGATGTTGACTTGAGCTACCGCATTACCAAAGCTGGTTACACCAACTACTATTTTGCCGAAAGCGAGATTATACACTATAAAGGCGAAAGCACTAAAAAAGGCAGCCTTAATTATGTAAAAATGTTTTACAATGCTATGGTTGTGTTTGCCAAAAAGCATTACACATCATCCAAAGCTAGCCTATTGGGTCTGCTAATAAATATTGCGGTTTATGTAAAGGCAGGTTTTTCATTAATCGCAAAATTGGTTAAAAGTTTCTTTTTGCCGTTTTTAGATGCCGCATCCATTTTAGGTGGCTTTTTATTAATTATACAATATTGGGAAGTGCTTGAAAAAGGATTTAGATATCCTGATGAGTTGAAGTTCATTAACATACCTATTTATTTAGCCATTTGGATTGTTACTACCTTTTTTAGTGGCGGTTATGACAAGCCTTTTAAACTGCAAAAACTATTGCGTGGTGTAATTATAGGCACGGTAATTATTGCTGCGGTTTATGGTTTTTTAAATGAAGACTTAAGATTTTCTAGAGCATTGATTATACTTGGTGGCGTTTGGGCTTTTATTGCAATGGGCTTTTGGAGATTGCTAGTAAGTTTCGGGCAAAAAACCGACTATGCAGGTAAAACTAAAAAAACAATAATTGCAGGTAATGGCGCAGAAGCCAACAGAATAATAGGAATATTAAATGAGGCCAAAGCTTCTTATAGTTATATTGGCTTTGTTGGCAAAACCGAAAGCAATGAAAATTATTTAGGCAGTTTAGCTGATTTACCCAACTTAACAAAGGCATTTAAAGTTGATGAAGTAATATTTTCGAACGAGCAATTAAAGCATGCGCAAATAATTAGCAGCATTAAGCAATTAGGCCCCGAGTTAAGCTATAAAATTGTGCCATTTAATACCCGCAATGTTATAGGAAGCAACTCCAAAAACACCGCTGGGGATTTATATAACATTTCTACTAGTTATGCCATTAGTCAATCTGCCAACCGCAGAAATAAACGTGTGGTAGATTTATTGGTTTGCCTTTTTACCGCATTATTTGGCTGGTTAATTTTAATTATTTCCAAAAACAAGTTGGGCTTTATAAAAAATTGGTGGCAAGTGCTTTTTGGCAAAAAAACGTGGGTAGGTTACTTTGCAAATAATCATAATCATTTGCCTAACATTAAAACTAGCATATTAAATCCTGTGATACTGAAGGAAGCCGTTAATGATGATTTAAAATTTAAACTGAACCAACAATATGCTCAAGAATACAGCCCGTATTTAGATTTAAGGCAGGTTTGGAAAAATCTTAGAAACTTAGGAAATAACTAGTAGCTCATAAAAAACTTAATGTCTTCCGTTAACTGAGGATCACTAGGCTTTTTAGCATTGGCATCTACAATTGCACCTTGCTTATCTATAATTACATAGTGAGGCACCGTAAACATGTTAAATAACTGACTAGCTTCTGAGCGAATATACTTGTTAATTAAAAAGTGCTTACCACTTAATTTGTTGTTAGCAATTGCTGCTCTCCATGCTTTTTCGCCATTGTCTAACGAAATATAAATTACTTCTACTTGGCCGCCATGCTTCCACTTTAAATTGCGGCTTTTGTTCATTTCATCAATACATGGCTTACACCAACTTGCCCAAAAATCAATATAAACCAACTTACCACGGTAAGGCTCTAGCAATTGGCTAATAGTGGTGCTCTTAGATTGTAAGTTGTTTAAACTAGCATTGTCTGGCACATCTGCACTATAATAAACTGCCGCTTTACTATACTGCCTCCTAATTAAAGATGAATAATAAGGGTTTTTTACAATTTCATCATAGGTAATATAAAATTTAGTGCTTTGGTCGTTTTGTGAACTTAGCAATTTTGCCATTACCTTAGTTAAGTATAATTCTCTTGATTTACCAGTTAAGTTGGTTACCGTTAACTCAAAATATTTTGGCCAACGTGGCTCACTATTACCGTACAAAAAATACAATCTACTTATATAATTATCTACATAACTTAAATATTGTCGGCTAGTAACTGCCTTGTCATTGCTTACATTGTATTGTACGTAAATTTTTGTTTTTTCTTCATCACTAGCTGCAGTCAATAAAGCTTCATTGGCATATCCATATTTTATTTCGCTTGTTGCCCAATTTTTAAATGCTGTTGAAACCTTATATGCTCCAATGTAAGACTCAAAATAGCTTAATTTTCTGCTCATTAAATCTTTGGCTGATAAACCTAAGTGCGACAACTCTGCTATGTAAAATATATCTGCTTGATAAAAATAGTTGTTTGCATTTTTACCATCACCACTAAACTCTTTGGTGTCTGCAATGGCAACTGCATCAAAATTTATTACTACTCTTTGGCCAGGTTCAATAAAAACATCTAAAACATCTGGGCCATAAGTAAGTTGCGCTAAAGTTGGTTCTTTTAGGAAAAAGGAAAAAGAGTAAGTACCTGAATTGGTCACCAAACCTTCTTCTTCTACAAACGTTCCCAAAATATCATAATACGATAATTTTGCACTTGTATTTATTTGAATACCACCTGACGAAATAGAATAAGTATGGTTATTTATTTTACCCGAAATACTTACAGATTTTGTAAATCCTACAGTTACAAACAACAACAAACTAAAACCCAATAATACCAACCCTTTCATAGCTCTCAAAAATAATTTTTTTTTTAGTTTTTTTAGATATTTAATCTACCTATGCACTGTATTTTGTACATATTTAACGATTAGTAACCCAAATTTGGTGCCAACCATTTTTCAACCACCTTTAAATCCATGTTTTTCCTCTTGGCATAGTCAATAACTTGATCTTTATTTATTTTACCTAAACCAAAATATTTGGAGTTAGGGTTGCCAAAATACCACCCACTAACCGCAGCTGCAGGATACATGGCAAAACTTTCCGTTAATTTTATTCCCGTGTTTTCTTCAACATTTAACAAATTAAACAACAATGCTTTTTCTGTATGATCGGGGCAAGCAGGATAACCTGGCGCTGGGCGAATACCTTGATATTGTTCCTTAATAAAAAACTCATTATTAAAAGATTCATTGGCATATCCCCAAATTTCATTACGCACTTTAAAATGTAAGCACTCGGCAAAAGCCTCTGCAAATCTATCGGCCAATGCTTTTAAAAGTATTGCATTGTAGTCATCATTGTCTGCTTCAAATCGTTTTACATGTTCTTCAATACCTATTCCTGCAGTAACTGCAAAGGCACCCATATAATCAATTTTTCCGCTGCTTTTTGGCGCAACAAAATCAGCCAAACTATAGTATTCCTTGCCAGCTGCTTTTTGGTTTTGCTGGCGCAAATGATTTAATGTCATTATCTCCTCCTTGCCTTGCTCATCTTTATACAAGGTGGTGCTATCGCCATTGCTATTGCATGGAAACAAGCCCATAACTCCCTTTGCAATTAACCACTTTTCATCAATTAATTTATCCAACATTACTTGGGCATCATCAAACAACTTTTTTGACTCAACGCCAACAACTTTATCATCAAATATTTGAGGGTATTTACCTCTTAGTTGCCAGCTTAAAAAGAAAGGTGTCCAATCGATAAACTTTCTCAACTCCGCAAAATCAAAATCATCAAAAACTTGAATGCCTAGTTGGTTTGGCTTGTGAATTTCTTCTTTAGCCCAATCTATTTTCGCTCCTTGTTTTAAGGCATCATTATAAGGGATAAAGTTTTTAATCGTTTTAGCAGCCGCTCGTTTAACCCTTACACTTTCATACTCTTCTGTTATTTGAGCAAAGTATGCGTCCTTATCCCTTCCCAATAATTTTTGAGCAACAGGTACACTTTTAGATGCATCTAACACATGCACTACTGGACCCGAATATTTTGGTTCAATTTTTAAAGCAGTATGCACTTTTGAAGTTGTTGCCCCGCCAATCATCAATGGAATTTTAAAATTTAAACGTTCCATTTCTTCTGCAACATTTACCATTTCATCTAATGACGGAGTAATTAAACCACTTAAGCCAATTAAATCGGCACCTACCTCTTTTGCCTTGTCTAAAATTTTATTTGCGGGCACCATAACACCCATGTCAACTACCTCATAGTTGTTGCATTGCAGTACAACACCTACAATGTTTTTTCCAATATCATGCACATCACCTTTAACGGTTGCCATCAATATTTTACCTGAAGAGCTGCTTGCAGATGCTTCTTTTTCTTCCTCTAAAAATGGCGTTAAGTAAGCCACCGATTTTTTCATTACCCGTGCACTTTTCACCACCTGAGGTAAAAACATTTTACCAGAGCCAAATAAGTCTCCAACTACATTCATACCATCCATTAACGGACCCTCAATAACGCTTATCGGTCTTCCTAGTTTTTGCCTAGCCTCTTCTGTATCTTCTTCAATAAATTCAACAATACCTTTTACCAAAGCGTGTTGCAATCTTTTTTCTACAGGCTCTTTTCTCCAGCTATCATCTTTTACAATAACCTTTCCGCCCGTTTTTACATTTTCAGCAAACTCAACCAAACGCTCAGTGGCATCTGGTCTTCTATTTAAAATTACATCTTCAATACGCTCCAATAAATCTTTTGGTATTTCTTCATAAACTTCAATCATGCCTGCATTTACAATTCCCATATCCATGCCTGCTTTAATTGCGTGGTATAAAAATGCAGAGTGCATTGCTTCTCGCACAAAATTGTTTCCTCTAAATGAAAATGAAACGTTGCTAACACCACCACTTACTTTGGTAAGTGGCATGGCTTCTTTTATTTGGCGAGTTGCTTCAATAAAATTTAAAGCATACGGATTGTGCTCTTCAATACCTGTGGCAACAGCAAAAATGTTGGGGTCGAAAATGATGTCTTGCGGATCAAAACCTACCTTTTCAGTAAGCACCTTGTAAGATCGTTTGCAAATTTCAACTTTGCGCTCGGTAGTATCTGCTTGTCCATCTTCATCAAAAGCCATTACAATAACAGCAGCGCCATACTTTTTTACCTTATTGGCTTGTTCAATAAATTGTTCTTCTCCCTCTTTCAATGATATAGAGTTTACAATAGATTTTCCTTGGGTACATTTTAAGCCCGCCTCAATAACCGACCATTTAGATGAGTCGATCATAATTGGCACCTTTGAAATGTCAGGCTCAGATGCGATTAAATTTAAAAACTTAACCATGGCGGCTTCACTATCAAGCATGCCCTCATCCATATTAATATCAATTATTTGCGCGCCATTTTCCACTTGCTGAGCAGCAACCGAAAGTGCTTCTTCAAATTTTTCTTCCAATATTAATCTCGAAAATTTCTTTGATCCTGTAACATTTGTTCGCTCACCAACATTTACAAAATTTGTTTCGGGAGTAATTTTAAACAATTCCAATCCGCTGAATTGCGATTGTGTTTCTTCTGCCGGTATTTCTCTTGGTTGTAATTTATCTGCAACCTCCTTAAAGCACTTTATGTGTGCCGGCGTGGTGCCGCAGCAACCACCAATAATATTCACAAAACCGTTGCCTAAAAAATCGGCCACTACTTCTGCCATCTCTTCAGGTGTTTCATCATAACCTCCTAATTCATTTGGCAAGCCTGCATTAGGGTAACAGCTAATATTTGTACCTGCGATTTTAGACAGCTGCTGCACATAAGGCCTCATATCTGACGCACCCAATGAACAATTTAAACCTACAGCCAATGGCTTTGCATGTTTTACAGAAACCCAAAATGCTTCCACGGTTTGGCCAGAAAGATTGCGGCCACTCATGTCAATTACCGAACCCGATATAATGACTGGCAGACGTTTACCAACTTCTTCAAACACCGTTTCAATGGCAAATATTGCGGCCTTACCATTCAATGTATCAATTATGGTTTCAACAAGTATTACATCTACTCCACCTTCAATTAAGGCTCTTGTTTGCACCGAATAACTTTCAACTAAATCATCAAACGTAATGGCTCTATAACCAGGGTCGTTCACATCAGGACTTAAGCTTGCAGTTCTAGTAGTTGGTCCTAAAGCACCGGCAACATATTTATATGAATTTGGGTTAGCCTTTAAGTATTCATTAACCGCCTCACGAGCTACTTTTGCAGAAGCCAAGTTCAATTCATAGCAAATATCTTCTAAATCGTAATCGGCTTGCGAAACTGAATTGGAGCTAAACGTATTTGTCTCAATAATATCAGCACCAGCATTCAAATAATCTAAATGAATTTCTTTAATTACATCAGGTCGGGTTAATGAAAGAATATCATTGTTCCCTTTTAAATCTTTATGGTGATTGGTAAACTGTTCTCCTCTAAAATCAGTTTCTTGTAATTTATAACCTTGTATTAATGAGCCCATAGCACCATCCAAAACAAGGATTCTCTTTTTTATGGCTTCATTAATGGTCATGACTAAAATTTAGGAATGCAAAAATACATTGAAAAAGGGCTAATCGGTATGCTTTTAGATACCAATCAAGTAACTTAAAAACATGAGTTAAAACAAAAAAGTTTGGAAAAGACATTAATGAAAATAGTAACCAACAATATTATCATTGTTAGTATTTCATCTAATTAATTTTACGTAAATAAATTGGGAATTGCGCTCCAGTAGTCCCGGACAATATCATGTATTCTATACTGATACAACTGTCAGAAATTTGATTAAATGGATGAGGTATATCTGAATTATTAATAAAGAAGCTAATAGTTGAATCTGCATTCAGCTTGTATTCTTGCGAGTCTTGATACCTTGCTAATCCTACAATGTTTACCTCTGAATTATTTATGAAGTTAAATGTATCACAATACGTTCCGTCATAGCAGGTATCCTTACTAATCCATACCCCAACTAAAAAATTATCTTCTTCCGGTGGATAAACACAACTTCCATCATCTTTTTTCGCATCCACGTTATAGTTGGTCGCATTAATATCCATGCAACCTTCCTCTTTACATGCAGAGCTAAACAGCAAGCATGCAACTATGATTATAAAAATTAACCTTTTCATTTTTAAGGATTTAGGCAATTGAAATAATGTTGAGTTTTCTAAATTTAAAAGTAATTGTTTGTAAATCACAATTAAAGAACCATTTTCAACTCCCGCAAATCAAACTTTTTAATCGAACCATTGATCTCTAAGAGCAAATTGCCTTGCTCATTTACTCCGAGAATTTCTCCTTCAACTTTCGAATCATTTATTATAAATGTTCGCTTTTCTTGATAGCCTAACATTGTTTGCTGATATATTCTTTTTTGAATTTTATGTTTGTCTTTTATGGCCAAATAACTAACTTCTACAAAACTTAACAATTCATAAATTTCATTTGTCACATTGTATTCAATCCCAGTAATCATCTTAAGAGAAATTGGGTTGGGTAAGCTTTTATCAAAGCTTGTTTGATTTAAATTTAAGCCTATACCTACAACGCTGTAGCTTATTTGATTGCCAGCTATTGTGTTTTCTATTAAAATGCCGCCAATCTTTTTGTTGCCTATATAAATATCATTGGGCCATTTAATAAATACATCATTATCGGTTTTGCTTTGTAAATAGTTAGCTATACCTATACTTACAGCAATGCTCAAATTAAATTGCTCACCAACTTTTAAGAAGTTTGGCTTGTAAATTATGCTTAAAGTAATGTTTTTATCAGGCTCAACCACCCAGCTACTGCCAATTTGTCCTTTACCTGCGCTTTGATGTTGTGCCGTTATGACTGTTCCATCAATTGGTGCATTATTTGCAATTAAATTTTTAGCATAAATATTGGTAGATTCTAGAACGGGAAATTCTAAAAAAACTTTTCCTGTAAATATGGTGTTTAACAAAGAGTGCAAAAGAAATGGTGTAGATTTGTAAAGCACCAAATTAGCTAATAAAAATAAACGTTTGAGTAACATAAGTAAGAAAAAGAAACAACTGTCAATTCCATTGGAAACGCTTTTGATTGAAAGCATACAAGAAAAAAAAGGACATCAAATTGCGCAACTAAATTTAACCAAGCTTGATGATGCCATAACAAACCATTTTATTGTTTGTCATGGAAATTCAACAACTCAAGTGAAAGCAATTGCCAATTTTATAACTGAAAATGTTAAAAAATTAACTGGAGAAATTCCCATGCACTTTGAGGGTTTGCAAAATGCTGAGTGGGTGTTGATTGATTATATTGATGTTGTTGTACATGTTTTTGTTAAAGAAAAACGGTTTTTCTACAATTTAGAAGAATTATGGTCGGATGCTGAAGTAACAGAATATGAAGACGTTTGAATTAAAGATATATAAATGAGTTTAGAAAATAATAAGTCAAATAAAGACCCTAAGAAAGGTAAAAAGTTCAATTATTATTGGATTTGGATAGTGATATTGGTTGCCATATTGGGGTTAAACTTGTTTAAGCTTGCAGCGCCAGTAAAGCAAATTTCGCAACAAGAATTTTTTGAACAACATTTGGTTAGTGGCGATATTGAAAGTGCCAATTTAATAGCCAGTAAAAGCAGGGTTGATGTTTACATTAAAGAGGCTAAGTTAAAGGAAGAAAAATACAAGGAGTTTGCAGAAACTAAGTTCGGAACGGTTAACAAAGGTCCACACATGTCATTTCCAATTAATGCTTTATCTCCCGAGAGTTTCGAAACTGAATTAAAAGAAATTAGAGATGGGAATAAAAAGGCGAAACAGGTTAAAATAATTTATAACAATGAGCGCAATTGGATGGCAGAAATATTGCCGTGGATAATATTGCTTGGTTTGTTTGCTTTGGTGTGGTTTTTTGTGATGCGCAGAGTTAGTGGTGGAATGGGTGGCGCTGGTGGCCAAATTTTTAACATTGGAAAATCAAAAGCCAAACTATTTGACAATGCCACCTCAAAAGTTAATGTAACTTTTAATGATGTTGCTGGTTTAGAAGAAGCCAAAGAAGAAGTAAAAGAAGTAGTTGACTTTTTGAAGAATCCAAAAAAATATACCACACTTGGAGGTAAAATTCCAAAAGGTGTTTTATTAGTTGGTGATCCTGGTACAGGAAAAACCTTATTGGCAAAAGCTGTTGCAGGTGAAGCAAAAGTGCCATTTTTTAGCATTTCAGGATCTGATTTTGTTGAAATGTTTGTTGGTGTTGGCGCATCACGTGTTCGAGATTTGTTTAAGCAAGCAAGAGAGAAAGCCCCATGTATAATTTTTATTGATGAAATTGACGCCATTGGTCGTGCAAGGGGAAAGCAGATGATGCAAGGTAATGATGAGCGAGAAAATACTTTGAATGCATTGTTGGTTGAAATGGATGGCTTTGAAACTGATGCTGGTGTAATTATAATGGCAGCAAGTAATAGACCTGACGTTTTGGATAAAGCACTTTTAAGACCTGGCCGTTTTGATAGAACTATTGGAATTGATAAGCCAGATTTAAATGGTAGAGAAGCAATATTTAAAGTGCACCTTAAACCAATTAAAGTTGCTAAATCTATTGATGCTTCAAAACTAGCAGCACAAACTCCTGGTTTTGCAGGAGCAGAAATTGCCAATGTTTGTAATGAAGCTGCGTTAATTGCCGCACGTAAGGGCAAAGACAATGTTGAAATGGATGATTTTCAAGATGCCATTGATAGAACCATTGGTGGATTGGAAAAGAAAAATAAATTAATTTCTCCTGAAGAGAAGAAAATTATAGCTTATCATGAAGCTGGACATGCCATTTGTGGTTGGTTTTTAGAACATGCCGATCCTTTAGTAAAAGTTTCAATTGTACCTAGAGGAATTGCGGCCTTAGGTTACGCACAATATTTGCCTAAGGAGCAATATATAATGCGAACCGACCAAATGTTAGACCGCATGTGCATGGCATTGGGCGGAAGAGCAGCAGAACAAGTTGTGTTTAGCGAAATATCTACCGGAGCACAAAATGATTTAGACAGGGTTACCAAAACTGCTTATGCCATGGTAAGTATTTATGGTATGACAGAAAAGATTGGAAACGTTTCTTACTATGAAATGAGCCAAGGAGAATACTCTTTTAGCAAACCTTATAGTGATGAAACCGCTAAGGATATTGATGATGAAGCTCGAAAAATTATTGAAGGCCAATATGATCGTGCAATCGCTTTACTTAATGATAAAAGAGAAGAGCTAAATAAAATTGCTGAGGAGTTATTGGATAAAGAAATAATTTTTAAAGATGATTTGGTAAGGTTAATCGGTGTTAGACCAATTGATGCCGCAGAACTTAAGGCTAAAGATATTGCTGAAAAAGCGGAGGTAACCAATATTACCGAAAATAACAACAAAGAGGTGGAAAACTCACCGAATGAGTGAGTTAAGTTAATTTATCTTAGTGTCCCGAAAAGGCGTTATAACAACACGCGTCTTAAAGGAAATGGAATTACCTCAACAAGAAGAAAGTCTTAAGAGTAAATTACGCATAGCCTACGCTAATGAAGAAATTACTGCCCGCCAAATATTGGAAGTGCAGTTTGCCAAAAACTTTATTAATGCTGGTGGTAAGTTCAACTACAGCGCAACCCACAAAGAGTTAATTGACGATTTACATGCATTGTGCATAGACAATAGATGGAAACACATTTATTGTTTAGAAAATGAATTGAAAGATGTATTTGTAGAGCATCAATTTAAACGCTCGTTACGAGATATCCCATTAGACAAAAGCAATGCAGGCATAATGTTTTGCGAATGGCTAATTGCCGATAGCGGAATGATTATGCTAGCACCTAAACAATCGGCTTGCAGTAGATTACCCATTTTCCCCGATTCGTTAATTATTGTTGCCAAACCAAACCAAATGGCACGCAATATTTATGATGCTTTAGAAAACTTTGACACGTTATATGATGGCGATTTGCCTTCAGTTATCGATTTAGATAACCGATTTAAAGATTATGAAGAAGGCATAAATCAAGTTGTGCTAGACGCCACCAATACCAAAAACGTTTATCTGTTTATGACAGATGAGGTTATATAAAACGTAACTTCACACCGTGCAACAGGGCAAAAAAGTATATTTCGCATCTGATTTTCATTTAGGTATTCCTAGTCATGCTAAAAGCATTGCTCGAGAAAAAATTATTTGTCAATGGTTAGATGATATTAAAAATGATGCTGAGCACATTTACCTAGTTGGCGATTTGTTCGACTTCTGGTTTGAATATAAGACCGTTGTGCCTAAAGGACATATTCGGTTTTTAGGCAAATTGGCTGAATTGCGAGATGCCAATATTCCAATAACATGTTTTAAAGGCAACCACGATATGTGGCAGTTTGGCTATTTAAAAGATGAGTTGGGTATTGAGCTAATTGATGGCAATATTGAAGCTGAGTATAACAACAAACAGTTTTTAATTGGCCATGGAGATGGCAAAGGGCCGGGCGATAAGGGCTATAAAATGCTTAAAAAACTTTTTAGAAGTAACCTTTGCCAATGGCTGTTCGCACGTTTACACCCTAACTTTAGCATTGGCATTGCCAACTACTTTAGCCGCAAAAGCAGAGTGGCAGGCGGAGAAGTGGAACAGTTTTTGGGCAATGAAGAAGAGTGGCTTGTGCAATATTGCCGTAGAAAGCTACAAGTAAAAGAATATAACTATTTTGTTTTTGGCCATAGACATTTGCCGTTAGACATAAAATTATCCGATAAAAGCCGTTATATAAACCTTGGCGATTGGATTACACATTTTACTTATGCAATTTTTGATGGAGAAAATTTGGAACTTAAAACATATAATACTGCTGCTAATAATTAGCAGTTGTGTTGGCAATGTTATAGGGCAAAATACAGCTACAAGCGACACCATTGCGGTCGCTGGCAAAATTTTGGCTACCGACAATTTGGAGCATGTTTATGTAGTTGACTCAAATGATGTGGTTAATCAATTTAACAGCAACGGTAAATTATTGCACCAATTTTCTACTATAAAATTCGGTCCACTGCATAGTATAGATGCCAGTAACCCACAAAAGATTTTAATTTTTTACAAATCTTTTAATACCATTATAATTTTAGACAATACCCTAACCGAAATTGCTAAAATAGATTTACAATTTTCAGACTTTGAATTGGAAGCCATTTGCGCCAGCAATAAAAATGATATATGGGCATATAACTCAAGCAATGCCGAGTTGATTAAGCTAAATGCTCGTGGAGAGGAAATAACCAAAACAACCGGTTTAGAGCAGTTTTTTTTAGAAGATAATATGCCAACTTATATGGTTGAAAGAAACAACTATGTTTTTATAAAAACCACTAAGGGCGAGCTATTCATTTTTGATACGTTTGGCACATTCTATAGAAAAATTCAAAGTAAGAGCGCAATTAAAGATTTTCAAGTTTATGGCGAGCGTATTTTCTGTTTAACAAGACAAAATAACCTGATTGTTTTTAGCTCAAAAACGGGCTCTATGTTTTTAACAGAGGACATTTATTTAAAAGATGCCATTCATCACCGCAAACTCCCTGGTTTATCGGCAACGCTTTATCAAGAGAAGTTGATAATAACTAAAACCAACAAATAGTCTTTTAAACTGCTATTTTTGACCCACCATGTTGGATAAATTACAATCACTTAAAGACCGTTGGATGCTGTTGCAAGAGCAAATGAGCGACCCACAATTAATTAGTGATCAAAAAAAGTTTGCTGCAACTCATAAACAATACAAAGATATTACCCCTTTGGTTGAAGCGTATGATGAATACAAAAATGTATTGAGCAACTTAGACAGTACCAAGGATATTTTAAAGACCGAAAAGGATGATGAAATGCGCGAAATGGCCAAGGAAGAATTGGATGGCCTAGAAAAGCGCAAGGAAGAATTGGAAGAAGACATTAGATTACTACTAGTGCCAAAAGATCCTGAAGATGATAAAAATGCCATACTAGAAATACGTTCAGGAACAGGAGGTGATGAAGCAGCAATTTTTGTTGGTGATTTGTTTGATATGTACCGCAGATTTATTGATGGCAAAGGTTGGAAAATGCAAATGTTGGGCAGCAATGAAAGTTCTGCAGGCGGTTACAACCGCATATCAGTAAGTGTTACTGGTGAAGGTGCGTATGGTACTTTAAAATATGAGAGTGGTGTACACCGAGTTCAACGCGTACCTGCCACAGAGAGTCAAGGAAGAGTTCATACAAGCGCAAGTAGTGTTGCTGTTTTACCGGAAGCTGATGAAGTAGATGTAGATATTAATCCGGCTGATTTACGTATTGATACTTTTAGAGCAAGTGGTGCAGGTGGACAGCACGTTAACAAAACAGATTCTGCCATTCGAATTACACACATACCTACCAATACCGTTGTTGAATGCCAAGATGAACGCTCACAACATAAAAATAAAGCTGCAGCAATGAAAATGTTGCGTACCAGAATGTATGAAGCAAAGCTAGAAGCCCACAATGCAGCCGTTGCAAGCAAACGTAAAACATTGGTAAGCACAGGTGACCGTTCAGCAAAAATTAGAACCTACAATTGGCCACAAGGTAGAGTTACCGACCATAGAATTAATCTCACACTTTACCATTTGGATTCAATTATGGGTGGCGACATTCAAGGCATTATTGACGCGTTGACCATGGCCGAAAATGCTGAGAAGCTAAAAGCTGGGGAGAGCTATTAGATTGGTTAATAGTTATTGGTTGTTTGTTAATGGATTAACCTTTTGATAAAAGGATTAGGTTATTTCCAACGCTCTGATGAACATTTTTGCTGATTTTCGTTGCGCTGTTACAAGCCATTTCCGATCTTTACTGATATTTTTACCCTAACTTTATTACAATAATTGCCATTATTTACCCCAACTTTATTACATTTTATAAGTATATTTACCCTAACTTTATCACATAAAAGGTGAATTTTAAACGATTTCTATACGCAGATTTACTTAAGTGGAAAGCTAATACTAAACATAAACCACTTATTTTAAGAGGTGCTCGCCAAGTTGGAAAAACTACTTTGATAAGGCAGTTTGCCAAAGAGTTTGACCATTTTATTGAGTTAAACTTAGAATTAAAAGCAGATGTTACTCTATTTCAAGAATTAGATGATATTGAGCAAATTTTAAACGCTATTTACCTTTTAAAAGGAAGTCCAAAGCCCAAACAACAAACCCTCATTTTTATTGATGAGATTCAAGAATCGGCAAAAGCTATAAAGCAATTGCGCTATTTTTATGAAAAACTACCTAATTTATATGTTATTGCTGCGGGTTCTTTGTTGGAGTTTGCGCTACAGAAGGTAGGCAGTTTTCCCGTTGGTAGAATTGAATACCTTTATCTTCATCCACTTAATTATGAGGAGTTTTTATTAGCAAAAGAAAATAACAATGCAGTTGAAGCATTGAATACAGTTCCTTTTCCAAAATTTGCTTACAGCACATTGTTCAATTTGTTTCATGAGTATGCAATTATTGGCGGCATGCCAGAAATTGTAGCAAATTATATAGAGCACAACAACATTGCTCGTCTCGCAAGCAATTACAATGCCCTTTGGGAAACCTATAAAGATGATTTTGCAAAATATGCATCTAACAACACCGAAAAACAATTGCTCCGCTTTATAATTGAACAAGCCCCTAATGAAGCCGACAGAATTTCGTTTGAAAAATTTGGTAACTCGGTTTACCGTTCTCGAGAAGTTGGTGAAGCTTTGCGCCTACTAGATTTAGCAGGAATACAACTATTAATTTATCCAACCACTAATACTGCACTGCCCATACAGGTTAATGTAAAAAAACGTCCAAGGCTGCAGTTTTTAGATGTAGGGCTGTTAAATGAGGCTTTAAGCTTACAGGGCGAAATGCTGACAATAACTAATCTGAACGACTTTTATAGAGGAAAAATAATTAGCCAACTAATTAACCAAGAGCTAATTGCAATACACAACAGCTATAAGTATAAACCTGTTTTTTGGGTGCGAGATAAAAAAACTAGTAGCGCTGAAGTAGATTTAGTTTACAAATACAAACAAATGCTAATACCCATTGAGATAAAATCAGGAGCTGCTGGTAAGCTAAAGTCGCTACACCAATTTATGAATGTTTGTGAACACCCTTATGCCATTAGGTTGTTGGCAAATAAGTTGGAAGTAATTGATGCTAAAACCATTTCTGGCACAAAATTTAAGTTGCTTAATCTGCCCTACTTTTTAGCATCAAAATTGCCTGAATACATTAAGTGGTTTATTGGTAATTATTAATTAGCTACAAGCGATAATTATAATCATGCGCTAAATAAGCAAACAACTATTTAGGTAAATTTGCTGTACAAAACTTCTCGTTGAGTTATACCATAAATCAAATAGTTGAAATAATAGGAAATCGCAATAGTTCAAAAATTGTTGATGATGTTGCTGTTTCTCAAATTTCAATTGACTCAAGAACCATTTACAACACCAATGAGTTGTTGTTTTTTGCTATTAATGGAGCACAACACAATGCGCACCAATTCATACCTAATCTTTATAAAAGAGGGGTAAGAAATTTTGTGGTAAGCGAAAAAATAGATGATTTACCTGATGCAAATGTTATAGTGGTAGATGATACCTTAACTGCTTTGCAAAGTTTGGCTGAAAACAACAGAATGAGGTTTGAAATGCCTGTAATTGCGGTAACAGGCAGCAATGGCAAAACTCAAATAAAAGAATGGCTTGCCCTAATACTCAGCACATCTTACAACGTGGTAAAAAGCCCTAAAAGTTACAATAGCCAAGTTGGCGTTCCGCTATCTGTTTGGAACATGAGTGATGCGCACAATTTGGCAATTTTTGAGGCTGGTATTTCCCAACCAAATGAAATGGCCAAGCTTGCTCAAATAATTAAGCCCAATATTGGCATTATAAGCAATTTAGGTGCAGCACATGATGAAGGTTTTGCTAATAGAGGACAAAAGCTTGCCGAAAAGTTGTTGCTTTTTAAAAATTGTGAGGTAATCATTTATAACAAAGCTGATGAGCAAATACATGCGGCTTTAAACAATGGCAACAGTCAATTTAACAATGCCATTTTAATTGGATGGACTGATGATGCTTTTGAAGAATACACTATTCCATTTAACAATGAAAAGCTTCAACAAAATGTATTTCATTGCATTGCAGTTGCCAAACATTTGGGATTAAATCAATCGCAAATACAAAATAAATTAGATACCCTTATGCCACTTAGCATGCGATTAGAGGTAAAGGAAGGTATAAATAATTGTCTTTTAATAAATGATGCTTATAGCAATGATATTGATTCATTGTCTATTGCTTTAGATTTTTTAAATCAACAAAAACAACACAAAAACAAAACGGTAATAATATCTGATATTGAACAAAGCAACCTAACTAAAGATGCATTAAAGCAACAAATAACTGCATTGTTTAATCAACATCAAATTGATAAAGTAATTTCGATTGGCAGATTAAAATTGGGCGATTCGCATTATAATAGCAGCTCAGACTTCTTGTCAAACCTTAATGAACATACGTTCAATGCAGAATCTATTCTCATTAAAGGGGCAAGGAGTTATCAATTTGAGAAAATTGTTAGTTTTTTGTCCAAAAAGGAGCATTCTACCCAATTAGAAATCAATTTGAACGCAATTGAGCATAATTTTAATCAATATAAGTCCATTTTAAACTCAAACACCAAAGTAATGGCTATGGTTAAAGCTTTTGGATATGGCAGTGGTAGTTATGAAATTGCCCATTCCTTGCAATACATTGGTGCTAACTATTTAGCTGTTGCTTATATTGATGAAGGTGTGGCCTTGCGCAACTCTGGCATTGCCTTGCCCATTATGGTAATGAACCCAAATGCCAATGCTTTTGAAACTTTAATACAATACAACTTAGAGCCACAGGTTTATAGTTTTGATTTATTAGATAAATTTATTGCCAGCTTAAATGCGCAACAAGCTACTGAGTATCCAATTCACTTAAAGCTTGATACCGGCATGAAAAGATTGGGTTTTGAAGAAGATGAAATAGAAAAACTAGCTAGTTATGACTTTTCTCAAGTGAAAATAGCTTCTATGCTATCGCACTTAGCAGCAGCTGATGATTTGGCTCACGCTAATTTTACTCAAATGCAATTTGAGCGCTTTGAAAAAATGAGCGAAATCATTATGGATAAACTAAACTATAAACCTTTACTGCACATTCTTAACTCAGCGGGCGTTGCGAACTATAGCCATGCACAGTATAATATGGTGCGCATAGGATTGGGCTTATACGGCTATGAAACATCTGTAAACAATAATTTAAAATTGCAGCCAGCAGCCTGTTTAAAAACCAAAATTTCGCAAATAAAGGAATTGCAAAAAGGTGAAACAATTGGATATGGCCGCAAAGGTGTAGCCAATGAAAACTTAACCATTGCTACTATTGATATTGGTTATGCTGATGGCTTTTCGAGAGCATTTAGCAACGGCTTTGGCAGTGTTGTTTTACATAATAAATTTGCCCCAATAATTGGCAATATTTGCATGGACATGAGCTTTATTGATGTGAGCTTAATACCTGGTGCCAAAGTAGGTGATGAAGTTGTTATATTTGGCGAAAGCACAATAAACCGTGGTCCTAGCATTATGGATCTTGCAAAAAAATTAAATACCATACCCTACGAAATTTTAACTTCTATTTCTTCACGCGTTAAAAGAACTTATTATCGTGAGTAACTCAATGTTTAAAAATTGGAAAGCTGAAATAAGCATTATAATTGTCTTATTTGTATTGGCATTTGTTTGCTTGCTTATTTATGAAGTGTTTAAGGATAGGCTAACCACATTTGATAGTGCCGAGCAAACCACTTTTGTGGTAAACTATTCCAAAGCTCAAAATGCCGATTCTGTTTCTATTCTAGTAAATGACCAGCTTTTTCATTTAGAAAAAAATGCAAAAAAATGGACTCAATCTTTTAATGCAAAAAAAGTAAAGGCCATTTCACCCATTAAAATTGTTATTCATAAAGGTGACAATGAAAATAGAATTAAGGTGCCAGATTTGAAATGTATTAAATGCCAAGGCACACACCAGTACACAGAAAAAAAAGGGAACCTCTCCTATAAGTTCGTCCCCTCAGAATAAGGTTTAAATTGATTCCATTAGCGTTCTAAAGGCCACAAATTTGCCTTCATATCTTTGGGTATGTTTCTGTTGTAAGGTTGGAGCGTAATCTCTATGATAACTTTCTAAATCTTCTATGCAATTGCAGAAGTATTGAATGGAATAAGTAACGCCATCAGATTCATTTGGATTTAACAACTTTAAAAATCTGTTGCTACTGAAAAAGCCTGTATTCATTACATCAGGTATATGAACGGTTTTCATCCAATTAACCCAATCGGCCTCTGTGTTACTATCAATTTTTACGGTTACGTTGTAGAGTATCATTTAATGTTGTTAATACGTTTTAGTTCAAGTACATCCAACATATCCTTTGGCACGCTCGATCGAATTTTTACATCCAATAAGCTATCCAAGCTTAAAACCTTATAAGTGAGCTTTTTTTCTTCAAAAGTTAATGTTGCATTTTTTGCGTTTTTGTATGCCTCATCAAAAGCCAAGAAAGACGAAATTTCGTGATTAATTCAATATCAATAACTGGCGAAAACCTAACTGAAATATTTTGCTCTTGATTGTGAATTTTGTCTGGGAAGCTTTCAATGCTATATCCTATAAGGTTTAATACATTTAGCAAAGCAGCCAAATTATCTACATTACAATCAATCCAAAAATCTACATCCGCTGATTGCCTTTGATAACCATAAAAATTTACTGCTCCTCCGCCAACCATCAACATTCTAACGCCCTTCTTAGCACACAAAGCAATAAACTCACTAATCTTATCGTCAAATAAATTAATCATCTACTTTACTACAAAATTACCTTTTTCATGGTTTGGATGAACAGTACGCCCCTTTACCTCTAAATTTTGATAAGCCGTCAGCATTTTAAAAAAATGTATAACCCGTTGTGATGGAGTTAGTTTTAAAAACTCTTCCTCTCTTAATTTATTTGATTCTTCCTTAGTTGGATAACGAATTTCCATAATTTACAATTGATCTCCCCGTAAATTTCTATAGCGCTTACGAGCCTCAGTTGTAAAAATACTGCCACTATGATCTAGAATTATGGTTTCGTAATAATTGTATGCTTTAGACTTATCATCTAACTCAGTTTCATACAATTCACCTAACATAAACAATGCATTGTCGGTTAAAATATCTGAAGGATAGCTAGCTATCATTTGCTCTAAAAAAGCCGCAGCCTCATCAAATTTTTGCTCCTTAATACTTATTCTAGCTTTTGCAAACAAAATATCATCAGCTAAAGCATGTCCAGGAAAAATGGTGTTAATTGAGTCTAATGTTTGAAAAGCCTCTTGGGTTTTATTTTGAAAAATCTTTAAGTCTGACCGAGCATACATTTGCATAGGTATTGCGGTTGTATCCAAACCCAAATTATCGGTAATAAATATTGATAAATCCAATGCATCATTGGCAATTAACTCAGAAGTTGAAGCTTTTAAAACTGTTAATTGTGTTTGTGCCCAATCAAAATCACCTAAGTAATAGGAGAGTTTGGCATTCCTAAAACGGGCATCTTCACCCAATGCACCATCTTTATAATCTTTATCAACTTGCGAGTAGAGCAAAGTAGATTCCCATACCTCACCAGTAAGTAAATAAAAGTCTCCTAAATCTAATTTACACTCCGCTTTAAAAAGCTGGTTAACATTTGGGATGCTAACAATTTCTTCAAGCGTAGCAATGGCTCTGTCTTCTTCAAACAGATAAAACGCTTGTAAATGACTTAGTTGTTTCATTGCCATTATGGTAGATGCGTTTCTTCCAAACTCTTCTAAAAAACTATTATAGTCGGTTTCTAAAGCCAATACATCTTCTTTGGCGTAGCTTAAATTGCTGGTTAATTTTAATCTTCTTGCATTTAGCACACCTTGGTAAGCCGGTAAATAATTGCTATTTGCTTGGCCTTTATCTAGTACATATTCATAGGCATAAATGGCGGCATTAAATTCTTTTTCTTGTATTGCTTGGTTGGCTAGGCTCATAACTCTGCTGCCATCTTCATCCAATCGTTTATCCAATGCTTTCATTTGGGTAAAGGCCGATTCAAAATCTTTTTGTTGCACAAAACTCCAAGCCAACAACTCAATAAAATTTACATTGTTGTCGTTTTTTTGAATTCGCCTATACAATTGCGATTGCAATTCTTCCTTTTGCTCATCATCTTTTATGCTCCTACCTAAATAGTTTTTTACAATTTGCAACTGCTTTGGGTTTAAGGATAAATACTCCAAATAAGCATCAATGCCTTTACTTAAATTGGGCTGCCTTAAATACAACGTAGCAATATTCAATAAAAATCTACCTGTTTTATCTCCTGAAGCCTTTTGCCCTTTTTCGTAAGCCAAAATTGCATACTTTTCTAAACCTGCAGTTTGGAATGAGTTAGCCAAACGCACCATTTGGTTCACATCAGCGCCTATTAAATCAATGGCATCTTCAAACTCTCCAATAGCCTTTTTATCCATGTTTTGCTTTAAATAAACTTGGCCTAAGCTTACACGATACCCCAAGTCTTTGGGTAACTTTTTAATCTGTTTTTTGGAAGCTTTTTCGGCATCATCATACCTATCTAAAGCCATTAACGTATTAATGTAGTTTTGAAAGTAAAAAGTATTTCTACTGTTTTTAGAATACAGTTTTTCGTAAAGCGGTAGTGCTTTTTCATACTCCCCTTTTCTATTGTACTCTTGCGCCAACTGATACATTTTAGTATCATTGGTTTGGCCAAATGCCAGTGCAGCAAATACCAATAAAATAAATATGCAGCAATATTTTTTCAAACTATGATAATTAACGCTTTATGCTTTGAAATTGTTTCATATGGCATTAAGACGTACCTCTTATGCCAACGATACTGTAAAACTACTGCAAATACTTTACCAAAAACTTACTTTATAACAATGTTTAAGGGTAAGCCATAAGCAACATTTACTTTCATGCCCATATATTCGGCAGGAGTCCATTGAGGCGCATTTTTTAGCAACTTTATAATTTGCTTTTCTGCATTGCACCCAAAAGGGTTAGAAACTCGCACATTGGTTATTTTTCCCTCTTTATTTACTACAAAACCAATGTTTATGTTGCCACCTTTATCATTGGTTTCAACAATGCATCTTGTATTAAAATTGTTAGCTACATATTTTCTAAAAGCATCAATACCTCCAGGAAATTCAGCTTCCTTGTCAACTCCACCTGATGGGTAAACTTTATTCTTATCAATTTTAATGTCCTTTTCGCCTGTATCTTTTTCTTTTTCACCTTCATTTTTACCCTTACCTAAAGCGTCATTTATATTTATGATTGGCTTTTCAACAACTACCGGGTCAGGATCTGGCTCTGGAATTGGCTCAGGCACAGGTTCAAAAAATACAACAGGATTCTTTTTTTCAACGGGCTTTTTCTTTTCCGGTTCTTTAATTGCTGTTGCCGGTATCTCCTCATCAAATTCTTCCGTGTCATCAAAAACATCTACGGGATCAATTGGCACATATTCGCTCTTTATATTAAATGCCAATAATACCATGGCAACTGAAAGCATCAATGCTGATCTAAAAATTAGCGGACGTATTTTGCCAACATCTACACTAGCCTTCTTTTTAACAAAAACAGGATGTAAATCATTTTCGTAGCCAGTGAGACTGGCAGATCTTTTACTTAAAATGTACCTTCCCAATAAAATACTAAGTACTACAATTAGCGCTGTTATTATTATTCCTGTAATCATCATAATGTTTGGTTTTATTATTTAATAGATGCTCAAAGGCAGTTGAATGCATAATTTTTTGGATGAAGTTTTAATTTGAGCAGGCCTGAGTAACATAATTATCCCAATGGTATTATAGCAAAAATTGACGCTGATTTGCTATGATTGTTATGATAAAGCAAGTGCACCAAGACCTTTAAAACCTTACTTCTGAATGATAACTGTATGATGTCCATTGCATAAATCTTAATCACTCATAAAATATCTGCGTCTCTATAAACATTTTTTCCTTCTAAAAATCCGTGGCTAAAAGGTCTGCCCCCATTAATATTGTAAGCTTAGTTAAGCTTATACATTACTGGTAAGTTGTACAATACCCTAACTTTTTTACCTCTTTGTTTACCTGGCTTCCAATTGGGCATGCGCTTTACAACACGCAATGCTTCTTTGCCACAACCCATACCTATATCGCTTGTAATTTTAGCATCTGCAATGCTTCCATCTTCCATTACAACAAAAGAAATGTATACCACTCCCTCTCTTTGTTGCTCTTTTGCCAATCTTGGGTATTCAATATTTCTACTTAAAAATTTAAACAACGCTTTATCACCTCCAGGGTATGAAGGCATTTGCTCCACAATTTTAAATACCTCAGGTTCTTCAATAGGCTTTTCCTCTTCCTCAACTTTCTCCTTTTCTTTTCCGAGCACGGTTTCAATAGTTACCTCCGTAGGCAATTCAATAAATTCTTCTTTTTTCTCTTCTTGCTTTTCTTCAGGTACTTCTTCCTCCACCTCTTCATAAGTTACCACTTCAGGTTCGGGTTTTGGTGGAGCTGCCTTTTTAGGTGGCTCATGCCTTGTTGGTGGAATTACTAGAATACCTTCCTCTATTTTAATAGGAGGCTCTTCAATTACTCTAACCGCTTTCGATTTAAAATTAAAAGCTACCAATGTGCTGCTAATTGCCAATAAAATGGCGGTTCTATAAAACCATGGTCTGTGCTTGTGTACATCAACAGATGCGTGCTTTTTCACAAAAATAAAATCTGCATCACTTTTTGACTTCAATAACTTTTTACTGTTGCGTGAAAAGTAAAACTTAAACCCAAAAATGGATGCTACTACTACTAAGGCAAGGGAAATTAAAATGAATAGGTTCATACTTATTGTTTTTTACATGGATGCAAAAACTTGTCCAATTCACAATAGAAAAAATGTACTCAAAACACTACTTAATTGATTTACAGACAGTTAATTGATATTTGTCAGTTTTGTTTGACAGTATTATGACGGAAACAGCTAAATGCGCGGGGTTCTAGTTGCTCATTTAACTTCTGTTTGATATTAAATTTCTAGCGAAATAGGCAGTTATGCCAGGGCAAATGATTTAAAATTAATTTGAGGTTGCCGAACTATTTATAACAATTTTGTGTAAATTAGTTTACACTTTACAGTAAACTGTAAACTACTTTTTAATGAATGAAATTATTCAACTTTTAGAGACGTTTAAATCTGCCAGTGCGCATCAAATTGCTGAACACACAGGCAAATCAAGGCAGTATGTGCATAGGGTTTTGAAAAAAATGTTGGATAATAATCAAGTAATCAAATTGGGAAGCGCGCCATTTGTTTACTATCAATTGGTAGTTGCTAATAATGAAAGTAATCTTGTTGCCGAACCAATTGCCAGTTATGACAGTGATTTTTTGGGAAAACACTTTATACAAATAACTGAATTTGGGAAGCTACTGCAAGGTAGTGATGCAATGCAACATTGGTGCAAGCGACAAAAACTGCCATTGCAGAAAACCATTGATGAGTACACCAAAACACGAAAAAAATACCTGGCATATTTTGATAAAAACCACTTAATTGATGGAAGTCAAAAACTAAAAAGCACCAAAGGCTTAGGAGAAATAGGTTTGGATAAACTATACTATTTAGATTTTTATGCCATTGAACGTTTTGGAAAAACCAGATTGGGCATGCTGATGCATTTTGCCAAACAAGGGCAAAACAAATGGTTAATGAAAATGATTGTGGATGAAATTAATGCTCGTATAAATCAGCTGATTAAAAAAGCTAAGATTGATGCCGTTTGTTATGTTGCACCAACCATAAAGCGCCAGGTACAAATAATGAAATACTTGGAAAAGCAGTTGAAAATAAAGTTGCCCCATGTGCAAGTAAAAAAAGTGAGCAACAAAATTGTGATTCCACAAAAAGCACTTTCTAAAATTTATGAGCGCGTTAACAATGCCCGTATGAGTTTTGTAAATATTGAGCCTAACGCTTATAATAAAGTACTGCTAATTGATGATGCCGTTGGAAGCGGAGCCACCATGAATGAAATTGCCCAAAAGCTAAAACAAAAAGGCACTGCCAAAAAAGTATTTGGTTTGGCAATTACGGGCAGTTATAAGGGTTTTGAGGTGATTAGTGAGTTGTGAAATTCTTTTAGCTAATTCTAATTTGCTATCTTAGTGAGCATGGGGAAACACATTTTCACCTTTTGCCTGTGTCTAATCGCCATACATTTTACAGTTGGTCAAATAAATTGTCGACAAAATTTTGAAGGTGCAAATTGGGAAACAGATTGCGGTTATGATTTTTACATTGATAGCACTAATGCCGACAATTTTTTATGGCAAGTTGGCCAACCTAATAAGAATACTTTTGATACTGCCTTGTCTGGAACAAATGCCTTGGTTACTGACCTAGATAGTTTTTATCCAACCAACACTGAGAGTTCACTTATTATATATCACTATGCTGAATTAGGTTCTGTCGTATCCTATGGAATAGTATCACTATCGGGCTTCTATAGAGTTGAGACTGATAGTTTGAATGATTATGGCACTATTTTAATATCATACGATAATGGAAAGAACTGGATTGATTTGATAAATGATACGGTTTATAGCTCCTATATTTATTGGTGGCATAAACCCTCTTTCACAGGTAATTCAAATGGATGGGAATTTTTTAATGTGGATATAATAGGCTTGGGTCATCATTTCAATGTAAATGGAGGTGACAGTGTTCTTTACAAATTTAGCTTTCATTCTGATTCTATCCCCGATACTCTTGCTGGACTAATGTTTGATTCATTAAAATTTTTTGATATTGCCGAAAGCATTGAGGAAAAAGACTTCACTGCTTTTACTTCTTACATTTATCCAAACCCAGCAAGTGACAATAGCAACGTTTATTTTGAAAATGCTGACAATGACTTTTTTGAGTTTAAACTATACAATTTAAACGGCAAACAGCTTGGGGATACTCAATATTTCAAAAACGAAAAAATACCCGTTAATATTGACCGTTTAAGCAATGGTATTTACATATACTCTTTAGTGAGTGAAAGACATAGAAAAAAATCAGTCGGCAAATTTATAGTTGGTCAATAATTAACTCGCTAGGCACTATGCTTTATAACTCAGCGACAGACTGCGGCGTGTTAGGGGTTAGTGAGTTGTAAAAATCCTAATCAATCCATATTAATCCACACTTTTTCCTGTTTATTCCAATGAGCATTATAACCACTGCCAATCTCATAGCTTAAACTGTAAGAATCATCAAACGGATAATAACTAATCCTAGATTTAAAAATAGAAAAGTTTTTAATGTTTGGTTTATTCCATTTTTCCAATTCATCTAATGAACTAGGGTATTTCCCCTTTTTCTGATTAAATTCTTCTATTATTGGTACTAATTGGTCTGCAACTTTACCTGTGGCATTCGTAAGATAATTTTCTATTGGATTGCTAAATATCAATATAGTTAACACTGCACCAATTGACATAAACGCCAAATAACGTGTTTTAGTTTTACCTGCTTTATCTATCATAGAGGTAATCAACAGAAAAGCTAGTGCTGGCAGTAACAAAATTAGAGCTATTGAAACAGAATTAATGAATCCTAGAATCTCTATCGCAGATAAAACCGAATAAGCCAAGTAGCCTAGAAATAATGTTATCACGGCTATGATGATCAGTTCCCAAAACTTAGGATACAAAAAATTTAGTCTCACTTCTTGTAAAAATACCTCACAAAAAATCTAAATGTCATTTCTCTTAACTCCCTTTAACAATCCTCAACACAACAATAAATAAAATAATTGCGTTAACTTTGCAACACAAAGTGCATTAACACATGTTTATGACAAGTCAACAAAAGCATCTCGAAAACTTAAGTGAGATACGCAACATTATGGAACGCTCAAGCAGATTTATATCGTTGAGTGGCCTCTCAGGCATATTTGCCGGCATTGCAGCCTTAGCAGGTGTAGCCATTATTTATAGTCTACTACATCTTAGCGGCCTAGCCGAAAATTATTATGAAAGATTGTATACCCAAGATGGCTTATTAAGACGCGACACCATTGCTATTTTTACAGGAGTTGCCATAAGCATAATGCTATTTTCGATTGTAGTTTCCATATTTTTTACTACTAGAAGAGCCAAGCAAAACGGACAAAAAATATTTGATGGCATAGTTAAAAGAATGTTGATCAACTTAGCCATTCCCTTAGGAGCTGGTGCGGTATTTTGTTTCTTTTTATTAATGCATGATGCTGTAGCATTGATTGCCCCAGCTACCATGATTTTTTATGGTATGGCATTAATTAATGGCGGGAAATTTACCCTTAAAGAAATTCGCTGGTTGGGTTTAATGGAAGTTATACTTGGCTTAATTGCATGCGCATTTGCAGGTTATGGTCTGGTATTTTGGGCCATTGGTTTTGGCCTGTTGCACATTGCTTACGGTGCTTACATGTACATAAAATACGAAAGGTGAAAAGCATAATTCAAAGCCTAAACAAGGTATTTGAAAATAGAATACGCCTAGGCATAATGAGTATGCTTATGGTAAATGAGTGGGTAGACTTTAACACCATTAAAGACACTTTGGCTGTTACTGATGGCAACTTGGCCAGCCATTTAAACACACTCGAAAAAAACGATTACATACAAATTGAAAAGAAGTTTGTAAACAGAAAACCGCGAACAGATTACAAAGCAACTAAAAACGGACAAAAAGCTTTTAGGGATCATTTAGATGCGCTAGAGAAAATTTTGAAAGGACAACTATAATATTTTTTTAATCCTGTACTTTGTATTTCAAAGTACTTTATAAAACTAAAAACATGAATTACAATTTCAGTCATTGGACAGCCTATTTCAATTATAACAAAAACAATTTAATGGAAATTAACTGGGATGAAAAATCGCGTTTATCACCATTTGAAAAAGAAGATTTGCAAGAATCGATAAGGCAGTTTCAAAAAGGAGAATCATCTGAAGGCAAGTATTTATTTAAAAAAGCTAAGTCATATATTGCTGATGAGCATGACCAAAGCTACTTTGATGCATTGAAAGCTTTAATTTTTGAAGAGCACAGACACTCACGAGATTTAGCCCAATTTTTAGAAATTGAGGAAATACCCAAACTACGTAAACATTGGTTAGATGATATTTTTAGAGCCATGCGCAGACCTGTACCATTAGAATATTCAATTTTGGTATTGCTAGTTGCTGAGATAATTGCAGCAGTTTATTATGTTGCATTGCGTGATGCTTCCAAGTCTAAATTATTAAAACAATTGTGTTGGCAAATAATTTGGGATGAAGAAAAGCACATCACCTTTCAAAGCGAATCGTTGCAAGTTATGTTTAACAGAAGAGGCTCCATTATTAAATGGATTAACATTGCCATTTTTTCTACCTTAATGGTTGGTGCAAGTGTGGTGGTTTGGTTTAGCCACAAAAAAGTATTTAAACGTGCTAGCATGGGCTTTTTAAGTTACAGCAAAAGCATATTTGTAGAGTTTTTTAGATCGTTTATGATTGTGCAAAGCAGAATACCTAAAAAGCAGGTAAGTGTGGCAGTTAATTAAACCAAATTACTTAGCCTCCAAAGTTTTGCGTCATGTATGCTTTGGGCAATTCTTTAGTCAATCTTGAGTTATGAATGATGGTAATGCCAATGCCTTGGTGGGTAAATTTGGTCTCGAGCAAATTGGCTCTGTGACCTTTACTCCGCATTAAATAGTGTATTACCTTTCTTCCATAAGAAGCGTAGCTGTTTACTCTCAATTGTTTATTGGATGAAGCATCAACATAATACTCATACTTGCCATTGTTTAACTGGGTAAAATATCGAAAGTCTTTTTTAGTGGTAGCCATCATATCCATTTTACTCAAGTTTTCACCTGTGGTGTTAAAGGTGGCCCCGCTCAATGCAATTCTGTCCATAAAGGTTTTGTTGCTGGCGTTACGACTATTAATATGATTAAAGAAATTTTTCTCTTTCATTTCTTGCGAATGCCCTAGTGCAGCTACACTAAGCTCATAGTTGTATGACAAAATTGGTTTACCATGTTTGGCTCTTTGAATATTTGTAGCATGAAAAACCGCTGCTTCAATTAGGGCAATATTGGGATTATTTAAGTCAATTGGTTCCAAAGCCTCAGGCAAACCGAAAAACTCATCAGTGGTATAATTGGTGCAATAATCATTTTGCCCTAAGCAAAACAGGGTTGCGGTTAGAAAAATCAATATTAAAATGCCCTTCATATAATTTATAACGCAATAAGTTTAAAGAAGATTTCAATAGTGGTATTAAATTTGTCCCTCACCTTACAAAAATAACAATGAAGTATCTCGCAATAATGGCAGCTTTGGTTTTTATGTTTAATGCATGTAAAAAACCACAAGAGCCTGAATTTATAAAAGTGCATAATTTTAAAATTGACCCTGCTAGCTCGGGCAGCAAGTATAAACTTACCGCAGATGCTTTATTTCATAACCCTAACAACGTGGGCATTACTGTTACTAAAACCAATTTAGATGTAAAAGTTAATCGCGTTGATTTTGGGAAAATTGATCAGACCAACAACGTTAAGGTTGAAAAATTGTCTGATTTCACCTTACCATTGGTTTATGAGTTTGATACCAAACAATTAAAAATGGACAATTTAGGTAGCATGGCCGAAATTCTCCTTAAAAAAGAAGTTGAAGTACACTTAAAAGGCAAGGTAACTGTTAAGGTATTAGGCGTTGGCATTGGTGTACCAGTAAACCATATCGAAAAAGTGCCATTTAAACTTTAATGGCAAAATTACTCGACTACATTATTATTGGCCAAGGCATTGCAGGCACTATGTTAGCACATGCCTTAGAACAAAAAAATAAAAAGGTATTAGTTGTAGACAATGCCAAAACCAATGCATCATCAAGAGTAGCTGCAGGTATAATTAATCCTATTACGGGTAGAAGGTTTGCTTTAAGTTGGAGAATTAATGAACTGTTGCCTTTTGCCGTTAAAACATATGAGCGGTTAACCAAAAAATTAGGACATCCATATTTTAATGCAATTGACATTTCTCGAATACTATTAGGAGCTGAAGAACAAAACAATTGGCAGACTAGACTAGGAGATGAAACGTATGAACCTTTTGTAAAAAGTGCCAGTGAAAACCGAGTGCTTTTTACAAAAAGTGGTTATTTAGATATTGCATTATTGCTATCATCTTCTAAAGCATATTTTGAAATTTTAAACACATATGTTCAAGAAGAATGGAGTATGGGCGAAACTCAAATTCATGAAAATTCAGTTACTTGGAAAGGTTATGAAGCCAAAGCCATCATATCATGTGAAGGGTTTAAAAGTAGCACCAATCCATTTTTTGAATGGTTACCAATAAAAGGAGCTAAAGGAGAAGCGCTAATTATTGAATGTAAAAAATTGCCAGAAGATGTAATTACTAAAAAGAAAATTACACTGCTGCCAATAGGCAATAATAAATTTTGGCTTGGGGCCACCTTTGATTGGAAGGATTTAACGTACGAACCTACTAAGAAAGGCAAACAAGAATTGATTGACGGGTTTGAGAAAATTTGCAATTTTCCTTATAAAATACTTGATCATTTAGCATCAGTGCGTCCTACAACCGTTGACAGAAGGCCGATTATTGGCTTACACCCCAATTGCCATCAAATGGGCATTTTTGGAGGCTTTGGCAGCAAAGGTTGTTTGCTCGCGCCCTATTTTGCCAATCACTTTGCTGAAAATTTATGTAGTAAATCCCCAATTGAAAAAGAGGTTGATATAAATAGATTCTACAAATTGCAATGTAAAATTTAACATAGCTGAGCCGTTTAAGCGTTTTGAAATAATAGCGCATTTGCGTAGTGTTATTTATAGCGCTTAAATTGTATGCTCAATTTTATTCACCTTTACTATTAAGATACAAATTGTCTTAGGCTTAAATCTTACTAAAAAAGTATAACAAATAACCTAGCGCTATTATAACTGTGGAGCGTTTGTACTAATCGGCAAGTTGCTACCTAACATACTATGCAAGTAATAAACTAATAAGCTTCTAGTTTATATAAATTAAGCACCATCCATGCGAACAATTTTAGGTGTGAAGCTGCCTAGTGTCTCAACTAAATCCTGCTGTTGACTCATTACCGTGTTTATGTTTTTATATGCCATGGGAGCTTCATCTAACCCACCGCCCATTAGCAACACATCTTTTTCTTTTAAAAGATTTTTAAGTTGCCTGTGCGTAAATGATTGTCTTGCCCTTGATCGTGAAAACCTCCTACCCGCTCCATGAGCTGCTGAGTTAATGCTTAATGGATTGCCTTTGCCTTTTACAATGTAACCTTTGTGGGTCATAGAGCCAGGTATAACACCTAATACATCCTTACCTGCAGGAGTTGCTCCTTTTCTATGCACTATTACTTCTGTTCCGTCTGCCAACTTTTCTTTCCAAGCAAAATTATGGTGGTTTTCCACTACACAAATTGGCTGCTCAGCAATGGCCTTTCCAATACGTCTATGTATATCATCATGACAAGCAGAGGCATAGTCACCCGCTAAATTCATGGCTTTCCAATACTCTATTCCCTCTTGAGTATCTAAACCCAACCAAGCTAAATGATTAACCTCTTTTGGCAATTCACATAGCTGCCTAGCAAGCTGGCTGTAGTGCATAGCAATTTGTGCGCCCATACCTCTCGAACCTGAGTGAGACAGCAATGCTAAATAACTACCCGGCTCAATATTTAAAACTTCATCTTTTTCGGAAATATTAACCACTCCAAACTCTACAAAGTGATTTCCAGAACCTGAAGTGCCTATTTGACTCATAGCTTTGCCCTTCAACTTTTTTACCAAGTCAATTTCTTTAAATTCATCATATTCAAATATTTCAGAATTTATAGGATTATCAAATACTTTCTTATTCCCAAACCTAGTGTTGTCAAACAAAATTTCTTTTAATCTTTGCCTATCTTTTTTAAGTATAGCAGGATTAACCTCATATATTGATAGGCACATTCTACAACCAATATCCATACCTACGCCATAAGGAATAACTGCATTCTTAGCCGCAAGTACTCCACCAATTGGCAAGCCATAGCCAAGGTGAGCATCTGGCATTAATGCGCCCTGCAATGCTATTGGTAACTTCATTGCCTTATGCATTTGATCTTTGGCCAGCTCATCAATATTGTCGGAACCATAGGTTTCAAACGCCAATGCACCACCTTCTCTTAAATCATGTTTATCAGCAACTATTAATTCAGGCGCTAGTTCATAAGCCAACTCCCTAAATCGCTGATCATCTTTAAATCTATTAGGCTCAGTTAGCACTTCCTTTAACAATGCCAATACCTCTTGTTTAGGCATTCGCTTTAAATGTTTAATTGCAGCATTTATAGCCAATCCTGTAGTTTTCCCATCCTTAGGATAACCCAACTTATATAATTCCTTTCCTCTTAATTTTATACGCTTTCCCATTGTATCATAAATCTATTCGTTAAAAAAATAAAGCTATGGGCTAGCCGATCATTATAAATCTCGACTAAACCCACACCTTTTTTGCCAATAAAATTGGCCTTGCAATTAGCTAAAGTGAAATTTACTTTTGAGTTAAATTCTATGTCCAAAGCCATTGCATTGGCAAAAGCTTCCATAGCACTAAAAATTGCATTAACCGCAAACACTACCAATGATTTTACCTTTAACAGCTTTGCCGTTTTTAGGGCAACATCAGCGGTATTAATTACTTCACTTGTTTCATAGTTAACTGCATCTAAAGCCTCATCAAATAACAATGAAGCAACAATTGCATTAATCACTTTCATTTTAGACTTTACTTGCGCCTTAACTATTGTTCCTTCCAATATTGCACACAATGCGTTAGCCTTAACTCCACCACTTTTTAATGCAAATTGAGTATAACAGTTTACTAAAACTGCCAACACTTCTGTTATTGTTTGTTTAAATTTCATACCCTCATTTTTACTATTGTTAACTATTGGGCATAAAAATGCCCAGTACAAATATTTGAACTGGGCCGTATAAAACCATCTAATGGCTAACCTATTCAAATACCCTATAAATCACTTTGCTGATTCTATTATTTATCATTATTGCTTTAATTAAAATTTGTTTAAAATAAAAAAGGCCCGTTCAAATTAATGAACGGGCCCTACAAATTACTTTGCATTATTTAAGCGCTCATATTTGAACTATTAACGTTATGTCGGTTATCTTTTTCATCTTTCTGAGCGCAAATATAAACACACAATTTTTTAACATCCTAATTTTTCTTTCAATAATTTTTGAAATTACTTTGTTACGATTAACTTTTTAGTTACGGAAACTCCATCTATTAAAGCGGTTACGAGATATATTCCGTTATTCAAATTTTCCAAATTAATTTTTGAATTGGATACTCCCATTGATTCAATTTTGCTATTATGAACTATTTTACCAGCTAAATCGGTAATCAAAATTGGTGTGACCGATTGTAACTCCTTATCAAAATTTATTTGAACAAAATCGCTTGCAGGATTAGGATAAACACTAAAGCCCTGAAGGCTTAAATCGGTAATATTTGTCGGTTCAAAACAAGCTTGGTTGCTTGGTAAATTAGCAATAGGTACACCTACTGAAAACTGATGGGTGATTTTTGAACCAAAGTCCCTATTAAAAGTTTTTAAAGTTGCAGGTAGTGTTGGATGCTTAAGTGAAATATAGCCATTGCTTCCAGCAGCTGGTTGATTTGCCCACCAAGCCAATCCGTTTTCGGCAGCATCTGTAAACTCGAAAACATAGCATCCAACTGGCAACGGAACAGTATCACTATGAACCGTATTGTTTTGGCTATAGCTTCTTTGGTAAACTACATTGCCATCTAAATCTTTAATATTAAACGCGTTTTGGCTTCCTTGATTATCAGTTTGAACCTCAATAAGCAATGCGTTTACACCATAAACTGCGGGCATATCAAAACTTACGGTTCTATCATTGTCATGTAACCACTCATCAACATTGCCATTTGGGTTTTGCAATACAACATTAAATTTTGGATTGCTGATATTAACATCTTCCCAATTTACATGAGGTATGGTAATCACGGTAGATTCCAAAAAGTCTAAACTTCCCCACCAATTGTAGGTACAAGGATTGGCGGCACCTTCAGGACCATAAACAACATCTAGTGATGTTAAAGTAGCCGAACCATTATTGGTAATTCTAATTTTTGGCTCCTTACAAATAGGGTTTAACCTACCATATTGTTCATGGTTGTTTGGCGATAATATTTCGCTTAACTCAACATCATAAGTTTTACTTGGGTTTTTGTATTGAATCAATTGAACATCATAAATGTAACTTGGGTTTTGAGCACCCGACCAAGTATAGTTTTCAATGTCAACATTAAAATTATTCATTGCGCCAGGCGTGAAACCAGAGGCCACGTTGTGGTCATTTGACTTTGTTTTAGTTCCTGGGCACCAATTAGCTCTATCATAAATCCAAGTTCCTCCTTGCGGAAAAACAGGATTTTCGCCACATTGATCATCCCACATACTTTCTAAACCAATCATATTCGAATTCATAAAAACTTCATAAGTTCTAGGGCAAAATTCTGCGCAACCAACACTGTTATCAAAGCCATGCCCAGAAATATTTACCCTTACCTTGCATTGTTCAGTTCCAGCATCAACCCACATAGCTTTTTCCGGCATTCTTAAGGTATCAAATTGAATACCTCCAGAAGCATATCCGCTGCTACCATTGTAAATATTTTTTATATCAATTACTTCTCTAACTGGTGTTCCTTCTATAAAATCAAATACTACTGTTGCACTAAAGCCGCTTGACCAACCACTGTAATGACTGCGAATTTCAACCGAATCTTTTAATAAGTGAACAAAGTCAGAAACATCAAAAATAAACTCGTGCGACCAGTTGTTATCATAACCATTGGTTCCGCTAGCCATGTAAGTACCGTACGGAGTAATTACCCTTCCCAATTCATATTGATTGATAACTTCAAACACATTGTACCAATTGGTAAAGTTTACATAATAAGTAGAATCGGCAGACACATAATTAGAATCAATGATCATACCTGAAGTATCGTATTCGTAATTCCAATAGTTAGCCATCCAAGCAGAAAAATTACCTGTAGAAGTTGTAGGATTATTTACATCTCCAAACAAATCAACATTCAATACAGCATTGACCGTTGAGTCTGTCATCATGGTTGTAGCATTGAAGAATGTTGTGTAAGTAGAATCGTTGCTAAAACTAAATGAATCAACCACATTGCCTCCCACTCTATAGCTTGGCGACATTTGCAAAGTAGAATCTAATTCGCCTGTTCGGTGCCTTAAATCTACCGTATTGGTATAATCCCAATTGCTACAACCCGTTGATGCACATCCTAAAGTATAGCGCAAATAAACTTTATGGTAGGTTTCGCTTCCATCAGGGAAACTGCCCCATTGATCGTAATTGCCAAACCATGTCATGTCAACTGCATTGTGCACCTGTATGGAAGTTGTATCACCATCAGCAGCGTTTGCGCTTTGCAGGCCTGCAAACAATAAAAAAAATAAGGTGGCAACAAAAAGTAAAAGCTTATTGATATTCATATTTTAATAATTGAAACTTAAAGTTAACCTAAAGTTGTGGTTCATAAAAAGATATTTAATCAAAGGTTTTATCTTTCAACCTGTGAAAAATTCAATGAGAATTTATAAAAACACATTGATAATTATATGCTTTTTGGTGGGCATTGTAATTAGCATTAAACAATTGCGTGAGCCCGACCTTTGGTGGCAGCTAAGAACAGGTGAGTACATTTTAGAAAATAAAGAGATACCCAATACCGATATTTTTAGCTACACTTTTGAAGGTGAACCATGGATAAATGTTAAGTGGGGCTTTGAAGTTTTAATGGCAGTTACTGCCAAGTTGGGAGGGCCAGAATTGCTTTTTTTATTGCAAATTTTAGCTACTTGTTTAATTGTTTCTCTTTGGTTTAAAATGATGAAAGCTAGAAATAACAACGATCCCCCCAACTTTTCGCCAGCCTTTGGTTTGGCGGTTTTATTAGGACTATTTATTATGGAGTTTAGGATTAATGGCCGACCAGAAATGACGAGCCATGTAATGCTAGCTGCTTATGCATTGATTATAACCAAGTTTCATTTTAACAAAAAAACCAAGGCCATATATTGGTTAATACCTCTGCAAATTTTATGGACCAATATGCATGAAGCCTATGGTATTGGAATGGTGGTAATTTTCATTTTTATCGCTGCCATAATCTTTGAATTTTTGGCAAGTAAATTCTTCAAAATTTCCAATGTCACTTTTCCGACCAAAGCGATTTTGGTTTCTTTAGTTGCCATTTTGGCTGTTGCGTTAAATCCTAAGGGAGCTAAAATGTACTTTCATCCTTTTAACATTTTTGGTCAATTGGGCGAAAACAAGTTTACCACTGAGTTATTCGACTTTAAAAATGCCGAGTACTGGCAAATTGAATCCTATTTATTTGTTGGGTTGGGGATTTTGCTTATGGTTTTAATCGGGCGTGAGTTTTTAAAAGCAAAAAGTTTAAAGAATAAGTTTTTGGCACTTCAATCTTCTTTTGGTTTTCCGTTTTTAATATTGTTTATAGCCTTCTTCTATTTAAGCCTAACCGCCCACAGAAACATTCCATTTTTTGCAATTTTGGCCATTCCATTTTTAGGCAACTATTTGTCTAAACTCATTCCCAATAAAAAAGTAAGTTTTATCGCAATAGCGGCTACGGCAATTGTTTTTTATGTAGGCATTGCTTCCAATAAGTATTATGAAACCTTTAGCCCACGAGAAAAGTATGGCCTACAGTTAAATGAAACCAAAAACGCCATAGGTGTTGCCAATTTTTTAACCACAAACAATATTGAAGGCAAAGGGTTTACCGATTATTTATCATCATCTTATTTATTGTGGAAGCTTCAACCAGAATTTAAGACCTATTTAGATTTGCGCGACTTGGACATTTTTACGAGTAAGTTTTTTGAGAACGTTTTTAATGTTTATCAAAATCCTGATGCACAATTGGCCAATGGATCAACACTTTGGGATTATTTTGATGAAATTGATCAATTTCAATATGTGGTTATTTTAAACAATGAACAATTCAAAAATCTTCATGGATATTTGCTCAAACATGACAGTTGGGAATTGGTGTATGCTGATGGATTGGCATCTATTTACTTGCCGCGAAATAGAGGTTATGATGGCATTATTAAACAGCATGGATTTAATAAAGGAGCCAATAACGTATTTAATGCTTATATGATTAAACCACCAAACAAAACTGCCAATACCATCTCCAAATTATTTTGGCCTGTTTACAAGCCCACTTCACAAAAAGCACAGATTAAGTCGTATCTGCCAACTGCCAAATTATATTACCAATATATTGGTTATCCAAATACTAAAATTGATTGATTATTTTGGTGAGCAAAGTGCTAATTGAGGAGTTTTGCAATCTCTTCTTCTAGTGTCTCAATTTTTTCCAAATCAAATCCAGAAAATTGATATTTAATGATGTTGTTTTCGTCTAATAAAATGAATTGAGGATTCGAGTAAACACCAATTTTCTCTAAATCAGCTCTATTCATGTAATAATGAAAGTTAGGAAACTCATACTTGCTATCTACATAACTTGCTATTTCATTTTTGAGCTTTTCCTTGTCTGTGTTAATAAAAAATGTATTAAAGTTAGCCCCAGCATACTTGATTGTTAATGCCTCTACATGTGGTTTAGCTTTAAGGCATGGATAGCAAGATTTAAACCAAAAGTAAAGTAACTTTGGTTTGTAAAAATCCTTTGGCTGCAATTGATTTTCCCTAGCTATAACCGTGGCTAACTCTTCTATGTTCAAGGTGTCATTTATTTTCATCTGCTTTCTGTCATCTTGTTTTACAACATCTCCTACTTTGCTTGGCTTTATGCTGTAGTCTTCTGGGATTTCGAAAGGATTATTAGACAAAGAACCCACATCTTTAAAGTCAAAATATTTCACCTTTACAATTTGCGAATCTAATCCACTTACAAATTTATGCGTGTAATTTATTGGTAATTGAGTTGAATTTTCAATGGTAATACGGATGGATACATCATTGGCAACTTCCCAACTTTCAAATCTCTCATACAGGGTAAGAGAATCATTCTGCTCAACTATCTTTAAACATGTATCACAATTTAAATTTTGTACCCCTCCAATCACCTCTTTGCTTAATACATGTTTTTGTAAGAAGCCAACTTCTTGATTACTAATTTTGCTTGCATCTAATTCGTAAGCAAATTTTTGCTGGGGCTCAAATTTGTTTAATAACAAATAGTAATTGGAATCCCTTTTTAGATAAGTTACTTCATACTTTTCACTTTCTCTTGTTATTTTCCAACAACTATCTGAACTAGTGACTTTAAAATTTCTAGTTCCATAACTATCATCCGTCATTCCTTTATAATTTTCTATTGCATAAAAATTATAAGTTTTAAAAGCAAATACGTTACCCTCAACTTGAGTAGTTCTTTTTGAAAAGCTAAAGTTTTCAAAGACAACAATAACAATCAAGAGAATAAAGTATTTGCCTAGAAATTTCATGTTATCGTTTTATGAATTGCTCTTGAGATAAGGAAAAACAATTTAATTCATCTGAATTTTCCTAGAAATAACCTGTCCGCCAACTTCCATTACACATAAGTAAGTGCCATTGGCCATTGAATTACGTGCATCATCACTACCAGTCCACAAAATTTTATGCTCGCCTGCTGGCATCTCTCCATCTAAAAGTTGAGCTACTTTTTTTCCATCAATCGTATAAATGGCAATGTTCACATTTGCAGCTTCATCAATTGAAAATTTAATTTTTGTTTTGCTGTTAAATGGGTTAGGGTAATTTTGGCTCAGCGCAAAGCCTTTATCTTCTTTAACATCATTTATTCCCACTGCTGGGTATAATTTATGACTAAACATTCCACTGCCATGAGTGGCAACGGCAATAGTGCCATCATAAGGTCTTGAATCTATCATATTTACAATGCTATTGCCAATGGTGGCGTCACCCTCTTTAGTCCATACGGTTGCACTTCCATTTAGTTGGTGGGTAGAAAACAATCCAATGGATGTTCCAACAAAATAATAAGTACTATCTGCTGTATGTAAAATATTGGCCCAAATAACTGATGGTCCATCACCACTTCCATCCATATTTTCTTCCAAATTGCCTCCAACATCTGTCCAATTGGCACCGCCATCACTCGAGTAAAACAAGCTTCTAACTTCATAATTTGAAAATGCCACCATCACATTTTGTGAGTTGGTATGATCAACCTCAATGCAACTTACATAGGCATTGATTGGAAAATCGGGTGACGACAATTGCGTTTTTCCCGTAGCATTCAAGTAGGGATTATCCAACTTAAATACATCTCCCAACACTGTTCCAAAGTATATTACTGTGCTGTCGGAAGCCGACATATCTAATGCACCAATTTCATCAGGACTAAAAGTAGTTCCAACACTAGAACCAATGAGCCTAAACCAACCGCTATTCAGCGGAGTATATTCATCATTTAAAATTGGAATTGAAGCTAAATCATCATGCCTGTAAATATATCTACCTGCTGGCATGTACATTCTATTTTCATTGGTAGGGTCTAAAATAAACGGATTTATAAATTGATGATTAGCGCCTAAAACAGGGTCAATTCTTTGCAAACCATTTACGTTTCCATTGTCGTCCATATCAAACTTAAAAGTTTTACCAGTTTGCCACGACATGTAGTAATTGGCTCTACCATGGGGAATTGCGGCCCATGCTCCATCCCCATAAAACACCCAATTCCAAGGCTTAGTGGCATCACTGCTATTGGTAAACATGGTTCCATTGTCTTGCAAACCTCCCAACATAATGTCACTTCCAGTTTCTCCAGATTCTATATGAACAGTATAAAATTGCCCTGTATTATAGTTATTATTTAGCGATAACCATGTTGGCTTGGCCGCAAAACAATCTAAGGTTTTGTGCACGCCACCGTCACTAGCCGTAAACATAACATTTGGGTTACTTGGCAAAAAGATAAATTTATGTTGATCGGGATGGTGATTAGGCCAAACATAATTTGAAGGTTTAGCCGTGTCGCACTGATAGCCGCCAATCCACTCGCCACTATTGGTAGCAAAACCATCTAATGACCTATATACATTGGTTCCTCCAAGAAAAACAATATCTGGGTTGGTAGGATGTACCTCTAAACACATATCATAGGAGTTTTGAGAACTATAGGGCCCAAAATCAAATGTAAAAAAGCCCGTACAACTGCCATTAGGTAGGTTGGTGGTTCTATTGTCCCACACTCCACCCGTGCCACTTCCATTGCCCGTTAAATAAGTATACTTATAGAATCTATGATCGTTTTGCCCACTGTTTGGCGTGTTTACAATAAAGTATACCTGACTTTCATCTGAAGGTGCAATGCCAATTTCAATTTTACGAGTGTTCGTTGGAAAACCAGTTGAAGGAGTAATGTTTATCCAGTTAATTCCATCATCAGAGCGCCAAACACCTTCAGAAGGGCCATTGCTAAGCGTAGCATAAAAAACGCCTGTGGTGGTTTTTGCTAGCGCAACATAATCTGACCGACCAGTTATCGTGGTATCTAATCCTAATACAGGTGCCCAAGTACTTCCACCATCATCACTTCTATAAATACCATTTACCACAGCGGCCAATACCACATCATTAGTTAAGTTGGTATGGTCGCTTTCAATGTCCCACACAAAGTCAAAATCAGCCAAACCTACATGTGTAGTTGGTGTGTTTGATTGGGTAGAAGCCAAAGGAAGCCATGTTACTCCTCCATTGGTAGATTTATAAATTCCGTTGCCACTTGCTTGATTAGAAAATGACGCATGACTAATAACACCATAATACTCTCCTGTACCATAGTACCAAGTTTGCTCCTTGCCTGCTCTTGTATCTTGCGCAACGGCAGTTGCACTATACAGCTGATCGTTGGTGGTAGTTCTTGTAAAGCTTGCGCCACCATTAGTTGAGCGCCACATGCCACTTGTTATTCCTCCAGCCAAAATGATGTCTTCATCTGTTACGTCTAAAGCCAAAGCTCGGGTTCTTCCACCTAAGTTGTTTGGTCCTCTACTTGCCCAGTTTAAAGATCGTTGTGCATTATTGGCAGTGGGCAAATTTTTTGAAAAACCTAGTTCTCTCTGACGTATTTTGGCTGGCACTTCATTGGTAGCCGGATTTTTAAAACGTTGCCATTCATAATGAGCTCTTGTACCTGGTGTTTCAATAGAGCCATTACTCATTGGTGTTTTTACGGAATTGTTTCCACATGAAAAAATTAGGCAAAATGTACTACAAACAAGTGCTAGAATAAAAACAGCTTTCATAATTATGCGATTAAGCCAATAAAGTTACATAAATAGATGTAGAAGAATTTTTATCTTGCAGCGGATAATAAAAAAACTATGAGCAGCTTTCAATTAAAAGGAAAAATAATAGAGAAATACGACTTACAAGTAGTAAGCGATAGATTTAGAAAAAGAGAATTTGTAATAGAGTTTTCAAAAGAAAATGGCAGTAACACTTTTACTGAAACCATTAAATTTCAATTAGTGCAAGATAGGGTAGACTTAATTGAACCTTACAGCGTTGGAGAAGAGATTAATGTAAGTTTTAACATTAAAGGTTCTAAGTGGGAAAAAGACGGCAGAACCAACTATTTTACCAACTTAGATGCTTGGAAAATTGAAAGAAATGGTGCTGCTCAACCAGCAAATGCGCCAGCTAATGAATCTGCACCTGCTATGGAAAATCCTGCTGATGTTAGTCATACTGCAGAAGCGGAAGATGACTTGCCATTTTAACTTTGGATTACCAATTTTTACAAACAAAAGATAAGTCATACACTGTAAAATCAGCCCGATTTTCAGAGTATTATCATTCTATTAATGGGGCTTTACAAGAAACTGAGCATGTATTTATAAATGCTGGCTTAAGTTATATTGCTGAGTATCAAAATAAAATTGCTATACTAGAGATTGGACTGGGTACAGGGCTTAATTGCTTAGCCACTTTGCAGTTTGCTAAAGCAAATAACTTAGTAGTTAATTACAGCGCTTTGGAGCCATACCCCTTGCCCTTTGACCAAGCATCTAAACTCAACTTTGAAAATATATTTGATATTGAAAATTTTGAAAGCACATTCAATAACATTCACAATTCTGAGTTTAACTCCGAAATTAAATTAAGGGGAAATTTCACACTAATAAAGCATTTAGCCACGTTGGAAGACTTTCAAACGGCCAAAACTTATAACTTGGTTTACTTTGATGCTTTTGCTCCTAATGCGCAGCCCGAACTTTGGACAACTGAAATATTTGAAAAAATTTATGGGCTTGTAAATAAGGATGGTGCATTGGTAACTTACTGTGCCAAAGGACAAGTTAAAAGAAATTTAAAAGCTGCTGGTTTTAAAATTGAATCGCTGCCAGGTCCTGCAGGTAAAAGAGAAATGACAAGAGCCATAAAGGTGTGATATGAAAAAGCAGCTCAACAAGTTAAAACATAAACCACCAAAAAATTTGGATCAATTGTTTGCCGAAAAGCACGACCAAGTTTTTGAGGAGATTGATTGCTTATCATGCGCTAAATGTTGCACAAGCCTTGGCCCAAAACTTAATAAACAAGATATTGAAAGAGTAGCCAAACACTTAAGGCTTAAAACTTCTGTATTTTTTGAAAAACACCTGCTAGTAGATGAAGAAGGTGACACAGTTTTTAAAAAAATGCCATGCGTTTTTTTAAACCAAGACAATACTTGTCAAATTTATGAAGTAAGACCCAAAGCTTGTAGAGAATACCCACATACCAATCATAAAAACATGCATAAACACCTTATGCTTGCCCTAAAAAACATGGATACTTGCCCAGCAATTGAGCCCATTTTACAAGAGGTTCTAAAGGAAAGCAAATAATTATTTTGTATATTTAGTTGGTTACTAAACCCTAATCTAAATATTCGCCATGAAAAACATTTTCACCTTATTGCTTGCTGCAATAGCAGGCACAATGTTTCTTACAACCAATGCTTTTGGCCAAACCACTTTATTTTCTGATGATTTTGAGAGTGGAATGGATAACTGGATAACCACTGGTCAATGGGATACAACAAGCAGCCAAGCCTACGCGGGAAACACTAGTTTAACCGAAAGCCCCAATGGAAATTATCTTGACAATCAAACCACCTTGGCAATTTTAGACAGTTCCATTGATCTTTCAACTGCTTTAGCTGCAGAAGTTAAGTTCTGGGCTATTTATGATATTGAAACTGGTTTCGATTATATGTATGTAGAAGCTTCATTAGATGGAGGAGCAACCTATTTAAACTTGGCAACATTTAACGGCCAAAATCAATTAACGCCATGGGTACAATACACATACTCTTTAGGCGGTTTTGTTGGAAATAGTGACGTGCGTTTACGTTTTAGATTTTTTACAGATGGTGCCTTTAATGTTGATGGGATGTACATTGATGATTTTGAGGTAATAAGCTATACTGTAGACAATGCACCTCCATTGGTTTTACATACTCCACCTGAACATTATGAAGCATCATTAACCGATCAACAAGTAGTGGCTGATCTTATTGATATTTCTGGCATAGCATCTACCAACTTAACCTATGTTGTTGATGGCGGCCTGCCAGTTACAATTGCAGGAACCTATCTTAACGGCAACAAATATTTATATGTAATTCCTGCACAATCTCCTGGCGCATATGTAGATTATCAGATATTTGCAACAGACAATGCTCCTGGTGCTAACATGGTATTTAGTGATACTTATTCTTATGTTTCGGGCAATTATATAAAGTATGACAATGCTGTTGTTGACTTAGTTACGCCATTTGCCTCAGCTGCAGTAAACCCAACGTTGCCGACTGGTTGTGCCGTTAGAATTACACTTACAGGTAATACCAATTTAACCACTGCGTTGATTCGTAATTATACCGATATTAATAACCCAATTGATAGTATGACCGTTCATATTTGGGATGATGCTGGTGGATTTCCGGGTGCAGATTTAATTGCGCCCATTACCGTTTTTCCAGAAGCCAATTTATTAGAACCCAATAAAATGACAAGGTTAGATTTAAGACCTTTCTCCGGTATGCTATCAAACTTAGTTGGAGATATTTTTGTCGGTTTTACAGCTCCATATGATAGTGTTTGGACGCCATATACAACAGTTGCTATTGGCAATAGAACCTTAACCATGGACACTTCAGGGGCTTGGTTCGTAAGTCCTAACGACTATCATTTTAGGGTAATTACCGACACGCTAGGAGGCTCACCTGATGCCGATTATTCCTTTTCTCAAACACAAGCCAATGTTAGTTTTACCGACTTAAGTGCAAATACTCCAACCAGTTGGTTGTGGGATTTTGATGATGCAGGTGCAACAAGTACTATGCAAAACCCTAGTCATACTTTTAGCCAAAACGGAACTTACAATGTTTGTTTAACAGCTAGCAATGCCAACGGCAGTGATCAAATATGTAAGCTTATAACTGTTAACTCTTATTTACCACCATTGGCGGGTTTCAACTTTAATATTGTTACCAATACCAAAGAGGTTATGTTTACCGACATATCAACCAATAGCCCCGATTGGTGGCGTTGGGACTTTGATGATTCTGGCAATACCAGCACAGTGCAAAACCCTACTTACACTTTTATTACTTGGGGTATGCACAATGTTTGCTTAACAGCAGCTAACTCAACTGCAGGCCAAGGTGACACAGCTTGCCAAAATGTAGATTTACTTTTCAATAATATTAATGATGCCATTTGGGATGAAAGCTATAAGGCTTATCCAAACCCTCTTTCTAATTATGCATTTATTGATTTGCCAGATGTTATCTCTACCAATAATTTACTGTTAATTGTGAATGATGTAAAAGGGAACAAAATTGAAATGCCTCATAGTTTTAACAGCAAGCAAATAGTAATAAATGCCGAAAACATTGCTGCAGGAATGTATGAGTATAGACTATTTGAAAATAACCAGCCTTTAATAAGAGGTAAGTTAATTGTGCAATAAGAATGTTAAAAAAGTTCATTAACTCGGTTAAACTATGTTAATGGATAAATAAAGCTGCAAATGGTGCCGTTATTGGTCCATATGCAAAAAGCAGCCCCCTATTTACGCTTGATTTTCTTTTGGTTTCCGGTAATCTATTTATCGTTGCTAATTGCATATAACTCTTTGCCATATTTTACTTTTACTGGCGATCAACCATTTATTATAGATAAACAAAATGTACAAGACAATAACTTTTGGCTGACCAATTTTTACGTACATGTTGCAGCAGGTATTATTTGTCTTTTGGCAGCACTAACTCAGTTTTCAAAAAAAATATTAAAGAAAAAGCTGCAAATACATAAAGTAGCTGGTAAAGTTTATGTTGGTATGGTTCTGTTTATTGCAGCACCTACAGGCTTAATATTGGCATTTTTTGCAAAGGGTGGTTTATTGGGAGGTTTGGGTTTTGGCGTACTCTCCATATTGTGGTTTTACACCACCCTTATGGGTTTTCTAAAAATAAAACAAGGAGATGTAAATGGCCATGTGCAATGGATGATACGGTCTTATGCACTCACCCTTTCGGCATTAACATTTCGCCTGTTTCATATGGGGTTTTACTTTCTTGAATTTAATGATACGACAAACTATGTGCTCTCCCTTTGGGCCAGTAATGTATTTAACATTTTAGCTGCCGAATTGGTAGTTCTTAATCATAAAAGAAAAAATTATTCACTAGTACCATCTTAATGTGAAAAGTATTCGAATAAAACGTAGCTATTTTGATAGCAGCCAAAGCAAATAAATTTAAGCATAGCAGCAGCTACGGTTTAATTTTTTAATGAAGGATGCTGGGGAAAGAGCAAGTTTTAAGGAAATATTTTGACGTTAAAATGGTACAAAAAAAATAACACATGAAAAAGTTAGCACTAATTAGCCTTATTACACTACTAGCCATTAGTTTTCCATTAATGGCATTTATTAAAAATGAGCACTCACAAACTGTAAAAATTCCTAAAGATGATTTGATTTTTTTGGCAGATGATTCATCTCAAGAAAATGCAAAGAAAGTATTGCGAGAATATTTACTAGATCCTTTAAACAAAGAATATAGAGTAAAACAGGCCATGTATTCAAGAGCAAGAATACAGCAAGAAAAAACATTTGTAATTGTTTGGGATGAAATGATAACCAACCAAACGGGAGATGTAAAATTTACCCTAGTTGAAAAAAATAAACAGTGGGAAACCGTACAAGAAACTACTGGCACCTTATCATTAAGTCTGCAAGAAATAGCCTTAGATAATAACGGTGGATTTATTGCCGCACAAGATTGGATTAAAAACAAACTTGCTGAAAGCTAGACCTTTCGCACTGCCTGCGAATGTTTCGTTCCGCATAGTTTAATAGTTAAAGGGGTTGTGAGTTCGCAGCCCCTTATTTATTGAAAGGATATTTTTCGAATGACTCTCTGTTTCCAGGGTCACGCCTATAAACCGCAATGCACTGTTTGTGGCTTTTATTGCTAAAGTATGGTGCCACAGGAAAAACTTCCGTTGGAACTTCACTGTCTTCCAAAAAATAATACGTATAAGTTGAGCCAAATGAAGAAAATATCTGTTCTTTGCCATGAATTACCATGTCACTCCAAATAGTATCGTTAACAGTATATACATACCTGCGAGTTATGGTGCCAGTTTCATCCATATTATAATACTCGGCATACTTTTTGAATTCTAAGGTTGTCTTACTTTCAAAAATGGGTAGTATAAATATTACAATACCATAAACTAAAGTAAGCCCTAAAGAAATAAATAAAATTACCTTGCGTTTCATATCTTAAAGGTTTAAAATTAACTTGAATGAGAATAATATTTGTATTTATAATTCCACTGCTGTTTGCTTCTACTGTTTTTGCCCAATTTGAAGAGTTTGTGCCATTGCATGATTCTTTGGATTATTACAAGAATTATGATTATGGTGAGATAGAATTTTATGCTAGCAACTTAGCTTGGAAAGATTATTATACTATTGAAGAAGCTGCTGAAGACATTGCAGGACAATATGAATTGGATCATGAAAAAGCATATGCCATTTATACTTGGTTAACATCACATGCCAATTATGATTGTAAAAGCCATAAAAAACTGCTTCAGGATTTAGCATCAGGCACCAAAAGAAAGAAAAGTAGTGGGTCTAGAAGTAAACTTTCAAAAGGAACATCATATAAAGACCGTTCAGACTCTCGCCAAACAAATGCAAGACAAATATTAGAGAGAAGAAAGGGTAACTATGAAGATTTAGCAGGAGCTTTTGCAAGCTTGTGTATTGCTCAAGGAGTTGAATGCCAGGTAATTAGCGGAATATACAAAGGCAGTGAGCGCTACATTGACAGAAAACAAAAGGGCAACTACAGGTGGAACGCAGTTAATTTTGGCAATGATTGGTACCTAGTTGATATTACAAGAGGTATGGTAATTGATGATAAAATTAACGACAAACAAAATCGTGGAATGTATCATTTGTTTGCTCATAAAGCTGATGATTTATGTAAAGATGTTGAAATTATTGAGGAGAGACTTAACCACTTCTATTTAATTGATCCGCGCGAAATGTTGTTTTCATGCATACCTGGCAATAGAGATTGGCAATTATTGGTACGCTCTTATGCTATAGATAGCTTTTACAAACAACCGTTAATAAGAAGGGGATTTTACCAATATGGGTTTAATGGCATTTCACCAAAAAATGGTCTGATAAAAGCCAAGGAAGACGAAAACATAACCTTTAGATTTAAACAAAAACCAGAGTTTGCTGGAGTTGAGCCCCAAGTAATACACGCATATAAAAACACAAAAATTTTGTTTGAAAATGAAAATTTAACAAAAGAAGGTGATGAATATGTTTACACTATAAAGACGGAAGAACGGGGTCAATATTATCTCAAATTTGCCATGGATAGTTTACCAATTGCCACCTATAAAGTGGTTGTTAAATAATACCAGCTAATCGCATATTTGTAAATGGGAAAAGTACTGCTGAAGGAAATAATTTTTAATCCTGAGTATATTGGAAACTTAGCTAAAGCCATAAGCGAACAGACTGGAAGTAAAGCAAAACAAGTTGAAAAAGCCATTTTAAATAGTGACTGGAAGAAGCTTGAGCTACTAGACAGAGTGCACCACATTGCTGATGCTTTAAAGCAATTTTTACCGAAAGATTATGGTAAAGCTATTGCTTTGTTAACGCAGGCTCGAAAGCAAATGCCAATATTAAAGCACAGTAATTTTGCCGATATCTTATTTAGTGACTTTGTGGCTCGAAATGGTTTAAATGATTTTAAATTATCTATAAACGCATTAGAAAATTTTACTGTAGAATCTAGCTCGGAGTTTGCTGTGCGTCCATTTATAGTAGAGTATCCTAAGAGAATGATGGGCCAAATGCTTAGTTGGACCCAAAGCAAGAACTTGCATATTAGGCGGTTGGCTAGTGAAGGCTGCAGACCTAGATTGCCTTGGGGTATTGCTCTTGCCGATTTTAAAATAGATCCTGCACCCATAATGCCAATACTTGAAGCATTGAAAGATGATAAAGAAGAATATATTAGAAGAAGTGTTGCCAATAATCTAAACGATATAGCCAAAGACCACCCAAACTTGGTGGTAAAAATTGCCAAGAAATGGTATGGAAAAAGTGAAAATAGAAATAGGTTGGTAAAGCACGCTTTAAGAACTTTATTAAAGCAAGGAAATACAGAAGCTTTAGCAATATTCGGCTATGGAAATGCACATGACATCAACATTACCTCTCTAAAAACTAGTAAGAAAAGTTATAAAATTGGCGAGCACTTATCATTTGAGCTAAGCATAGCGGCAAAAAGTAAGAAAGTGTTTAGGCTAGAATACGTGATTCATTATATGAAAGCAAATGGGAAAACCAACGCTAAAGTTTTTCAATTGGCAGAGCGCACTTTTGATACAAATGAAATCATAAAAAGGAAACATTCTCTAAAACAAATGACCACTCGCAAACACCACCCTGGCCTGCACAAATTGGCGATACATGTTAACGGAATAGAAGTGAATATAATCGAATTTAATTTACAATCTTAGCTCGCTCATTTGCCCACTTATTCATTACTGCATTTTGTTCTTTAGTAAAACTATCTCTACAATCTACTCTGCCGTATGACATAAAGTTATTTACCAACGGCTTAAACTCATCTCCATCTTTATCTAGTCTTGTACCAATATACTTGCAGCGGTTGTCCACTTCATTTTCGGTTATACCATAGTCAGCTGGAGTGTCGCAAAGCTTGTCTCCAGTTGTTGTACAATTAACTCTTGCCACCGATTCATAGCCATTTTCGGGGTAATGTGTGTGCAATAGTCCAAAGTAATGGCCAATTTCATGAATAAAAGATGTGGTATTTACAAAACACTCATGATCCATTATAACCCAATAACCACTTTGCCATGGATAGTTTGAAACTCCGCAAAACTCTACTTTTTGATATTCTCCTTTACTTACCTCAATAGTAGTGTATACTGACTTAGCCAAAATTATATTTAGCTTGTTTGGAGTTGTATGAGTTTCTCCGAATGAATGCTGAAAATCGATATTAAACTCATAAAATAAATCACTTAATATTTCAATGTTTTCTGCTGATTGTAGCTTGATACCTGCATTATTAAACGGAACGTTGGCCTGCGTTAAAATGGCATCAATGTCGGCTTGACTAGTTTTTACACCGCTGCCATCATTTTTTAATATTTGGTAAATAGCAACGTCAAACGGTAAAATTTCATATGTATTGGTATCTATTGGTGGTTTTTCTTTGGGCACATCTTTGCAGGTGGAAGATAGCAATAGTGCCCCCAATAGGCTGAAAAACAGAGTATAAAACCGATTCATGTTGCAAAGGTATGCATTCAAAGTGGGATGATTGGTACATTCTTGCAGGTCTCTGATGCGTGAACATTAGTTGTTCAATTATATCAAACGTTGGCGATACAATCGCTAAGCCCAATCATCACTCGACAGACCCTGATAGCTATCAGGGGAGCGATAGCATTCATATATAAAATCGCCATAAAACTAAAAACCCCACACCGCTTCTTGCAATTGCTTGCAATTAGGATGTGGGGAAAAATATGCTCCCCCACTTGGACTCGAACCAAGGACCTATTGATTAACAGTCAACCGCTCTAACCAGCTGAGCTATGGAGGAGTATTCCTCTAACGTCTTGAAAGATTCAAAACAAGTTATTAAGGAAAAATATTTTAAAGAACTTTTAACCCCTAAAGGGTCGCCAAAATTAGGGAGTTCAATCTATTAATGCAATCTTTGTGATGAAAATTTCTAAAAACAAAAAATATTTTTAAAAATGAGTCTTTTAACCGTAGGTACTGTAGCATTTGATGCCATTGAAACACCATTTGGTAAAACCGATAAAATTGTAGGAGGTTCTGCCTCATATATTGGCCTTTCTGCTAGCCAATTTATAGATGATATTAATTTAGTTAGTGTGGTAGGTGATGATTTTCCTGCAGAAACTATTAAAGGTTTTAACGATCATAATATAGATACTGAAGGTTTGCAAATTAAGCAAGGCGAAAAATCATTTTTTTGGAGTGGCAAGTACCATATGAACATGAATGCGCGCGACACACTAGTTACAGAGTTAAATGTTTTGGCTGATTTTGATCCCATTTTACCCGATTCATATAAAACACCTGACTATTTAATGTTAGGCAACATTGATCCAAACTTGCAAATAAAAGTTATTGAGCAGTTAACTGCCCGCCCGAAATTAATAGCCATGGATACCATGAATTTTTGGATGGACATTGCAATGGAACCATTAAAAGCGATTGTTGCTAAGATTGATGTTTTGATTATTAATGATGAAGAAGCAAGGCAGTATAGCAATGAGTATTCATTGGTAAAGGCAGCTAAAAAAATATTGGCGGAAGGACCTAAGTACTTGGTAATTAAAAAAGGTGAACATGGCGCATTGTTGTTTCATGAAAATGATGTATTCTTTGCTCCTGCATTGCCATTAGAAGAAGTTTTTGACCCAACAGGTGCTGGCGATACTTTCGCTGGTGGTTTTATGGGATATATTGCAAAAACTGACGATATCTCTTTTAGTAATATGAAAAGAGCCATCATACAAGGTTCAGCCATGGCTAGCTTTTGCGTAGAAAAATTTGGTACCGAAAAATTATGGAATCTTTCTAAAGAAGATGTTGCTGCAAGGGTGCAGAATTTTATTGATTTAGTTCAATTTGATATTGAGTTAGTCTAAATAAGATTTACACCACGGCACGTTTTAATGACATGCCCAACATTCCATTGTTAAATAAGTGTTCGGCTATTTGTATTGCATTTGTAGCTGCGCCCTTACGCAAGTTGTCACCAACAATCCACATATTTAGAGCTTTTGGTGCAGACTCATCACGTCTTATTCTTCCTACCAACACATCATCTTTGTCTTGCGCATATATTGGCATAGGGTAAACCTCTTGTTCAGGATTGTCTAATAAAGCAATACCATCAGTTTCACCCAATGCTCTTTTAACATCTTCAACATCAAAGTCGTTATTGAACTCAATATTTACACTTTCTGAATGCCCGGTTATTACAGGAACTCTAACAGCAGTAGCTGTAATTCCAATTGCATTGTCGTTCAATATTTTTCTGGTTTCGTTAACCAACTTAGTTTCCTCTTTGGTGTAACCATTCTCTAAAAAATCATCACATTGGGGTATTACATTTAGGTAAATTGGATATGGATAAGCCATTTCACCTTCATTGCCTCGCCTTTCGTTTTGCAATTGCCTAACAGCCTTTTTACCTGAGCCGCTAACTGCTTGATAAGTAGAGATGATCAACCTCTTAATGCCATATTTTTTATGCAAAGGTGCCAATGCCATAACCAATTGTATGGTTGAGCAATTTGGATTGGCAATGATTTTATCTTCCTTGGTTAATGTTTCTCCATTAACTTCTGGCACTATTAATTTCACCTTGTCTGACATTCTCCAGCATGAAGAATTGTCAATTACTGTTGTTCCTATATCTGCAAACTTTGGCGCCCACTCTTTAGACACTTCTGCCCCTGCTGAAAACAAAGCCAAGTCTGGCTTTAACTCCAAGGCTTTACTCAAGTTTTGTACTTGAATTTTATTGTAATAAAATAAGATTGATTTATCAGTAGAACTGTCTGAAGCAACAGGTATTAAACTTGTTACCGGAAACTTTCTTTCTTCAATTAACTTCAACATGGTTTTACCAACCATACCCGTAGCACCAACTATTGCAACTTTCATGTAATAAATTTAACGTAAAACTAATTGCCAAACCATTAAATGCTTTCGAAATTGTTATTATTTTGTAGTGATGAAACTTTTCGCTATTGTCATTTGCTTTTGTCTTGCAATATTTGCAAACGCTCAAGTTGTTGATGATTTTTCAGATGGTAATTTTAATACCGGCCCAACAATTTGGACTGGTGATGTTGGTGAATTTCTAGTTAACGGAAGTTTAGAGTTGCAAAGTAACGGGCCAGCAATGGCAAGTACACTTTCATTAATTACCACTAACAACCAAATTGATGATACCGAATGGCGTTTTAAGGTTAAACTGCTATTTAACCCTAGTACTGCAAATTTTACAAGAATCTATTTGGCATCAGACCAAACAGATATTGAAGGCAATCTCAATGGCTATTTTATTCAATTTGGAGAAACAGGTAGCTCAGATACTTTAGATTTTTATAGACAAGATGGCAATTCCATCACGAAAATATTCTCCGGAAGTGTAAGCTGCATGCCAAGCAGCACTAATAATGACGTTAATGTGAAAATTACAAGAAGTGCCATTGGCGAGTGGAATTTATTTACAGATTGCGCAGGTGGTAGCAATTATTTACAGGAAGGTAGTGTTGTAGATGCCACATACAACAGTACCATGGCATTCGGATTTTACTGCAGATACAGCACGGTAAGCAGAGCAACACTTTTTAACTATGATGATGTTTATATAGGAAATATTATAGCTGACACAGTTGCTCCAACTTTGCTTGATTATAAAGTGGTCAATGCAACCTCTATAAATTTATACTTTAGTGAAGCACTTGATGTTACAAGCGCTCAATTACAAGGCAATTACAATATAGACATTGGTATTGGAAATCCACTAATGGCAACCGTGAATGCAATTGACAATAGCATAGTTAACTTAACACTAGCCAATGCTTTGCAGCAAGAGAATGCCTATAATTTAACAGCGGCTAACATAACAGATTTAGCAGGGAACACACTTAACCCCAACCCAAGCAGCTTTACTTTTGACTACTACAGCCCAAAACAGTATGATTTACTCATAAATGAAATATTTGCAGACCCCACACCATCAGTTTCGCTGCCTGAGTTTGAGTTTATAGAGATATACAATAATTCAAATTTTTCAATTGATATTGAAAATATGAAATTGAAAGATAACACTAGCAACATTTCTTTGCCTAGCGAAATAATACCCACCAAAGCATATTTAATATTGTGTAAAACAGGTGCAGCAGACTCATCATTTAGCACTTTAGGCAATACTCTAGGATTGAGCAACTTCCCAAGCCTAACCAATAGCGGTGAGCCCCTAACACTTAGAGATTCAATGGGAAATCTTTTACATTTTGTTGAGTATAGTGATGTTTGGTACAATGATAATTTGAAAGAAGACGGGGGATGGTCGTTAGAATTAATTGACCCCTCAAATCCTTGCCTTCAACAACGCAATTGGTCAGCATCAAATGATGTTAGTGGCGGAAGCCCCGGTAAAGTAAACTCAATTATCGGTGTTGTAACTGATAATGCAGCCCCAGTGCTAATTGATGCCTTTCCTATAGGAGATAGTTCATTGCTACTTACATTTAATGAATCATTAGACAGCTTAAATGCCAGCAATCCTGCCAACTATTTTGTTGACCAAGGTATAACTGGCTCTGCAACATCAGTTAAAGTTCTAAGTCCTTCATTTAAACAAGTAGAAGCTAGGTTTAGTAGTCCATTTTTACAAAACATTGCCTACTCAGTTGCTGCACTTAACCAAAGAGACTGTATTGGAAACGACACTTCAAACAATCAATTAAAATTTGGCCTGCCCGATTCAATTGTTAAAGGCGATATTGTTATCAATGAAATTTTATTTAACCCCAAAAGTGGCAGTGTAGATTTTGTTGAGCTCTACAATGCTTCCGATAAAATTTTAAACTTATCTGATTTATTAATTGTAAGAGCTAATGCCAACGCGCCTTTTGTAGCGACTGATCAAGCAGCAATTTCTACTGATGGCAAACTGTTATTGCCTGACGATTATGTTGTACTTACCACTGAACCAACCAACATAATAAACAACTACAATACACCCAACCCCGAAAAAGTTATAGCCGTTAGCGACATGCCAAATTACCCTGATGATGAAGCTGCAGTTTTTATTAGATCAACCAAAAGCAATGTTAATATTGATCATTTGGTTTATAGTGAAGATTGGCATTTTACACTAATTGATGATATAAATGGAGTTTCATTAGAGCGCATTTCATTTTTAGATGATACGCAAAGTGAAAGTAATTGGCATTCGGCAGCACAAACTGTAGGATTTGCTACACCAACCTATAAAAATTCTAGCGATTTTTCATCAGTTACTAGTGAAGACGAATTGGTGGTTGAGCCTAAAACTTTTTCACCTGACAATGATGGGATGGATGATTTTACAACCATTAACTACAACACCAACGATATTGGCAAAGTAGCCAACATAACCATTTTTGATGCTAAAGGCAGAACCATAAAAGAATTGGCCAAAAACTTAATTATTGCCCCTAATAGTAAAGTTAAATGGGATGGATTAAATGAAGAAGGAACTAAGGCAAGAATTGGTATTTATGTGGTTTTTGTTGAAGTTTTTGATTTAAACGGCAATGTTTCAACACATAAAAAAACCTGTGTATTGGCAGGTAGACTTTAATATTCAGATGCTTTACTTGCAAACTTCCAAGTAAAACCTGCATTTATAAGGTTGCCTCCATAGCCAGCCTCTACGTAAAAGCCCATATTGTTTTTAAAGAAGTACTGTGCACCTAAATTACCTGCATAGTTAAGATTTGACATGGGCACAGGAATTACCTCATCTCCGCCAAGATTTAACAAGCTCGAAACGGTTGAAATTAAATTGTTTTCCGGAAGATTTCCTCTTTCTTCTGCCTTTACCAGATTGACACCTAAGAAACCAACACCGTATACATCAATATTTTTAAGGTTTAACTGCGTGAAATGATAAACTCCCTTAACACCTATGCTATAAATTTTTACATTGTAACTGAATTCGCCATCTGATGCGGGAATTTCCAAAAGAAATAAGTCAATAGTATCATTTTTCCATGCTATGGTAGGAGAAGTAGCAGAAGCGTAACCAAAATATGCCCCAATACTCAACTCTTCCGTTAAACCATAGTCATATGCTAAGTTTATTTGCGGCCCAGCTTTGCCCTTTTTAGTTACTGCTTGCCCTAGCAATTCATTTGGCAAGGCATTTAATGTGGCTACAGCACCTGCCGCCAAATTTGGGTATCCTAAACCTACATGCAAAACATGGTCTCCCGCTCGGTGAACAGGTATGGTTGGAGTTGCTTGACCAAAAGCCACTAATGGCAAGCAGATTATAAAAATTAGTAAACTTTTCATTTAGTAGTTATTATGACGTAATTATATTGTTAAGTAGCGACATCTCATTGATTGTTTGGTTAATTTTAATGATGAAATGAAGAATATAATTGCCATTGTAATCTCACTATTTCTATTGGGAGTAGCTTTTAGTCAGCCTGTTGGCCCAATTGCGCCTAATTTTACCTTAAATGATATTGATGGCAACAGCCATACGTTGTATGATTATTTAGCTGATGATAAAATTGTAATTCTAGACTTTTTTACTACTTGGTGCGCACCGTGCATAACATCAGTGCCACACCTTGAAGAAATTTATAAACAAAGAGGGCCTAATGGCGATAGAACATACCAAATACTATCACTAGAGGTGGACATGGGTACAAGTGATGAAAATCAATTTAGAACGAACTTGGGAGTTGAAAGCCCAATTTTTGACAATGGCCATACCATTGATGCTTTGTATGGTATAACTGCATACCCTACTTTTTTTGTAATTTGCCCCGATAGCTCATGGCAAATTTTAGTTGCCGGTGGTGGCTTACAAAGCGACACAACACTTACTAGTATAGGTAATGTATGCGGTGTAACCAGCAATGTTTTAAATGATGTACGATTGATGGAGTTGCAAATAGAAGATCCATTTATTTGCCCAAATGAACCGAGCCTGCCAGCCAAAATTGTAGTGCAAAATATTGGCAATAATGATTTAACCAGTTTGCAACTGAATTATAGCGCTAATGGCAATAGCATTGGCACAAGTAATTGGAATGGATTGATAAATAAGTTTGATACTGCCCACATAAATGTAAACGGGTTTACTGGATTAAATTTTGCAGATTATACTTTAGGTATTTCAACTGTGTTGCCCAATGGTATGGCTGATGAAAACAGTTTAAAAGATAGTTTAGAAGCCAATGTAACCGCTACCACCTTAATTGCCGAAACATTACAAGTAAAAATTAAGCTCGATAGTTTTGGCAATCAAAACCAGTGGGAAGTTAGAACCGATAACGGAAGCCTAATACAAAGTGGTGGACCATATATGGTAAACAGTACACAAACCATTACGCATATTGTGCCACTTGCAGCAAATACTTGTTACAGTTTTAAATTGTTCGACAGTGCAGGTAATGGATTAATAGGCAATGGAAGTTGCCAGCTTTTAAATAAGTTTGGAATTGAAATAGTGCAAAATCCAAGTTTTGGTTTTGAATGGCATGTTGGGTTTCATAGCCATTTATTAACCGATATTGGAGATAAATTTTCAAATAATAAAATTGCTATCTATCCCAACCCTGCAAACAATCAGTTTAGTATACTTGGAGTTGATATTGTGGAAGAATTAGCAATTTATGATGGAAAAGGAAGGCTAGTTAAACAAAGCTATATAACCCAAAACATTGATGTAGGCGACCTACCCAATGGGTTGTATTACGTAAAAATAAATGAAGAAAATAGCTTTTTTACTAAGTTAGTGATAGCCCGTTAGCACTTGGCTTAACCATCTACAACTTCAACAGGCTCAACTTTGCTTTGTTCCCATTTGTAAAATTTATCAATATCCTTCTTCAAGCGCGCAAATACAAAACCCCAAATTGTTAAATCATCCAAGTATCCTATAATCGGAATAAAATCAAAATCGAAAGGCATAATGGTATAAAGCATACTGCCCATTGCTAACATTATGGTAGTAGTTGGGATTTTTTTATACCTTCCTGTAAATAATGATAAGCTCATTTTGAAAAAGCTTTTAATGTAATCCATTAAACCGCTTAATTCTCCTTTATGATACTCATTAGATTTTTCATATGCTTTTTCGAAAAATTCTTTGGTGTTTTTTTGTTGATTCATAATACTTATAACTCTAGTACATAATTAATAATGATTTTGGTTCAATAATCGTTCCGATTATTGCTCTTCTGCGGGCTTTTCTTCTTTGTTAAGTATAATTAATGCACACAAAACACCGGGTATCCAACCCGCAATTGTTAAAATTAAGGTTAAGATTATGCTTCCGCAGCCTCTATCATAAACCGCCAAAGGCGGAAAAATAATTGATAATATAACTCTCCAAATGTTCATAGGTACTATTTATACTAATAATCATTAATGACCTTATTTGGTTCAATTTTTTTATTGAAATCGACTAAACCACTATATTATCCGATTAAATCCTAACTATAAAAGCCAAGCCTGCCTCTAATGAGGTATGGTTATCTTCTACAATACTGTTAACGCTAGGGTATCTATAGTTATAGTAATTACTATTAAAGTAAAATTTATATCTAACCTCTGCCATAATATCTATTTTGCCCAAGCTTACATAAGCGCCTACTGCTGGGTAAGCCCCAAAAATTGCATTTGAAGATTCTTTAAAAGTATCAAATTCAAAATTCTGTACTCTTCCACTTGTACTAACCAATCTTCTAACACCATCATACCCATAAGGCAATTGCATTACTGCCCCTGCGCCAATAAAGGGAGAAATTGGTGCGCTACCCAACAGCTTAATTCTTAATCCTGTAGAAAACTCAAATACCTTTTCTTTAAAATCTGCTTGATATTCAGAGGTTGAAGAATCTAAAATATCATTAGCCGTCAAAATTGTTCCTAATTTTTCTTCAAATTTTCTTGAAGAATGCACAGCATCAAAATGTAAAATAAATTTTGGTTTCAATTTAAGATCCAATGTTACTCCATAATTAATATATGTAGGATTGTCATCAAATTCTTCTGTATTTACCCAATCGGCGCTTGCTTTTAAGCCTATACCTACCTTTTGCCCATAAAGTACAATTGTACTTCCAATTAACACTGCAATTAAGAATAGCTTTTTCATGCGCCTGTTTTATTTATAACGATAAATAAATATATGAATTGCACTTATTGGAATGGAATAACAAATTAACAAAGTAAAAATTGGCATTCTAAAATACTAGGCAAAAAAAAAGACCCTGTGGTTTTCACAAGGTCTAAAAATTTTATTTTTTAAAAGTTTATCTTAACTGAAATCTAACTGGCAAATTATATTGTACTCGCACATTTTTACCTCTTTGCTTTCCAGGAGTCCAATTAGGCATTTTATTTACTACTCGCATGGCTTCTTTACCGCAACCTCCTCCAATATCTCTAACAACTTTTGCTCCTTGTATACTTCCATCCTCCATAACAACAAATGAAACGTATACCATACCTTCTATGCCATTTTCTTTGGCTATTGGTGGATACTTTATGTTGTTACCTAAAAACTTAAATAAGGCTGCTTCTCCACCAGGAAATGATGGCATTTGCTCAACAATGGTAAAAATTTCTGGCTCTTCTACTTCTTCTTCAACTTCTTCTTCCTCATCACCAGTTTCTTCAATAATCTCAACTTCTGTTTCTTCTTCTACCTCTATATCAATAATTTCTGGCTCTTCTTCCACTTCTTCTTCATCCTCAACCTCTTCAATTATTGGCGGAGGCGGTGGCGGTGGCGGCTTTTTTTCTTGATCGGTTGGTGGTGGTTCAATTTCTATATCATCATCTAACATTAACTCACCATATACAATTTCTTGCATTTGTGGATTTTTAAAATTAAACGCATAAACCACCATTCCCATAATTAGTGCTAAGCCTAATAATACTAAGGTTGACATTGGACGGGTTTCATCAATGCTGTTGTGTTTTTTTGTAAAAATGGCGTCTGCTCCTTTGGATTTTGCCATTACACTTTCGGGACTGCGCATCATATACATTAACTTAATGCCATTAGACACGAATACTATTCCATTTAACAGCACCAATGCATAACCTATAGCTTTGTTGTTGTGATTTGAAATGGATAGCAACACAGATGCAATTAACCCGAACAATCCCAAAACGGTATAGGTTAATACTCGAATGTTTTCTGGCACAATAACTTTTAAAGCCTTTAGAGCTGAAAATAGTATTGCAGCTATTGCTAGTAAACAAATTAAAATAATCGATAAATAAAACATAAGGTCATTGTTTCTTTAAAATTTTAAACAAAATTACACCTGCGCTAGAACCTATAATATTAGCAATAATGTCATAATAATCAAAATTACGATTGGTAATAAAATTACCTTGTATCAATTCAATTAGCACTCCAAATATAATAGCCAGTAAAAACGCCCATAAAGTTCCATTAAAAGATGCATTGTTTTTACGCATTCCATAAAGAAGTAGAAAACTTAATACTGCATAAAAAATAAAGTGCACAACCTTATCTATAGAAATTATGCTATGCCATGTAACTTTTGGTAGCATTGTGCCTGGGGTTAGGCTACCAATTAAAATAATTGTTGCCCAAACAATGGACCAAACGTAATATTTTAATCTATGCAACTAGCTCATTGTAAGCAGCAGCATCTAACAAATCTGCCAACTCATCACTATTGTTAATTTTAATCTTAATCATCCAACCATCACTGTAAGGATCTTCATTTACTTTTTCGGGCTCATCTTCTAACACTGGGTTTACCTCCAAAACTTCACCAGACAATGGCATAAAAATATCAGAAACCGTTTTAACGGCTTCTATAGTACCTAAAACACCATCTTTTTCAACGGTATCGCCTACGGTTTCAATTTCAATGTAAACTATGTCGCCAAGCTCACCAGTTGCAAATTCGGTTATGCCAATGGTAGCAATATCACCTTCAACTTTTACCCACTCGTGCTCTTTAGTATATTTTAATTCCTCAGGAAAATTCATACGCTTAACTTTTTCAAGTTGCCAAATTTAAACAAGGTTAACTATAAAATTGAGCAGTTTGTTTAAAATTATGGTGCCAATGTAAATCTTATGGTTAAACCACCCCTTGCATTGGTTATAGGAAAGGAGGTTGAAACCTTAGGTTTTGTTCTTGTCCAATCGAAAAACAAGCGAACATTTAATTGATTATTTATTACATAATCTAATGATGGTGCTAGTCTAATTGTGGTAGAACCTCTGGTATCTTCAGCAAAATTTTGATCCAATTTGTAATTTCTAGTTTCATTTTCTCTTATAGAAAAATCAACATTTACCTTAATATCGTTGGTCAAATCGGCATCTTTGCCGCCAATTTTTATTGGCAACTTTACATCTTTTATTCTATATCCTAAACCAGTTGTTAAATCTCTTGTTCTTGATTCAACTAACTGATAATCAATAAAACTCATATTCAAGTTACGTGTTAATCGATACTCAAACTTGGTTTGTAAATCGTTAAGCCAGTTTAAATCTATACCAATTAGTGGACTTAACTGCTCGGTTATTACTACCTGAGGTATATCTAACTCTGAATAATAATTATTGGTTAATGTGTTTAACTCATTTTGAAAACCATCTATATCGGCATCATAAGCTAAGTTGGTGGTAAAACTATTTAGTGACATGGTTGACGTATAACCATGGCTAATGTTTACGTTTTTAAACACATTGGCAAAAAATGGCAATTTGTTTAATCCGTTATATGATATTCTCCAATTTGGAAGCGGCAATATATCAAACAAGTTTTTAGTTTCAACTGAACCAGCATCTTGCTTAAAATATGCTGATAAAAATGCTGGAATTAATACATCTTGTGAGTAAGGTCCATAACCCTCTCGGTAACCCGCCAAAGTATCGTTGCCTGACGGATTAACATAGTCACCTGTAGAATTTGGATTGTCTCCTTGTAATCTAGAGGACACATTTTGCCTACCATTTTCGAATGCTCTAAACGTTAGAGGAATTCCTTTTTCGTCACGTTTATCAAATAAGGTTCTTAAAGCTATGTATGATATGGTGTAGCTACCCTGGTCATATGGTGATAAATGTTGAAATCCGTCTGAAGTATTTCTAAAATACTCCTGATGATTTTCGGTATAGTTTCTTTTGAAATTTAAATCGATTTTTATATCTGGATAAGGCTCCAAAGAAATTTTACCTGTAATGTTGCTAGACTTAGTTTGTAAAAACTGGTTGTTTAAGCTGGTATCTAACGTAAACCAACCTTTGCTTGCACCTTCATCTAACCATTGTCTTTCAGGTTGTACACCAAACACAAAATCTAAACCAGGCGCATCATTGCTAAAGTTTTGTCCGAAAAACTCTGATCTATATTTAAAGCCTGGTACTGTTGTACTAAAGTTTTCGCCATAGTTTAACGATACTCTTTTTATACTAAGTAAAGGACGTAAAATAATGCTTAAGAAAGGGTTTGGCTTGTTTTTATCAAATTGCTTCTCCTTGTTTTCCAAGGCCTCCATTTCACCACTTTCAACTGCTTTGGCTTTCGCTTCTTCAGCTTTGGCTTTTTCACTTTTTCTTTGCTCCTTTGATTTTGGCCTTGCAGCTTTTGGAGGGCGATTGTATTTTTTCAAAAAGCCAACTTTATCATACATCCTCTTAAGGTCTAACTCGGCATTTGCCGATCTATCTTGATTGTTTTCTATAATGTGCTTATAACTTAAAGCCGTGGCGGTTCTATTGGCGCCATACCAACTATAACCCGAATTGTATGCTACTCTACCATTTATCCAATCGGTTAGTGGGAACTTGTTAAAAGGAATTTTGTAGTTAACTCCAGCACTTTGATTAAACAGTGTTGTTCTTCCAAAATCTCTAATGTTTTCTCTTATTGAGTCTTTCTTAAAGTCATTGTCAATTCTGCCCTCAGGTTCATCAATACGTGCATTGTTGGTAGCCGAATAATCTATGGCTATTGATTGCATTGGGTTGTATTTAAAACCATAAGTTCTATTCCAATTAAAGTCTTTAAAATAAGTTGGTTGAACATAGGTGCCTTTTACCAAAGGACGCAATTTACTTACGCCAAATTTTCGATTTACTTCCGTTCTAAAAACCAAGGAGTTAGGAATAACGTTAAAGTTAATATCCTTAAGTATTGTAAAATATTTACTCTTTGATTTTATCACCTTATCTAGTGGCTTAATGTACTTTGGTTTAGGGCTATAAGCATAACCCAGGCTACCTCTATGGTTCTTCACCTTTTCTTCTTCAATATATGGCGAGCTTTTTAAGCTCTCACTATACCCATAAGATACGTTCACATTTTCAATATCATAAATTTTAGACTTGGCATCCTTTTTAGTTTTTACCTTGCGCACATTGCTAAAACTTATACTCTTGTTGGATGTATAATCTTGTACTGAGCGCTTATAATTTTTAACTGAATCACTTGGTGCGGTGTTGTCTGCCTGTATTGCTCTTACTTGATCTTTAAATACTATATCACTCTCATAAGGGTCGAACTGTGGTGTACTCCAAGATTCTGATACTTGCGCATATACTGGAAGTTTAATACCTAATTTTTTAGGCAGCATTTTGTCTAAATTAAAGTTACCGGTAACATCATACTGTCCAAAGTTGTCTTTAAATCTTTCTTCTAATCGTTGCTCAAGGGAGCCATACCCTTGTGTATGCATGTTACCAGATACTACAACATTGCCAAAATCTGCTAGTTTAACGTCAGCTCTTGCCAATGCAGCCCAACCCCCTTGCTCATCAAAATCAGACAATCTTAACTCATTAAACCATACTTCAGCACATTTATCAAGTCCATCATTTGGTCCATAATCTTCACTCGCAGGATTTCTTATTCCCAACATAATGGTACGGGCATCTCCTAAATCGGGTGTACCAGTTACGGTTATTCTGTGACCTAGCTCATTAAACTCAAAGTAAGCCTTCTCCCTATCAACACCTGCCCTATTTCTATCTTCTTTTACACTAATTAAATCTTTTAGTGCAAAGTCAAACTCATTGGCTTCTGGCCAAATTAAATTAGCATCAGTTGTATTTCCTTGAGTAACTTTTAAAGGAATTTCATATTCATAAAAATTGGCCGTAAAGTCGCTCCCTATCCGCATAAATGCAGTAACATCACCATCAGCCAAACTACTGTTAGTGCCGGGCAGCTCCTCTGCATGCATAAACATTTTAATGCGTTTAAACTGCCGCAAATCCATTTCTATGGTTTTAAAAACAGCTCTTGAGTCGCCATCTTCTAAATCGCAAACCTGAACTGACATTGATTGCTCATTTTGCAAAACACCTTGTACTGCTGCAGAAAAATTATCTTCTTGATCGATACCTGGTGGCAAAACATATGGGATGGGTTGACGGCTAGAATTTTCTTCAATATCAACCTTGGTTACATTAAAAAATGATTCGTTGTTTTGATCGTTCGCTAAATATTCTCCTGGATTAATCAAAGAAAAATTGTAACGCCTCCATTGGTTGCGCACCAAGTCGAACTTAGGAAATCTCAACATCACATCTCTATCAAAATTAGCCATTACCATTCTAATGTATTGGATAGATCTAAAATCAGATATACCACCGACCTTACTTTCAATGGCATCAATAGGAATCTTAAAATGGTAGTATTTTACCTCATTTGCATTTGGGCTTGGTATATCTAACTCATCTGTATGTACATCTGTAATAAAGTTTTTACCTACCACAAATTCACTAGGGTCAATTTTTATTCTATATTGAAAATATGACTCATCACGGTTAAGCGAGTTATCATCATTTATATCTTCTTTATCGGGCAAGTTGGTTGAACTTGATATGAAGTTTTGTCCTGATTGAGATACAGGCGAATTATCTTCATTGCCATTATACAACTTATACCTTTCTTGAATACCTGCCCCACCCCAAGTAGCATCACGGTGATATAAAAAATCATCAGATGATGGATCCTCACGCAATTCATTTAAAGCGCCGGGTGTTAATGTAGCTCCGGCATCATTTAAAAAATCATTGAAAAAGATTTGCTCATTGTTATTTCTTAATCCATCAAAACCCGCATCTTGCACGGCTCTTGCTTGCTCATCAACCGCAAAGGCATCAGTAATTGATTGTGTGCGTGGTACAATACCCCAAGCGGTAGTATCAATTTTATTGGTATCACCATCTTCAGGTATTCCATTTTCAAAGAATTTTCTACTATCCTTTAAAATATCTTCACTAACCGTACCTAAATGAATATAAAAATCTCCCTTAATACTTGGATCTAGAATAAAAGGGTCTAGCATCCAAAAATCAATGAACTCAATGTTTGTAGCTTCAAAATCGTTGTAATCAATTTTACGCATTATACCACCCCACCTTTTTTCTGGGTCTTTTAAACTTCCATCAGGATTTAAATCTTCATGATCATAATTATAAGGTCCTCTTTCAGTAGGATAAAATGCTAGGTTTAGTGTTGAAAGTACTACATCAATTCCTGTTTCTGATTGTCTATTAGGGAAAACATCTTGTTCTCTAATTTCCATATTATAAACCTTAACAGGCTCTTCTGAATCGGCATAATCTGGAGCATTGTTGCCTAACAATACCGGATCAATAGTATACCAAGCTAATTTTGCTCTGTTATAGCCATAAGGTAACGAATCGCTTAAGGCAGACTCGGGAAACATTTCTGCACCAAACTCATTAGGCATATCAACTGGTGTTGATGCTAGTTTCCAAGCAATAGGTGGAAATTTAATATCAAACTCACTGGATGAGCCTTCAAAATCATCAATATAAACTTGAGGTTCTCTTTTATTATTGTTGATTGCTCGTGAGTGGCCAGGGAAAAATTTTGCTACTTCACCAGTTAAAGCAACTGATGATTGTTCTTTGGTTTCTATTAACGGCAATTTATCTACAAACCTTGTTAAACCTGGAGCTTCAGTAAAGTAGTTCCCATCTAAACCAACAATTGTGTTTGCAATAGGATCGTCTCCAACATTTATTTTTTGTGAAAAAGGTCGCTCGGTTAATCTCATTACTGTGCCACCTAAGGTAAAATCGTCATTTATCCAATAATCTAAACGAGAGCCCATTAAGCTTTTGGTTTGAAAACCGAATAAATCTGGGTTTTCAAAATTTACATTTATAGGAACACCTGATTGTAAAATGGCATCATTTAATATTTTAACTCTACCAATATTGTAGTCAATATCATAATCTGTTCCTTCAGTTAAAACTCGTCCGCCAGCGGTTACCACAACTGAACCTTTTGGTAAGTTAAATGCACCTAATGAAATAGAAGAGGTAACAGATGATTTGTATTTACCACGCACTACATAACGGTTTAGTTCAGGAAATTGCTGGGCAATGGTTATGGTGCTATCATACAACACATCATATACAAACCTATCTGCAATATTATTATCCGTAAACTTTTTTCTTAAGTCTTGACCAAATGGCTCTAGTACGGGAAAAATTAATCTTCCATTTTGAGGGCGAATGGTAACATTGGGTATAAAATCGAACAAACCATCTGGCTGAGGATCGTTTTGTGAATTCAATTGATCTAAATCTAACAACTCAATTAATGGGATACCATTGACATTGCCAGAAGGGATAAATCTTTTTTCACCGCCTCCAGGATCTTTATAATAAACATCTAACCTAAAGTCTTCATTATTAATTTGAAAAGCGCCTAATGAGTAGATGTTTTTCATCATTAAATCCCACAACGGACTAGATGTGCTTATTGAAGAAGTCTTTAGCATTTTTGTGAACAATACGTTGGTTCTTGTAGGATCTACTGGTAAATCTTGCGCAAATTCCCCAACTTGATATACTTTGCCATTGTAAGTGTACTCAAATGCAACTGCTAAAACCTCATCAGGGTCGAGCCTAATATTTAGTGATATGTAGCCTAACTTAGGATCTAAGAAAAAATCGTTAGGGCGCAGCTTACGTGCTTGTATAATTTTAAAGTCTTGTACAGGCTCTAACCCAAGATTAATCAACTCATTATTTGCATCATCTTGAAAACGAACATTAGGATTAGCAGCTGAGGTTAACTTAGCATATAAATCATTGGCATCATTATCTATAAGCCTGCTTGTGCTTGGGTTAATAACTGGATTAGATGCATTGCGCTCACCTAAATCGGTAAAAGCTACAATTTCTCTAACATCTTCAGTCCTATTCTCTTCATTGGTTACCCAAACCTCCATTTTTGTAATGTTAATTTGAGATTTTATGGTAGGCAAGTCAGACAATGCATTGTTGTATTGATCTCTGAAGTAATGTCCTAAGAAAAAGTGCTTGTTAGCCTCATATTTATCTGCTTCTATTTCAAACTCTCTTGTTTGTGCACCATTTTCTATTCGAATATTACGTTTTTGAGATTTTTGCTGAGAAAGTACACTTGTTATAGATAACCTACCAAATTGCAACTCGGTTTTTAAACCAAATAAGCTTTGTGCACCAGTTATTAATGAACCTTTTAATGGCAAGCTAACATTACCTGCTTCAATTGATTGAATTATTTCATCCTCAAAGCCTGTGTATTGCAACTTAACTTGGTTTTCAAAATCAAATGATGCACCGGTATTGTAGTTGGTAGTTAACTTTAGTTTTTCTCCAATTTTACCTACAATATTCATATTTATACTCATATCAAACTCAAAGCCACCTTGTTTTCTTTGTCTTTCGAGTAAAATTGGGTTGTCAATTTTTTGATAGTTACCGCCAAACGTTATTTCAATATTACCTGAGGGTCTAATATCTACTGAGCTACCACCAAATAATCTGTCAAAAAGTTCGCCACCTACATATAACTCTGGTATTACTCCATCACCTTCTACCAATGAGTTGCCACCTGATTTGCTTCTCCAGTAATTGTTTTTTTCTTGATCAGATGAATAGCGTAAATATTCTTTAAAAGACATTACACTTGGATTACGATAAGGTGTTTCTCCAATTGATTCCGTTACTATATACTTGCCGGTAACAGGATCGTAAGTAACTTTCTGTTCAACATTTTTAGGGTCTTTTAAATCAATTACATTATTGGTATTGTCGGTTGTAGCGTTCTTATCTTTTACTTTATATTTTAATGAATCTTCTGCAAGTGCAGGCAAATCAAAATATAACATAGGCCCAACGGGACCAGCAATTAAATAACTACAATAACCTGCTAATATTAGCACAGCAGTAAAGGCAAAACGATTGTATTTCTTTTTCAAGCTCAATTTTATTTACTCAAATATTTTTTAAGGCAAGTTTTATTACATCAGCGGCATTGGAAGCACCACCTGCAGCTATAGCTTTTGTAATTGCTTTTTCGGCATCATTACGGCTATATCCTAAGGTTGTTAATGCTGATAACGCCTCAATTCTGATCGTATTGTTTCCACCACTTAATTTAACCGTACTTATATCGCCAATTTTACTCACCTTGTCTTTTAACTCTAAAATAATTAGCTGAGCCGATTTTTGACCCACCCCCTTTACTCTTTTAATAGTTGCCACATCTTCATTAACCAATGCACTTTGCAACTCTTCTGGAGAAAGGGTTGAAAGCACCATTCTACCTGTACTAGGCCCCACTCCTTTAACTGAAATTAATTTTTGAAACAGCTCTCGTTCTAACTCATCTGCAAATCCAAAAAGTGTTTGTGCATCTTCTTTTACATGAAAATATGTAAACAATTTGCAGTGTTTTGCTTTTTCAATTTTGTTGTAGGTATATAAGCTTATGTTGATTTGGTACCCCAAACCACCACAGTCTATAATCACATAAGTTGGACACTTATATGCAATATTACCTTGCACGTACGCTATCACGTTAGTGTATAAAAATTAAGTTTAAGTTAATAAGAGTAGATGTGCGGCTATAAGGTTGTTTTAGGAGGTTACGAATCGGGTTTAAATGTTGTTGATTGTTAAGTAGCAAAAATACTAATAAAATGTATGTGTGTAAAGGGGTTAAAGTAGGTTTAATTGATGATTTGCCATTTTTAATTCTAATTCAAAAAGTGTAAATAGCTGCGCTCATCCAAAAAAGCGCAAAGTTTGTCGAAAATTGGTGCTAATTCAGGTTTAGTAATGTGCGCTTATTTAATTTTAATATTGATATGAAATTGAATAAAAATCAAAAAATACTTATTGGAGTATTTACCATAGTTCCAATAGTATTGTCGTTTTTTTTGGTTGGTTGGATGATTTTTGAAGGCATGCAATTGGTCCAAGACATAGAGGCATCAGGCCAAGAACCCGATATGAGCACGATTATGTCTTTTATGGCACCATTAATAGTAATAATATTAATTCTTAGCCTAATAGGAACAATATTACTAGTGATTTACATTGTACACATAGTAAAAAACGAGCGGTTAGAAATGGGTATGAAAATTTTATGGATAGTAATGATTTTTGTATTGGGCAACTTAGCAATGCCTGTTTATTGGTTTGCAGAAATGTGGGGTGGTAAAGATGAGTTGCCTACTACAGGCACTGTTAAACCACCAATTTTAGAAACGGGTAGTTAAAAATATCGCTTCAATTTTACGCATTGGCAATCTTTTCTTTTTGCCAGGCGCTAATACAAAACCATCTAACATTATTAGTCTATCGCTATCTTTTTCGATAAAACTATGATTGGTAAAAGGGCCTCCAGAAAAATCTTTGTTAAAACGCCATAAACCCCTTGCCCTAGTTATCAAATAATTGGTTGAAAATATTTGATCAATTTGTGGCGAAATAATGGTGTCGGTTCTCATAAAATCCCCTTCTAACGCACTATGCACCATGCCTCCCAGCTCATTGCGCAGCAAATAGCGCGCACTTTCATTTTCAGTAACTCCGGTTGCTTTTCTTTGATGTATAATTAGATTGCTAGTAATTTTGGGTTCGTTGTCGTAACGTAGCCAAATAGTATTTTCATCTTCATAAGCAATTTGGTATCCCTTTGGAATATCAATCTTAACAGCCAATTTTTTAAATACCTTTTCAGTTAATTGAGGGTCAACTCCATTGGCGTAAGCTGCATCCTTTACTTTTTGCCTTTCAAACAATTCAACTATACTTAGCACATGGCTTCCATTTTGCTCAATACTACTTGCAATAATATCTTCATCTTGCCCAAAAACAAATACCACTTGCTGATTGCGCGCCCAAATATCTTTTATGGCCACGGTAAAAAATAATGGGTCGTTTTGTGCTCTTTCAAGATTTTTTTTGCCAATTGCCGCCATTACAAACTTGCTTAGCTCGCTTTCGCCTTTTAAATCAGATACTATGATGATGTTTCTATACTCTCTTTTTCTTTTATCAAAATCTTCAAAAGTGTAAGCCTTAAAATCCATTATAGGCTCGGCTTGAGGTAGCAGAGGGTAGTTTCTATTCAACTTTGATTCCAACACTTTACCCAACTTACCATCCATATAATCTTTATTAGCAATTATTATTGCCTGATCGATATTGCCATAAGAAGTAGGCAACATAGCTGGCTTTACCCTTTCGAATTGACTATTGCCGCCATTTTCAGTTTTGCAAGAAAAAATTAAGGCTATTAGTATAAGTATGGTTAAACTGTATTTGATGCTCATAGTTGTTAGATGCTGCTAGTGCACTAATTTAATAACTGCAATTTAAGATGCTTTGTTATTTGTTAAATTTTATTTGACCAAATTATTGCAAAGTCAATTATCCATTGGCACTTAAACCTGCCGAAAAAGCCAATAAATCGGCTTCTTTGTACTTTGGTGCCATTATTTGCATGCCAATTGGTAAGTTTTCTGTAGACTTATCAAATGGAATTGAAATACCAGGAATACCGGCTAAATTTGCTTGCACTGTAAATAAATCGGCTAAATATGCTTCTGTAGGGTCGGCATTTTTTCTGCCAATATCAAAGGCAACCGTGGGCGTGGTTGGACTTACAATAAAATCGAACTTATTAAAAAGTTCATTGGTTTTTTCGGTTATTAATTTTCTAACCTTTTGGGCTTTGGTAAAATAGGCATCATAATAACCTGAGCTTAAAACAAAAGTGCCCAACATTATTCTACGTTTAACCTCTGTACCAAAACCCTGTGATCGAGAGGTTTTATACAAATCTTCTAAGTTTTTAGGCTCATCTGCCCTAAAACCATATCTAACACCATCATACCTAGCTAAATTACTTGAAGCTTCTGCTGTGGTGATTACATAATAGGTTGGTACCATTTGGTCTAACAATGAAAAACTAAACTCTTCTATTGTGTGCCCGTCACTCTTTAATTTTTCGATAAAGGCTTCTGCAGCTTTTTTAATTTCAGGCGAAAGTGCTTCATGTTCCATTACATCTTTACAAATGCCAATGGTAGCTTTTTTATTGTATGCTAAATTGCTCAAGTTGGGCATGGCTTTGCTAGAACTTGTTGCATCCATTGCATCATTGCCACCCATAACTTCAAATAGCAATGATGCATCTTCCACTGAATTAGTAAATGTACCTATTTGATCAAATGATGAAGCATAGGCTATTAAGCCATAACGTGAAATACGACCATAACTAGGTTTGAAACCATAAGTACCTGTAAAAGCTGCTGGTTGGCGCACACTTCCGCCAGTATCGCTTCCCAAACTTGCATGGCATAAGCCCGCTTGCACAGCAACTGCTGAACCACCTGAAGAACCACCTGGCACTTTGGTATTATCAGCCGCATTAAGCACAGGGCCATAAGTTGAAAACTCATTGGTAGAACCCATGGCAAACTCATCACAGCTTAGGTTACCAATTACAATGGCATCTTCATCTAGCAATTTTTGCAAAGCGGTTGCTGTATATGGCGAAATATAGTCATCTAACATTTTAGATGATGCTTGGATACCATTGCCTTTATGACAAATAACATCCTTAACGCCAATTACCATTCCGGCCAATTTGCCTGCTGTGTTGTTGGAAATTTTTTCATCAACTTCTTTAGCCAATTGCATGGCCTCATCAGCATACACATTAATAAATGCATTTAAATGCTGGTTGGCTTCTATTTGCTTTAGGTAATGAGCAACAATTTCTTTACAGGAAGTATTTCCTGCTTTCAGGTCATTTTTTACCTGAGAAAATTGAGTGTAATTTTTCAAGATGGGTTTACTCTTTGGCGGCTTCTTCTTCTTTCATGCCTTTTTCCAACTCATCTTTTATGTTGGCTTTGGCACTATTAAACTCGCGCACACCTTTACCAATGCCTTTCATTAACTCAGGAATTTTTCTTCCACCGAAAAAAAGCAATATGGCTGCAACAATTACAATCCATTCCCATCCACCAGGTAAACCAAATAATAATACTGACATGCTTAGTATTTTAGAATGTAAAGATAATGAATAAAAGTTTGAGTATATATGTTAACCTGCAAAGGTTTTATGCAAAAATTAAATAGACGGTGAATTTACAAGTAGCTATTCTGAAAAATCCAGCTTTGAGGATTTAATTGTGTGGTGCCTTTCCAAACTTCAAAATGCACTTCTGACTTGGCTCGATCATAATCGGTAAACACTGTGCCTAGTGCTTCTTTAGTATTAATTTCATCACCCGCTTTTACAAAAGTTTCTTTCATGTTGCTGTAAACAGTAAAGTAATCGCCATGCTTTACAATTATGGCTTTTTGAAAACCAGGATTAAATACTACCGACACTACTTTGCCTTTGAACACCGCTCTAACAAGCGCATCTTGCTCTGTGGCAATGTTTACGCCATTGTTTTTCACTTTTACTTTGCTTAATACTGGATGTGCATGCTCACCAAATGAACTCGTAATTATTCCTTTTTCTACTGGCCAAGGCAGCTTGCCCCTGCTACCAGAAAAAGAGGTTGTAAGTGCCGCAGCTTCCGGAGTGGCGCTGTATGTAGTTGCAACTCTAATCGGTTTCTTCTGCACAGGCTGTTCTTCTACTTTAGTAACATCTACTCCTTCAGCTTTTTCTACTGCTGAGGCATATTCTTCTGCTGCTAATTTCCGTTGACGCTCCTCTTCCTCTTCTGCCGCCTTTTTTGCAAGCATAATTTCTTGTCTTATTGCGTCTTCAATAGCGGCATTTAATTTGCTGGCATTGCTTCTTTTTTCTTTTAAATCTGCGAGCAATTCATCTTCATTTGATTTTAAGCCCTCTATAATTTTATCTTGATGAGCTCTTTCGCCTTGTAGTTTTTCTTTTTGTTCGGTTTGGGTGGCTAACAATTGCTCTTTTTCTATTTGTTGACTTTTTAAACCTTCTACTTTTTCTACTATTAATTGTTTGCTCCTATCAATAGAAACTGACTTTCTTTTACGGTGCTCATCAATTTCTTGCATGTAGCGCAACCTATTGAAAGCTGTTTTAAAATCATTTGCTGCAAACAAAAAAGTTAACTTATTAGTAGCGTGTTTATGCTTGTATGCAAAATAAATCATTTGTGCATACTCATCTTTTAGCGTTTTTATGTTTGCCTCTAAACCTTCAATTTCATTTTCATTTTGAGATATTTCGTTTCTAATTGACGAAACTTCTGTACTCAATTGCTTAACGAGAATTTCTCTGTTTTCTATTTGCTTTTTAATTGTTGCCAATTGGGCAATAGAGGTTGTTCGGCTTGTACGAGATTTTTGAATTAGCTTTTCGGCCAATGAAATTTCGCTTAATAAGTTCTGCCGTTTAACCTGTAAGTCTTTTTTACTTTGGGCTAGTGAAACAACTGAAAATGCAAGAAAAAATATGACACAAAGGGGCTTAGCGATTAACCTTATATTTTTCGCTAACCCTAAAGGGCATGTCCAACGGACCTTTAAAACTGACTCTTGAATATGTTGCATCCAACTCATATAACGTTTCAGCTTTTAGTTTTATGTTTCTATCAAAAGAAAAATTTTGTTCTTCTACTATTTGATAGTCGCCATTTATTGCTGTTATTGATGTGTCTGTTCCGGTTTGGTTGATAACCATTTTTTGTAACAGCATTTCGTTTGTTGAAACCCAAATGCGGTTGTTATAGCTATCTAAATTGTCAATGAAACCGATAGACTCATCATTGGTTTCAAATATCTTCACATTTTCACCCTCAAAGTAGATGGGTTTTCCAACAATTAAACTTTGTAGTGTAGTAAAGTCTACATTATGCCCCATTAATTCCTCAATAAATGAAATGTGCTTAATGGTGTATTCTTTATTAATTCGATCAATTAGAAAAATACTGTCAGGGGTTATCATTGCCTTGGCACCTTCAATACCAAACTTTGAAAACGACATCCAAATGGCGCTATCAATTTTTATTCGTGTATTTACAGTAACCGTTTGTTTGTTTTCTGGTGTTGTTGCAGTTGCTTTTATACGAGCGCTGAAATAATCAAATTCAATTGGTTTTGAGAGGCTAGCTATAACTGTATTTAACTGGGTGGTGTTGGCATTTGATTTTGCCAACTTTTTGCCTGGCCCGCAAGCTGCTAATAGAATGCTTAACAGTATAATTATTACAGAAAATTTAGCCATACTATATTACTTGTTACTTGTTACTTAAGTCATCCTATTTCAACAACATTCGCTAAGGCGAATGGCTCAATATGGATTATAATTGAGTTGAGTTAGTATTTACAAAGACTTATCAGCAATTTTTTTAAGCAAACTCTCTGACTTGCCTCCCTTGCTTTTGGCTTTTAACCAATACTCTAGCGCTTCATCTTTATTGCCTAGCTGAAATAAAACATCTCCATAATGTTCGAGTATAACAGCGCTTTCATCACCTCCATTAGACATGGCTTTACCTATCCACTCTTGCGCTTCATCAAATCGTTTCATTTTATAAAGCACCCATCCATACGTATCTTCAAAAGAAGATTGATTAGGTTCAATTTTTATTGCACTTTTGATCAACTCTTCTGCTTTATCTAAGTCGCCATGTTCACGCAATGAAATATAGTAGCTATAATTATTTAGCACAACTGCATTGTCTGGTACTAATTCTAAAGATTTATCAAAGTATTCATCACTTTTTTGCTCATCCTTCAATGCATTGTAATTTTCGCCAATTTTAGATAAAAACTCTGCTTTTAACGCTTTGTTATCTACCACCATTGGCAAGCCTTTTTTAAGACTTGTATTGGCTATTTCGTATTTCTTTTTTTGCGTATTTGCTATACCATTAAACAAAAATGACATGGGTTGGTTTGGAAACAACTCCATGGCTTGTTCACTTGTATTAAGCATTTCATTGTATTGCTCTAACCTTGCATTGATAAATAAAATTTGCTCAAAAATTTGATACTTACTATTGTCTAATTCTTTCGCTTTATTATAGTTAGTAAGTGCTTCTTCAAACTGTTCGGTATTGTATAAAAAATCTGCTGCAATTGAATATGATTTTGCATCATCTGGATGTGCATCAATCATCATTTTAGTTAACTCAATTGCTTGGTCCGTTTTTTCTTCATCAACTCCTATGTAATTAAAATAAGGAAAAAGTAGTTGTACCTTAATATCAATATTAACTCCAGGATTTTCAAAAGCTTTGGTTAAATATTGCATTGATTTTTCTTCATCACCTGCTAGCCTGTAATGCTCAGCCAATGATAAATATCCCATTGGATTGCCAGGATCTACCTCCATTAACTTTTCGTAAACTGCCAAAGCCTTTTCTGGCATGTCATTGTCTTCATAAAGTTCAGCCAAAATGCCGTAATAACGCGGCTCATAAGGGTTTTCTTCTATTAATCCTTCAACTTCTTCAACCGCTTTATCAAACTTATTAAGTCTTAAGTATAGTTTTTTCTTTTGTTGTACAATATCTTCTGTTTTACCCATGCGGCCTTCTAGCTTTTCGTACACAGCAATTGCTCCTTTATAATCTTCATTTTTAATTAATGCATAGGCATGCTCAAAATAGTTTTCATATTCGTTTGGGTGCAACTCTAAAAGGATCTCAAACGTTTCTGCGGCTGCTTTGTAGTCGTTATTTGCAGACTGTGCTTCTGCTAAAAAAACCAGATACCATTTATTTTCGCCATTAATTTTTACGGCTTTCTCAACATACTTCAAAGCATCATCAAATTTATTTTCTTGATAATGCATTCTACCCAATTCAAACAAAGTAGGAGCTGAGTTAGGGTTTACTTCTAATGCCCTTTTAAATAAACCAATTGCTTTATCAAAGTTTCCTGTGATTTTTGCTTTATTCGCATCAAAAAATAAACTATTGAATTTTACGGCATCTGCATCACTTAACACTTGTTTTTTATCGCCTTTTTTTTGGGCAAAAACGCTAGTTATAGCAAATAGTGCAATTAGGCAAATAAATAAATGTTTATGCAGTTGTTTCATTTTGTAAAGAATAATCTCCAATATTTAACTCATCACTTTTTCCTGTTAGGTTAACGCTATTACCTATCATGGAATTGTTAAGTATTTTTTGTTTAACAATACTATCGTTTTGTACTATTGAAGCCTTAATAATTGAATCTTCAACAATACTGTTATCACCAATTGAAACGTAAGGACCTACAACAGAGTTCGTTATTTTTACATTCTTTCCTAAAAATGTAGGTTGAATGATGGTTGCGTTATCTAAACTAGCCTCATTTTTTATTGATCCGTTCATGTGGTGCAATACACGAGAGTGGGTGTTTAGCGTGTTGTCTTTATTTCCACAATCCAACCACTCATCAACTTTACCTGGTGCAAATTTTATGCCCTTTTTTCGCATGTTATCCATTGCACTTGTTAACTGAAACTCTCCTTTATCTTTAATATTGTTATCAATTAAATATTGAATTTCATTTTTTAACATTTCACCATCTCTAAAATAGTAGATGCCAATAATTGCTAAATCAGATACAAACTCTTCAGGTTTTTCTACAAACTCTGTTATTATATTATCGCTATCGAGTTTCACTACTCCAAAAGGCCTTGGATCTTCAACTGTTTTTACATAAATAATTCCGCCTTTGCTTTCATCAATCTCCATTTTGTCGGCTTTAAAAAGGGTATCTGCAAAAGCTACAAATACATCACCTTGCATAAAATCTTTACCGCAAAGTATGGCATGGCCTGTGCCTAGTGGCTCATCTTGATAACGGATATGACCTTTAGCACCTAAGTCTTCCGCAATTTGGATTAACATGCTTTCAACTTCTTTACCAAAATCGCCAATTACAAAGCAAATGTTTTCTGCATTTTGATTGCAAGTTTCTATTATTTCTTCAACTAAACGCTGAACAATAGGTTTGCCAGCAATTTGTATTAAAGGTTTAGGAATGGTTAAAGTGTGCGGGCGCATTCTTTTGCCCATACCTGCCATTGGAATAATTACGTTCATTTTTTATTTGCTTAGTTGTTTCCTGTGTGACCAAAACCACCACTGCCTCTTTCGGTAATTGACAGTTCGGCTTCTTCCCAAATTGCTCGCTCATGCTTTGCAATAACTAGTTGGGCAATGCGATCACCACTTTTTATTTCAAAATTTTCTGATGAAAGGTTTATTAAAATTACACCTATATCACCTCTATAATCGGCATCAATTGTACCTGGAGAGTTTAACACAGTAATTCCTTTTTTATAAGCCAAACCGCTTCTTGGTCTAACTTGAGCTTCAGTGCCTATTGGTAACTCAATTGATAAACCAGTTGGAATTAACTTGCGCTCCATTGGTTTTAGCGTTAAATCACCATCAATATTGGCTCTTAAATCCATACCGGCACTAGCTATGGTTTCATAGTTAGGTAAAGGATGATTTGAGGAATTGCGAATCTTAATTTTCACCAAATGCAAATATATCAAATTTGGAGGCTTATCGTCTTTTCAATATTGCTAAGAATTGTTTCTTTTCAAAGAATACAACTATTGCCCCATAAGTAATCAATAAGCTGAAGTTTATAATAATTTCAAGCGCTTGACTTTCAATTTTACTGAAAAACAACATTTTTATCATAAACAGTCCAATGGCTGCGCCAACAAATAGGAGTATTTTACGAATAGGATAATTTATTGGATAGTACTTTCTACCTAGTAAATAAGTTATTAATACCATTATTGTATAACAAATTAGTGTGGCCCAAGCACTACCAGTGTAGCCAAAAATTGGTATCCACCAAACATTCAATCCAATGGTAATTCCCGCACCAACAATAGCTACCCAAGCGCCAATTTTGGTTTTATTGGTTAGTTTATACCAAATGTTAAGGTTAACTAAAACGCCCAGCAACAAATTTGCCAATAATAAAATAGGTACTACATGCAAGCCCTCCCAAAATGACTTACCAATAAAATATTTAAAAACATTTAAAAACAAGGCAATTGTTAAGAACATTAACGCGCCAGCAATCACAAAATACTTTAGTACGATAGCATAAATAGCTTTTGCGTTTTGGTTGTTTGACTGATTAAAAAAGAAGGGTTCGCCCGCATATCTAAATGCTTGAACAAAAAGTGTCATAAAAATAGACAGCTTATAACATGCACCATATACTCCTAAATGTTGCATATTGGTGTTTAAATCAAATGGTAGCAAGTACTTTAGTAAAACCCTATCTAGCATTTCGTTTGCATTGCCAGCTAATCCCACAAAAATTAAAGGCCAAGCAAATATGATTAGTCGTCTGTAGAGTTTCTTGTCAAAGCCATTACCTATGCCTTTATAGTCGGGCAAAAGCAAGAATATTTTTACTGCACTAGCGACTAAATTGGAAATAAAAATATAGCCAACACCAATGTTTTCATTGTACAAAGGCTTTAAAAATTCAACGTTTCGGCATGCCACTAAAAAAAACAAGTTAAGCCCAATATTTATGCCTATTTCTGTTAGCTTAATCCATGCGAACCTACTGGCTTTGTTCTCCACTCTCAATTTGGCAAAGGGCAATGCACCTAAAACATCAAAACCTAAGATTAAAACAAAGTATATTATATATTCTTTATGACTTGCATATCGAATAACTTCTGCCACACTGCCTGAAAAAAGGAGGCCAACAATTAAAAATACACTAGTTGTAGTTACTAAACTTATGGCTGCTGTTGAAAAAACCTTTGTGTTATTTTTTTCTTTGTTGAAATATCTGAAAAAAGCGGTTTCCATGCCATAGGTGAGTAAAACAATTAAAAAACCTACATAGGCATAAAGCTCAGTTACTTCACCATACTCTTCTTTAATAAAAACCCTAGTGTAAATTGGAACCAATAAATAATTTAGAAAACGACCGACCACACTGCTTAAGCCATAGACTGCGGTTTGCTGTAATAATTTTTTTAGAGGGTTCAAATTGGTATAAAAGTTGTTAATTGCTATATTACAGTCAGTTAAACGCCAAATGTAACTTAGCTTGGTAAATTTAAACTGATAATTAGTAAATGTTAACTAACACCGCCTTTTAGAATGACTAAGTATTTCCTTTTTATAACACTAATTTTATTTACGAGTTTACATTTAATGGGGCAAGACACAACAGCTGTTACCATTAGTGATTCAACAAAAGTTTTAAGTGATTCAACTAAAAAAGCTTTAGTAGCTAGAGGCAAAAAAAGACTAATTATAAGGCAAGACGATAAGTTTGGTTTTATTAATGAACTCGGAGAGGTAGTTATTGAGCCTAAGTATGATTATGCACAAGTTTTTCATGGTGGATTAGCCAGTGTACGGGTAAAAGAAAAAGATGGCTACATTGATGAAACAGGTAAAATGGTTATTGCTGCCAAATACGCACGTACCAAACCTTTTTCACAAGAATTGGCTGCCGTGCAAATTGATGATAAAATTGGGTACATAAATAAAAAAGGTAAGGTAGCAATACCCGCAGTGTTTGATTTACCAGACCAAACAGACTATTACAATATAGACTTTAGCCAAGATAGGGCGGTGATTAAGTTTAAAGGCAAATATGGATATATTGACACTTTAGGCAAAGCGGTAACCAATCCTACCTTTGGTTTTGCACGACCATTTAACGAAAATTTTGCCGCAGTAAGCGATAAAAAGGAAGGTGGCAAGTGGGGTTTTATTAACCATGAAGGAGAACAGGTGATTGACTTTATTTATGACAATGTTACCAACTTTTCTAACAGCATGGCCGCTGTGCAAATAAAGGGTAAATGGGGTTTTATTGATATAGATGGTAATTTAGTTGCCGACCCAATTTTTGAGGGTGCACAGCAATTTGCTGGAGGTTTTGCCGCAGTAAACGTAGATGGGAAGTGGGGATATATTAATAGCGTTGGAGAGTTAGCCGTTAAACCTTTTTACCAAAAAGTGGGGAACTTTAAAGAAGCATTGGCTCCCGTAAAATTGGGCAGCATATGGCAATACATAAACCAAGAAGGAGATGTTGTTATAAGAAGTTTAAGAGTTACTTATGCAGGGCAGTTTCATGATGGAGTTGCTTTGGTAATGCAAGGCAGAAAAATTGGTTATATAGACCAAACTGGGCAATACATTTGGGAGCCTAGTGAATAGTTTTGGCTTAAAAATTATTGGTCTTTTTATTGGCATAACTGCCTATTCAATATCATTTGCTCAGAGTGATAGCGCATTTACGATTAATCTTGAAAAATATTGGAATTACCGCCACAACTTAACCACTAATTTTATGAAGGTTGGCATTGGACAAGGCATGTCGCTGCCAGCAAGCAATTACAACCCGCAATATGATTGTTTAGGTTACTATGATTGTCCAAGAGGTGAAGGAATGGGGTTAATGAATTGGGGAGATGCTACCATAAATTTAGGAGAGTATATATCCGTTTTAGTTAGTGAATATGTTTTGCTTGAAAAGCACCAACAAAACACCGAACAAACCCTTTATGAGTTGTATTGCGCTATGTTGGCGATAGATAGGTTAGATCGCTTTGCAGAAACTACTTTTGGATTTGAAAACAGCGCAGAGAATTTAAATGGATTTTATTTGAGAGATGATGTAACCGACTCTATGTTGGTTAAAATTAACAACGGAGCTTCATGCTTAAAAAGCGATTATAAGTGTTTTAGTGGTGGAAACTATATGAGCCATGACCAATTGCTTGGTATAATGCTTGGTTTGCTTAGCATTACCGAATTGTTAGATGAAGGTGTTGCTTACAAGGACTATCGATTTAACAAAGAAGCCAAAATAATGGCTGATCGAATGATAAATTATGTGAGAAATAAAAGCTGGGAATTGGAAGTGCCAGGAGGAAGTAAAGTAAGCAGAGGACATGAGATAAAATGGGCTGCCTACCCTTTTGCTAAAATGGCGCAAAGAATAACTGGCAAAAAATATAAAGATGTTTGGACGCAAACCATAGCTCAATCGCTTTGGAAATTTGGACAATACCCTTTTATTGCTGGGCATAATTTTACATTTTACAATCCTTCAAAAAAAGGGCCTGACGAATTGGTTTACAATGATGTTAACTCAGCACTTTTTTTAAGAATGGCCGTTTTAAGTGATGGCTGGCGACCTAAGAAAATTGCGGCAAACTCCATAGATGCTGCTATGGAATTGAACATTTTGCAAGATGAAGTTTTTAATAAACGGGATCATGGTGTGCCCGCAACTTACTATGAAGTTATTTTAAATGATGCACCAATGGATGGTTTAAAATTTTATTTTCATGAAGAAAATGTTTCGGAACAATGGAATTCAACCGACCGCTGGGGGCATCCACGATTTAGGAAAACCGGCACAAGGCATGGCGGGCAACAAGGGCATTATGTTGGGCTGGATTATATGATGTTGTTTAACTTTTATTGCTTGGCATTTCCTGAGAATGTGGTAACCTACCAAAAGAATGAGTCTCAAAAACTACCTTAATAAAAAGTACGTTGAAGTTGGTTGTGATGAAGCTGGCAGAGGATGCTTGGCAGGACCGGTTTATGCAGCTGCGGTAATTCTTCCTAAAAATTTTAGATGCAAGCACTTAGACGATTCAAAGAAGTTGAGTAAAAAACAACGACATCAATTGCGTGCAATAATTGAAGAAAAGGCTTTGGCTTTTGCCGTTGGCATTTGCAGCCCCAAAGAAATTGATGACATAAATATTTTAAACGCTTCATTTAAAGCAATGCATAAGGCGCTTAATAAACTTGCCTTGCCATTCGATCAAATTTTAGTGGATGGAAACCGATTTAAACCATACAAAAACAAAGTACATCATTGCATAATAAAGGGTGATGGCAAATTTAAAAGCATAGCAGCAGCTTCCATTTTAGCTAAGACTTACCGAGATGAAGCCATGGAAAAGCAACATTTAAAGTTTCCATATTATGGTTGGGACACCAATAAAGGTTACCCAACAAAAAAGCACCGTGATGCCATTGCTGAGCGGGGCTCATGCAAACTGCACCGCATGAGTTTTAGGTTGTTGCCGCTGGCTAAGCAGGGTGAGTTGTTTTAGGGACTATTCTAAATTTTTGTTTATCCATTCTTCTATAAGCAAACAAAGGTCATTAAAGAGTAAACCTTCATCTTCCAAACCTGCTGCGCTTAAAATATCTGGTAAGTCATCAATAAATGAAGAGTAGCTATTTCTTATTCTCACATGGCCAGGCAATGTGGTTCTTTTGGATGCTTGCATTAACCAATTTCGAACAATCCTAATAACATTTGGAACATCATTGCCATGAGCTTTAGGGTCAATTCCCGCAATATCTGAAATGTATTGTTGATACCGATACTGCTCCCTTTCAAGTACCAATGCCATTTTGTACTTATTCAAATTTGCTCCAAAACGCTTACAACCATAAAACAACCCTAATTCAAAAGGCATATTAAATCTCGGCAAATCATTTTCATTCAACTCAACTCTAGATATATCATGAATCCCATATTTGCAATCATCAATAATTCTAAGAATTTTTTCTAATCGCGATTCTGTAGCATCATCCATTTCAAGCGCACAACGTGGTTTAAAACCGCATTTATAAACAGTAAATATTAATGCTGAAAATAGTGTATTATAATCTTCATCAAATGGACAATTGATAAAAACATTCCTACTGAAATGAGATGACTGAGGCAACTAATTTATTTGTTGGTAACAATCTTAAAAGGAACTTTAAAACTGGCAGCTTTACTATTAGCTTTATATCCCTTGGCCACTGCCTTTTTAACAACAGTTCTTGAAACAGAAGTTTTTCTGTTATGAGTTAATATCTTAACCTTTTTGGGCATTTTTTTAGTTTTTTGCGACATTCTAATATTACAACGTTAATAAAGTTAGTTAAATTCCTCTATTTCGAAATTCTTTGTAAAAAATTTTTAGTTTCTCTCGGCTTTTTAAACACCAATACTTTCAAATGATTCCATTGCTCTTGGGCCAATAGTTTTGGATACTCCATTTTTCTTCTCTTGTGCGTTTTTATCATCCACCATATAACAGAATCCCTAGTGAAAAAAGATGTGTAGAAGGATTCAACATTATTAGAAAACAATTTCTTTTTTGTGATAGCTCGCAAAAAACTTCTTTTAACAGACCGCCAAAGGGTAAATGCGAATCCATAATTTAACCATATTATGGTATCGGCTTTGGGCCAAATAATATCTCGAATAACGGAGTAGTTGCCATCTGCAACCCAAGTCTCTTCTCCTAAAAGTTCTGCTTTTAATAGCTTTCTAAATTCATCATCAGGTCGTTCAACCCAATTGGGTGCCCAATGCAACTCATCTAACCAAATGTATTTATAGTTGAGCTTTTCGCAAAGTTGTTTGGCTAAGGTTGATTTACCCGAGCATGTTGTGCCTACAACAACAATGCGTTTCATTTATCATTTACTTTTTTCCAAAGCTCAGGTATGCGTTTAACCCAAACAAATTCTTCAGCTTTTTCGCGTGCTTCAACGGCTGGTGAACCCAACCAACGTTTGCCGCCTTCTATGGTTTTACCAATTCCACTTTGTGCCAAAATTTCTGAGCCTTTGCCTACCGTTAAATCTTTTGAAATGCCTGCTTGGCCCCAAATAAGGCACTCATCTTCTATGGTAGTTTTACCTGCAATGCCCACTTGCGCAGCTATTAAACAATTTTTTCCTATTACCACACCGTGGGCAATATGTACATGATTATCTAGCTTAGTGCCTTGCCCCAAAATGGTGTCGCCCGAAACGCCTTTGTCAATGGTACAACCTGCGCCAACCTCAACCCAATCTTTAATAAGCACTCTGCCGCAGCTATGCCATTTTTCAAATTTTATATCTCTATTTTTTTCTCCTTTAAAGTAAAAAGCATCTCCACCTATAGTAGTGTTAGCTTGGATAATTACATTATTACCAATAACCGTATGATCGTAAATAACCACATTGGGATGGATTATGCAATTGCTACCAATAGTAACGTTGTTGCCAATTACCACATTGGGTTGTATGATGTTGTTTTCTCCGATACTTACCTTATCACCTTGTACAAAATTGCCCGAACTGTTTTTTTGAAACGGCCTAAATCGTTGCGTTAAACCATTGTAATCGTTAAAAGGATTTTCAGAATACAACAACGCTTTGCCTTCAGGACATTCAACTTTTTTATTGATAATGATAATTGTAGCCGCAGATTCTAAAGCCGTATTGTAATATTTTTCAAAATCAACAAAGGTGATGTCGCCAGGGGTAACCTTATGAATTTCATTTATTCCTGTTACCATCAAGTCAGCGTTGCCAATTATTTCGGCATTGATTAACTCGGCAATTTCTTTTAGTGGTATGGCTTGGTCAAGTTTCATTGAATGGAAGTATTTACTCCAAAAATAACCATTAGGGATTGATACCATATTAACATGATAATAATCCGAATATTAGGCTCTTTTTACGTTATACTTCTTCAAAAAAATAACTCCCTGTATTCGAACTCTTACCAAATTAAAATGGTATGAGCTTTAAAAGTTTACTTATTTTTTACTTTTGTGGCTTATGAAAAATACTCCATTAACACAGAAACATATAGACTTAGGAGCTAAAATGGCCGAATTTGCTGGATACAATATGCCTATCTCCTACTCGGGCATTAACCAAGAGCACATGGTTGTGCGCGAAAAGGTTGGAATGTTTGATGTTAGTCATATGGGAGAATTTATGGTTACCGGAAATGGTGCTATGGAATTGGTACAAAAAGTAACCAGTAATGATGTTGCCAAGCTAACTCCTGGAAAAATTCAATACTCATGCCTACCGAACAAAGATGGCGGTATAGTTGATGATTTATTGGTTTACATGATTGCCGAAAATGAATATATGTTGGTGGTAAATGCTAGCAACATTGAAAAGGATTGGAACTGGATTAGCAACCTAAATGACACCGGTGCACAAATGGAAAACATTAGCGACAACATGTGCTTATTGGCAGTGCAAGGGCCAAAAGCTGCAGAGGCATTGCAAAGTTTAACTTCTATTGATTTAAAAAACATGGTTTACTACACCATGGATAAAGGCACATTTGCTGGCATAGATGATATTATTGTATCTGCTACTGGCTATACTGGGTCGGGCGGATTTGAGATTTATGCAAATAAAGAAACTGCAGCTCAATTATGGGATGCCATAATGGATGCAGGAGCTTCATTTGGAATTGAGCCTGTTGGACTTGGGGCAAGAGATACATTGAGATTAGAAATGGGTTTTTGCTTATACGGCAATGATATTGATGATACTACTTCACCATTGGAAGCTGGGTTGGGTTGGATTACCAAATTGGATACTGATTTTACCAATGTTGACTTTCTGCGAAATCAAAAAGAAGAAGGACTTAAAAAGAGATTGGTAGCTTTTGAAATGATTGAAAGAGGTATACCTAGACAAGGTTATGAAATAGAAGATACAGATGGAAATACCATTGGCAATGTGACTTCAGGCACTAAAGGCCCTGCAGTTGACAAGGCTATTGGTATGGGATATGTTACGGTAGGAAATCATAAAAGTGATACTGAAATATTGATTTGCGTTCGCAATAAAAAGTTAAAGGCTAAAGTGGTGAGGTTGCCTTTTTATAAGGTTTAAAAAGAATCTTATAGATATGAGCTTAACTACTGCGGCAATATAAGTTTTGGTAAGTCAATATCTGGAAAGCTTTCTGCTAATCGCATCTTAAATTTTTCAAGATTGATTTGCTCAATCTCTGTTCCATAATAGTTTTCTATTTCTTCCTCATTGGCATTTTTACAATAAATCGCCTCCTTTTCATTAATTGAAATTGCCCAACATTCAGTTCTATTTGTATAATCTATAGAATTCAAATTAATTCTTACGTCTTGATAAATGGCATCTTCCAAATTACCTTTTTCATCACGGAAAACGGACCATCCTTGTCGCCTAAAATCTCTACTGCAGGAAGGGTCACTTGGTAAAAACACATTTATAACAGCTTGTACCATCCCGCTTTCATAGTTGCTCATTATTTTCAAAGAATTTCCTTTTTCATAGGTAACAACTTCCTTTAGTATTCCATTTTTATAGTATTTATGATGTTTTCCCTCTTTAAAGAGTTTGAGGTTATAGTTTCCTTTAAAAAGCAATTGGCCGCTTTCAAAATATTCACGCTCAATATATTGATTTAAACTAGCATCAAAATACCGCACTTTTATGGTGTCGCCATTCTCAAACAGTGATTTTATAAATATGAGTTGTTGGTAAACTCTGCCCTTTTTTAACGTATCATTATAGTCAAAATCATAAATCAAATGATTTTTTAGATTACCATTTTCGTAGTGTTCGAAATGCTCACCTTTAAGCAATTGTTGACCTTTTATTTCTATAGTATCTAACTGTCCAAAAATCGATAATGGCAGGCAAATGACAATAAGTAGTAGCAGTCTCACCACCCTAAGTTAACACTTTTGAGCATAGAACAAATAGGCAACCACCTAGTCTTAGCGTCCCGCTGAGACGGTAATTAAACTAATTGCGAGTATTACACGCCATGATAACTCACCCTAATTGTTAAACGGCATAACAACTTAGCGAGACGCTAAGACTAGATTAAAGTTTAGCTTTTATCCTTTCAACTCTCTAGGGCTTGTATCAAATTGTTTAACTAGTTTTTTCTCAAGCTTAAAATTTGGGTAATATTGCTTTCTTAGTTGCTTAAAAAATTGCTTAGGTTTTTCTTCAAATTTGCCAGACCAAAACTCCCCGATTGTTTCGTAACCTCCAACCCTTTTCCCATTCAACTCAAAAACTTCACTATAATCTTTTTCACCAATTTGATATTGAATGGCATAGCCACCAACGTTTGATTCTCCTAGCTCATTCTTTAATGTATCAAAAGTGCAACTTAAATCCAACCTAGTTGAATCGTTTACGTTAAAAGTAGCCCATTTAATCTTTCCATTATCATTGTATAGTATGCTCCAACCCTTTAAATGAGCTTGAAAACAACAACCTCCGCGATCTATTCCATTCAATTCGGTAAATCGCTTCACATTGCCATTTTCGTAATAGGAAGTTTCTAGTATTTCTTTCCCGTTGTGAAATTCCATAGTTGAAATTAAACTCCCATCTTCTCTATATTCTTTTGAAGTGTTAATCGGCACTCCTAACTCATATTCATCTGTTTTTTTTATATTTCCATTCTTGTACCATGACTTCAAAATGCCATGTTTTTTATAATCTTTATAAACATTGATAGACGCTAGGCTTCCATTTTCAAAGTACCTTTTGTGAGTGCCAATAGGGTAGTCCCACTTCATTGAACACCCTCCTAAAAAATGATAACAATATGAGTAGCTTTTTGAATTAATGCTTTTTGCAAAAGTTTTTTCTGAGTTGATTTGACCATTTTCGTGATATAAAATATGCCTGCCAATAGCATAATAATGCATATTGTACTTACCAAAGTATCTTAATTGACCATTTTCATACTTTTCCAGCTCAATCATTTCTTGATTTACTGAATCAATAAAAAAGTAATTTAATGTGTCGCCATTTTCGGTTAGTTCTAAATGATACGGAGTTGCTTGAAAAATTTGAATAGGATATTTTGTGAGCACCGTGTCATAGAACGTTTCTTGCTTTAATTGCCCATTGGAATGATAGCTTTTATAATGACCATAATAACAGTCGCTTCCATTGGTTTCAATTGTATCTAATTGCGCCATTAAAAAAATAGGAAAGCAAAGAAATGAAAGTATTAGCAGTCTCACCACCCTAAGTTAATACTTTTAGGCATAGAACAAACAAGCAGCTCAGGTTAAAACAAATGGCATGTTATATCTCTCTTTCCTATCGAGATGACATTCGTGTTGTAAAGTGAATTTTTGAAAATGAAAGTCATTTTGAGCTTTAGCGAGAAATACAACCCTAAAACAAATGGCATAATAGATCTCTCTTTACTATCTAAATTTTAATGTCAGGTAGTAATACATATGAATTCTAACCATTAACCCACCCCTAGCCCCTCCATGGAGGTGAATTCACATAGTTTATAGAAAGACAAAAAAACTACCAACCAACCCGAAACAATCTGCCCGCACCTTTTACACCACATTTTTGATACTCGTGGTAGGCTTGCGCTACGGAAGCATGAATTTGGCTGTCTGATTTTTGAGTAGCCCAGGCTTCAACAAATCCATTTAATACATATGCTTCTGGTGCCATTAAATTATTGGTCGACAGCACAGGAAAGGCTTTAGATCTTAATAAATATTCTCTAAAATATGATGCCGTAACACAGCCAATCAAGCCAACTTCTCTAACCTTATCATCTTCACTTAAAAAATAATCTACATCCACATCCATCAGTCCGTTGTGCCCATTCATAACTAACAAATCTGCGTTTGAACGTATTCCTAACTCAACTTCATTTACAATTATATTTTCTGAGCTTTTCCCTGATGTTGCCTTAAAAAAATCTGTTAGGCAAGCCTTCATTTTATCTCCACGATAAGCATCAGCAACTAGATACACCTTGGCATTATTGGGGAGTTCGCGATAAAACACTACGCGCTCTACAATTGATTCGCTTAACTTTTGCTGCTCGCTTAAAAGCTTCCAACTATTCAATTTTTTAAAATGTGTTTTAATACCGTACAAAGCTCCCCAATACAAATTGGTTCTTGGATTAAATCCATCACCCAAAGTTTTATTAACTGGCACAATGCCTTGGTGCTCATTATCACAAAGCGGCACCATAACATGCACAACCAATGGCTTTCCATTGGCAATTTTATCTGCTATCCTATTTTGGCTTTCCGCATTGCTAAATGTTTCATATTCAATCTCAACTATTTCAGGCTCTTCAGTTACTGAGCTATCTTGCTTTTCAGCGAGCACCAACATACTTTTGGAGGTAGCACTTTGATTATTATTTTGACCGCAGCTTACTAGTGAGAAACAGCAGACAATTGTTATGGTAAAATTTATTGCACTTGAAAGTTTCATTGCTATCATAACTTAATTGCAATGTTTGATATTGTATCAATCGGAATTAGCAACCACAGCTTTTATCTTTATTAATCTAAGTCGTAGCTACTTTAATATTGCCATCCAGGGTTTCAGGTTTTACTGAACCTTTGTTTTTATTCCTTTTTGAACGAAACCACATTTTAAGTCGCATTGATAAATAGAATAAAATTGGGACTACAATAAGGGTTAAGAAGGTTGCTATAAAAAGTCCATAAATAACTGTCCAAGCCAATGGCCCCCAAAAAATAACATTGTCACCACCCATATAAATTTTAGCATCAAACTCACCAAAAAGGGTAAAAAAGTTAATGTTTAAACCTGTTGCCAATGGAATTAAGCCTAAAATGGTAGTGATTGCCGTTAACAAAACAGGACGTAAACGAGCCTTCCCTCCTTTTATAATGGCTTCTAACAAATCAGCTTTTTCTAAGTATTCATCCGATTTGATTTTTAGCGCTAACTTTTTTCGGTCAATTAGCAATTGCGTATAATCTAATAGCACCACTCCATTGTTAACTACAATACCCGCTAGAGAGATTATTCCCATCATGGTCATCATAATTACAAATGCTGCGCCTGTAATAACCAAGCCACCAAACACACCTATTAAACTTAAAAAAATTGCCAACATAATGATGGCTGGACGAGAAACCGAATTAAATTGAAAAATTAAGATGAAAAATATAAGCCCTAACCCTCCAAAAAATGCACTCATTAAAAACGCCATCTGTTTATTCTGTTCTTCTATTTGCCCTGTGTAATCAATATTTACAGCATCTGGTTTGCCCTGAAAGGTTTTCATTTCTTGCTGAATTTGATTTACCACAACGGCAGCATCAGTATAGCCTGGCGCTAATGCTGAATATAAGATAACCACACGCTCAACATCTTTATGTTTAATTGCGCTAAAACCAGAAGAGTTGGTCTGACTTGCCACTGCTGAAATTGGCACTGCCTTGGTCATTCCTGAAGATTGATCTTTAAATGTGATTTTTTGGTTAAAAATGGCACTTGTGTTATATCGGTTCTCTTCATTAAATCTAACGTAAATGTCATAGTCTTCACCATCTTCTTTATAAATACCGGCTTTGGCGCCAAATATGGAGTTACGTATTTGCTGCCCAACTTGGCCAGAAGTTACTCCTAGCTCACCAGCTTTTTGTCTATCAACCTTCACTTGCATGGAAGGCTTAGATTTGTTTACATCAATTTTAAGTTCATCTACACCCTCAATGTTTTTAAGATTAAGAAAATCGCGCATTCGCTCGGCAGTTGCAATCAACTCCCCATAGTCATCTCCTTTTAACTCAACATTTATAGGATAACCTGCAGGCGGCCCAACAGCATCTTTTTCTACAGAAATAACCACTCCCGGATATACATCTTTTAAATCTTCTTGTACTTTTTTTAATAAATCATTGCTATTGGCACCTTCTCTAAATTTATACTCACGCATGGTAGCCGTAATTTTTCCACGGTGCGGCATGTCTGCTGATGAGCCTCCATCTGTGTTTGGGTTACCAGCACCTTCACCTACTTGCGAAACAGCACTCTCAGTTAAAAAGTTATAATCTCCATTTTTATAAGCATCATCATTAATTACTTTGTAAACTCGCTGTTCAACCTCTTTGGTTATTGCATTGGTTTTTTTAATGTCTGTTCCCTCAGGATATTCTATGTAAACAACAATTTGGTTTGGTGTATTATCAGGGAAAAACTCGACTTTGGTTCTTTGACTTTTCATTGACATGCCGAACATCATAAATGCTGCTATCAGCAAGCCAAACGTTCCTATGGTAACAAAAATTGGTATTTTCCTACTCAATGCGCCTTTTAATATCCATTCATAAAATTTCTCCCATTTTGGTAATATTTTATTTTGAAAACCATTGGCTAGACCTCTTATAACAAATCGATACATCCAAAGCATTATTGCCATAAAAACTAACAATGAGCCTAGGGCACGATAAGTACCCCCGAAAAAGAAAATTAACAAGCCAATGGCAGCTATGATTACAGAGTTTCTTATCAAATGTTTTAAGGGCATTTTCTTGTCGGTTATTTTCATAAATTGAGAAACCAAAACAGAATTGAAAAAGATGGCTACAAATAAAGAAGAGCCTAAAACAACTGAAAGTGTTATTGGGAAATAGATCATAAATTGCCCCATAACACCAGGCCATAACCCTAACGGAATAAATGCAGCTACGGTGGTAGCTGTAGAAATTATTATAGGAAAAGCAATTTCACCAATGCCTTTTTTGGCTGCCTCCACTCGAGACATTCCTTCACTCATTAATCGGTAAACATTTTCCACTACCACTATCCCATTGTCAACCAACATACCTAACCCCATTATAAGGCCAAACAAAATCATGGTATTCATAGTGTAGCCCATTAAATTTAAAATCATGAGCGACATAAACATGGACATAGGAATGGCAAATCCAACAAACAATGCGTTTCTAAATCCTAAGAAAAACATTAAAACGGTTACTACCAGAATAATTCCGAAAATGATATTGTTTACCAAATCATCTACCTGGCCAATTGTTTTGGAAGATTGATCATTTGAAATGGTAACTGCTAGATCTGTAGGAAACACATTTGTTTTGGCATCTTCAACAATAATTTTAATAGCATCTGCGGCATCAACCATGTTTTTTCCTGCTCGCTTTTTAACATCAAGCATAACTACGGGAGCTCCAAACTCTCTTGCATAGGTAGTTTTATCCTCATCTCTAAAGGTAACTTCTGCAATGTCTCTTAAGTAAATTGGACTATTGTCTTCCGATTTTACAACAAAGTTTTCTAACTCCTTTGGACTTTCAATTTCGCCAATAATGCGTATGGTTCTGCGTTGCCCACTTGCAATTAAATTACCGCCCGACATGGTTGTATTTTCTCGACTAATGGCGTTAATAATATCATCAAAACTCACCTGAGCTGCCATCATTTTATAAATGTCTACAGCTACTTCTACCTCTTTATCTTGTGCACCTCTAATATCAACTTGCTTAATTTCTTGTAAACTTTCAATCTCTTTCTCTAGGTATTCTCCAAATTCTTTAAGCTTGTCTACAGGATAATCGCCCGATATGTTGATGTTTAAAATTGGAATTTCTTCCGACATGCTTAAATCAAATACATTGGGCTCAACTTTGGCATTGTTAAAGGTTGGCCAATCTTCACCTGAAGTTTCTGAATCTACTTCATCTTTAACTTTTTGTTTAGCTGCTTCAACGGTAATGTTTTCATCAAATTCTACTATTACAATTGAGTAATCTTCTTGTGAAGTTGAGGTAATTTCTACAACATTACTTACCGTTTTAAGCTTGTCTTCAATAGGGTCAGTAATAAGTTTTTCAATATCTTCTGCGGTGTTTCCTGGATATACCGAACTAATGTAAATTTTGGTTTCCTTAATTTCTGGAAAGCTTTCTCGTGGCATACTAAAATATGCACTTGCACCCAAAACAAGTATAAGCGCAATTAGCACATACATGGTAGTTTTGTTGTTGATAGCCCATGTAGACAGCCCAAATTCTTTATTCACTTTTTTTTCTGTAGCCATTCTTTTGAGTTTAGGTGTTTAGACTGGGTTATTGCTAAACACTTAATTTTTCTTTAAAACCTACGCCTCTTTTATTTTTAGTTAATGTTGCTTTTACTCTACGTTTAACACCCTAACTTCTTGTCCGTCTTTTACACTTCTTGCACCCTCATCAATTATTTCATCTCCATTTTTAATGCCGCTTAGCACCTCTATATAATCGTTTTGGGTTTTGCCCAATTCAATAAATGCCTTTTTAGCTTCTACTGTATTGTTTGCACCTTTTGCAATTGTAAAAACATACTCCTTGCCTTCAGCATTTTCTGAAATAATGCTTTGAGGAATTAATATGGCTTTTGCATTTGTATAATCGTTTATTTTGAGTTTGGCTGTTAGATTAGGCTTAATTGTTCGGTCTTTATTTGGCACCGCAACTTCTACTTTAAAAGTTCGATTAGCCGGGTTAATAAAGTTACCTGCTTGGCGAACTTTAGCCGTCATTGTTTTTCCTAAAATTGGAAACTCTACCTCAACATCTTTTCCTTGAGATATGCTTGAAATAAACCTTTCGGGCACATCAGTTTCTATATACATATCGCTTAGGTTTACTATTCTAAAAAGCTGAGTTACACCGGGAGAAACTACACTTCCTTGTTCTGTTATCACGTTATCAATCGTTCCTGAGAAAGGTGCACGAATTATGGTTTTTCCTATTTGCTGTTCTAATTGACTAATAGCTTTTAACTGACCTTCATAACTCGATTTTGCTTGCAGATACTGCATTTCGGTTCCAATTTTTTGGTCCCAAAGCCTTTTTTGTCTTTCAAATGTAATTTTAGCCAAATCTGCTTGTATTTCTAACTGACTTTTTTGCTGATTTAGTCCACCATCATCAATTTTAGCTAACTGTTGACCTTTGCTTACCCGCTGCCCTTCTTTAACATAAACATTGGTCATTACTCCAGCAAATTCAGGATAAACAACTATGTTTTGTTTAGTGCTCACGTTGCCTTGTAGCTCAACAAAATGTATAAACGTGTCCTGCTTTACCTCAAATGTGGTTATCAACGGAATTTTTTGTTGTGGATCTAATTCTTTGATTTTTAGTTCCAATTTTTTCAATTGATCATCCAATGCTTGATATTGTTTGTCTAGTTCCGATTTTTTTGCTCTAATTTGATCCAAATCGTTGGTAGCTATAGCATCTTCAACAGTAACTTTTTCTCCGCCACATGACACAAAAAATAGGAGGATTAAAGCATATGCAGTTATTAGTTTCATAGTGTTTTGAGTTAATTTGCTTACTCTATTTTGATTTAGGTTAATATTGCTCAAGTCAATTAATGTTAGTTATTTAAATTCAGTGTATTTACCTAGCGCTTTATCTAGTTCTGTTTTATCTATGAGTAACTCATAAATTGCGTTTACATAAGCACGTTGCGTATCAAAAAGGGCAGTTTCGGCATTGGTAACCTCTAGGCTTGAGCCAACGCCTTCTTTATATTTAATTAAGGTTGTATTGTAAATGTGTTCGGCTAACGCTAAACTGTTTTTTTGATTTTGCCATTGCTCATAGCTGTTCTTGTAGCCGGTTTTGGCTTGTTCTATTTCTAAGTCTATTTGCTCTAATAATATTTCACGCCCTAATTCCAAGCTTCTTAAATCAACTTCTGCATCTGCTACATCACTTTTTCTTTTAAAGCCGTCAAAAATGGGTACGTCTAATTGCAAACCTATAAAAGCCGTTCTAAACCAAGGTTGGTTGGTGTGTGTAAAATCAAAAGAGCTTCTTTGAGCTGAAATTTGATAAGTTCCAAATGCATTTAAAGTGGGTAAATAAAATGATTTTTGAAGTTTTATATTCATTTCATTTAACTCAATTTGTTTTTGAATTACATCTAACTCAATTCTATTAAACCTGCTTACTGAGTTATAGTAGTTGCTTAATTCTTCATTCACAAAAAGTTCTAACTTATCGCTTAAACTTATTTCTGCTTTTAAATCGTAACCCATTTGAAACTTAAGTAAGTTAAGTGCCAACTCTAATTGCCTTTGCGCATTTGCAATTGCCGTGCGTGTATTTGCAAGTGATAAATCAATTCTATCAACATCCAAAAGCTCGGCAAATCCATTTTTATACAACTCATTGGTTTCAAATCTTACACGCTCTAGTGTTTTAATATTCTGCTTTATTACCTCATAACTTTCTTGCGCTGCCAATGCCGTTAAATAAGCTGTTGCAATGGTGCTTTGTAACTCCACTTGGGTTTGATCAACTTGTTTTTTTACCAGCTGCTTGTAAATTTTTGAAGCCCTTAATCCATATATGTATGATCCATTAAAAACCATTTGATTAACTGATACATCCATGTTAAGATTGTGTTCGGTGCCAAATTGCACTGGCAGTTTAGACCCAGGAGCACCACCAAAAACTTCACCTGGTATTAAACTAACAGGTATGCCAGGGTACCATGTGTAGGCGGCAGATCCATTAACTTGAGGGTAGCCAATAGCTGCTATATTGTCAATTCTTATATCAGCTTTTTCAATATCCATTCTAGTACGCTGCAAACTTTTGTTCGATTGCATTGCATATTGCTGAGCTTCAACCAAAGTAAAACTTTTAACCTCTTGCCCACTAGAAGCAATAACTATTATTAATAACAAACTACTAAGCAGATATCGCATTGTATTTAAGTTTGAGTTTTTCTAAAACTTTGTTCCCTTTAACAGAAGCTATGCCATGTAAATGATATATAATGGACATATCTCCCACTTCAGATAAAGTATGATTGGTAAATTTTGAAGAGTTAATAAGACTATCAATTCGTGCAACATATAACAGTGCAATAATGTTGGGATCAAAATCTTCTCTATATAAACCTTCTGTGGTTCCGCGCTTTATATTTTCTAGTATATGATTAAAAATTTCATTGTACTTATAGTCTTCTAGCAGCTTCATTGCTTCAGGGTGGTACTTTTCTAAATCATAAATCATGGAAGGATTTACTGCGCCAATATGTTTACATAATGCATGGTTAATCATTATTAATTCTTCCATGGCATTTTTGGCTTTACCAGATATTTGCTCTACCACCTGCCTTTCAAACTTCAAATGGTTTTCCATAACCTTAATTACCAAGTCAGATTTATTTTTAAAATGTTGGTATAGGGTTTTTTTTGACATGGATAATGCACGCGCAATATCATCCATGGTAACACTTTTAATGCCGTACTTTAAAAAGAGCATTTGTACTTGAATGACTATGTTTTCCATGAGTTGGCAAAAATAACACCCCAATACTTAGGAAACTATTAATTCGCTTAAAGTTTTCATAGTTTTCGACTGGACTGTAGTTTTCCCTGTTTGAGCTGTATGAATTTAGCTATGAACTATTTTATTAGTTGTATAACTAATCTTTTAGTTGTATGTTTGTGATAACAAAATTTAATATTATGAAAATCACATTAGTTAGCATTGCTTTAATAGCATCATTATTAGTTTTTAATTGCAATAGCGCTCAAACACCAGCCCATGCATCAACCGTTAATAACAATACATTACCGGCAAACAAAGTAAACCTAGAAAAGTCGGGCGAAACCCAAATGGAATTTGATAAGACCATTCACAATTTTAATGAAATACCTCAAAACACACCAGCAAGCGCAACATTCACGATTACCAATACAGGTAATGAGCCATTGATTGTTAATAGTGTAAAGCCTGCTTGCTCCTGTTCAGTAGGCAAATGGCCAAAAGAGCCTATTGCTCCAGGAGCATCTGATGAGATTACGGTAACGTTTAATGCCAAAAATGCAGGGCCTTTTACCAAAGCGTTTACTGTTGTATCGAATGCCAAAGAAGGTAAAACAATCATTAAAATTAAAGGCACGGTAAAAAGTGAGCTTGGAAAAGCATAAAAAAATTTAGCATTTATTAACTAATCTTTTAGTTAGTTGTTTGCGAATTGTGTAACTTTGATATATGAGTAAATTACTTACAACGCTCGAGCTTAAGGTGATGAATATTTTATGGAAGCAGAAAAAAGCTTTTGTAAAGGAGTTGCTTGAGGTTTGGGACGAAAATCCAAAGCCAGCCTATAACACTGTATCTACAACGGTAAGGATTTTGCAAGAAAAAGGCTTTGTTAATTATAAAGTTTTTGGGAGAACACACGAGTACTATCCCGCTATTACTAAAGCCAAATACCAAAAGTTGTTTTTAAAAAATGCGGTAGAAAATGTGTTTGCAGGTTCAACCAGCACTTTAATTACTGCTTTAGTCGACAATAAATCTATTTCTGATGGTGATTTAGAAGAGTTAAAACATCTTATAGAAAAGTCTGATGATTAATTACCTCATTATATCTATAGTGCTATCAATAGCTGGTTTTGTGGTGTACAAATTGTACAGCCACAACAATGCTAATTACATTGCACGCAAACGTATGTTGTTTGGCATTATAGGCTTGGCATTAATTCTGCCATTGTGTTTCAACTTTACCTTTGGGTTTTTTAACGCCCAGCAAAGCAGTCTTTTTTCAGAATTTTCTGCTATAGAGCATGGGGTGGCTCATGCAAAACATCAAGGCTTAGACCCTGAGTTAATGGTATGTTATGAGCGCGCGGTAGGCCAAACAGGCTTTTGCCATTGCGAAAAGGTAACCATGACCAATATGGTGATGTATAAGTCAAATGGGTTTTACGACTTTTTAAACGGACACTTGGATAAAATTAGTTTTCTATTTGTTGGTATTACTTTGTTGTTTATCATTATCGTTTTAGTTCGATTATATCTTTTAAATAACATTGTAAAAAAAGCTACTCGCACTATAGAAAAAACCATTGATGGATTAACGGTTCAATTTTTATATGTTAAGCAACGGTATGCCGTAGGTTCATTTAAATTACAGAAAAACTACATTATATGGTCAAGCGATTTAGATCAATTAACCAAAGATGAACAACAATCAATTATAGCCCATGAGGTGCTTCATCTTAAAAAAAGACACTCTTTAGAGCAATTACTTTTAGCATTAATTAATTGTTACTGGTTTATTAATCCTGTAGTTTATTTAATTAAACGTGAAGCCATGAAGTTAAATGAGTTTATGGCTGATGCTGCGGGACTAGAGCAACTGCCTAATAAAAAAGCATACGCCAGCCTGTTGCTAAAAGTAAAAACTGGACAGCAATTAGCCATGGTAAATAGTTTTAATAAAAACATGCTAAAAATAAGGGTACAAGAAATTATTAAATCTTCTAAACGAGTTAACACAGCCGTAACTACAATGGCATTTTGTTTAATGTTTGCCATGCTTTTCTCTATTAGTTTGTTTGCCGAAAACCTTACCCAAAAACAACACAAGCAAATGCTTGAGTACACGGTGCTACAAAAGCAAGTAGTGGAAACTGGGCGCGATTATTTTTGCGGGCACTGCTTGTATGAAGAGTGTAAAGAAGAGTGAAAATAATTGACCTTTTGGAATTTAAATTAACTGAATACCACATTCCCCATTACCTTACCTTTGCAATGTGAATTCAACGGCATTAAAAACCGATATACGTAAATTAAGTTTAGATGAGCTAATCACCTATTTCGCTAAAATAGGTGAGCCAAAGTTTAGAGCCAAACAGGTACATGAGTGGCTATGGCAAAAATCTGAGTTAGACTTTGAAAGTATGAGCAACCTAAGCAAAGATTTAAGGCAAAAATTGAATGAAAATTTTGGCATTTACAATGTGACCATCCAAAACACTCAAAAAAGTAATGATGGCACCCTAAAGTTTGCATTTAAATTACATGACGATCATATTGTTGAAGGTGTGCTTATTCCAACTGAAAAGCGCATGACTGCTTGTATATCTTCACAAGTAGGTTGCAGCCTTGCTTGTAAGTTTTGTGCTACCGGTTATATGGAACGCAAACGCAATTTGCATCATGATGAAGTATATGACCAAGTAGTATTGATAAAACAACAAGCCAAAAAGCATTATGGAATGGAGTTGACCAATATTGTTTTAATGGGCATGGGTGAGCCTTTGTTAAACTATAAAAATGTGCTAAAAGGCATTGATTTGGTTTGTGGTGAAGATGGGTTAAACATTTCATTTAAAAGAGTAACCCTTTCTACAGCTGGCATTGCTAAAATGATAAAAAAATTGGCTGATGATGATGTGAAATTTAATTTGGCACTATCTCTGCATGCAGCTAATGATGAAAAGCGTAGTAAAATAATGCCCATTAATGAGCAAAACAATTTAAAAGCATTAAAAGAAGCGTTGATGTACTTTGTTGAAAAAACCAATAATCAACTAACTTTTGAATACATTGTGTTTAATAATATTAATGACGATATAAAAGATGCTAAAGAATTGGTTACTTTTTGTGATAAACTACCGTCAAAAGTGAATATAATAGAGTACAATCCAATAGATAACGCACATTTTGTAAATGCGGAAGCAGATAAAATAAGTAAATTTGCAGCGTATTTAAGGAGTAAAAATATAATTACAAGTGTTCGCAGAAGCAGAGGAAAAGATATTGATGCTGCCTGTGGCCAACTTGCTAATAAAAATTAAAGATTATGAAGAATATTTTAACAATATGTTTGGTTGCACTTTCAATGAGTGCTTTCGGACAAAGTTTTGATGAATTAATTGCCGATTACAACAAACTAATGGGCATGCGTCAGTTTTCATTGGCTGCAGGTAAAATGGAATCAGCGGTAGAAATTGCCAAAAGCAGATGGGGCGAAAACAACGACAATACTGCAACGGCATATACCAATTTAGGTTTTGCTTATCAAAGTGCTGAAGTTTTAAGTATGGCTGAAGGGGCATTTAATATGGCAATGCTTATTAACCGACAATTATATGGAGACAATAGCCCTTTGGTTGCCTATGACTACAGCAACGTTGCTCAGTTATATTACCAAAAAGGTGAATTTGACAAAGCAATTAATTACTACGAGCAAATGTTAGGCATACAAGAAGGCGTGTATGGAGAAAATAGCGAAAAGTTAGTTGATGGATATTATAGCTTAGGTGCGGCCCATGTTAGAAATGAAAATTTAAGCAAAGCAGAAGCATTGTTTAACAAAGCTTTAGCAAATAAATTAGGGGCAGACCCTGATGCTGGTAAAGATGACAAGGATTTGTATAGGATATACAAAGGGATATACAACATTTATAAAGAAACCAATAGAAAAGATGAAGCAGAAGCGCTTGCTGGCGATTGGGGCTTTAATAAAACCAAGTCATCAGGTAAAATAATTGGTGAAGATGAAGAAGATTGTGATTGTATAGATAAATTGGTAGATCAAGAAGAGTTGAATAAGGTGGGTTATGAAAAAGGTTATAGCGCTAAAAACAAAACCAAAGAAAAAGCAACTACTCCAGTTGAAAAAGCTGCTCCTACGGTAGAAAAAGCAATAGAAAAGAAAGCGGATACCCCAAAGCCAATACAAAATACTAAAGAAACGACTACTACAAAGGTTAGTACAACGGTTAATACTACATCAAATAATTCAAACAACAGTGAAGGAAGCGCTGTTGTTATTTCTGAGAACACCAATGATGAAGGAGATGGTGGCATTATGGTTCGCAATGATGGTATTTACCATAAAGTAAAATCTGGCGAAACTTTATTTAGCATTGCACAGAAGTACAAGGTTAAAGTTGATGAAATTAATAAACTTAATAAGTTAAGCACCCAAAGCACTATTAAAGCAGGTGACGTTATAAGAATAATGTAATAAACAAGTATAGCAAAAGTAATTACCGAGTCCCTGCCAAAAATGGCGGGGATTTTTTGTTTAAGGAGTAATTGTTTGAGAAGATTTTGAATCAAGTTTAAAGTGGAAACTGAACTTGAAATGCATTGAGATTCAAATACAAAACAGCCCGAATGGGCTGTTCAATTATAATTATCTTATGTACTTATTATTTCTTTTTAGCTATCGATTTAAAGCATTTCTGCTACTACCTCTTTAACATCAGGCATCATTCTTTTTAATAAGCCTTCAATACCTGCCTTTAGCGTAACAGTTGATGATGGACAGCCACTGCATGAACCTTGCAGGCCAACTGTAACAATACCCTCTTCATATTTTCTAAAAGTAATGTTGCCTCCGTCCATTTCTACAGCAGGTCGCACGTACTTCTCAAGTATGTCAACTATTTTTTGCTCGTCTTCTGAGTAGTTTTTTACTACTTCTTTAGGTGTAATGGCAGCAATATCGAACTTGTCAGAAAAAATAGGCTTTTCAGCTTCCAAATATTCTTTGAACCAGTCGCGCAATGAAAATATGATGTCTTCCCACTCATGTTCTGCTTTTTTAGTAACAGTAATAAAGTTATTGGCTATAAATACGCCATTTACAAATGGGAATTTAAACAGTTCATCAGCTACTGGCGTTTCAACCACATCTGCTGCAGTAGGATAATCGACACTTGTACCTGCTAAAAAAGTTTGATTGCTTACAAACTTCATGGTTTCAGGGTTTGGTGTCATTTCTGTATATACTTGAACCGGTAATTTTTCTACTTCACTCATTTTTTCAAAATTATATGCAAAGTTATAACAAATGTAGCTCTCCATTAGTTTGGTAAAAACCTAAACAATCTGTTTGTTTTTTTATTAGCGCAACGGTTTTAGCTTTGTAGCACTCTTATAAAAAGAAAAAAACAAATATGAAAAAAATTACTTCTATTGCATTGGCCTTATGTTTCGCATTTGCTGCTTTTGCACAACAAGGTATTGAATTGGGATTGCGAGTAATCCCTCAAAATTCAGCAATTTTTAATCAAGAAGATTTTGATGCTGGTGATGAACTTAACTTTGAAAGTACGTGGGGCATTGCTTTTGGTGCTTCTGCTGCATACAATTTTACTGATAATTTGGGTGCAGGATTGCAACTAATTTATAGTACGCAAGGTCAAAAATATATTGATGAAGAATCTAACCCTAATATAACGTCTCAAACAGATTTGACATACTTTAAAGTGCCAATTTTATTTCATTTAAACACAAGTTCTGAAGCAAGATTTATGTTTTCTATGAATATTGGGCCACAATTTGGTTTTTTAATGGACGCTGAAAGAAGTACTGTTAGCCTTTCAAATTCAGACTTTGAAGCACTTTTCGGTATTAAAACTAAAGACTTGTATTCAAGCATGGATTTAGGCGCTACGCTAGGTTTAGGGTTTGATGTAAACATCACAGAGAACCTACAAGCTGGATTTAAATTAAGATTAGAGACCAGTTTAGCTGACATTGAAGAGAAAGATGCAACTTTCCAAGATCTTGTAACTGGAACTGCTGTAAAAATTTATGATGACAACAGATCATCATCAGCAAATGCAGTTGGCGGTTTACAGTTTGGAATAAACTACATTATTAAATAAAATAATTTAACAAAATTTATATATGAGGCTCGCTTTTAAAGCGGGCCTTTTTTTATGCAACCAATTGAAAGCTAGCTACATCTATGTAGTATAATGGGTGTTAATTGCACTCAATTATAGGTTTATTTGTTAGCTTCTCAAAAGATCGGGTGTGGTTACTCGATCTTTTGTATTTATGCTAGGAATGCTTCCTTAAACTTTTGGTATTAAAAAAGACTGTCGCACAAAATCCTCCGGATGGTTCGCAGATACGTTTAGCATGTTAGCTTTTGTTAGCTTTGCACTCCGTTGAAAAATCGCAAGTCAATTTTACTTCTATTATTGGCAAATGCCACCTCTGGCATGGGCACTGGCATTAGCATTTTGGCTATTCCTTGGTACTTTATTCATGTAATAAAAGAGTCGGAAGTATTTGGCACTTTGTATGCCATTACCACTTTTGCTTTAATATTTTGGGGATTGTATGCTGGCTCATTAATAGATAGATACGATAGAAAAAAGCTATTTATGGTAGCTACAGGAACCGCATCTACTTTATTGCTAACCGTTGCTGCATTTGGATTTTATTATGGGCAATTGCCAACTGGTATAATTGGCATGGTGCTGGTTATTACCTTTTTATTTTTTAATATGCACTATCCCAACATTTATGCATTGGGGCAAGAAATGACAGAGCCAAAATACTTTGGGCGATTTAACTCCTTAATAGAAGTACAAGGACAAACAATTTCGGCTTTGGCTGGCGGATTAGCCGCAATCCTAATTTCAGGAGTAACTGCAGGTCCTTCTAGCTTTTTAGGCTTTACCATAAACGTTCCATTTGATATTGAAGCATGGAGCATGCATAAAATATTTTTGGTTGATGGCATTACTTATGCCATGGCATTTACATGCATATCGCTATTAAAATATGAACGCATTGCCGAAAGAATAATTGATGTTTCACCAGTAATAAAGCAAGTAAAAACAGGCATTACCTATCTAAAAAATAATACCATGCTCTTTTTGTTTGGTATGACTAGTTACATGGTTTTTGCAACCATTTTAGTTAGTGCATTTTATTTACAAGCCGAATATGTAGAGCGTTATTTAAAAGCAGGAGGCAACGTTTACGCTATATCAGATGCAGCCTTTGCACTTGGAGCAATTTTGGCTGGACTATCTATTAGGTGGTTGTTTAAAAAAACAGGTGCCGTAACCTCTATAATTGTGCTTTCAATTTTATGTTCGTTAGCCTATTTCGTTTATCTATTTAACACCAATCACTTTATTTTTTACCTTATGTTTATGCTGGTTGGTTTAAGTAATGCAGGTATTAGGGTGCAAAGAATGACCTGGTTTTTCGAAAAAATACCCAACAGTATAATTGGTCGCGCCAATAGTATATTTAGAATTTTAAATGCGCTACTTAGAATTTTATTAATCGCCATATTTAGCCTTGCATTCTTTAAAACTGGAGATAATATTAAATATGCCTACTTAATAATGTCGATCTTAACCATGGCATCTGGCATTGTGCTTTGGGTTTATCGCAAAAGGTTTGGTGAAGATTAAGCGTTGTAACTTCAATTAATTATCCATATCTTACAAATGATGAAAAAGACAAAAATTCTATTACTGTCCTTTTTCTGCCTATTATTTTGTACCATTAGTTACGGCCAATGTTTGGTTGATGCTGGACCAGATCAAATAGCTTGTGAGGGCGATTCGGTTACCTTAAATGCCATCATTTTGGGAGGCACTCCGCCTTATGTAATTGAATGGGATACATTAATTGGTATAGGATTGCCATTTGCTTTGACTGTGAACGCTTATCTAAGTGATGTCAACAACCTTAATCCAACGATAACAAGCAAGCCAAGTGATGATAACTTGTTTAGAATAAAAATAACTGATAGCCTAGGTAATGTTTGTTACGATACTATAAGAGTCAGATTCAATCAGTGGACATTCTTTCTGGCTGATTGTTATCATTCGGTGCCTTATGGAGATAGTGTAAATCTATTTACGGGAGCTTCTAGTAATAGAATGCCATTAAAATATGCTTGGTATCCTAACTACAATATTTCTGATACTACATCTGGTGGGCCTATCGCTTGGCCAGATTCGTCCATGTTTTATCATGTTATTGTAACCGATTCTTTTGGTTGCACAACTCCCTACGGCAATCCTAGTTGCACTATTAAAGTATGGTCGGTAGGTATTAATGATAAGTTGTTAGATGATAATTTTGACTTTGAAGTGAATTCGAAAATTACCATTACCCCTAAGTTTAATATAGCTAACAGCAATTATAGTTTACGTATTTATGATGTAGTTGGCAAACTGGTTGAGCAAATGCCTTTAAAAGGAATAACTGTTTTGGAAAGGCCGAGCCAAGGCATTTTAATTTATGCCATTTATGAAAATGAAGAGTTAATGTTTAGCAAGAAAGTGAAGTAGCTTTATTTGAGCTACTCACATATACCAACCTAGTTAACACAGCAAACAATACAAAGCCGCCTAATTGGTGTAATAAACCCCAAAGTACTGGCACATCTGGCTGTGCCATCATTACGGTTATTATGCCTAACATAAATTGGAAAAATATAATGGCATGTAACAAAATACCACTGATTTTTTGATTGGCCTTCATGGCCTTAACGCCAGTATAAATTGCCATTACAAACAAAACAATGGCCACATTGCGGTGTATGAATTGTATCATGTTAACATTATCAAAAAAGTTAGCAAACCAATTGCTCATGGAAAACAAGTTGCTTGGCACATACTTGCCATTCATTAACGGCCAACTTGGGTAAAAGCCTGCCGCTTTAGTGCCGGCCATAAAGCCACCATAAATTAATTGAACAAATGCTATAGCTGTGGTAACCCAAACCAATGAATTTAATTTTTTGTTGGGGCTTGGCGAATATTTCAACTTATATATTAACCACATATTATAGCAAAAGGCAACCAACGCCAATACTAAATGTGCAGTTAAGCGGTAATGACTAACATAAATGTTTTCGCTTAATCCACTTTTTACCATTATCCAACCCAAAACGCCTTGTGCTGCTATTAATAAACTGAGTAAAACGCCATGCAAGAAAAAGCCTTTCGGCAGTTTTTTGCGAATTGCAGCAATAGCAAATAAGAAAAAGAAAAAGGCAAAAACCAAGCGCCCCCACATACGGTGCGTGTATTCCCAAAAATAAATTTCTTTAAAACCGTTTATGGTCATGTCTTCATGCAATGCCTTAAACTGTGGTATGGTTTTGTAACGGTCAAAAGCATTTTGCCACTCTGTTGCATTCATTGGTGGCTTGCTACCTTTTACAATATTCCATTGCGTCATTGATAAACCTGCATCACTTAAACGGGTAATGCCTCCCAAACTAACTTGAATTAAAATGATGATTGCACCTGCATACAACCAATTGATGAGTTTTGAATGTTGGCCTTTCATATATATAAAAACCCTCTCAAGGTGAGAAGGTTTAAAAAAGTGGTGCGGGACGGAATCGAACCGCCGACACAAGGATTTTCAGTCCTTTGCTCTACCGACTGAGCTACCGCACCAACCTAACTCACTTAATGAATTAAATAAGCGTGTGCAAAGCTAAACTGTTTTTCAATTATTAACAATTTAGAAAGTAAATTTTATTTTTTAATGTACACCCATCAAAATGTAACGTTAACATTAGATAGAACAGCACTTTGGTGTTTATTTGTTAAAACCAGTTGATCGCCTACTTGAATAGGAATGCTATCTATATTGGCAAATACATAATTGTTTACCGCAATTCTGCTCCATTTTACATTGTATTCATAAGTAAACTCCGTTTTGTTATTGCGTTTTACCTCAGCCAAAATTGTTGGGAAGGCCGCTTTACTATGGTCGGCCTTTACCCAAACACTTGCATTTACATACTTAACACTGTCTGCACACATTTGCCAATTGTAAAAGCTATTGTCTCTTTCAGATATAAAAGAATTTTTTTCGAAATTTAATGGGTCTGTATTGTCCTGACCACATTCGTTGTTAGCGGTTACATCTTCTAACCATTTTTCTTGATTGCTATTTAAAGCTGTTGTTTCGACCTTATAAAACTGTATGGTGGTGCCCAATTTTTTTTCGTGGGCATACTTGGCTATTGGGTTAGCTTGTTTTACCAATTGTTTTTCAAGTTTGTTTTCCAAAGTCTCTGTTTGCATTATTAACAAGGGCTTGCTTGATAGTTTTTGTGCAGTGCCAACACTTAAGAGATTGGTATTTACCAACTCCAATGCTTCAAAAGTTTGGCTTAATGAGGTGCGCGACATCATGGTGTTTACCATTGGCAAGCCGGTAACATATGTTGCTTTATAAGCATTATTAGTGCTGTGGTAAGTGCCTTCTATATAAATTTCTTCAGACCCAATATGAAAAAATGGCAATACAATTAATGCTTGATAATCACTAGGATTTATTTGTGCTTCATCTATCCATTGCTCAAACTCTGTAAACAATGGTTGTTCTATTTCAGCATTGTCTACCAATGTAGCTATAGTTTTAGAGTGCTGATATGCTTCAAAACCCATAACTCCCAAAGCTACTAGCAATGTGCACTTAGCTAGCAATTGATTTTTTGCAAACAAATAACCGTACAAACGCTTTAATAATAATAAACCTGTAACTGTGGCAACATAATAAAACACCCAGGCAAACCTACCTAAGCCTCTAAATTGTTTAAGTGGCGGCACTAACTCTAACAAAAAATCTAAGTTCCATTTAAGCGGAATTGCCATTGAAAACAGCAGCACTAAAACTCCCGCTAAAAGCACAACCCTTAAATTTTTGGGCAATAATGGAGCTGTGTTTTTTCGCGAAATCAAAGTTTTTGCTTTAACTATAATTGCGATTACAAATGCTATAATTGGCAATAACCCAACATAGGCAAATCCTTCCCAATTGGGTTTTCTTATAGCAAAATTTTCAAATAAGAAATCTTTTAAAATACCACCGTTGGGTAAAAAAACACTTTCAATACTAGCTATGTAAGTAAAAATGCCATACGGATTATCGGGTCTGTCAGTAACACCATCAGTTGACATCATTATCAACTTAAAACTTACAAAAGGCAACACAGCTATTAATGCAAATTTTAGGGCACTTAGCTTTTTGTAGGTTATAAGATTAACAAGAGTATAGGCAGCTAAAAACACCAAACTTATAGCCAAATAATAGGGATGTATAAATGCGAATAAAGCGGGTACAATGGCCAAAAATAAAGGCCAAATCCACTTTTTTGAGTTGTTTACTTTAATAATTAAATACCAAACCAGCGGTAAGTAAAAACTATAGGCCAACGCATAATGTCCTAAAAAACGATTTATTTGGGGCGACATAAAACCTATGCAAATAGCCCCTACAAAGGCTAAAATTGTAGGGCATTTATAGTGCTTTAGTATTTTAAAAAGCAACAACACTGCAATAGGTATTGACAGCAGCATTAATATGTTAATTATGCCCACTGTATGATTTGCAATGGGTACAATGTTATGATGTATAAATCTTAAAATAGCTGAAAGCAGCGGTTGCGCATCAGTATATAAAATATGCTCGGCATTAGGATAATTCATGCCTGTAAACTCAAAGCCTTGGTTATACTTTATATAGTAAGCTGGCGTAAAATAGTTTTTTAGGCCATCACCTCCTCCACTAAATAAATAGCTATTGGGCGATAACATAACATTCCCAAAAAATAAATACAGTAGCATAACGCTTACTGCAGTTATTAATAAATATGCTTGTTTATTGTTCAGCGCAATAATATTTTAAAGAAGTTAGTGCTTTCTTGCAGCAGTACTTTTAAGCTCATTGATGTGAAAACCACATTTGGCTTTAGCTCTACTGGTACCTTGGCAATGGTTACTTTTTTACTCGCTATTTTTATCAACTCCAAATCAAAAAGGTAACGATCAATTGTGGTTTGTAAAAAAATATCTTTCCCCTTTGCATTAAAACCCTTTATACCACATTGCGAATCAGTCACATCAGTATTTAACATGGTTTGAATTAGTTTTCGCAAAAACTTTGAAAGCCACTTTCTAAACCAAGGAATGTCTTTGTAATAATCATTATCCCTATAGCCAACTGCAAGCACGTTGCCTTTATTTAAACTGTTAAAAATATTTTTGAAGCTTTGTGAGGTGTAAGGAAAGTCGATATCAGTATAAATTACAAAACCTGCCTTGCTTGCTTTAAAGCCTTCTCGCAATGCATGGCCTTTACCCCTATTTTCAGTATAATCTACTAATTCGAAATTATTGATTTCCGCTTTTATAGCGTCAAAGCCTTCTGCCAATAGCGTTGTACTGCCATCATTTACAATTATTAAATTTAATTTGGTTGGCGAAACAGCATTTTCCAAATGCTTAAACTCTTCAATAACCTCATTGGCCCATTGTTTTGTTATTGGGTTATAACATGGCAATACAACATCTAAAGCTTTAATAATTTGCGGATTACTCAAAACCTAACAAATGTCTTAAAATAATCCGCTAATTTTAGCAGAAGTTTTCATGAAATCTTATCCGAACCGCAATTTTAACTTACCCCTGTTTTTATTAATGGCTGCGGTGTGCTTTGCAAAGTTTAAGTTTTTAAGCATGCCTTTGTTTTGGGACGAGTTAGGCGTTTATGGCCAAGGTGCGTTGTACATGGCCGAACATAAGTTAAGCTTAATGCCCAATTCTATGGATCCAAACATATCTAGAGGGCACCCATTGTTAATGTTTTTTCTATTTGGTAGTGTGTTTAAGTTATTTGGCTTAAAGCTATTTGCAGGGCATAGTTTTGCATTGATAGTTAGCATAGCATTATTGGGAGCTACCTACTTTATTTGCAAGCGATATATGCCTCCGTTGCAAAGTTTTTTAGCTGCATTACTGGTAGCTGTTCAACCAATATTTTTAGCTCAGAGTACATTAATTTTACCTGAAGTGCCTTTGGCTTTGCTTACGCTTTTAAGCATTTATTTTTTCTGTAGAAAAAAGTTACTGCCATTTATTATAAGCTCTTGTGCTGCTATGATGATAAAAGAAACGGCCATCATAATTCCTCTAATTGCAATTGTAACCTATGCATTGGCAAAGCTGGTAAAAAACAATACTTTAAACTATAAATGGCACCAATTATTGCTGCTATTTAGCTCATGGTTGTTGTACTACGTTTTTTTATTGGTGCAAGAGGCACAATTGGGTTGGAAGTTTTTTCCATACCATGTAAGTTTTATAGATACAAGTTGGGAAGTGATTTGGTTTAAAATTAAATTTTTTGGTCAATTTTTATTGGTTGACCAAAGTAGGTGGTTATGGAGCTTGTTATTTATTTTTGGGTCTGTTTTACTGCTTATTCAAAAAGACTTAAAAAACATTTTTAAAGGCTCAATTGGGGTTTTGAGAATAGCCATTTTAGTTACGTTTTTTGGCATGTTTACATTTTGTGTATTAAATCCTGAAGTACATAGATATGTAATGTTGCTTATACCATTATTAGCCATTGCTACTATTCAAATGGCGTTTTATATAGCTAAAAAATGGCGTTACGCGTTGGTATTAATTATTCCATTGATAATACTCCCATTTTTAAGTTTAAGAGATGGTGAATTTAAATATGATGTTGACTATGACTATTTAGATTTATTAGAAATGAATATAAAAACTGCTCAAGAGTTGGAAGCGTTGAGTTTACATGGTATTGACTTGTTCGCCACCTTTCCTAGCAATTTGAGTATTTATAACACCAATTATGGATATGTTGAAAAGGGGTTTGAGCAAATTTTTAATAAAGACCCTGAGATCATGATCTTTTCTGATCCTGGAGGCAATTATTTGCTTTTACCTCAAAGTCTTGAGTACACAGATACCTTAATTTACAATGCCAAAGGCAATGCTTTTGTTTGTGTTGTTAAGCGCGATTGTCAATAAGGTATTTTTATTACATAAGTTTTACCGCTTGAGTTGCCTAATTCCTTATCACGTAACCATGGGTTGGCATACTTTAACTTTTTATAATTGGTACCCCTATCTTTTGCCCATTGTGCCAAATCGTTTATAGAAGTTGTAACTGTTTCTTCTGAGTGGAATTGCATTGGGTAAAAATCATCTTGCTGCAAGTTGAAACCATATTTTTGCGGATTGCTCATTATCTCTTTGATAGCCACACATCTTAACACATATCTTGCAGTTTCTTGATTTAACAATAAATCATAGTAGTTATCAGCATGTTGCCTTTTTAGTTGGTTTGAAATTCCACCTTCACCTGCATTATAAGCTGCTGCTGCTAAGGCCCAACTGCCAAATCTTGTTTTTGCCGCTTTTAGGTACTTACAAGCTGCTCTTGTAGATTTTTCTACATGGTAACGCTCATCAACATGCGACCGAATTTCTAAACCATAACTTGTACCTGTTGCTTTCATAAACTGCCACATACCAGATGCTCCCGCAGAAGATAAGGCTTGCTTTAAGCCACTTTCTGCAACACATAAATACTTAAAATCATCAGGCACACCTTCTTCAGCCAAAATTGGCTCAATTACCGGAAACCATTGAGTTGAGCGCATCATATACATCATGGTGTTTGAATGCCAAAAACAGTTAACCAGCATTTCTCTGTCTAATCTTTCACGAACTTCAAAGTCTTCTATAGGTACACGCTCGTTGGCAAAATATATATCGTTTGGATAATCAAAAGGCTTAACATCTTGATTAATCGCAATCATATTTTCTATGGTTGCCAAGTGTTCATCTGTTAACTCCATATTCACAGGTTCAACAGCCACTGGTTCGGCAGTTTCAGTTGCTGCAGTTCCTTCAATACTTGCTAAAGCCTCTGTTTTTGTATTTGCATCATCATCAGTATTATTTGCAGGTAAATTGCTGCTAAGCACAATGCCAGTAGCAATTAGGCCTATTAACACGGCAATGGTTATAACACTTTTATTCATATTAGTTTCGCTTTAGTGGTTGTTTATAAACAGGCACCGTTGAACATGGCTCGCCATACATAATACTTTTTGCAATTGGTCTTAGTAATCTTGTTGCTTCAACATAAGCAAGTGTGGGTATTTCAACATCACCACAGCCTTTTATAACAACTCTTTGATTTTCGTATTTTTTTAGGTCCAACTCTTTTATGTTATTCAAAAACAATACCGACTTTAATTCAGCTATGCTTCCAAACAAATAATTTGAGGTGAATTTACTTAAAGAAGAGCCTATGAGCATATAAGCCCAAGCAGGTACAATAGCATCTGACGAGCAAAATACGGCAACTGCTTTGCCTTCATATTGTGCCCAATCATGCAATTTCATTGCAGCCCTAAAATCTTTTTCTTTCAACAAAAGCTCTTTAAACAAATAAGGCTTGATGTCAAAAGCCACAATGTCTTCTTTTGGTAAAAACGTTTCGAGATTTAACGTTAATATGCCACTTTGGGCTACTTTGTTTATGATTGTACTTGACATAAGTATATTGCTTTAAAGGTAAACACATTTAAAGGGTAAAATAGTTTGCAATGCAAACACTTTTTTGAAAAGTGTACTAAGCTTAGTGTAGTTTAGAACTTGTAACGATTATCTTCTACATCAACTGACTTTAGCAATTGAGGGAAAATTTGAGCATCTATTGCACTTTCTTTGCTTATTAGCACATTTTGCTTAGCAAAACCAGGGTCGGAAGTTGGTTCGTTAATACTGGTAACGGAAACAACATAAACACCATTTTCGCCAGCTATTGGTTGAGATGTAGACCCAACTTGCATGCCTAATGCTGTAGCTACAACTTCAGGTTCAACACTTCCAGACAATGTAGGATTGGCAAAATTTAATCCCGTAGCAGATTGAACGGTTGCACTGTAACTGCTGGCATAGCCATTTAAATCACTTCCACTTGCACTAGCCTTAATCTTTTCAGCCTTTTTTTGCTTTCTTACTTGTGCAGCTACTTGCTCTCTTACATCATCAACTTTTGCCAAACCTTCTTCTTTCATACCTGAAAGTTTCGCAATTACAAATTGATCTTTTATTTCATAAATTGGAGACGCCTCATCTTTTTTGGCTTTGAATGACCAGTTTAACAACTGTGAAACATCATCACCAGCGCCCAACCTACCCAATTGGTATGCGTTAATTGGAATTTCTTCTGTTAAAATAGTGTAGTTCTTACTAGCGGCTACCTCATTAAAATTGCCTCCATCATTTAATTCAGCAGCAAATTTATTGGCCTCATTATAAACCTTTCTTCTGGTATCTTTAGTATAAAATATTTCTTTTTGCAGCGTACCCAATTTTACTGCAGGAGTAGTTTTAACTAAATCTTCTATCAAATAGATTTGAAAACCTACGTTGGTTTGTAATTTTTTAACATCACCCACTTTACTAGCGGTAAAAAGGGTGTCTTCAACATTTTGCATATTGCTACCATAACGTTGAGTTAATGCACCTCTTTTAATATAACCAAGTGAACCGCCTGTGCCTAAAGTGCTTCTGTCATCAGAACTTTTTGCAACAATAGAATCGAATGGTTGTGTGTTTGATTTAACTAAATCGGCAATACTATCAATAAATGCATCTGCCACTTCTCTAGCATTTTCAACATTGTTAAATCTGTTGTAAGCTACATTTATTACTCTTGCTTTAACTGAGTCTGGCACCATAATTCGGTTAATAACCTTCATTGCTTTCCAGCTATTGCCTTCAATATATGGTCTTTCTATATAACCAATAGGTGCAGTAAAAAACGTGTCTTTATTTAACGACCCTAATTCAAATGCAGTTTTATATTGACCGTTGTAAGGAACTTCAGAATTATCAATTAAAAAATTACTGTCTCTTTTTATGGTTGACCAATCTGCAACTAATTCAGCAAAATCTTCTTTTTGCTCTAAGCTATCTTTTTCGCTTGGGTTAATCTGCAACGTAACATATTGTATGGTGCGCGATTCTTTTTGTTTAAACTGCCCTTTATTAGCATTGATATAGTTAGTTAAATCGGCATCAGATACTGAAACCTCATCATCACTAATAGTTTCAAAAGGAATTTTAACGTAACTTAAATCAACTGTTTTACCTGTATTCTCATTTTCTTGATTGGCCATCCACTGAGGTACATATAGACCACCCAAAATTGCTTGCTTGTACTTTGCATCTAAATAATCTTTTGGTACTGTTTTTCTAACATAATCCCAAAGTTCTATCAAATCGGGTCTGTTAGCTGCAATTGTAGAAAGGTTATTCACCACTTGGTCTACCTGGGTAGGGTCATAATTCTCCATAAATAAACCAAAAAACTGACGTGCCAAAGGATGTGGCCTTTCACTTGCAAATAAAGTACCTGACTCATCTTGTGTAACGGTTAAACCTAAATCATCATATTGGTCATACTTCACAATTTGTGTTAAAGTATCTGTCCAAGCTTCAGCTCTTATCTCTGCTCTCTGCTCATCTGTTAAATCGCCAATATTCAAGCCATTTTGTATAACATAGTCTTTGGTATATCTTTCAGATTTACCTAAAAAGGCATTGTAGTCAATTTTTTTACCATCAACTTTACCAACCATATTTTGGTTGCTTAAACTAGCTGGATTAAAATCGCCAGGTAACATAAGACCTAACATAGCTATTAAGGCAAAAGCTATGAAAATTAGCAAGAACATACCTGCCTTTTCTCTCAACGCAATAAAAAGTCCCATTTTTCTTGATTTTAATCGGTCTGCAAAAGTAAGCGTATGTGCTTTAATTTACAAGCATTTCGCAGGTTATTGACGGGTTGAATTATACGTCAACAAGTGGATGAACGATTAGTTTGATGGTTTCAATTCGAGTTTCGCTTACAAATAGCATATGACACTCGTAATTTTTGGCATAAACAACCTCATTCATCTCAGGTATGCTCTGCGTTTCGTTCATCACAAAACCACTAAGTGTTTCGTACTCTCCCCCAGGTATTCCTAAATGATACTTATCGTTAATGTAATCTATTTCTATGCGGCCCGAAAATATGTATTCGTTACTCGAGAGTTGTTTTTCGACCAACTCTAAAACATCATGCTCATCTTCAATTTCTCCAAATATTTCTTCTACTATATCTTCTAAAGTTACTATGCCAGCGGTTCCTCCAAACTCATCTACTACATGCGCTATGCTTCTTCTTTCTTTTATCAATTGATTAAGTAAATCGCGAGCAGCCATTGCTTCAGGCACTACGGTAATAGGCATTAAAATAGCCTGAATGCTTTTAGGTTTTTTCCAAAGATCGTAGTGATGCACGTAGCCCTTAATATGATCTAATGAATCTTCATAAACTAAAATTTTGGAGTGGCTGCTATTAAGAATGCTTTGCTTTAACTCATCTATCGTTGCATTGACTTCTATTGCTTCAATTTCGGTGCGTGGCACCATGCATTCTCGTATTTTGAGTTGTGCTAAATCCAATGCATTTTCAAATAACTCTGCATCAATTTCATTGGGGTTTTCATCATCATTTTGTACCAACGAAACCAAATGCTGTAAGTCATATCTCGAAAAAACTGGCTCTTCTTCTTCAAAATCAATTCTAAAAATTTTTACTAAGAAGAATTTTGATAACCAAACCGTAAAGTGAACAATGGGCTTTAGCGTCCAATAAAAAACATTGAATGGAATGGCAAAAAACCTGACTAAAACATTGGGCTTACTGCGAAAAATTGCCTTTGGCAAAAACTCACCGGTTATTAAAATTAGCAGGGTAAAAATTAAAGTTTGTAGCAATAAACTCAATAGTTCATTGGTAGCTAAAACCGGCATTAACTTTACTAAATATGGCTCTATTGCTTTGGTTGCTAGAATGTTAAATAGCACCAATGCTATGTTATTGCCAATAAGGGTTGTGCCCAAAAAATGTGATGGAGACTGAGTAAATTTTGCTAATATTTTACCCGCTATGGTACCTTTTTGCCTATTTAGCTCAATTTTTAATTTATTGGCCGAAACAAAAGCTATTTCGATACCCGAAAAAAATGCCGAAAGAAATAATGTTAAAACTATTAGAGCGGTTTCCATTTAAATGTTCTCTTGTTTATCTGAATCTAAGTTATTGCCTCTCCAAGATTTGCGCTTTAGAAAATAGGTTGATAGACAACATGCTGCAATTACTAAAAGCATACTATTGTTAAAATTAATACCAACCATCATTACATGAACCATACCTGCAATAAGGGTTATAACACCAATGTTAAGCATTGATATTCGTAAAAATTTATTGATATTCAGCATTATCCTCTAAAATATAGTAACTATCGGTAATATTTAGAATTTCCCATGAAGTAAAATTTTCATTGGCTGTCATTCCTTCACCAAAAATAATTTGCGATTCAGTTCTAATTTTCACAAACTTATCAGTTGTAAGTTGCTTTTTTTTTCGGTCATAGTTTAACTCTTCTGTATTTAATTGTTCGCCTAAACTATTTGATACTATTACGTTTCCTTCCATTAAAAACTCTTCCGTAATATCATTTCTTTTGCCATAATTGGCGGTCAACTTTGTGTCCGTTTCCAAACTATCGTTATAAAAATGAACCTCTAATCCATTAGGAAACTCGGTAAATGGCTTTTTTGCCAAATGCCGCTTAACAGTTGGCGCGTTTAGCTTCACTTTTACCTCTCCTGTTTCGCTAAATATCATTGAAATATCTTTTCCTACCTCAACAAACGCCTCCGATTTGTTTACCACTTCTTCTACCTCTTTAATGCTATTGGTGCAGGAAGCAAACAATGCCGTGGTTAAGAACAAGATTGGAATAATGAATTTCATTGATTGAATAAAGTTATACAAAAAAGCACCCGACTATGTCGAGTGCTTAAATGATGTTGCTTTTAATATTTTAGTCTGATGCACGTACAGTTGTACTTCCACCAATCCAGCACCCAATACTAGTGCTTGAGCCTTCTTTTACATTTTGGAAAAACAACTCTTCTTTTGTTGGAAATGCTCCCCAATACTTATTCATTCTGCTTTGCGCATCTGCAGCTGTTGCTGGATCGCTTTTGGCCTTGCTATACATATCTACAGCAGCCCAATAAACTTCAGCACCTTTAAACTTACCACCACTGCATTTGCTGCGGCTTGAAGCATACAAATCACCAATTAAAATAAAAGGCTTACCCCAGCCTGGTCTGGCTGCAGCTGCTTCATTGGCTTTGGTTCTTGCAGTAGCATAGCTACCTTTTTTCTTGTGCATCAAAGCAATTTTTAACAAATAATCCGCATTGTTGGTTGGGTCTAACGTAATTAACTGCTCGTAATATCTAATGGCACCATCATAATCTTTTGATGAGATGCTTTGATTTAATAAAGTTTTTGTGGTGGTGGTTGAAGGATCCATTGTATGTTTTTTCCTTAACAACTCCATGTATAAAGGATCGGTTTTACAGTTTCGTAAGTCATCATAAAACTGATTGATAGCTGCAATGTCGTTAGGATTTTCTCTATAAGCTTTTCCTTTAAACTCTATAATACCACTACAATCTGTTACTACACCACCCATTTTTTCATCCATATAGCCTTTTACTTCAGCATATTTAGAAGCGTTTTTTGTGTTGTTTTTGATGTTATAATTGCAGATCTCCGTCATTTCATCATAAATATCAATCATCTCACTTTGCCCAAGCGTTCCTTTTTTGCTTTCGATATATTGTGTTGCAAAATATTTTTTGATAACATCAAAATACGTATCGCTACCTCTTTCATCAATACTTTCTCTTAAGATTGATGATATTTCACTTACATTTTCTGGTTTGTAGCTTGCTACAGCCAAGCCTTTTTTGCCTAAAACGAAACCTTCTTCACCATGGCACGCTATTCTTGTATCAAACAAGTTCATTAGTTGTTGAAACTTTTCTTCTGTAAATGATTCATCCAAATACCTTTTAAGCATTTTTTCACCATCTAAAAAAGGTGTTTTACGGGCACCTGGTGCACGGGCAATAAACTTTTCCCAATTGGCAAAGGCACTCTCATATTGCTTAATTTTTAAATCTTCACGATACAAAGAGTATAAAGTAATATTATCTATACTATCCTGACCTTGGCCCCATTTTTTGGCACATAAATCATCATTAATATATGTGGTAGTTGCAGTAGGAGTGGTTACTGCAGGATTATCTTTTGGCAAATTGCTTTGTGTTGTTTTGTTGGAAGCACTACAACTAATAGCGCTTAACATTCCTACACAAAGACTTAATACAATAGCTACATTTCTCATTCTAATCAAATTTTTTCTTAATAAACCAAGCATCATTAATATTGATGCCTAAGGAGATATTAAAGTATGTTTCTCTAAACAAACCGCTGTCTAAACTGCCTCTACTTCCATAAGCGAAAGATAAATTTAACTTTTGCTGAATGAATTCTCTTTTTCTTTGTTCGTCCTTTAAAGAATCAAATAATTTATATCCGTATGGCAACCCTACTCCAAAAGTTATGCCATACTCTGGTATGTTGGTGTCATTTATTTGTAAAGACCCTGTTGAGTAATGCCCTCCAAGGCGGTAGGTAACTCTTTGAAGGTAAGAATAGCTTCTATCTGTTTGAGAGGTGAATTGCATGCCAGCATTAACTTGAGTAATGTTTTGTAAGTTGTCATTTGTTCCAAATAACGAAAACTCGCTCCAATTGGCAAATTTAACATCAGCGCCAACCAACCACTGCTTATTATTGCGGTAAGTAAAGCCAAAACCTAAGTTTGAGGGAATGGTTAATTGACCTTTTTCATTATTTGTTATTAACGTAGTATCTAAACGCGATTCATTGCCACCATAGGTAACAAAGCTTTCGTAAAATTGAGTTTTTTCAGTTTTTAAATCACCTCCTGTAGTGTAAGTAGTTCCCAATACAAACTCAGATTTATTTTTAAGGGGTAACGCCAACTGGGCACCTACATCAAAAACAAAATCGCTCACGTTAAATTGATCGTACGCTCTAGTGCTAACGGTATGCAAAGTAGAAGGATAAATTATGGCTCTAGTTTGATCAATGCCACCAAACATATAGTTTGCATTTACGCCTACAGATAGGTTTCCAAATTCATAACCTGCTCCTATAAATGTTTTAAAAATATCGCCTGTGCCCTCATAGTTTATTTCTGTTTCGCCATCTATAGGATCTATAAAAGTTGAAAATACTTCATAAGCGGTATTGCTATATGGTAAAAACCCTGCGGTTATGCCAAATTTTTCAGTTACAGGAAAACCTAATAACAGGTGTGAAAATGTAACATTACCTGAGTTTACGGTTTCTAATCCATTGGTTACAAATTGATTATTGATATCTAAACCTGTTTCAAAAGCAATAATACTATAGGTTTTGTTTCGCCTAATCATTTTGGTAACTGCGGCAGGGTTGTAAGGATTTACGGAGAGCGAATCTCGCAAGCCATAACCAATGCCGCCTATATGTTGGCCTAACCCATAGTTATTGGTAACTACATTGCCTATTCCAAATCTTGAGTAAGGCGAATTTTCTTGTTTCGATTGTCCAAAAGTTAAAATAGGAATCAATACGATTAAGGTGAGCAATAATTTTTTAAGCTGCATTAAATTGTAAAATTTTGTTCAACCCCAATAGCACTAGATTGGGGTGTGCAAATATCTGCTTTTTAAACTTATGTTCAAAGTAGTTGGCATTGCCGCCAGTTATTATGGTTTTTAAGTTTTGGTGCTGCAAACCATAATGGGCTATAAAGCCTTCCATTTCTTTTAAAATTGCAAACATTACCCCTGTTTGCATAGCTTCTTCTGTGGTTTTACCAGGCGGATCGATAACATTGGTCGGCTGTATTAAAGGCAGTTTGCCTGTAAAACTATTCATGGCTTTAAAACGCATTTCCACTCCAGGAGCAATGCTTCCACCATTGTAAATGGCGTGGTTACTTATAAAGTCATATTTTATGCATGTGCCTGCATCAATTACCAATACATTTTCATTTTTATATAAACTAGCTGCTGCAACTACAGTAGCCAACCTATCCATACCCAAAGTTTTTGGTGTACGGTAGTTATTGGTAATAGGAATAGGTGTTTTATGGTCTAATTGAATGTAATTGTTTAGTTCTCCAAGCATATCATCAATAAACACTGCTTCCGTTTTTACAGAGCTTGTAATGGCATTTTGGGGATTGTTGTCTTCTAAAATAGCCTTCAATTGTGTTTGAGTCAGCTGCTTAAACACATTTTTAAATATTAGCTGGCCCTCATCAAAAAGAGCAACTTTTGTACTGGTATTACCTACATCAAGCGCCAAATCCATAATGCCTATTAAACTAAAAAGGCAACTGCAAAATTGCAGCTGCCTGTTATTTAACTAATGTTTTTTACTATGCAACACCTTCTAAAGGTGGTATTCTTAACACTTGACCAGGATAAATTTTATCAGGATCTTCTAACATTGGCTTATTGGCTTCAAAAATTACCATATACTTTGCGCCATTGCCATAGTGGTGAGAGCTGATTTTCCATAGTGTATCTCCTTTTTCAACGGTATAAAATACTGCTTCTGGTTCTGGAGATTCAACAACAATATTGTCATGCACTTCCGCAATACCTTCAACATTACCTACAATTAAAATAATTTTTTCTTTGTTGGCTTGTGAATCAGTGTTTCCTTTTATTACTACTACATCATCATTTACATTAAAGCCCGCTTCTTCTAATGGCAAATTGTACGTTCTAACCAAAGCTATCAATTCAGCTTCTTTTTGTCTGTCCATTTCTTCAGGACTATACACTAAAGGGGTATCAGACACTGGAGTATTTTTTTGCTCTTCTTTCTTTTTACCAAATATTTTGGCTCCTACATTTTTTAAAAATTTGAAAACGCCCATTGATTTATTTTTTTGTTTTTAGTTAATTATTCAGAAAGGACAAATTAAGTAAAATATTTTTCTAATATGAAATATTTGCGCGATTGTAAGGTAGAAAAGTGTTTGAGATCAAACTATCGTCTTCTATTTTAAATGAGTCTATGACGGGTTTTATGTTCGATTTATCAATGTTTACTTTATCCCTTTCTGCTATGGCATCATACATCACTTGGTGCATTCGTTTTCTTATGCCCAGCTTCCATAACTTTTTGTTGGCTGAAGTTGGATGCACCCTATTGGAAAGAAAAACAAAAACCAAATTGTGTTGAGGGTCTACCCAAGCACAAGTACCCGTAAAACCTGTATGCCCATAGGCTTGAGCTGAAGCGCCTGATGTGATAGCACTATAGCCAGTAGCAGATGACTTATTAAATCCAATACCTCTATGTGAATTGGGTTGAGTATTGGCAAATTGCTTGATTGTGCTTGGCCTAAAAAACTGCTTGCCACCATAACTGCCTTTGTTAAGCAACATTTGCATAATTACTCCTAAATCAGTTGCATTGCTAAACAAACCTGCATGGCCAGCTATACCACCAAACACTGCAGAAATAGGGTCGTGCACATGCCCATGTACCAATTTTTTTGGTTGAAAAGAATTTTTTTCAGTTGGCACTATATCTGTCAATTCAAATTTTTGTAAAGGATTAAAAATGTAAGATTGCAAGCCCAAAGGATTGGCAAATTTATTTTGGACAATGTTATGAATGGTATCATCCAAAATATTATCTAATGCTTGTTTTACTAAAAAAGGACCTAAATCTGAATACTTATATTTTGGTTTGTTTAACGACATGCTTACCCTAATTTGCGCCCAAACACTATCCAAAAAATCGTTTCTTAAATACAGGCTGTCTCTAACTTCAACGTTAAATTGCTCGCTAGGCTGATAGCAATAAAACCTATCGTACAAGCCAAAATTATCATTAACACATTGTATATAACGGTATGCAGGTACCCAAGCTGGCAAGCCACTATTGTGTGTTAAAGCGCCTTTTACCGTTACTTTGCCCAAAGAACTTCTCTTCAGTTTTTCAGGCAAATAACTAGACAATGGTTCGTTTAAGTTAAGTTTTCCGGCTTCATACGCATGCATGGCCGTTAAAGTGGTAGAGCCAATTTTGGTTATGGAAGCCAAATCATATAAATCGGTATTTTTTACCTTGGTTTTTCGCTTATAGGTGTGATAACCATATGATTTTTGATGGATAATTTTTCCATCTAATGCTATAAATACCTGGCAACCAGGAGTTGCTCTTTTAGCAATGGATTCATACGCTATAGCATCAATTTTTTTGAGCCAACTATCTGCTATTCCAGCCTCAATAGGTTGTGTAAATTTTAGTCTTGTTGCATTGGTAGCAATGGGGCTTTTGGTTGCCATAAAATTGCTGTCAACATTTACATTTAATTTACCATTGCTTGGTATGGCTCCAAAAGCAAGTTGGGCAGCAATATGATCGTCATTTTTGTAAGGCACATATATAATACTTTCAAAAGCTGCAAAGTTTTTTAGGAGCTTACTTTCTTCAAACAAAACAATAATTACATTGGCATTTTTATTTAGCTCATGTAAATTATTAAGCACGGTGCTAGATATTGTGTACGGCAACGAATCATTCTCAATGTTTGGATTTTGAATGCAAACAAAGATGTGATTGTACAGTTTTAGCCGCTTAAACGTGCTATTAATTGTTGTTTCAGTTGAAATGTTAGAGATATGGAACCAAGGGTTTGGCCCATACCGATCAATCTCTTTTTTAAACTGTGTTGCTTTTGAATCACCCACGCTTAGCGTAGCAATTTTTTTATTAGTTAGCTCACGTATGGGTATTTGTTGATCGGCATTTTTTACAATTACCAAAGCTTTTTCTTTTAATGTTTGCTTAAACAAAGCATCATTGGCAAATTTTAATTGGTTGTTCTTATAATTACTTAACGATTTTTGAATGTTTACCCGTGCCAAAACAGTTTTAAAAGCATTTTTTGTAATGGCCTTTTTAAGTGTTTTGTTTTTTGCCCCTGCTTTATTCAAATTATTTATTACTGATGCCAAATTGCGCTCAACCAACATTAAGTTACTTCCGGCCAATAAATGAGCTTCTACATTGCGCTCATTTTGAGTTGCTATTAAATATCCTGTATGGCTTAAACTATCTTTTAAAAAGGTAGCATATTCTTTTTTTAGAGAGTCATTTAAAGTTGAGTTAAAACTTATTCCTGACACATTATTTGTAATTAAGCTTTTTAGTAATTGATTGTTTTTAATATCGCTAATTGGATTGGTTAATGCAAGCAAGCCAGCATCTTGAAATCCACTCATAAACAACTGTGGTTTATTTCCATTTGAATCAGCGATGGAAGCTGTAAAGCATTGCTCAGTGGAGGTTTTACAAGAAGTACTAGGCAAACCATACACAAAGCTTATACCTAACGATTTTAGCAAGGCACCATTTCTATAAGCTACATCATAAACTAATGAATCGTTATTGAGTGTGCCTAATAATTTATAGGGTTCATTTAATAATATGCTATCAATCATTAAGTTTCCTAAAGCATTTAACTCAACACCCAATAGTGTGTGATTACTGCTTGGCAAGCTGTCTCTCAATTGTTTTAAGAGGCTGTTTTTTGCATTGCTTAAAATGATAAATCCGGGGTTGTGTTGTTCAATGATTTCTAGTACACTTTCATTTCCATTTTGGCCATGGTCTATTTTAACTATTATGTTTTGTGCGGCCTTTTCATAAAAGCTTAAGCCAGCTAAGTATTCTTCCACTTCAGTATTATATGAATTTGAAAGAAAGGGGTTAGAAGATGCTACATCTTCAGAATTAAAGGTTGACCTTGAAAAAAAGAAAATACTGAATACAATAGCTCCAAATAATAGGAGGATTATTGTAATCAATTGGGTTGTTTTGAGATTCATAGGTGCATCTCAAAGTACGGTTATTTTTTTATTGCCGTCTTTTTTGGCACTAAAGGCACTGCGGGCACATCAGTTTTGTAGCCTGCTAAAAACGTTTGTAGGTTGCCTGCTTTGTAATGATTTTCATTAACATAGGTAAGCATTCCATCAAACTTATCAGCGGTTTTTGCTCCAGGATAAGCATCAATTAAATTTAGCTCTTCATCTAAAAATGAAATGGTGGGGTAACTTAATTTACCTTTTAACAATATTGGAGCTAGCGTATTGTAACCTTTACGGCCACTTTTTTTAAACGTAAATTCTTGTCCTTTAAAGTTTATGGTGTCTTTTCTTTCGCAGTTAAATTTAAAAGCATAAAACTCTTCATTCACTTTTTTAACAATATCTGGCTGTGCAAAGGTTGCTTTATCCATGCGCTTACACCAACCACACCAGGTGGTGTAACCGTCAACCAAAACTTTTTTAGGCTCTTTCTTCATTCTTTCTTCAATCTCCTCAATATCTAACCATAATATTTTTCCCTCTTCAGTAGCTGCTGCAGCTTCTTTGGCATGGTTTGCTTTGGAAGATTTACCTTCTCCACCACATGAAAAAATTAATATTGCAATTGAAAATAAAAGTATATAGTGCTTCATAGTATTTGTAAAATTAATGAGAAAAAAGCTTAATGTATGTTAATCTAATTCAGAACCACATCTAAAACAATACACTGCCCCTTCTTCATGCCCTTCTTTACTGCAACTTGGACAAACCTGCGTATTTAACTTAGTTTTTCTTACATTGGTATATCCACCTGCAACAATACCAGTTGGCACTGCAATTATGCCATACCCTACCAACACTAATATTACAGTAAAAACTTGACCAAGAGTAGTACTTGGTGTTATGTCGCCATAGCCTAAAGTTGTCATAGTTACAATTGCCCAGTAAATACCACGCGGTATGCTGTCAAATCCATTGGATGCACCTTCAATTAAATACATAAGTGTGCCTGTAATTGACGCTATTATCAAAACTACAAAAATGAAAACAACAATTTTTTCTCTACTGGATTTTAGCGCTTTGGCTATTTGCATGCCTCCACTAACATATCTACCCAGCTTAAAAAGTCTAAAAATTCTAAATAATCTTAATATTCTTAAAACCATTAATGTTTGTGCTCCTACTAAAAAAAATGCCAAATAGGTGGGCAATATTGAAAGCAGATCAATAATTCCGTAAAAGCTTCTAATATAGCCCCATGGTTTTCTTACAATTACTATTCGTAAAATGTACTCTATTGTAAAAATTATAGTGAATGTCCATTCCAAAGCTACCAATTGCCAATGGTATCGTTCGTTTAACTCTGGCACAGTTTCGGCCATAACAGCACATATACTTAGCATTATGGCTATTAACAACACGATATCGAACAGTTTGCCCTTAGGTGTATCCGCCTCAAATACTATTTCATGCATTCGTTGTTCCCATACTGGCCATTCTGCTCTATTGTCTGCTTTTGACATTGGAAATCAAAGCTATGATGTTTTTTACTTAAAAAACACCCTATTTGAACGATTTTAAGTGGATTAAGGTTATCGAAACAACTGAACATACTACTATGTGGGAAATTATTATGAGTGTTTTTTTAGGAATTGGTCTTGCCGCGGCATGTGGATTTAGGATTTTTTTACCTATGTTTTTGGCAAGTTTAGCAAGTTATTTTGCCCCTGATATGATTCCTATGGGCGAAACTTTTGCCTGGGTTGGCTCCATACCTGCCATGATAACTTTTGGTGCAGCTACAGCTTTAGAAATTTTTGCATACTATATCCCTTGGTTTGATAATTTATTAGATACTATTGCCGTTCCTTTGGCAACCATTGCAGGCTCTGTAGTGGCAATTGCAATGATAGGTGATGTTGATGCGTGGATAAGATGGCCATTGGCTATTATAGCTGGTGGAGGTGCTGCAGGAATAATAAAGGGTGGTGCCGCTGCGACCAGGGCTACATCTTCTATAGCCACAGCAGGTATTGGCAATCCAATAGTATCTACTGCCGAAACGGGAGGATCTATATTGTTGTCTGTTTTATCAATTATTGGGGGTGCAATAATGGCAATAATTGTAATACTGATTGTATTAGGTTTGGTGTATACTTCATTTAAACTTTTCTTTAAACGATTGTTTAAAAAATCAAAGCCGTTGGTTGAAGTGCCAACTTAAATCTCTTCAGCAAAATCTTGTTTCCAAATTGAGCGTATAAGCACCAGTTCCAAAACAAAAAGGCAAATTAGTGTGCCAATTATAAAAAACATAAACTCTTTTTCGAAATAGAAAAAAGAGTCTATTTCACTAAAAAAAAGATTGCCCAACTTACCAAATGTTGATGGCGTAATTTCTTCTAATAATATTTTTGCATATTGATAACGGTTAAGCATAAACATACCAATACCAATATTTATAAAAACAAATAATTTTTTTAACCAACGGATATTGCTAAGTGGTGATTTTTTAAAAGCAACTATGTATCTAAACAGATTTATGGTAAGTACAATACTTCCAACGTTTATAAACATCAGGTAAGGATAAACATTAAATAATGTATAAATAGGGAGCACTATTAACCCTGCTACAATTATTGAAGCTATCCACCAAAGCAACTCTACATAAATTTTGTAATTGGTTACTTTACCCACTTCAATCTTCCTCTTTTACTTTAGGAGTTCTAAGTAAAACACCAGCTGATAAAACTCCATTAAGTTGTGGATTGTCATTCATGTGATGTCTAATTTCATAAGTGTAGGTGCCATTTTCTGTAAAATGATAATCAGGAATTATAAAAACTTCTAAATCGCACATGTCTCCATGGCATTCACCTTCCCAACTGCCGTCTTTATTTTTTATAGGAATGCCGTACAGTTTGGAAGTTTTGCTACCAGAAGGACTAATTTCAGTAAAATAAATATCTAAATTTTCTAAGGGATAAAAAGGTGCATGCCTTAATAAAAAAATCAATTCATAATGGGCATTATCATCTTTATTCTCAACTTCAAAAGTTACCACATCATCTTGGTTCCAAATGTAATCGCTAAAAATCTCACGCTCGTAAAGCAAAGCACCTGGCTGCTGATTACAAGAACTAAATATTAGTGCAATAGATACTATAATTATTATATATTTTTTCACTTTAAGGTTATTAATGGGTCTACAAAACCCGGTACATTTATATCTGTTTCTTTAATTTTTCCACTTCCTTCACTTTGCTTCAACAAAATCATGGCTTGGGCCGTGTAACCGCCTTTGTATTCGCCTTCTTTTGCCTCTACTTGCCAATCGCTAATTTTATCTATTGAGGTTTGGGCTTTGGCTTGGCTAGCATCCACACCATCTGGCATGGTTACTATTGTTACATCTAATAGGTTGCCTTCTCTATTGGTTATTTGCGCCCAAACATCTTCCTTTTTACCATTTTTAAATGTATGATTAAACCTTACAAAAGATTTTTTTGGATGAGCAGCGTGAAGCTTTTCAAAGCTTGGTAGCTCTTCAATGGCCCTTACTGAGGCTATTTCCAGTAAATTTGGATCAACATCAATCATCTTAACCTCAATTTGTTTAGGTAGGTCTTTGGGTTTATCAGGTGATTTTGTTGGTTCATTTTTACACCCAAAAAGTAAAACAAAAGGCAGCATTAAAAGTATTCGCATTTTCATGTTGTGAAATTAAGAAATGACTGCAGAATGTAATGTGTTTTATTGTAACTAAGTTTGGTTAGATGCCTTATCATTGGATTAAAACTTAAATTCGGTTACTTTTGTTTTAGGTTAAAAGTCAAGAATTTGTCAATATTTAATTCATTTAACAAAGCACGTTCGACCAACTTTAAAAAGTTTGCGGTTTTAATAGACCCTGATGACATAAAGTTGAATGAAATTGATGCGCTGTTGGATTTGGCTCACAATGCAAAAGTTGATTACTTTTTTGTGGGTGGAAGTTTAATGGTTGAAAACAAATTAGACGATTGTCTCAAAGCAATTAAATCAAATTCCAATATTCCTTGTATCCTTTTTCCTGGAAGCCCTTCTCAAATTAATAATAGAGCTGATGGCATTCTTTTACTTTCATTGGTTTCGGGCAGAAATGCCGAATTGTTGATAGGAAAGCATGTTGAAGCAGCACCTGCTTTAAAGAGAAGTAATTTAGAAATAATTTCTACAAGCTACTTACTTATTGATGGTGGTGCACAAACTACGGCATCATACATTAGTGGCACAACACCTATACCAGCAGATAAACCAGAAATAGCAGCATGTACTGCAATGGCGGCAGAAATGCTTGGCTTAAGTACGATTTATTTAGATGCAGGTAGCGGAGCAGTAAACCCAATATCTACCCAGTTAATCAAGCAAGTAAAGCAAGCTACCAATAGCCCTATAATTGTAGGTGGTGGGGTTCGTAATCCACAAAAAGCGTATGATAATTGTATAGCTGGCGCTGATGTTCAAGTTATAGGAAATGCTATAGAAAAAGATCCTGTTTTAATAACTGAGATGGCACATGCCATACACTCAGCATCAGTTGTAATTCCTGAATAATTTTATTGGAAGGATTAGTTATAAAATCGACCGGTAGTTGGTACCATGTTAAGTTACCAAACAACAAAGTGGTTGAATGTCGGTTAGAGGGTAAAATGCGGCTGCAAGGCCTTAAAACTACCAACCCTATTGCCGTTGGCGATAAAGTGATTATTGAAAAGGAAGAAAACCAAAACACCTTTATGGTTAAAGAAATTGTTCAACGGAACAACTATCTTATACGCCAATCGCCACGCAACCCTAACCTTAACCATATTGTGGCAAGTAATATAGATATGGCTTTTTTGGTTGTTACCATAAGTAACCCTGCAATAAGGTATGGCTTTATTGATCGTTTTTTATTGGTATCTGAAGCATACCACATCCCTACCACCCTTGTTGTAAACAAAAGTGATTTACATACTGAGGAGGATGAACATGCACTGTCAATTCTTAAAAATTTATATGAGTCTATAGGCTACCCTGTTGTTACGGTTTCGGCATTGAAAAAAGAAGGATTGAAAGAGCTTAAGCAGATGATGCACGACAATGTAAATGTGTTTTCAGGACAAAGCGGTGTAGGTAAATCGTCATTGATAAACGCTTTGTGCCCAGGCATGGACATTAAAACCTTGACCTTATCGAACTTTAATGGCAAAGGCCAGCATACCACCACTTTTGCCGAAATGCACGAGTTGCCTTTTGGTGGCTATATAGTTGACACTCCTGGGATAAAGCAATTGGGCATTGTGAACGTAGAAGTGGAAGAGGTAAGCCATTATTTTAAAGAAATGGTGCCACACATAAATAAATGCAAATTTGCAGACTGCATGCACCTCAATGAACCCGATTGTGAGATAAAAAATCTTTTTGAAATTGGTGAAATTGCAGAAACTAGATACAACAGCTATTTCCATATTGTAGAAGACATTAAAGAAGGTAAAACCCATGCGGGCAGTAATACAAAGAGTTAAAAGAGCTTCCGTTACCATAAATAATGAAGTTGTTTCATCAATTGAAAATGGCCTTTTGGTTCTATTAGGAATAGAAAATGAAGACAACCAAGAAGACATTGATTGGTTAACGAATAAAATCGTTAACATGAGAATATTTAATGATGCTGAGGGTAAAATGAACTTATCAATTGGAGATATTAAAGGAGAATTTTTAGTTGTTAGTCAATTTACCTTGCATGCAAGCACTAAAAAGGGCAATAGACCAAGTTTTATAAATGCAGCAAAACCTGATGTTTCTGTACCACTTTACAACAAATTTGTTCAATTATTGACCATAAAGCACCAAAAAAAGGTAAAAACTGGCGAATTTGGAGCAGATATGGCTGTAGAGCTAATTAATGATGGACCTGTTACCATAATTATAGATAGCAAACAAAGAGTTTGACTTGGACAATGGACTTTGGACATGGACAATTAATTAGTTAGAAAACTAAAATCATGAAAATTAAAGAAGCACAAGAAACAATAGATACTTGGATAAAAACCAATGGTGTTAGGTATTTTAACGAGTTAACCAATACCGCCATTTTAACTGAAGAGGTTGGTGAAGTTGCCAGTTTAATGGCAAGAATTTATGGTGAACAATCGTTCAAGGTGAAAAAGAATGATAGTGAGGCTAAAGCCGCTTTAGCTGATGAAATGGCTGATGTACTTTTTGTTTTGATGTGTTTGGCCAATCAAACTGACATTGATTTAACAGATGCTTTAAAGAAAAACTTAGAAAAGAAAACTAAACGAGATGGTGAAAGGCATAAGGGAAATGAAAAGTTGAAATGATTACCCCTCCAACTTAACTAACCCATTCACATCTAAAATAGGAATTACTGGGTTTTGGTTTGGCGTCATGCAGTACTCAATGTCTTTCTTTAGGCCAAATGATGCCAACCTGTTGTAGTGAGATGAATATTTTATTGACTTTACCAAATCGGGTCTAGCTAAACGGTAAAGTATTTTGGCATGTAAAACCGAATCGCTTTCTTGATTGGTTTCCTTTTCCAATGCCAAAGCAATTGCCCCTGCTAAAATGCTATCTTCTAAGTTGTAGTGATTTTTCCAACCAGCGCAAAACAATAAAATATCATTATCATATTGCCTTAACCATTCAACTGTTGCATCTAAATTTAAAAATGAACCTGCAATAACTTTATGTGCATTCTTAGATGCTTCTATGCATTTGGTTCCATTGGTAGTTGTTAAAAAAATGGTTTTTCCTGCAACCTTTTCACTCATAAAATCATAAGGAGAGTTGCCATACTTAAAACCTTCTATTTTAACTCCGTTTTTTTCGGCAGCAATAATGTGTTCATCACTTTCGTACTTTCTGCACTCATCTATTGAAGGGATTGGCATCACCTTTTTTGCACCATGGTCAATGGCTACGCAAATAGTGGAGGTTGCACGTAACACGTCAATTACCACTACCACCTTTTGTTCCAATGGAAATAAATGAAGTAGTGAAGGGGTTAAGCAAATCTCAAGGCGTCTCACGTGAATGCAAATATATATTTTTGATTAACAATTTTAGCATAGTTATGCTATTCTGATTTGTTTTGTAATCCATCCCAACCCATGGCCAATAAATCATGTATGTTTCCTGCCTTAGTTTTTATCTTTATTCCCTCTTCAACAGTCAAAACTTCACCAATTACCGTAATACCTGTTATGGTTTCTAGTTTACTTTCATCCTCTTTTTTAATGGTAAACAGCAGCTCATAATCTTCACCACCATTTAGAGCGGTTGTAATAGGGTCGGTATTAAATTTTAATGCTTTGTCATATGTTTCCTTTGCAATAGGCACATATTCTTCCATAATAAGCGCTCCCACGTTTGATGCTGTACAAATATGTTTTAAATCGCTGCTCAAACCATCCGAAACATCAATCATGGCTTTTGGCTGAATATCTCTTTTAGCTAAAATATCAATTACCTCCTTACGGGGTTCAGGCTTAAGCAATCTTCCAACCAAATAATTTTCATTCTCTAAATCAGGCTGCACATCAGGGTGTTCTAACCAAACTTGCTTCTCTCTTTCCAATAAAATCAACCCTACATAAGCCGCACCTAAATCGCCCGACACACAAATTATGTCTCCAACTTCTGCTCCGTTTCTGTATGCAATTTGTTCTTCATAAGCCTCACCAATTGCCGTAACGCTTATCATTAAACCTGATGATGATGAGGTAGTGTCTCCACCAATTAAATCAACACCATATCGCTCGCAAGCCAATTGCACTCCTGCATATATTTCTTCCAATGCCTCAACTGAAAAACGATTGCTTATTGCCAACGATACTGTAATTTGTTTTGGGTGCGCATTCATGGCGTACACATCAGATAGATTAACGGCAACTGCCTTATAGCCTAAATGTCTGAGCGGAGTGTAAGCCATGTCAAAATGAACACCTTCCACGAGCAAATCTGTAGTTACTACTTTGGCTTTTTCATCTCCTTTAATAACGGCCGCATCATCTCCAACTGCTTTAAGGGTAGAGCTATTTTTATTCGTAAAATTTTTGGTTAGTCGCGCTATTAAGCCAAACTCCCCTATTTCACCTACCTCTGTTCTTTTAGTTTCCATTGTTGCACAAAAGTAGTTAAACACCCTACCTTTGAAAAATGCGTTTCTGCTTCATTATTGGTTTGTTAATTGTTTTGCTTAGTTCTTGCAAAAAACCTGAACCCAAAGACTTAAACATTAAGTTGAATGAAGGTGATGTTATCAAATGCAAAATCAGCAACATTACCACCAAAACGCTAAAGATTTTTACGTTTAAACAATCATACGTGCAAGGTGTACATACGGTTTATGATATGGAGGTGCGCTCCATTGATGAAAGTGGCAACTACCATTTTGATGTGTTTTATGATGATGTAAGAGTTGAAGTAGAAACTTTTGATATGATTGACACCCTGTTTAATCAAATTGCAGGAACCGATCCTAGCGTAAATAAATTTTTGCCTTTTTTAAAAGGAAAGTCTTTTCAAGTAGTGCTAGCGCCTAATGGTTCAGTTGTTGAAATATCTAATGCCGATCAAATAATTAAAGAAACCATAGACACTGCAGATGTTCAAGATGACAGTTCTTTTGTAAGCAAATTTGAAAGCGCCCGAAAAGTTTTGGGCAACAATGCCAATAAAGAACATTTAGAAATGTTTTTTAAAGCCAGACCAGAAGTTGCCTTAACTCCCTTTACAAAATTTGAGCGACTGATAGACATTGTGCGTGACGGCAAAAACATTGAGTTTAAAAACAAGTATCGACACAAAAAGTCAAAAAATGAAAATGAGTTTATAGTTACGTTTCAAGGGGAAACTAAAAATGAAACCAGTGATAAAACTTTTGATTTGGGATATGAAGGCGAGCAAATTGGTGAAATAATAATTGATAAAACATCTGGCATACCCCAATCGGGCACAATTACTCAAAATATTGTGGTTAAAACCAAGGTAAATGCTCAACGGTTTATGCGGTTTTCATTTTCACCTTTAAAAACAGAAAAGGTTTTGATATATGAGCGAATTAATGATAATCAGTAAGTCTAAAAGCCAATCACAACAGCCCAAAACAATCCAATTAACAAGCAAAGTATTGCTAACAGAATCAAGGTGTTTGTGTAGCTCAGTTTGTATTTAAACTTAATTGTGACAACATAAATTATATATGACAGGGAAATCAAGATTACAAGTGCTATATCATTGGTAATTGACAAATATACTATTGGTAAATAAGATGAAGCAATTATAGCAAAAACCAACAATTGCAAAAAGTTGCCTTGCACCTTAGCTTTCCTTTCTAAGAAAAGTTTAGCAATCCAAGCCATTAAGGCTAGCTTTACCGCGAACCCTAACATAAATCCTATCCAAAATATCCAATTCAATATTTATACTTTGGCGCCCAACCATTAACACCATCTTCTAATAAATCTATTACATGCCAAATTCCACTATAATTATCTCCTGGGCCGTAAGTGTCCCTGGCTGTTTCATATAGTTTTCCATCTGCATCTTTGGTTATAATTATACAACCAGGCATTTGTCTTCCGTCTTCTGTTGCGAAACCTGTGTCTTGCTTAAAAGTATTGTTAGCAGCGGATATCATATTAAAATTCCAATTTCTACTTTCAGCAAATTCCTTTTGTACTTCCGGGGCATCAGGCGAACATAAAAAAGTAGGAATTCTATCATTTAAATGATCAATTACGCCATTAAAACCATCTGCCCACAAAGTGCAGTAAACACAACGTTTACCCATGTTTTGAATGATGTGAATTTCATCTTTATCTCCAAATAAATCAGACAACTGAACCTCTTCATTATTGGTTTTTAAAAAAGTGTAGTCTTTTATCTCTTTTTTTTCACTTTTTATCAATTCATTAAGCTCTTTTCTTTTGTCTGCAATTTCATTTTGCAATTGCTGTACTTGCGCTGTTTTATCCATTTTTAATAAAGTTGTTTGTCTAATATACGAATAACCTATTTTTATAGGCTCAATTATGGCCATGCAAATTCAGTTTACTAGAAAGCTTCTTTATCAAATGTGTTTTTTCACTTTGATAGTTTTTAGCTTAGTTGGCTATTTAATCTATACACTTACCACCGGCAATCACTTTTCGGAGTTATTAATAGACAAAGCAAGTCTTTGGGAGCAAATATTGGCTGGCTCAACAGCGGGCATAGGAGGTTTTATTATCATACTAGCCATAAGTCAATTTACGGTCATAGATGATTCTACTGGCTTTCTAACCGATTTACTTAAAAAGATAAATCCCAACATACACGAAATCATCTTTTTCTCATTTTGTGCAGCAGTAGGTGAAGAAATATTATTTAGAGGAGCCATACAACATTGGATAGGTATTTGGCCTACCGCAATTTTGTTTGTTGCAGTGCATGGTTATTTAAGCATAAAAAATTGGGGATTGACCATAGTTGGTGTTGCGCTGGTTTTTGTAAGTGCCGCTTTTGGTTACTTAATGGTTAAATTCGGAATTACCGCAGCAATTATAGCACACTTTTTGTATGATGTTCTAACATTCTTGTTGCTAAAGTTTGATGAAGATTAATATGAAAAATGCTCTAAAACTGCATCTATCTATAGTATAACAATAAGTTATTATGAAAAGAAAAATTCTATTTGCGCTAATAATATTGGCCAGCATATCGGTTATAGCCTATGCAGGAATATTTCCTGTAAACAAAAAAAATACTTTTACTAAAATGAGTGTTGACGACTATAGTAGCAATTGGGCAAAAGTTGATGATGCTCAACAAAAAGGACTTACCCGAACAGCTTTAGAAGAGGTAAATCATATTTATGATCAAGCAATTGCAGAAGAAAATTATCCCCAAATAATAAAGGCTTTAATTCATCAATTCAAATTCAAAACTTTTGTTGAAGAAAATAGCCAGCAAACCGTAATTGCAGATTTAAAAACCGCAATTGAAAATGCACCCGAACCTAGTAAATCTATTTTACATAGCATTGCTGCACAATCATATTTAACCTATTACCAAAACAATCGGTGGAGGTTTATGAATAGAACTGAAACGGTAACTTATGACCCCAATGATTGGGAAACTTGGAGTTTAGATAGAATAAGTAAAGAAATTCAATATCACTTTGGGGAAAGTTTAAAAAATGAAAAGGAGTTACAAAAGTTTTTGCTTAAAGACTATGAAGCAATTTTAACCTATGAAGAAAACACAGCCAACATTTGGCCTACCGTTTATGATTTATTAGCATCACGTGCATTAGATTTTTACTGGAATGATCAATTTACATTGGTAGATGCAGCAGATAAATTTGAAGTTAAAGGTTCAGATGTTTTTGAAAATAGTAAAACATTTAGCAAAATCAGTTTTGCGAATGGCAGCTCATCTGGAAAACTTTTGGCTACCAAGCTACATCAACAATTAGAAGCATTTCACTTAAATGATACTGACCCATTGGCATTGTCGGTTATTACTTTAAAAAGATTGGGCAAAATGCATGTTCATTCTGTTTCTCCTAATAAAGATGAATTGTATTTGAATGCATTGCGGAGTTTAAAAAAGCAGAACGCTAACAATGAGAGTTTCGCAGAAATTAGCCATGCTGAAGCACAATTTTTAGTTGGCCAAAGCTATGATAGAGAGCTAGAATCGGACGAAAGCAAAAAAGGCAACTTAAAAAAAGCAGTTGCAATTTGTGAAGAAGCTATGCAAAAATATGGCAAGTCTTATGGCGGTGAGCAATGCAGCAGTTTATGGACTAACTTAAACCAAAAGGCTATTGATATACAAATGGAAAACGAGAATATTTCAGGCAAACCATTTAGAGCATTTATCAATTATAAAAATATTGAGAAAGTTCATTTTCGTTTGGTAAAATGGAATGCTGAAATTGATGAAAAATACAACAACATAGATCAATATAAAGCCCAATTAAAATATTTAACTGGCCTGCCTATTGCCAAAGAATGGTCTGTTGATTTACCTGTTGATGATGATTTAAGAAACCATAGTGTTGAAGTGCCTATTGAAAGCATGCCTAAAGGACAGTATGCATTGTTAGGCTCTGTTGATGATAATTTTAATATAAACGGCAATGCTGTTTCATTTCAAAATTTTTGGGTAACTGATATTAGCTACATTTCAAACATTACTGCGAAAGGCAAAAACATTTATGTGTTACACCGCGAAACAGGTAAGCCATTAGCAAATACCGAGATTAAAATTTACGAACGCTTTTATAACAAAAGACAATATGAATATCGCCTAACCGAAACACTTACAACTGACAATACAGGATATGCCTTGGCTAAATCCAGCAAGGATTATCGCAATGTGCGGTTAGAATTTAGCAATGGTAACGATCAATTTATCCATAACGATTACATTAGTTATTATGGCACGGATGCACCTCAACCATATGATCAAATTCAGTTTTTCTTAGATAGAAAAATTTATCGCCCTGGGCAAACCATTTATTTCAAAGGCATTTATTTACGCAATGATGGTAAGGGCAAGCACAGCATTCAGATAAACAAAAATGTAACTGTAGTTTTCAGGGATGCTAATTATCAAGAAGTAAGCAAGCTCAATTTAAAAAGCAATGATTATGGCACCTTTAGTGGAGAGTTTATAGCACCTTCAAGCCTATTAGGCAACATGACCATCCAAACTGATAATGGCAGCATTAACTTTAGTGTTGAGGAGTATAAACGACCAAAATTTGAAGTAAAGTTTGATACCATTGATAAAAGCTACGCAATTAATGATGAAGTTGAAATAACAGGATTTGCCAGGAGTTATGCTGGAGTTGCTATTAATGATGCCAAGGTGCAATACAGAGTAGTAAGAGAAACCAAATTGCCATGGTGTTGGTGGTGGGGTTGGAGAGGTTACAATCCATACCAGGAAAGTACAGAAATTACCAATGGAACCGCAACTACAGATGAGAATGGAAAATATACCATACCATTTACGGCTTTGCCCAACCCATCATCCGACTTATCGCTTAAGCCTGAGTTTAGGTATACAGTTTATGCTGATGTTACGGACGTAACTGGCGAAACTAGAAGCTCGCAAACAGTAGTAGTTGTTGGTGTGGTTTCTCTACAATTAGAAAGTAGTTTTCCGCAAGATATTATTACAACTAATGTTAATGATATTGCAATAACCACCAGCAATTTAAATGGCACCTTTCAAGCCGCAGATGTTAAGGTTGAAATATTTAAACTGAACGCCCCAAACCGAATTTTAACTCGCAGGCATTGGCAAAAGCCCGACAAGTTTTTAATGATGGAAAGCGAATATGTGAAAATGTTTCCCAACGATATTTATAAAGATGAAGACCAAAAAATAAATTGGGAGCAAGGAAAAAAGGTGTTGTCCAAATCATTTAAGACTACTAAAGGTTACCAACTTGATATGCAAGATGCCAGCAACTGGCAAGGTGGTGAATATGTAGCTATTATTACCACCAATGATGGCAAGGGAAATGATGTAAAACAGTTGAAGCATTTTACTTTAATTAATCCAAAAAGTAAAAAGACCGAAACACAAAACGTATTGCTCGCAAATAAAGACGCTGCAAGCTATCAGCCTGGCGAAAATGCAGTAATATCTGTTGCTACAGGTGCAGAACCTTTGCATGTATTATATGAAGTACTGTACAAAGATGAGTTGATTGAAAGTAAATGGATTACACTAAAAAGTAACGAAACTTTAAAAATTCCGATTATCGAAAAATATCGTGGAGGGATTTCAACTCGTTTTGCTGCTATTAGACATAACCAATATTATAATGATGGCGTTACCCTGCCAGTTCCATGGAGTAATAAAGAGTTGGATATAGAACTGAGCACATTTCGCAATAAACTACAACCGGGTGCTAAAGAAGAATGGGAGATAACGGTTAAAGGACCAGATAAGGCTGGCTTAGAGAGCGAGCTTTTAGTTGGCATGTATGATGCTTCCTTAAATGCCTTTGCTAAAAACAATTGGGACTTAAATTTATATGGCAAAAATTATGCTTCTGCGGCCTGGCAAAGTAGGTCGTTTAATTTGGCCAATGATCGCTTATTTGCTGATGACTTTAATCCAAGGTTTCAAGGTAAAATTAATCGCAGATACCCTAACATAAACATGTTTGGTTTTAATCTTTTTCAATACCGATATGTAAATGCAATTGCCATAAGTGCAGAATCAACCAAAGTTGGTGGAAGAAGAAGAATGGGGAAAGCGAAAAGTGCTCCTATGCCAAGTGCCCCAACAACTGGAAATGTGATGTTTAATCTTGATGATGCAGACATGGAAGAAAGTATGGAAGACGGCTATGGTTATAAGGAGGGTGAAGCAAACAAACCAGAAGCACCTCAAGAAGAAGATTTAAGCGCTGTACAAACTCGCAAAAACTTACAAGAAACAGCATTCTTTTACCCGCATTTAAAAACGGATAAAGATGGCAATCTTAAGTTTTCATTTACTTCACCTGAAGCATTGACCAAATGGCAGTTTATGGCTATCGGACATACCAAAGATTTAAAAATTGGAAGCATTACTGAAGAAATAGTTACCCAAAAAGAGTTAATGGTAGTGCCCAATTCTCCTAGGTTTTTAAGAGAAGGCGATAAAATTTATTTCACGGGCAAGGTGAGTAACTTATCTGATAAAGCATTGCAAGGCCAAGCAAGTTTAATGTTGTTTGATGCCTTAACCATGGAACCGATTGATAGTAAACTAGGACTTGCAACTGGCAATAAAAACTTTAATGTGAGCAGCGGACAAAGTGAAGGTTTCGACTGGCAGTTAACCATACCGCAAGATGTGCAGGCTGTTACTTATCGCATGGTTGCCAAAGCAGGTAATTTTTCTGATGGGGAAGAAAATGCGGTGCCCGTATTAAGCAATAGAATGTTGGTTACAGAAGCATTGCCGTTGCCTGTGAGAGGTAATCAAAGCAAAACTTTTACGTTGGATAAGTTAAAGAACAATAGTTCAACCACTTTAAGCAACCACAAACTAACCTTAGAATTTTCGAGCAACCCAGCATGGTATGCTGTGCAAGCTTTGCCTTATATGATGGAGTACCCTTATGACTGTAGTGAGCAAATTTTTAGTCGATACTATGCAAACGCTATTGCTGCACATGTGGCCAACTCAAACCCAAAAATTAAAGCTGTGTTTGAGCAATGGACCCGCGATGGTAATCGGGGTGATTCTGACGCATTGTTAAGCAACTTAGAGAAAAATCAAGAGTTGAAGAGTTTGCTTTTAGAAGAAACACCTTGGGTGCGAGAAGCACAAGATGAAGGCGAGCGTAAAAAGCGAATTGCATTGTTATTTAATGTAAATAAAATGGCCAACGAAAAAGGGGATGCTGAAAACAAACTATTGCAAAGGCAATACCCGAATGGTGGATGGCCATGGTTTGCTGGTGGCAAAGAAAGCCGCTACATTACCCAACACATTGTTGCTGGTTTTGGGCATTTAGATAAATTAGGCATTAAGCACAACAATCCAAAAATTGACCAAATGTTGGCTAAGGCGAACCAGTATTTAGATATTGCCATTAAGGAAGACTATCAAAACCTTAAAAAATCGAAAGCAAAATTGAGTGAAAAGCAAATTGGCTACACGCAAATACATTACCTATATGCCAGAAGCTTTTTTAGCGAGCAAGCAATAACCAATGGTTGTAAGGATGCGTTTGACTATTACCAAGGTCAATCTAAAAAATATTGGCTGAGTAATAACAAATATTCACAAGGCATGATTGCCCTTAGCTTGCATAGATATAAAGTGGCTGAAGTGCCAATGGACATCATTAAATCGTTAAAAGAAAATGCAGTGTTTAGTGATGAGTTAGGCATGTATTTTAAAGACATGCAAGCGGGCTGCTATTGGCACCAAGCACCAATTGAAAGTCAAGCACTAATTATTGAAGCTTTTGATGAGGTTGCCAATGATGCTGAAAGTGTTGACGAAATGCGTGTGTGGTTGTTAAAGCAAAAACAAGTGCAAGATTGGAAAACAACAAAAGCAACCGCAGAGGCCGTTTATGCATTGTTGTTGCGTGGCGGTGAATGGTTAAATGACAGCAAGTTGCCAACCATAACATTGGGCAGCTTAAAGGTTGATCCTTTAGCCAATGACGATACTAAAGTGGAAGCAGGTACAGGCTACTTTAAAATGAATTGGAATAAAACGGAGGTTAAACCAGAAATGGCAACCGTAAGTGTAAAAAATAACAATGATGTTGTTGCTTGGGGTGGATTGTACTGGCAATACTTTGAAGATTTAGATAAAATCACTCCTGCCGAAACTCCTTTAAAACTCAATAAAAAGCTGTTTAAAGAAGTCAATTCTTCCACAGGTAAAAAATTAACGCCTATTGATGACAATGCTGTATTGGAGCCAGGAGATGTCATAAAAGTGCGCATAGAATTGCGTGTTGATAGAGACATGGAGTTTATACATATGAAAGATATGCGTGCAAGTGGGTTTGAGCCAGTAAATGTGTTTAGCACATACAAATGGCAAGATGGTTTAGGCTATTATGAAAGCACACGAGATGCTGCTACCAACTTTTTTATTGATTGGTTACCAAAAGGAACTTATGTGTTCGAATATCCTCTACGAGCAGTTCACAAAGGCGACTTTAGCAATGGCATAACCACCATACAGAGTATGTATGCGCCAGAGTTTACGAGTCATAGTGAAGGTGTGAGGGTTGAGGTTAGGTAAAATCGTTCGACTCTGTCGAGCGATTTCTGGGCTTGGTGATTGTATAACCATTATTCGATAAAATCGAATGGCCCATGCTCACGCGTCAGAGACGCGCGAGAGTTCATAATAAAGATATGACAGCCAATTCTCACGTTTGAGGACGTGAAATGCACTGCACTCTTCAAAACTATAGTTCTGTGAAGAGACTGTCCACACCAAAAAGAGGTTTCATTTTTCGAAAGAAATACCTAAAGTAAATTGCTAACTTTGATTTGTAATACATTATGAATTCAAACAAAACAAAACCAATTATTGCAGCTGCCTTGCTGCTGCTACCGGCGTTGCTTTTTGCACATGGCGTTGGCCATGGCGATCAGCATACCTTAACTAATGGCAACTTGTTTTCATACATTTTAGTAGGGGCAAAACACATGCTTACTGGGTATGATCATATTTTATTTTTAGTTGGTGTAGTTTTCTATTTAAAAAACTTTAAAAGCATTGTTAAGTTTATAACGGTTTTTACCATTGGCCATAGTATTACACTGCTTGGAGCCACTTATTTAGGTATAAGGGTAAACGAATATTTAATTGATGCGGTTATAGCGCTAAGTGTTTTGTATAAAGGATTTGAAAACTTAGGTGGTTTCGATAAAATTTTCAAAACTAAATCTCCCAACCTGCTTTTAATGGTGTTAATTTTTGGGTTAATACATGGTTTAGGCTTATCTACCCGCCTACAATCATTTTCCATAGGAAGTGAACAGTTTTTGTTAAAAATCATAAGCTTTAATGTTGGTGTTGAGTTAGGACAGATATTGGCATTAATTCCTGTTGTTTTGATTTTATCCTTTTGGAAAAAATGGGAAAGTTACCAATGGTTTTATAAAATTGTCAATTGGTTTTTGGTGTTAGCCGGCATTGGTTTATTTATATACCAAATTATCGGATTCATAAATAGCCAGTAACATGTTGTTTGTTCATTTCTTATCTTAATGGTGTGAATGAAATGTTTGATTTATGTGTGCAACTTTTGCATTGGATGGCAGCAGGATTAGGAATGACTTATAAAGAAATTAATGTTTGGTTGTTTGTAATTATTCACCCTTTGCTAACCGTATATCTGTTTTACGTGGCCCTTAAATATTGGCGACTAAAAAGGCAACTTAAAGCAATAAATTAACGTAAAATGAAAACTCCTATTTGGGCAGTTGTTACCGCTATACTAATGATTTTATTTGGAATGTTCAGCATGTTGAGTGCTCTTCAAGGAATTAAGAAAACAAATCCTGTTGAACCTATGGGGCAAATGCTTGATACGTTAAAAAACCAGCCCTCTGCATTTCCTGATTCAGTAGTTTACCATATCAATGATAGCACCTTTACCATAAACTATGATAGCATTTTTAATGAAGCAGGAGGAATGATGGGGATGATGGATAAGTTCCTCTCTATGAGTGAGGAAACTATTTCTAAATTAAAAAGATCCTATAAATGGTCTTTAGCATTTTCAATTGTTCTAGTAGTTGCTGGGATTCTTCTATTTTGGCGAAAGCAGTTTGTTCCAATTGTAGCCGTTGTAGCAACCGCAATATTTATTCTTGCACAATTCAATATTTTGGTAATTATCTTTAAATCAAAAAGTGGGCTTTTTGCCAGTATGCCAGTTATGTTGCAAGCGCTGTTCTATACAATTATTGGCATTACGTGCTTTTGTTTGATTATTTTTTCCAATCACAAAAATTATAAAGGCGTTTAGCCCACTACCTATCATCAGGCACGTCTTTTTTTAGTTTGGTTACTTGCCTTAAAAATGCATTAAAGCGCTCGTTGCGTTGATATTTTTCAAAAACATTGTTGTTAATAAATGCGTTGTAGTTTCTAATGTTTTTGAAATAATTGAAATTTTTAGCCTTTTGCAATTGATTGAGCATTCTCTTTTCATCATTGTTAAAAGCATACATAATTGCTTTGTGATAGGCCACTTTAGACTCTAATTTTTTATCTAAGTCTATGGCTTTATCAAAATCTTCATTGGCTTCATCAATTCTATTTAAGAACCCTAAAACATTGCCTCTTTGTTGGTATGCCTCAGGAACCATGTCGTTTATAGCAAACGATCTATTTATTTCCTTTAAAGCAGCCTCATATTGTTGCTGATTGCTGTAGTTAAGACTTTTGTAGTAGTAAACATATAAATCTAATGGGTTTAGCCTTTCTGCTTGTTCCAAATCAGCTTTGGCTGCTGAAAAATCTTCTAAATAAACGTTTACCATACCTCTGTTGCGCCAAGCATCTCCTATTCTTTCATCCAAATCTATAGCTTGAGTAAAATCATTTTTAGCTAATTGCATATCTCTTGTGCTTGGTTCTGCTACATTTTGCAGATGGTATCTTGCCGAACCTCTATTGTTGTAGGCCATTGCTAAGCTATCATCTCTCAATATTGCTTGCTCAAAATCAGTAAATGCCTTTTGATACTGTTTTAATTTATAATAACAACTTCCTCTAAGGTTATACGTCTCGCCATTGGCTAGCTCCTCATCATTCTTAATTAAGTTGTTTAGCACACTAATGCATTTGCCAAATTGCCTATCAACTCCATAAACTTCACATAAACCGTAGTGCGCTTTTGCATGGCTTGCTTCTATACTTATAGTCTTTTTAAAATCCTTCTCTGCTTGTTTATAGTCTTTCAAATTATAATAAACAAACCCTCTGAAATAGTGTGCTTTTGCTACATTCTCATTTCTATCAATGTAATTGTTTAATAAAATTAAGGCTTGCTTGTCTTGCCCATCATTATTTAAATCTAACGCTTGCTGCAACAATGAATCTTGTTGTGAAAACACCATAAACGAGAATAGTAAATACAAAACGGTAACACCCAATTTTTTCACATCTTCAAGATACATTTTTAGCAGATTATCATCAAGTTTTAATTAAAATTTCACTTTTTTATGACTTTGCTATAATATGTATATCCTTTAGTGTTTGTTTGGTGGCGGGCACTTAATATATAAGCACAAGGGATAAAGAAAGTAATTGGTGAAATGGCCTAACTATTTAAAGATATTTATCTTTTAATACCGATTGATGATGTATTGCATGGCCAACAATAATAAAGCCCAATCCTGCTACTGACACTTCTTGATTGCTGGTAACACCTATTCTTGCTAATTGTGTTTGATTAAAGTTTTTAAACTGCTCAATTGTAGCACTTCTCACAGCCACAAACTCATTAACAATGCTCATCATGTTTTTGTCTGCACTACCATCTTCATTGGCAAAATTATCTTGTTCAAAACCCGGTAACTCCGTTTGGTCATTGCGAGCAAATCTCAATGCCCTATAACTCATTACACGTTCAGTATCTATTATATGTTGAAGCACTTGCAAAACCGTCCATTTGCCTTTTTCATAAGCATATTGCTCTTTGCTTTCGGATATTTCATTTAAAAACTGCACATATTTTGCTTTTTGCAGCTTTAGCTCAATATTTAAATCATTGCCCAACACCTGTCTAGTGTAGTCTTTATAATAGTTTGAGGTTACAATAAGCTCACGCATAAAAAAGAATTTAATTTTTACAAAGTAATTAAATAAAAAAAGCCGAACCAACCATAAGTTGACTCGGCTTCCAACACTATAATATTTTAATTAGTTGGCAATCATAAATCTTTTGGTATCAGCTAAACCATTTGATTTAATATTAACCATATACATTCCACTGCTTAAATCACTTACGTTTAAAACAACCTTATGGCTTCCAATTGCATAGCTAGTATTATTAATAGTTTGTACTATTTGACCTAAGCCGTTTACAATTTCTATAGCTATGTCTTTCGCTTCATCTATTTCGAAAGCCGTGGTAATTGCGTTGTTCGCTATGGTAGGATAAACCGCCATTTGTGTAACAACATCTTCTGGTTGTGGCAATGCGGTGGGTTGAGTTTTCCATGATGCCATTGCTTGCAATACTTCATTGGTACCTGGCATAGTATTTTGACCAACGCCAGACTGATCTATTCTTTGCACGAAAGCAATCATACTTAATTGGCTAGGATTGATAACGCTTTTATCAACCGACATTGAAAAATTCATTGGAACCTCAGCTCCATTTAACTGTTGACCAATATCCATTCCGCCTGCACCAGTTAACATTTTACGCATTACCCAATGAAACTCTAACTCACCATTTGTTCCTGGCGGATTGTCATTGGTATAATTTACAACACGCTCTACGGCTACTACAAACAACTTTAAATTGACATCAGCAGCATCTTGAAAATCTTTTAAAAACTTAACTTTTCCTTGCCCTACATAGTAGCTACTATCATTTACAAACACGTCATCCATTTTAATGTCAATAAAAGAAGTTGCTATTAAAGAGTTGTCGATATCTGCTTGTGTCATGTTGCCAGGAAATCCGAAATAAACACCGTTCATCCATACATTAGGAAAGCTTGAAACACCGTAGAATTGAGGTATACGTGCGGTTACTTCTCCTGGATTGAAATCAAACATGTCATCAGCATAACTACCGCCACCCCTTTGATATTTTATGACCGCTAATTTTTGCAAATTTGGATTTAACAATGCATCAAAACCTGGGTTTTGTGCAGCACAAGGCGGGCAAGAGGCACTTGTTACCTGCTCTATCAATGTTACTTTAGGCACTTGCCCAAAAGCTACAATGGTAAAAAAGCAGAAAATTATAGTAATTACTTTGTTCATATCAACTTTATTGAAATTCTAAAATACAACAATTAGCCTACATTATCTGTCTGCAATTTAGCGTTTGCTTAGTTTGTTGTTACTTATAGCTCGCTGTCTGCTGCATTTAAATCGATTCACATTGGCGCCTCTTTTTAATTTATGTTTAGTGGCTCTGCCTTGCACCCTCTTTCTCCAAAGTTTAAAGGAGTTGCGTTTTAAAGTCAGCCGCATAAGGTTGATCACATCTCTTTCCGTTAAACCGAATTGAAACTCAATAGCTTCAAAGGGTGTTCTATCCTCCCATGCCATTTCAACAACCCGGTCAATAGCCAATAAATCTAATTTTTGTTTAGTCGACATCTTTTGCTACAATATTTTACTTCATTCCAATTTTGCGCCCATTTTTTACGCCAATTGTATGGCTTATTGCAAACAATGCAAATTTTAAATGGGAGATTACATTTAGTGTATGTGCTCACTGTTTTCTAATACTTTCAGTTGTTACATATGGCAAACTCGCCAATTTTTTTGTTTCATGATAATTGTTTATACCACTAATAGTAAGGGTATTTGCATTTTCGATTGACAATGCTCCATCATCACCCATTAAGTTTTTATGCATTACCGCAAAAACCAATTTGCCTACTACCAAAATGGTGTCATTTGCAGTTATGTGGTGTTTTTCTACCAATTTCATAGCTAGCTTTATTTTGCTGCTTTTAACAAATGGCACTTTAAAATCATTTACGTATGCCTCCTCCAAATGGCACTTTTCAAATTCATTAACCCCCTGGGCATATTTACCTGAAGTTTGATGAGCCTGAATATAGTTACTAGTATTTATATGGTTTATGGTATAGTATTTATGGGCAAGTATATTTGAAAGTGTATGTCTATCAACACTTGCTGGCCGTGAGATAAAGCCAAAAAAAGGTGGTTTTGAACCAAGGTGAATAACCGAGCTAAAAATTGCTACGTTGGGCTGTCCCTTATCATCAATACTTGCTATGAGATTGGCACTTTTAAATCCCGATATAGAATTCATAAAGTTGATGCGGGGAATTTTATCCATTCCCATTATTTCATCTAACGTAAAAACTTGTTGCACATTATGGTAACAGTAAGTAGCATTAAATGTTTATTGCAAATCGCACATTTCGCCACACAACATAGCAGGATCTACTGTCTTACTTACAATATCAACGCTTTTTATCATTTCCATTACATTAATAAGCACATCTTCCTCAACTACATTATCAATAGCCCAATTGGTGCCAATAAACCACTGTTCCACATCTTTAGGATCTAATTGATAATATTCAGCAACCAGCGGTATTGCATTAACATCATGCATAAAGCTCTTATTAGCCTCTTGTATAACATGGAGCATTAACTCTAATTGCTCGTATTTTTCATCAATTACTTCTTCTCTTGCTGCCAACATAAAACATGGCCAAGGGGTAATTACTTCATGCACTCTATTTAACTCTCCACTATCTACAAATGGCTTGGTCATAAATTTTTCCCAAAGCAAGGCAGCTGTTTTACCACTTTCCATTGATATTCTTGCGCCTTCAAAATCACCAACTTCTCCAAAGCGCAGCTTGGTAGTATCCCAACCTTGCTGTTTTGCATTTAAGTAAGAAATTAAATGAGAGCCCGATCCTTTTCTGCTAATGGCGAACTTTTCATGTTCTAATTCGCTGATATTTTGATAAGGAAATTTTGTGGATGTATGAACACCCCAAATGAGTGGTGAGGTAATATATTTTGAAATTATTCTACTAGGATTGCCTTGTATAATGTCTGCAACAATGCCTTCAGTTAATATTACTGCCACATCCACTGAACCGCTGCGCAAGGCTTGCCTCATTTCTCCGGTACCACCATAAAAATCTGTCCAATTAAAATCAATTCCTATTTCTTCAAAAAGTTGATTTTCATGCGCCAAGTGCCAAGGAAGATTAAAATGTTCGGGAACACCACCTACATTAAGTGAAATCATTTTAATCTATTATTTAAATAAAGAAGATTATTTATCCCCCAGGTACAATTTGAACTAAAAACAGCTTGTATTTTCCTTCAATACGTCCAAATGTCAATAAAACACTTTTTTTATACACCCTACCATCATCTAATATTTCATCATTAGGAATTGCATGGTAAGTTACTTCAAATTCGTCTAAATATTGAAATGGATCACTATCAATTTCCGAACAATTCAATTCTGCATAATGCGTATTAAGTATTGATGTTGTCAATTTATCAGTAAATGCTTCATCCAACTCGTTTAGCTCATCTAACTCATTGCCGTTGTGCATAACTGCAGCAACTGCACTTATTCCATTGGCCTCAACATCAGCTTGAAGCTGTGGCCAAAATTGATCAATTGTTTGTTCTGTTTGAGCAAATACACAGCAACTTACTAATAGAAAAGGCAGTGCTATTAATAGTTTTTTCATCATTATTTCACAAGATAATGCAATTTGCAGTTAATTACGTAATTAATCCCCTATTAATACAAATTGCTTAGTTTACAACCAACTTGCCTATTTGGGAATTAACACGCACCATATAAACGCCAGCACTCCAGGTATTGGTATTTACAACCGCCTTTTTATTAATTGTTGTTTCATGCACCAATCGGCCTGTAACATCAAAAATTTGTAGCAATTGCTCACCATTTTCTTCCAACTCTATATTTACGATATCGGAACTAGGGTTTGGGTACATTGTAATGTTATTGGCAAATTGAGCCCTAGGAAAAATACCCACCGCTAAATCATTATTGCTTCCAAAAGTTTCGTTTTGTTTAACAAATGCACCAACACCATTGGGTCTTCTTGCATAAGAAACATCTGTAGTTTGCTCAGGAAAAGTTACTTGGTCTACTACCACACCTGCTGGATTTGATAAAAATACTGTTTCCCCATTTTTACCTAAACCAAAATTTGTATGTAATCCACTTTGTGTTGTATCACCATCACACCAAACAGTTATATAGCCATCAACAGCAATACTTGTTCCGCTAGGGAAAGTCCATTGCGTTAAGTCCATTTCATCATCTGAAAGGTAGTAACCACTTAAGTCTACGGTAGCACTTCCATTGTTATAAATTTCTAACCAATCATCAAACTCACCATCTTGGTCAGCTACTACATTGTCATTATCTGCCATTAATTCATTTATAACCACATCAGATAATTGCACTTGATAAATATAAACATCATGCTCAGCTCCTTTTGGCTTGTATGCTGCTGTTTTAGCAGCATCATTGGCTATGGCCTCAACATAATATCTAACATAAGAACCTGCGTTGTGAGCAGGTATACTTCCACCAAATACTCCGTCATTTGCCGCGCCATCATTATTTAAACCGTCATCTAACATGGTAACTTTATCAAATATGCCAACTAAAGCATTAGAGTAATAAAGGTTAATGGCATTAACGCCTTGTGAGCCTGATATAGTTACTCTAACATCAACATCATCATTAAATGTTGGCTGCTCCCAATCAATTGAATTGGTAGAAAAAATTACGTTTCCAATTGATAAAGCTACTGAACTTACTTCAGCGTTTGAGTTTAAAAAGGTTCTTCTATTAGTTACAAAAGTTTTTAAATCGGTTACCCCATTTATAAAATCATTATAAGAACCATACTTAATTGGGTCAGCATTTACCAATGCATCAATTTGTAATGCATAAGCATCAATTTTAGCATCAATAGCAGCGCTGTTCAATTTATCATCAATTATCACTCTCATGTGTGCTAAATAACGTTGACGAATTTCTGGCACAGCCAATAATTTGTTTAGCAGCGCATATCTAGTATCATTTTCATTATAAAATGCACTCCAATTTACATTTGATAAGTCCATTACAGTATTTCCATCATATTCCAAAATGGTCATTCTTTCGGTTTCTTTTTCCCAGTAAGCATAGTAATCCATGCCGCCTTTATATATATAGCTATCATCATCACTAAATGCAATTTCTGTAGCCAAAGTCCAAAGCACTCTGTCTAAGTCCATCACCTTATTAATCTCAGTTTCAAGTTGCGCTGCCGTTGTATTATTTAATACATCACACACATTAACTAAATCATCCCATGGATTGGTTTTATTCCATCTTTTTAATTCGTAATAATCTTGATAATCGGTAGTGTCATTGCCTAGCCAATTTAGTGATGAATAACCTGTGCCAAAAGGGCCGCCAGGACCAGGGCCGCCTGGACCGCCAATGCCACCGCCTGGCTTAACACAGCGCCAATTGGTGCCATCATTGGAGAGAAACCATTCTTTTAAAAAATCTCCATTTATTTGTTGAACGTTTTGGTATAAACCATAGTCAATTCCATTTACTTCAAGCGTAATAAAACTTGATTGTGGGCCAGGGATATTGTCTCTATTAATATTGTTGTATAACACTTCACGCATCATGGCATCATCAAAATATGAATTTTGAAAGTTTAAGTTGTTATAACCCATAATTTCTTGATTGCCATCATACTCATCCGTTTTAATAGCGAAAGATTTTTTAAGAGACATTCCTGTTTGAAAATAAGAAGTATTCCCTTTATATTTTACCCCAACAGTGGTTGGCAAAGTATCGCCATCTACAATCATCATTGCTGGTATTAAAACATCAGTACTATAATTGTTTGCCAATGTTGTGGTATAGTTTGGGTCGGTAAAAACCAACACTACATGCCTAATAATGGATTCATCATAAAAGCCCGTAGATGCTACGCCACCTGTTACCAAGCGCTCGGCATTGCCATCCGAAACAATGTTTATCTGTTTGGTAATTGATTGGGCAAATGATACAGAAGTTGCAATGCAAAGAACAACTATTAAGATTGATTTATACATAGTATTTCGATTACTAAAAAGCCCAAAGTTAAGACTTTGGGCTTAATGTTAAAAAATAGTTAACAAGTACTTTGGACTATGCTAAATCAAAAAGGTTTAATCAAGTATTAAACTTTTTGTACTTCCGTTAATTTCTACTACATACATTCCTTTGCTCAATTGAGCTACGTTAATTGAAGTTGAAGTATTGAATGATTCTGTTAAAACCAACTCTCCTGAAGTTGAGTAAATATTTAATACATAATCATCTTGATCCGCAACATTAATATTTAAAACATCAATTGCAGGGTTTGGATACAAGCTGTATTCCAATAACAATTCGTTAAAACCTGTCATAGTTACGTTAGTAGCGTCAGGTGTTGGTGTAGGGTCAAATTGAAACGCCCCTGTACCATCAGGCATTCTTGCGTAAGATGTATCAGTACCTTGTGGTCCAAATGTTAAGCTATCAATAATGTTTTGGCTAGAGTCTGATAAAACCAAATCTTCTCCACCTGAACCTAACTTAATGTCTGCATGCAAACCTGTCTGCATTAAATCTTTATCACACCAAACCAATAGAAAGCCATTAGCAGGTATCATTGTGCCAGCAGGAAATTGCCATGCTGTAGGGTCCGTTAAGTCGTCAGATAAATAGTAGCCTGAAATATCAGCCGCTACTGAGTCTGAATTATATAGCTCAACCCAATCATCATATTCGCCATCTTGATCGGCAATTATAGTATCGTTATCAGCCATAAATTCATTAATATAAACTTGAGCATTTGCTGCAAATGCTACCGTTAATAAAATAAGTGTTGTAAGTAAAATTCTTTTCATGCTGCAAAATTAACACCCGTACGTTAAGTTAATGTTAAATAATGGGAAGATTAGCAAAATTAAAGAGCATTTTATTCTACTACTATTTGTAACTCGCAATTGTGAAAACTGCCGTAACAAAGATTTGCTGTGATAATGCTAACTCCATCACTAAAAAATTAGCTGGTTCTGAGGATTTAATGCTTCAAAATAATCGGGATTACATAGCAATTTGTTGGCTCAGGGCAGATTCTTATTTCAAAAAAGCACCAAACCATAAATTGGTCGATTGACTAAGGGGTTGTTTTTGGTAAACAGCACTTTTTTAATTCCATCATGCTCCCAAATTTTTCGCTATCGAAAGGTTTTTCAGTGTGTCCTAAATATTGCAACCGTATTAACTATTTCAGCCGTCACCAACTGCCTGCTTTTGGTGGGCAACCAATCTTTGTTGGCTAATGTACCACGTTAGCTTACTCAGTTGACCCACAAATACTATTTATAAAAATTTGGCAGTATATTAACCATGTGAAAGAAAACCCAAAACGGGTAAATGCCGATAATATTGATGCCATTATCAAAAAAATGGAAGGTGTTAGTGATTATTCACTGCATAAACAGCAAATAAGATTTTTAGTAAGGTACTTAGTGAAAAATAAAAGCCAACACACCCAACCCTGGCTAATAAAGGCAAAAAAATTAGCTGAGCAATTCAATGATGATGATTTTACGCTTTCAATAATGATATCAGAAGATCACCTGATGGAGCATTTCGTGAACAATGAAGCATCAAAAAAAAACAAACTAAAATGTTTGCAGTTCGCTAAAAAAACTAAAAATTATGATGGTGCACAAGGAGTGCTTGTAGGCCTAGGATACAATGCTACTAATGAGGGCAATCACAAGCAGGCCTACCAGTATTTTCAAGAAGCCATTGATTATGCGCTTAAAACAGGCCGTCAACAGTCAGTTTATGGAAATAAAGGGCATTTGATGGTAAGCGTTAATAATATGGGCAATACGGAAGAAGCTTTGTTACTGGCTAATGAAATAATTACGAATAGTAACGATATAAGTGAGCCCTTGGCAAGGGCTTATTCAATTTTAGGCCGAATAGCATTCAAAGCTGGCGAAATTGATAAGGCAATTTTGAACTTTAGCAAGGCAACTGAAACTTTTTTGACACTCAATCAAAAATACCATTTTGCCCTTGATAATTTAAGCTTGGCGGAAGTACTTTTAGAAGCCAACAAGCTTAATGGCGTTGAAGAAAAGATTACATTGTCATTAGAGATTTTCACTCTATTTAAATCCCACAGATACATTAACTATTCTCAACTAGTAATGGCGCAATATTTTGCAAAAAACAAGAATTATAAAAAGGCCATAAAAATTGTCGAAAGTATTGATTTACATCAATTAAATGAGATAAAAGAAACTGAGTTGGTTATTGATATTTTATTAAAGTCTATCAAATGGCATATAGATACTAATAATACGGTTAAAACCAAACGTCTTTTGGAACAGCTTGAATGTTATCTTGAAAAGAGCAATGATAATTCTAAGCGTTTAAACTATCATAAGTTGGCTAGTCAATTTTTCTCTAGCCATAACGAATATGAAAAAGCATTTGCGCATTTAAGTGATTATCAAAAGCTGTATGCCGCATCTTTTAATGAAGAGCGCAATAAAAAAATTGCCGAACTCGAAACCAAGTTTGAACTAACCAAAAAGCAACAAGAAGCCGAAAAACATAAGCTAGAAAAAATGGCGTTTCAGCAAATGGCATTGCGGGCTCAAATGAATCCTCATTTTATCTTTAATGCATTAAATAGCGTTCAAAAGCACATTGTAAACAAAAATAATGTGGTTGCTGCCACCTACTTAGCCAAGTTTTCAAAATTAATGCGTAAAATTTTAGAAACTTCTGAAGAGCCTTACATTCCATTGGATAAGCTAATTGAAATGTTGGAAGACTATATAAAGATAGAGCAGCTGCGTTTTAATGATTCGTTTAAGTATACAATTACTTTAGATGATGATATTGATGAAGACATGATAGAAGTGCCAGCCATGATTATTCAACCCTATGTTGAAAATGCCATTATACATGGTATAGGCGAAAAAGAAGATGGATTAATTGAATTAAAGTTTTCTCTAGTTGATGATGACACAATACAGTGCGTAATTACAGACAATGGAGTAGGGATAACGAGCACTAAAGAGAAGTTTGCCCATCACCATAAATCTATGGGTACAAAAATTACAAAAGATAGAATACAAACTTTGGCCGAGCAACTAAACCGCAAAATAGAAGTAAATACAACCGAAATAATAGAAAATGACATTATAAAAGGCACTAAAGTTGTATTAACATTGCCTATATTGTAAGTAAAATATGCCCAAGTGATTAACTGCTTTTTGTTAGATGATGAGCAAGATTGTATTGAAAATTTGATTTTCTTTTTAAACTTGTATTGCCCTGATGCGAAAATTGCAGGCACCGCCAATACAATAGAGGAGGCACTTCAAAAAATTCCAACACTAAAAATTGACATAGCGTTTTTTGACATTAGATTAAAAAATGGATTGAGCTTTGAGGTGCTAGATAAGTTAAAACAAGTTGATTTTGATCTCATTTTTGTAACCGCTTTTGATACCTATGCAATAAAGGCATTTAAGTACAGTGCGCTCGATTATTTGTTAAAACCAATTGAGCCTGACGATTTATTAGAAACCTTTAACCGTGTTACCAATAGAAAAAATAAACAAGACGCTGAGCAAGTTGATTTATTGATTGAAAATATCAAAGAAAACAAATTTGATAGAATTGTAATTACTACCCACAAAGGCATGGTTTACCTTGATGTTGCTGATATTATTAGATGTTCGGCAAAAGGCAGTTATACCACATTTCATACCCACAAAAATGAACTATATATTGCCACAGGTTTATTAAAAGAGTACAGCGAAATTTTACCAGAAGAAAATTTCATTCGCATACACCGCTCGCATGTTGTTAATGTAAGCCAACTGCGCTTAGTAGGTAACGATTATGTTGAGTTGCATGACGATACCCAAGTACCACTAGCCCGCCGCAGAAAAAAAATAGTTGAAGAAAAAATGAAGGCTAGTTAAGTAGTGGTTAAATTGACAGAGATTGCCGCGTTTCTTCCTTTCAGGAAAACTCGCAATGACGATTACTTGAAAACGTCACTGCGAGCTTCAACCCCCCCACGTATCTGCGAATTTGTCCGCAGGACAGAAATGAAGCAGTCCCATGAGTTAACCCACCGCGCTCAACAAAAGATTGCCGCGTTTCTTCCTTTCAGGAAAACTCGCAATTACGAATACGGACAAACAGATTGCCACACTTCTTTCCCTACGGGAAAAGTTCGCAATGACGATAGGTTTTAAATAATTGCTAATTTCAAACTATGGAGCGCGGAGGCTACATCTATATTATAACAAACCAAAACCACACGGTGCTTTACACAGGCGTTACATCTAACCTAATTGTAAGAATTCATCAGCATATAACTAAATTCTATCCCAAAGCATTTACAGCAAAATACAATTGCAATAAACTCGTGTATTATGAAGGTATTAGTACAATTGAAGAAGCCATTGAACGGGAACATCAAATAAAAGCAGGTAACCGTCAAAGAAAAATCGAATTAATTGAATCAATCAATGTGGATTGGAAAGATTTATACCCCACAGTCGTTGAATTGGGGTTGGATTAGGGCTGCACGTTTCTGCGAGCTTCAAATCCCCACGTATCTGCGAATTTGTCCGCAGGACAGAAATGAAGCAGTCCCATGAATTGACCCACTGCGGTTACCAAACAACAGATTGCCGCGTTTCTTCCTTTCAGGAAAACTCGCAATGACGATTCTGATGATAAAAACCGCCAAAAATGACCGCTTATAAATAATATCGACCGCTTATAAATAATTTGGGCTTCTATCCAAAGTATTTTTCCATATTGCAACCGAATTGTAAAAACTCAAAAATTCGGCAATATGAAAAACGTAACATTAAACAATTTTTCGGCATCAGTCCAAAGACTAAACATCATCTTGAGCTTTCTGCCATTAGGCAGCAGAGGTCGAAAGACCGTGTCCCATGTCTTACTAATATTGTGTCTTACTACATGTGTCTTAACATCTTTTCAAGCACATGCACAAACAGTCTATAATTGTATAGACACTTCAATATGCAGCGAATCTGTGTTAATATGGAATGGCAATATGTACACAAATGAAGGCATTTATACCGATACGTTTACAGCTGCAAATGCCAGCGATAGTATTGTTACTCTAAAATTGAATTATACCTACCCTGCCAATGCCATAGTTGATAGCGCCCTAAACCAAATAGGGCAAGATATTGATGGTACAAGCTTTAGGGAATTTTCAGGCACTGCAGTTGCAACCAATGCTGCGGGTAATATTGCGGCTATTGGTGCATACCGGAAAAACTCCGTTACGGGCCAAGTTAGGGTGTTTCAAGAAGTAAATGGCAATTGGGTGGCGCTAGGCCTACCTATTGATGGCATAGCTGTCAATGATTTTTTAGGCTGGTCAGTTTCACTAAATGCAACAGGCAACATAATGGCAATTGGTGCTTCACAAAATGCTACTGCAAGCAATGGCTATGTTCAAATTTATCAATATACTGCAGGCACATGGGTACAACTAGGTTCCACTATAATTGGTGAAACAGCAGGAGACTACTTTGGCTATTCAGTTTCTTTAAATGCTTCAGGTAATATAGTGGCCATTGGTGCAACTGACAATGATGACAATGGTAGTAGTGCCGGCCATGTACGTATTTATGAAAACATAGGTGGCACTTGGTCGCAAGTTGGGGCTGATATTGATGGAGAAGCAGCAGTTGATTTTTCAGGCGAGTCAGTTTCTTTAAATGCAACAGGAAATATTGTGGCCATTGGCGCACCTAGCAATGATGACAATGGTTTTAATGCCGGCCATGTACGTATTTATGAAAATTTAGGTGGTACTTGGATGCAAGTTGGGGCTGATATTGATGGAGCAGCAGCAGGTGATGAGGCAGGCAGGTCAGTTTCTTTAAATGCTGTAGGTAATGTAGTGGCCATTGGTGCAAAAGGCAATGATGATGGTGGCACTGATGCCGGCCATGTGCGTATTTATGAAAACATTAGTGGTGTTTGGATGCAAGTTGGGGCTGATATTGATGGAGAAGCTGCAGGTGACAATTCAGGCTGGTCAGTTGCTTTAAATGCAACAGGAAATATTGTGGCCATTGGTGCAAGAGACAATGATGATGGTGGCACTGATGCCGGCCATGTGCGTATTTATAAAAATATTGGAGGTGTTTGGCAGCAAATTTTAACTGATATTGATGGAGAAGCTGCAGATGATCAGTCAGGTATTTCTGTGGCTTTAAATGCCCAAGGCAATAGAGTGGTTATTGGTGCCTATTTGAATAGTGGTGGCGGCAGTCGTGCCGGCCATGTGCGTATTTATGAAATTAAAGAAGCTGTTGTAGGCGCAAAAGTATTTACTGATACCATTGTTACTTGCGATAGCCATACTTGGATAAACGGAGTAACCTATAACTGCAACAATACTACCGCTGTTGATACCTTAATGGCAGCCAACGGCTGCGATAGTATAGTAAACCTACACCTAACCCTAACCTACCCTGCCAATGCCATAGTTGATAGCGCCCTAAACCAAGTAGGGCAAGATATTGATGGTACAAGCACAACGGAATATTCTGGTGCAGCCGTATCAACCAATGCTGCGGGTAATATGGTGGCTATTGGTGCATACGGGAAAAGCTCCTTTACGGGCCAAGTTAGGGTGTTTCAAGAAGTAAATGGCAATTGGGTGGCGCTAGGCCTACCTATTGATGGCATAGCTGTCAATGATTTTTTAGGCAATTCAGTTTCACTAAATGCAACAGGCAACATAATGGCAATTGGTGCTACACAAAATGGTACTGCAAGCAATGGCTATGTTCAAATTTATCAATATACTGCAGGCACTTGGGTACAACTAGGTTCCACTATAATTGGTGAAACATCAGGAGACGACTTTGGCTGGTCAGTTGCCTTAAACGCCTCAGGTAATATGGTGGCAATAGGGGCATTGGAAAATGATAACGTAAATGGCGCTAATGCCGGCCATGTACGTATTTATGAAAACATTAGTGGCACTTGGACGCAAGTTGGGGCTGATATTGATGGAGAAGCTGCTTCTGACAATTCAGGCAATTCAGTTGCTTTAAATGCAGCGGGTAATATAGTGGCCATAGGTGCCTATTTGAATGATGATGGCGGCAATAATGCCGGCCATGTTCGCATTTATGAAAACATAGGTGGCACTTGGACACAAGTTGGGGCTGATATTGATGGAGCAGCAGCAGGTGATCGGACAGGCTTTTCAGTTGCTTTAAATGCTGCAGGTAATATAGTGGCCCTTGGTGCAAAAGACAATGATGATGGTGGCACTGATGCCGGCCATGTTCGCATTTATGAAAATTTAGGTGGCACTTGGATGCAAGTTGGGGCTGATATTGATGGAGCAGCAGCAGGTGACAATTCAGGCTGGTCAGTTGCTTTAAATGCAGCGGGTAATATGTTGGCCATTGGCGCACATAGGAATGATAACGCAAATGGCATTGGCTCTGGCCATGTGCGTATTTATAAAAATATTGGTGGTGCTTGGCAGCAAATTTTAACCGATATTGATGGAGAAGCTGCTTTTGACAATTCAGGTATTTCTGTGGCTTTAAATGCCCATGGCAATAGAGTGGTTATTGGTGCATATAGGAATGATGATGGCGACCTTGATGCCGGCCATGTGCGTATTTATGAAATTAAAGAAGCCGTTGTAGGCGCAAAAGTATTTACTGATACCATTGTTACTTGCGATAGCCATACTTGGATAAACGGAGTAACATATAACTGCAACAATACCACAGCTGTTGATACCTTTATGGCAGCCAACGGCTGCGATAGTATAGTAAACCTACACCTAACCCTAACCTACAGCGCCAATGCCATTGTTGATAGCGCCCTAAACCAAATAGGGCAAGATATTGATGGTACAAGCTTTAGGGAATTTTCAGGCTTAGCAGTTACAACAAATGCTGCCGGTAATATTGTGGCTATTGGTGCATTCGGGAAAAACACCCGTACGGGTCAAGTTAGGGTGTTTCAAGAAGTAAATGGCAATTGGGTGGCGCTAGGCCTACCTATTGATGGCATAGCTGTCAATGATTTTTTAGGCTATTCAGTTTCACTAAATGCAACAGGCAACATAATGGCAATTGGTGCTCCACAAAATGGTACTACAAGCAATGGCTATGTTCAAATTTATCAATATACTGCAGGCACATGGGTACAGGTAGGTTCCACTATAATTGGTGAAACATCAGGAGACGACTTTGGCCGTTCAGTTGCTTTAAACGCCTCAGGCAATATGGTGGCAATAGGGGCATTGGAAAATGATGATGGTGGCACTGATGCCGGCCATGTTCGCATTTATGAAAACATAGGTGGCACTTGGATGCAAGTTGGGGCTGATATAGATGGAGAAGCAGCAAGTGATCTTTCAGGCAATTCAGTTTCTTTAAATGCAGCGGGTAATGTAGTGGCCATTGGTGCAAGTGCCAATGATGACAATGGTAGTAATGCCGGCCATGTGCGCATTTATCAATACAACGGCAGCTCATGGATACAAGTTGGGGCTGATATTGATGGAGCAGCAGCAGGTGATTTCTCAGGCATTTCAGTTGCTTTAAATGCAGCGGGTAATATTGTGGCCATTGGTGCAGAAAGCAATGATAACGCAAATGGAACTGATGCCGGCCATGTGCGTATTTATGAAAACATTAGTGGCACTTGGACGCAAGTTGGGGCTGATATTGATGGAGAAGCAGCAGGTGACAATTCAGGCTGGTCCGTTTCTTTAAATGTAGCGGGTAATATAGTGGCCATCGGTGCACCTAGCAATGACAACCTAAATGGCACTGATGCCGGCCATGTGCGTATTTATAAAAATATTGGAGGTGTTTGGCAGCAAATTTTAACTGATATTGATGGAGAAGCTGCAGATGATCAGTCAGGTATTTCTGTGGCTTTAAATGCGCAAGGCAACAGAGTGGTTATTGGTGCCTATTTGAATAATAACGCAAATGGCGGTAATGCCGGCCATGTGCGTATTTATGAAATCAAAGTTTCAAAAATTAGTGATACCGTTTTTGTTGATAGCATTGTTGCTTGCGATACTTATACTTGGACAAATGGTATGACCTATACAACAAGCAATAACACGGCTACCGATACTTTTATGGCAGCCAATGGTTGCGATAGTATAGTAAACCTACACCTAACCCTAACCTACAGCGCCAATGCCATAGTTGATAGCGCCCTAAATCAAATAGGGCAAGATATTGATGGTACAAGCACAACGGAATATTCTGGTGCAGCCGTATCAACCAATGCTGCGGGTAATATTGTGGCTATTGGCGCATACGGGAAAAACTCCCTTACGGGTCAAGTTAGGGTGTTTCAAGAAGTAAATGGCAATTGGGTGGCGCTAGGCCTAGCTATTGATGGCATAGCTGTCAATGATTTTTTAGGCAATTCAGTTTCTCTAAATGCAACAGGCAACATGATGGCAATTGGTGCTCCACAAAATGGTACTGCAAGCAATGGCTATGTTCAAATTTATCAATATACTGCAGGCGCATGGGTACAGGTAGGTTCCACTATAATTGGTGAAACATCAGGAGACGACTTTGGCCGTTCAGTTGCCTTAAACGCCTCAGGCAATATGGTGGCAATAGGGGCATTGGAAAATGATGATGGTGGCACTGATGCCGGCCATGTTCGCATTTATGAAAACAATACTGGCGTTTGGACGCAAGTGGGTTTTGATATTGATGGAGCAGCTGCTTTTGACAATTCAGGCCGTTCCGTTTCATTAAACGCTGCAGGTAATATAGTGGCCATTGGTGCTACTAATAATGACGATGGTGGCAATAATGCCGGCCATGTGCGCATTTATCAATACAACGGCAGCTCATGGACACAAGTTGGGGCTGATATTGATGGAGCAGCAGCAGGTGATCGGACAGGCTTTTCAGTTGCTTTAAATGCAGCGGGTAATATAGTGGCCATTGGTGCAAAAGACAATGATGATGGTGGCACTGATGCCGGCCATGTACGCATTTATGAAAATTTAGGTGGCACTTGGATGCAAGTTGGGGCTGATATTGATGGAGCAGCAGCAGGTGACAATTCAGGCTGGTCAGTTTCTTTAAATGCAGCTGGTAATTTATTGGCAATAGGTGCAGGACTTAATAATAACGCAAATGGCACTGATGCCGGCCATGTGCGTATTTATAAAAATATTGGTGGTGCTTGGCAGCAAATTTTAACCGATATTGATGGAGAAGCTGCAGATGATCAGTCAGGTGTTTCTGTGGCTTTAAATGCCCAAGGTAATAGAGTGGTAATTGGCGCCTATTTGAATAGTGATGCCGGCTTTTATGCCGGCCATGTGCGTATTTATGAAATTAAAGAAGCTGTTGTAGGCGCAAAAGTATTTACTGATACCATTGTTACTTGCGATAGCCATACTTGGGTAAACGGAGTAACCTATAACTGCAACAATACCACAGCTGTTGATACCTTAATGGCAGCCAACGGCTGCGATAGTATAGTAAACCTACACCTAACCCTAACCTACAGCGCCAATGCCATAGTTGATAGCGCCCTAAACCAAATAGGGCAAGATATTGATGGTACAAGCTTTAGGGAATTTTCAGGCTTAGCAGTTACAACCAATGCTGCCGGTAATATTGTGGCTATTGGTGCATTCGGGAAAAACACCCGTACGGGTCAAGTTAGGGTGTTTCAAGAAGTAAATGGCAATTGGGTGGCGCTAGGCCTACCTATTGATGGCATAGCTGTCAATGATTTTTTAGGCTATTCAGTTTCACTAAATGCAACAGGCAACATAATGGCAATTGGTGCTCCACAAAATGGTACTACAAGCAATGGCTATGTTCAAATTTATCAATATACTGCAGGCACATGGGTACAGGTAGGTTCCACTATAATTGGTGAAACATCAGGAGACGACTTTGGCCGTTCAGTTGCTTTAAACGCCTCAGGCAATATGGTGGCAATAGGGGCATTGGAAAATGATGATGGTGGCACTGATGCCGGCCATGTTCGCATTTATGAAAACATAGGTGGCACTTGGATGCAAGTTGGGGCTGATATAGATGGAGAAGCAGCAAGTGATCTTTCAGGCAATTCAGTTTCTTTAAATGCAGCGGGTAATGTAGTGGCCATTGGTGCAAGTGCCAATGATGACAATGGTAGTAATGCCGGCCATGTGCGCATTTATCAATACAACGGCAGCTCATGGATACAAGTTGGGGCTGATATTGATGGAGCAGCAGCAGGTGATTTCTCAGGCATTTCAGTTGCTTTAAATGCAGCGGGTAATATTGTGGCCATTGGTGCAGAAAGCAATGATAACGCAAATGGAACTGATGCCGGCCATGTGCGTATTTATGAAAACATTAGTGGCACTTGGACGCAAGTTGGGGCTGATATTGATGGAGAAGCAGCAGGTGACAATTCAGGCTGGTCCGTTTCTTTAAATGTAGCGGGTAATATAGTGGCCATCGGTGCACCTAGCAATGACAACCTAAATGGCACTGATGCCGGCCATGTGCGTATTTATAAAAATATTGGAGGTGTTTGGCAGCAAATTTTAACTGATATTGATGGAGAAGCTGCAGATGATCAGTCAGGTATTTCTGTGGCTTTAAATGCGCAAGGCAACAGAGTGGTTATTGGTGCCTATTTGAATAATAACGCAAATGGCGGTAATGCCGGCCATGTGCGTATTTATGAAATCAAAGTTTCAAAAATTAGTGATACCGTTTTTGTTGATAGCATTGTTGCTTGCGATACTTATACTTGGACAAATGGTATGACCTATACAACAAGCAATAACACGGCTACCGATACTTTTATGGCAGCCAATGGTTGCGATAGTGTGGTAACGCTTAATTTAACCATTAACAATTCAAATACTAATACTGATGTAATTGTTGCATGTGATACTTATACTTGGACGGATGGTATGATTTATACAACTTCAACTTCAACGCCTACCGATACTTTTATGAATGCAGATGGTTGTGATAGTGTGGTAAGGCTAAACCTTACTATTAACAACTCAAATACATCAACTGATGTAATTGTTGCATGTGATACTTACACTTGGACGGATGGTATGACTTACACTGCGAGCAACTCAACTGCAACAGATACTTTTACCAATGCAGCAGGTTGTGATAGTATAGTTACTTTAAACTTGACCATTTTAACTTCAACTTCAAGCATACAAACTGTTACAGCTTGTGATAGCTATACTTGGACGGATGGTATGACTTATACAACTTCAACTTCAACGCCTACCGATACTTTTGTTAATGCCGTTGGTTGTGACAGTATAGTTACTTTAAACTTGACCATTTTAACTTCAACTTCAAGCATACAAACTGTTACAGCTTGTGATAGCTATACTTGGACGGATGGTATGACTTATACTGCGAGCAACTCAACTGCAACAGATACCTTTATAAATGCAGCAGGTTGTGATAGTGTAGTAACGTTGAACTTAACCATTAACAATTCAAATACATCTACTGATGTAATCACCGCTTGTGATACTTACACTTGGACGGATGGCAATACTTATACTGCGAGCAACTCAACCGCTACTGATACTTTTACCAATGCAGCAGGTTGTGATAGTGTGGTAACGCTGAATTTAACCATTAACTATGCAACTACTGGAGTTGATGCACAAAGCATTTGTGCTGGTGATAGCTTACTTTGGAATGGTACTTATTACAATGCAACAGGCTTGTACACAGCTACTTTGCCTGCTGCCAATACCTGTGATAGTGTGATAACATTAACACTTTTGGTTAATCAACATACATCTAGTATGGACAATCAAAGCATTTGTAATGGAGATAGTTTATTGTGGAATGAAACATATTATAATGCTACAGGCATGTACAACTTTACAACAACCAATGCCAATGGCTGTGATAGTGTAATTACCTTAATGCTTACAGTTAATGCTGAGCTAAACCTAGTTTACAATGAGGATTTATGTGCAGGTGATACGCTCATGTTTAGAGGTGGCAATACTTGGGGCGGTAAAATACTTACAGGTTCTGGCAGCTTTATGCAAACCGTTCCAGGTGGAATTGCTTGCGATACGGTAATCACCATAAACATTAATCAATTGAATACAACTGCAAGTGCAGATGCGCAAACCATTTGTGCAGGAGATAGTTTATGGTGGAATGGAGCTTATTACAATGCTGCAGGTGTGTATCAAACAACATTAACGGGTAGCAATACTTGTGATAGTGTGGTAACATTAACGCTAGGCGTTAATCAACCAACAAGCAGCACCAGCAATCAAAGTATTTGTGCTGGAGATTCTATTTTATGGAATGGAACCTACCAAAGCGCAACAGGTATTTATCAAGTCACACTTGTGAATGCCAATGGTTGTGATAGCATAGCTACTTTAAATTTAACGGTTACGCCAAGTTTAGCAGGAGTTGATGCACAAACCATTTGTGATGGAGATAACCTACTGTGGAATGGCAATAATTACTCAGTAGCTGGTATGTACCAAACTACTTTAACGGCAGCCAATGGTTGCGATAGTGTGGTTACATTAACACTAACCGTTAATCCAAATGTAACAGGAGCTGATGCACAAACCATTTGTGATGGCGATAGTTTGTTATGGAACGGGGCTTTCTACAACTCAGCAGGTGCTTATCAAACTACATTAACGGCAGCCAATGGTTGCGATAGTGTGGTTACATTAACGCTAACTGTTAATCCAAATGTAACAGGAGCTGATGCACAAACCATTTGTGATGGCGATAGCTTATTATGGAATGGCAATACTTATGTTGTAGCAGGCATGTATCAAACCCTATTAACTGCCGCTAGTGGATGTGATAGTACAGTAACCTTAACATTAATCGTTAACCAAAATGCAATGGCAGGGGTGGTTGATACTACCTTCTGTGATACATTGGGAGGCATAAATATATTGGGTCAATCCATTACAACAACAGGTAGTACAACAATTGCTTTACCAAACATGGCAATAAATGGTTGTGATAGTTCGGTAACCGTAAATGCTACGGTAATTACTTGTATACCAATTGTAAATGACACGCTAAGATTAAGCGTAACAGTAACCGATTCATTGATCTCTATTTGCCCAACTGGAGATGACTTGTTAAAAGGCATTGACAGTTTTGCGATAGTAGATTGTGGCACTGGCATTCCATTTGGCAATTGGATGATGGATAGCACTGGTTGCTTAATATATATGGCTGGCAGCCTGCCAGGTAATGAAGTAGATACCTTCTGTGGTTATGCATTTGATGAAGATGGAGCGTTTGATTTAACGGTAATGATTATCTCCGTAATGCTACCACCATGCGATAGTTTTGCTGCGCCAAACGCAATACCAAATATGGTAATGTGTGGCACAGGAACTACCATACTTACACCAATGGGCGGTGGTGATAGCTTTAACATAGTAAGTGGTTATAACTTTTATGCCGATAGTAGCTTAACGCAATTACTAGCAGGCAACGTTAATCAGTTTGATCCACTAACCACACCAGGTAATACCGATAGTATTTACATAACCGCAAAAAGCGATAGCTGTGAAAGTGAAGCCATATTGGTAGTGATTGATGTTAAAATACAACCTGTATTGGCGGTTGTTAATGATAGCTTGTGGTGTAAGAACTTAGCAGTTAACTTGCCATTGCAATTAATCAACCCAGCAGTAACAGCAGGTGCAGGCACGGGCAGCTACCTATGGTATAACGACAATGGAGGTATGCCCGATTTAATGGCAGGACCAATAGTAGGACAAACCGCTACACAAGCAGGTACATACTGGGTAGTGTACAATGAAAATGGTTGTACAGCACAAACCAGTTTTGATATTGACACAATTGTCTGTAACACGGTAGATTTATCATTGATTGCATTTGATGCAGTGGCAGAAAACTGTGAGGTGACCTTAAACTGGTCTACCGCAAGTGAAGTAAACGTTAACTTTTTTGTAATAGAAAGAAGCACTGATGGAATAAACTTTGAATTAGTTGGAAGAGTGGATGCTGCAAGCAACTCAAACACTATGCAATACTACAATTGGGTAGATGAAGATCCAGCAGTTGGAGAATTGTATTACCGATTAACTGAAGTAGAAGATGATGGCAGTAAAAATGTATTGCGCATTATTGCTACCAACAGCAATTGTTATGTAAACAATGATTTAATAGTTTATCCAAATCCAACGGTTAATAGCTTAAACATAGTGTATGCTTCAGATGCTGCAGGTACTACAACCATTGAAATATTGGATGAGTTAGGCAGAGTTGTGTTAACTACAGAAAGGCCGCTAATTATTGGTGACAACAACCATGCAATTGCAGTTGGCACTTTGCCAAATGCCATGTACATGGTAAGGTTAATTGAAAACAATAAAAGATTGGTTGGCTATGAAAAATTTGTAAAAGTTGAAAATTAAAACTTGGTGTTTTACTAAAAATGCTGTTCGTTAAGAGCAGTATTTTTCCAATCGAATTTTGTAGAAATTATTCGATTGAGTTAGGGTCGTTTATAATGAACGGCCCTTTTTTTGTTTGGTATTTTACAATTACAAAAGAGTCATTTCCTCTTCTTATAGCAAAGGAGGTAAGGTGAGGAGGCGAGATATAGCGCAATCTTTTAGGTCTGCTCAAATAAATTAAAACAATTCTTTTGGCAAAGAACCCTCAAACATCAATAGTTTTTTCTTTTTGTCTAACCCTCCAGCGTAACCTGTAAGTGAACCATCAGCACCAATAACTCTATGGCATGGAATAATTATGGGAATAGGGTTACGTGCGTTTGATGATGCTACTGCTCTTACCGCATTTTCATCACCCATTTGCTTGGCGATTTTTTTATACGAAACTGTTTTACCAAATGGTATTTTGCACAGTTTCTTCCAAACTTTGTCTTGATAGCTAGTACCGTTTGGCTCAATTTTCACTGAAAATTCAGTACGTTCTTTTTCAAAAAACTCGCCCAATTCTTTTTTACATTGATTAACCACTGCATTCTGGTTTTCCATTGTGGTATCATCAACAAATAAAATTTTGGTAACAGCTTTTGAATTTCCTACAATTTTGAGAATTCCAACTGGTGATTTAAAGTGGGTTAAAAATTGATCCATTAACCCAATGGTTTAAAGCGCTCAAAAGCTTGGTTGCAGTTATAGCAATAGTGTTGCGAGCGGCAAAGGGTTGAGCCAAATATGCCGTTTATAGTTGTGTCATCACTTTTACAGTGTGGGCACCTAGCTTCTGCCAACTTTTCTTCTGTAAGCTCTCCATTAACTTTAACTGGGGTGCCCAATCCAAAATTTTCTAACTTTTTCTTTGCCTCTTCACTTAACAAATCTGATGTCCATTGTTTTTCAAAATCAACCAATACCATTACTTCTTTAACTCCATCAACCTTGGCTGCTTCTTCTTTAACCTGTCGTTTCATAATATCTATGGCAGGGCAGCCAACAAATGTTGGCGTCATTTTAATTATGGCTTCACCGTTTTCATTTACTGTTACCTTGGTAATTATTCCTAAATCAATAACCGTAAGTACAGGTATCTCGGGGTCTTGCACCGCTTTTAATGCCTCATAAATGTTCTCCTCTATCGTTGTAATTGCTACCATTCTGCTTCTGTATCTTGTCTAAAAACTTCTGTCATTTCTAACAACATAGGCTGTAAATGTTCGGTGTGGTAACCTTTTCTACCTCCAAAATGTTCTTCTGAGTTGGTTGCTGAGGGCATTGTTAAATTGGCCTCTTTTATCACCTTCTCTATATTGGTTAACCAATCTGCTTTAAGTTGCGCCTCCCCAACATAAATTTTTTCGTCTATCAATTCTTGCTCACCTTCAATTGACTCAAATATGCCTAGTGCATAAGGAAAAGCAAAGTTTAGAGCCTGTTGCATGCGTGCATGAGATTCTTCATTGCCCTTACCTAAATTGCGCATCCAACTATTGGCGTGCATAATGTGGTATTTTAATTCGCCATTTATCTTTTTAGCTAAATTACTTAATGGATCAAAAGGGGCATTTGAAAAAGATTGCCATCTTAACCATTCGCTATGATCAAACAAAAATTGCCTTACCAAACTAAAATCAAACTCTTCATTTGGCAATTCTACCAAGTGGCATGATTTAAAATCTTTTTCATCTCTGGTAAACCCTAAAATATCAGGGTTTGGCTCTCCCAATTGCTCATGAAGTATGGTGTACAATGCCAATGAATGTCCAATTTTATCTTGGCTCATAGAAGAAAACGCTATGTCCTCCTCTAATGTAGGGCCAATGCCTGTCCACTCGGAGTTTCTATGGCCAAAAATTAGCTCATCATCCGCTGTTTTAAGTAATAAGTCTCTTAATGAATTCATGCTTTTTCCTTTTTGGCCTTGTATGCTTCAATTTTATCTCTAACCGAAAAACCTGTTGCTTCTCTATACAATTTTTCATTTGATGTGGCAGTGCTGAACATATCTTCATCATCAGCATCTAAAGAGTACACATCAGCTGTGCGTACAACCCATAAATTGGCTGTTTTCATTCTTCTACCGTACTGCTCTTTGGCCAAAACCATTGCCAACTCTGGTTCAGGTGCATGCACTATACCCACATGACTAGGTTGCGAGCCTCTTTTTTTCAAATGAAAAACTTGCCATGTAAGCCAATGGTTTTTTGCATTGGTGGCGTATTCATCATTCTCAAACTTCATTCTGTTTACCCGCGGGTCGTATGATTTTTGATTTTCAACAGTATGTGACATGCTAAATTTTTTGCGTTTTCTTTAATTAATAATTAAACTTAGGCCATTGGTATTTTGGTATACCTTTCGTCAGGATTAAACAGTGCATCTCTCACCCATTTGCCATTTTCTTCAGCCCAACGTCTTACATCCAATCGTTCTTTGTTACACGGACCGTCTCCCTTAATTACTCTATAAAACTCATCCCAATCTGGGTCGCCAATTGTCCAAGTGCCATCATCATGTTTTTGCAATTCTTTATCTGGTATCTCTAAATCTAACTCAGTAATTTTTGGCACATATTGGCTTAAAAACTTATTACGCATTTCGTCATTACTAGCCATTTTTATTTGCCACTTCATTAGCTGCTCTGAGTGCACAGATGCTTTATCGGTTGGGCCAAAAAAGTGCATTAATGGTTTCCACCACCTGGTTAACGCATCTTGCAAACTTTGTCTTTGCTTGCTAGTGCCTGTTGCCAAGTATACAAAAGCTTCATGCCCTTGCTTTAAGTGGAAGCTTTCTTCATAACAAATTCTATCTAACGCTCTGCAATATGGGCCGTAAGAACCTTTTGCATTAATTAATTGATTTACAATTGCTGCTGCATCTACCAAAAAGCCAATAACGGTAACATCTGCCCAAGTTTTTGCAGGGTAGTTAAATACGTTTGAGTATTTAGACTTGCCCGAGATTAAATCATTTAACATTTCTTCCCGGCTTTTGCCTAATGTTTCAGCTGCACTATATAATAGTTGACCGTGACCAATTTCATCTTGCACTTTGGCTATTAACGCCAATTTTCTTTTAAACCCAGGAGCACGAGTTATCCATGTACCTTCTGGCAAAGCCCCTACAATCTCTGAATGGGCATGTTGCTCAATCATTCTTATGAGCTGCTTACGATATTTAGTAGGCATCCAATCATATGGCTCAATTTTTAAGCCCGCATCAATTTTTTCTTGAAACTCCTGAAGTTTAACAGGATCATCACTTACCTCAGTTTGCTTTTTTGAATTTGGGTCGTATATATAGCCTCCTCCGTACATAGTTATAATTTTATTATTCCGTTTAAAATAAAGTTGGTTAGGTTATTGGCAATTTCTTCAGCTGTCATTGGTCCTGTTGGGCTGTACCACTCATACACCCAATTCATTGCTGAAAAAATATTCATCATTAAAAATTTCTCATTAACATCTCTGAAAACTCCTTGTTGAATACCGTTTTTTATCAAGTCGATAAAAATTGCCTCATAATTTTTTCTAAGGGTTAAAAATTCGTTGAGATTGTTATCATTTAAAAACTTCCAATCATAAAGAAAAACAGCTGCAGCATCAACATTGTTTATTATAACATCAATATGTGCTTCTAGCGCTTGCCTTAATTTTTCATTAGCAGGCAAGTTTTTTTGAGTAATGGGCTTAATAGCGTTATAAAACTGACTTGCAATGCCAAAGCAAATTTTTGAAAGAATTTCTTCTTTAGATTTAAAGTGGCTGTATAAACTTGCTGGCTCTAACCCTACTTGCTTTGCTAAATCACGCATTGAGGTGGCTGAAAAACCCCTTTCCTTAAATAGCTGAGTTGCTATTTCGAATATTTGTTCTTTGCGAGTTTTATTTACTATTGCTACCATGAAACCTAACGTTCGTTAGCAAATATAATAAATTATTTTAATTTCCCCCAATTTATGCTGTTACCATAGCAATGGAAGTCCGATTTGGCTGATACTTTTAGGCAATTTTAGTTTTGATAACTCAACTATTTTCTGTGATGGTTTAATGTTTAGGGTTGTTTTTTCATTCTCCTCCTCATCATCTTTTTCAGAGTTATTTTGAACGCTAGATGAACCAATGGTGGTTTGGATAACATTTGAAGGACTGCCATAATAAACAATTTTACTTGAGCCAATGGCTTTGGCATTCAAATTTTCTGTAGCATAAATGTTTGCCTTGCATGCGCCTGCTAAAGAAATTTCTACATTATTACAGTTATAGTTTTTGGCATACAATTTTGATGCTCCTATTAACTCAGCATCTAACGCTGCTCCTTTTCCATTTAACACCAATTTAGGAGCGCCTGCCATTTCTAATGTCAAATTTTCACAATTAATATTAGCTTCTATGTTAATAGCACCTGCAAGTTCTAATTCTAAATCAATCAAATCCGTGTTTTCAATTGTTACGTTTCCAGCTCCAGCAAAACTTGCCTCCGAAAGATTTTTTATGCCAATCTGAATTTCTAAGTCTTTATTATAACCATCTTCTTGTTCAATTTCCAAGGTCTTATCAGAAACTTCTATATCTAAATAACTATCATAGTCTTCAGCGCCTTTAACCAAAACAAACTGTGTATCACTTTGAACTATAGTAATGTTTAAGCGGCCTTCAGCTTCAATTTCTTCAAAAATTGGCAAGTCATGAGGCACCCAATCTCCACCATGGGCAATTTTTTTTCCGCTTTCGTCACAATTTTTAATACACTTTAAACCATCTGACTGCCATGCCCAAAATGAATCGCTTAGTTTTTTTGAGTTTTGATAATTTCGGTTATCCATTTTAGTAATATATCCACTCATGGATTCATCAACAAACAATACAGCATTAGGAGGCAAGTAAAGGTTGGCTTCTACCAATTGCCCCCTATAGGGTGTAGATGATTTTTGAGTGATAAAATTGTCGATATACAATGTGTCGTTAGATAAGCGATATCCATGCGTAAGCATACTGGCATTTTGTTCAGCAATTTTTTTGGACTTACCTTTTGCATAAATTTTTGAAGACATTATTATATTGCTATCTGCACTTTCAAAAATTTTTAACGCTACATTTTTTAGTTGCAGTACATTGCGCTTAATAGAAACTTCCGAATTGTTAAATTTTATTTTTCCTGTATTGTACGAAAAGTGGCTGTTTTCTACCGCTAAACTAGGTTCAGAAGCTTTAAGATATATGGTGTCTCCTAATGGTTGTAAGGCCTGCGATTCATAAACTATACTTTGTTTATTAGTAAAATTCTTAAACGCCAAGCCTGCTGTTACACCCAAACATAATAGGCATAAAATCCATATTCCGCTTAATAAACCTAGGGTAATGCCCGACCCAATTTTAGTTTTAAACATTGTTCGGGCTATGCCATAAATAACAAAAAATATAGGAATGGCAAATAGTAATATTAAGCATATAGCAATAATTGCTGAAGTTGACCGTGAGCCAATTATAAGATTGTTTAATGCCGGCAATGAAGATGCTATGGAAATAATAACCCCAAGCAAAACCAATGGCAAAACAATAACCAACAACCAAAGCCAGCTTTTAAATAGTATTTCTACCGCTTTTACAAAAAGGTTTAGCACAACATTTAACATTTCTCCTAAAAAAGAAAAGGTTTTATCAAAAAGGTCCTCTTTTTCTAATGGACTTTGATTTTTAAAGCTTTCTTTGATTTTGTTAAGATTTACCGGCTTGCCTTGCATTCTAATTTGATCAATATTGCTTTTAGTCTTAGGCACAATTATCCACAGTAAAACATATACAATAACTAGCCACAAAGGAAAACCCCAATAGCCAAAAATTGCGGCAATTACTGATAATGAAGCCACAAGTCTTAACCATAGCGCATCATTAATACCAAAGTAGGCGCTTATGCCCGAAAACACTCCTCCTAAAATTTTTCTTTCAGAATCTCTAAATAATTTTTTACTACGTTCTTTTTGATTGCCGGCATTTTCACTTTCATCTTCTTCCTCAAAATCAGCTGTGGTTCCCATTGTTTTTATGGCCGCATCAACATCCTCAAGCATTATAACTTCTCTAGAGTTGCTTAGTTTTTCCGAAAATAGCTCTCCCAATCTAGCCTCAATATCTGCGATAATTTCATCCTTATCTTCATCATTGGCAAAGTAGTCTTTTATACTTATCAAATAATTCTGAAGAATAATATAGGCATCCTCTGCAATATGATAAACAATGCCGTTGAGGTTTATGGTTATGGTTTTATTCATTGTTACTTGCTTTATTGTTTGTAGTATTTTTTACGGCTTCAACCAACTCAACCCATGTAGTTTCAAGTTCATTCAAAAAAACTTGTCCTTCTGCGGTAAGTTGAAAATATTTTCTTGGAGGTCCTGATGCAGATTCTTGCCATTTGTAGCTTAAATAGCCACTATTTTTAAGTCTTGTTAACAAAGGATAAATAGTGCCTTCAACAACAATCAGCTTTGCTTCTCGTAACTGACTAATTATATCTGAAGCATACACTTCCTTATGAGATATAATTGACAGTATGCAGTATTCTAAAATGCCCTTGCGCATTTGAATTTTTGTGTTTTCTACTTTCATACTATTTACTGTGAGTTATGACTTGCATATCATTAATTTATAATACAAAGATATGTATTATAAATAGTATTATGCAATGCATAGTACTATATATTCTCACTGTCTAATCGTAAAGTGCTGAACATCAGCATATTTATTCGCAAAATAAAATGATGTGGGTAACTCGTGTGACTAAAAAAATGGTGGGCGTCTTAATGCATGTTCGGAATTTTCAGCAATTTTGAGCTCTTAATTTAACTAAACAAAAAAAAATATCATTATGGGAATGATGCAAGAATTTAAAGATTTTATAGCCAAGGGCAATGTTGTTGACTTTGCCGTAGCTGTAATTATGGCCACCTACTTTGGCCTTATTGTTAAGTCGTTAATCGACAATATAATTATGCCCCTTGTTGGCATGGCGCTTGGAGGCCAAGATTTATCAACCATGAAACATGTTTTGAAGGAAGGCACATTGGATGAGGCTGGAAAAATGGTTGGTGAAGTTGCTATTGGTTATGGTGCACTTATTAACTCAATTATGGTATTTGTAATTGTGGCCTTTGTAGTATTCTTATTGGTTAAGGCTTATAACAATATGAAAAAACCAGAAGTAGAAGAAGAGGCTGGACCAACAGAAGTTGAAATGCTTACAGAAATTAGAGACTTATTAAAAAAATAAAACAATAAATATTTAAAAAATGAAAAAGATACTATTAATTACAATTGGCTTTGTATTGGCAATTGGCTTTTCTTTTGCGCAATATGATACTTATAGCTTAGAAGAAGTAAAGTCTGAAATTACTAAGCAAGAAGCAGCTGTTAGTGCTGCAAATGACGCACTAAATGTGCTTATTGAAAGAAGAGAATTACTTGACAACGCAGGTTGGAAATTTGGAGGAGGAGCCTCAATAACAGGCTCTCAATCATGGTTTAACAATTGGGCAGATGGTGGCGAAAACACTACTAGTGCAAATGTTTTAGCATCAGTTTTTGCAAATTGGAAACAAGGAAGAAAAACTTGGGACAACTCATTGAAAGTAGAATTTGGACAATTTAAATCTGGCGCACAACCTTGGAGAAAAGGTTTAGACAAGATTGGTTTAACATCTAAGTATGGTTATGAGTTAAAAAACAACTGGTACTTTGCCACTTTGTTTGGTTTAGAAACTCAATTTACTAAAGGTTACCAATACTTGGGCATCCCTAATCTTGTAACAGGAAATGAGCAAAGACAATTTATCTCTAACCTTTTTGCTCCTGCTAAAATTAACTTAGGAGTTGGTTTTGATTACAAACCAAGTGACAATTTCTCATTATTTATTTCACCCTTAACTGCACGTGTATTCTTAATTATGGATGATGGTATTGCAAGACAAGGTAGATATGGAAATAAGATTTTTGATGCTGCTGGTAACGAAATTAAAGCGGCATACAATGCAAATCCTGCTAGCTGGGACAATACCAAGTTTGAGCTTGGAGCTATGTTAAAGGCCAGGTACCAAAGAGATATAACTAAAGGTTTAAATTTTAGTACTGACTTAGAGTTATTCTCAGATTACTTAAACAATCCTCAAAATATTGATGTAGTATGGGGCACCTATTGGACTTGGGCATTAACAGACTATTTAGGTCTTACTTATACAACTGAGGTAAGATATGACCATGACATTCCAATTACTGAATTTGATGAAAAAGGAGTAGTTGAAAGAGTTGGTCCAACCACACAGTTCCGTCAAGTTTTAGGCGCTGGGTTGGTTTACACCTTCTAAATATTAAAATGACTTAATCGAACAAATCAAAAAGGGAGCATTGGCTCCCTTTTTTTATGTACGTAATTTTGTAAAAGCACAAAACATTAACCTAAAAATGTAAAAATTAACATCTATTAATTAATACAAATGCATTTTCAGGTGTTTTATAGTAGCATTAGTTGAACACTGATGCTACAATTGATAAATTTGCTATCCTTTATAAAATTATATAACTACTATGGAAATTCCATCACAGCCGACCGAATTGGGTACTACCAGCACAGGACCCGACATACAAAGGTTAAATGAAAAGATACAATTTGAAAGTGAATTTGTAACCAAATTGAACTTAGAAATTGGGAAAGTTATCGTTGGGCAAAAATATATGCTTGAAAGGTTAATGATCGCACTTTTAGCTCAAGGGCATATTTTGCTTGAAGGTGTGCCAGGTTTGGCAAAAACTTTGGCCATCAACTCCTTATCATCATCTATTGAAGCCAAGTTTAGTCGTATTCAGTTTACGCCAGATTTGCTCCCTGCAGATGTTGTAGGAACAATGATATACAACCAACCTAAAAATGAGTTTATCGTAAAAAAAGGACCAATATTCGCAAATTTTGTTTTGGCTGATGAGATAAATCGTGCCCCGGCAAAAGTGCAAAGTGCCTTGTTAGAAGCCATGCAAGAAAGGCAAATTACCATTGGCGAAAATACATTTAAGCTGCAAGAACCTTTTTTGGTATTGGCAACGCAAAACCCAATCGAACAAGAAGGAACTTACCCATTACCTGAGGCGCAGGTAGATAGATTTATGCTTAAGGTTGTTATCACTTACCCAAGTAAGGAAGAGGAAAAGCAAATTATGCGTTTGAATGTTTCTGGTAAGTTTCCAAAAATTTCTCCAATCATTAAGCCTGAGCAAATTTTAAGAGCTCGTGAGGTTGTTAGAGAAATTTATATGGATGAAAAAATAGAACGCTACATATTAGATATCGTTTTCGCCTCTCGTAATCCTGAAAATTATGGCATGGAAGATATGAAACATCTAATCGCATATGGCGGCTCACCAAGAGCAACTATTAATCTAGCTTTGGCTGCACGTGCCCATGCTTTTATAAAACGCAGAGGTTATGTTATACCTGAAGATGTTCGTTCAATTTGTAATGATGTTATGCGCCACAGAGTTGGTATTACCTATGAGGCAGAAGCTGAAAACATAACTTCTGAAAACTTGATTAGCGAAATTTTAAATAAAGTAGAAGTACCCTAATTTTTAAAAATGGACACACAAGAACTGCTTAAAAAAGTTCGTAAAATTGAAATTAAAACAAGGGGCATTTCTAACCACTTGTTTACTGGCGAATACCATAGTGTGTTTAAAGGTAGGGGTATGTCTTTTAGTGAGGTACGTGAATACCAATTTGGTGATGAAATTAGAACCATTGATTGGAATGTTACCGCAAGATTTAACAGCCCCTATGTAAAGGTGTTTGAAGAAGATAGGGAGTTGATTGTTATGCTAATGATTGATGTAAGTAAATCAGCATTTTTTGGCACAAACAAAGAGATGAAAAATGATATTATAACCGAAATTTCGGCTATTCTAGCATTTTCCGCAATACACAATGATGATAAAGTAGGCATCATTATGTTTAGCAATAAAGTTGAGCTATACATTCCTCCCAAAAAAGGAAAGCAACATATTTTAAGAATTATACGAGAGCTTGTTGGTTTTGAACCAAGCGAATCGGGCACCAACATAGCAGAGGCTTTAAGCTTTATGAGCAACGTTAATAAAAAGAGGAGTATCGTTTTTTGTATCTCCGATTTTATTGACGATAACTACAGTGATGCATTAAAAATTGCTGCAAAAAGGCATGATGTTATCGGCCTTAAAGTGTATGATAAGTTTGAAAGTGAATTGCAAAATATTGGACTTACCAGGGTATTTGATGCGGAAGGTTCAGAAGCAATATGGGTAGATACTTCTAGCGCTGCTGTGAGAAAAAAATACAACGATTGGTATAGTGCCAATCACGACTACTTTAAAAATGCCTTTTTAAAAAGTGGGTCAGATGTAATTTCTGTAAGAACAGATGAAGATTACATAAAATCATTGCTTGGCTTTTTCAAAAATAGGGGGAAAAGAAAATGATAAAAAAATATTTTTGTTATTTCTTGTTATTGATCTTTAGCGGCCTTTTAACTGCCAATCCGGTAATTATCTTAAATTCTACCGACACTACTGCTTATGATATTGGCGATTGGATTACCTATAAAATTGAGGTTTACAATGCCACTGCCGACCAAGTAACTTGGCCCACTGCCGAGTCTTTTAAAAATTTTGATTTAATTAAGATTGAGGAAGCAAAAGAGGTTACGGTAAACAAGCAAAAGGTAGTAATTAAAGAATACATTTTAAGTAAATATGAGCCGGGCATTTATGAGTTTCCTGTTATATACATAAATGTAAATGATGGCGAAAAAAGAAGCGTTAGAAAAACCAAGCCTGTAGATATTGAAATAATTGGTTTAGAAATTGACACCAGCATAGACATTATGCCTATTAAAGCTCCTATGGAGGTGCCATTAACATTGCGCGACTACTTGCCACTAATATTGAGCTGTGCAGGTGGATTGTTTTTAATTGGCTTGTTGATTTACCTTGTGAAAAAACTAAAAGAGAAAAAAGAAAATGTGCCTGCACCACCAAAAGTAATTTTGCCTGCGCATGTTATAGCAAATGAGCAGTTTGCTCAGTTAAAATTGAAAAAACTTTGGCAACAAGGAGAGGTAAAGGAATATTACAGTGAAATAAGTGAGATACTTAAAAACTACATAGAAAAAAGATTCGACCAACCAACCTTAGAAAAAACAACGGCAGAAATTATAGATGGTTTTACACATAAGGCATATCAGAATAATCAAAAAACCACACTACTCCAAACATTACAAATGTGCGACATGGTAAAGTTTGCCAAAGCAAAACCAAGTATTGATCAACATGAAAGCACCTTAATTGAGGCTGAAAACTTTGTTAATCAAACAAAGGAAGTTGTAATGGAAGAAAGTCCAGACATTACTTCACCAAATGAAGGAGGCGAAACTTGAAAGATGTAATATTTTCGAACCCAGCATTTTTTTATCTGCTATTGCTAATCCCTTTTGCAGCGTTTTGGTATTGGGCCAAATATCGCAAACGCAATGTAGCTATGATGATGCCATCTTTAGCGCCTTTTGGTAAAACCCGGGGATTGAGAAGCTACTTAATGCCTATGCTTTTTCTTTTAAGAATGTTGGCAATAGCGTTTATCATTATAGCCTTAGCCAGGCCACAAAATGCTTTAAAAGAAGAAAAAATCAATGCTGAGGGTATCGATATCGTAATTGCAATAGATGTTTCTACCAGTATGCTTGCAGAAGACTTAAAGCCCAACCGAATAGAAGCAGCAAAAAATGTTGCCAAACAATTTATTGAAGGTAGAACTACTGATCGTGTTGGTCTGGTAGTTTTTAGTGGGGAAAGCTTTACGCAATGTCCTATTACTACCGACCATGATGTAATTATTAAGCTATTTGATGAGGTTAAAAGTGGTGTGCTTATGGATGGCACCGCAATTGGCATGGGTGTGGCAAATGCCGTTGCTCGCTTAAAAGACAGCAAAGCAAAAAGCAAGGTAATTATTTTGTTAACTGATGGTGAAAATAATGCAGGCAACATAGATCCTTTAACTGCCGCAGAAGCAGCTGCCGAATTTGGCATAAAAGCATACACCATAGGTGTTGGCACAAGAGGCTACGCGCCCTACCCTTCCAAAACTATTTTTGGCTCTGTTAGATATCAAAATATAGAAGTGAAAATTGATGAAGACCTTTTAAAAGCCATTGCCGAAAAAACAGACGGTAAATATTTTAGGGCAACCAATACTGAAAAGTTAGGCCAAATTTGGCAAGAAATTGACAAGCTAGAAAAAACCAAAATAGAAGTAACCTCCATTAAAAGGTTTGTTGAGCGCTTTCATGTATTTGCTAGAATAGGTTTGCTATTGTTTGGATTAGAATTGTTTTTGAGATACGTAATACTTAGACCAGCACCATAATGTTTAGATACGAAAACCCTCAATTTTTTTGGTATTTGCTGGTAATTCCAGTATTCATACTACTGTTTATCATTGGTGTGTGGTGGAGAAATAGAAACATAAAAAAATTAGGTGGTAAAGAAACACTTTCAAAACTTACCCCAGGCCTGCCAATATTTAAACGCTACATAAAGTTTGGACTGTTAATGCTAAGTGTTTTCTTTTTAGTTATTGCTTTAGCTAACCCACAATTTGGCACTAAAACCGAAAAGGTAAAGCGCCAAGGGGTAGATGTTTTTATAGCCATTGATGTGTCTAAAAGCATGTTGGCTGAAGATGTTAAACCAAGCCGATTGGTTAAAACCAAACAAATGGTTTCTACTTTAATTGACCGACTTCAAAATGATAGAATAGGTATTATTGTTTTTGCCGGAAACGCCTATTTACAAGTGCCTCTTACCATTGATTATGGAGCCACTAAGCTGTTTATGAATAGCTTAAATCCAGAAGTTATTCCAACCCAAGGAACGGCCATTGGCGCAGCCATAGAATTGGCCATGGAATCGCATGATGAAAAAAACAAAAAACATCAAGCATTGGTTATTATTTCAGATGGTGAAGACCATGACAGTGAAGCAGAAGACATGGCAAGAAAAGCCAGAGACAATGGCATTTCGGTATTTACCATTGGTGTTGGCTCTGATGAAGGGGCACCTATACCTGCAAGCAAAGTAAGTGGCAGCAGCATTTATAAAAGAGATGCACAAGGAAAAGTAATTATGAGCCGGCTTAATGAGGGAATGCTTAAAAAAATTGCTGATAAAGGTGGTGGCAAATATTACCGAATGAGCAAAAACAACTCTGAAGTTAGAGCTTTGGTTGGTCAATTAGCGCAAATTGAGAAGAAAGAGTTTGAAGAGCGCATTTATACCGATTATGAAGATTGGTTTCAAATACCATTGGGCATAGCATTGTTGCTATTGTTGGTTGAGTTTTTACTATATGAACGCAGGAGTAGTTTGTTTGGTAAATTGTTTGGCACTAAATAACCTTTAACAATCTATAACCTCAAATGGAATTATTTTTGATGTAACACATTTAATATGGCAAACAGTTTTAAAATCGTACTTATAATAATTGTAACAAGCATGGCAATTAATGGCTTGGCTCAAAAAGCCGACAAAAGGTTGTTGCGCAAAGGCAATGCTGAGTATGAAAAAACAAACTATGCCACTGCAGAAGAAAAATACAAAGAAGCCGTTTCAGAAAATCCAAATAATGCCATTGGCAACTTTAACTTGGGCAGTGCACTCTATAAGCAAGATAATTTTGAAGCCGCAAGTGCTGAGTTTAACAATGCTATATCGAACATGAAAAATGATGCAGACATAGCAAAAAGTTATTTTAATATGGGCAATGCTATGTTAAAAAATAACCAAATTGAAGAAAGCATTGAAGCTTACAAAAACTCGCTAAAACACAATCCCAAAGATTATGACGCCAAATACAATTTATCATATGCCTTATCTATGAAGCAACAACAGGAAGAGCAAGAACAACAAGAAGGTGAAGATGGGGAGCAAGGGGATAAGGAAAACGAAAACCAAGAAGAACAAGAGGAGAAAGAGGAAAAAGAAAGCGAAAACCAAGAGCAAGAAAACCAGGAAAACCAAGAGGAACAGGATAGCCAAAAAGAAGAAGAGCAAAAAGAAGGGGAAGAGGGTGAAGGTGAAGAAGAAGAGGATGGAAAGGAAGGTGGAGAGGGTGAAGAAGAAAAAGAGGGTGAGGAACCAAAACCTGGAGAAGAGGGCGAGCAGCAACCACCAAAAGATGGCGAAATGAAAGAGCAAGAAGTGCAAATGCAAAAAATGAGCCGTGAAGAAGCATTGAGAATGTTAAAAGCATTGGAAAATCAAGAGCTTAAGGTTCAACAAAAGGTAATGCGCGCCAAAGCAAAGGGCAATAAAGTAAAATCGGATAAAGACTGGTAACTGATGTTTAGGATATTACTTACAGCTATAGCGATATTGGCAATTACGGCACTTGGTATTGCTCAGGTAACTTTTCAATCAACTGCTCCAAGCAAAGTAGAAGTAAACAAGCCATTTCAAGTAAAGTTTACGTTAATGAATGCATCTGGAAGCAAATTTAAACCGCCACAATTTGCCAACCTTACCTATATTTCTGGCCCACAGCGTTATTCAGCAAAAAAAAATATAAATGGCAAAAGAAAATCTACCTTAAGTTATGCCTATAATCTAAAAGCAGTTAAAGCAGGTAAATATAAATTGGGTGTAGCAACAATATATGCATCTGGCAGAAAGTTAGAAACAAAGCCAATAACCATAGAAGTAGTTGCTACTAATACTATTAAAACAAATAAAAAAAGTAGCTCAACAAAAAGTAATGATGAAGACGAGATGCCCGACCCATCTAATCAAGATGCAATGGAGCAGTATGTTAAAGACAACGTTTTTATTATTGCCGAGTTAAGTGATACAGCACCTTATGTTGGTGAACAAGTAGTAATTCAATATAAGCTGTATACCAATCAAAAAGTAAGCAGTTTAAACATCACACAAGAACCAAGTTATACCGGTTTTTGGGTTGAAAAAGGCGCTCAGTATCGCAGTTTTCCGCAAAAGAAAGATTCTTTAAATGGCAAACTTTACACCGTTGCTACTTTGCGAACTACAAGTGTATTTCCGCAAAGATCGGGCGAGCTTATTATAGAGCCCATGCAATTAGAAATGATTGCTCAAATTAGAACACAACCTAACCCCGCAGTTAAAAATGGAGCGAATTGGTTTAGAAATGTTCGAACAAAAAGCTATAAAGTAGTAGATGAAACCGAACAAACATCACTTAAGGTTTTACCGCTGCCCGAAAAAAACAAACCCAAAAACTTTACAGGTGCTGTTGGGCAATTTCAAACAGCCATTAACTTAAGTCCTATTAAAACTTACACTGATGAACCTATAACCCTTTCTTACAGAATAAATGGAAGCGGAAATTTAAAATTGATAGAAGACCCCGTTATAGATTTACCTGAAAGTTTTGAAAGTTTTGACCCTAAAATAAATGCCACTGGCGGAGCCAAAGCCGATAAGGTTTATGAGTATTTTATTTTTCCACGTGAACCTGGCACCTACAATTTAGGGCCTTTTGAATTTGGTTACTTTGACCCTGTTTCGGAGCGATATATAATAAAGCAATCTAAGCGCTTTAAAGTAATAGTTGAAGAAGGTGACGACTATAACCAAGATGATAATAATAATCAATATTTTGGAGATGACATTAGGCCACCCATAGATGATTTAAAGCGTTTGAAAAAACCAAGTAAAGCATTTTTTGGAAGTGCTCCTTTTTATGTGACTTGCGCTTTGCCGTTATTGCTTTTAACATTGGTTTTAGCCAAACAAGCCCGCGACAAAAAATTACATGCCAATGCCCACATCATCAAAAAAGATAAAGCAAATTTAGTTGCGCTTAAAAGATTGCAAATTGCCAACGATTTAAAGAATAAAGGCGATAGAAAAGGCTTTTATAATGAAACCATTCGGGCTGTTTTACAGTACTTAAACGACAAGTTTAATTTGCCAACTAGCGAGCAATCGCGACAACAAATTGAAGCCACATTGTTGCAAAAAAACATAACTCCCGAAACTTCAAATCAATTAATTAAGCTAATTGACAATTGCGACATTGCGCTTTATGCGCCCGCATCAGACGGTGATATGGATAAAACATTTACCAATGCTGTAGATTTTATTACTTCAGTAGAAAATCAATTAAAGCAATGAAATTATTGATTTTTATATTATTGCTTATTCCCCAAGCAAATGCCACTGAAGCCGGTCAAATGAACAAATTGGCGCTAGAAAGCTACCAAACTGAAGCTTATGATGCAGCTATAGGCTATTGGGAGGAATTAGAAAATAACAATAAAGTTTCGGCTAACTTATACTTTAATTTAGGCAATGCACACTATAAAAATGGAGCAATTGGCAAAGCCATATATTATTATGAAAAAACTTTAAAGCTTAAGCCCAATCATCAATTTGCAAAAGACAATATCGACTTTGTAAGCAATCAACTAAAAGATGATATTGAGGCCCAACCCGGCAAATTCATCAATCGCACTTGGCGAAATGTAGCATTTAAATTAAAAGCGAATACATGGACGTTGCTTTCCATTTTAACATTGTATGTCTTTTGTGGCGCCTTACTACTATTTCTTATACACCCAAAAGCACTATTTAAACGCATAGCCTTTTTATTAAGCCTCTTGTTTTTTGTGCTGCTCTTACTATTTTCAATTGTTGCAACTACACGCCATCAATTTGATAAAAACAAAGGATTCGCCATTGTGTTGCAAGACGACACTCCTGTAAAAAATAAAGCTCAAAAAGTATCCAAACAAAAATATACCATTAATGAAGGTGCCAAAGTTGAAATTGTTGAACGCAAAGAAGGTTGGTTTTTAATAAAAATTGCTGATGGTAGAGAAGGATGGTTGAGTAAGGAGGAAATTGGTGTAATTTAAAACAAGAATTCCTGTGCATTAGCTTTCTGCTAAAAACTGGTGCGAAAATAATTTATCATTAATCATTGTTAAGCCATAACCTACTAAGTTTTTAATAATTTGCTCTCTTCCCAAAAGCTTTTGAAATGGGAGAGATGCCCAAAGACTTAATTAAATAATTTTGGCAACAACAATCAGCCTTAACCTACCGATTGCTACCTTTATTGCATGATTGCAATTGACTATTCAAATGTTAGTCTTGACCGACTAATTACCCACCATATTGGCAGCCGACATGAAGAAGATGGCATTGCCATTTCTACCGAAACAACACATGTAAACACCGCTAGCCTAGATTATATTTTACAATATTTTCTTTCGCCATTTGAGCCTATCGACTTTCACCATTTCACCCATAGTGTCGGGCTAGAAATGAATGAAGTGTATACATTGGCAAGTCAAGTGTTTGACGACTTTAACACCTTTCAAAAAGTATCTGAAAGCTTGGCTTCATTGGTATATGAAAGCTCAGATCATCCTAAAGTTAAGCCAGGTGAGTTAAGCATTGCCTACTTTAACAACATACAATTTGATGATGAAATTGTGGATGCAATAGGCATTTTTAAAAGTGAAAACAATGTGCCATTTGTAAAGCTAAACAACCAAAAATCGCGCTACGCAATTAACCACGATTTTGGCTTTGAGTTAAAAGGGATTGACAAAGGCTGCTTGGTTTTTAATACCAGCAAAAACTTAGGTTATAGTGTTTTAGTAATTGACAATGCCCGCAAGTTTGGTGATGCCAAATATTGGGTAGAAAATTTTTTGCAGTTAAAGCCAAGTAGTGATGCCTATCACAATACCAAAGACGTTTTAAAAATCACCAAAGATTTTGTTACCAAGCAAATTTCGGGAGGAGAATTCGGTTTAACCAAAACCGATAAAATTGAAATGTTGAACCAAACCATGGACTACTTTAAAAACAACGAGTCGTACAACAAAGAAGAGTTTGAAACGCAGGTTTTTAAAAATGAAGAAGTAAGAAGCTCCTATCAACAATACAACCAAGCTGTTGCTAAAGAAAAAGACATTGAGTTAGAAGACAATTTTGACATATCGGCACCTGCAGTACAAAAGCAAAGCAGAGCATTTAAAAGCGTGTTAAAATTGGATAAGAACTTTCATGTGTACATACATGGCGATAAAAGCAAAATTGAAAGAGGCATTGAAGAAGATGGCAGGAAATTTTATAAGATATATTACGAGAAGGAAGATTAAGATTACCCTTTCCCATGTTAGCTAAAATGGCAATCATTTTACTAAATTATTTAGTATTTTTATCGTCTAATTTCTACTATGAAAAAAGAATTGATAAAAGAACTCTTTGAAAAGTTTGAATCTGCAAGTATTGACCTCAATGATATGGAGTGCTGGAGTGCTAGGGATTTGCAAGAAATTTTTGGCTACAAAGAATGGCGAAACTTTACCACTGCTATTTTAAAAGCAAGTAACGCCTGTGAAAGCGCAGGTGAAAAGGTCGATTATCATTTTGTTGGCGTCAACAAATTGATAGAACACGGAAAAGGAGGAAAACGAGAAATTAAAGATGTCGCCCTTACAAGATACGCATGTTATCTAATCGCACAGAATGCCGACCCTAACAAACAAGAGGTGGCTTTTGCTCAAACCTATTTTGCAGTGCAAACCCGAAAGCAAGAATTAATTGAAGAACGATTACTGGAAGTAGCCAGAGTTAATGCAAGAGAAAAGCTCTCCAAATCTGAAAAGAAACTTTCAGGCATTATTTATGAAAGAGGAGTTGACAATAGAAGTTTTGCATTCATTCGTTCAGAAGGTGATAAAGCCCTATTTGGTGGGCGGACCACACAGTTTATGAAGCAAAAATTGGGCATTCCAACCAATCGGCCATTGGCCGATTTTCTGCAAACATTATTGATTAAAGCTAAGGATTTTGCTGCTGAATTAACAAGCCACAATGTTGTTGATAAAGATCTTTCAGGGGATATCGCAATTACGAAAGAACACGTTGAGAACAATACTGAAGTGCGAAAAATGCTAGAAAAGCGTGGTGTAAAACCAGAAAATCTCCCTGCTGCAGAAGACATTAAAAAGATACAACGTAAAATTAAAAGTGATGAAAAGAAAATTTTGAAAGGGAAGAACTGATTCATCCAATAAAACATAAGCTATCGCAGTTAACTGAATATTAGAATATGAATTTGGGAAAACCCGTTGGCCAAGAAACAATTGATGCACTTAACTCGCAATTTGAGTTAGTAAATTCGGCGATTGGAAATCAGTTGAATGAACTAATGAAGTTACATGAAAAGGAAAGTAATAACACTTTGTATAGAGATGCAATTAATAAAATCTACAACTGTTTCGCTTTACATCAATTGGAATTTTCAACTTTTGCTAAAAATTACATTAATCAAACCTATCCAGAATTTCAGTTTAGGATGATGCATGGAAATAAAGTTGTAAGAATTTTACATGATTTTATTAATGTTTTTGAAAGAAAAATTGAGGAGTTAAGACTATCCAATGAATTATTCAATGGCAAAATAACAACCGTTTTATCTCCAATGAAGGAAAGTGTTGAGTTAAACTGGAAAGAGAAAGAAGAAAAGATTAAGAATGGGTTATCCAAAAAGGGCATATTGAGCGGCATAGAAAGAAGAAGATTTGAAACCAGTATCAAAAGAAGAGCTTTGAAAAAATTAGGCTGGATATCAAAAGATGATGCAAACATCCTTGAATTTATTTGGCACATGAGGAACACTATGCACAATGATTTTATTGCACAAAATGACTATAACTTAAACCTATCAGTACAAAGTAAGATGTATTCTTATCAAATTCGAAAAGATAACATTGTGAAAGTGGATTTAGAAGAAATTTTTGTGCTAACAAAAAAACTTTCCGCGATTTTGTTAAAAATCTGTGGTAATAACTGCAATGTCCATTTGCTGGCGTCAACAAAAAGATAATCAGTGAGAACTATTTATCTATTTTAACCAATAAAAATAAAGATGAGCATACTGCAATAAGAAAAAGCCCAAGGCTACTTAGACTAACAATATTAGAAACTGAAATCCAATACTTGATCTCTGTTAATGAATTCCCGTTTAATATAATAAAAAACATTGTCGTTAAGATGGGCTAAGCAAGCGTTAACAAAACTATTAACCAAAAAGAACCGTAATAACTCTCTGTCTTATTATAAACAGAAAGAGCTTTTTCTAGAGAATTTTTATGTTTCATCTTGATATGTTCCCTAGCTTCCAATTTCTGTTGAGCAGTTAAACTCGCTATTTGATCAGCTGCAGAATTTTCTAGTCTATTCAATTCATTATTATACCAGCTATTTAGCTCTTTTGTATTTTCAATGTCAACCTTTTGATAAAAGATGGACTCTTTGAGAATTGAATATTTCTGAAATCGGTCTTTTAGTTTTATCTCTTTATGTAGCGCAGTGCAACCAATACCAATTCTTACCTCATCTATTAAGTTTGCTTTAGAATAATTAACCTTGCTTTTTATTGTTTGATATAAAAGCATCAAAAAGGCAGTAGAAATAGCAGAAATTGAGCCGAACAATTTGATATAAGTGAATAGTAATTCTTCCATCCGTTAAAAATATTTATTTATCTAATTGTGTATTTATTAGGCTATCAACAATTTGTTGGCTAAATCTAAAACCGCAAATCCACTGCGTTCACCCCATTTACTTTTGAGTAATGTTTAAGTTTCTATAAATGAAACCATATTTTAGTATGCTAAATCCAATGTCCATTGTCCAAAGTCCCAAATCCATTTCATGCTCAAAATTCATAAATCTTCCGCAGGCTCAGGTAAAACATTTATACTTGTTAAAGAGTATTTAAGGCTGGCTTTAAAAGAACCACAAAGCCGATTTAAGCACATTTTAGCAATTACATTTACTGTTAAGGCTACTGCCGAAATGAAAAATCGAATTGTAAAAAGCACCAACGCATTTGCTACGCTACCTTTTAAAAAACTGAAGAATGACCAACAAACCTTGGCCAATATACTTACACAAAACAATGATGAAGGCTTAGGGATTGATTATGCCGAATTGCAAAAACGTTCCAAACTTTTGCTTAGTGCCATTCTTCACAATTACTCCGATTTTGCTGTAAGTACTATTGACAGTTTTGTAGTTAAACTGGTAAAAACTTTTGCCTATGATTTAGACTTGCCTGTAAGTTTTGATATGGCCCTAAATAAAACGGAAATATTAGAGCAAATAGTTGATTTACTAATAAGCAAGGTGGGTGAACAAGAAGCCGAACTCACCGAAATTTTAGTGGATTATGCCAAGAACAATACTGAAGATGAGAAGAGCTGGAATATTGATTATTTCATAAAAGACTTTGTTAACTCCGTTTTTGCCAAAGGCAATCCCCCTGAAATTGAAGCATTACAGCACAACAACTACAACGATTTTAAAGAAAGCCGCAAAACACTTAAAAAATTAACAAGCAATTTAGATAATGCAGTGGTTGAATTGGCTGAGCAAGGGCAAAATTTAATTGACAATACAGGGTTAGAAGCTGGCTCATTTTTCCAAGGTTCAAGAGGCGTATTTGGCTACTTTAATAAAATAATAACTGCCGACAGTCCAATTATGGCAACCGGATTAAACAGCTACCACAATGCCTCATTTAATGACGATAAATGGTATTCGGGCAAAGCTGATGTAGCTGCTAAAGCAAGTATTGATGGCATTAAAGCACAATTAATTGAGGTGCAACAAAAAATTGCAGCTACGGTTGACGGCAAAATGAGCATGTATAATTTGGCCAATCAAATTTTAAAACATCTCAATCCATTGGCATTGCTAAAAAAGTTTCAAGAGTTATTAAAGCAATACAAAGTAGCCAACAATGTATTGTTACTCTCCGAGTTTTATGAGCTTATAAGTGAGGTAGTGCAAAAGCAAGATGCACCTTTTATTTATGAGCGCATTGGAGAATGGTATGATCATTATTTAATTGATGAGTTTCAAGACACTTCACTTAACCAATGGCATAATTTATTGCCCTTGCTAGAAAATAGAATGAGTGAAGATGGAGCACAACATGATAGCTTAATTGTGGGTGATGGCAAGCAAAGTATTTACCGCTGGCGTGGCGGTGAAGTAATGCAGTTTGCAACCCTACCAAAAATTTACAATCCCAAAGGAGATTTATTAGTTGCTCAACGTGAACACACATTTTTACAAAAGGGCAATACCGATACTTTTCCTAAAGAAGGCGAGCAAAACTCCAATTACAGGAGCTGCGAAAACATCATCAACTTTAACAACAACTTGTTCGATTTTTTAGCTGATAAAAATCCGTTAACGCAAATGATCTATCAAAATCAAGCGCAACTAAACGGCACTGGCAAGCAAGGGGGTTATGTAGCTATCGACTTTTTTGAGAGGTCGGAAGATAACACAGCATTAAGATTAGAAAAGTTAGGTGATTTATTGAAGGATTTAACTAAAAGAGGTTACAGTTATGGCGACATTGTAATACTATCGAGAGCTTCAAAAGACATTGCCAAAATGGCCAATTACTTAATGAAAAATGGCAAAACGGTAGTAACACCCAATAGCTTATTGGTTAGCAACGATAGTAAGGTGCAATTGGTAATAAGTTGTTTTAAATGCATTGCCAATGGCAATGATCAAATTGCGAAAGGCGAAATTATCTATCTACTCGGCATACTAAAAAACCTAAAATTGAGTGCCAAGCATGAGCAAATTTTTGAAGCAACACATAATTCAAATGCTGAATTTTCTAAGTTGTTGAATCAGCTGTTTGCTGTTGATTTTAGCTTTGAGCGTTGCAAAATGCTAAGCGTTTATGAAACGCTCGATTACATAATAGATGCGTTTAAATTGAACAATCAGCGCAACGCTTATCTTACTTATTTTGAAGAAGCTGTTTTCAATTATTCAAACAAAAAAAATCAAAACTTATCAGAGTTTTTAGAGTGGTGGGAAGACAATAGAGAGGAGATAGCCATTACCTATCCTGAGAGTGATGATGCCATTCGTTTAATGACCATTCATAAATCTAAGGGGTTAGAGTTTCCTGTGGTTATAATGCCATTTGCCGAGATGAATGCGCGCGTTTCGGGGCACTTGTGGTTTACCCCAAATAAAGAGCTAAATATTCCTCTAAAAACCACCATGATTAAGTACAACTCAAAGCTACTAGATACTGAGCTGGAAGGTAAATACACCTATGAAGAAGACCAAACAACTTTAGACAATTTAAATGGCATGTATGTAGCATATACCCGAGCTGCCAATGAGTTGCATTTAATGTTGGAACAGCCAAGAAAGATATCGGAAGCACATACCGCAACCAATTATTTGGCTCAGTACTGTGAAAGTGTTAATGGCAATTATGAAGGTTTAACCGAGTTTGGTAGTAAAACCATAAAGCTAGCTAAGGAAACCCATGATGATATAAAACCATTTTTCGAGTTATCGCCAATTGATGAAACTTCCAATAAGATTGAGTTGAACATTAAAACATCTTATGATAACAGGTGGAAAGGGCATAAGCGCGACAAAGTAGATAAGGGAATATTGGTACACGAAATTTTAGCACAAGTAAAAACTGCCGATAAGGTTGATGATGTTTTGGAGCAATGGCATGCCCGTGGAGATATTGATAGACTTGAAAAAGAACAGCTTTCGGTCTCAATTAAGCAATTATTGAGTGACCCAACATTGGCCGATTGGTATAAAAACGATTTAACAATAATTAATGAACGTACGTTCATAGCAAGCAATGGCGAAAAATTTCAACCTGACCGGGTGGCGATTGATAAAATAACCAATAACGTAGCTGTTATTGACTATAAAACAGGAAAAGAGGCGGAAAAACATAAAAAACAGATAAAAAATTATGAAAATTTGTTAAAAGAGCTAGGATACAAAAATGTAAAAAGCTTATTGATTTATACCGCTGAACAAAAAATTGTAGAAGTATGAGCACATTTTTAAGTAAAATAGCATCCAAACTGCTTAAAACACATGGCAATAACATGAGTGATGTTTTGCTCGTGTTGCCCAACAGAAGGCTAAATTTATTTTTACAAAATGAATTGGCTAAATCTACCAACTCAGCCATATTGTTGCCACGCACAATAACGCTAAAAAGCTTAGTGCAAGAACTATCTGAATTGGTGGTGCCTGATCAATTGAGCCAAATATTTGAGCTTTACAAAGTTTACAAAGCACAATGCATAAAGCTAGATCAAGAGCCACAAAGCATTGATCGCTTTTTAGGTTGGGGGCGCATGCTCTTAGCTGATATAAATGAGGTTGATTCTCAATTAGCCAATGGCGAAAACTTTTTTAATATACTGCAGCACTTTAAATCATTAAGCACATGGCAACCTGGTGAAAGTGATATTGAAGCGGGCAATCAAACAGTAGAAAATTATTTGGCCTTTTGGCAGCTGCTTGAAGCAATTTATAAAAACTATAATGCTGCTTTAAGCAAAAAAGGATACGCTTATGATGGTATGGTTTATCGTTACGCAGCAGAAAACATAGAAAAACTGCACGCTAAAATTGAAGAGGAGCAAATTTACTTTGTAGGCTTTAGTGCTTTTAATGCTTCTGAAAAACAAATTGTTAAATACCTCACTCAAAATAGAAATTGCGAGTTGCTTTGGGATTTAGATGAATATTATTTAAAAGACAATAGCCAAGAGGCTGGTAAGTTTTATAGGCAGTATATTAAAGAGTTTCATGTAGATAATGTTACTTGGTCAGGCAAAAACATTGCATCAAACCCAAAAAATGTAACTTCTATTGGCGCGGCCGGTAATATTGGACAAGCTTTAGCCGTAAGAGAAATTTTACAAAACCACTTAAAAATTGACAACGAAACAGCCAATGAAACGGCCATAATTTTAGCTGATGAAAATATGTTATTGCCATTGAGGCACAACTTGCCTGGCAACATTACCAATGTTAACATAACCATGGGCTTGCCATTTAAAAGCAGTCAGTTATACAGCCTATTTGAGTTGCTTTTTAACATGCAACAAAATAGAGCAAGGTTGCAAGAAGAGCGTAAAAGCAGTTTGGGGTATTACCACCAAGATTTGCAAAAAGTGCTTAACCATGCTTATGTGGTTTCGTTTACCAAAAAGAGCAGTGATTTACAAAGCAAAATAGCGTCAGAGAACTTGGTTTTTGTGCCTCAATCACCAATTGATAGTTTAAAGGATAAAGCACTTAACACTTTCATATGGCATGCAGAAACACCAGCTGATCTTACAGAAAAATCATTTGAGCTAGCAAATTTTTTAATTGCCATTTTTGAAGAAAAGGTTAATGAAGGACAAGCTGAAGCTAAAATTGATTTAGAATACCTATACAAGCTACGGGCAACTTTAAATAGACTAAACGAAATAATACAAGAAGATGCTGGTTTGGATGTTAGTGCTTACCGTCAACTTTTGCTAGACGAACTAAAAGCCATTAACATGCCTTTTGAAGGTGAGCCGTTAAAGGGTTTGCAAATTATGGGAATGCTAGAAAGTCGCGGGCTCGATTTTAAAAATGTGATTATTCTAAACCTAAATGAAGGCATTTATCCTTCTGGTAAAAGCAGCAATAGTTTTATCCCTTTTGAGATGCGTAAAGCTTTTGGCTTAAACACCTATGCCGATAAAGACAGCATTTTTGCTTATCTGTTTTATCGTCTATTTCATCAAGCCGAAAACGTTTATATGCTTTACAACACTGAGCGCAACGATTTAGGTGATTCAGAAAAAAGCCGATTTATTGCACAAGTTGAATTAGAGTTAGCCGCAAACAACAGCAACATAAATTACCAAAGCCGTTTATTAAACTTAAAGCATAAAGATGAGCCTGTTTCCAATGAAATAATTATTGAAAAGAGTGCGGCCATAATGGATAAAATTGCTTTTCAATTAACCAACGAAAAAAGAGGGTTGTCTGCCTCTGGTCTAAACACCTATAATCGCTGTAGTTTAAAATACTATTTCCAATATATTGCTAAGTTTAGAGAAGATGATGAGGTGGAAGAAACCTTGGCGGCCAACACATTTGGAACCTTAGTGCATGAAGCGCTAGATATAATTTACAAAGAGCTTTCGAGTAAAAATAAGTTTATTGATGCCGTTAGACTAGAAAGGTTTTTAAAGCGCAAAGAAAATATTGTTGAAGCCATTGACTTGGCTGTAAAGGATACGGATAACATAAACCTTAATCAGTTAAATGATGGTAAAAACAAGTTGTTGTATGAGGTAAGCAAACTGTTGGTAGAATCCTTAATAAAATTTGATGTTGGGCGCATTAAAGCATTAGAAAAAGATGGCAAACAATTAAAAATTGAATCATTAGAAGACAGCATGGCTTACCATTTAGAAGTGAACGGACTAAAGGTAAGGGTGAATGGCAAGGCCGATAGAATTGATGAAATTGATGGCGAAATACAAATTATTGATTACAAAACTGGTAAAACTGAAAATGCCAATGTAGAAGTGCCTTCCATAGATGAGTTAAGCAACAATCCGAATAAAGAAAAAGCGCTTCAGTTGATGTTTTATGCATTGCTTTACAGCCGAAAATACAACAACGGCAAACCCATTAAATCGGGCATTTACACTTTTAGAAAAATGAGCAAAGGCATTATTAATTTTGGAATTAAAGAGGCTAGAAGCAAAGCAAAAGCCGATAACAACATTACCCAAGCATTGGTAAATAACTTTGAAGAATTTGTGGTGAATTCAGTTACTGAATTAACCGATTCATCTATACCTTTTAAACAAACTAATGAGGTTGATGATTGCGCTTACTGCCCATATTTGGGTATTTGTCAGCGGTGATATTGAATACTAAGAAAACTAACGCTCGACTCTGTCGAGTGTTTTAGGGCTTGGTAATTGTATCGCCAGTGTTTAGTTCACATAAAAATGCTGTTGGGTATTCAACCTTCCAAATTTAAGTCTTCCAACCTAATCTAAACACTCCCAATCGACACAACACACCCCTTAAACGAGCATCCTTTGGTGCTAAGCGAAAAAGTTCTACTCAAAACACTTAATAAAGTATTTTTAAACAATGCGCCACAAAATTGAACTAACAGCAGCCATCTTAACAGGTATCCTTAAAATAGTTTGCGTTGAATTGTTTGACCTCAAAGCTGCTTTTATTTTTACCGCCATATTTGGTTGGTTAGGGTATTTGGGGTTTAGAGCTTATCAAAACAAATCTATATTTAACGATTGGGGGTTAACGTCAAAACACTTTAAGTCAAGTTTTTTAGCCTCAACCATTTTCGCTTGTCTTGCCATCATTATAATGCTAATTGTCGCCATTCAAAAAGGCAGCTTAACTTTTACTTGGCACTTTATTCCTTTGCTGTTGCTTTATCCTATTTGGGGCTTAATACAACAATTGTTAGTGCAAAACTTAGTGGCTTCAAACCTTAAAACATTGGGTGCAAAAAATTGGCTAATTGTTTTGGCCTCATCATCCATGTTCGCCTTGGCTCATGTGCCATATCCTATTTTAACCTTAGCTACGTTTATAATGGGCATAGTATTCACCATTTTCTACTTAAAGTGGCGCAACATTTGGGCCTTAGGATTGTACCACGGAATATTAGGGGTGTTTCTATACTTCTGGGTATTAAATCGCAACCCTTGGCTTGAGGTATTTGGTTAAAGTTTGTTTGCAAGACACTTGTTTTCTAATGTCCCCGTTTTTCCATAGTGAAGTTTTATCTGGCCTTAGTTTTTTGCTGCTTTTGCATTACACCTCTTTTTTCGCAAACCCTACTTATTAAAGGCGTTGTATTAAATGCAGAAGATAGTTTGCCAGTAATGCAAACCCACGTTACAAGCCACGCGGCTGCAACGATAACTAATGATTCAGGTAGGTTTGCCATAGCCGCTAAAATGGGTGACACGTTAAGCGTAAGCCATATCGCATTTAACGAAACAAAATTGACTGCCGATTCTTTGTTAAGCGTAATTTATCTCTCTCCAAAAACTGTTGAATTAAAAATTGTTGAAATATTGAACGTTCCCTTGCCAAGCGAGTTAAAAGATCATTTTCTTAATCTAAATATTGAACAACCTAAAGACAGTTTAATATTAAAGAAAAATTTAAGAGAATTAAAACAGTTATTGGCTACCTCTGCCACACCTAACACTAGGCCTGCCGGCACTTTAGATTGGGATAAGTTTACCCGGGCACATAGAAAACGAAAAAGAGTTGAAAAGTGGCGCAAAAAATACAACATAAAGCCACCCGATTAAGCGGCTAACGCTATGTTCTTACAAATTCCCTATTGCTTCTTGTCCTTATTCAAAAAGTCAGTAATACTCTTTTTAACGTTGCCAGCAATTTTCTCTACTTCCTCCATAACTCCCTCAGCAGCCTCTCCTACTTCCTTACCTAACTCGCCTATTTTTCCCTCTACCTTGTCAATGGTTTCTTTATTGTCTTCCTTAAACTTTGCAGTTTTTTCTTTGATTTCGCTTTCAATGTTTTTAGCGGCATCCTTGGCTTCATTGGCTAACTCTTTTGCTTTATCTTCTATTGACATAACACGTTGTTTAAATAGATAAGGAACTTTTAACTAGAATAGTTCATTCAATCTTATAATGTCATCATCCAAACATTCAACAAAAATTAGAGTAGCCCTATTGGTTTTAACATTACTTATTATGTTGGGTTTTTGGTTCGTATTGCCCAATGAGGTGCCACAAAAGGTGGATTTTGAGGGAAATAAGAGTAATGCAATGATAGCTAAGTCTAGTTATTATATATTGTATGGTATTTTCGCGGTAGCTATGTTTTTTCTGTCGATAGGTTTAATTAGGTTTTCCAAATTTCTTCAAAATCGAACAAACTATGACCCATATACAAACAAACAACAACCCGTTACAAATAAAATAAATGACATGCTTTACATATATCTAGGGCCAGCGCTGCAAATCATGATTATTCTAGCCTTTCTCTTGAAGGTTAAGGTGATGCTTTCTTCATGAACTCTTCTCTAAATTAGTTCATTCAATTTTAAAATGATTCCGGACAAAAAATTGCGTATTACCAGAATAATCATCTTTGTTATAGCTTGCATTTTCATGGGAGCTGTTTGGGGTTTAATTCCCGATATAGTTCCTCAACACTTAGGCTCTAAGGGTAAAACTTCTGGCAGTGCCCCAAAATGGTCTATGTACTTAACATTTGTTGGGTTAAACATTGTTATGTTTTTACTTTCATTGGCTCTTCACAAGTTAGGTAAATATCTTTCTTCTAGAAAATTTTATGATCCTTATACTAATGCTTTTCAAAAGCACAACCCTAGCAGCACCAAATTTATGTTTTGGATTGGTCCAATAGCGCAGTTAATGGTTCTTTACGGTACTGTTAAATTCTTTTTAGCAGCCATGGGTTAATCGTCTTCCTTCTTAATCCAAAGCGCCCCATATTTCTCTACCAAAATATGGTCATAATCATCTGCCTTTTTAAACAAATTCTGCATCACCTTTTTACCACTTTCTGCATTAAAATATTTGTCGTAAATCAAAAACGATAGCACAATGTTTTGTTGGAATGTACTAAAAAGCAACCCTTCCAACTTGTAGTTTTCTCTTAACAAATATTCATATATTTTATCAATGCCTTGTTTTGGTAGCCTGCACAAATGTGCGTCTCCAACAATGAAGCCCGACCTATCGTTGTAATTAATTCTAATAGTTGCACTACCCTCTTCAACTTCCCAGTTATTTTTACCTTTTCGCGATAAGCGCAAGTTTTTACCTAACTCGGTTATCAAGTTTTCTACTTGTAAGGCTGCACCAACTGGCGCTGTGTCTTCTTCCTTAAAGCTTTCAGGCAACTTAACTTTTGCCCCACAGTGCGGGCAATATTCGCCATCAATATTTTTTTGCGTTACCAAGTTGCTGCATGAATTACATCTTGTAACCCCCTGTCCGCTATATTCTCCATACTCATCCAATGCTACCTTTAAGTAATGTGATGGTAAAGAGAAACCTAAGTTGTCTCCTTCCGCAATTTTGGCAGTATTAACGCCAATCACTTCTCCTGCCTCATTTACCAATGGCCCGCCACTGTTGCCAGGATTAATTGCAGCATCAACCTGTATATAGTTTAAGCTTTTCATCAAGCGGCTAGTATTTGATACTATACCTTGGGTAGCAGTATATTTTAAACCATAAGGGTGGCCTATTGCCATAACCTTATCTCCTTGACTTAAGTTTCTATCTTCCGTTAACTTAACCTCAGGTAATTCTGCGCCCTCAGGTACTTTTAAAAAAGCTAAATCGTGAAGCGAATCGGTGTAAAAGACATTGGTCATTGTTTTTTCAAATTGCCTGCCATCTATTACTACTTCTGAAGAGCCTGATACCACATGCTCATTGGTAACAATTAAATTGTAATCTTTTAAGAAAAACCCCGTGCCGCTTCCGGTAGAAGTGGAAATTTGGATGATTACATTTTTATATAAATCTATTATGTTTTGCATGATGTTTAATAAGTTAAGTCAGCTATTGCTTTAATGTAAGATTCTGTAAACGATAACAAATCATTGAAATTTAAAGATGAATCGTTAAGGCTTGCTTTAGGAAAACGCTTGGCATATCTGTTTTGCACACTATTAATTCTCGATTTAATATTGCGCTTATCCAACTTTTTTGTGCTTTCATCATATAGCTTAGCATAGCCTAGTTCATCAAAAAAATCTGAATTTAAAACATGAAACAATATGTGAAAATATTCTCTGTCTGGCTGTGGCATGCCGTAATTAAAGAAAGCGTAACCAGCTGCATATTCCATAACTTCTATGGCCATTTGCGTTCGGTTGTTTTCTTTATACCAAACCATATTCTCCAGCACCTCATTACAAAGCCCTTTAATAGCATCATGCGGCACACCGCGCACAACACCAAAGGTTGAAACAACCCTGTATATTTCCTTTTTTATTGCATCATCATCTCTTTGTTGAATCTCGTTTACAAACTTTTTTAAGTCTTTATTTTTTTCTAAAGTTGTACGATTATCTTTTGCAAAAAACATTCGGTGCCCGCGCTCCAAACTCATTACCGTTTTCCCTTCTGGATTTATTAAATAATCAATTTTATACAACGAGTTTAATAGTAAATAAGCAATCCCTCCCGAAAATTTATCTTGATCCAAAGAGTTAACTTTTTCCATTGCATCATTGATCCATTTTCTTAAATACTTTAACCTTACTTCCTTTACCTTTTCAGAAGCATCTTGAACGTGAAAGTTATCAATTGAATGTAACTGAGAAAACTCCTCTTCCAACAAGTCATCTTGCTTGTCAGCGGCTGTACTTATTTCTTTAAGTGCATAATAAAGCTTATTGGGGTGTCCGTCTATAGTGCTGGTATCAAACTTTATGGCGATATTGTTATCATCCGTCAAGCCATACCTTCCATACTTTAATTGAAAATTTATTTCCATCAACTTTCGCATAAAGGCAACCTTTAATTCATCACACTTTACAACATTGGCTGTTGCCACCACATGTTCATTGGTTGCCTCACCATAAACAACTTTTGAGCCTTGGTAAATTTCAAACCTTATTTTACCATTAGAAACTGCATACTTAACATTTTCCTCATATCTATCTTTTAAATAAAAGAAAAACTCTTTATAAGCTTCTAAGTATTTTTTTTCCTCAAATAATCTAACCGCCTCATCCCAAGCTTTATACTGTTCGGGGGCTTTATATGAATCTGAATATCTTCCAAAAATCAATTCTGGCTCATCCCCTTGCTTAATACCGCTTTCACCACCTCCAAAAAGGCTATCAAAAATTCCCATGTTCTTTATAATTAATTGAAATGCAATATACAATTATTGACTATTTTACCCAACAACTGCTAGGTAAATCTAATACACCACAAACTCGCCCTTCATATTTAAATGATGGCCAGGGTACGTGCAAACAAATTCATAATTGCCCTTTAAAGGTGCAGTAAAAATTAGCTCCACTTTTTTACCCGGCCCAGCCAAATCAGACGCAGCTATAACTTCAGGCAAATCAGGCACATAATTTTCTGTTTTACCAGCCTTCATGCCAGCCATACCTACTTTGTTGGTACTTCCTTTTTTCACAAAAACTATATTGTGCATCATTGATAGGTCTTTGGCGTTATTTACCAAAATAATTTTTAACTCCTCTCCTGCCAATGCCTCAATTTTAGCAACACTATACTTCATATCCATCATGGTTTCTCCATCACATAAAATGGTAATAACTTTTGCCCCCTTAGGCTTTACAGCCTTATTGTTGGATGCCTTATTGGGCTGTTTAGAAGAACTTTTTGGTTGGCAGCCTAGTACAAACAAAACCAATATTGATAATAATAAATATTTCATGGCATTAAAATATAAACTTTATACAAAGGCAAAGCTATCAATTGGTAGTTTGTTACATTTGTACTGCATTTATGAAGTGTGATATCGCAATAATAGGGGCAGGTATAGTTGGCCTGTCAACCGCTTACAAAATTCTTAAAAAGCAACCCAACCTTAAAGTAGTTGTTATAGAAAAAGAAAATGACATTGTTAAGCACCAATCGGGCAACAATAGCGGTGTAATACACTCTGGGGTATACTATAAGCCCGGCAGCTTAAGGGCCACCAATTGCATAAATGGCTATAACCAGCTGCTAAAGTTTTGCAAAGAAGAAGATATAAAGCACGAAATATGCGGCAAAATAATTGTTGCAACCAAGCAGAGCGACCTTATTCATCTTAAAGAGGTTTTTAGAAAAGGTGAGGCCAATGGCTTAAAAGGGCTTAAGCTAATAGGCAAAGAAGAAATGCGTGAAATTGAACCCCACGTAAATGGAATTGAAGCGATAAAAGTACCACAAGCAGGAATTTGCGATTATCGTGGCGTTGCAAAAAGACTTAAAGAAAAAATAATTGCTGCAGGCGCAGAAATTAAGTTTGGTGAAAAAGTGGTTGATGCCTCATTGGGCAGTTATACCAATATAATTACCCATACAAACAACTACGAATGTAAGTTGGCTATTAATTGTGCAGGCCTTTATGCCGATAAGGTAGCTAAGCTAACCGTTAATAAAGTTGGCCTTAAAATATTGCCTTTTAGAGGAGAATATTACGAGTTAAAAGAAGATAAAAGGAACTTGGTAAAACACCTTATTTACCCTAGTCCTGACCCTGCCTTCCCTTGGCTTGGCGTGCATTTTACCCGCATGGTAAATGGCGCTATTGAAGCCGGCCCAAATGCAGTGTTGGCTTTTAGAAGAGAAGGGTATAAAAAAAGCGATTTTCATTTAGGTGAGTTTGCCGAAACCGTTACTTATTCAGGTTTCTTAAAATTGGCTAGTAAATATTGGAAACAAGGTTATGGTGAGTTTAAAAGGTCATTCTTCAAAAGTGCCTTTACCAAAGCTTTACAGGGGTTAATACCCGAAATAACAGAAGATGATTTAGTGCCGGGTGGTGCAGGCGTGCGAGCTTTGTGCTGCTACCCTAATGGTATGTTGCTTGACGATTATATTTTTGCAGAGGCAAAAGGGGTCATAAATGTACTTAACGCTCCTTCTCCAGCTGCCACATCATCACTTTCAATTGGAGACACAATTTGTGAAATGGCCTTGAATAAAGTGGGATAATCCCCATTTTTCCCTAACTTTATCACAAATCACATAATTTTTTAGATGAAAAAAAGCCTTATAATTGCCATTGCCTTAGTATTTTTTGGTTCCATTATTTACCTTTTAAACAACTGCTTTAATGGCCAAAAGTCTGTTGAAAAAAGTAAGCAGTTTACCTCTAAAAAGTTTGTGCCTGATGAGCATTTTTTTACTATGCGAACACACCCAACCGAACCTTTTGGTTTTGAGGCTTACAAAAACGGAATGGCACAAGCTGTTAACGGTATTTCTAAACAAAATGCACAAAGAAGCATGGCTGGCGGAAACTGGCAAGTTGAAGGGCCTACTAACATTGGAGGTCGCATAAATACTGTAGTGGTTAAGCCAAGTAATGATAGCACCCTATTTGTTGGTTGCTCGCGTGGAGGGGTTTTTCGCTCAACCGATAAAGCCAATTCATGGCAACCTGTATTTGATGACCAACCATTTTTGGCAATTGGCGATATGGCTTTTGATCCCAACAATGATAGTATAGTTTGGGTTGGTACAGGCGACCCTAACATATCTGGATATACCTATATTGGTGATGGCATTTACAAAAGTGATGATGGTGGAGATACTTGGACAAACATGGGATTAACCGATCAAAGAATAGTTTCAAAAATTCAAATTCATCCGCTTAACTCTAACATAATGTATGTTGGAACCATGGGCTTGCCATTTCAAAAAAATAATGATAGAGGGCTATATAAATCTACCAATGGAGGAACAACTTGGAATCAAGTGCTTTTTATAAACGACTCTACTGGAGTTATTGATGTGATGGTAGACCCCAATGATACAAACATTGTTTATGCCGCCGCTTGGAATAGAATTCGCAATAACAAACAAAGCTTAATTTCTGGTCCAGATGCCAAAATTCATAAGTCAACAGATGGTGGAGCAACTTGGACGATATTAACTGGCGGCTTGCCAACTTTTAACGCTAGTAGAATTACTATGCAAATGCATCCAACAAATCATGATACAATATTTGCTTCATACGTTGATACAACTTTAGAAATTGGAGCTATATTTTACAGTTATGATGCTGGCAACTCTTGGGATACATTACAAGTGTCAGACTTAAAGCTTGCTGGTGCTTTAGGGGGCTTTGGCTGGTACTTTGACCATTTAAGAATAAACCCATACAACCCTAATGAAATGTTTGTTTTAGGTGTACAGCTATGGAGTACAACCAATGGTGGTGTTACTTGGAATATGGTTGATCCACCATGGTGGATGTATGATGTGCATGCCGATAAGCACGACTTGGTTTATTATGCCCCAGGAAGTTTTTATTTAGCTACTGATGGTGGCTTATACCGATCAACAAACAATGGCTTAAGTTTTGATGATGTTGAAGATTTACCCAACTCCCAATTTTACCATGTTGCCGTAAACCCTCACGTACCCAACGACTATTGGGGGGGCATGCAAGATAATGGAACAAGCCATGGCAATATAACCAATCCTAACAATTGGCCTAGAAGCCATGGAGGTGATGGGTTTAACGTTGAAATTCATCCTACCGACCCAAATATTATTTATGCCGAAACTCAAAATGGTGGCATAGCAGTTTCCACTACAGCAGGTGCCGCTGGCTCATTTTTTAATGCAACCAACGGCATTCCTGCAGCTAATGTTGAAAGAAGAAGTTGGGATATGCCTTATATAATTAGTGTGCATAATCCTCAAAACACATATGCAGGTACCTACCGATTACATAAAAGTACAGGCGGACCTTTCATGATTAATTATCAACCAGTAAGTAATGATTTAACTGATGGGGTAATATATAGAACAGGCTATCATGTAATAACAACCATTAGAGAAAGCAACCATGACCCCAATACCATTTTTGTTGGTACTGCAGATGGCAATGTGCAAAGAACCACGGATGGAGGCAGTACTTGGATTAATATAACCGCTGGCCTGCCTGATAGGTATGTTACTGATATAGAGGCATCTCATTTAGATTCTGCTACAATTTACGTTACTAATTCTGGTTATCGTGACAACGATTTTTCGCCTTATTTGAGTAAATCAACCGATAATGGTGCTACTTGGACATCAATTAGTGGCAACTTACCGTTATTAGGCATTAATGATATGGAGGTTTATCCTTGCAATGATGACTATATGTTTGTTGCCAATGATGCAGGCATTTACCATACGGAAGATGGAGGCTTGACTTGGAGCAGAACAGGAGCAAATATGCCGATAATGTTGGTGTTTGATGTAGAGCTAGATGTGCCAGGCAAAAGGGTTGTAGCTGGTACTTTTGCCAGATCCATTCAAACCTTTCCATTAGACTCAATAATACCAAATCCAATAGTTGCTGATGCAGGCTTAAACGACACCATTTGCGCCAATGATACTGCTCAATTGACTGCAACAACCCTAAATGCAACACAAATACAATGGACCCCTGCTACCGGGTTAAGTTGCACCGATTGTTTGAACCCAACAGTTGCTGGCGTAGTAAGCAACATAACTTACACCTTTACAGCAAGTGATGCGTGTGGGCATGTGGCAAGCAGTAATGTTACGGTAGTTGTTAATGCACTACCTACAACTCCAATAATTAGTCAAACTGGCGATACTTTAATAATAACCAACCCTACTGCTGGCAATACATATCAATGGTTTAAAAATGGTACGGCTATTGCACTTTCTGACACTGTTGTAATAGTGCCTACTATGGACACTGCCACATATACCGTGCAGGTTACCAATGCTAATGGATGCACTAGCGTATCTGCTATTTATACTTACAACTATTATAACAACATTGATGAGCAAAATATTCCGTCATTTAGGTTTTATCCAAACCCTGCTAGCAACAAGTTTTATATTGAACTTGATGAAAGTTTTGAATCATACGGATTAATTGTATATGCGTTAAACGGTAAGAGGGTTTTGAGTTTTAACCAATTACCTCAACAAGTTGATGTAACTAGCTTAAGCAAAGGGGAATATTTAATAAATATTGTTAAAAATGGCCGTGCCATTAGGAGTGAGAAATTGGTAGTTAATTAACCTATAATTTATCTAAAAGTTGCTTGGATTCCACTTGAAATTTACCTGGTTGAACTGATAGGCCTTCCAAAATCTTTTTAGCTTTTCTATTATCGCCATTTCTAACATGTAACTGAGCTAAAAAGTATTTTGACGAATAGCTATAGGTTCCATCTCGATTAACTAAGCTTTTCAGGTTTGATATGGCTTCTTTGTCATTGCCAATATTGTAATACGCCATACCACCGTAGTACTGCGCTTTCCTATTATCTGATTGTTGCTTTAAAGTGCTTTCAAAATAATTAACGGCATTTACATAATCTCCAGCGTTAAATCGCTCCATGCCCATGTTTAAAGATATTTCTGCACTATAGCCATAACCAATGGCAACTTTAGATTCATTTATATCGCCTTCTTTTCTTAACGCTTTCTTTTTACCACGTGATGCTGAGGTTGTTTCAATTGCATTTAAGCTTTGTATGGATTGTTCCTCAACCTTGGCAGCAGAAATTTTGGCTGCTGTAGGAGCATTAGTAGCCACGGATTTATCCAATTCTTCAATATAATTTTCATCAACCACTTCTCTTTCTAAGCTTTCATCTGAAGTTTCATCATCTTCATAATAACTTCCTCCAATAGGTTCAGCCTCTTCTTCCATTTCTACAACTTCTGCATCTTCAACAACTAAGTCCACTTCTTCTTTAACTTCTTCCATAATAGGCTTGGTGGCTTCCTTCTCTACTTCATTTGCGGCAGGACTTTCCAGCCCATCTTTATTTTGGGCGTTTTTCCCAAAAAATTCACTTACCGATTGACTCCCTTTTTCAGCTGTATTGTTACTAGTCGAATTACCACTTTTTGCATCAAAACTTTTATCTAAATTGGTTTCCTCTTGCTCTAAATTTTCTTTTTCTACCTCTACATTATCATTCTTTTTAAAGGTAGGGGGTTTATACTCTTCTATTTCTGAAACCGTTGGCTGATTGCCTTGTATGCTTTGGGTTAAATACCAACCTACGCCCAATAACAATAAGATAGAAGCTGCAAATGCAACATACCTAAACACGCCCATTGGCTTAATGCTCGATTTGTCTTTTGCCACCACTTTGTCAATGTCTTCATTAATATCAGCAACAATTTTACCTAGCTTGCCTTGTTTTGCAAGCTTCATACCTTCTAGAGCATCTTGGTAAAACTCATCCCCTTCAATAATAGACTCCACATGCTTGCGCTCTTTTGGCCCAAGCTTATAATCAAGGTAACGCTCTAGTTGTTCAAGCGATAACACTTGCTCTTCAGGGTTTATATTTATATTGTCCTCACTCATGTTTGAATATCCTTCATTTTTATTTGAAGGTTTCTTTTTCCATTTTGAATATAACTTTTCACTTCCTTTAAACTGTAGCCAGTAGTTTCGGCAACTTCTGTATAGCTTTTATCTTCTAAATAAAAAAGCTCAATACATTTACGTTGCTCATCCTTTAACTGTTTTATTGCTTGCTCAAGGCTTGTAAGTTGTTCTTCTTTTACTTCACTATTGTTAAGATGAAAGATGTTATCTGATTCCACAAGTCCACCGTCTATTTTTTTCAAAGCTTCCTCCGGCTCAATTTGAGGTTTAGACTTTCTAAGTATCATCAAACAATAATTTCGGCTTACTTGCCAAAGCCAACCTTTAAAGTTTTTTACCTCATGTTGTTTTAAATCGCTCATAAGTTTTTCAAAAATACCCATGGTCGCATCTTTGGCCTCTTCAGTATTCTTAAAATACTTCATGCACACCCCAAAAACCAAATGCGTATAGCGTTTATACAACTCCCCCACATGCACACTTTTACCGGTTTGCTTGTAAGCTTCAATTAATGCAATATCGCTTAATGATTTAAGGTCTTTACGCTGGTTGTTGGCCATTAGATGCCAAAGTTAAGCTATTTAGTAATTTACCTTTAACAATAACATTAAATTTGTACAACAAAACAATATGCTTATTGCTATGTTTAACCATTATTTAAACCCTTTGTTCTATTGAATAACGACCCTACAAAAGATAGCCGAAAAAAAGACCACATTAAATTGGCCTTGGCATCTCAGATTGCCAAAACTGATGATCGGTTTTATTATGAACCTATGCTTGGCAATATGGGTAGCGTTAGTATTGAAGTAGAATTTTTAAACAAAAAATTAAGTGCGCCTCTTTGGATTTCGAGCATGACTGGCGGTACCGCAATGGCTTATGACATAAATCATAAATTAGCCAAAGCATGCAAAAAGTATGGTTTGGGCATGGGCTTAGGTTCGTGCAGAAGCTTACTAGATAGTGATAGCCGATTTAAAGATTTTGACTTACGTGAAACAATTGGCAACCAGCCACTTTTTGCCAATATTGGCATTGCACAAATTGAAGCAATGCTAAAAGCCAATAAAATTGATAAGCTAAGTAAAATGGTTGGTAATTTGCAAGCTGATGGTTTAATAGTACACATTAACCCACTGCAGGAGTGGCTTCAACCAGAAGGAGATCAAATATTGGTTTCGCCAACAGAAACACTAAAAAACCTTTTGGCGCATGTTAATATGCCCGTTATTGCTAAAGAAGTAGGGCAAGGCTTTGGACCCAAAAGCATGGAAGCACTTATGGCCTTGCCACTAGCAGCAATTGACTTTGCGGCTCATGGAGGAACCAACTTTTCGCAAATAGAAATGTCTCGATCAAAAAATGAAAGCACACATCCATATAAAGGGGTTTCGCAAATTGGCCACTCTGCTATTGATATGGTAGGCTTTGCCAATAAGGCCCTTAATAATATGACAAACATAGCCTGCAAAAATTTTATTATTTCTGGCGGTGTTGGTGGTTTTTTAGATGGATACTATTTAACTTCAAAACTAAATGCTCAATGTATTTATGGGCAAGGCAACGCTTTTTTACAAGCTACAATTAAAGGATATGATGAGTTATGCACCTATATTGAGGCTCAAATAGACGGGCTTAAAATGGCCAAAAGCTTTTTAACCATTAAATAAATTATTTTTACATAACAGTGGGCAAGCAAAAAAATAAACAAATAAAGGGTTTTAGCAAACTAAAAAAGGCTGAGAAAATAGCTTGGTTGCTCAAAAACTTTTTTACCAGCGACCCCATTGAAGTAGCTAAAGAATTTGCAGGGTTTTGGCATACCAATGTAGAGTCTCAAAAAATGTTTGATGAGATTAGTGAAAATACATTAACCAACTTTTACATGCCATATGGCGTTGCGCCCAACTTTGTAATTAATGGCCGAGAGTATGTGGTGCCAATGGTTATTGAAGAAAGCTCTGTAGTTGCTGCAGCTTCTGCAGCCGCAAAATATTGGCAAGACAAAGGTGGGTTTAAAGCTCAAGTTTTATCTACCACCAAAGTAGGGCATGTGCATTTTAATTGGAAAGGCGAGCCAATTAAGTTGCTGAGCACATTTAACAAACTAAAACCCGCTCTTTTATCTGATGTAAAACACCTTACTCAAAGCATGGAAAAACGGGGAGGTGGAATAACGAATGTAGAATTGCTAGGGTTTAACGATATTAAAGAAGGCTATTATCAATTAAAGGTAGATTTTGAAACCTGTGATGCAATGGGCGCCAACTTTATCAATTCAGTATTAGAGGAGTTTGCCCTAAAACTAGCCGAACATATTTCGCTTAATGAAAATTTTGATGAAACTGAACAGATTGAGGTTATAATGGCTATACTTTCTAATTACACACCCGAATGTGTCGTTAGAGCTTGGGTTGATTGTAAGGTAGAAGATTTGGGAATGTTTGGGGAAATAAATGCACAAGAATTTGCTCAAAAGTTTGAACAAGCAATTCATATTGCGAAAAATGACCCATACAGGGCAACTACTCACAACAAAGGAATTTACAATGGCATTGATTCTGTAATTATTGCCACAGGTAATGACTTTAGAGCCATTGAAGCTTGTGGTCATGCTTATGCTGCACGCAGTGGAAAGTACAGTTCGCTATCCGACTGTGAAGTTGTGAATGGCCGATTTAAGTTTAGCATAGAAATACCTTTGGCTGTTGGTACAGTTGGAGGCCTAACCACGCTGCACCCTTTAGCAAAACGCTCATTAGAGTTGTTGGGCAACCCTAGCGCTAAGGAGTTAATGGAAGTTGTAGCTTGCACCGGATTAGCGCAAAACTTTTCTGCAATACGAGCACTGGTTACTTCAGGCATACAAAAAGGGCATATGAAAATGCACTTAAACAATATTTTAAATCACTTTAATGCCTCAGCAGATGAGCGTAGCAAAGTAGCGGTACATTTTAAAGAAAATACAGTGTCGTTTACTGCCATTAGGAATTTTTTAGAGGAAATTCGGAACAACGATCAAGTTGCAAATAGTTGAGCATTGAATCAATCCTTTTTTTCTAACGGGAAGCTACTTTTAACCGCTGAATATTTTGTTACACAAGGTGCATTGGCCTTGGCAATACCTACAAGTTTTGGGCAAACATTATTCGTACAAGAAAAACCATTTACAGAATCTGAATTGTGGTGGAAAAGCAAATTACATGATGATAAGGTGTGGTATTCGGGAACTTGGAATTTACCCGAAATTACCAACATGGGGCTCAATGATTCTATAACAAAAAAGCTCAGTCATATTTTGCTTGAAGCAAAAAAAATGAACCCTAACTTTTTGAATGACAACCAAAGGTTTGAGGTTGAAACCAAACTTGATTTTAACCGAAACTGGGGTTTAGGAAGCAGCTCAACGCTAATTAACAATGTAGCACAATGGGCAAAAGTTAATGCATTTGAATTGCAGTTTAAATGTTTTGGTGGCTCAGGATATGATGTGGCTTGTGCACAAAACGAGAATCCAATTTGGTACCAGTTGAAAGACAAAGAGCCGTGGTTTGAGCAAGTCGATTATAAACCACCCTTTGCCAATGAGATGTATTTTGTTTACCTCAATAAAAAGCAAAAAACGGAAGACTCGCTAAAAAAAATGGATGGCCTTAAAATTGATATGAATGCTATAGCTACCATGAATGATTTAACCAAATCTTTTACTTTTCAATACAATTTAACCGACTTTGAAAAGCTAATAGTTGAGCATGAAAAATTGGTTTCGAAAACTTTAGGTTTAACTATGGTTAAGAGCATATATTTTAATGACTTTTGGGGTGAGGTTAAATCACTAGGTGCTTGGGGCGGAGACTTTGTTTTGGCTACATCATCAAGAGATAGCACAGCAACTAGAAAATACTTTGCAGATTTAGGTTTTGATACAATTATAGAATTTAATCAAATGATAAAGGGTGAAAATTAACAGTAATAAAAATAAGCTCAACAATGAGCATAATATGCAACAGCAAGTTGGTTGGGTATGTCCTTCAAACATTGCCATTGTAAAGTATTGGGGCAAATATGGCGTGCAGTTACCAAAAAACCCTTCTATAAGTTTTACCTTAAGTAATGCCCATACCACAACACAAATACAAACTAGCGCAAAAACATCTGATAATGAGTTTAGTTTTCAGTTTAGTTATAATAAGAATCCAAAGCCTGCTTTTAATTCTAAAATTGATGACTTTTTTAAGCGGATACAGCCCTACTGTTCATTTATATCGCAAGTTCATTTTAAAATAAATTCTGTTAACTCATTTCCTCATAGCACAGGCATTGCCTCATCAGCATCTGCCATGAGCGCATTGGCCATGTGTATGGTTGACTTAGAGTCTATTTGGTTTGACTTGTTTAATAATAATGCCGACAAATTGCAAAAAGCATCTTTTTTAGCGCGCTTAGGTTCAGGGAGCGCTTGTCGATCTCTATATCCACATGCTGCACTTTGGGGCACAACACCAACAATTGAAGAGTCAAGTAACGAATATGCTGTACCTATTGAAGTAAATGAAAGTTTTAAGAATTATTGCGATTATATTTTGATAGTTAGTAGTAAAAAAAAGGTAGTTTCTTCAACAGCAGGCCACAACTTAATGAACAATCATCCAAATGCAGAAGACCGATATAAAACTGCAAATTCCAATATTAAATCGTTGCTAAGCATACTAAAAGCAGGCGACTTTGAAGCATTTTGTAAGCTAAGTGAAGCAGAAGCAGACCAATTGCATTTGCTAATGCGCACTTCTAATCCGCCATACAACTTGCTGCATGACAACACTTTAATAATTTTAGCCAAGATTAAAGCTTACAGAGCGCAAAGCAACATTCCTATTTGCTATACCTTAGATGCAGGGCCTAATGTTCATGTGTTATTTCCAAATGCTTACAAAAACGAATGTGAAACTTTTATAAATGAGGAGCTGAGTAGCCTTTGTGAAAATGAAAGAATAATTAAAGACCAAATGGGTTTGGGGCCAAAAACACTTTAATTGAAATCGTTTAACAGTAAAATATTATTGTTTGGTGAATATGCCGTAATAAAGGGAGGTCAAGCTTTAGCCATGCCCTTTAATCAACTTTCTGGCAAGCTTATACATAGTGCCGAGAATAATGATATTCAATCAATACTAATACAGTTTGCTCAATATTTAATTAAAACTGTACCGCAAATTGAAGGAGATAGATTCCTAATTGAATTGCAAAAAGGTTTAACCTTTTCAACCAACATACCAATGGGATATGGTGCTGGCAGCTCAGGAGTTTTGGTTTCGTGCATATTTAATGCCTTCCAAAAAGAAGCATTTGAAAAAGAAGATGCTATTGCTATAATGCGAAAAATGGAAGACTACTTTCATGGCAAAAGCAGCGGGCTAGACCCTGCCGTTAGCTATTTTAACGAAAGTGTTTACGTAAATAATTCAGGCAATTTTGAGTTTGTAGATTTTGATGCCCCAGACCTAATCATGTTTTTAGTGGACACCGAAATTTCGAGATCGACCAATAAATACGTAGAAATTTTTAATGAAAAAATGCAGCATAAAGCCTTTGTTGAAGCTTACAGCTCAAGCTTTAAGCCTGCAAATGAAAAAGCTATAAACTACTTTTTAAATCAAAACGATTTAGAAATGTATCGGCAATTCAAAAACATATCAGAATTTCAATATAAGTTCATGCAGGAAATGATTCCTGCAAGTGTAAAAACGCTTTGGCAACAAGGGCTAAGCTCTAACAAATATTATCTAAAACTTTGCGGTGCCGGTGGCGGTGGCTTCCTTCTAGGAATAACCAATCAATTTAATTTTGAACTAGGTGCTCAAAAATTAATACGGCTATTTTAGGTACTCCTCCCATCTATACTAAACTTTCCTGGCCCCGAGCCGTGCAGTATTAAAAGACCTCCTATTAAACCAAGGTTTTTCATAAAACTTATGGTCTCTTTTTGCTTCATGGCTTCTTCAACTGCCCAAAAATTATGAAATATTAATGTTGCAGCGACTAAAAATATTATAAGCATTAAGGTTCCAACCTTTACTTTGAAACCTAGCAAGACTGATAGCCCACCTATAATAAGAAAAATAATGGCTCCAACTAACAAAATTTTTGTGGCAGGCATACCTTTGCTAGCCATATAACCGGCAACTCCCTCAAAGCCAAATATTTTTTTAATGCCTGATGATAAAAATATCATCACCAGTAAAATTCTTCCTAGCAATAAAGCAACGTCATTCGTTTTCATCTATCTAATTTTCTATTATAAATTTACTACTAAACATCTCACCGCTCGTGTTTTTTACTACCAATAAATACATGCCCGCCGAAAATTCAGACATCTGCACCTTATATATAGAATGTTTACTTACGCTTTTTTCATAAACCAGTTTACCTGTAATATCATAAACCCTAATTTCGTCTAGTTCTGCATTTTCAATTTTAAAATTGCCATTATTTGGGTTCGGGTATATCACTAATTTATTCGCATTTAACTGTGCTATATTGGTTGGGTTAACCATAACCTGTTGTAGGTTGCTAGCTGTTGTGCAGCCCAAAGCATTTGCGTACACCAAAGAATAATTTCCTGAAGTTATTGCAATTAAAAAAGTATCTGTTGCTCCACTAATTGGCGTGCCATTTAAGAGCCACTGTATACTGTAACCATTATTATTAGCTGCTGTAAGCAAGTTGTTGCTAGGGTTAAAACTAAACATGGGCTGAGGCGGCAATGCCAATTCGGTTATAACCACATTGTTGTTGCTTGTACCTGTGCAACCATTGCTACTTAGTACATCTATGGTATAAGTGCCCGCTACTTTAGCCCAATAACTTTGATTGTTTGCTCCTGTTATTGCAGCACTATTTCTATTCCATTGATAGGCAGAGGCTGTGCCCACAGTCAATTGTACGGAATCTCCCGTACAAATAGAGTCAATGGAAGATGTATTGGTTACTATTGGCATTGGTGTAGGGTAAACATGCACTGTATCAGTATCTATTACTGAATAAGCTATCTGTTGTATAATCGTTAAGTTAAGCTCTGTTGTTGTTCCGCCCGAACCAGGAGCAGTTATATTAATTATCCCAGTTGCTAAAGGATTAAAGCTCATTATGCCCAAAGTATCATCTTGCGAACCTAATGGAGGACCATTGTCTTCATCAAAAAGGGTTAAAACATAGCTTGGGTTGTTAAGTGAAATATTTAGTCCAGGCCACATGCCAGAGGTAGTTCCTCCCAAAGCCGTAGAAGCAAAAATTGAAGCACCACCGCCATCACTAATAGTAAAATACGGCTCTGGGCAAGTACCTATAATAGGCGTGCCACAATTGCAAAATGGCTCTTCAATATCACCACAATAATCATTACTTACATCTACCAGTTCAACATTTGAAATGGCATATTCGTAAATGTCTGTTTTACAGGTAACAATATGGCTTCCTAACCCATATGCTTGCTTAGGTGGGTTTTCAAGTGTTGATGTGTTTCCATTGCCAAAATCCCATTGCCATGTGGTAAAGTTTGGTGCTCCATTTAACAGTGCATTAAATTGAAAGCTATCGGCATCACAACCAAAACCTGGCGACCACGAGAATGACGCATTGCCTGAAGAACCGGGCAGTAACAGCATTTGTGTGTAATAGGCAGTGTCTTGAATTACTGATATTGAGCCTTGAGTTGCCTTGGCTTTTATAGAAGCCCTAATAGTATAAATGCCAGGGTTATCCAAAGGGGTTCCACAAAACCTAATGCATCCAACCTCTTGCCCTAATGGCATTGTTTGAGGAAAATACTTGCATTGCGCAGAGGAGGCATCACACTCCCAAGTAATTCCAAAAGGCAGTCCAGTTATTCCTGTAATTTGAATTTCATTTAATGTAGCCGTCCCTAAAGGAGAGTTAATCATTTTTGGCATATAAAAGCTTACATCATCCTGATAAGCGCTCCCAACATTGCCATCCATTAATAATGAATCGCAAATGCCACCCCCAGGTAAGGTTGAAACACAACCAAAGTCTGGCATACAGCCGGGACATTGGCTATAGCTATTAAGCACGAAAAAAGTGACCAAGGTTAAAACTAAAATTTGTAAAGCTTTCATAGGAAAATATTATGGATGAAGTTAACAAATATCTTCTACCATGCAAAGCAGTTATATCGCCTACATTACATCCTTTATCAATCTTATTCCTTAAATTCAGGTTTCCAAAAAACAAATATGAAACAAAAATTACTCCTAGTATTAACCGCCTTTATACTTTTCACTTCACTATCTGCCTCCAATAGCTTATTGCTTAAATCTGGCAATTACAAAATTGATGATTACAACCATTCAAATACCATAGAATCACCTAAAAAAAGTGAAGTGGTTTCTGGGTACTTCTATCGTTTGATTTCATTTGACGAAATTCCTACGCAAAGTGAAAAAGAAATGCTGCAAGATGCTGGTTTAGAATTTTTAAATTATTTACCCCGAAACACTTATTTAGTTGCAATACCTACCAATTACGCTGCGATTTCTTCTCAATTAAATCAGTTTAACATTGAAGCCATATTTAAAATGCCGGCATCTTTTAAAATTGATGATAGAATTTACGACCCGTCTAATGTGGGCTATGCTTATGTGAATGCCAATGAGGTTAAGATAAACATTCAGTATCATAAAAATATTGATCCTGCAACTGCAAGAGAACTACTTTTAAAACAAGACTTAATTGTAACTGACAGAATTGATGCTGTTAATGTATTAATAGCTCAAACTAAACTTTCTAATGTAGAAGAGTTAGCCAAGTTAGATTACATAAATTTCGTTGAGCCGATTAGTGATCCTGGCCAACATGATGATGAGCAAGCAAGTAGCTTGCACAGATCTAACGTGTTAAATGCTGCATATTCAGCTGGCAGAAAATATGACGGAACAGGCTTGCATGCTGTTATTAATGATGACGGAGCCGTTGGCCCACATATTGATTATACAGGAAGATTAACCAATTACTCTGGTGCCGGTGGAGGTACCCACGGTGATGGAACTGCAGGTTGTTTAGGTGCTGTAGGAAATTTAGATCCAACTAAGAGTGCTGGAGCAACGGGTGTTCAAATATATGTATGGGATTATACCCAAAACATGTCTAACACAATGACTTCTTATAACAATGATTCGTGTAGAATTATTTCAACGTCTTATAGCAATGGTTGCAACGCTGGTTATACTGCTGTAACTCAATTAGTAGATATGGAAATAAGTAACAATACTGATTTACTTCAGGTGTTTTCCGCAGGAAACTCAAATAACAATGACTGCGGTTATGGAGCAGGAGATCAGTGGGGGAATATTACTGGTGGTCATAAAATTGCAAAAAACTGTATCGCAACCGCAAATCTTTTCTATGATGATGGCTTAGTACCAAGTAGTAGTAGAGGCCCTGCAGCTGATGGTAGAATAAAGCCTGACTTGGCTGCTCATGGTCAAAACCAACAGGCAACCGCTCCAAACAATGCTTACATGAATTTTGGAGGAACTTCAGCTGCTGCACCAAGTCTTGCAGGTATTGCAACACAGTTATATGATGCTTATTGGGATTTGAATGGTGGCTTGCCAGAATCTGGTCTAATAAAAGCTGTAATGATGAATTCAGCTGATGATTTAGGCAACGTAGGACCTGACTTTATTTATGGTTGGGGAAGAATTAACGGAGGAAAAGCCGTACAAATATTAGAAAACAATCAATACTTAGACGCTACAATAACACAAGGAAACAATAACACACATAATATAACCGTACCAGCTTCTGTAGCTGAAGTAAGGTTTATGTTGTATTGGATGGACCCTGAAGCAGCTATTGGCTCAGCTCCGTCATTGGTTAACGACTTAAATTTAACGGTTACTGACCCAAGTAGTAACAACCTCTTACCATTGGTACTAGACGAAACGCCAAACGCAACAACATTGGCCTTACCCGCTGTGCCAGGTGTTGATGATTTAAACAACGTTGAGCAGGTAAGAGTTACTTCTCCTGCAACGGGAACTTATACTATTAATGTTGATGGGTTTGCAGTGCCAATGGGTCCGCAAAAATATTATGTGGTTTACGAGTTTATATATGATGATATAACTGTTATTTACCCTCAAGGTGGAGAAGGGTTAAATCCTGGTGAAACAGAAGCAGTTAGATGGGATGCTTATGGATCTACTGGTAGTTTTGACATTGCGTACTCTGACGACAATGGTGCAACATGGAATACTGTTACAACAGGCATTGCGGGTAACTTAAGAACCTACGATTGGACCGTACCAACCGCGTTAACAGGTGAAGCTCTAGTTAGAATTACCAACGGTAGCGTTGTTGGCACGAGCATTGAAAACTTCTCAATAATTGGTGTGCCGGTAAATTTGTCAGTAGGTGCTGCTTGCCCTAGTGCAGTTGTATTGAATTGGGACCCTGTAGCTGGGGCAACTGGTTATGATGTATATGTTTTAGGAAATAAATATATGGATTACAAAGCCTCTTCACTAACAAATACAGCTACAATTAGTGGAGTAAATCCATTGGTAGCCAACTGGTATTCAGTTAGGGCAACTGGGCCAACAAATGCAGAAGGTCGCAGGGCAATAGCAATTAACGATATTGGACAATTAATGACTGCTTCATATGTAGCTGATTTCGCAGAGCCATGTGTAGGGTCAACAGTAACATTTCAAGGAGGAACAGTAGGTGGTGTTAATTCATGGATTTGGTCATTTATGCCCAATACTGTTTCTTATGTTGGTGGTTCAACTAACACTTCTCAAAATCCACAGGTTGTACTTAATGGTGCTGGCCCTTACACAGTAACGCTGGTTTCTTCAAACGGATCTTGTTCCGACACATTAACTATTAACAATTATTTGACTCCTTCCACTTCACTAAGTTTACCACAAACTGAAGATTTTGAATCAACTCCACTTTGTGGAACAGCAAGTAACTGTGCAACTGAAGTTTGCGTATTAAATAGCATTTGGAGAAACGAAACCAATGGCTTAATTGATGATATTGATTGGAGAACTAATGAAGACGACACGCCAACAAGAAATTCTGGAGGCACGCCTAATAGTGTTCAAACCGGACCAAGGGTTGATCATAATCCTGGTGTTGCCGGAGGAAATTATATTTACTTAGAAGCTTCTGGTGGTTGCAATAATGTGGAAGCCCAATTGGTTTCTAGTTGTATTGATCTTACAACAGCAGTTCTTCCTGAATTAAGTTTTTGGTACCACATGTTGGGTTCTGCCATAGGGAACTTGAGCGTAGATATTTTTGATGGAAACGCTTGGAATATTGGTGTAGCTTCTGTTTCTGGTCCTCAAGGGGCAAATTGGTTAGAGCAAAAAGTTGATTTAACACCATATATTGGTTCAACCATTAATATTCGTATCAATGGATCTACCGGCAATTCGGCGCAAGCTTATGAAGGAGATATGGCATTAGATGATATAAAAATTATCGATTTAGTTACTCAGCCACCTGCCGTAAGTGCGAGCTTTTCACCGAATACAGTTTGTGTAAACCAACAAGTTACATTTACTGGCTCAGTTGTTGGTGCCGGAATTACAGCACATAACTGGAATTTTGGTGCTAATGCAACTCCTGCTACTGCAACAACGGCAGGACCACATACTGTAGTTTATTCAACCACAGGGCCCAAAACAGTTAACTACACAGTTACCAATGGCGTTGGCTCTACTCCATTTAATTTAACAAGCATAAATGTTATGGATAAACCTGTAGCGTCATTTACAGATACTACCGTTGGCTTAACCATTGACTTTACTAATACGAGTACTGGCGGTACAACGTACGATTGGGACTTTGGTGATGGCAACACTTCACAGGTTGCTAACCCATCACACACTTACGCTACGGATGGCTGGTATGTGGTAACTTTAATTGTTAGCAATGCATGTGGCCCTGACACATTAACATTCAATAAATCTGTTGGCACTGTTGGATTAAATGACGTTGCTACTTTCAATATCAACCTTTATCCAAACCCTAACAGTGGCGAGTTTACAGTAACCTTACCTAATAATGTTAGAGGAAATGTGTTGTTTGATGTTTTTGATATTGCAGGCAAGGTAGTATATAGCCAGCGCAGTGCTGTTAACCAAAACAATATTCAATTTAGGTTAAATAATTTGTCTGCAGGTAGCTACATTCTTAAAGGCGCTATAAATGACCAAATAACTTATCAAAAGTTATTGATAGAGTAAGAACAAAAAATAACTTTGAAAACTAAATTTTAAGCACCCATGTTCGTTATAATAAACATGGGTGCTTTTTTATTATTACCCTTGCTTTGGGTAATTGTCTTTGCTTTAGCGTGGATGTTGTTTAATAAAAAATTGGGTGGTTGCTTCAGTCCTATTTTTTCGTTTATTATAGCAACATTGGTCGTATTAATTGCCCTTTCTGTATTAAACCCCTCATCAATTTTTTGGGTAAAACGTGGGGCTTCCCTAATGAAACCCAAGGTGTGGTATGCAAAAAATTTTTCTTCCGATAAAAAAGACGACAAACAAACAGCCAATTTCATTGTAAGCATTGCGTCAGCTGTAAATAACAACTTGCCTACAACCAAAAATAAAACAGTTAATTATGATGATGAGGTAAAGATGTACTTACAAATAGAACAAAATGGTAAAGTTTATTGCGACCATCAAGTTGGCATAGCCAAAGGCATATATCTACCAACTAAGCTTTTGGGTAAAATGGAAATAAATTGGACTAAGCTAGAGCCTCAGTATCAATACTATTCATCAATAGCTGGCTTCAATCAAGTGTTTGGCACTAAGGGCACCTATCGTGAAAGCGTAAAGGTATGGTTTGATAAAGCAGAATTAAATAAAATCAAATTTCATGAAAGCTCAATGAAAAAGTATCGGAATAAAACAGTTGCCAACCTTCAACAAAAATCTGTTACGAATAACTCTGTTAAGTTAAAAGACAAATTTGTAGGCACCATGCGCTATGGGGTAAGCGTAAAAATAGATGATAAAGTGGTACTTTCTTCAGGCAAAAAAGAATTAGATAGTGGTAAATTTAAGACCATGGCATTAACGCATAGAATTGCAGTAAAGGGAAATACCGGCAACACCTATTTAGATCAAGGCTTTGCACATTGTAACCTCCCCTATTTTTGGGGTAGCGATAGATTTGATTGGGGCTGGTATGGTTCTGATTGTGCAAAATATGTTTGCGTAGTTTATAAGGAGTCTGGTAAAAATATTGGTTATCATGGAACCATAAACTTATACAATAGAAAAGCCAAAGCCGAATTCACGTCTATTTCATCTGATGGACATCTTTTGCAAAACGGCAATCAGTTGCGCTTTGGCAAAGAAGTTAATACTGGTGATATAATAGTGAGAAGAACAAAAGGTGCGGGTCATGCAGGCCTGTTGGGGCAAGACTTAAACCACAATGGTCTTTTAGATATTAATGATGGCGTACTTCACACATCATGGTCGGCACCAAAATATGAAAAAATTGGCAACACTGTTTTTGGGCGAAAAGCTTCATTGCAAAAAGCTTCTGTAAAAATTTTAAGCGAGTAAATTTGGTGCTAAATTTAGGTATGCGAATACTTTTGCTTTTAATCTTTGTTGTTGTTATAAGCGCTTGCAAAACACAGCAAAACCAAACAAATACTCTTGACAATAGAGGCTTAGTGGCTGATAAAGCCATGGTAGTAAGTGCTAACAATTTCTCTTCTGATGTTGGAATTAACATTATTAAAGCAGGGGGAAATGCCATTGATGCAGCTATAGCCACACAATTTGCGTTAGCAGTGACTTACCCTGTTGCAGGTAACATTGGAGGTGGTGGCTTTATGGTAATTCGCATGGCAAATGGCGAAACCAATACCTTAGACTTTAGAGAAAAAGCGCCTTTAAAAGCCAATAAAAATATGTATTTGGATGACAATGGCAACCCCATAGACGGCTTAAGCCTTGATGGTCATTTGGCCGTAGGCGTGCCCGGCACAGTTGATGGAATGGTACGTGTACATAAAAAATATGGTAGTATGCCATGGAGTAGTCTTTTGCAACCCGCAATAAACTTAGCTAATAGTGGCTTTCCCTTGAGTAAAGTTGAAGCTAAACAGCTAAACGAACATGCAGAAGCGTTTTTACGAAATAGTACAGCATTTTCCGTATTTACTCCAACCGAATTGTTTGAGGAAGGCTCACTGTTAATCCAAAAAGATTTAGCAAGAACCTTAATGATTATTAGAGATAAAGGGCGAGCTGGCTTTTATGAAGGACCTACAGCTAAGGCAATAGTTGCTGAAATGGAAAAAGGCAGTGGCATTATTAGTCTAAAAGATCTAAAAAACTATAAATCCATTTGGCGTAAGCCAATTGAGGTAAAATTTAGAGATAGCTTAAAAGTTATTACTATGGGGCCACCTTCCAGTGGTGGTGTGGTATTGGGCCAACTTTTACTAATGAGTGAACACTTTAAATTTAGTGAACACAATGGCGCCCAAACTGTACATCAATATACTGAAATGCAACGCAGGGCCTATGCAGATAGAGCTGAACATTTAGGAGATATGGATTTTTATCCCGTGCCGATTGATACACTATTAAACAAAAGTTATATAAAAACAAGAGTTGATGCGATTAAAGATATAGCAAGTCTAAGTGCTGATGTTTCGGCTATTGATTTGCCAAAAGAATCAGAAGAAACCACGCACTTTTCAATTTTAGACAATGAAGGAAATGCAGTGTCTGTAACAACTACCTTAAATGGTAGGTATGGCAGTAAGGTGGTGGTTAATGGTGCAGGCTTTTTCTTAAACAATCAAATGGATGATTTTAGCATTAAGCCTGGCGTGCCTAATCAGTTTGGCTTAGTGGGTAATGTAGCCAACGCCATTGAGCCAAACAAACGCATGCTAAGCTCAATGACACCAACGATAGTTGAAAAAAATGATAAATTATTCATGGTGCTAGGCACCCCTGGTGGTTCAACCATTATTACTTCCGTTTTTCAAACAATTATGAATGTTGTTTCCTTTGATATGACTATGAATCAAGCGGTTAACGTACCACGAGTGCACCATCAATGGCTACCAGACAAGCTTTTTATTGAAGAAAACGCGCTGGAAACAATTGTAAAACAAGAACTCGAGCGTAAAGGGCACAACATTGAGGCTAGAAGACCCATAGGAAGAGTAGATGCTATACTTGTTTTGCCAAATGGAAAATTAGAGGCAGGCGCTGACATTCGCGGTGAAGATTATGCTAGTGGCTGGTAATTTGAGATGTTGCCAAACATCCTTTTGCCTGCAATTCAAGGAGTTAAGTGAAAGTTTCAATAATTTTCACTAATTATTGAAAGTTTAATAAATAACCGCTATATTTGCAATATGAATTTATATCAAGCACGTGAAGAATTTATAAAAGCATGGGGCAACCTTGGCAGCAATTGGGGAATAAACAAAACAATGGCTCAAATACATGCATTAATGCTAGTTGCTCCGAGAGCTTTGAGCGCTGAAGAAATTATGGAAGAGTTGAATATAAGCAGGGGAAATGTTAACATGAATGTTCGCTCATTAATTGATTGGGGTTTGGTTTACAAAGAGTCTATTATTGGCGAAAGAAAAGAATACTTTATCGCAGAAAAAGATATGTGGAAAGTTTCTACTAGAATAATGCAAGAAAGAAGAAGAAGAGAGTTAGAGCCAATAAAGCGTGTGCTAGCAGATTTACAAAATGTAAAAGACGGAGGAACTAAAGAAGAAATTGGTGATTTTGTAAAAACCATGAAAGACATTGAGAAATTCTCTAAAAATGCTGATAAAATGATGACGCGTATGGTTAACGCTCAAGAGAGTTGGTTTGGTGATATGGTTAAAAAGTGGTCGACCTAAAAAAATTTACCAACAATGTTTCAAATTTTATTGAAACATTTAAAAATAAGCTATGAAAAAATATAAAACAGGACTAACATTAGACTTAGCCGTTCAGACCATACCATTTGGATTGGCGTTTCTAAGCATATTTGAACGAGAGTTATGGCTATACTATGCAATTGGTCTTTTTCTAATAGGCATTTGGAATTTTTTCGGAAACATTTGGCATCATCAAAAAAAAGCTGAATTTAAGTTCCATAAGTTTAGGGCCATCTTTTTTGTGGCGTCACTTGTTTACGTTGCACTACTGTTTTTAATTTTTTCAAGCTTTGGAAACGAGCTCAAGGATTTTATAGATGAACCTGGCTATGTATTTATATTAGGGCCCGTGTTTCAGCTTGCTTATTTTATACTCACAATAAGAGAATTAAATAACCTAACAAAATATAGCAATGAAAGCATTGAAAAATCATAATGCTTTTTACATAGCTCTTCTATCTGCAAGTTTCTTGGTCCAGGTTTATCCTATTGCACTGCTAACCACCTCCCTTGCTAATGAAGAATATAGGGGTGCTTACTTTTTTTGTCTATTGTTTATTGGGCCATGCAATTACTTGGGGAATTTTATTCATATCATTATAAAACTTAAGTGTAAATTATTGTTGGTTAGGCTTGCTTTTGCCATAGTGGCAAGCCTGTATTTGGCTTTTCTATATTTTTCTGAATATTTTAAGAATCCTAACTTTTTAACTATCTCCGAAACAAATCTCATACTTACCACGGGCTCATTCCAAATAATTTATTTCATCATTACGACTTTGGCTTTCGCCAGAATCATTCGAAACAAAACCATTAATCATGAAAAATAAAATCATTATATATGATGACAGTTGCCCAATGTGCAAAATATATACAGGAGCATTTGTTAATTGGGGATTAATTAAAAAAAATAACAGGATGCCATTTAGCAAAGCCATTGATGCTTGTGTTGCAAGCATTGACTTGCAGAAGGCAAGACACCATATACCCTTAGTAGATGCCAATACAGGTGAAGTTTTATACGGAATACAAAGTCTATGCTACATTTTAGCTACAAGGTTTCCTGCCTTAAAGGGATTGTTCCTAAACAAATATTTCCAACTTTTTTGGAAACCATTGTATAATCTAATTAGCTATAACCGCAGAGTTATCGCTGGATCAAGTGCTCCAAAAACTGGCTACGATTGCGCCCCTGACTTTAATCTGCCTCAACGAATTAGCTACATAGCTATTGCCACATTTGCAACAACGCTTTTCTCTTATCTAATAGCCAAACATATAGCTAACTTAACGGACTTGCCAATTTTAGGAATGTTCGTAGGCTTAAGCCTAGGTTGGGTATTGTCGCTAATAACAATGTTAGAACAAAAGTTTAAAACAATTGTAAATTTTCTTGGCCACATATCTACTGTAAGTCTTATAGGCTCCGCACTAATGCTACTTGCACTACTTTTTAGTAACCCTGTTACCATAGCAATTTTAAGCATAATGGTAATGGCTGTAATGCTGCAACAAATGAACTTAAGAATAAAAGCCATGCAGCTGTCTATGTGGATGGTTTCGCTATGGTTCTTTTTTCTATTAGCCTCTATGCTTTTTATAATACAACTGTATTAAAATGCTACCATTAAAATCTAAACTCCTAGGCTTAGTGTTTAAATTGCCCTTTTTTCCTCAAACCTTTGATCAATTTCTTATGTTTACATCACAAATTTCTAACAAAACCAAGTATGCCATGATTCAAAAGTTCATATCCAATATTTGTAGTTGGGAAAAAACTAGCACAGGTACACACCATTTGGGTGGAGTAGAGTTTTACTTAAATAACAAAGCTATTGGGCACATACATGGCAATGGAAGAATTGACATATTATTTAGCAAAAAATTAAAAGACACCTTGGTTAAAAATAAAATGGCATCTGAACATAAGTTTTTGCCCGGAACTGGTTGGGTAACATTTACTTTAATAAATGAAGAAGATTTTGATCACGCTATTAGCCTTATGCAGTTGTCATACAACATCATATACAATAAACTTTTCGCTACAAAAAAGTTCGAATATTTAAGTGCTTAAAATACAACAAGCCCTCCCGTAAGAAGAGCTTGTTGACCCGAAACCTAACTAAACACTATGTCTATTGATAAGACATATGTGAAGTAATAACGCAATAAGCCCCCTAAATTGTTTTGAGAAATTACATTTTAACGCTTTTTAACCTACCTTGTTTAAGAAATTAGGTCAAAACCAGTGTAAGGAATTAACGCTTCAGGAATTCTTATTCCATTTTCTGTTTGATTGTTTTCTATAAGTGAAGCCATTATTCTGGGTAAAGCAATTGCAGAACCATTTAAAGTATGTGCTAAAAACTTGTCTTTACCATCTTTTACCCTCAGCTTAAGGCGGTTGCTTTGAAAAGTTTCAAAATTACTGCAAGAGCTTACTTCTAACCACATTTTTTGCGCAGCTGAATAAACTTCAAAATCATAGGTTAATGCTGAGGCAAAAGTTAAATCTCCACCACACAACCTTAAAATGCGGTATGGTAAACCTAATTTATCGAGCAACCCTTCTACATGATCCAACATGCCTTTAAGGGCGTTGTAAGAATTTTCCGGTCTTTCTATCCTAACGATTTCAACTTTATCAAATTGATGCAATCTATTTAACCCTCTTACCTCCTTGCCATATGAACCCGCTTCTCTTCTAAAACACTGGCTATGGCCGGTAATTGAAATGGGTAAGTCTGCAGCTGCGACCACTTGGCTTCTATATAAATTGGTTAATGGCACCTCTGAGGTTGGTATTAAGTACAAATCATCTGCCGTAACATAATACATTTGCCCCTCCTTATCTGGCAGTTGGCCTGTAGCATAGGCAGAATCTTTGTTTGCTAAAACCGGGGGCTGCACTTCTGTGTAGCCCGCCTTGCCCGCTTCATCTAAAAAAAATGCAATCAATGCTCTTTGTAATCGAGCCCCTTTACCCATGTATACAGGGAAACCTGCTCCTGCGATTTTTACCCCTTTTTCAAAATCAATTAAATGGTACTTTTCAGCCAAATCCCAGTGCGGCTTAGCATCTGCTGCAAGTTGCGGCATTACACCTACCTCTTTAATAATTTCATTGTCAGTTTCTGCTAAACCATTTGGCACCGACTCGTGCGGCATATTGGGTATCTGCACCAATAAGTCATTTAACTTTTCTGCAATATTGTCGTGTTCAACTTTTAACCCTGCCGATCTTTCTTTTACATCAGCCGTTTTTGCCTTTGCTTCATTCGCTTCTTGCGCCTTTCCTTCTTTAAACAATTCTCCAATTGTTTTTGATAGCACATTCATTTCTGCCAATGAATCATCCAATTGCTTTTGAATTGACCTTCTTTCATCATCCAAATTAATTATTTCGTCAATCGATTCAACATTTTTAAAACCCTTTTTTAGCGCTCCTGCCTTAACCGCTTCAACGTTTTCTCTTACGAATTTTATTTCCAACATAACAATTGCAAAGTTATTTAAAACCAGTTTTGTTATTCAATTATTTTCAAGAGTATTGTATTAATTAAAAAAACCACTTATTATTGTGGTAGCAATCCGAGTAGATTGAGAATTCTATCGATCTAACTTCTTTAAAATCTGGATTTTTATTTTAACAAAACTAATTAGTTAGTTACCCACCAATTTAATTTTAACATAATATATGTACGATATTTTAGATTTAAATGACATGCTTTTGCCTGAGTTAAAAGACTTGGCTGAAAAGTTAAAGATTAAGAGCATTTCAAAATTAAAAAAACAAGATTTGATTCATAAAATACTTGATACTCAAGCAACTATGGATGACAAATCGCTAAAAGATAAGGTTGGAGACATACCCAAACCTGAGCCTAAAAAGGCCGAACCTAGGCCAGCCAAAAAAGTTGAACCAAGGCCAGTCCAAAAAGCCGAAAAAACTGAAAAAACTGACCATAGAGCCACAAAACCTGCAGTAGCTAAAACAAGCAACTCTACACCCCAAAAGGCCGTTGAAAACAAGCCACATACAAAAGTAGAAGCTAAAACTGACCACAAAAAGGCAGATAATAAAGACGCTGGTAGAAATGATCACAAAAAAGATGCTTATAAAAAAGAGAATAGCCACCAGAAAAGCAACAGTAAATACGACAATAAAGACAGAAGACAAGACAACAGGCACACAAAAAAAGAATCCTTTTTTAACGTAGAAGTTGATGGAATTATAGAAAGTTCAGGTGTTTTAGAAATGATGTCTGATGGATATGGTTTTTTAAGATCTTCTGACTATAATTATCTTACTTCTCCTGATGACATATATGTATCACCCTCACAAGTGAAGCTTTTTGGCTTAAAAACTGGAGACACTGTTACCGGAACTATTCGTCCGCCAAAAGAAGGAGAAAAATACTTTGCGCTTTTAAAAGTTAACACTATTAATGGCCATACACCTCAAGAAGTAAGAGACCGTATACCGTTTGACTACCTAACACCACTGTTTCCTCAAGAAAAATTTAATCTTCAACACAGCGCTGGTGAATATATAAGTAGAGTAGTAGATTTATTTACCCCAATTGGTAAAGGGCAGCGAGCAATGATTGTTGCACAACCAAAAACTGGTAAAACAACTATTTTAAAAGAAATTGCAAACGCCATATCAACCAACCACCCAGAAGCATATTTAATAGTTTTATTAATTGATGAAAGACCGGAGGAAGTAACCGATATGCAAAGAAGTGTAAATGCTGAGGTAGTTGCCTCAACATTTGACGAGCCACCAGAAAGACATGTTAAGGTATCGAACATTGTATTGCAAAAGGCCAAAAGGTTAACTGAATGTGGTCATGATGTAGTTATATTATTAGACTCAATTACTAGGTTGGCAAGAGCACACAATACAGTTGCGCCTGCATCTGGTAAAGTATTGTCGGGTGGTGTTGAAGCAAATGCGCTTCACAAACCTAAAAAATTCTTTGGTGCAGCTCGTAAAATTGAAAATGGCGGTTCTTTAACCATTATTGCTACTGCCTTAATTGATACTGGCTCAAAAATGGATGAAGTAATTTTTGAAGAGTTTAAAGGAACAGGTAATATGGAGTTACAGTTAGATAGAAACTTATCAAATAGAAGGATTTACCCAGCTATTGATGTAACTTCTTCAAGCACAAGACGAGATGACCTATTATTAAGCCCTGAAGTGCTTAAAAAGATGGTTGTTTTAAGAAAGCATTTAGCGGACATGAATAAAGAAGAGGCCATGAACTTTTTATTGCAGCACATGAGAGGCACTCAAAGCAATGAAGAATTCCTAATTTCAATGAATCGATAACTTGCTATTTTGGTAAGAAGGGTTATCTTTGCAGACCCTTAATAATAAAGGAAAATGAAACGGACATTTCAACCATCAAGAAAGAAAAGAGTTAACAAGCACGGCTATCGTGAAAGAATGAGCTCTAAAAGCGGTCGCAAGTTATTGAAACGCAGAAGATTAAAGGGTCGTAAAAAACTTACAGTTTCTGACGAAAAAACTTACAAACCAGGTAAGTATTACTGATAAACTTCTAGGGCAATGAACGCCCAAGATTCTCCTATTACTATTGGCAAGCTTAAAGGCAAGGATGCTATAGATCAGCTCTTTAAGCACGGTAAAAAAATAAATAGTGGCTTAGTATTATTTAGGCACCTTATAATTGAGCAACCTACATTTTCTTTAAACATAGGTGTTTCCGCTCCTAAAAAAATATTGCCCAAAGCCGTTGATCGAAACAAGGTAAAGCGATTATTGCGTGAAGCTGTGCGACTAAATGAGCAAAAGTTTAACTTCCTACAATCTAAAAACATAAGCCTTAACGGCATTTTTCTGTATCACGGAACTTTACCTGTTGATTTTGAATTGATTTGTTTGAACGTTAATAAAATTGTAACACAGCTTACCGAAACCCTTGAAATCGATAAATAGCATATTAAGAGTCATTCTATTAGGCATTGTAAGGTTTTATCAATTGGCCATTTCGCCTTTGCTACCTCCTTCTTGCCGTTACACCCCAACTTGCTCAGCCTATGCTATTATTGCCATAAAAAAACATGGCCCTTTTAAAGGCTTTTGGCTATCAATTAAAAGGATTGCTCGTTGCAACCCTTTTGGAGGTCATGGGCACGACCCCGTACCCGATTAATGGCGCAATTTTTGTTTAATAATTATTAACTTTCCAAACGCAACTCAAACACTTGTTTTTCGTTATTATTACGTAGTTGAAATATATTAAATGAAAAAAATTGGATCAATAGCCATTTTGGCAATATTATTAGTGGGCCTTGTTTCGCTAAATTTTACTGATGATAAGTACTTTGACATTTCTAAGAGTTTCGACATTTTTGCCGGACTTTATTCAGAAGTAAACAAAAGTTATGTTGATGAGGTAGAGCCTGCCAAACTTATGCGCACCGCCATAGATGCCATGATGGAAGACTTAGACCCTTACACCAACTTAATATCAGAAGCCGAAATTGCAACATATCGAATGAAAAATTCGGGGCAATACGGAGGTGTTGGGATTGATGTATTTAAAAAGAACCAACAAGTAATAATTGAGCAAGTGGAACCCACTTCTAGCGCATACAAGGCTGGCGTTAGGCCAGGAGACAAGCTTTTAACCGTTGATGGAAAAGAATTACAAAAAAATAAAAAAGAAGAGATAAAACAGATGTTAATGGGCGCTCCTGATAGTGATGTTAGCATTACCATTAAAAAGGCTATTACCAATGTTATTGAAACTCATAAATTAACCAGAACCCAATTAAAAATTAAAGCTGTGCCTTATGCGGGTATGCTTAACAGCGATATTGGATATGTAAAGTTGGACCAGTTTAGCCGTGTAGCAAGTAAAGAAATAAGCTCAAGCATACAAAGCTTAAAATCTAAAGGAGAACTAAAATCATTGGTTTTAGACTTAAGAGGTAATCCTGGTGGATTATTAAATGAGGCGGTTACAATTTCTAACTTTTTTGTTGAAAAAGGCCAAACAGTTATTACCACTAAGGGAAAAACTGATGCTTGGAACAAAACGTATAAAACGCCTAGCAAGGCCTTGTATCCAAACTTGCCCGTTGTAGTTTTAATTGATGGCAAATCGGCTTCTGCCTCCGAAATTGTTTCGGGCGTTTTGCAAGATTATGATAGAGGTGTTGTGGTTGGACAAACATCTTATGGAAAAGGGTTGGTGCAGCAAACGAAAAAACTAACCTTTAACAACCAACTGAAGCTCACGGTAGCAAAATACTATACGCCAAGCGGCAGGTGCATACAAGCCATAGATTATTCTAATAGAGATAGTGATGGCAAACCCATTACTGTTGCCGATAGCTTAAGAAAAAAGTTTTATACAACCAATGGTAGAGAGGTTTTAGATGGAAAAGGTGTTTCGCCAGATGTAGAAGTTGAGAAACCTAAAAGCTCAATACAAGCCAAAGGTTTAATGAAAGAACATGTGGTTTTTGATTTTGTAACCCAATTTTATAACCGCAATGAAGAAATTGCCAAGCCTAGTGATTTTAAGCTAAGTGATGATGAATATGAAAAGTTCAAAACATTTGCCAAAAGCAAAAAAGTTGACTTTAACTCGTTAACGCTTAAATCGCTTGATAGGTTAGAAAAGAAAACAAAGGATGAAGCATACTTTGATGCCATTGAAAATGACATGGAAGAAATTGGCACTATTTTAAATAATAAAATTGCCAATAATTATGTGGCCAACAAGAATGAATTAACCAAAGCTATTGAAAAGGAAATTATTAATAGATACTATGGAAAAGCCGGCTTAGTAAAGGCTAGCATAAATGTTGATGATGAGATTAAAGAAGCCATTAGAATTTTAGAAGATGAGGCGACTTACAACAAAATTTTAAAAGGGGCATAAAATGAGAAAGTTTAGAAATACATTAATAGCGGCTGTTGCCGTTGCTTTGTTAGCCTTGTCATTTAAGGCCGACAACTACTTTGAAATAACCAAAAATTTAGATGTTTTCTCTTCCATATTTAAAGAGCTAAACGCCTATTATGTTGATGATTTTAAAAATGATGATTTAATAGAAAAAGGTGTTGATGCCATGCTTAAATCGCTAGACCCTTACACCAGCTACATATCGGAAGATGAAATAGGCGCTTTTAGAACCCAAACTACTGGCAAATATGGGGGCATTGGTTCAATAATTAGAAAAATTGACGATCACATTGTTATTGCTGAGCCTTACTTTGGTTTTCCCGCTCAAAAAGCTGGCTTAATTGCAGGAGATAGAGTTATTGCTGTTGACGGCAAGTCTATGAAAGACAAATCGACTGGTGAGTTAAGTGAAATTTTAAGGGGTACTCCCGGAACGGAAGTTGAAATTGAAATTTTTAGGCCAATCAAAAATGAAGAGCTAAAATTTAATTTAATAAGAGAAGAAGTAAAAGTGGGCGCTGTGCCATACTACGGTATGCTAGATGATAATGTGGGGTATATAAGCCTTAGAAGCTTTACGGATAATTGCAGCAAAGAGCTTACGGCCGCACTAAATGAATTAGAGAATGAAAATAATTTAAAGTCGTTGGTATTCGACTTAAGGGGCAACCCTGGCGGGCTTTTAAATGAGGCTGTAAATGTTTCTAATTTGTTTATTGACAAAGGAAAGTTAGTGGTTAGCACCAAAGGAAAAGTAAAGGCTTGGGATCGTTATTACAAAACTAAAAACACGCCATTTAATACAGAAATCCCTATTGTGGTTCTAACAAATAAATCTTCTGCTTCTGCTAGCGAAATTGTAGCTGGTGTTTTGCAAGATTATGATAGGGGTGTAGTAATTGGGCAAAATACTTTTGGGAAAGGCCTAGTGCAAACAACGCGCAGCCTGAGCTATAATACAAAACTAAAAATAACAACGGCCAAGTATTATGTTCCTAGTGGTAGAAGTATACAGTCTGTAAATTATTCCAATGGTGCAAAGTCAGAAAGCATTTCAGACTCTTTAAAAACATCATTTAAAACCGAAAAAGGGCGTTTGGTTTTTGATGGAGGTGGTGTTGCGCCTGATGTAATTGTAGAAAAATTTCCGCTACACAGTATTACAACCGACCTGGTTAACAAACAACTCGCTTTTGAGTACGTAAATCAATTTGTTGCCAATAATACTAGCATAGCTAATCCAAGGGAGTTCTCCTTATCCGATAAAGATTATAATGACTTTGTGGAATATTTAAAAGCTAAGGATTTTGATTATGTGTCTAGCAGCGAAAACGAACTTACAGCACTTATTGAAGAGGCCGAAAAAGAAGGTTATTACAACGATATTGAAGCGCAACTAACCAGCTTAAAGAACAACATTAAGCACGATAAAAATCAAGATTTAGTTAAGCACAAAAAAGAAATCACAGAATTTTTAGAAAGGGAGATTGTAAAAAGATATTACTATCAAAAAGGAGCTATTGAGGCCGGAATTGATGAAGACCAGGAAATAAATGAAGCGCTTAATATATTAAAAGACCCTGCTCGATACAATAAGCTTCTATCTATACAGTAAATAGCTTTACGTAAGTTTCTTATTGCAAAGTATATTTGCATAAATGCACGGTTATTTATGACAAAATCTCTTAATACGCTTTTCAAATCCATTGCTATTGTGCTCTTGATTTTTATCAGTACACTTTCTATGGCTCAACAAGAGTTTGATATAGCCATTGCACAAAAACACATCAACTACTTAGCCTCAGATGAGTTGGAGGGGCGAATGACAGGAACTGCTGGAGAAACCAAAGCGGCCAATTACATTTCAAATGAGTTAAAACAAATTGGCCTTACCAACAAAAACAACGAAAGCTTTATAGAAGAGTTTTCATTTATAGCCGACAGGGTTATAGCAGAAGAAGTAGCATTAAAAATAAATAAGAAAGACTACTTAAAAAGCGGAAAAATAATCGCCTTGCGCCAATCTGGCTCAGGCAAATATAACGGAAAGTTTTATGATGCCGGGCATGGTTTAGTTGCTAAAGATTTGGATGTAAACCATTTTAATAATGTGCCCCCCAATGCCGCATATCTAATTAGGCTATCCACGCCAAATGGCCACGATCCGCATAGCAACTTACATAAGCATGCAACTGTTGCTCAAAAAATTGTGAACGCACTAAAACAAGGTGCAAAAGCCATTGTTTTTATAAATGAAGATAGTACTTATAGAGTTCCCGAATTTAGGTTTAAGCCACAATCTAAAAGCTTAGATATACCCATTATTTATTATGATGGTGCCATACAATTGAAGAAAACCAAAAACAAGCTGCAATTGAAAATAAGCGTTGAAAATAGAAAGGCTGTTGGCAAAAATGTAGTGGCTATCTTAGATAATAGCAGCCCATACAATGTAATTATAGGCGCACATTACGATCATTTAGGCTTTGGCAAAAACGGCTCTTTATCTACCGAAAAAAATGCTGTTCACAATGGCGCTGACGATAATGCTAGCGGAGTTTCTTTAATGCTTGAAGTAGCCAACATGCTAGCATCAAATAACATTAAAGAAAAGTACAACTACATTTTTGTGGCCTTTTCTGGTGAAGAACTAGGGCTGTTTGGCTCATCTAGCTACATCAACAATCAAACAGCAGCATTTCAAAATTCAGTTAATTACATGATAAATTTTGATATGGTTGGCAGGCTTAATAATGACAATGAGTTAGCAATAAATGGCATTGGCACTTCACCCTATTGGGAAGAAAATTTAAATGCTATAAATGATGGAAGCCTTAAACTTACATTAAGCGCTTCTGGTACCGGCCCATCTGACCACACCTCATTTTACCTTAAAAACATTCCCGTGCTTCATTTTTTCTCGGGCAACCATAAAGATTATCATAAGCCAAGTGATGATGCTGATAAAATAAACTATAAAGGCATGGCCGCCATTTATAACTATGTTGTTAAATTAATATTAGACCTTGAAAAGGAACCAAAATTGAAGTTTACTAAAACCAAAGAAGTTGCTAAAATGGCCTCAAGTTTTTCTGTAACCCTGGGCATAATGCCAAGTTATATATACAGCGGTAAAGGCCTTAAGGTTGATGGTGTTTCTGAAGGAAAGCCGGGTAAAATAGGTGGCTTATTGGCTGGTGACATTATAGTGAAAATGGGAGATTTGGATATCATTGACATCTATTCTTATATGGAAGGGCTTTCCAAATACAAAAGGGGCGAAACTACACAAATTGTTATTTTAAGAAAAGGAGCATCTCACACCTTGCAAATAACCTTTTAATGGCTCATTATTTAGCTCTGGAAACTTCCGCACAAATATGCTCCGTTGCAGTTTCTAACAACCTTAAGGTGTTGGCAGAAAATACTATTGATTTACCCAACTCTCATAGCACCCAAATTATCGCACTAGTAACAAAAACATTAAGTCAGGCAAAAGTTGATAGCCAAACAATAGATTACATTGTAGTAAATGATGGGCCAGGCTCTTATACAGGCCTAAGAATTGGGTGTGCCACAGCCAAAGGGCTTTGCTTTACTTCAAAAGCACAACTTTTAGCGGCTAACCCTTTTAAAGCGATTGCCAAAGAAAACTCAGGAAATGATGTTATTGCTGTTATTCATGCACGAAAAGATGAGGCGTATCGAGTAATAATGAACAGCTCTAATCAAATAATTGCAGCGCTTGAGGTTTTTAAAATAAACGACATATTAAAAGAAATTAAAAACTATAATCGACCTTTGAGAGTAGTTGCTTTGCAAAACGAAATCCTTAAGGAGGGCCTTTGCAATATTGCCGACATTGGCTGGCATAAGCCTTTGGTAGCAAGTAACTTGATTAAACAGGCAAACCAACTACACTCCTTGGCTGATTACTGTGATTTAGCTTATTATGAGCCCAATTATCACCGTTTGCCATTGGGTGTTTCATAAAATTATCGCTATCGCGACAATATGCCATAACCTACCTTTAGTTATATAATATATTTATTTTTGATACGTATATATGCTTAGTAGCTTTTTTATGTGACCAACCTTGCTTGGTGTGGTCTTAATATTAAATTAACAACAATGAAAAACGTACAAATCGAACAAATAGTTACGCTAAAAAAGCCAGAAACTGATGAATTTATTGAGTTAGACTATTCTGTCTTACGTAAAGCAGTGCTTGTTTTAAGGGCAGTTAATCATGACCTTAGGCAAAGCATTATTCGTTTGTTAGAAGATAATAGCAAAATGACTGTAACCGAAATTTACATAAAATTAAGGCTTGAGCAATCTGTAGCTTCACAACATTTAGCCATATTAAGAAGAGCAGGAGTTGTTGTAACTGAAAGAGAAGGCAAGTATATATACTACACCCTTAACAAAGACAGAATAGGAGAAATTGTTGAGCTAATTGAAGATTTAGCCGTTTAAAGAGGTATTCACCCTTCATTTTATTTTTCTCATACTTTTCATTTAAATTAACGCAACCCTTTGTAGTTTTTACCGTATAAATACATATGGTAAAAGCAAGGATAAATCAAACACTGTTAGATTTGTCTACCAACAATTTAAGGGCGCTAGCTCATCCTTTAAGGATGCGAATTATTAACTACATTAACAACAACGATTCGGTTAATGTAAATAAAATTTATAGCGCTTTAGATTTAGAGCAAAGCATAACCTCACAACATTTGAGAATATTGCGCAATGCCCAGTTGGTAAAGACAGTTAGAGAAGGTAAATTAATTTACTACTCATTAAATCATGATAAAATAGATTCGCTAAATAAGGCATCTCAATCTTTCAGTGAAAATGAAAGTGAGCGGTAATGAACTATTCTTTTGATTAATTTTGTTTTATAATATCAAATGATTGTAAAACAAATATATACCAAGTGCCTATCTGAGGCATCCTATTTTATAGCTTCCAATGGTGAGGCTGCAGTAATAGACCCCATACGAGATTTAGATCAATATATTGACTTACTTGAACAGCACAATGCCAAGTTAAAATATGTAGTAGAAACTCATTTCCATGCCGACTTTGTTTCGGGCCATTTAGATTTAAGTAAAAAAACAGGCGCACCAATTATTTATGGGCCTAGCGCCAAAACCGATTTCGAAATTATAAATGCTAAAGATGGTGAAACGTTTACTATTGGCAAGTTAAAACTAAAAGCGTTGCACAGCCCTGGCCACACACCAGAGTCTACTTGCTATCTTTTGTTTGATGAAAAAGGCAAAGAATATTGCATTTTTACGGGCGACACCCTTTTTGTTGGAGATGTTGGCCGGCCCGACCTGTTCGGAGGCAAACACACCAAAGAAGAGTTGGCTCAGCAAATGTATAAATCCTTAAACACTATAATAAAGCCGTTACCAAATCATGTAATTGTATATCCTGCTCATGGCGCAGGCTCATCATGTGGTAAATCATTGGGAAATGAAACCTTTTCTACAATTGGAGAGCAAAAACAAAGCAATTACGCATTGCAAGACATGTCGGAAAGTGAATTTGTAACAGCTATTTGTGAGGGCCTGCAAGCGCCACCAAAATATTTTCCTATAAATGCTAAAATCAATAAAACCGGCTACACACCTATTGACAGTGTAGTGCAAAATAGCTATACCGCGTTAACCGCAGATGATATAAAGGCCAATAAAGATGCAACCATTTTAGATGTAAGAAAGCCTGAAGTGTTTGAGCTTGGCTTTGTAACTAATTCAATTAATATTGGCTTAAACGGACGATTTGCAGAGTGGGCCGGCAAGCTAATATCGTATGATGAGCCTTTAATAATTGTTAGCAATGATAAGCATGACGCTAAAGAGGCCATTGTTCGCTTAGCCAGGGTAGGCTTTGAAAATGTGATTGGCTATTTGCTAGGTGGCTTTGAGTCATGGAAAAAATTAGAATTGCCATTTGACATGATTATTTCTATTGATGCTTATGAATTTTCGTTAGATGTTAAGCATGAGGCAAATTTAAAAGTGGTTGATGTGAGAACCGAAAATGAGTTTGAGGCAGGCCATGTGTTAAATGCCAACAACCTTCCATTGCCACGCTTGGCTGATGAAGCATTGGCTTTAAATGATGGTAATGAACAACCAATATATGTCCATTGTCTATCGGGTTATCGCTCTATGATAGCTGCATCTATTTTAAAAAAGCAGGGCTTTAGTGTTGTAAAAAATATTGAGGGTGGTTGGAAATCGTTAATTGAAACAGAAGTAACAACGGTAATTCCACAACCCGTTTAGTCGTAAATCTCTACGTTTTCGTTAATCAGCGTTTGCATAGGTATTACTACCTTTTTATCATGGTCTTTTAAAGTAATTGAAGTGTTGTCTAAATCAACTATTTCTCCGCTTATGTCATTAACCTTTATTGATTGCCCTATTCTGTAGCGCTTTTTAGTGTAAAAGGATGATAGTAGGTTTGTTAAAATATTTCGTGCAGCAATACCGTAAGCAACAGCAAATGCTAAAACTATGCCTCCCATTATAAGTGTAAAGTTGGTATTTAGCAATGAAGTGTCAATTTTTGCTTGGCTTAACGCAGAAATTGCAATTATTACAAAAACAACAATAAATACAAAACCGCCTATTAACCTGCTACTGCTAATGCCAAATGAATCGCACGCTTTAATAACAATGGTCTTTAAAAAGTTGGCAATTAACAGTCCTATAATTAAAAGTAAAACTGCTGATAGTAATATTGGAATGTAATTTAGCAGCCCTTGAATTTGGTTGGTTAAAGGATCCCAATTAAGCGTTTTTGCAGCTATGCTTATAAACATAAACAACAAAAAGAAGTAAACAATTTTTGGAATTATAAAGCTCGGAATAAGTTTGATGTTCGCTTTTTCCATTACATCAATGGTATTCAGCTTGTCTGCCACTTTATCCAAGCCAATTTTACCAATTACCTTTTTTAAAATCTTAGCTGCAACACTGGCTATAATCCAGCCAATAATTAAAACAACAATTGCCCCAACAATTGAAGGAAAAAACTCTTCTATTTGAGATCCCGTTTCTCGAATTGCTCCTACTACCGCATCTTTTAAATCAAGTAAAATGTTCATTGTTTTAAAATTTATTAGTTGAGTGGTTTTAAGTTTTTCTTACTTCTATCGTCCTCATCACCTTTCTTTGGTTCAGTCGGCTCTTTATCTTGCGCACCTTTGGCAATAGTGCCAAACATGTTGCCGACAAATAGCTCAACCATTTGCAGCCACTTATCAATAAACGATCTACTGCCTAAAACTTTGTTTTTAAGCTCATCACTTGGTTTATCATTAGGCTCAATATCTTTAAATGGGTTTGCCATAGAGTTGATTATATTTTTTATTTACTTTCTCCTTTGCTCTCTTAATACGCATTTTTACTGCGCTTTCTGATAACTTTAATACTTGCTGAATATCCTTGATACTTAAATCATCTTGATACTTCATTAGCAAAATTGCCTTTTCTTCTGTTGAGATAACCTCTAAAAGCTCGTTTAATCTTTCCGATTTTATTTCAAACAGCTCCTTATCTTCAATGTCGTTGGTATCCTTAATTTCATCACGGTCATCTTCCAACGGTCTAAACTTTCTTTTTTTGTGCTTTCTTATATAGTCTATACAGTAATTATAGGTTATTGAGTAAATCCAAGTAGAAAACTTACTTTTCTCCTTAAATTTTGATAACGACAACATTATTTTAATGAAAATATCTTGTGTTAAATCTTCAGCCAACGCCTCATCCTTTACAAGCGATATGCATTTTCTGAAAATTTTGGTAGAATATCTATCATATAGCAACTCTACAAAAGACTCTTTTTGAGTTTTTAAGTACAATCGTACAGCCTGTTCGTCTGTAACCTCTACTTTATCTGCTAATAACAATATAAACTGTGCTTATTATAAAATACGTTGGGACTGCAAATTTAACAATATTTTATACGCCTTATTTCACATTTTGTTATGATAATAGAAAGTAAATATTAAACATCTTTATAAGGTGAAAGTATTTTGAATTATTTTTGTGGTGGATTAATTGATGTAACACATGGCATATAAGTACGATTATGATATAAAGAAAGGGTCAGCACAATTGTTCAAAAACCCCATATTTGAATTTTTGTCACGCACCAATCCTACTATTACCTTATTTACCTATGTGCCACTTATTGCAATACTCCTATATTTTGGTTTTAAAGCAAACATTGTTGCCAGCCCTATAAGAGCCATATTAATTTATCTGTCGGGTATAGTAATTTGGAGTTTAGTTGAGTATTTAATGCACCGTTTTGTTTTTCACTTTATAAATGAAAACCCAACAATTCAAAAAATGCATCAAATGGTACACGGTGTGCATCATGAATACCCAAGAGACAAGGAGCGTTTGTTTTTACCTCCAATTCCAGGGCTAACAATCGCATTTATATTATTTATGGTTATGTATGGTATAAGTTCCTTGTTTTTTGGTGAGGGCTTATACGCTTTATTCTTTTTCCCTGGATTAGTCAATGGATACTTAATCTATTCATTTACGCATTATAGCATTCACGTTTTTAACCCTCCTAAGCCTTTTAAGTACATTTGGAAGCACCATAGCCTGCACCACTATCAGTTTCAAGATAAAGCATTTGGTGTAAGCTCTCCTTTATGGGATTACATTTTTGGCACCATGCCTCCAAGGGCTAGTAGAAAGTAGGGGTAAAGCTCTTTTTAGCAACATCTTTGCTGGAATATTTAAATGTTTCGAAAACGTACATTGCCAAAATACACGTAACTTCACTTATACAGACATTGTGTGTAATGATGAAACCCAACAATAAATGGCTGAAATCTTTGGTTGATAAAAATGAATATTCCAGCAAAAGTGAATTGGTAAATGATTTAATTAGGCAAGCTAGAAAGCAACAAGTTCAAATTGATTGGATTAAGTCGAAAATTGAAATAGCGGAAGAAGGTGGCTTTACAAAAGACAATAAACATCAAATTTTAAAAGAATCAAAGTCATTACTTAATGGCTAAGTACAAACTAAGCAAAGAAGCCAAAAAAGACTTAATTAGAATTCATCATTATGGGGTTGCGAATTTTGGAATTAAGCAAGTCGACAAATACTTTTATTCTTTTTTTGATCAGTTTGAAATAATTGCAGAGAGGCCTTTTTCATTTGAGCAAGTAAACCATATAAAAGATGGATACAGAAGGAGTGTTCTTGAATCTGACAGTATTTATTTTAGGATGAACAAACATCATATTGAAATTATGACAATTATTGTAAGGCAAGATGTCAATAGTTTCATTTAATTAAACAACAGTAGCCAAATAGCTGCCGTCCCTTTTAACGCGTATGAGGACATTTATCATTTGCTATTCTACGCACCAATTCCCTAAACTCTTTGGCCACCTGTAACGATTGAGTGTTGGGGTCAAATAGCTCAGAAATGTACTTTTTATCTTGCTTATGCAACTCATCTGCAACCATTTCATTGATTGCTTGAGCAAAAGCTTCTTTCGGATTTGTAGCCGATTCAGACTTTACACACGCCTCACTAACCAATTTCTGAGCAAAAGTATTTTGATCTAAAGCATTGTTTTTGCAATTGAGAAATGTTAAACAGATAATGATTGTAGGTAAGAAAAAAACATGTTTCATAAATAATATTTTATAAGTTTATTTAAAAATAAAGATTAACAATTTAAAATGATAAGAAAAGGAACAGAAGTAAAATGGAAATGGGGAGAGGGATATGCTAAGGGAAAGGTTGAAAACACCTATGAAGAATCGATTACCAAGACCATAAAAGGCAATGAGGTAACGAGAAACGGTTCAAGCGATAATAAGGCGCTCTATATAAAACAAAAAGATGGAGGAGCGGTTTTAAAGCTTGAAAGTGAGGTAGACAGGATTGATTAATAAATAGCGACTACAAATAATTTTGGATTTACCTATAATTAACCATTGTTATAGGCAATTGTTAAAATTGCTATGCGTTTGCCATTTTTCATTCTTTTTTTCTAACATTGCACAATCTCTGCAACAAACCCAAATGCCATTCAATGAAAGATGTTTTTATTACCTCAGCAGGAGCTTACTTGCCCAATTCACCAATTTCAAATGATGAAATGGAAGATTATTTGGGAAAGATAAATGGCGAAAAAAGCCGTGCTAAAAGCAGGGTGCTCAAGCAAAATGGAATTACTAATCGACATTACGCAATTGATAAAAATCAACAAAGCACCCATAGCAATGCCGAGCTCGCAATAGTAGCCACAAAAGAGGCCTTGAGGCGCTCAGATTTAAAACCGGTAGACATTCAATTACTTGCTACCGGAACCAGTCAAGGCGATTTACCATTGCCCGGGTTTGCAAGCATGGTACATGCTGGCTTAAGTTTTGAAGGCTGTGAAATTGCCAGCTTTCAGTCGGTTTGTGCTAGCAGCATGATGGCTCTGAAAAACGCCTATGCGCAAATAATGTGTGGACAAAAAGACAATGCTGTTTGCGTTGGCTCCGATTTTACCTCACGCATGTTTAAAGCAAGCAGGTTTGAGGCTCAAAAAGTTAAAGAGGTTCCATTTGATACAGAATTTTTACGGTGGATGCTTTCTGATGGTGCAGGAGCATTTGTTCTTCAAAACAAACCTTCTAACTCAGGGGTTTCATTAAAAATTGAGTGGTTAGAAATCGAATCTCATGCAAATAAATTTCCTGCATGCATGTACGTTGGCAAAAACGACAATAAAAAAGAAAAAGAACCCACTTGGCTAGACTATGCAAGCTTTGAAGAAGCCTCTGCTGCAGGGGCCATAAACCTAAAGCAAGACATTAGCTTGCTCGACCAAGTAGTTAAAACAGGGGTTGCTCATTATTTTAGGTTGATAGATAGAGGGTTAATTAATGTTCAAGAAATAGACTGGTTGTGTTGCCATTATTCTTCAGAATATTTTAAAGGACCCATTAAAGAATTAATGGAAAAAGGAGGTGGCGAAATTGCAGAAGAAAAGTGGTTTAGCAACTTAAGCACCAAAGGAAATACTGGAGCGGCTTCTATTTACATTATGCTGGAAGAACTAATGAATTCGGGCAAATTAAAAGTAGGCCAAACCATTTTGTGTATGGTTCCAGAAAGTGGTCGTTTTATTACATCATTTATGAAGCTAACTGTTGTGTCCGATAAGGCTGAACAAGCAAAATCATTCACAATAAGAGCGGTTGAAGCGCCTGAGCTAAACATAAAAAATACAGAAACATCTCAGTGGTTGATTAGGCAATTATCAACTATTTGGATTGATTTTGAAGCCGATTTATTAAAAGTGCCTATTGTAGAAAAAATACTCAACGGCAATTTAAGCTTAACCGACTACCAATTGTTATTGATGGACTTACGCCAACAAGTAATTGATGGTTCGCAATGGATTTCTCGTGCAGCATCAAATATTGAAATTGAAATATTTGAATTGAGGTCGGCATTTATAACACACACTGCTGCCGAGCATAAAGATTACCAAATGCTTGAAAGAAATTATGTGAAAATTGGTGGGAAATTGGAAGACATTCAGGCAGGTCAGAAAAACATAGGCTCACTTGCTTTGTCTTCATTTATCTTTCAACAAGCCAGCAAAAACAATCCTATTGATTTATTGGGGGCCATGTACATAATTGAAGGAATTGGAAAAAGATTGGCTGCACATTGGGGAAACATGATTAAAGACCAGCTTTCTTTAAGCGACAATCAAGTATCCTTTTTTACTTATCATGGGGTGGCTGATGAAAAGCATTTTGAGAATTTAGAAAAAGCTTTAGACCACCCTTTAATGGACAGAACCTTGGCCGAAAAAATTGCCAAAACAGCTAAAACAACAGCCCATTTATATAAAATGCAACTCGAACACCTGGGCAATTACTAAGGTTTTTGTTAGCTTTAAACACACTTTATAAAAAGCGAGTGATGACGGATACAATGTTAGATATAGACAAACATGACAAGCGCGACCCTAACCCATGGCTTGCGCTTTACTTGGATAATAGCATACCTATTAACGATAAAACCAAGCGTGCATTAATGGCAGATAACGACTCAAAATCTGCTCGATATCTTTTGCCGCTGGTCAGTTTGTCTTCTAAAATCACCATGTTTTTTCTTCACATTTTTAAGTTTTTTCTTCCGCGCTTATTTAATTCTCCTAAAGTTTTGCACCGCATACTCGCTTGGGGATTGAAAAATTTTGTTAGCCCTAATGCTAATTTGTTAATCTTTAGGCACTTTCATGTTGGGTCCGAAATTTTGGAATTTATTGTTGGCAACATTCCTGGTATTGAAACAAAAACGAGCCCGCTTAAGCCAAAGAGTTTTGATGATATGAAAGACAATGTTTTTTTAGATCATGACCTTAACCTCTACAACTTTGTAATTAACTTAAACAAAGAGTTAAAAGAAAAAGGAATTGAAATTAAGGCGGCAAAAGAATTGAATACGAGCATGATTACCTTAGACCAATTTGATCATATTGAATTTCCTAATCGCTGGACAAACATTTTAGACCTAAGGTCGGCCATTGAGTTTTTCACCCCCTTTTACCAACTGTTTTTAACCTCTAATGATTTTAGAAGGGCATCTAACTCGCTTCAGCTAGATGAAACAATTGCGATTTACACTTCCAAAATAATGGATACCCCTGGCCATTTGGGCTTAATTAACAACAAGCACCCAATGGTGCCAGCATCAACCTATAACGCAGCATATAATTTAGTGCTACACGGTTTAGCTGCAGAAACTTTGCACGAGATATTGGTAGAAATTAAAAAGGGTAAAACTGGTGATGCGGTGATGTATTCGGGGACTATTGGGTAGATTTCGAATTTTGGAAATATTGCGAACTTTTAAGTTGGCAAAGTAGCACAGTTTTTTCCATATATCCTTTTGAGTATTGCCTCTTTAACTCGTCAATGTACGGTTTTTAGTAACTAGGCCAGGCTCCACCACAATTCCTGATTATAGTGAAATGCGCCAAAGGCCAAAGTATTTTTAATATATAAATTAACTTACGCTTTAATTCGCTCGCCTAAACCTTGTAAATTGGGCACTTTGAAGTATAATTGAATACAAGATGAGAAATATTGGAATAATTGGCATAGGGCCAAGAGGCGGATATTCTTTAGAAAGATTGATAATTGAGTTAGAAGCACAAAATTGTCTTACTAATATTCATATATCGTTATTTGAAGCTACAGGTAATTTTGGTAATGGACAAGTATATAATTTAGATCAAAATGACTCCAATTGGATAAATATAGCTGAGCGTGTTTTAAAGTTGCATGAGCGTAAAGAAATTAAATCCTTAAATATTAAATCTTTTCCATCTTACCATCAGTGGATCAACAAAAATTTTAATAAGCTTACTCAAAAGCAAATAGACAATTATCCGCCACGATCTAAATTGGGAAAATTTTTGTTAGAAAGGTTTCAATCTCTTATTAAACCCTTAGTTAATGCTAACGTAGTATCGCTACATAAAGAGCAAGTAACTCAGATAAATTTATTAAATAATAGAAAACTGCAAATATTTACAAATAAAAATACCTATAAATCATTTGATGAAATTCTATTAACAATTGGCCACCAAATTACAGAGCCATCTAAACAAATTTTAAAATGGGATGAGTATGCTGCTAACCATAAAAACATCCAACTTTTTAAATCTCCATATCCTATTGCCAATTATCTAAATCATACAAATTTAAATTTTAATAGTTCTATTGGTATTCGTGGTTTTGGATTAGCCATGATTGATATAGTGCGAGCAGTTGCTGAAAAATATGGAAAATTTTATATTACTAACAACAATAATAAATTATGCTCCTATAAATCAGAATATAAACTTAAGGATATGTTTATTCCTTTTTCTCTTGATGGCTTGCCACCTGTACCCAAGCCTATAAATGCTCATATTGATAAGTGGTTTGAACCTTCTAAAAAAGATATGCTAGCGTTTGAAAAGCATATTGGCGATAAGCAAATCCAAAAAGAAGCCGCAAGCCCTCATTTTTTGTTAGCCTCTTTTGCTCCTCTTGCTGCAAGTGTTTATCTAAATTTATCAAGAGTTAACAACACCCTCAATTTATCAAAACAGGAAATTGAAAAACTAGTAATACAATGGTTAGAAAGCCAAAGCGTGGAACACCCTCTTTTTACCTCAACTAAACAATCTCCGGTAATAAGTATGCAAAATTTTGTGAAAATGGCTACGGGAAACGCTGCCATTAGTTTGGATTTTTGTATAGGCCAGGTTTGGAGGCATTGCCAGCCTATTATTTACAAAGCTCTGTCACATAACGAATGTTCAAATGAGGTTTTTACTAAAATAATTGAACTTGATGAATCAACAAAACGATATTCTTACGGACCTCCAGTTGAGAGCATTCAACAGTTATTAGCTTTAAATAAACTGGGTATTTTAAACTTAAACTTTGTAAACAACCCAAATATTAATTTAACCAATAATGGATGGAAGTTTGATAAACTAGGAAAGTCTATTACTACAACATTAATGGTTGATTCCGTTTTAGATTCTCCAAAGATAAAAGCAGTAAAATCAAATATTATTCAACAAATGTTAGATGATAAATTAATTAATGTAGTACATGATGAGTTAGGTGTTAAAACCAATGAAAGCGGTTACTTAATTTCAAGTATTCAAAAACAACATATTCCTATTGCACTTTTGGGAAGATTAGCAAAGGGTACTGTTATTGGTGTAGATGCAATTTTAGAATGTTTTGGATCGCGACCAAAGCAATGGGCCAAACAAGCAGCAATCAACCATTTAGCGTGGTTAAACAAAATATAAATTTATTTTCCTGCACCATCAGTCCATCTTTAGAAGACGCTGATTCATAACACCTCCGTTTTATTTTCACCCCAAACTATCTCTCAACAAAATCATTTACTCTATCATATTCGGCATCTATTAGCCATTTTCCCTCTTTGGTAATAAAACCCATCTTGCCGTTTTTTTCAGCAATAGCTATTCCGTTTTTAAACTGAAATGCAACTCGTGCATCTAACTCGGTGATTTTTCCAATTGTGTTCACCATGGCCATTTTACCGTTTTTTAATCTTACCATAGCTACTTCTTCTGAAAAATCATCTGCTTCTAAAAACGATTGCCCAAAAAGTTGTTCTCCATTTTTATCTATAAAGTGCCACCCATCATCCGTTTTCACTGCGGCTTTGCCTTCACTAAAACTTCTTACCTCTTGGTATGGCCCTAGCTTTTCTGCTCCTTGCTTATTAATAAAATAGTATTCATCATTTTTTTTAACTGCAGCAAAATCTTCTGAATAGTTTTTACCATTATCATACTTATAATCAATTACCTGCTCTCCTAGCTCGTTTATAAAGCCATATTTACCGTTTAGTAATACCATTGCCCTATTTTCAGAAAAACCTGCTGTTGTAAAAGCAGATGGACCAATTACTATATCTCCATTTTTATCCCAATATTCAATTTTACCATCTTTAAAAACATGCACTTTGCCTTCATTATAGTTTCCATTGGCTTTTAGGATCGATTTCTTAAGCACATTGCCTTCTTTGTCAATCAGCATTTTGTAATTGCCTTCACTAATTATGGCCCTACCCTCTTTAAACACAAAAGGCTGATCGCTCTTTATATTTTCATTAAAATTTCCTTTTTTATCCATGGCTGTATAACTACTTCCATAAGCAGCATTTCCACCTGGTAATCTAAAACCGTCCATAGATACACAAGCTAGTCCATCAGAAAAGTAACTTGCGTAAGTGAATTGCTTATCAAAAAGCAGCTCATTGTTTTCGTTAATAAAGCGCCAAGTGTCATTTTTTCTTACAGATGTGATGTATTTGTAATTATCACTTATTTTAACCTTTTTTGAATCATTATCGCTCGATATTTTTGGAGCTTTATCATCTGCTGGGGCACTGCCTTTGCAGCCCATTAAAACAGCAATAAAAATTATGGTTAAGCATTTATAATATGAGCGCATGTAGAATTTATTTTATACGGTTGTTATTAAAACATTTTTAATTTCAGCTCAAATAACGCATTTACTAAATTAAATTCAAATTTTTAAGGTTATACACAAGGTTAAAAGAGTGATAAGAGGATTTAAAGAAATATAAGGGTCGTTATTAAGAGGGTTAATTAGTTTAAAACATTATCACCATTTGCTATAATATATCATTACTAACCTTTTAACTAGCTTCATTAACACTTTAATAACATCATTAATTATTAGTGTTCAAGTAATTGGACAGATAATGAACAGTATGTTAATTACTTTGAGAAGTATAAGTTTTTGGTAAAATGACTTATAAAAAGTGTTAAACCAATGTTAATCTGCTGTTATTAAATGGTGTTTTTATAGTTAAAAAAAATGAGTGGTGGATAAACCTATAGTTATACACCGTTTAGTAAACATTAAAAACTAGGTTTTGTAGATATTGTAATCCCGTATATAATCATGCACTTTATCAGGTACTAAATACCTTATAGATTTACCAGATTTTAAGCAGTTTCTAATATATGTTGCAGATATATTTAGTAATGGTAAATCAAGCACCGAAACATTTGGGTGAGCTAAATGGTTGGAGTTTTCATAACCGGGTCTTGGATATACCGCAATGTTATAGTGTTTAATAATTTGCTCATAGTTTTTCCATTTATGTAAGCTTTGTAAATTATCACCACCCATTAATATTGTAAATTTATATGAAGGATGTTGTTCGCTTAAATGGGTTAATGTATCAATGGTATAGGATGGTGTAGGTAGGTTAAATTCTACGGTACTCACTTTTAATAAATCATTATCTTCAATAGATAAATTTATAAGATGTAAGCGATCATTTTTATTAAGTAAGTTACTTTTCTTTTTGTGTGGGTTTTGAGGCGTTACCACCATCCAAACTTGATCTAATTGCGCATTTTGAGCAAAACCATTGGCAATAATTAAATGGCCGATATGAATAGGATTAAATGATCCAAAAAACAAACCTATTTTCATAAGTTAAAAGTCAATTTTGTAATAAAATAATGGAAGAAAGCCTAACTGATATTCTTCTTGTAATGGGTTGCCACTTGGGTGATCTGGCGCATAAGTAAGCGAAAGTATATTTTGCTTATTGGTAACATTTACCAAATCAATAGCAAACTCATGGCTAACCTTAGGCCTGTTCCAACGGTAATAAATTTTCCCATCTACTCTGAAGTATGGATCAAACTGTAAAGTATTTACACTGGCATCTTCATATATAACCTCAAGTTGTTTAGTAGACTCTGCTGTATTTACAGGCCCATACCACCTACCACCATTGTAAGTTGCTTTAACACCCAAACCTACGGTAGAGTTTTGATTTATATTAAACTCCTTAGCACCTAAAACATTTGCTGTTAATTGCCCATTAAATGATGTGTTTCGCTCAACCTTATCGCTACCCTTGTATTTGGCGTCAAATGCAGAGGCAGTTATTAAAAAGTAATAGTTTTTGCTAAAATATTTTTCTATGGTTAACTCAACGCCCACATTACGTCCTTCACCAGTATTTTGTAATGAGTCAGGGAATAACCTACTAAACCCAGAACCTGAGTTAATAATAGAAAATGAAGAAGAAGCTTTATCAACGGGCACGTTAAATAAATACTGATAATAAATTTCCCCACCAACTTTAACATTCTTTTTAGGAAAGAACTTTTGATAGCTTGCTACAAAGTGGGCAGATTTAAAAAGCCCTAAATTTTCTTTATTATGTGCTAATGGCTTACTGTTTGTGTTGTTTAAACCTCCATAATAATAGGTGTAGTTAGGGTTTGCCTGTGAATGTAAACCGGCACCTAAACTAAATGAGCTATTGTTTTTAAAGTTGTGTTGTAAACCAAGTCTAGGCTCAACGGGAGATAAAGAATTGTTGTTTATACTATAATACAATGCACTTAAGCCAGCAGTTATTGTGGTTTTTTCACTTAGCCTACGCTTAAGTTGTATAAATGGTTGAAGCATTAAAGCGTTGTCGTTGGCATTCCACCTTACTTGCCAATTAGTTAACAAAACGTTGCCCTGAGTGTCAACAAGCGTAGGCCGCACACTATCAATGTAGTTAACCAAATAGAGATCGGCAATTAAGCCTGCTTTTAAGGTTGTTTTGGGGTTAAACCTTTTATTTATAATATTGGAGAGGCTTATTTTGCTCTCAGAAAACTCGTAGGCCAAAATTGCTGGTAAAGAATCTACTACAAACTTATCGTTTACAGTTCTGCGATATATTCTGTCATGCTTAGAATTTACCTCTTGATGAGAAGCTGATAATACTGTTTTGAGGTAAGCGCTTTCATTAATTGGTTTGGTGGCAGCAATGCCAAGTACGCCCATTTTAGAGCCAAAGTATTGGTCTCTATCATTGTCTCCATATAAGAAGGTTTCATCATTAGGGGCATCAGCGTCACTTAGCACAATGTCAATATCACTTAAACCACCTACTCCAAACACGGCAATAGAAGAGCCGTTTTTACCAGGAAAATTCAATCTAAAAGCGCCATCTTGGTATTTAGGAATGGCATCAGAACCAATGTTTATGCCCATAAAATCGAATAACTGTAGTGTGCTATAACGATACATGCCCATAAATGAAGATTTTTTCTCTTTGCTAATAGGCGCTTCCAAGGTCCATTCGGTTCCTAAAAACCCTAGCTGAGCGGTTCCTTCAAATTTATCGGCATTTCCATTTCGCATTTTTAAATCGAAAACCCCAGCTATGCTATTGCCAAATTCAGCAGGAAAAGCACCAGTAAAAAAGTCGGAATTAGATAAAAATTTGTTGTTTAAAACACTTACAGGCCCTCCACCAGTGCCCGGTATGGCAAAGTGATTTGGGTTGGGTATGTTTATTCCCTCTAACCGATATAAAACACCAATTGGGGAGTTGCCCCTAATAACCACATCATTTCTGCTATCGTCTGCACTTTGCACTCCTGCGTAATTACTTACCATTCTGGCTGGGTCTCCACGACTACCTGCATACTTCTCTGTTTCTTCCACAGAAAACTCTCTAGCGCTTACAACGGCCATTTCATTTAAAACCTCACCACTTCTTTTTGCCTTAATCACCACTTGCGAAATGGTGGCAATGTCTAGCTCCATCTCTACATTTAAGTTAAGTTGCTTACCTGACGTAATGATCAAGTTGCTGAAAGAAACAGGCTTAAAGCCAATAAAAGTGAATTTGATATCTCGCCTGCCAATCGGCACTTCTTTAAGTTCGTAATAACCATTAATATCAGATATTACTCCTAAAATGGAAGAGTCCAATTTTTGAGTTACCACATTAACTCCAACTAAGGGTTGTTGGGTTTCTTTATCAACCACCCTACCCTTTACTGTTTGGCTCAACTGAGCATAACCGGCATAGGTAATCAACAGAAATACGATAACTAAGCTCCTTTTCAAATCATTTGATTTCAAATAAAGGTAGTGATACCATAAATACTTTTAAAATTGATAGGTAAACAAGCCAAATTAGTTTATCTACAACCTATTGGTCGAGCAGCCCATTAGGGTTGCGAAAGTTAGTTTATTATAAAGACTCCGTTTTGGTAAATCATTTCATCATCAGCATAAATCTCACCACCATCTTTCATATCGGTAATCATATCCCAATGTACAGCAGATTCATTGATTCCGCCACACTGCTGGTATGCTTGCCCAACAGCTAAGTGTATTGAGCCACCAATTTTTTCATCAAACAAGATGTTCTTTGTAATTTTTTGAATTTGGGCATTGGTTCCTATTGCAGCTTCTCCAAAACGCCTAGCGCCAGGCATGCTAAATACTTTATCTAACAACTCTTTGCCGCTTTTGGCGTCCCATTTAACAACTTCACCGTCTTTTACTTCTAAATAAACCTCATCAACTTCTCCTCCCATGTAAATGCTTTGGTAGGTAAACTTCACCCATCCGTTGGCTGAGTCATCCACAGGCGCAGTATAAACTTCACCGCTAGGCATGTTGGTTCGGCCATCTGAATTCATCCAAATTCTACCTTTTGTGCTAAACTTTAGGTCAATGTTTGGTCCTTTGTAATGCACCTTTTCGCATTTATTTAGGTGATCAACAATGCCTTGTTGCGCTTTACCTAAATCCAACCAACCTTGTATAGGGTCATCTTCAAACAACTTACATGCATTAAAAACAAAGTTCTCGTATTCCTTTAAGCTCATGCCCGCATTTTGTGCAGAAGCGTTGGTGGGGAACTGGCAAAGGCTTCTCTTTAAGTCTAATATTGCGGTACGATCACGGTAAGTTTGCATCATTTCTTTGCGTGCATTCTTTAAAATTTTAGTTTTTTCAATACTAACATTACCACCCTCTCTTAGGTTAAATGGAGCTCGAACATTTATGTAACATTCAAAATTTTCCATGGCATACTTGGTGTGTGGAGCTATCCATTTTAGCTGATGCTCTTCACTAGTATCCATCATTATTTTGTGTTGGCCCTGTATGTCAATATCTAATAATGGATGTCCGCCAGCTTCATTAATTGCGATTAAAAACTCCTGCAAAAGAGGCTCAGCTAAATAGGTAGACTTTATCAATACCCTGTCTCCCTTTTTAACGCTTAAGCAGTAGTTGGTTAAAAGATTTGCATACTTCTTATAAATTGTTTCCATTGTTGTCTATTTGGTCGTCATTGGTCTCGATCATCTTGCGTTTAACCGAATTAAAAAACTTTTTTTGAAAAGATATTATTAAAAAAACACCTGCACTAATGCTTACATCAGCAAGGTTAAATATAGGGCCGAAAAATATTTTATTTCCCAACCAAGGCACCCAGCTAGGAAATCTAAATAGTGGAAAGTAAAACATGTCAACTACATTGCCATGTAAAAAGCTTGCATACCCTCCGTTATCAGGAAAAGGTTTTGCTATATTTTTCATAAAAATGTCGCTCTTTTCAAAGATAAGCCCATAAAAAGCGCTATCAATTATGTTTCCAAGAGCACCAGCCAATATGAAGCTTACAGATAAGATTAGACCCCAGTGTGCTTTTTCTTTTATTAGCTTATTGATGATAAAGCCTAACCCAATTACGGCAATAATCCTAAACAAGCTCAAGGCAAGTTTGCCCATTTCTCCGCCAAACTCCATTCCAAAAGCCATGCCTTTGTTCTCTGTAAAATGAAACTTAAACCAGTTACCTATAATTGGAATTTCTTCTCCAATATACATGCTGGTTTTAACTGAAACCTTTAAAATTTGGTCTGCAAGTAAAATTAAGATTACTACTAGGATTATCTTCCAGCCCTTCAATTACTATTTCTGTGCGTTTTTGGCGTCAATACTAAGTGTGGCATGCGGTACAGCCATCAATCTCTTCTTGCTAATTAATTTACCGGTTACACGGCAAACCCCGTAAGTTTTGTTTTCAATGCGAATAAGGGCATCTCTCAGGTGTTTTATAAACTTCTGTTGCCGGGTAATCATGTTGCTCAAATATTCTTTTTCGGTAGAGCCTGAGCCGTCTTCAATGCCTCTAAATTTATTTTGCTCTGTGCTTTTCATTTGATTTCGGTAATCGTTTAACTCCTCATCCGACTCGGCTATTTTTGAGTTAATAAGCTCTTGAAACTCTTTTAGTTCGCTATCGGTATATCTAGTTTTTTCTTCTTTCTTTGCCATAAGTTTAATGCTTTAAAAGTTTTACTTGCACAGTTAAATCATTTATTTCCAAATCCTCATACGCTAGCGCTTCATCAGTAATTTCTAGCTCATCAGCTAAAATTTCTGCGCAAATATATTCTTTAAATGTTTTTATTACTTCATTTAGTTCCAAATGCGACTTTAACTTAAGAATTACTCTATCGGTAACATTAAAGTCTAAATCCTTTCTTAAGCGTTGCAACTTGTTAACCAACTCTCTAGCCAAGCCTTCATTTATTAATGCTTCTGTTAATGTAACATCAAGCGCAACAGTTACGCCACCTTCACTTGCTGCAGCCCAACCAACAGCATCTTCTGTTGCAACATCTACTTCATTTAACAGCAAATCAACGGTTGTATTGTCCAACTCTAAGGCTATTTTGCCTTCCAATTCAAGTTTTGCAATTTGCGCTTGATCCATTGCTTCAACTTTTACTTTTAATTTTCCAATGTTTTGTCCATACTTGGGTCCTAAAACATTAAATATGGGCTTAAGTTTTTTAGTAAACACACCCTCTGTGTTGCTCACGCCTTCTATTTCTTTCACATTGGTTTCAGCAATAATAATATGCTTCACCGCCTCAACTTGCGCTACTTTTTCTTTGGTTAGGGCAGGTATTAATACTTTGGCTAGTGGCTGGCGCACCTTAATTTTTTCCCTCTTTCTTAAGGAGTGTATTAAGCTAGATGCATCTTGAGCTAGAGACATTCGTTCTTCTAAATCACTATCAATATCGCCATCATTGGCGGTCGGATAGTTTGCTAAATGAACAGAGTCTGCGCTGCTTTTCCCCGAAACGTTGTTTAAGTTTTGAAAAAGATGGTCGCTATAAAATGGAGCAAATGGCGCCATCAATAATGCAACGGTTTCAAGGCAATGGTAAAGGGTTTGATAAGCAGCAATCTTATCTTCATTATATGCTCCTTTCCAAAAACGTCTACGACATAATCTCACATACCAATTGCTTAGGTTGCGATCTACAAAATTCATTATGCTACGTGCGGCTTTTGTAGGTTCATAGTCCGCCAAGTTTTCCGTTACTTCTTTAACCAAAGTATTTAAAATACTAATGATCCATTGGTCAATTTCAGGTCTATTGGCAACAGGTATTTCTTTTTCGCTATGGTTAAAACCATCTATATTGGCGTACAGCGCAAAAAACCCATAGGTATTATAAAGTGTGCCGAAAAACTTCCTGCTTACCTCACTAATTCCATCAGCATCAAACTTTAGGTTATCCCAAGGGTTGGAGTTAGAAAGCATGTACAGTCTAGTTGCGTCAGCTCCATTTGAGGCTATGGTTGTAAAAGGGTCAACGGTGTTGCCTAGGCTTTTCGACATTTTTTGTCCTTTCTTGTCTTGCACCAATCCGTTAGATATAACATTTTTAAAAGCAACAGAGTCAAAACACATGGTTGCAATTGCGTGTAAGGTATAAAACCACCCTCTGGTTTGGTCAACCCCCTCAGCAATAAAGTCTGCAGGAAAATTTTGGTTGAATATTTCTTTGTTTTCAAAAGGATAGTGCCATTGGGCATAGGGCATAGCCCCACTATCAAACCATACATCAATTAGGTCTGTCTCACGCTTCATCTCTTCTCCATCATCACTTACTAAAGTTACATCATCAATAAACGGTCTGTGCAAATCATCTGGCACTTCTTGATTTAAGCCTAAGACTTTATTTGCTTTATCTATTTGTTGCTGTAGCTCATTTATGCTGCCAATACAAATTTGTGTTTCGCTATCTTCAGTTCTCCAAATTGGCAAAGGGATACCCCAATATCTTGAGCGAGACAAGTTCCAATCTTGTAAGTTTTCTAACCAGCTGCCAAAGCGACCTTCACCTGTGTGTTTTGGCTTCCAATTTATGGTGTTATTAAGCTCTTGCATCCGCTCCTTAACAGCTGTGGCTTTAATAATCCACGAGTCTAGCGGATAATATAATATTGGTTTTCCTGTACGCCAGCAATGAGGGTAATTGTGGCTATATTTCTCAGATTTAAAGGCTCTATTTTCTTGCTTTAACTTGATAATTATATCTACATCAACATTTTTGTAATCATCACCTTCATCTTTATAATCTTTTACATACCTGCCGGCAAATTCATCTACCTCATCCACAAACTTACCTTGCTTATCAACTAGTGTTAAAGAGCCAAATCCATATTTTTTGGCAACTTTCATATCATCAGCACCAAATGAAGGTGCTAGGTGAACAATGCCGGTGCCGTCTGCTGTTGAAACAAAGTCGCCCAATAAAACTTTAAATGCATCTCCATTTTCGGGTTGTACGTATGGCATTAGTTGTTCATAGGGCATAAGCTCAAAGTCAGACCCAATATGATCAGATAATACTTGATAAGGAATGTTTTTGATGTCGCCCCCATAGGCTCCCAAAACTTCTTGTTTACATTCTTTTTTAAACCATTTGCCAAGTAACTCCTCTGCAAGTATCACAACTATAGGTTCAGAAGTGTATTGGTTGTAAGTAGCAACCCTCACATATTTAATTTTTGGCCCTACAGCCAACGCTGTGTTTGATGGCAAGGTCCAAGGCGTGGTTGTCCATGCAATAAAAAACACATTGTTGTGTTTCACGTTATCGAACAAAAATGCAGATTGATCGCTTTTAACAACTTTAAATTGGGCAACCATAGAATTGTCCTTTACATCACGATAGCAACCTGGCTGGTTGATTTCATGAGAGCTAAGGCCTGTTCCGGCAGCAGGCGAAAATGGCTGTATGGTATAACCTTTATACAAGTACCCGTTTTCATATATTTTCTGAAGCAAATGCCACACACTCTCAATGTAGTCGTTCTCATAAGTTATGTATGGGTTTTCTAAATCAACCCAATAGCCCATTTTCATTGTTAAATCATCCCACATATTTTTGTAGGTCATTACCACTTCTCGGCATTTCTTATTGTAATCTTCTATTGAAATTTTGGTTCCAATGTCTTCTTTATTAATTCCTAGCTCTTTTTCGGCAGTGATTTCTACAGGAAGTCCATGTGTGTCCCAGCCACCTTTTCTCTCAACTCTTTTGCCTTGCATGGTTTGAAAACGGCAAAAAACATCTTTTACTGCTCGAGAAATAACATGATGGATGCCGGGCTTTCCATTAGCTCCCGGGGGGCCTTCATAAAATACAAATGTATTGTTGGCAGGCTTCTCCGAAATGCTGCGCTTGAAAATATTGTTATCCTTCCAAAATGAAAGAATTTCTTGGTCAATTTTAGGAAGATTAAGCCCTTTATACTGTTTAAATTGTTTTGCCATGCTTTTTAAGGATGCGCAAAGATAAAAAACCTTGTATTATTAAATTTGTTTCTATGGCAATACCTGCGCACTTAAATCGTTTTAATTTCTGATATTTACATTCAATGTTAAGAGGTATTTTAATAACAGCAACCCTATTCTGCTTTGCTTTTTTATACAGCCAGCCAATTCAAATAAATCAATGGCGGGTGCACACCCCGTATAAAGCAGCTACTTGTATTGCCGAAAATGGCGACCAGCTATTTTTAGGAACAACACATGGTATGTTTAGTTTTGATAAAACTGACAATAGCCTAACTACTTACAATCGAAACAATGGTTTGTCAGATTTAGGGATAGCGTCATTGGCATTTAGCAAAGAAAACAATGTGTTGTTAATAGCTTATGAAAATACCAATATTGACTTGCTTATAGATGGCAATGTTACCAATGTTGCAGATATTAAAAGAAGCTCAATTACGGGCACAAAAAGAACAAATTCGGTTAATATATTTGGCGATAAAGCATATTTAAGCTTGGCTTTTGGTATTGTTGAATACAATTTAAAGCGATTGGAGTTTGGCGACACCTATTACATTGGCAATGGTGGTGCGGCTGTGGAAGTATATGAAACTTTGGTGATTGACAATGCAATTTTTGCAGCTACTTCAGACGGTGTTTATGAAGCCAATGTAAATGCGAATAACTTAATTGATTTTAACGCCTGGACTTTGCATGATATAGCTCAAAGCACTCCTGCGGGGCCTTGCAATTATTTTGGAGAAGCAAACGGTACATTGTATGGAAGTTTTGGTGACAGCATATTTACTTACAATGGAAGCAGTTGGAATGTTGAATTTGCCGATACAGCTTGGCAAACAGTTTCATTAACAGAAGGCCATAATGAAGTGTATGTTAGCCAAAGAAAAAACGGAAACTTTACAGGAAGGCTTGTTACCATTGAGCCTGTAAGCGCTCCCACAATTAACAATATTAGTCAACTAGGCTTTCCTCATGAAGTAATATTAGGAGATGATGGTCAGTTTTATTTTGCAGACCAATTTCAAGGCTTGGTATTTTTTAATGGCTCAGAACAAGGGGCAATGCGGCCAGAAGGTCCTGCAACTGCTAGTGCTAGAAGGTTGGCAACTTCAAACAACAATCTTTATGTTGCACCTGGCGGTGTGGCGGCAAGCTGGAACTTTCTATTTAACAATGAAGGTATTTTTGAAATGAAAGGTGGGTTCTGGAAGAATATTGGCAGCTTTAACGAGCCATTGTTGCAAGGAGTAATTGATATTATGGTGGTTAATGCAAACCCAAACGGTAATAGGGTTGCTTATGGTTCATTTGATGATGGTGTGTTGGAGTTTGTTGGTGGCGTGCTTACTAAATACAAGAAAGGCTTTGGTTTGCAAGGCATTGCTTTAGACTCAAATTCGGTAAGAGTTACGGGGTTGGCCTATGATGAGAACACCAATCTTTGGATGTCTAATTATGGAGCACCTAAGCCAATAGTTTTAAAAACCAACAAAGGTGAGTGGGCCTCTTTTGAGCCTCCTTTTCCTATGGGTCAAGATTTTTTGGGAGACTTGATTGTTGATGAAAACAATTATAAATGGATTACTTATCCTAGAGGAGGAGGCGTGTTGGTATACGATTCGGGAGATGATATTTTAGACCCTGGAGATGATCAATACAGAAAGCTAAGCACTGGAGTTGGCGCAGGCAACTTACCATCTAATATTGTGCTGAGCGTGGCAGAAGATAAGGATGGAGATATTTGGATTGGTACTGACCTAGGCGTGGTTATTTTTAGGTGTGGGAGCTCTATTTTTGAAGGGTGTGATGGAGACCTAATAATAGTTGAACAAGATAATTTTGCAGGGCACTTATTTGAAACAGAGCAGGTAAATACAATTACCGTTGATGGCGCAAACCGAAAGTGGGTTGGTACAAATAATGGTTTGTGGCTCATGTCAGAAGATGGGAGGGAAACAGAATTGTTCTTTAATATTCAAAATAGCCCGCTAATTTCTAATGTAATTTTAGATGTAGAAATTGACGGGCAAACGGGTGAGGCGTACATTGCTACCGACAAAGGAATAGTTTCGTATAAAGGCAACGCAACAGAGTTTGAAGAAACCAAAGATGTTGTTAGCGTGATTCCCAACCCAGTTAGGCCAGGTTATGATGGTGACATATCAATTAGGGGCTTGGCAGAAAATGCCTATTTTAAGGTAACCGACATAAGTGGTACGTTGGTACATGAAGGGAGGGCTTTTGGTAGCCAAGCAATTTGGAATGGGCGCGATTACAATAATAGAAAAGCAAATACTGGCGTATATTTAGTATTTAGCACAGATGAAGATGGCTCTTTTACAAAAGTTGCCAAAGTCTTATTTATTAACTAGCATGGTTGTACAAACAGAGGGCGTTGTTTTAAAAAGCATTAAATATTCTGAAACCAGTCTTATTTGTAAAATTTACACACAAAGATTTGGCTTGCAATCTTACCTTCTACAAGGAGTTAGAAAGAGCAAAAAGGGCAAAGCAAACTTTTATCAATTAGGTAATATTTTAGATTTGGAGGCCTATCACAATCCATCAAAAAACTTACAACGAATTAAGGAGGTAAAGTTTGCAGTTGTTTATCAAAACATGGCTTTTGACATTAAAAAGAGTGCAATTTTATTGTTTATGGTTGAGCTACTTAACAATGCAATAAGGGAAGAAGAAGAGGCGCAAGATTACCTGTATGACTTCATCAAGCTGAACTTATTGCAACTAGACGCAGCCGAATCTCCTTTCACCATGTTTCATCTAAAATTCTTAATAGAGCTTGCTAAAATTATTGGTATTGCCCCAATTGAAAACTACTCAAATGCACAACCATTTTTTAATGTTAAAGAGGGTTGCTTTGTAAATGACTACAACGATTTACATATGGTTTTTAATAAAGAGTTGTCACACTTAATGCACCAACTGCTTCAAAATCAAATAGACAATTTGTCGGCAGTTAAAGCCAGTTATGCGTTGCGAAAGGATTTGCTTAACGGGCTTTTAAGATATATGTCTTATCACTTAACTGATTTTGAAAAGTTAAAATCACCTGAAGTTTTAGAAGTGGTTTTTAGGGCCTAGCCGTAGAGCTCAACATGAATTCGACCTTCCGAAACACCAAGCGCCAAAAGGTTCTCCTTTGCGCTATCAACCATAACTTGCCAACCGCAAATATAAAAGTGGGAATTTGGGTGTTGGCTCAATACGTTTTGGTATAAGGGGTGCACATAGCCTTTTGTGAATGCCACATTTGTAGCATTATTTTCTCTTGATAGAGCTATATGATAATGAAACCTTGATTCATTGTTTTGCAATGTCAACATCTCATCTAAATACAATAGGTTAGAAACATAGCGAGTGCCAAAAATTAAATTAATGTTTACTTGGGGAAATCCGCTGTTTTGGAAGTTTAAAAGTTGCGAACGAAAAGGCGCTATGCCTGTGCCCGTGCAAACAAAGCACAAATCGTTGGTAATTATTTTTGGCAACGTAAACATTCCGCTTGGCCCGCGATAAGTTACTCTATCTCCTATATTAAGCTCGTTGAAAAGGTAACCACTACCCTTGCCCTGTGGCAACAACACTACTATTAACTCAAAAATATTACCACCATCGGGTGCAGAAGAAATTGAATAGCTTCTTAACTTTTCTCTGCGTTTTTCGCTAATAGGCAAGTCTAAGGTTATAAATTGACCAGGCACAAAGTCAAACTCACCTAAATCATCACACTTAAATATAAAACGCCAAGTTGTATTAGATTCGGGTATTATGGTTAACAATGTTGCGCTTCTCCATGGCTGTAGCATTCGCCAAATTTATATTATTTATACAATAGAGAAATAGAATTTTTAAATTGCACTTTGAATTAATCGCTATATGAGTAAAATAAAATTATCAGAAATAAGCGCAATGCCGCCTGCAAATGTGACCAAGGAAAGTATTAAAGCTGAAACAGCTAGCTTAAAAGAGCGACTTAATGAGTTGCAAAGAGTAATGTATGCCCAAGAAAAATATAGCATTTTGCTGGTTTTGCAAGGCATGGACGCTTCTGGTAAAGACGGTACTGTTAGAAACGTGTTTAAGGGAGTAAGCCCAATAGGCATTGAGGTTAAAAGCTTTAAAAAGCCTACAGATGAAGAGTTTGCACATGATTTTTTATGGCGTGTTCATAAAAAGGTGCCAAGCAAAGGCATGATTACTGTGTTTAATCGTTCACATTATGAAGATGTATTAATTCAACGCGTACATAGCTGGATAGATGAAGAAAGAGTACATCAACGGTTTAAGCACATCAATGCTTTTGAAAACTTATTGCAAGAAGAAAACGACACGGTAATTATAAAAGTTTTTCTTCATGTATCTAAAGAAGACCAGCTTCTAAGGCTGAATGAGCGCAGAGAAATGGTACACAAACATTGGAAACATAACGACAATGATTTTAAAGAAAGAAAACATTGGGATAAATACATGGAAGCTTATGAAGACTGTTTTGAGCAATGCAATGCAATACCTTGGCATATAGTGCCAACGGGCAAAAACTGGTATAAAGAGTATTTGGTTGCTAAACATGTTGTTGAAGCGCTTGAGAAGCTAGACTTAAAATACCCTGCACTAGAATCAGATATGTAAATCAATCATATTACTTTTGAGCCAGAATGGAGTTGGTTGGGTTGAACGGGTTGTATCACGACTCAAGTAAGGTTAAAGAATTAACAAATGCACTAAGAGAAAAAGGCTCTGCAAAAGTACATTTGAAGGGAATTGTAGGGGCCCAACTTTCGTTTATCTTAGCCGCCCTCTTTAAAAACAATCCGCGCAGCTTATTAATAATTTGCACCGACAATGAGGCTGCTGCATATTTGCAAAACGACTTAGAGAGTGTATTTCAAGGCAAAGAAATTTTGTTTCTGCCAGATAGCTTCAAAAAACCAGGCAATTTTTTATCAACCAACAATGCCAATATATTACAGCGAACAGAAACAATTAACAAGCTGAGCAACAGCAATACCACGGGAGAAATTATAGTTACCTATCCTGAAGCAATTATTGAAAAAGTTGTACAGCCAGCTTTGCTAGAAAAAGAAACCATTTTTATGAAGGTGGGAGAAAAACTGGATGCTGATTTTATAATAGACGTACTTGTTGAAAACGGATTTACAAGGGAAGACTTTGTCTACGAGCCAGGGCAATTTTCGGTAAGGGGAGGAATAATTGATATATTTTCATTTGGCAACGAACTGCCTTACAGGGTTGAGCTTTTTGATGATGAGGTTGATAGTATTAGAACTTTTGATATTGAAAATCAGCTTTCTCAACGAAAAATTGAGCAAGTTACCATTGTGCCCAATATGCAAACCGAATTTGATGGCGATCAAAAGTGCTCACTGTTCGATATTTTGCCAGAAAATACAGCCGTAATTTGTCAAGAGGTACAATTTTGCCTTGATATAGCAGATCAATCGTACCGGCAGTTAAAACTTGCTGCAGCTGCAGAAACAGAGCAACTAAAACCTGAAATATTAAAAGGCAATGTAGAAGACGGATTTATCAAAGACGTGGCTATTGAAAAGAGTTTAAGTAGACTGCCTTTGGCAGAAATTGGCAGTAATAGCAAGCATGATAATCCTGTAAAAATTGATTTTAATTGTAAACCACAGCCATCTTTCAATAAAAATTTTGAATTACTGGTTAAAAACATTGATCAACTTAACAAAAATAATACGTTGGCATTTTTGTTTACCGACAATCCACGGCAACACGAGCGTTTCAATCATATTTTTGAAGATATCGGTGCTGATATAAAGTATTTTCCGGTGCCAAATGCAATAAGTAAGGGTTTTATTGATGAAGATTTAAATCTTGCTTGCTACACCGATCATCAAATATTTGAACGTTACCATAAATTTAAAATGCGCAAGGGTTACGCTAAGAGTAAATCCCTTTCTTTAAAAGTGCTAAAGGAGCTTAGGCCAGGTGATTTTGTAACGCATATAGACCATGGTGTGGGCATGTACTCTGGGCTTGAAAAAATTGAGGTTAATGGCATGAAGCAAGAAACCGTTAGGTTAATTTATGATGGTGGAGACTTACTTTATGTTAACATTAACTCACTCCATAAAATAGCAAAATATAGAGGCAAAGAGGGCACGCCCCCCAAACCACATAAGCTTGGGTCTGACAAGTGGAATGCACTTAAAAGAAAGACAAAAAAGCGTGTAAAAGACATAGCCAAGGAGTTAATTCAACTATATGCAAAACGCAGAGCTTCTAAGGGTTTTGCGTTTGCACCTGATAGTTATTTGCAACATGAGTTGGAAGCATCTTTTTTCTTTGAAGATACGCCCGATCAATATAAGGCTACAGAAGATGTTAAAAGAGATATGGAGGCAGAAAACCCCATGGACCGACTAATATGTGGTGATGTGGGTTTCGGTAAAACAGAGGTGGCTGTAAGAGCTGCATTTAAAGCTGTGGCTGATAGCAAACAAGTGGCTGTTTTGGTGCCTACAACCATATTGGCATTTCAGCATTATAGAACATTTTTAAAGCGATTAGGAGATTTGCCATGTGAGGTAGAATATATTAATAGATTTAAAACTGCCAAGGAGAAGAAAGCAATTTTACAGCGTTTAGAGGAGGGTAAATTGGACATTTTAATTGGAACCCATGCTATAGTGGGTAAAAGTGTTAAGTTCAAAGATCTAGGGTTGTTAATAATTGATGAAGAGCAAAAGTTTGGTGTGGCAATGAAAGAAAAGCTAAGGAAGCACAAAACCAATGTAGACACACTAACATTAACCGCTACGCCAATCCCAAGAACACTTCAGTTTAGCTTAATGGGGGCAAGAGATTTATCTATAATTAATACAGCACCACCTAATCGTCAGCCAGTTGAAACCGAGCTACACCCTTTTAATGTAGATATGATATCGGAGGCTATTTATTACGAGATATATCGCGGTGGTCAGGTGTTTTTCGTACACAATAGGGTTAAAGATATTATGGATATAAAAGCTATGCTGGATAAGCTTTGCCCCGACCTTGATATAGACATTGCCCATGGACAAATGGAAGGTGCTGATTTGGAGAAAAAGATACTTCAATTTATGGACAAAAAAATTGATGTATTGGTGTGCACTACCATTGTTGAAAATGGCTTAGACATACCTAACATGAACACCATAATTATAAACAATGCGCACCAGCATGGTTTAAGCGACTTGCATCAATTGCGCGGTAGGGTTGGTAGGTCAAACAAAAAGGCATTTTGTTACCTAATTAGCCCACCAATGTCAACTTTAACAACTGATGCGCGAAAGCGTTTAAGGGCTATTTCGGAATTTGCTGATTTAGGCAGTGGTTTTCATATAGCAATGCGTGATTTGGATATACGTGGCGCAGGAAATTTACTAGGTGGTGAACAAAGTGGCTTTATAAATGAAATTGGTTACGAAACCTACCAAAAAATACTACATGAAGCCATGATGGAGCTAAAGGAAACGGAGTTTAAAGACCTGTTTAAGGAAGAAACCATACGAAACCATAGTTACATTAGCGAATGCCAAATAGACACTGATTTAGAGATGCTAATACCTGATGGTTATGTAAACAACATACAAGAAAGGCTAAGTATTTATGGTAGACTAAACGAAATTAAAAATGAAGAAGGAATAAAAGCTTTTAGCAAAATGTTATTAGATAGATTTGGCCCTATTCCTAAAAGTGTAAACGAACTTTTTAATGCACTGCGCTTAAAATGGGTGGCGATTCGTTTAGGGCTAGAAAAAGTGGTGATTCAACGTAAAAAGCTAAAGTGCTACTTTATAGAAAATCAGGAAAGCTCATTTTACGAAAGCCCCTTATTCCATTCTATACTTGCATATATACAGAGCAATCCACAAAAGTGCAGCTTAAAACAAACCAATAAGTACTTAATATTAACTTTTGAGGGAGTGCCAACTATGAAAAGCGCTAATAGCTTGTTACAACATATTTTGCAATTTTGTACAAGTAGAAATAGTGCTATTTAAGGCTAAATTCAACTTCATTTTCCCATCCTGGCTTAAGCACTACGGTTTTGCTATGAGAAATAATCCTTTCCGGCTGTAAGGCATTTTTAAAATTACCCGTATCCCATCGGCCATTTTTATTGGCATCTTCAATAGCTCTTATTTTATAGTTACCACTTCTCAATTCAGGAAATGATACTGATTGTGAGGCAGAGGTTATAATTTTGGTTGAAACTACTTTCTTTTGAGCGTTTACTAGCTCTAGTAGGTAGTAGCTCTTTTTGTTGAAATCGATAAAATTAACGGCAAGTTTGGAATAGCTATCGGCCTTTGGAATTTGAATAACAAAAGTGGCACTCTTATTTTTTCTACCGGCTTTATCTATAAGTGCACCCTCTTGAACAGTAAGCTTGTATTTTTTAGCATTTTCAAATTTAAATGAAAGTTGTGCGCTTAAATCATCCTCTACTTTTGTAATGCTTGGGAATAATTTTTTAAGTGATGTATCCTCAAGAAAATAGATTTTAGTCTCATCAATTTTGCCAATTGGAAAATTTAGAGAAAGTTGTAGCACTTGTTTTTGATCTACCACATAAGTTAAGCCAGTACGTGCAACATTTAGTGAAACATTTGCCTCTAGCCCTTTAGGGCGTTGCTTTGTAGCTTCCCAAGTTATAGTGTCAATAGCTTTTTTATTTACACGAACTACCAATGCTATATCTTGCTCATAACCTATTGAATTGTAAATGGTTAAAGTGTCTTTGCTTGCATTTAAGCGCTGTGAGAATTCTATATTTTTTTCATCTCCTAATACTTGCACGTCAACATTATCCTCAGGCTTTGCAAATGCTACTTTCAAAATGCCATTTTCTCTTTTTATTGCGTCTAGCACTTTTTGTTTATCATTGGATGATTTAAAAATGTCAATAAAAACGAGTGGGTTAATGCTATCTTTTATTTCCAATGCGTCTTTTCTAAATCCGATAAGTTCATTGGGTAAATCATAATAGTAATTAGCATTTTGATCAGCAAGGCCATAAACAAAATAATTACCAACTTTAATATTGGTAATTGTAAAGTTCCCATTTTCATCTGTTCGGGTAAAATAGAGCGGCGGTGTTTTGGTTACACTATCAGGATTTGTGTAGAGGAGCACAAAAGCTTTTTCAGCAGGGAGACCATCTTTAGCGTTAGAAATCTTGCCTGTTATCATGGCAGAATCCAATTTTGATCCGGTACTAAATACATAGACAAAGTTGTTCAATGCGTTTCCTTCTGTATAGTCAACTATTGCATCATTAAAGTTTAGTGTATAGGTGGTGTTTTCACTTAATGACTCATTAAAAACTATGCTAACTTTTTTTCCATTGCTTTTTATGGTAGGTTTTTTTAGCATTGGTGGTGAGATAAGCAGCTTGTTGTTTATATCCCTTAAGGCAACAAATTCATCAAACTGTAAAATAATTCTTTCTGATTTAAAATTGATGCTAGAGTTTGGAGGTGTGGACGATTCTAGAATTGGAGCATCTACATCTCTATCGCCACCACTTGGAGGAACAATGTTGGCGCATGCAAATAAAGTAACAAGCGCAATGAGTATTGCTACACTTTTTATAAAACCTCTTTTCATCTACCTAAATAAACTAATAAAATAGAAATGTCTGACGGTTTTATCCCGCTTATTCTGCTTGCCTGACCAATGGTTTGTGGTTTAACTTCATTTAACTTTTCTTTTGCCTCATTGCTTAAAGATTTTAATTTGTTGTACTCAAAATCAGGGTTGATCTTCAAATTTTCAAATTGAATTAGTTTATTGGCTTGTTCTTTTTCTCTTTCAATATATCCTTGATATTTTATGCTTATTTCGGCTTGCGCTAAACATTCGTCATCAAAATTTGCTAATAATGTGTTAACAGAAGTGGTGGTTTTAAGCTTATCAATGGAGATGTGTGGCCTCAATAAAATATCGTGTATTTTCTTTTTTTGATCTATAGGTGAAGATTTCGCTTCCTCTAGAATAGGATTCGCATCTGAGGGATCAATATTGGTACTTGCAAGAAGTTTTTTAATTGCATTGGTTGCAATATTTTTTTCTTCTACTCTTTTCATTCTACTATCACTAGCCAATCCTAATTTATGTGACATAGGTGTTAGCCTAATATCGGCATTATCCTGTCTTAATAAAATTCGATATTCTGCTCTTGAGGTAAACATTCTGTATGGTTCGTTTGTGCCCTTTGTTATTAGGTCATCAATAAGTACGCCAATGTAAGCTTCCGACCTTTTTAACACAAAAGGTTCGCTTTCAATTATGTTTTGATGTGCATTTATACCTGCCATCATCCCTTGGCATGCTGCTTCTTCATAGCCTGTAGTGCCATTAATTTGACCAGCGAAAAATAGATTTTTAACCAACGTAGTTTCTAAATTGTGCTTAAGTTGTTTCGGGGGAAAGTAGTCATATTCTATGGCATAACCCGGCCTAAACATTTTGGCCTGTTCAAAGCCTGGTATTAATCTTATCGCATCATGCTGTACATCTTCTGGCAGGGAGGTGCTAAAACCATTTACATATATTTCTACAGTATCCCAACCCTCAGGTTCAACAAATATTTGGTGTTGGTCTTTGTCTGCAAATCGGTCAATTTTATCTTCTATTGAAGGGCAGTACCTTGGACCTAAGCCTCTAATTCTTCCGTTAAACATTGGCGACTTATCAAAACCAGTTCTTAATTTTTCATGCACTTTGTTGTTGGTGTACGTTATCCAGCAGTGCCTTTGTTTCTTTGGTGGTTTAACGTTGGAGTAAGAAAACTGATATTCAGATTCATCACCTGGCTGTTCCTCCATGGCGTTATAGTTCAATGACCTGCCGTCAACCCTTGGAGGAGTTCCGGTTTTCATTCTACCAGATTTAAAACCTAGCTCAACTAGTTGTTCGGTTATGCCTGTTGATGCTTTTTCGCCAGCTCTACCACCTCCAAATTGTTTTTCCCCAATGTGTATTAATCCGTTGAGGAAAGTGCCGCTTGTTAGAATTACTGACTTACAGGGTATGGTTAAACCCATGCCGGTTACAACCCCTTTTATTTGGCCACCTTCTATTTTAATGGATGAAACCATATCCTGCCAAAAGTCTACGTTTTCAGTTTGTTCAAGTCTGTCACGCCATATTTTGGCAAAAAGCATTCTGTCGTTTTGTGTTCTTGGACTCCACATTGCTGGCCCTTTGGAGCGGTTGAGCATCCTAAATTGAATACGTGATAGATCACTGACTATTCCAGAATAGCCCCCAATTGCATCAATTTCTCTTACGATTTGACCTTTGGCTACACCACCCATGGCTGGGTTGCAACTCATTTGTGCAATTGTGTTCATGTTCATGGTAACTAATAGCACTTTAGAGCCTAAGTTGGCAGCGGCGGCCGCAGCTTCACAGCCAGCATGTCCAGCGCCAACTACAATTACATCATAATAATTAAACACGATTCAAAGATAGATTAAGGTTATGGTAAAATGTTTCATGTGAAACAGTGGCGGAGGATTGTTTCATGTGAAACGTTTAAGATTTGAAAGTGCGTTGTTTTCAAGCTCAGTCATTTTCTTCTTTTCTCCTGGTGTTTTGTCGTTATTCCCAAGCAAGTGAAGTAGCCCGTGCACCAAAACCCTATGGAGTTCGTTTTGATATGTGGTGTTAAAAGTGCTAGCATTTTCTTTTACTCGTTCTAAGCTAATGAAAATGTCTGCTTCTATTTGATGCTCGTTGTCGGCATTATTAAATGTAATTATGTCTGTATAAGTGTCGTGGTTCAAATGCTTTTGGTTTAAACTTAACAGGTAATCGTCTGTGCAAAAAACATAGGAAAGATTTACTACTTCCTTTTTATGGTCTTTTGCTATGTCGGTAAGCCAGTTTGCAGCGACTTTGGTTTCCTTTGGGCCGGGCAAATTTTCAGTTTCATTGTGAAAATTGACCATACTAAAGATTAAATGTTAAGCGCACGGTAGACCCGTTCTGCTCAAACCCCACGCATTCGCAAAGTTGATTAATGAGGTACACTCCTCTGCCGTTTGGTTTGGCAATATTTTCTGGCAAAGTAGGGTCGGGTATTTCGCCAGGATTAAAACCGCCACCTTGGTCGCTTATTTTAAATACAATTTCGTTGATCTTTTCAGATGCATACGACACTTTCACAACCTTCTCTTTATCTTCTTTGTTGCCATGCACAATTGCATTTGTTACGGCCTCAGTTAAGCATAGGTTAATCTTAAACGCCTTCTCTTCATCAATGCCCGCATTACTGCAAACAGATGCTATAAACCCATCTACTTTAGGAAGCTGCGACTTGCAAGATGTTATTTCTATGCTTGTAAGCGTCATGGTTAATAAGAAATTGATTTAAAGTAATCTTGAACCAAGGTTTTATAGTAAGGCTTTAATGCTGGAGGAACCTCTTTGTAAAGGTCAATTTCTGCCTCTCTTTTCTTTAAGTATTCTGCCATTGAAGGAGGAATTTCTCTAGTCTTATCTTGTGCTGTTTGTGACTCTCTTTTGTTGTCCATTTCTCTTTGTCTTTCAGCTTCTTCTGCTTTTAACAATCGAGTCATAATGTCTTTTTGCCTCTTTAAGGTTTCGTGGGTTAAGTTTTTGTTTACAATGTCTTTTTCAACTTTCTCCATTTGTTCAATGGCCTTTTTAAGTTCTTTAGATTGGTCGCCATCAGGAGAGCCTTCTCCATTGCCTGATTCGTTCATGTGCTTTTGAATAGCATCTCTAATGGCGCTCTGCTGCTTGGCCATTTCTGCCAATTGTTTGCTCATTTCGCGTTTACCATCTTTGCCCTTACCCCCCTGACCTGACTCACCTGCCATTTGCTTCATCATCTGCTCCATCTGCTTCTTAAGTCCGCCTTGTTTACCGCTCATTTTAGGCATTCCTTTTCCACTGCCTTTGGGGTTGTTGCACATTTGATTGCCCTGCATTTGAGATGACATTTCACTCTGCATTTGCTGCATAGTTTCATCTAGCATTAAGGCTAAATTGTTTAAACTAGTCATAACAAACTGTTGATTTACAGACGCTTGAGGCACCTTTCTATCTTCCAATTTCTTTATGCCATCAGCCAAGTTTCTTTTAATTTCACTTAACTCTCTGTTTACAAAAGATGATATCTCAAAAACACGCTTACTTAATGCGGTTAAACTGTCCTCAATAACTCGCATGTCATCTTTTAGCTTGTGTTGCTCTTGTACAAGCTTTTTGTAGTTGGGGTTGTTTTTATTTGTGGCAGCTATTTCATCTTTTATTCGCTCTTGGTCAAAAGAAACGTCAACTAGGTTCTCTAAAATCTGTCTAAGACTTTTCATGTCTTCCTCAGCATTTTGTTCCATTTGAGCATTCATGCTTTCTTGCATTTTTTTGGCCATTTCTTTCATCTTCTCAGCGGCTTGTTCTTGCGATTTTGACGATTTGTTTTTCTGACCCTTTTTCATTTCTTCCTTTCCTTGCTCCATATTCTGCTCGGCTTCCTTCTGCTCTTCCTCGGTATTTGGTGTTTCAAAGTCCTCTAACTCTTCTGCTTTCTCTTCTAGCTTTTCAAGTTTTTCTTGAATATCCTTAAACTCCTCTTGTATTTTTTCTTGTTCCTTTACAAGCTCTTCTTTCGATTTTTCACCCTCTTTGTTCTCTTCCGCCAACTCTTCTTGTTTTTCAGCTAATTCTTCAAGTTTCTCTATAGCTTCAGTCATTTCTTGTTCGGCCTCCATTTGCTTAAACAACTCCAACATTCTTTCCAACTCTTTTTCCAATTCTTCATCAGTTAAATCCATCTCTTCCAATTCTTCTAAGGCATCATCCTTTTTCAAATCATCCATCATTTCTTCAAACTTTTCAAGCATTTCTTTCATTTCATCATTAAGCAACTCATCCATTATTTCTTGCAGTTGCTCACGCTTTTTTTCAATACTTTCTGAAAATTCTTTAAACTCTTCTTCTTTATTCTGATTGTTTTCAAATTGTTTTTGAAGCTCTTCAATTTGATTTTTTAGCTCTTGTTGCTTGTTAATCATGTTCTCAATGGCCTTTTTATCGTTCCATTCCATGTTTTTCTTTTCAAGCAGCTTTTCTTTTAAATCCTTTATATCTTCCTTTAAAGCTTTACTTTCTTCAATTGCTTCTTTAAGATTTTCTTTAAACTCCGTTTTGTCAGCTTCACTACTTTGCTCTAATTCTTTAATGCTTGGCTTTTTAAACGACAACGGATTGGTGCGAGCAGATTTAACACCCGAAACAGCATCATTGTCCCACACTTCAAAATAATAAGTTATTTTATCGCCAGGTTGCAAAGCAAACTCATTTACATCTACATAATAGCTAAACTTTTCAAAGTTGCTTAAAGGGTTAAATGCTATTGGCTTTGATTGTTGTGGTTTTGAGCTTGTTTCCCCTTCAATTGTGTATTTAAAGTGTAGTTGAGAGAAGCCATAATCATCAGCAATTTCACCGGTAAAGAATGTAAGATTAGGTACGGTTGAGTCTTTTTTATTCTCCACTTTAATAGTGGGATGTTGATCACTAATTACGGAAATATTATAGGCAATAGAATCACTAGCTCCAACAGTGTTGTTTGCAATTAGCAATTGGTATGGTGTTGAACTATACAGGCTTTTTTTATACGAAAACAAATTCTCACCTAAACGTTCAGAAGATAAAGCAGTGTCAGCAAACAACATCTTAACCTCATCCGTATTTTTGGCATTAAACTTCCAATATGCTTTGGTTCCCTTAGGAACATTTAGATCTCCTAAGTTTTTTAAAGTTTCACTTTTTCTTTTAATGTAGCTGGGATAATCCAATTCTACTGTAAAACCTAAAATTGCCGGCTTAGGCAATACGGTTACACTAAACTCTTCAGATTGGATGCCTTGAGCATTAACATAAAAATTTATGTTATTGGTAACCTTGTCGAACTTGTAAACAAATATATTGTTTTCATTTTTGGTCATTTTCAAGGTGTATTCGTCCTGCTGTAAATACACTTCATTGGGTAAAAACTCCCCTTTTACTTCTATTTTAATTTCTAGCGGCTCGTATTCTAGTACTTCTAAATTGTCGTTCAGCAGCTCAAAATAAAAGGGTACTGGTTTAACAGTTTCAATATTGTTTTTAATTATTCTTTCCGACCCATCAGTAATAATGTTGGGCGCAGCAAATAGCAATACCACTAATGATAATACGGGAATGAGGGCAAATTTTAAGTATTTTTTATTGGTGTTAAAATCAACCGCTCTTTTAAATGGCACGGGTTTAAGAGACTCAATCTTTTGGTCTATACTGGCAGAAATTAGCGCACTATCACCACTGGCAGTAGACTGTTGTTTCAATTGTAAAATGTTTAGTAACCTATCCTTAACATCACTAAAATGATTGCCAATGATAGTTGCGGCTTGCTCATGTGAAATAACCTTGCCTAATTTTAGGTAGTTAAGCACGGGCATGCCTATCCAATACACTAAGCTAAGTGCTAAAACGCCTATAAATGAAAGCAATAAGCCTTTTCTTACTGCTCCGGGAAAGAAGAATTTATACTCTAAAAATGAGAATAAAAGAAACAACAATAGCATTAGACCTACAAAGTAAAGAGACCCCTTAATTAACTTGTTTACATAAAACTTACGCGTAAACTCGTCAATTTTCTTTATAAGAATATTGTAATTTGAAGATTGCTGTTTCATAAAAAGAGATCTGTTGCAAAAATGATGCTAGTTTATAACATAATGCACACAACATGAGTTGCATAAAAAGTGTTAAATATTTGCAACAACTTATTTTACTGCAATTTAAATGCTTTCTGGCTTAAAGTAAACATCTCTCATGTTTCTATATTCCATAGGATTTTTAGGACAGTTTGCCACCTTCTTTTGTAACAAGCGGTATATTTTATCATAGTATAGTATAAGCACAGCAGCATCATCCATGGCAATTTGCTCGGCTTGTGCATAAAGGTTGTACCGCTCATTTTCATCAGCAGTTTTTAATGCTTTCTCCATTTTCTCATCAAATTCAGGATTGTTATATCTAAATGAATTAATGTATGCTTTGCCATTAGGGTCTGTTGGTATGTGCTTGCTTAAGTATAGATTTAAAAAGTTTTCTGGATCAGGATAATCTGCAATCCAGCCAAGTCTCCAAAATTCGGCATTACCAGTTTCAATAATTTCTAAGTGCTGCGCCCAAGGCATTTGCTTAAGGGTAACATCAATACTTAAGTTATCTTTCAACATTTTTACTACGGCTTCTGCAACGTTCACATTTCTGCCACCGCCTGCATTTAGCTGAAGCACCAAAGGCTCAAAACCATCTCCGTTGGGGTAGCCTGCCTCCTTCATTAACTGCCGAGCTTTATCAGGGTCATATGTGTAACCTTTTACTTGATCATATTTATAGCCTTTAAAACCGGGAGGAACCATGCCAAACTCACCAGGAACACCTGTGTTTTTTAAGGTAAATTTTGCCAACTTTTGTCTGTCGATAGCATAATTAAATGCTTGGCGTAATTTTTTGTTTTTAAATCGCTCATTAGTGTTTAAAAAACCATAATACTGCGTTGCAAATTCGGGTGCAATTTGAATGTTAAAGTTTTTATAATCTCCAATCACTTTGTCGTTGGCATCAACAATATCTCCCATCATTTCTAATGGTGGCCGATAGACTATGTCAAGATTGCCTTTTTGAAATTCAAGTAACTCGGCTTGTTTTTCCTTTATAAATGAATACTTTATCCCATCCAGGTAAGGTAGTTGGTTCCCATTTTTATCCTTACCCCAGTATGACTCGTTCTTTTTCATAAAAACCACTTCATCCTCTTTTAACACTTTTAGGGTAAAAGGGCCAGTTCCAACAACGTTAATTCTCATATCCTTTCCATATTTTTCGAAAGCTTCATGAGGATAAATAAATGTAAAAGGCAGCGCCATTAAGTGCAAAAAGCTACCGAAAGGATCAACCAGTGTTATAGAAACCGTATAGTCATCAATTACTTTAACACCGCTTACACCAGTAGCTGGAGTTTGGCCATTGGCAGTTGCTTCATAGTGGTCTTTGAAACCCGCAATTCTATCTTTGAAAAAGTGAAATCCTTGGTTGTTTACATCAGCCGTGGCCAATTGATTAAAGCACCATTCTACATCTTTGGCCGTAACTTCTCTTCCTTTGCCATTGGCAAAACATTCGTTGTCGTGGAATTTCACTCCTTTTCTTAAATGAAAAGTAAAAACGGTAGCATCCTCATTAACCTCCCATTTTTCAGCTAAACCCGGCACAACTTTCAAATCGCCTTGATCTAAAAGAACCAAGCCTTCATACATTTGATTAACAATTCTACTACCAGCAACTTCTGTAATGTTGAGGGGATATAAACTCTTAAAAAACTGCTCTTCATTATGCTTTAAAACTCCGCCATAATACACTCCTCCAGGAGCTTGCTTTAGCTCAGTGCTGTTGGAGTTGGCTTTGCTGTTTCCATTTGAACTTGACTCACCACCACCACAAGAGTGCAGTAAAACTGCCAGTACTAAACTAATTGCCCATAAAAATTTCATATACATTCTATTTGAGTGGCTAAAAATACTAAACTTAAAAAGGGCAAGCTATAATATAGCATGCCCTTTAAGTAAAAAGTTCAAGAATTGTTATTTAATAACGGTAACGGTCATTTTTACATCTTCTAAAGGTCTGTCTCTAGCATCTTTTTGTACGGCAGCAATTTTATCAATTACATCTAAACCTTCAATTACTTGTCCGAACACGGTATAGCCACCGTCTAAGTTTGGTGTGCCACCAACTTCAGCATAAGCTTTTTTTGCTTCTTCATTTTTTATCGCTCCCATTTGAGCTTCAGGATATTTTCTTCCTTGCACCACATAAAATTGTGATCCTGAAGATGCTTTTTGAGGATTTTGTGCATCACCTAATCTTGCTGCGCTCAATGCGCCTTTTTTATGAAATAGTTCGCTGTTAAATTCAGCAGGAACAGTATATCCTGGCCCACCCATTCCCAAAGGTTGGCCCTTGGTTGCGGTTTTACTTATTGGATCTCCGCCTTGTATCATAAAACCAGCAATAACTCTATGAAACAACATATCATTATAGTAGCCTGCATCAGCCAATTTTATAAAATTATCACGGTGTTGAGGAGTTTCATCATACAAAATGGCAACCATATCGCCATAGCTAGTGCTAATTTTAACTTTTCGACCTTCTTTACCAACCTTGGTTTTTTTATTAAACTCCGGAGCAACAACGTTTCCTGTTGGTTTGGGTGCTACTTGTTTAGCTTGTTCAACAGGTTTTTTCACTTTTTTAGTTTGCTCAGTCTTTGTGCTTTCCTTTTTTTCTTTGGCTGCCTCTGGATTGCATGCATACATGATTAATGATGCTAGGGCTACCGATAATAAGTATTTCATTTAATTAAAATTTAAAGTAGTTTATAATTTGTTGTTTAAGCAACTCTTCTTGCTGCTCAAGGGTGTGTTTCACGTATTTTTCTGTTACAGAATAGTGCGGCCATCCATCATCATCTACCATATCAAACTTGTAATATTCAACTTGGCTCAGCAACTTACATACGGCAACATGCATTAAGTCTTGTTTTTCTTCTTTGGTAAACTTTCTTTTTAAATCTCCTAATTCTTGAACGCCAATTAAATATAAAATGGCCTGTAAGTCAGGTTTTTTACCGAATAATTCTTCAACTTTTAAAAGAACATTTTGCCAGGACTCTTCCATTCAAAGCATTGTTTTATGCGTGGCAAATATATATAAATTTGCAATCGTTAAGTTAAACACTTAACTTAGTTAGGTCTTTAAGTTTCTTATAAGCAAAACGTATTTATGAATATAAAACCATGGCTCGCTGCTATTCTGGTCTTCTTTAACTTTTTATTATTTAACACAGCTTTTGCGCAAGGCGACTTTAATCGTTACTACGGCATACCCGCAAGCGAAAATAGCACAGCGCTAAACAGGGCATGGGAGGGGGGGCTAAACAACCCAATGTTTAGCAATGCCGATTTTGATAATGACGGCATTATGGACTTAGTGGTGTTTGATAAATCGACTAACCATATTACCACCTATCTTAATCAAGGAGGTAGCGCTACAGCTACATATGTTTTTGCACCAAATGAGGCCAATGTTTTTTCCGATTCTATAACCGATTGGATTTTGTTTAAAGATTATAACTGTGATGGGATACAAGATTATTTTACTTATGCAATACTTTATGGAGGGGGAGGAGTTTCTGTTTTTACAGGAAATCGTGATGGAAATGGCAAGCTGTTTTATACAGTAAAGAGAGGAAAATTATGGAATGACACTTTAACCAACCCTAGCACCGTTTATTGCTCATCAGTAGATTTGCCTGCCATAGAAGATATTGATGGGGATGGAGATTTGGATATATTATCATTTCCTTTGTTTGCATCAGCACCACGATATTTCAAAAATAAATCTGTTGAGCAAGGCTTTGGGTGCGACAACTTGATTTATGAAATAGAGACCAATTGTTGGGGAGGATTTACAGAAAGCTCATCAACTAACGGAATTACATTGGGCGTAGTTTGCAAGGGAGGGAACAGTAGTGCAGGTGGAGGCGGAAACGGACAACATGCGGGCTCTTCTATGACATTGTTTGATAATGACTCAGATGGGGATTATGAATTATTACTAGGAGACATTAGCTATAGCAATATCTATTATTTAGAAAATGGTGGCTCAGCCGCTAATGCGACCATAACCTCAACAGATTCGCTTTTCCCTTCTTACAGCACGTCTTATTTAGAGGATGTTTATCCTGGCTGCTCGGTTTTAGATGTTGACAATGATGGAGATGACGATATTTTAGCAGCTCCCCTTTCAACAACTGAAGGAACCGCACGAGATAACATTTACTATTACCAAAACAACCCATCTGCTGGAGTCTCAAGTTTCACTTTAACTCAAAATGACTTTTTGGTTGGTGAAATGATTGATTTAGGCATTGGCGCATATCCAACATTTATCGACTTTGATGGAGATGGTGACTTAGACATTATTTCAGGAAATCAAGGCTCTTACAATACGCCACCAAGCATACCCGTGATAGTTGCCCATCAATTTTACAAAAGCTCTTTAGCATTAATTGAGAATACAGGAAGCAATATTGCCCCTAGTTACAACTTAACAAACCGAGATTGGCAAGGCCTAAGAAGTATGGATATGTTAAACTTAGCTCCCACTTTTGGCGACTTAGACGCAGATGGGGATATAGATTTAATGTTGGGCGAAAGTGAAGGAAGGCTAATCTATTTGGAAAATACAAGCTCATCAGCAACGGTTTTTACTTTTGCATCACCACAAATGCCTTACAGTACTATTGATGTAGGAAGAACAAGTACACCACAACTTATAGATATGGATGCTGATAACGACTTAGATTTAGTTATTGGCGACAACCAAGGGGGAGTGCAATATTTTGAAAACACAGGTACTGCTACAAATCCAACTTTCTCATCAACAGGAATTTTATGGGATTCAGTAGACACTAGAAGTCCTTTCCCTAATAATCCATCAATTGGCAATGCGGCACCACACATAACACCATTAACAGCAACAGGTGAGCTTTATTTGTTGTTAGGTTCGGCCAACGGCCATGTTGAGTTGTTATCAAACGTTGAAAGCAATGTTTCTACAGGTCAATTTAATATACTAGACCAAAGCTATACGGATGGATCTTATGCTAAAAACACAAGCGTTGCCGTGGCAGATATTGTAGGTGCAGATGGCATTTATGAAATGCTAATTGGCATGAAATCGGGTGGCTTTGCCCTCCTTTCGCAAGATACAAGCATTGTTTACAGCATTAATGACAAAACACAAAGGATTAAAAATCTAAACGTTTATCCTAATCCGGCAGAAAGCCTAATTTCGTTTAGTTTGCCAAATGCAGCAAAAGGCGATAATGTATTAGTTGAAATTATTGGAATAGATGGAAACCTAGTATACTCCAAAGAAGTTAGTTATAAGAATTCAGACATAAGCGCTGATATTGGCAGCTTACCAAATGCAATGTATTTGGTAAGAGCCACATCAAAGAATATTATTGCCGTTGGCAAAGTTATTAAGTCATCAAACTAAGGGTTGGGGTCTGAATAGTCTGGATTGTTCAATAATACATAATCTGTAAAAGTATTCATGTAGGCAAGTATGTCTGACTTGTCTTTTGCAGAAAGATTAAGACTAACAGTAGAATGATGATTTAGCAGTGGGTCTAAGCAAGACTTTTGGTTCACTCCTGAATTGTAAAACTCTATAACCTCTTCTAATGTGTTAAACCTACCGTCATGCATATATGGCCCGGTCAAGGCAATATTTCTCAAAGTTGGGGTTCTAAATTGACCATTGTGTTCAATTATGCCTGTATGTTCCCCTCTTCCTTTATCAGGAAACCCAGTGCCACAATATGGATCTAATCCATTGTCATGAAAATCATCATCATGAAACGATTTTGCTGCTGTATGGCAGTGCACAGCACAGCCTGCACCTAAAGGAATATCTTCATCTTCAAATAAAAACTTACCATCAGCCTCTTCATTTGTAAACCTAAGACCCGTATATCGTGCACTATCGCTTTTTGAGTTATAGCTTACAATGGTTTTTATAAATTGGGCAATGGCCTTGGTAGTTTGTTCTTTGGTAATTTGTGTGGTGCCAAATGCTTCATAAAACATGGATGGATAATCGTCATCTGCACTTAACTTGTTAACAACATTGCCCCAGGTTTCATCCATTTCTACAGGATCAGTAACAGGTATTAAGTGCTGCATTGGTAATGACTTTGGGCCGCCATCCCAATTAAATGAGGTATTCCATGCTAAATTTACCAAGCTCATAGAGTTTCTACGGCCTATTAAACCATCCACACCTGCACTTAATGCTTTACCACAATCAGTAAATGCGCAAGATTGGTCGTGGCATGATGAACAAGAAATTGTGTTTGTTCTTGAAAGCATCTCTTCATAAAACAAATGTCGGCCTAGTTCAATGCCTTCAACTGTCATAGGGTTATCAATAGATGGTGCCGGGGGAGCAATATTCCAAGGCAAATTCCAAGTATAAGGTGTTGGATTGTAAGTTCCCGATCCTGTTGGTTCAACAGGGTCGGGTTTACAACTTGCAATAATTGTAATAAGGGCCAATAGCCAATAAAGTTTTATACTTCTCATGGCTATAATATTTTATTGTACGCTAAATGCGCTAGGTATATTACCAACAAATGCTTGTGCAGCAGGTAAGTTATCTGCAACGTGTGTCACTGAATCCACGGCTAAATCGATACCCGTAAATAATTTTTCAATATCCACCTCTAAGTTGACTTCAGCCAATGCTGAGTTTGAAGTTGTAAATGCAGCAGTTTCTGAAACATTGGTTAGTAAATTATCAGTACCAATATGATATTGAACATCAGTTTCAAATGTGCCATCTCCATCTTTATCAATTTTTCCATCAACTCTAATAAAGCGGTAGCCAGCATTCCAACTCCAGTGGTTTCCTGGGGTTTTTATTTCTAAAGGATCGCCTGCTGGGTATGATGCAGGGTCAGAATGATTGGTAGCTGAATCGATACCTACATCAAAAGAAATGCCGGTATATGAACCTTGTTGAAGTTCAGTAGCGATAAATGATTCGTTACCTGGCTCATAATAAAAATAACCTGGACTAGTCACAGTTTCGCCAGCTGCAGTTGTAGCGGTTAAACCAGACATGTAAAATCTAAAAATATCCACTTTAAAATCTACCATGCCAATCATGTAATTGTTCCCTTCTACAAAGTCGGCACTACCAACTGTTGGTTTGAAGTTTAATTTTAGTGATTGATTAAGGGCGTAAACACAGCTACCGTCATCAATGTCGGCATCAGCGTCAAAATTCATAGCGGTGGTGTCAGTGCACCCTTCAGTATCGCTACATGAAGTTAAAGCGGCCAAAAGACCGAAACTCAAAAGGCAAATGATAATAATTCTTGTTGTACTCATAATACTTAAACGTTTTTAAATTTTGTTTGGTTGCATTTAAGATGCTATTTACTATAAATTAACATTATAGGAATCTTTATCCTTTAAAAATGGCAACCGTTTTCTAATTGTTTTCAAAGATAATAAATCTAGGGTTTCAATCATAATGGCTTCATCATTCATATCTTTATTGATAACGGCTCCTGCAGCGTTAATAATACATGAATGGCCGGGATAATGATATCCACTACCATCTAAACCCACTCTATTAACGCCAATTACATAGCTTTGGTTCTCAATTGCACGAGAAATTAGCAAATTATCCCAATGGTAAATTCTTTTAACGGGCCAATTGGCTATTACAACTGCTAAATCATAATTGTTATAATTGCGCATCCAAACAGGAAAACGCAGGTCATAACAAACAAAAGGGGCAATGCGCCAGCCGTTAATTTCAACAATTATGTTTTTTTGGCCTGCGGTAAAAACTTTATCTTCTTTGGCCATTGCAAATAAATGCCTTTTATCATAGTATGCTATTTCTGCCTTCTTGCTGCAAAACACCATACGATTAAAGTGTTGGTTGTTTTCTTTTACAATAAAGCTGCCCATTACTGCACTATTTAATTTGTATGCAGTGTTTTTCATCCACTCAGTTGTTGGTCCGCTCATGGTTTCTGCCATGTCAACGGCATTCATGGTAAACCCTGTTTGAAACATTTCAGGCAATACAATTAAATCAACGTTTTGATTGGAGAGCGTTGCTATTTTTTTATCAAAAAGTAAAAGATTTTCTTTTTTATTTTCCCAAACCAAGTCTGCTTGTATGGCTGCAACTTTTAAATTTTGCATAATAGTTTTGTTGCGTTAACTAATGTTTCATCACTTTTTGCAAAGCAGAACCTTACCACCTTGTCATCCTTTTTGCTATTATAAAACACAGATATTGGTATTGCGGCAACTTTATGTTCGGCAGTAATTCTTTTTGCAAAAACCACATCATTTTCATTAGAAATTGATGAATAATTGGCCAATTGAAAGTAGGTGCCTTTGGAGGGAATCATTTTAAATCGAGAACCTTCCATTAAGTTTAAAAACAAATCGCGCTTTTTTTGATAAAATGCTGGCAATTGCTCATAATTTTCTTTGTTCGAAATGTAATCGGCCAAAGCATATTGCGCAGGGGTGTTAACGCTAAACACGTTAAACTGATGCACTTTGTTAAATTCTTCCATTAAAAATGATGGCCCTACGGTATAGCCTAGCTTCCAACCAGTTGCATGAAAGGTTTTACCAAAAGAATAAATGGCTAAACTTCTTGCTGCCAATTCAGGGAACCGTAAAATGCTTTGATGGGGCTTACCATTAAAATAAATGTGCTCATACACCTCATCACTAACAACAATAATATTGGTGTTAGCAATAGTTTCGGTTAATTGTTTTAAATCTTCTTCTAGTAAAGTTGATCCTGTTGGGTTGTGCGGGCTATTAATAATAACCATCCTTGTTTTATCGGTCACTTTTTCTTTAAACTCTTGCCAATCGATATTAAAATTTGGTTGCTTAAGCTCTAAATGAATTGGCCTGCCGCCAGCCATAATAATTGAAGGGGCATAGCTATCATAGGCGGGGTCAAATACAATTACTTCATCTCCGGCATTAACCAATGCAGTAATTGCGGTAAACAATCCTTGGGTTCCACCGGTTGTTATGGTAATATTGTTAGGGTTTAGGGGCCTGCCATAAGTTGCACTAACTTTATGGGCTATTGCCTCCCTAAGCTTAGGTAAGCCAGCCATGGGTGCATATTGATTGTAGCCTTTAACCATATAATGGTTTACCAAGTCAATTAACCTCTTAGAAACTTCAAAATCAGGGAAACCTTGCGATAGGTTTATCGCCCCTTCTTTGTTTGCCAATGCAGACATTACCGTAAATATGGTTGTTCCTACATTAGGCAATTTAGACTTTAGGTTGAGATTAGAGATACTCATCCCTTTGCTGTTGTTTAATGTCGGCAGTTATTTGTTTAACAATGCCTTGCTTATCCTTTTTACAAATCATCAACACATCATCCGTATCCACAACAAAATAATCTTCAAGGCCTTGTAACACTACCAATTTTCCGTTGGGCACCATAATCATACAATTTGAGGTGTCATAAACCATAACCTTATCACCACTAACCGCATTGCCAACATAGTCTTTTTCATATTGCTCGTATAATGACGTCCAAGTGCCTAAATCAGACCAACCCAAATCGGCAGGAATTACGAATACATCTTCTGCTTTTTCCATAATGCCATAATCAATAGAAATGTTGGTACACATGCTATATGCCGAGTTTATAAACGATACTTCATCTGGCGTATTGTAGGCATCTATCCCTTCTGAAAAAACTTCATTTATCTCTGGTTGATGTTTCTCAAATTCAGAAATAATAGTTTTTGCCGACCAGATAAATATTCCTGAATTCCAGAGAAAGTCTCCACTTTTTATAAATGTTTCGGCTAATATTTTGTCAGGTTTTTCAGTAAAGGTTTTTACTTTGTAAACCCCCTCCTCTGCGGTATCGGCAGTATGTTGTATGTAACCATAGCCAGTATCTGGCCTAGTCGGCTGCACACCTAAAGTTACCAAGGCATTAGATTTTTTTGTAAAATCCACCGCATCTAAAATAGTTTTTTCGAATACTTCTTGGTTTTGCACAATATGATCAGATGGTGCAATAACGGTTATTGCATTGGAATTAAGGGCATTAATTTTATGCGAAAAATAACATACACAGGGAGCTGTATTTCTCCTAATTGGCTCAATTAAAATTTGACTTTCTGTTATGTCTGGAATTTGCTCTAACACTGTGTCAGCATAACTTTTATTGGTAATTACAAAAATATTTTCCTTTAGGCAAAACTTGCTAAATCGGTCAAATGTTTCCTGAATAAGGCTTTTGCCCGTATCCATAATATCAAGAAATTGTTTGGGATAGTTTGCTCTACTTGCAGGCCAAAACCTACTACCAATTCCTCCCGCCATTATTCCTATATACAAGTCTTTTTTCAAATTACCGTTTTTTGTGCTTGTCTAAACAAGGCCTTCCTTAATTAAATCGTGCAAATGTACCATTCCTAAGTAAATATCATCTTTTGTAACAATTATTTGTGTAATGCCCTTTGCGCTCATCATGGCCAAAGCCACTTTAGCCAAAGTAGTGCTTTTTATTGTTTTAGGGTTGGCTGTCATTACATCAGCAGCTGTTAGTTGTTCAAGATTGTTGTTTTTTTCAAGCATCCGGCGCACATCTCCATCAGTTATTACACCAACTAATTTGTTTTCACTGAGCACGGCAGTGGCTCCTAAACGTTTAGATGAAATTTCGAGAATTACATCTTTCATGCTAGCATCAGCCGCAACAGTTGGTTTTATAGCATCATTAACCAATGCTCCTATTGACAGGGTTAAAGCCTTTCCTAATGATCCGCCAGGATGATGTTGTGCAAAATCCACATCACTAAAGCCCTTTAACTTAAGCAAGCAAATAGCCAAGGCATCTCCAATAGCCAATTGTGCAATTGTGCTTGAGGTTGGCGCCAAATTGTTAGGACAGGCTTCCTGCGCAACATATGCCAATATTGCAACATCTGCATTATTGGCTAAAAAAGAATTTTTTTCGCCCGTTACAGCTATTAAAACGTTGCCCCTTTTCTTAATAGAAGGCAAAATGTTTTTTATTTCATCAGTTTCTCCACTTTTTGACAAGCAGATGATAACATCTTGCTTTTGCAACATTCCCAAATCGCCATGAATTGCATCAGCTGCATGCATAAACATAGCAGGGGTGCCAGTAGAGTTAAAAGTTGCAACCACTTTGGTTGCAATATTTGCGCTTTTACCTATACCAGTAACAATAACCCTGCCTTTGCAGTTTTGAATTGTTTGTATCGCCAAGGCAAATTGCTCGTTTATCTGAGGGATTAAACCTAACAAAGCATCCCCTTCAATTTGTAGCGACTCTCTTGCGATTTTTAAAATAGGTTCTATGTTTGTTTTATGCATTTTTGCTTGGCCTTATACTTTAACGGAAAAATTTATGTAAATTTATTAAAACCTTATTTGATTTATTACGTCTAAGAGATTATGGAAGATACAGTGCCTATGCCAAATGTTGCTGAAATGAATTTTTCGGAAGCATTAAAAGAACATTTCGGATTCACAACTTTTAAAGGACAGCAAGAAGAAATTATAACGAGCCTAATGAATGGGCAAGATACATTTGTGATTATGCCAACAGGCGGTGGCAAGTCTTTGTGCTATCAATTACCAGCATTAATACTGCCGGGTACGGCAATAATAATTAGCCCCTTAATTGCTTTAATGAAAAACCAAGTTGATTTGGTTAGAGGTTATAGCGGAAATGAAGAAATCGCTCATTTTTTAAATTCATCACTAAATAAAACTCAAGCAAAGCAAGTAAAAGAAGACATTGTAGACGGTAAAACAAAATTGCTATATGTTGCGCCAGAAACACTCAAAAAGGAAGAAAATCTGGCTTTTTTTAGATCTATAAATGTTTCATTTGTAGCCATAGATGAAGCACACTGTATATCTGAATGGGGCCATGACTTTAGGCCAGAGTATAGACGAATTAGGGAAATGGTTGAAGCAATTAAAAGCAATATTCCTTTAATTGCATTGACAGCAACGGCAACCCCAAAGGTTAAAATTGATATAGTTAAAAATTTGGCGTTGAAAAACCCTAAAGTTTTCATCAGCTCATTTAATAGGTCTAACCTGTTTTATGAAGTTAGGCCCAAAGGCAAAGAAGAAAATGTGCTTAAAGACATTGTTCATTTTATTAAAAACAATGCAGGCAAATCGGGTATAATTTATTGCTTAAACAGAAAAACAACAGAAAAGCTAGCCCAGTTACTTTCAGTAAATGATATTAAAGCCTCTGCCTATCATGCAGGGATGGATGCTTCCGCGAGATCAAAAATTCAAGACGATTTTTTGATGGAAGAAATTGATGTGATTTGCGCAACCATAGCTTTTGGGATGGGCATTGACAAACCAGATGTGAGGTTTGTAATACATTACAATGTACCCAAAAGCATAGAAAATTATTTTCAAGAAACGGGCAGAGCAGGTCGTGATGGCTTGGAGGGTATATGTATCACCTACTTTAGTTATGCGGATATTACCAAGCTGGAAAAATTTTTAAAAGACAAGTCGGTGCAAGAGCGCGAAATAAGTGCTCAACTGATAAATGAGGTGGAGGCATTTGCTTGTACATCTGACTGTAGAAGGTTGTTTTTATTACATTATTTTGGGGAAGATTGGGATGCGAAAGGTTGTAATTGTATGTGTGACAATTGTAAAAATCCCAAGCAAAAGGAAGAGCTGAAAAATGACTTGGTTATTGCTTTAAATAGCGTAATTGAAACCAAAGAAAAGTTTAAGATAAAACACTTGGTAAGCTTTATAATGGGTAAAAAAACCCAAGACATTACCGCCTACAAACATGATAAAATGGCGAGCTTTGGTGCAGGAAAAGATAAGGATGCCCACCATTGGAATTCAATTTTAAGACAAGCTATATTAAAAGACTTTTTGCGAAAAGATATAGAAGATTATGGGGTTATTAAGTTTACTGAAAAGGCGCAAAGATTCTTAAAAAATCCAGTGTCGATTAAGTTTGCGATTAATCACGATTTTGATAAAATTGCCCATTCTGCTGATGCAAAAATGATGTCGAATGGCAAAGCATTATTGGATGACACTTTGTTCAATTTATTAAAAGACTTGAGAAGAGATGTTGCTAGAAAGCACAATGTACCTCCGTTTGTAATTTTTCAAGACCCATCTTTAGAAGATATGGCTACGAGATACCCCATTACTTTAGAAGAGTTTGGGCATATTACTGGAGTTAGCAAGGGGAAAGCACTTAAGTATGGTGAAGCATTTAGCGAAACGATTAAAAACTATGTTGAGGAGTATGAAATTGATAGGCCAACAGATATGGTTATTAAATCGGAGGCGAAAAAAAGCAAGAAAAAAGTACAGTTAATAATGGGAATAGATAAAAAAATTCCTTTACATGAGCTAGCCGAAAGCAACAACCTTACTATGCACCAACTTATTACTGAATTAGAATCAATAGTTGGTTCAGGTACAAAAATTAATATAGATTACTATATTGAAACCCTAGTTGATGAAGAGTTAATTGATGATGTTATTGACTACTTTAAAACCGCAGAAACAGATAGTACAGACGCACTTTTTGAAGAGTTTTCAGAAGATGAGGTTGAGCAAGAAGCCCTTCAAATGATAAGGGTTAAGTTTCTAAGCGATTTCGCTAATTAAACTTTCTTTTTGGCCAATACAATACCAAATCCACCAAGTATTATAAATGCTATGCCAGTTATTAATAGTGCATTAGTCATATATCCTTTTTCCATTAAAGTGGTAAACTTTCCAACACTACCCGCAATTAGGCATAATACCCCTAATACAATCCTAAACTTTCCTTTTTGAATGAAGGATTTTTTTAAATCTTGCTGACTCATACAGGCTTAAGTACTTCTAGTTGCTCGCCAACCTGCTTAAATGCTTCAATTGCCTTATCTAGGTGTTCTTTTTCATGTGCTGCCGATATTTGTACCCTTATGCGTGCTTGACCCTTAGGCACCACTGGGTAATAAAAGCCAATAACATAAATACCTAAATCGAGCAATGCCTCTGCCATTTTTTGAGCTAAAACAGCATCATAGAGCATAATTGGCACAATAGGGTGGTCTCCAGGGGTAATGTCAAAGCCATTATTGGTCATTTCTGTCCTAAAATATTCCGTATTAGACGCTAACTTGTCTCGTAGCTCAGTAGTATCACTTAACATGTCTAAAACAGCAATAGAGGCACCAACAATGGAAGGAGCAACCGTATTTGAAAACAAATATGGTCTTGACTTTTGCCTAAGCATATCAACAATTTCTTGTTTAGCAGAAGTAAAGCCACCAGAAGCACCACCTAGAGCTTTTCCTAAAGTGCCCGTAATAATATCTACTCTGCCCATTACATTTCTATACTCATGTGCACCTCTACCAGTTTTTCCTAAAAATCCGGTTGAGTGGCACTCATCAACAGCGACAAGTGCATTGTATTTATCTGCTAAGTCGCAAATTTTGTCTAATTGCGCTATGGTGCCATCCATAGAAAATGACCCGTCAGTAACAATTACCCTACTTCTCTGAGCTTGTGATTCTTTTAGCTTTTCCTCTAAATCAGCCATGTCGTTGTGGTTGTATCTATATCTAGCAGCCTTACATAACCTTATGCCGTCAATTAATGAAGCGTGGTTTAAGGCGTCAGAAATAATGGCATCTTCAGCTGTAAACAATGGTTCAAACAACCCTCCATTGGCATCAAACGCTGCAGCATATAGTATGGTGTCGTCTAGGCCTAAAAAACCAGCAATTTTTGCTTCTAACTCTTTGTGAATGTCTTGTGTGCCGCAAATAAATCGCACGCTGCTCATGCCATAACCGTGGGTATCAATGGCATTTTTAGCCGCTTCTACCACTTTTGGGTGTGACGATAAACCTAAATAGTTGTTTGCACAAAAGTTAATAACCTCTGCTCCAGTGTTTAGTTTTATGCTTGCTGCTTGGGCACTTGTTATTACTCTTTCGTTTTTAAATAATCCAGAAGCTTTAATTTCTTCTATTTCTTTGTTTAATCTTTCTTGTATCGAATACATTCAATAAATTTTTTGAAAATTAAGGTTTTTATATCAGTAAATAAATTTGGAGAGCAACTGATATAAATTAAAATTGGGTTTGGCCATTTCTAGCTCAATTAATTGGGTTAACTGTGAAATACTTATGTCTTTCATACGCAACGTTTGAATTATTCTAAATGCCTTTTTTGCCATTAAAACGCTTTTTAAAGTTGCGTTTTTATTATTAGACTGGGCAATTGCAAGGTAATCAACTAATTCTTCAATACCACTGTTTTGGGTGGCAATGGTAGCAAAAATTTTCACTTCATCTACTTTGGCGTGAACCATAGCAGATAGGTTTTTTATCATGCTATCTGCACCAGGCCTATCAGCTTTGTTAACCACAAATACATTGGCAATTTCCATAATACCAGCCTTCATAGTTTGTATTTCGTCTCCACCCTCTGGCACCATTACCACTATGGTTGTATCTGCCATGCCTGAGATTTCAACCTCTGATTGCCCAACGCCAACGGTTTCAACAAAAACATAATCGAAACCGGCGCTTTTTATTACATCAGCTGTTTCTAAAATTTTGTTTGAAAGGCCGCCAAGTGAACCTCTTGTTGCTATTGATCTTATATATAAATTTTCATCATCAAAATGCTCGCTAATTCTTATACGATCGCCCAACAATGCACCTAAATTAAAGGGGCTTGAAGGATCTACAGCCAGCACCGCTATTTTTTTATTTTGCTTAAGTAAATGGGTAATTATCGCATTAACCAAAGTACTTTTTCCAGCACCAGGAGCTCCCGTAACACCTATTACAGGCGTTGAGTTGTTTATGTTTAATTTTTGAAGAAGTGCCAAACCATTGGCGCTATTGTTTTCTACAATTGATATTGCTCGCGCTATTGATTTATAGTCGCCTTGGTGAATACCATTAATCAGCGATTGATTGATAGGCATGTATAATTATGCTCGTGGACTTTGAGTTTCTATAATAGAACGTATGCTTGAAACCAGGTTGTTGTTAACTTCTTTACGGTTTATTCGAGCACATAAAAATTCTTTAAAATCTTTTTCTATGTTGTACTTATCTAAACAATAAGAACATTCTTTAAGTTGAGCCAACATAACTTTTTGATCTTCTAAGCTTAAAGCTCCATCTAAAGCTAACTCTACATTTTCTAATGTTTTAGAACAATCGTGGTTTTTGTGGGAGCAATTAGATTCGGGATGTTGACTCATATTAAATTTTTTAGAAAACAAATAGAATATCCGAGCTGCTTAGCCATGGGGCATTACACTTACAAGCATATATTTTATAACAACTCACTTTATTAATTATTTACTTTTTGGCTTATATCCATATTGGGCAGCATATGTTTGAAGTTTTTCCTTCAACATGTTTCTTGCTCGGTGCAGCCTAGACCTTACCGTTCCAATGGGAATATCAACAATTTTGGCAATTTCCTCATAGGTGAAACCTTCAATATCGCATAAAAGCACTACCGTTCTAAAATCTACGGGTAAAGCGTTTAATGCATTGGTAACTTCATCACCCAACATTCCTTGAAAAATGTCTTGTCGCATGTCCAATGCACCGATAGAACTTCCGTCATCTTTGCCGTGGCTAACAACAATGTCTTCATAATCTACCTTAGTTGGTCGTTTAGACCGTTTTCGGTATTCGTTTATGAAGGCATTTTTCAAGATTTTAAACAACCATGCCTTGGCGTTAGTTCCTTTTATATAAGAATTCATGAATCTATATGCCTTCATATAGGCTTCTTGCACCAAGTCTTGCGCATCACTTTCATTGTAGGTTAAATGAAACGCAAAATTGTACAAAGCATCTATTTGAGGAAAAAACTCTTCCTCAAAAATTTTGTCTTTTTCAGACTTGTTATATTGATTTGCTGCCAAGGCTGCAAAAGTAGGGAATATTACCAGAAGATAAGATAACTTGTATTAGCAATAATTTTATTTACTTGCATCCGTTAATTTAGCTTAAACCCTACACTAAGATTAAAAAACCTAACATTATACTTGCCATTAAAAACACTGAGAATAGAGCATATGCTATTCTTTGCCTGTTATTGGTTGGGCTGTTTTTCTCAAGATTTTTGCTCACTTTTTGCATGGTGCTATTAATTTGCAATAGCGTAATAAACTTTAATCTTATCGAATCTTTAGTGAAAGACTTTAAATGGAGCAAGTTTAAAGATGCCGTTTTATGGGAAAATTTAAAAACTTTTTTTAAAAGTCCGCAATATGTGCTTTTTGCCCTGCTGTTCCTAATATATTTTGTTAGTTTTTTTTGGACCAATGATGATGTAAATTATTGGGCTGTGCGCAGCCGCCTTAAGCTACCTTTTTTAATATTGCCAGTTGCCTTTGCAGGTATTAAACCATTTAGCGCAAAAGGATTTTACAACTTACTTTATTTATTTGTAGCACTAATTGTTATAGCTTGTTTGGTAATTGTATTGCGCAATGTAGATATGCTTGGCAACATGAAACAAAGTTATATGGAAGGTCGCTCATTAGGCTTTATGTTTAGCCATATTAGGTTTAGCTTGTTGCTGGCAATTGGCGTTACTTCAGGTATATTCCTTTTGTTTAAAAGGCATTATATAAAGTATAAATGGGAAAAGGTGTTGTTGGCAATTCTTACAATATTCTTAATATATTTTGTGCATTTGTTTGCGGTTAGAACCGGCATATTGGCATTGTACATATCCCTTGCGCTTTTAGCTTTTTATTTAGTGCTCGAATCTCGCAAGTACCTGGTGGGGCTTGCCTTATTGCTAGCTATTGTTACAGGGCCATTGCTCGCATATAAATACGTTGAAACATTTAAGCAGAAAATAAACTATACCAAATACGGTTTAGAAATGTTTAAGAAGGGGGAAGACTTGCAACATTATTCAGATAGTAAAAGACTAATAAGCATACAGGCCGGCATTGAATTGGCAAAAGAAAAACCGATTTTAGGCCAAGGAGCAGGCGATATGCGGCCATTGTTAATTAATTACTTTAAAACAAATTATCCTGAGTTTGGCGAAAAGTGGTTGTTGCCGCACAATCAATTTGTAATGGCAGCTGCGGCAACGGGCATAGTAGGTTTGTTAATATTAGTGTTGGCAGTATGCTACATTGTGTTTTATAACAAACGGTATAAAAATTATTTGTTTGCAGCCATCAACGCTATCATGCTATCATCATTTTTAACTGAACCAACATTGGAAACACAAATGGGAACGGCAATTTACATTGTGTTAATTTTGACAGTTGATAAATACTTACAATCCAAGCCATCAATAAAACTATTAAATAAGGCAAGCACCATTGAAAAAAATTACAGCCATAATTCCAACATTTAATGAAGAAGCCAACATAAGGCAATGCATTGAGTCTGTTTTATGGTGTGATGAGGTAATGATTATTGATTCGTTTAGCACCGATAATACCCTTAAGATTGCCAAAGAATACACGAGTTTTATTTTGCAACGGGAATATGAATATTCTGCTTCACAAAAAAACTTTGCCATACCCCAAGCCAATAATAATTGGATTTTGCTAGTTGATGCAGATGAGGTAGTAAGCGATCCGCTAAAAAAAGAAATACAACACCTGCAAAAAAAAGGACCAGATTGCTCGGCCTACTGGATTGGGAGAGACAATTACTTTATGAATCACAATATGAAATTTAGTGGTTGGCAAGGCGATAGTGTTGTAAGATTTTTTGAAAGAGATGCTTGTAAGTATGAAGACAAAAGGGTACATGCCGAAATTGTTAGTACTGGAAAAATAGGCAAGCTAAAAAGTAAGCTCATACATAATACCTACAAAGGCATGCCTCATTTTTTAAGTAAAATTGATAACTACACTACTTGGGCTGCAAAAGATTTAGCCGAGAAAAAAAAGAGCATAAACTATTACCATTTAATGGTTAAGCCAACATTTAGGTTTTTTAGGCAATATATTTTAAAGTTGGGCATTTTTGATGGCATACCGGGCTTAATAGCTTGCGGCTTATCTGCCATGGAGGTTTTTTTACGCCATGTAAAAGCAAGGGCAATTATACAAGAGCAGAAGCATGGAAAAAATACTAATTAGCAGAACGGACGGTATAGGAGATGTGCTTTTAACCTTACCACTTTGTAAGCATTTAAGTGAAGGCGACAATAATCAAATAACATTGCTTTGCAAAAACTATACACAGCCATTAAAAGCATTTACACCATATATTCAAAATTATTTAAGCCTAGATTTTTTGATGGCGCAAGGAGATGATGTAATCAAAGGTGTTTTTTCAAAATTTGATGCCATCTATCACATTTTCCCAAACAAACAGGTTGCAAAATGGGCAAAAAGTGCAGGGATTAAATTAAGAGTTGGAACTAGCCATAGATTGTTTCACTGGATTACCTGCAATAAAAAAGTTGATTTTACTAGAAAAAACGCTGACCTGCATGAGGCACAGTTAAATTTTAAATTACTTGGAAGTGATGTGCCTAAAATAGATGAGATTTCAAAAGAGCCTTTGTTATTTACTAAGGACCAAACTTTAAGTAAGTGGGGTAAGCTAATAAGTCCTGATCGTTTAAATATTATTATACACCCTAAATCAAAGGGCAGTGCTGTTGAATGGAGCACAGATAATTATTTGAACTTAATAGAACATATAGGCAATAAGGTAAATTTTTTAATTAGCGGTACCGCAGATGAGGCTAAGTTAATAAGCAATGAACTGCTGAACCACACTTACACAACCAATGTAACTGGCAAATTTACTTTAGATGAGTTTGTAAACTTTATTTACCAATGTGATGGCTTAATTGCAGCAAGTACTGGACCCTTGCATATTGCTGCCACATTGGGTAAGCAGTGCCTTGGGTTATACCAAAATACACGTCCCATATTTGCAAAACGCTGGCATCCTATAGGCCCCAAGGCAAGTTGGTTAGAAGCAAATGAAATAGGCCAAATTGAAATGCTGGATGTTGCAAAAAAGATAATGAAGTGGACCAAAAACTAAATAATAGCATTGCTTTTGTTTGCTCATCTACTAGTTGGGGTGGGTTAGAAATGAATGTTGTAAGGCGTGCAAATGCATTTAGTAAAAGAAGTTGGAGCGTTGTTGTATTTGCGGTTGATGGAGGCAAAATATTTGAAGAGGCCAAGCGACTTGGCTTAAATACCATTGCGATAAAAAAGCAAAACAGATATTACAGTTTTGCAGCAGCCTTTAGACTTGCTAAATTGTTTAAATTACACAAAGTAAAAGCGGCTATGTTTATGGATACTCGCGACATGAGCATGCTCGCCACGGTTAAATGGAGATTAAACAACAGGTTGGCGCTTCTTTATCAGCAAAACATGCAGTTTGGCAGACGAATTAAAAGGGATTTTTTACATACACAACGCTTTAAAAAAATTGATGCTTGGATTACCCTTTTACCATACATGAAACAGCAGTTGCAGAAAATGACAATGCTAAATATGGAGAAGGTTCATATGATACCTTTTGGTGTGGAGGTTGAAAAATTTTCTTTACAAAATGTTAAGCGAAAAGAAGCATGCGCAAGAATGAATATTGATGCTCAATATAAGTATGTGGGAATAATGGGGCGATTAGGGCCAAAAAAGCGGCAACTCTTTGTAATTAATGCCTTTGGAAAAATACATAAGGAATACCCAAATACTAGGCTTTTAATTGTTGGAGATGCCACCAAAGATGAAGGAGACGATTATCGCAATAAGCTTTTAGAAGCTTGTAAAGAAAATGAAATAATTGACAAAGTTATTTTTAAACCACATGGTAACCCTACAACATTTTTTGCTTGTATTGATGTATTTGTTATGAGCTCGTTGGCCGAAACCTTTGGTATGGTAACTCCAGAAGCAATGATTGCAGGAAAGCCTATTATCGGAAGCAAAAGTGCAGGTACCCAAGATATTTTAGGCAATGGTGAGTTTGGCTATTTATTTGAAACTGAAGATTTAGATGATTTAGCTGAAAAAATTAAGCATGTTTTAGGTAACAAAGAGGAAGTAAATGAAATGGCAAGTAAAGCACAGCAACATGCCATTAAAACATTTTCATTTGAGCACGAAATGGATCAATTAGAGGCTTTGGTTAAATCTTTAGCGCCTGCATTTACATAATCCATCATTAAGTAGAAGCTAAATAAATAAAACAGAGAAATCAACCCCTCAATGGGCTGCATTACATGAAAAGTAACCCAAGTTGGGCCCGGCACTGTTTTCCAAAACCCATGTGATAACTCACGCGAAAATAGGAGAGGGCTGCTTTCAGAATTATCTGGATAAAATGAAAGAGTGCCGGTTGCAAACAAAACCAACCCTATTCCAACAACAACTAAACAGAATTTTACTGGCATTGATTTATACCACGGTTTATAAATTGGTTTAGTTGCGATAACTCCAGAAATCCATAAAAGAATTACGCCTAACGCAGCGCCCAATAAATTGATTACAACATCATTAAAATCAAAGTAATCGGCTCGCAGAGGATAAAGAATAATGTATTGATACGCCTCATCTAAAGCTCCCAAAACAGTTACCCAAAAAATGGTTTCACCAAACCTTCCAATGAACGGAAACATGATAACTGCCAAAAACAAATACATTAAAAAATGGATGATTTCCATTTTTACAACCATCAAAATTTCAAAGGAAAGATAAATAAGCAGTAAAGTGGTTATTAAATAGAACAACTTATAAAACAGTTGCTTGCCTTTGATAAGTTGAATAGCCAAGTATAACATATAAATGCCAAATATGGCTAAACCAACATTGGTAATAATTTGGTTATATCGGGCTCTGCCCACAGCATCATCTAGCTTGCCAAATTCTTTGCCAACCACATCATGCAACAACACTATTAAAACAAAATAAACCAATGCCAAAGCAATGTTTAATGTTTTGTGCTTTTGTAAAAATGTAATTATGCGATTCATTGGTTTCAAAATTAAATTTATTAACTTTAGCTCATGCGAAATAAGCTACTTACCCTATTTTTTATAACTTTTATTTCTATTTCGGGGGCTTATGCCTGCTTTTGCACAAAGCCTATTCACCTTTGTGAGAATTATAATTACATGGTTGGTGCAGGAAATATGTACAACCCAGCAGCAATTTTGGCTATTCAAATTTATGCTAGTCCCGATACAGCCTGCCCTTATGGAGAATTTAAAATTTTAGAATCGTATTATGGAAATCCAACTAAAGACACGATAAAAATTTGGTTTAACAACGGCACAACATGTTCTGATTTTCTTCCACAAAATATTGGCGACTCTTTGTTTCTTCTTATAGATCAAGACTATGGCATGGCGGGCGTAAACCCTTTAATATGCACTTTAGATACGGTTAATGATTATACCACCTTTAGCCATTGCGCTCACGGCACTGCAATTTTAAAAAACGACACATTATATTCTAGCGCTTTTTACGGATCAAGTTTGTTTGAACCAGCAACACGGTATTTACCTGACACTGTAGGAAACTGCAACAGCATTTGTTTAAAAGAAATTCAAGCTTCCCAAAACCCTGCTTATGGGCTCGTCCTATTTACCAAAAAGTATGTTTTTTGTTATGGAGAAACCCAAACTTTATCAGTTAAAGGAGGAATAGAATATAAATGGTTTAATGGCGATACAACACCACAAACAACGTTTAATGTTGATACGGGACAAATTTATTGGGCAAAAATTACGGACTCACTCAATTGTGTGGTTTATGACACTTTTAGGCCATATGTATCGGCTTTAAAAATAACTAAATCACCTAACGACACAGTTATTTGCCTAGGTGATTGCCTCAATCTATCTTATGAGCTAATTGATTTTGAAAACCCAACGGATCAGGTTAATTACTCTTTTAATGGAGGAGTTGGCAGTGGTATTACAAATCAGGGGCTGGTTAACATAAATATATGTCCAACTCAAAGCAATTGGCATACAATGCGATTGATGACGGAATTTGCATCATTGTGTTATAATGATGATTCAGTTTATGTTGAAGTCGTTCCCAATTTGGTCACCAGCCTAAATTTCACAGACACAACAATTTGCCCAAATGATTCTATCTTAATTGCGGCCTCAGGTAATTATAGTTTTTTATGGAGCACTGGCGATACTTCTTCAAGTATTTGGGTGGCTCCAGCTGCAGATTCAACTTTTAGCGTTGAGGTTTCAGATAGTTTGGGCTGTGCAGAAACTATCACAACGATTGTTCGCGTTTCTTTAACGAATGTTACTTTTTCACTAACCAATACCGATACTATCTGTCAAGGAGATGCTGTATTTCTTGGTGTTGATTCCGTGCAAGGAAACACGTATTTATGGTCAACGGGAAATATTACGCATGAGATTACATTATCGCCTGGAATTATAACTCAAGACACAACGTTTGAATTAACTATTACCAATGCAATAGGTTGCACAAGTTCATATGAATTTGATGTAGTGGTGAGAACTCATCCTTCTGTAATCTTAAACAACATTGCCCTATGTGAAGATGCTTTGGGATATTCCATTTCAATTCCTACTGGCTTAGCACAACCTGCAGGCGGTTTATTTATTGAGAGTATTTATGGGGTAAGTTTCGTTAATAATCAAATCCAAATTTCTTCTTTGGCAGTTGCAGGCAGCTTTAAGTATTATTACAACTTTACAGATGCTTTTGGCTGTACAAACATTGATTCTGCCAATTTGACAATTGCGCCAAGTTTAGCAACACCAGTTCTTAGCAATAATGGAGACACCATTTTTATCAATGCAACGACCTGTGATAGCATTTTGTGGGCGGTAGGCAGCCAAACTTTTACTACAACCCAAAACTATATTGTTATAGATACAGTCGTAGATATTAAAGCGTTGTGTTATGACGGCTACTGCCGTTCACCTTTAAGCAACGTATTTAGCCACATGCCGGTTGGATTGGAAGATGCATTTAATGGAACATTAAAAATTTATCCAACAGTTTTTAATAAGCACCTAACCGTTGAGCCAGAAGAAGCATTAGAATGGCAATTGATAAATGTGGATGGCAAGGAAATATTAAGTGGCTTTGCCGAGAACAAAACAGAAATAGCTACATCACAAATAGCATCAGGCATGTACTTTTTTGTTGTGCAAACGGATGAAAACATTCAAAGTATAAAGTTGATAAAGCCTTAAAATTTCGGAATCCTTTGGAGGATACATACCATTGGCATATGGTGTTTTTGAAAGACGTTTAGGTCCAGTCATGGAGGTCAAAATTAAATTTATTAGCTTTAGCTCATGCGAAATAAACTAGTTACCCTATTGTTTTTAACTTTTATTTCTATTTCAAGTTCATTTGCAGGTATTTGTGTAGGAGGCTACTCATCTTTATGCAGCGCGTATTGGCAATTAACCAATCAAGAAATTGTTGTGTTGGCAGAAATACAGCCCTATCAATGTCACGGTTATCAAGCAATTATTATCGATACGCTAAAGGGCACACCAAACAACGACACTATAATATTTTATGAAGGCAATGGATTAACCGTAAACGACATGTTGTTTAATGTGAATAATGGAGACACGCTGCTTCTTGTTCTTACACCAATAATAACTCCGCCAGCCATTGGCAACCCACTTCCTTTGTGCGATTCTTTAGAACAAGCAGGAGAGTATTATTTCCAAGGCTGCCGTTCAACTTGGTTTCGTTATAAAAGTGCAACAGTAAGTGGAAGAATTTTTGATAATTTTAATCATTCTACTATTCCATATAAGAGCTTAAAAGATTCAACTAGCACCATTTTAACTTGTAATTTATATGTAAAAAAACTGAATGTATTTTATTACGACCCGTTGTCTAATAATTCTGGGGCACCTTTTGCTTGTGATAGTTCATGGATTAAGTTTACAATCGATACGCCAAATAGCGTTGTTTGGCATAACGGATCTACAGATGATACATTGAGCATATTTATTACTACTGACACGATAATAACCGCAACAATTACAGATACTGGGGGCTGTGTTTATACTATCCCAACTTTTGTAGAAGTCATTAAACAAGGCAGGGCATTGCCTGAATCAATGTATATATGTAATGATACTTGCGTTGAAATTTTCGTAGATAGGTATAGTAGCATTTATATTACAGGATACACACCACAAACAACACAAAGCGAAAGGATTTATACAATTTGTCCGATTCTCGATACGACAGAGTTGCAGGTAGTGTTTGGCTCAACTATGCCATATCAATGTATGTTTACTGAAAAGATGACTTTGTATAAGGTGCCACCTATAGTTTTAAGCAAAACCGCAGACACGATAATTTCGCTTGGAGATAGCGTGCAATTGTTAGTAAGTGGAGGCCTTACTTATGGTTGGAGTACGGGAGACTCTACACCTAGCATTTGGGTTTCACCAATCAAAGATTCAACATTTATAATTGATGTTTATGATAGTGTTGGTTGTGCTACTCAAGACTCAATTCTGGTTAAGGTTTGTTTAAATAACGTTGTTTTGAATAATTTTGATGTTTGCGAAAATCCAACTGCTAGCAATATCATTATGGCCAGTGGAATGCCTGCTGGAGGGACTTATTCAGGTGCAATTGCGGGAATAAGTTTTGTTGGAAACACCTTGCAAGTCGCTACACCGTTAATACCAGGAAACTACTCATATTACTACACTTTTGCTGATAGCAATGGCTGCGCACAAACTGATTCAGCTGTTTTTACTATTACTCCAATTATAACACCAACGTTAACAAGTTCTGGAGACACTATTTTCACTAGCTACGTTGGTGATTCGACCTATTGGGTTTTCAATGGACAAATAACAATTACAACTGAAAACTATATAGTTATAGATTCTTCAGTAAGTGTTCAAGCTTACTATGAAGAGGGCAATTGCCGTTCGGCATCTAGTGCTACTTTTAATCATTCAGCTGTTGGACTTTTGGATATTATTAGGGGAGATGTAAAAGTTTACCCGACACTATTCCATGATAATTTAATTATTGAAACACAAGAACCAATCAGCTATCAATTGATCAACGTTGAGGACAAGGTATTGGCAAGTGGCATAGCTAATAACATCCATGAGATTAATGCCTCTCCAATAGCATCAGGCATGTACTTTTTTGTTGTGCAAGCGGATGAAAACATTCAAAGTATTAAGTTGATAAAGCCGTAATGACCTAAGATTTAACTTTTGGGATTTTCAAATTGTTTAAGATAATGTTACCTTAATGCCATTAATTGCTAAACACTAAAACTAAATTTTATGAGTTGTTATGAAAATGCAAAAGATTTGCAAGAAAAAATGGGTCAAGGGCAAATGTGGGAAGCATTTGAGCAATATTATGCAGATAACTGTGTAGTTGTTGAGGCCAATGGTGAAACAAGAAATGGCAAAGAAGCACAAAGAGCAGCTATTAAAGAATGGCAAGGTTCGCAACAAGAATTTCATGGCGGTGGTGTTAACTCAATAACTGCAAATGAAGAAGCCAACACTACAATGGTGGAGAGTTGGGTAGATGTAACTTTTAAAGGCGGTAATCGTTGGAAAATGGAAGAGGTGGCAGTACAAAAATGGGCAAATGGACAAATTGTACACGAACGTTTTTATTATGATGCTACGCCAATGTACATTGCTTCACAACAAGCAAAAGAACAGGCATAACAATAAGCAATTAAAAAATTGATTATTTACTTTTAATGCTTCAACCGCAAATGTTGGGGCATTTTTTATGAGCACAAAGAAACAAGTAAGCAACCCTTTTGATAATATTGATAGAATGTTTTATCCATTTGAGTCGGATGAGCCATTTAAGAATTGCACCATTTGCGATTGCAGTTTGTTTGATAACGAAACCCCTTATTTAATAGAAAAAGCCATTAAAGGAAATGATGTAATTTTTGAGATTGCCATTTGCATGAGGTGCGCTCAAAGCATGCACAGCTCGCTGTCTAAGGAAAGCATATCAAAAATACAAGCTTTTATGGGTGATAAAATAGTGGCTAACTCTAAAATTAATTTAGACCAACCTATTAGTAAAAACATTAGCGATTACATAGCTACTTGCAAAATAACTGGGAAGAGGATTGATCCACAAAAGGAGTTTCAAATTTATGCTGAATGTGTTGGCAACAAAATGTTTTGGCACAACATGCCTTATGCCCTAGGGCCAGAAGCTATTGAGCAAATGCAAGAATTATTGTCTACCCAAACACGAGAAGAATTAGATAACTTTATGGGAGAGGTTGGAATTCCGCCCGAGTTGCGTGAAATTTTTAAGTCAAGACCAGTTTTAGTGTAACGTTATGCAAGGTGGGATAAATTTTATAGTATTAGGTGTGGCAAAAGGTGGAACAACATCCTTTCATAATTATTTACAGCAACACCCCGACATTTATTTAACACCAATAAAAGAAACCAATTATTTTGCCCGCAAAGCGCTAGACCCAAATAAATTTAGGCCTGCTTTTAAAGCTGCCAGTACTATTGATGTTGAGAAATATGTAAATGGCGACATGCAAAACACGGTACATATGGCCAATGTGTTTTCAACCAAACATTACGAGAAATTATACAAGAATGCCGGCAGCGCAAAAGCGCGGGGTGAAGTATGTACGTCTTACTTTATGGTTAAAGAAAGTATGCTTCAAATTAAGGAAGAGTTGCCAAATGCAAAGGTTGCTGTAATATTAAGAAATCCAATTGAGCGAGCGTTTTCTGGCTATGTAATGGCTGTTAAACTAGGGCAAATCATAAATAAAGACTTTTTAACAGCTGTAAAAGAAGATTACAACGCACAGCCAAAAGGGTATGGAATAACCTTCAATTTTTTAGAAGGAGGGTTGTATGCCGATAGTTTAAAGTTAATGTTTGAAACCTTTTCTGAAGAGCAAAGAAAGGTAGTACTATACGACATCTATAGCCAAGATGTTAGTGGTACATTAAAGTCGTTTTTTAAATTTATTGGGGTAGACGCTAATATTAACATTGACACATCACAAAAGAGCAATGCAGGGGGTATGCCGCGCTTTAAATGGTTAAATTATATAGCCTATCAAATGGGTTGGGCAAGGCAAATGGCCCGCAACTTATTGCCAAAAAGCATTAAACAGAAGCTAGCCAAAACAATGTATAAAGAGGGTAGTAAACCCAACATGACGGCAAACGAAAAAGCTTGGTTAATTGATTTCTTTAGACAAGACGTTAATAAAACGGCTAAAATTTTAGGGGCAGATTTAAGTCATTGGTTGACTTAAAGCGTACGCTTAATTTCTACTTCTTCATACCCTTCAATAACATCTCCCACTTTTATGTCGTTATAGTTTTTAATGCTAATACCACATTCGTAGTTACTAGCAACCTCTTTAACATCATCTTTAAAGCGTTTCAATGCGCTAATTTCTCCGGTATAAACAACGATACCATCACGTATTAAACGCACTTTGGTCTTGTTGGTAATCTTACCATCAGTTACATAAGAACCAGCTACCGTTCCAATACGGGTAATTTTAAATACTTCACGTACTTCTACATTACAAGTAACTTTTTCTTCTACAGTAGGCTCTAATAAACCTTCCATGGCCGCCTTAATTTCTTCTATGGCGTCATAAATAACCGAGTAAAGTCTAATTTCAATATTATCGTTATCAGCAATTTTTCGTGCGTTTGCAGATGGTCTCACTTGGAAACCAATAATAATGGCGTCAGAGGCTGAAGCCAACGTAACATCAGTTTCGGTAATAGCACCTACACCTTTATGTATAATTTTAACAACAACCTCTTCAGTAGATAGTTTCTCCAATGAATCGCTCAATGCTTCAATTGAACCATCCACATCACCTTTTACTATAACATTTAACTCTTTAAACGTACCTAAGGCCAATCTTCTACCAATCTCATCAAGTGTAATGTGCTTTTTGGTTCTTATGCCTTGTTCACGTGATATTTGAGCACGTTTTGTAGCTATATCTTTTGCCTCACCTTCTGTTTTGGTTTCTTTAAAAGTATCACCAGCTTGGGGGGCACCACTTAAACCTAAAATTACTGCTGGTGATGATGGCCCTGCTTCTTTGAGCTTATCTCCACGCTCATTAAACATGGCTTTGATACGACCATGGTAGTTACCAGCAACAATATTATCGCCAACTTTTAACGTGCCGTTTTGCACTAAAATAGTTGTTACAAAGCCTCTACCTTTATCAAGTGTAGCCTCAATAACGGTTCCTTTAGAAAGTCTATTAGGATTGGCTTTAAGTTCTAAGAGTTCACTTTCTAATAGAATTTTTTCTAATAAATTGTCAACGTTTAAACCCGTTTTGGCCGAAATATCTTCACTTTGAATTTTACCACCCCATTCTTCTACTAAAAGATTCATGGCTGATAATTCTTCTTTAATCTTATCTGCGTTTGCAGATGGTCTATCAATTTTATTTATTGCAAATACGATAGGTACACCAGCAGCTTGTGCATGGCTAATAGCCTCTTTAGTTTGAGGCATCACTCTATCATCAGCCGCAACAATTACCACTACCACATCAGTAACTTTAGCACCTCTAGCACGCATGGCTGTAAACGCCTCATGACCAGGGGTATCTAAAAAGGTAATTGTTTTTCCATTTTGTAGGGTTACTTCATAGGCACCAATGTGCTGTGTAATTCCACCTTTTTCGCCAGCTACAACATTTGCTTCACGAACATAATCAAGTAAAGAAGTTTTACCGTGATCTACGTGACCCATAATGGTAACAATAGGCGCTCTATCTTTTAAGTCTGCTGGATCATCTTCCTCTTCTTCTTCTTGTTCACTGGTTTGATCTTCAACATTTAAAAAGCTAACCTCATATCCATATTCTGATGATACCAATTCAATAATTTCGGCATCTAATCGCTGGTTAATTGATACCATAACGCCTAATGAAAAGCACTTTGATATTACATCAGTTGGGGCAACATCCATTAAGCTAGCCAATTCGCTAACCGAAATAAACTCTGTTACCTTCAATGTTTTATCTTCTCCCTCAAGTACTTCTTGTTCCTCAGTTCGTTCGGCATGTACATCACGCTTTTGCTTTCTAAGTTTAGCACGCTTGCTCGAACCTTTGCTTTGGCCCAACTTGGCCATTGTTTGTTTAAGCTTTTCTTTTATTTCTTTTTCGCTTACTTCTTTTACTTCATCCTTCTTGGTTCCCGCTTTGCCTTTGGCTCCTGCGGCAGGCTGTATTCTTTTTCGTTTACGTTTTCTTCCTTCAACGGCTTCTGAAGATGAGGCAACTAGTTTGCCTCTTTTTTGATTGTCTTTACTTTTCTTTTTCTTCTCAGGCTCTTTAGGCAACTCAATTTTACCCATCACTTTAGGACCATCTAGCTTTACCATTTTGGTCTTAATCATTTCCATTTCAGGTTCTTCCTTAACGGCCTTCTTGGTTTCTTTTTCCTTTGCAGGTTCTTCCTTCTTGTCTGGCTTATCTTCCTCTTTAGGAGTGTCTGCTTTAACAGGAGCCTTATCTTTAGGAGCTTCTTTTTCAGTTTTCTTTTTAGGTTTAAGATCAACCTTACCTATAACCGTAGTGCCTTCAAGCTCAACTTTTTCAGTTTTTTCAACCTTTTGTTTGGGCTCTTCCTTAGCTTTTTCCTCAACCTTTTTTTCTTCAACAGCTGGCTCTTCTTTGGCCTCAACAACAGGTTCTTCTGCTTTTACAGGTTCTTCTACAACTTTTTCTACTTCCTTAGCAGGCTCTTCTTTAGTTTTTTCTTCAACTTCAGGAGGTGCAATAGGAGTAGTTGTAACATTTTTAATGAGCAGCTCTTCTTCTTTTTTATTGGAAGAGGCAATTTCTCCCTTGGCTATTTCAACGTTTTCGCGCCTAGTACCGCCCAAATTTATTTGGTCGGCAGCTTCCTTCATGTCCTTCTCGCTTTGATACTCCTTTAGTAGCAAAGCATACATTTCATCTGTAAGCTTAGTGTTAGGCTTGCTGTCTATTTCATGACCATTTTCTTTCAAAAAATCAATTAATGTACTGCTGCCTACGTTAAATTCTTTTGCCGCTTTTGCCAAACGGATAACTGCCATATAACTTTTTAAGTTGTTTATAATCTATAGCTTAAATGAAGAGGGTTACTCACTTTCTCCCTCTCCAGAAAACTCTGCTTCTATTATTTTTCGCACATCTTGAATTGTCTCTTCTTCAAGATCTGATCTTCTTATTAAATCTGCATCTGTTAATTGGATTACACTTCTTGCAGTATCACACCCAATTTTTTTCAATTCATCAATTATCCAGCTTTCAATTTCATCTGCAAACTCATCTAAATCAATGTCGTACTCATCATCATCCGTATCTCTAAACACATCAATTTCATGCTCTACCAATCTACTAGCTAGCTTAATATTTAAACCACCTCTACCAATGGCCAAAGACACTTGGTCGGGCTTCAAATAAACTGAAATTCTTTTATTCTCACCGTCAATTTCCATTGATGTTATTTTGGCAGGAGCCAATGCTCTTTGCACTAATAATTGAAAATTGTTTGTGTAGTTAATAATATCTATATTTTCATTTTTCAACTCACGTACAATGCCATGTATACGACTTCCCTTCATACCTACACATGCGCCTACTGGATCTACTCTATCATCATAAGATTCAACGGCAACTTTTGCTCTTTCACCAGGTTGCCTTACTATCTTTTTAATGGTGATTAAGCCATCAAAAATTTCGGGCACTTCCATTTCCATTAACTTGCCTAAAAATGCAGGGTCGGTTCTTGAAAGGATAACAACAGGCGTGTTATTTCTCATCTCTACTCTCTTAACTACCGCTCTTGTGCTATCGCCTTTTTTAAAGTAATCGGCTCTAATTTGTTCAGTTTTAGGAAGAATTAATTCATTGCCTTCATCATCAAGCAATAATATTTCCCTTTTCCAAACCTGGTATACTTCTGCTGAAATTATATCTCCAACTCGTTCGCTGTAATTTTTGTAAACCTCATCTTTCTCCAACTCTAATATTCTAGAAACTAAAGTTTGACGAGCAGCTAATACAGCTCTTCTACCAAAATCGTTGATAAAAATTTGCTCGTACAACTCATCACCTACCTCATATCCATCATCATCAATTTTTAAAGCTGCAGAAAGCGCAATAGATGCATTTTCATCTTCTATTTCAGCATCATCAGCAACAATTTCTCTTATGCGATAAATTTCAAGATCACCCTTTTCTGTATTAACAATAATGTCAAAATTTTCATCATCTCCATACTTTTTACGCAACATGGTTCTAAACACATCTTCCAAAACGCGCATCATGGTGGGCCTATCTATGTTTTTAAAGTCTTTAAACTCCGAAAACGACTCAACTAATTCGAGAGAATTCATATTCTAAAAATTTATAACTCTTTTAATGGTTTTAATATCTTCAAGTATTATGGGAACCTCTGTAGATTCTACCACTTTACCTTTTTTTACTTTGGTTTTATTGATGGTTAAGCTTTCTGCGCTGCTATCAACAAGCTCACCTTTAATGCGCTCTCCGTTGTTTAACAAAACATCTAATTGTTTGCCTTGGTGCTTTTTAAATTGCCTAGGATGAATCAATGGCCTAGTCATACCAGCAGAAGACACTTCTATGGTATAATTTTCTCCCAATGGTTGATCCTCATCTAAATAGGCTTCTAAATGCCTACTTAACTTGGCGCACAGGTCAATTACGACAAAACTGTCACTATCAATGAACACATTTACTTTGTTGCTAGTAATTTGAACTTCTACTAAAAAACAATCGGTATCAGATAATTTTTGTGCAGCTAATTCAGCTAGCTTTTTCTTTATGGCTTCCATATTCAAATAAATCCATAAAAAGAGGGGACTCTCGTCCCCTCAATTATTTCTTAGTGCAAATGTACTAAATATTAAAACATTTGCAAATACAATGTTTCCCTTAGTTTACTATCAGCTTTTCAGTAAACAATTGTCCGTTTTGAGTTATTTGAATTAAGTATGCACCAGCATCAACATCATTTAACTCAACTCTAGAGGCATAAGTGCCCTTAAAAAAAGGCAATCTTTCTTTATGTACCTCTTTTCCAGCAAGGTCTGTAACCCTAATTTCAGTGTCAGCTCTATCTTCTAGCGTAAATTGAATGCTAAATGCGCCATTGTTTGGATTAGGGTAAACTTTAAAATCCGAAACATTTAATCCGGTAGCAATTGTGGATTCCTCTTTTTTGGCAGCATTGTCATTTGCTTCTAACTCAAAATTCTTGTTTTTTAAACCTTTCATCATCTCTTTCAATTTAGATTCATCCTTGTTATTATTGGAGTTACATCTTTTATATGAACGATATGCGAAAACCTCTTTTTCACCTAAGGTTATTTTTTTGGTTTGTTCTTTTCCATTTCTATTGTAAACCATAGTCACAGTTGAATTAGGCTTTAAATCACGCAATATTTTGGTCAATTCATGGATGTTGCCAGTCTTAATTCCATTTACACTCACAATTTCATCACCACTAAGCAACAGTGCTTTTTCGGCAGCTGTGTTTGGTACAACTTTGTCAATTATCAATTGATCGCTATCCATTGAGCCATATACACCTAGGAATGCCACTTTTTGCTTTGGCATATTTGAACCACGGTTGTATGAGTGGTGCTTGTATGCATATCGCTTTCTCATTGGCTTTTCTCCCAATTTAACATTAACAACAGTACGCTTGTTATTTCTTATTAAAGTAACAGCAACCGTTTCACCAATTTTGTTATCGCTTATTTCGGCAAGTAAAGCATCAGCATTTGCAGTATTTTTTTTATCCAAAGAAACAATGATATCTCCCTTTAAAATTCCAGCACTCTCAGCACCGCTATTTGGCCTTACTTCTTCAACTAAAACGCCATTTTCGTTATTGCTTATTTGCACGCCCATGTAAGCTTTATTGCTTTTATCGCAATAGCTTTGAGCTACAATTGGGTTGGCAAACAATAGAGATACTAAAATTGCCATAATTATTGTTATCGTTTTTTTCATATTTAACCTTTTTTGGATGAACCAAATTTAAAGTTACCCTTTAATTTCATCAAAAACCTAGCGTTATATATAGTTAAAGTGTGTTAATACCTCTTAACAAATGAAATATGAACATGCACTTACACGTAATTTAGTCTCATGAAATTATTGAGCACAAAGAATATTGTAGTTTTTATGAGTTTGGCATTGGCAGGATTAATTGCCTTACAATTGCATTGGATCAATGAAGCTTCTGAATTAAAGCAAGTGCAATTTAACGACAATGTAAACGCTTGCTTAAGTAAGGTTGCTATAACCTTAAATAAAGAAACCTATTTGCAACACTTGGCAACCGAGCCTAAAGACCAAAGAAAGTTTGAGCACAAAAAAACCCAACATCCTTTTTATGATACGGCTCAAATACATGCCGGTGTTAAACATGTGCAAACCGATATTTTTGAAATAGCCAATACCCCGTTTACGGAGGATAATTTTTTTGTTAATAGCGGCAATACCCGTTCAAACAGAATGATTAATGAATTTAAAACGCCAACTCATAGAAAAACGGTAACAATATCTACTAAAGATTGTGTTACTCAGGTAGATATTTCTAGCACACGCAATGCAGATACAGATGAATATGACCAAAGAGGCTATACAATTAGCTATAACCAAAAGTGCAACTTAAGAGATAAGTTAAATAACCAAAAACAATTAATTAGCGAGCTGCAGCAAGACGCTCAAATTAGTGACATTCCACTACAAGAAAGGCTTAAGAATTTACATATAGATTCGATAATAAAAGATGAGTTAAGGAAATATGAAATAGCTGGCGACTTTGAGTATGCGGTAACTAATGAAGAAAATAGGCCAGTTTTATATTCAAAAAATTATAATGAACAAGCCGATTACAAAGTTTTTAGGGCTGAATTGTTTCCAACCAACTTTTTAACCGATCAAAGTTTTATCAATGTTTACTTTCCAAAAGAAAATAGCTTGGCATTTGCAAAACTTGGAGCACTATCTTTTACGTCATTAGGCTTAATTGCTTTTATCATTTTACTTTTTGCAACCACGGTTTATTTGTTGGGTAAGCAAAGAAGACTTTCAGAAATGAAAACTGCTTTTATTAATAACATGACGCATGAGCTAAAAACACCTATTTCAACTATCTCTCTGGCAAGCGAAATGCTACAAACAGATGCTTTTAAAACAGATGAAAACAAGGTGGTAAAATATGCAGGCGTAATTCATAGCGAAAACCAAAAACTAGGAAGCCAGGTAGAAAAAGTTTTACAAGCAGCAGCATTTGATAAAGGCGATTTTAAACTAAGTTTAGAGAAAGTAAACGTGCATGAAAGCATTGAAGAATTGGTTAAGCTATATGAAGTGAAATTAGAAAATAGCAAAGGGGTAATTAACACCAATTTTTTAGCCAATCAAAGCACAATTTTGGCGGATAAGTTTCATGTAAATCACATTTTATCTAACATAATTGATAATGCAATAAAATACACCAAGCAAACACCAAATATTTTAATTAAAACTGCCAACACTGGCAGTGGTGTAATGGTTGAAATTAAAGACAACGGTATTGGCATTAAAAAAGCCGATATTAAAAAGATATTTGAAAAATTTTATAGAGTGCCAACAGGCAACGTTCACGATTTTAAAGGTTTTGGCCTTGGTTTAAGCTATGTTTACGACATGGTAAAAGCACATGGCGGAAGTGTAACCGTTGATAGTGAAATTGGTAAAGGCAGTACTTTTAAGATATTTCTTCCTTCATCACAAACATTAATAGAAACAACATGATGGCTACAACCGAAAAACCAAAAATTTTACTAGCAGAAGACGACTCAAATTTGGGTTGGTTACTTAAAGAATCATTAGAAAATAAGGGCTACGATATTGAGCTAGCCAAAGATGGTGAAGATGCATTGGAAAAGTACCAAGACAGTATATACGACATTGGCGTTTTTGATGTAATGATGCCCAAAATGGACGGCTTTACATTAGCCAAAGAAATAAGAAAGGTGGATAGCGATATTCCGCTAATTTTTCTAACAGCTAAAAGCATGAAGGAAGATCGTATTGAAGGATTTAAAATAGGTGGTGATGATTATGTTACCAAGCCATTTAGCATAGAAGAATTAGAGCTAAGAATACAGGCTATTTTAAAGCGAACTAAGGGTGAAGAAGAAGAGGATGATGGCATGTATGAGATTGGCAACTTTAAGTTTGATTTTAATCATCAAACTTTAAAAAATGACGAGATTGAGCAGCGATTGACCACCAAAGAAAATCAACTGCTTAGGCTATTGTGCAAAAACAAAAATGGCATATTAGAAAGAGAAATCGCGCTTAAGAAAATTTGGGGCAACGACAATTATTTTACAGCCAGATCAATGGATGTATTTATTACCAAATTGCGTAAATACTTAAAATCAGATAAAGAGGTAGAGATTATTAATGTTCATGGCACAGGTTATAAGTTATTGGCTTCTTAAGCCTGTGGCAAATGCCACATGCATAGTAAATCGCAGCAAATGCTGCGACTAATTTTTAGTAAAACTGTGTTTGATAAGGATATTTAGTGCTATATACCTTTTTAACCTCCATAAGTATAGTATCGCGCAATTCGTTTAAGTTTTCTTTGTTGAGCGCAGAAATAAAAACACAATTGTGGTTGGTTTTCGACATCCATGTTTGTTTAAGCTCCTCAATCAAATCACTTTTTACCTCTTGATCTAAAAACTTGTCAAAATTGCGCTTACGGTAAAGGTCCATTTTATTAAATACTACTAACGACTGTATGCCGCCAGCACCTAAATCGGTTAAGGTTTGCTCAACGGTATTCATTTGGTCTTCAAACTTTGGATGCGCAATATCAACCACATGTAATACCAAGTCGCTTTCTCTTACTTCATCTAAAGTAGATTTAAAACTCTCTACTAAGTGATGGGGTAGCTTGCGTATAAACCCAACAGTATCAGAAAGTAAAAAAGGTGTCCTTTCAATAACAACCTTTCTAACGGTAGTGTCCAAAGTAGCAAATAGCTTATCTTCTACATACACTTCCGACTTGCTAAGCGCATGCATTAATGTTGATTTACCAACATTTGTATAGCCAACCAAGGAAACTCTTACCAAATCTCCACGGTTCTTTCTACGCAAGTCATTTTGGGTTTCAATTTTCTTCAACTCATCTTTTAATAAGCTAATTTTCTTTTGGGCAATTCGTCTATCTGTTTCAATTTCTTTTTCACCAGCACCACGCATTCCAATGCCACCTTTTACTCTATCTAAGTGATCCCACATACCTTTAAGTCTGGGCAATAAATATTGGGTTTGGGCTAGCTCTACTTGCGTTTTTGCTTGTGCTGTTTGCGCTCGTGAAGCAAATATGTCTAAAATCAACATGCTTCTATCAATCACCTTAATTTCTAACACCTTCTCCAAATTTCTTTGCTGCGCAGGAGAAATTTCATCATCAAAAATTACAATATCAATATCGGCATGCCTTACATACTCCTCAATTTCTTCTAATTTCCCTTTTCTTACAAAAGTTGAATTGTCAGGATGAGGCAGTTTTTGCCAAAATCTCTTAATCTCAATTGCACCCGCTGTTGAAGCCAAAAACGACAATTCATCTAGGTATTCTTCCAATTGAATTTCAGATTGTTTTTGGGTAACCAAACCAACCAAAACAGCTCTTTCTTCTGCAGGTCCAGTTTTTACCTCATATGTTTTATTATTTCCCAATTACTTACTTTTTAAATTTTAAATGAGGATTAGCTTTGGCATAATTGCACCAAAAACATTCCTCCCATTCGCAGCCATTTTCAAATTGGCTATTAACAATGCAATCAAACACTTCACAAATTTGTGCTTTTACAAAGTTAATTTCTTCCTCACTTATTAACTGTTTTCTTATGTTAATCATTCCCGTTACTTCATCTGGCTCTACATATTCGAACCTAACATTTTTTACTTTCCATGATTTTGCTTGATAATTATCCACCAATATTTTATAAAAAACCCCCTGTCTCCAGTAGTTACCGCCAAAATTTTCTTTATCGTTAAGGCTAAAGTTTTTAGAAAAATCAGGCCGGGCAAATCGGGGAGATTCGGGGTCAAATTTGCCAGTTTTGTAGTCAACAGCTATACATTTATAGCCATCAAATTCAATTTTATCTAGTTTGCCATTAATTTTTCGGCCGTTGATATCAACCCCTCTTATGTTTCTTTCTATAGAAACTATTTTATTCCAAACATTAATTCCATTTGCGTAGTAACCGTTTAAGGCGTTAACTCCTCTTTCCATAACAGCATCTAAATCATCAAAAGCAGATTTATTTTTTTCAATAAAATCTAAAAACAATTTATGCATTACTTCCACTTCAGGAAAATTTTCTGTGGCTTGCATTTGCCTAAAATAATGTTCTAAGGCATGGTGCACAGCAGATCCGTAGGTCATGGCCGGGTGCAATGGTGCGGGTACACGCACCAGATAATCAAAATAATAGGAGACAGGGCAATTCAAATATCCGTTGAGGTGCGATACACTCAATTGATATTTAGCTAACCTTTTTTGCAACTTATCACTTTGTTGGTACTCAGTAATTACCTGCTCAAAAGTTGGGGCTAAAGCATTTAATTTTTCTATATAGCTCATGTATTTACTCAATAACTTTTAAAAGTAGTAAAACACAAATAACTTTGATGGTATTATGATATCGGTTGAGAAGTTGGGAGTTCAGTTTTCAGGCCATTTTCTTTTTGAGGATGTAACGTTTTTAATTACACCAAAAGATAGGATTGGGCTTGTAGGCTTAAATGGAAGTGGAAAGTCTACATTGCTTAAAACAATGGGAGGCGCACTTAAGCAGGAAGAAGGTCATATTGTAAAAAATAAGTCTACAACAATTGGCTACTTGCCACAAGAAATGCAAGCGCTGAGGGGAAGCACTGTTTTTGATGAAACTTCTAAAGCATTTGAGAAGGTGAATGCGGTTAAAAAATCGCTGGATGAAACCAACCATAAGCTCAACAACTTTGAAGATTATATGTCTGATGAGTATTCGAACTTATTAGAAAAACAACAAGAATTAGAAGATCAGTTTAGAAACCTAGGTGGCTACTCAATGGATGCCGATATTGAGCAAATACTTTTAGGCCTTGGCTTTGAGCGGAAAGATTTTACAAGGCTAACAGATGAGTTTAGCGGTGGTTGGCAAATGAGAATTGAGTTAGCCAAGTTATTACTTCAAAAACCAAGTTTGTTGCTGCTAGATGAGCCTACTAACCACCTGGATATTGAAAGTTTGACTTGGCTAGAAGATTTCTTAAAAACTTATGAGGGTGCGATAATGATGGTGTCTCACGACAGATTGTTTTTAGATAACATTTGTAAAAGGACCATAGAGATAACTTATGGGAAAATTTACGATCAAAAAATGCCGTACAGCCAGTATGTAGAAATAAAACAACAAAGAAGAGAGCAACAAAGAAGTGAGGCTAAAAATCAGGAAAAAACCATTAAAAGACTCAACGAAAACATAAACAAGTTTAGAGCAAAAAAGAACAAAGCAAAGTTTGCGCAAACCTTAATTCGTAAGGTTGAAAATATGGAGAAGATTGTTGTAGAGGAGGAAGAGATTAGAGCCATGAACATTCGCTTTCCAGAATCTAGATCTAGCGGAAAATTGGTGTTAGAGGTTAAAGGATTGAGCAAGTCTTATGATGATAATTTAGTGCTTAAAGATTTAAATTTTACAATTACCAAAGGCGAGCGAATTGCTTTTGTTGGTCGTAATGGTGAGGGTAAAACAACCTTAGCTCGAGTAATTTCGGGAGACTTGAAATATGATGGAGAGCTAAAAATTGGCCACAATGTTGAGATTGGCACCTTTACCCAGCATGTTACCGATATGTTGGATTTGGAAAAAACGGTTTTTCAAACAATTGATGATGCTGCGGTAGGCGAAATGCGCTCAAAGGTGCGGGGCATATTAGGGGCATTTTTGTTTAGCGGCGATTCGGTAGATAAAAAAGTGAAAGTATTAAGTGGTGGTGAAAAAGGTAGGTTGGCAATGGCCAAATTAATGCTAGAGCCAAGCAACTTACTTATTTTGGATGAGCCTACCAATCACTTAGATATGATATCAAAAGATTTGTTGAAGAATGCATTGGCAAATTACCCTGGCACGTTAATAATTGTTTCGCACGACAGGCAGTTTTTAGAAGGATTGACAGATAGGATTTTTGAGTTTAAGAATAAAAGAATTCGCGAGCACATTGGAGGCATTCATGAATTTTTACGTCATAATAAGGCGGAGAATTTTAGAAAATATGATGAGGGAGACAATTCAAAAACCACTGCAAAGACTGAAAAGAAAAAGCCGGCAAATGATGGACTATCAAACAAAGAAGCTTTTGAACAAAAAAAAGCATTAGAAAAGCAAGAGAAAAAATTAAAGAATAAGATTAACAGGTTGGAGGGTGAAATTGATCTGTTGGAAAACAGCATTAAAGACTTAGAAGCCACCATGGCTCAGCCCGATAAATATGGCAACCCTGAAGAGCTGCAAAAACTGTTGCAGGTATATGAAAAAAACAAAGACGAGTTGGATGAAAAGCTAGGTCAATGGGATATTTCGCTTAAAGAGTTAAAAAAGTTGGGTCAGTAATTAGGGGTCAAATGGTTTAACCAATTCACAAATGTTGGGCAAGGCTTTTATCTCCGAAAAGGTGTCTTGTGTGTCGGCATTTGTAATTGTGCCATCTTCATTTATATGGTAATAGTGTTTGTCATTTGAAAAATGTACACCTTCCAATTCGTATAGAGTTTTCAGCAAGCAATATGCAATGGCATTGGTAGTGGTATTTTGAAAATTTTCAATCCACTTTTCCGCTACATATGAATCAACTGTTATCTTCTTGTTTTCTATTGCATACTTACAATGCAGACCCTCACCATAACTGGGCGTAAATGTTGAAGATTCAATGACTTCATTATATCCATAAAAATTACTCTGATAAACATTACCATTGCTACTAAAGTGCAAGATGGAAAATCCGCTATCGGTATAATGGATAAACTCTTTGTCGAATGCAGGAGACTTTGATTCGTTAGCACAGCCTCCAAGGAGCAACGCAATTATTATCATACAAATTATCCTAAGCATTTACTTAAAAGTAGGACAACCATCCCTTCTACCACCTCTTTTACCTTTTGACCCAGCAGGGCATCCAAAACCCAAGTTGCTTGGGTTTATGTGCAAGGCTGCATAAACACTACCATCATCAATGGTTTTGTTTCCAAAAAAGTTGGTTATGCCATCACTACCAATGGTCAATGGTCCTATATTAATTGAGGCACCAATATTAAACGATTGCTCATTAACAACTGATATTGGTATAGCAAATCCTAAAGCGCCTGTTTCAAAACGTGGCGTTAAAGCAATCAGGTTTGCCCTTGCAGGCTGCTGAGATGAAAGCTTAATGTTTCTAACTACCAATGCATTTATGTAAAAGTTGTTGCCTATTCTTCTATCGGCAGTTAGGGTTAGTGCAGCAGGTGTAAGCATGGTAAATTTATCACTATTTACTGATGCAAAACTTTGCCCTAATGCATCTAGGCTTGCTTGTCTATCAAATCCCTCAATTGACTCTAGTTGCTCATAAATACTATCGTTAATTAAGGTAATTGCATCACTTTTAATCTGCAACTTTTGGGCATTGTCTTTAAACTTTATATAACCAATGTCTACCAAGGCGGCACCAAACTTCCAGCGGTATTTATCTGCGGGATTGCATCTCGATTTCTTGAAATTTTCATTAGGCACGCCATTGTCAAATATCAACCAAGTTGCACCTAAGTCAACTCCTAATCCGTTGCCATATATGCGGGCATCATAATCTTCATTGTTGCTTAATCTTTCAAGGTTGCCTGTATAACCGTAAGATAAATCAATGGCTGAAATTTCTATTTCATTATCATCAATTTCTGACACCACTACATCTTGTCGGTTAGCTGCAAAAACAGCATCATGGCCAAGATTGTACTTTAAGGTAACACCCGCAGATATCACATCATTGCTACTTTCTAGTAATGGTGCTGCGTAATTAAACCCTATTTCGGTCCAGTTTAACAGCCCTCCAGAAAATTTATCAATGGCCAACACATCAGCTGTGGCAAGCTCATCTAAGTTATGGTAGCCTACATCTGGATTTAATTTATTAAACCCAACTTGACTTCTTGTTCTCACATAAAAGCCAAAAGCATGTTGGTTGTGCTGTAGCATTATAGATGGAAATGTTACATGCGCGTTGCCAACAGCAAACTTTTTCTTATCGTCATCATAAAAATCATATTGAATTGCGTTCGTTTGATTTGCTTCAGTGTGAATGTCTTTTTGAAACCCATCTTCATTGGCAATTATATGGAAGTAATTCGTGTTTTCGAAAAATGCATAATTGTTATAAGCACCCACACCAAACCCAACAATTGTTAGATCCCATGTAACAGGTGAATAAACATTGCTTGCAGGATTAAGGTATAGTCTATTAACTCCTGAATAGTTTCCTGTTCCTAAGCCAATATGCTCTTGGGCCACGCTTGTAATGCAAATGACTGCTAAGGCGAGTGCAGATAGAATTACATTTTTCATAATTATAGCTTCCTTTAATTATGAACGTAAAAATTAAATTTTAAGTATTAGAGGGTTGGTAAAACGGTCATTAAAAAGCCCATAATAGCTCCAATAATTATCACATATAAGTAGTTAATTTTTGGATGCACCCATGTTATGGCAATACAAGCTAGGGCAATAATCACTAGCCGTGAATCAGTGCGAAAAGACCACAAAAGCTTGGTTGTAACTACAACCATTAAAGCTAATGATCCTGCCGTAACCACCTTCAGTAAATAGTTTGCCACCTTTGACTTTTTAATTTTTGGAATTAGAGGATTTAGTAAGGCTACAAATAGAAAGGACGGCAAAAAGATGCCTAAGGTCGCCAAAACGGCCCCCTTAACACCTGCAATTTGATAGCCAATAAATGTTGCGGTTGATAAAACGGGGCCTGGTGTAAATTGGCCAATTGCGATGGCATCTAACAATTCTGCTTGGGTCAGCCATTGAAGTTTTTCGACCAAGTCAGCTTCTAAATAAGCAATTAAAACGTAGCCACTGCCAAAGAGAATAGCACCTGTTTTTAGAAACACCAAGAACAACTTTGTGTTGGTTACCGTGTCTGTTGGATTTTTCAATAATGCCAGAAATGGCCATGCTGCAAATGAGTTTAATCGGTTATTTTTAACGGCAAATACAAGTAGGCCTGCACCTATGCCAACCAGCAATGAAAATATTTCATTAACGCCAATAAGGTTAACTACCACCACCAATGCGGCAATAAAACCAAGCTCATAAGTCTTAATGGCTTTTTTGCCAAGTTTTATCAAGGCCGCCAATATAATTGACATAACAGCTGCCCGTAGGCCAAATACAAAGGGTTCAACAGCGGGCAATTCTCCATACTTAACATATAAAAAAGCTAGTACACCAGTAATTACTGTTGCAGGAAGAATGAAGCTAAATCCAGCGGCAAATAGACCTGGAATTCCACCACGTGTGTAACCGCAATGCATAGTCATTTCAGTACTGTTAGGACCAGGTATAAGACTAGTAGCACCAATTAGGTCTAAAAAATGCTCATGGGTCATCCATTTTCGCTTCTCAACTATTTCTGCCTCCATCATAGCTATGTGGGCAACAGGCCCCCCAAAGGCAACAACTCCAAGCCTAAAAAAGACTTTGATAATTTCAATCAAGTTATTCTTTTTATCGTCTTTCATGTTTATTTGAAAATATTGAATTTAATTGATAGCGCTTTTAATCCAGTCATGATATGCTTCATAGTCATGTAAGTCATTATGACCACCTCCTTCAATAATTGTAATCTGCGCATTGTCGTTTAGCTCCTGTTTAAATCTTTCGCTTGCATCAACTGGCACAATTAAGTCTTTTGTGCCATGCACAATGTGTATTGGGCAAGTGGTTTTTTTAAGATATTTAATGTTGGGCATTTTATATTTTAAAAATAAATTAACAGGAAGAATGGGCATTCTTTTTTTGGCCATATCTGTTAAGCTATAAAAAGGCGTTTCCAAAACGAGTTTACCTACCTCATTTTTATGAGCCACATAACTTGCTGGTCCTGAGCCTAGCGATCTTCCGTATACCACAATATCTTCTGTTTCCCAAGACTTATTTACATAATCATATAAATATTGGGCATCAGACATTATGCTTTTTTCATTTAAAGGGCCAGTGCTTTTTCCATAAGTTCTATAATCCGAAATCAATACGGCATAGCCTAATTCATTAAACAATCTTGCACTTCCACCCCAACTATCCAATGCACCAGAGTTTCCATGAAATGCAAGCACAATTCCTTTGGCTTTTTTATGCGGAAAATACAATGCGTTAATTTTTCCTTTGTTAGGAGTTTCAAACCATAGTTCTTCAAACGGCAGGTTAAAGCTATACTCATAGTCTTCTTCCAACGTATCTGGTAGAAAGATTAACTTCTCTTGAAAAAAGTAAAGAACAATGGCTATGAAGATATAAAGTGCCATCAAAACTGCTGCAATTGTTATCAATTTGTTTGCCATTTCAATTAATAAATTTCATCATATAATGTGGTTTCACCAACCAAATCATTTAATATATCATACAAGTGATTGTGATAAGACGCAAAATTGGGCAAATTGTTATGATGGGCACCCTTAATTGGAATTACCAAGGTTCTGTTTTTAGCTAGTTTTGCTAATCTAGCACTTGCTCGGTAAGGTATCAATTTATCTCTAGCGCCATGTAGAATATATATAGGGCAGTCTACTTGCTGTATGTACTTATCAGTTCTTATATGATACTTTAACAAGCGTTTTAACGGTAGCATAGGCACATAGCGCTTGGTTATATCTAAAAAGGAAAAATAGGGACAGTCTAATATCATAAGTTTTGGGTTGTTCCATGAAGCAATTCTTGCAGCAAATCCTGACCCAATTGATCGGCCATAAATTATTATATCTTCTTCTTTATACTGTTTTTGCAAATGTTTATAAGCCATTTGGCAATCATGATAAATGGAGGATTCTGTCCGCTTACCAATGCTTTTCCCAAAACCTCTATAATCAATCATAAAAAAATCATATCCTTTAGATAAAAAATCTTTTGAAAATTTACCCCAACCTTTAACGCTCCTTGAGTTGCCTTTAAAATAAAACACTACGCCTTTGCTGTTGGGTATTTTAAAATGTAGTCCGTTTATACTAGCACCGGGTTCGGTTTCTAACCAAACTTCTTCAAAAGGATATTCGTATCGGTACTTAAAATCTTTATGTAATTTTTCTGGGTGAAAAATGAATAACTCTTGAAGCAGGTAAACCATCAAGCACAGAAATAGGTAAAAACCAATTATTGCAATTATTATCCAAATCCATGTTGCCATCAGTATCTAATGTAGCTAAACTTACATTAAACGTGACTATATAATAATGACAAGCAATGGAATTCGTTATTACTAAATGCTCACTGAGCAGATTGGTTTGCGCTTGATGTTTTAGGTTTAAATAGGTATCTTACATAATGCATTATAATCTAACAAAATGGACGCTTTAAAAATAAAAATTTTCGGTAAAGTGCAAGGTGTTTTTTATAGGGCAAGCGCCCAAACTAAGGCCAATGAACTCAAAATAGTTGGCATGGTTTATAATGAAGCTGATGGTAGCGTTTACATAGAAGCTGTAGGCAATAGAAAACAATTGGATGAATTTGTTTTGTGGTGCGGCAAAGGTCCTGAAGGTGCAATGGTAACCAACATAATTTTAGAAGAGCATGAAATCCAAAAGTATAATGGATTTAATATTATTAGGTAGACTGTTCGTTCAATAGCTTTTCGGTTACTTTCATTTTTTCATAAAATGCTTCACCAAATTTTCGTATTAGGGCATCTTTTACAAATTTATAAATAGGAATCCCGGTCTTTTTACCTTTTTCGCAAGCGGGCTTACAAATGCTCCATTTGCTATAGTTGATGGCATCATATTCACCCAATTTATTTACTCTTATGGGATATAAATGGCAAGAAACGGGTTTTTGCCAATCAATTTTTCCCGTTATATAAGCCTTTTCAATACCACATAATGCAATGCCATTGTCATAATATACGTAAGCGCAGGGTTGATGTTTTTTACCGTCTATTAGCGGGGTAACCATTTGGCCATCTACCTCTAGGGAGGTTCCCTTCTTTTCAATAGCATCTATCCCTTCAGCTGTTAGGTATGGTTTAACTTTCTTATAAATATCATTTAATATTTGAACCTCCTTTTTTTCTAAGGGAGCTCCGCCATCACCTTTTACGCAGCACATGCCATTACATTTGCCAAGGTCGCAAGCGAAAGCCACCTCAAATACATCTTCACTAATAAGCGTTTCATCAATCTTAATCATGGTCTTCTATAAATTATAAATATGCAAGGATTTTTTTCAAACGCTATGTTTTCATTTTTCCAGAGTGCAATGGTTTTACTTTTAATCACTTGATTTTTTGCGGTAATGTTGTAAGCTATGCAAAGCTCAGTATTTTCATTGCAGGTACCTTTAATAACTTCCATTAACTGGGTATTGCGATAGGGCGTTTCCATAAAAATTTGGCTGCTGTTATTTTGAATCGACAATCTTTCTAGTTCTTTTATTTTTTGAATTCTAAGTTTCTTGTCTATTGGCAAATAACCGTTAAAAGAAAAATTTTGACCAGAAAAACCAGATGCCATTAAGGCAAGCAATATGGAAGAAGGCCCTATTAGTGGAATAACTTTCATGTCAATTTCATGCGCAACACGCACCACTTCTGCGCCAGGGTCTGCAATGCCTGGACAGCCAGCATCTGAAAGCACCCCTATACTTTGTTCGCTGTTGGCAGATAAAACATTGTAAACCTCATTAAAATCCAATGTTTCTTTATGCATTGGTATCAATGTTAAGTCATCAATATTAATGGCCTTATTTACTTTTTTAATAAACCGTCTAGCTATCTTTTCTTTCTCAACATAAAACACCTTCAGATTATTAACTACTTGTTTTACTTCAGCGCTAATGGCTGCATTTTCGCTAATTGGCGTAGGTATTAAATAAAGATAGCTTTGTTCCATGGTTTGAAACAAAGCTACCTAATAATGTTAAATGTATAACTACACTACCTAATCAAAGTAACATTCCCGGCTTTAATTTCGGTAGTATTATCAAGGTAAGTCACGGCCACTACATATTCGTAAACGGCCGGGTTAAGCGGTTGTCCTTTAAATGAGCCGTTCCATCCAATGGTCATATCATCCGTTTCAAAAACTTTTTCACCCCAACGCGAGTACACAGATATGGTAGCGGACTCAATTCCTTTACCATAAATTTCAAAACGGTCGTTGTTTCCATCACGGTTAGGTGTAAATACGTTAGGTATGTAAAGATCTTTATCAACAAAAACGTCAACAAAAACGGTATCAAAAGATACGCATCCATGGGTATCGACCACACTAACAATATAGGTCGTAGGAGTAAGCGGTGCCGCTACAGGGTTTGCACAATCGCTACAAGATAAGTTGTAATCAGGCATCCAACTAAAAGTCATGTATTGGTTACGGGTAGGGTTGGTAGTGGTGTAAAGAATCACATCTTCACCATAATCAATCACCACATCTTCAATGGTAGAAAGTTGCACACCCACCACATCAATAAAGTAAGTAGTATCGTGTGTACATCCGTTAAGGCCAGTAACCGATAAAGAGAAAGACACTTGCCCAGGCTCATTCCATACCACATAGTAAGGCGACATACCAAAACCAGAGATAGACTGTTCATCTAATAGATCAAAGTTCCACTCAAAATCACTTAAAGGTTGTGTTCCCATAAAGTTTAATACGTTGGTATCGCCAATACAAACTATAGGGTTAAAATCAACCAAAGGAGAAGGTAGCGGCTCAACATAAATAATAGAAGAATCACTATCAAAACAATTGGTGGCAGTATCACCCACGTTGTAGTAAACGGTGTATTGTCCAGAAGCTAACCCAGTAGGATCAAAGTAGTAAATGCCACCAATAAGTGTAACACCAATACCAGAGAAAGTACCACCAGGCGTAGCGGCCACCATTTGCGCTGCATTGTCACCAAAGCAGAACGAATCGGGTTGTAGTATAGTTGCATCAGGTTCAGCCACAATGTTAACCACAAGAGTTTCAACCGTAGGACAAGCAATGCCAGTAATGGTACGAATAATGTTGTACATGCCCGGAGGTACAGACGCAGGATCAAAGGAACCAGTATCAGTATCAACAATTAAAGGTGCAGTAGCCGTAAATACATCAATGCCACCATAAGTAGGGTCACTTAAAATAGCTGGTATGGTAACAGGCGAGTTGTTACAGAATACGGTAGACCCGTTGTAATCAAACAAACCATTTACACGATCGGTAATACAAATTCTAAAAGTATCAGCACCGGTACAAGTATCACCAGTAGTATAAATAATATCATAACAGTTGCCAAGGGTTCCAAAAGTAGGATCAATTTGTCCATTAAGTGCATTTAAGAAACCCGGAGGAGCAATAGGAATAGAAGTAAACCTACCAAAAGGCCTAGTACCAGGCGCAGGGGTAGCAATGGTAGGGAAAATATTACCATTGTTTTGACAAACTAGGCTATCACCAGTGTTATATTCTAAAACAGGTGAATCAGAAGGCGTAATGTCAACAGTATCGGTAGCGGTGTTAGGGCATGGACCGTTGGTAGTATGTGTGATAACATACCTAGTACCCAAGACACCATTAATTGGCTCAATCCGACCAGTGTTAGGGTCAATAGGCATGGTAGGCGGAGAGATTGTAAAGGTACCAATCCATGCAGGGAAGGTAGATATAGCTGGCAATACAGCAGTAAAACCTTGACAATAGTTAGGAGATTGGTAGTTAAAAGTAGCAATATCAGGGTTGCGCAACCACACAGTAAAAAATGCAGTGGTAGGGCAAGGGCCAGGAGTCGTGTATGTCACATTAAACTGCCCAGCACTAGATGCCGTTGGATTTAGATCAATAGCACCAGTAATAGGATTAATGGTAGCACCAGGAGTAATGGTAAACGTACCGCCCGGTACACCCGTAATAATTGCCACAGGTCCAAAAGTAGCAGTTGCCAAACAGAACGTATCCATACCCGGTCCATAAGAGAAGGTAGAATCATCAGGCGCTAATACGGTAATCAAAGTAGAATCTACGTTAGCACAAAATCCGGTTGTGGTATTATATATCCAGTAGTTACCAGGTGTAGCAGGTGGGTTAGCAAAATCAAGCGCACCCGTAATGCTATTAATGGTTAATCCAACAGCAGGGTTAATGGTAAAAGTACCCGTTACAAAATTAGTCCCCATACTAGTAGACACAGGTAAAGGTTGAGTAACTAAACCAGTGCAATAGGCTGTGGTGTCATAAGCAAAAAATACATTGTCTAACAAGTCAATGCCAATAGTTACACAAGTAGTACCAGGGCATCTACCAGGAGATGTATAACAAATCCTGTAGTTGGCACCAACAATACCATTGCTAGGACTAATTAATCCAGTATTGGCATCAACTAAAAACCCAGGAGTGTTAGGTGTTACGCTAAAAGTTCCACCAGGGTTGGCAATTGTTAAAGGCAGGGTATCAGGATAACTGATACAGTAAGAAGTACGAGAGTAAGTAAAGCTAGGATCAATAGAATCCATAATAACCAAGTTAATGGTAGAATCGTTAATACATGGCCCAGCAGTAGTATAAGTAACATCATAGGCCATGGACCCACTATTAACAGCAGCCAATAAAGCCGCATTGGTCAAATCAATCACACCAGTAGTGGCATCCAATGCGCCAGCAGGCAAAGTGGTAGATGAGAAGGTACCACCCATTGCACCAGTAATGACTGGGGTAGGGTTAAGTTGATTGGTACAGAAAGTATCATCCAAGCCAATGTAGTAATGGAAGCCATCTAAGTCCATTGGTAAAATGTCAATGGTATGGCAATCAGTAAAAGGGCAGAAGTTAGGCGTAGTGTAACAAATTCTATACTGTCCAGGCCCAGAAGCTGTAATATCTAAAGTACCTGTAGCATCACTGGTTAACCCAGAAGTAAACACACCAGGTCCACCACTAAGTGTCGTTACATCATATGTGCCACCAAGGGTACCAGAGTTAATAACAACAGGGTTTGGTTCATTGATACAAAAAGAGTCTTTAGCATGATCAATACTGGCAATGTCTTCCTCAATTAATGTAATGTTAAAAGTTTGCACATCAGGGCAAGGGAATTGAGAAGTAGTGTATTGAATAATGTAGTTGCCATCTAAACCAACAGTACCCTGAGTTAAGGTAATACAACCAGTAGTTGGGTCAAATAAACCACCCGGTGGTGGCGGGCCAGCCACAAAGGTTCCACCAGAGCTTAAGTTAAACCCAGTAGGACAAATAACGGTACCATCAATACAGAAAGAATCTGTAGAGAAGCTAAAGTCAGCAGTTCTAATAGAGTCAATACAAAGCACTTCAGAATGAACTCTATCACACCAACCGATTCCGTTACCAGAAGTAGTGTGAGTAATGGTATAACACCCAGGGTCAGAAGAAGCATCTACTACACCAGTAACAGGGTCAATGGTAGCAATGCCAGCTCCAGAGCTAGGTACAGGAGCAATGGTAAACACTCCACCAGTTCTAGTAGGTGCAGGACCAGGGTTTCCTTCACAAATAGTATCAGGGTCTAATACAAAATCAGCAGAATCAATTTCAAGCAACACAATTGTTCTAGAAGTTGTGTTAGGACAAGTAAAATGAGAAGTAGTATGCGTAACAGTAATTACGTTGGTAGGAGACCCAGGTAAAAGGTCAATTACCCCAGTAGTAGGATTAATGGTAACTCCAGGAGGTGTAGCACTCCAAGTACCCCCAACTACATTTAGTCCACTAGGATTAATAGAAGTTGCATCTAAACAGAACGTATCGGGTGCAGGATAATTAAAAGCGGCAGTTCTAATAGAGTCAATACAAAGCACTTCAGAATGAACTCTATCACACCAACCGATTCCGTTACCAGAAGTAGTGTGAGTAACGGTATAACACCCAGGGTCAGAAGAAGCATCTACTACACCAGTAACAGGGTCAATGGTGGCAATGCCAGCACCAGAGCTAGGTACAGGCGCAATGGTAAACACTCCACCAGTTCTAGTAGGTGCAGGACCAGGGTTTCCTTCACAAATAGTATCAGGGTCTAAGACAAAATCAGCAGAATCAATATTCAATAGAACAATTGTTCTAGAGGTTGTACTAGGGCAAGTAAATTGAGAAGTAGTATGTGTAATGGTAATGGCGTTTGTAGGAGACCCAGGTAAAAGGTCAATTACCCCAGTAGTAGAATTAATGGTAACTCCAGGAGGTATAGCACTCCAAGTACCCCCAACTACATTTGTTCCACTAGGATTAATAGAAGTTGCATCTAAACAGAACGTATCGGGTGCAGGATAATTAAAAGCGGCAGTTCTAATAGAGTCGATACAAAGTACTTCAGAATGAACTCTATCACACCAACCGATTCCGTTACCAGAAGTAGTGTGAGTAATGGTATAACACCCAGGGTCAGAAGAAGCATCTACTACACCAGTAACAGGGTCAATGGTAGCAATGCCAG